>Ga0160472_100053_pt1 | contig 188679 bp, 180 predicted proteins | sample HID1973M_E11MG_FD_108267 | JGI IMG/M metagenome (GOLD analysis project Ga0160472, IMG submission 108267) | Enriched mosquito-associated microbial communities from UW Madison campus, WI, USA - HID1973M_E11 MG | ecosystem: Host-associated > Arthropoda: Insects > Digestive system > Unclassified ... | reverse complement strand
GATCGAGGCGGTGTTGATGATCGCGCTGCCGGGTCGCATATGCGGGATCGCCGCCTTGGCGAGATAGAAGATCGCGTCGATATTGACCGCGAAGGTGCGCCGCCATTCCGCGTCCGAGATCTCGCCGATCTCGTCGAATTTCATCTGATGCGCGGCATTGTTGACCAGAATGTCGATACGCCCGTAACGCTCGACGGTGCGGGCCACGATCGCGCGGCAATGCCCCGGATCGCCCAGGTCTCCGGGCAGCAGCAGGCAGTCGCGACCGGCCTCCTTGACGATGCCCGAAGTGTCGGTCGCATCCTCGGTCTCGTTCAGATAGGCGATGGCCAGATCCGCCCCCTCGCGCGCATAGGCGATGGCGACCGCGCGGCCGATGCCGCTGTCGCCGCCGGTGATCAGGGCGACCTTGCCTTGCAGCCTGCCCGCGCCGCGCCATGAGGTCTCGCCATGATCCGGGCGCGGCTGCATCTTCCTGAAACTGCCGGGAAGGCTCTGGCTTTGCGCAGGGAATGGGGGCTTGGGATAGTCCTTCATATGCTGGTCCTTCTGCGGGGGCCGGAAAAGGTCTGTCGCGGAACAGGACAACTCCGCAAGGCGAGGTTCCGTGCCAGAACCTTGCGCTATTTCTTCACATGCTCGGGCTTGTTCTTGCGCTTGGTGCTGGCGAAATCCTCAAGCTGGGATTCCGACATGGATTCGTACATTTCCTTGGAAGCGCCCCGCAATTCGCTTTTCTTCGTATCGCCGCGCTTGGCCGAGAGTGCCGCGCCCGCGGCTTTCTGCTGGGCTTTCGATTTCGCAGGCATGGCTATGCCTCCTTGAGAGGAAAGCGGCGGCGCCGGTTGCCGGCGCCGCCGGGTGGCGGGTCAGTGATGATGCGCAGGCAAGGCCTTCAGTTCCTCCTTGCTCTGGCGCGTCACGCCGTGGATGGTGCCGTCCTCGTCGCGCATGAAGTCGATCTCGGAAACCCGGAGGGCGACCGGCTTGGAGCCGATGCCCAGAAAGCCGCCGACATCGATGATCGCCTCGGCCCCCGATCCCGCGCCATGCAGGTGCGAGACCGTGCCGACGGTCTCGTCGCCCGGTCCGTAGACGGTCGCGCCGGACAGGCTGTCGTCGGTCAGTTCCGCTTCGCTTAGCCGCTGGTGCAAGGTATGATCCATCCTCTGGTCCTCCTGACTGGTTGCGTTGGAACGGATCAACCAATCTCGGCGACCGATGTTTCCTCGCCTCAAGCGAAGGTGAGGGGGAATTGGACCGGAACATGCCGTTCCCCTGCGGAAGCGGGGGAAACACTGCCCTGCCCTACCTCATCAGCGACGGCAACCATCCGGTCATGGAGGGGAAGAGGAGGATGAGGGTCAGCACCACCAGTTCAAGCAGAATGAACGGCGACACCGCCCGGTAGATGGTTCCCAGCCGCTCGCTTCCCCCCATCACGCCCTGAACGACGAACAGCAGCATCCCGAATGGCGGGGTGCAAAGTCCGATTTCCAGCGCGATCATCATCAGGATGCCGAACCAGAGCTTGTCGATGTCGAGCGCCGTGAGGATCGGTAGGAAGATCGGCAGCGTCAGCATGATGATCGATGCGGATTCCATGAAGCAGCCCAGCACAAGCAGCAGCAGGATCATCAGGATCACGACCAGCATCACCGGGATCGTGCCATCGCCCACCACCCATGCCGCCAGCTTCTGCGTCGCGCCGGTGAAGGACAGGATCTGCGAGAAGGTGCCCGAGCAGCAGATGATGATCAGGATCATCCCCGAGAACTTGAGTGTCTCGACCAGCGAGAGCCGCAGGTTCGCCACGGTCACGCAGCGATAGCAGAGCCCCGCGATGATCGAGGCCAGAACGCCGACCGCCGCCGATTCCGTGGGCGTCGCGATGCCGGCGAGCATGCTGCCGACGACGGCGACGAAGATCAGCATCAGCGGCATCACGTCGCGCATCACCGGGATCAGACGATCCCGCCATGGCAGCGTCTCGATCTCATAGACCGGGGCGAGGTCGGGATTCAGCCGGGCGCGGATCATGATGTAGCCAAGGAAGAACACCATCATCATCACGCCGGGCAGGATACCCGAGATCAGGAGATCATTGATCGAGATCTGCGCCAGACTGCCCAGCATCACTGCCAGCGCCGAGGGCGGGATCAGGACGGCGATGCCGCCGACAGCGGCCACCGGCCCGATCGAGATGGTCGAGTGATAGCCGCGCTGTTTCATTTCCGGCAGCAGGGTCTTGCCCACCACCGCGGCATTGGCGACCGATGAACCGGAGAGCGCCGCGAAGCTGGTCCCGCCAAGGACCGCCACGATCGAAAGGCGTCCCGGCACGCGCGAGATCAGGCGATCAATGGCCTGGATCGACCGCGCCGCCATGCCGGTATGGAGCATGATCTCGCCCATCAGCACGAAGAGGGGGATGGGGACGAGGGCGTATTGCGCAACGGCAGGCCGCATATTGCGGATCATCTGCATGATGCCAAGCTCGCCCCCGAGGAACAGGATGGCGCCCAGCAGATTGACGGTGAGGAAGGCAAACACGACCGGCATCCCGGTCAGGAGGAGCGCGATGATTCCACCGAACATCGTGCAAAGGGCGAAGATCCATTCGGGCATCGGGAAATCCTCAGGACAGGTCGCGCACAGGCGCGGCATCAAGCGTCGCCTTGCCGCCACCGATCAGGCGCAGGGCGAACTCTACGGAAAGCAGCGTGAAGACGACCGGGGCCTGCCATTGCAGCCACCATTCGGGGATGATCAGTTCCTGAATGATGGTCTCGCCGCGCTGGTAGGACTGGATCAGGGTGTCCATGCCATAGATGGCGATGGTCAGACTGACGATCAGACAGATCGCGTCCGCAAGGAGTCCGACCGCTCGTGCCGCAGTCACGGGCAACTTCGAGGTCAGCAGGTTCACGTTGATGTGGCCATTCTGGGCCATGATCCAGGGCGCGGGCAGCAGCGCGATGCAATACATCGAATGCTCGGCGAAATCGACGATTCCGTAGACAAGCCCCAGATGGAGCGAGCGCATGACCGCCTCGGCGCCGATACCGATCGTCATCAGGATGAACAGGACCCCGGCGATCAGGGCGAGCAGGGCTATGACGCGGTGATATATCCCGACGAAGCCCGAGAGAAAGGGATGCATGATGATCCTCTGAATGTGGGGAAGAAAAGGCCGGCGCATGCACCGGGCTTCGCGTTACGGCCGTTGCAGAAGGCCGCGCAGCTCCTTCACAGTCTCGGGATTTTCCGAGGCGAGGGTCTCCCAGTAGAGGTTCGCCGCCGTGGTCGCGAATTCCGCCCCCAGATCTACCGACTTGATGCCGGCGGCGTCCTGCGCGGCGCGGTGCTCTGCCGATTTTTCGGCTTGGAAACTGACCATCTCGGCCTCGAACCAGGCGGCGGAATCGTCGATGATCTTGCGCTGCTCGGGGGTCAGGGCGTCATAGCGGTCCTTGTTCATCAGGACGTTCACGACGACATTGTAGAAGCCGGGCTCGACCCGGACCTTGGTCAGCTTGTCCCAGCCAAGGTCCTGGACACCCCAGGCGGGAAAGCCGTAACCCTGCACCACGCCCCGTTCCAGCGCGGTATAGGTTTCGGGGATCGGGATGGTCGAGGTCGAAAGGCCGAGCGAGCCGAAGAAAGGTCCGAAGATCGGCTGGCTGCGGACCCGCAATCCCTTGAGGTCATCGCCCGAGGCGACTTCCTGCGTCAGATACAGGTGGAAAGGCACGCCCGGCCCGTAGGTCGTCACCATCTGGGCGCTCAGTTTCTCGCGCGCCATCAGGTTCAGCGCCTCGTATCCGCCCGAGCTGCGCTGCTCGGCCAGCGTCAGGTTCGACAGGTCCTGGGCATTGGCCTCGGCGATAACCTGCTTGTACATGCCGGGAGGTGTTGCGATCACGTCGAGAAGGCCCGAGCGGACTGCCATGGGCTGTTCGGTTGCCGGGATCGCTTCGGGACCCATGGCGTCGATGCGGATCACGCCCTTTCCGGTTTCGTTGACATGGTCGACGAAGATCTTGAAGGGCTCGCCCCATGTCGTCTCCATCGGAGAGAAGGAGGCGCCGCGCAGCACCAACTCGTCGGCCGAGACGGCGCCGCCGACCCCGGAGAGGAGCAAGCATAGGGTAAGAGAGGACAGGGTCTTCATGTCGTTCTTTCCTTCCTGTTGTCATGGCCCGCCTGTCTCGGCGGGTCGTCATGGGTAGGTCTTGTGTCGCTCATCCAGCGGATGGCGCGCTGCGGGGCCGGATCACCAGCCAAGCAGCAACTCTTGCAGTTCCCCGGCTCCCGTTCCGGTCGCGAGTGCCAGCATCACGAGGATGCGGGCCTTGTTGGGGGCCAGTCCACCGCCGGAAAGGATCGCGTCCCGCGCATTATACTGCTGCAACGGAACCTGACCGCGCAGTGCGCGCGAGGATTGCACCACGGTGACACCCGCCGAGACCGCGCGCAGCAGGGCCGCCCGTTCGGACGGCGTGCAGCGGCCGGGCGGCAGCCCGGCGCTGATCAGCCCACATGCACCAGCGGCGACCAGCGCATCGACGACGGCGCCGTCGGCGCCCGCATAGGACATGACCAGATCGACCCGCGGCAATGTCGCGGCATCCAGTCCCGACAGATCGAAGACCCGGCGCGGAACCATGGGCATGCGCCGCAGGGTCAGGTGCCCCGATGCCTCCACCCGGCCCAGCGGCCCGAACTCGGGCGCCTCGAAAGCGTCGAGGGCATGGTTCGCGGTCTTGGTCACGTCCTCCGGTCCGAAGAGCATGCCGTTCATTGCGACCCAGACCCCCGCCGGACTCTGCGACGCCGCAATCAGCGCCTGACGCAATCCGGCCACGGCATCGCTGGATGCGGCATTGGGGGGGCGTTGTGCGCCGGTCACAACGACCGGCAGGCCCGGTTGCAGGGCGAGGGACAGGAAGAAGGCGGTTTCCTCGAGCGTCGCGGTGCCGTGGGTCACGACGATCCCGTCCAGTGCCCCGCCGGCTGAAAGCTCCGCAATCCTCGCGGAAAGCTCCAGCCAGTCCGCATTCCCGATCCCGGTTCCCGGCAGCATCCTGAACGGAACCGGCAGCACCTCGACCTCTGGAAGGCCGAAATCCATCCCCGCGATCACCTGATCGACCGGATGGACGATTCCGCTGTCTCCGTAATCCACCCAGTCGAAGGCATGGGCGGCCTGCATGGCGATGGTTCCGCCCGCCCCGATGACGCCGATGCGTTTCGTCATAGCTGCACCATCACCTTGCCGTCCTCGATACGGATCGGATAGTTGCGGACCGACTTCTCTGCGGGATCGCCGCAGGCCCCTCCCGTCCGATAGTCGAAAAGCCCTCCGTGCAGCGGGCATTCGAGGACGCATTCCTCGGTGTCGCAATAGCCTTCCGAGAGATAGGCGACGCCGTGGGTGCAGAGGTCGTCGACCACGAAAAACGACGCGCCGTCATTCACCACGCAATAGCGATGCGTGCCCAGCGTGAACCCCCGCGCTTCGCCTTCGGGGACGTCATCAGCCGTGCAAAGCTCTTTCCATTCCTGCGGGACATGCGCGTTCACAGGACCATCTCCAGACGGGCCGGCAGGTCCCGCGAAGGTGCCATCGCGCCGGTCAGGTGGCGCACGGCAGAGATCCTGTGACGTTGGCAATAGTCGGCGATCCAGTCGACGGCGGCGGGCATGGCGCCCGGATGGACAAAGTTGACTGTCCCCATCTGGACCGCAGTCGCCCCGGCCAGCATGTATTCGACCACATCCTCGCCGCAGGTTGCGCCGCCGCAGCCGATCACCGGGATCGACACCGCCTCAGCGCATTGATTGACCATCCTGAGCAGGATCGGTTTCACTGCCGATCCGGTGACGCCGCCGATGACATTGCCGAGGCGGGGCTTCATCCCTTCTGCGTCAATGGCCATTCCAAGAAGCGCATTGCCGGTGATGATTGCGTCCGCGCCAGCGTCTTCGGCAGCGCGGGCCATCTGCGCGATATCCCCGACATTGGGCGTCAGCTTCGCCCAGACCGGCTTGTCGGTCGCGGCCTTCATGCTGGCGATCACCTGGGCGGTGGCAACCGGGTCCATTCCGAACGCCTTCCCGTGTGCCCGCAGGTTCGGACAAGAGATGTTCGCCTCGATCGCGGCGACCGCCGGGACCGAGATCCGCGCGGCAAGCCTTCCGAAATCCTCGGCGGTATCGGCCGAGATCGAGGCGATCACGGGGACCCCGTGACCCTCGTAGAAGGGGATCGTGTTCCGCAAGAGATAATCCGGTCCCTTCGAGGGGATTCCGATCGAGAAGAGCGTCGCATCCGGGAACTCCGCCACGCGCGGCGGCAGCGTGCCTTGCCGGATGTCGGGTGTGATCGTCTTCAGCACGATTGCGCCAAGCCGGCCCAGATCGATGATTTCGGCCAGCCCCTCGGCCATTGTGCCCGATCCGGGCATCACCGGGTTCGGCAGGCGCAGGCTGCCGATTGTCACGGACAGGTCTACCATCCTTTTGCCTCCGTCATGGAAAAGACGGGGCCGTCCCAGCAGACGCGCTTGTAGGCGTCGCTCCCGTCGGATTGTGTCACCGGGACGACGCAGGCATAGCACATGCCCGTGCCGCACCCCATCCGCGCCTCGAGCGCGGTCTGGCCGGGAATGCTCCAGTCGCGGCAGAGTCCCTTGACCAGATGGAAGAGCCGGTTCGAGCCGCAGGTCGCCGCGAAATCGAAGGGCATGTCATCATGGTGGCGCAGGATCTGGGCGCGCAGCGCGGCAGGGTCGGACGCACCATCCGCATCTGTCACTTCGACGACCCGACATCCCGCCGCCTCAAGCTCCGCCCGCGACATTAGCAGATCGGGGCTGCGGGCAGAAAGGAAGGCCGTCGCCTGCGCTCCCTGTGCCCGCGCCATCTGCGCAAGGGGTGCAAGCGTCGCCAGTCCGACGCCACGTGCGACCATCAGCACATGCCGCGTCCCTTCGGGCAAAAGAAAACCCCGACCCAGCGGGCCAAGCGCGTTCAGGACCTGGCCGGGACGCATGGTGGCGAGACCCGCGGTTCCCTTGCCTTCCAGCTTGTAGAGAAATCCAAGCTGGCCGTTCTGCGGGTCGATGCGATAGATGCTCATCGGTCGGCGCAGGAAGGGCTGCCCCGCCTCGGACGACGGGCAGAGCAAGTGAAAGAACTGGCCGGGACGCGCTGCCAGTGCTATCTCCTCCGCCTCGACCACCATCAGGCGATATTCGGCGTTCACCGGCGCGTTCGACAGGATGCGGCACAGGTTCTCGGCAATGGTGGGTCCGGTCGTCCCAATGGGGCCGCGCGAGGCCGCGGGCGCGAATGGCGCGGGTTGGCTGGCCGTCAGGCTGTGGATTGTGGCGGTCAAATCGGTTCTCCGGCTGGAATGAGGCAGCGAAGTGCTTGGGGCTGGCCCGCAAGTTCGACGGCGTGAAGCCGGGTGAAGCACATGCGTTGGATGCGCCAACCCTCGTCGGTCAGCAGGCATTCCTGATCGACCGCTCCTGCCAGCAGCAGGACACGGCCATCGCTTTCGGGAATGCCGATCTCGAGGAGACGCCAGCGCAGGAAGGCGCGATCCCCGATCGTATGGCAGGTGCAGCCCGGCGGAAATCGCAGCGACATGCTGCCGTAATGGTGGCTGGTCAGCAGCCAGGGGCTGGTGGCGAAAAACGCCTCGATCGCGGCGCGGCCCTGAAGGTCGCCGCCAAAGCGGCCACCTGCCCAGATCCCGTCGAGAGTGAAGCAGGCGGCCTGATCGCGGGCGGCATCCGCCACGGTTTCCGGCGCCTGTTTCTGGCGCAGGGCCGTGTATTTGCGATCGGCCGCGCAGGCATAGTCCTGCATCAGATCCGAAATCGCGGCCCGCGCCTCAAGCCGGGCAAGACGCTGGCCAAGGTCGGGCTGCGGGCTCATCTCCGGGCCACCCGATAGAACAGAGAAGGCTCGGTCGCCTGCCATTCGCAGGCGAGGTTTGCGGGGACGAGGATGCCCTCGCCCGCCGCCAACACATGGCGCTCGTCTCCGCAGACCAGAATTGCACGTCCTTCTAGAAGCGCTACCATCTGTTCCGCGCCCGGCGCGGCCGGTAGTTCCCCTGCATCCCGCGTCATCGTCACCACAAGCTCGTTTCCGGCAGCCTGAAAGCCGGGCGTCCCGAAGCCCGTGGATTGCACGGTGCAATGATCGAGGCTCATGCAGCCCCCTTCCCGGCTTCGGCCGCGTCGGTTGGGTAATAGGTCTGGGCGGAGCCCTTTGCCCCGAACTCGGCGCGCGGGGGTGTCACCACGTTCAGCCGCAGCGACATCCCGCCGGGATCGTAGCGGTTGACGCCGGAATGCGGATGGTCTGCGGGCATCAGCATCAGGACGCCTTCGTCCATCTCGACCGCGCCTTGCGGGGTCTGGGGATCGTCGCCCAGATTGACGGTGCAGCCGCCCCGGATCTGGAGCGAGGCTTCCTCGCCGTGGGAATGCGCCTTGGCGGCGATGCCCGGCCCACCGGGCAGGCGGAACGAGACGACCGAGATGCTGAGCGTCTCACCCACGAGGGCCTGCATGTAGAGGCCGTCGGGCACGACCTCGCCGAGATCATCGACAAATGAAAAGCGTTGGCACTTGTTCATGGCGGCCTCAGATGGCGGGACGCAGCTTGTGCGTCTCATTCGGCACGAAAAGCTTGGTGTCATAGCCGTTCACCACCTCGACCTCGGGGTCGTAGGATTCGATAGCGGGCGCCACCTCGGCCAGCGACAGCAACATGTAAAAGAGGTTCAGGGTCTGCGCGTCATAGCTGCCATCCTCGGCCTTATGGGCATCGACCCATTGGCAGATCCGCTCGACATCGGGCAGCAGGGCATCGGCGAAGGCGTTGATTTCATCGAAACCCAGGCTGACGCGGCGCAGGTTGCGCTGGGTTTCGGTCGCAAGGCACCAGTCCGACCAGGGTTCGAGATGGGCGAATTCTTGGGGAAGCATGGTCATCCTGTTCACTCCGCTGCTTTCAACTGGCCGTCGCGGCGCAGGCCTTCCTCGATCATCCGGTCGACGACCACGGCCTGATGGCGCACCATCAGTTCGAAGTCCTGCAGGACCATCTCGCTCTTGGCGCCGGTCTCGGCGGCCTGCTGCGTGGTCTCGAGCGTCGAGAGATCCTCGAGCAGCACGTCCCGCAGGGCGGTCTTCATGTATTCCTGATAGAAGCGGCCGCCTGCCGTGGACATTTCGGGATAGTAGACCCGCGCCTCGAACAGGGTCTTGTCATGGGCCAGAGGGCGGAAATTGTAGGCTTGGAAATAGTTCGGGCGGCAGGACAGGTAAAAATCCGGGAAAACCACGTTGATGTCGAAGGCCCAGGTCGGGTGCTTGGTCCAGTTCAGCGCCTCGGGCAGCCTCATGTCCGAGAAATCCAGCCGGGTGCCGCCCTGCGCGACCTTGAGGGCCTTGGCAGCGATGCGGTGGCCGGTCTGGTTCACGCCGACATCCTGCTCGGCCGCCTGCGTCGCTGCCTGCGGGTTGCCATAGACGGTATCGGGATCGCCCGCGATCGAGAGGCGGCGGTGATGGGTTCCGCACAGCCCGTCGATCGGGTGCTGGTTGCCGTCCTCGTCCTTCAGCAGCGCGTAAGCGATGGAGCGACCATGCACATAGCCCACATGGTAGGTTTCCTGAAATGCGTCCATCGCCACTTTCCAGTTGCAGCCGACGACGGCGTTCCATTCGTAGCAGGCGGTGAATTTCTCGAAGGGAAAGCTCTCGAAGCCGGCGAACATTGGCTCCATGAACTCCTTCAGGCTCTGCGCCGGGTTCTGGTCGAGGTTGATGAAGATGAACCCGTTCCATGTGTCGACCGAAACCGGCGTCAGCCCGTGGCACTTCTTGTCGAAATCGGTGAAGGACTTCTCGTCCGGCACACCCGACAGGCTGCCGTCGAGGTCGTAGGCCCAGCCGTGGAAACGGCACATGAACTTGCGGGTGTTCCCGGTCGGCTCATAGGCGATCTTGTTCAGGCGGTGCGAGCAGACGTTGTGAAAGGCGTGGATGTTCTTTTGCCTGTCCCGCGCGATCACGATGGAAGACTCGCAGACCTTGATGTCGCGCACGATATAGTCGCCGACCTTCGGGATCTCCTCCACGCGGCCGACCTGCAGCCAGGTGCGCTTGAAAATGTATTTCTTCTCAAGCTCGTAATATGCCGGATCGATATAGGGGCCCACCGCGATCGTGCCATTCCCAAGCTCGGGGTAGCGATCATGCAGTCGTGCTGGCTGAGTCATCTCGTCCTCGCTGTTATTTGTTACGTATAGCGTATACGCAAATTTGCTCCGATCAAGAAATATTTTCATGGTTGCGTTCCACGGGAAATGTGCGGTTTAGGGCTTTGTGCCGTAAATGTGCAGCATTTGCTGCAATTTAGCGCATGACGCGATCGCAACTTAATGTGTAAGGTATCGAGCGATACCAAAGCCATGTTGATCCGCCACGTCTTGCGTATGCAGAAAGCGCGAATTCAGCTCAGTTACACGCCCGGGCAATACCCCCGGAACCGGAGATAGAACATGAAGAAACCAATCGTCCGCGTCGCGGATCTGCGCCAACAGGTCTACGACGCCCTGAAGGCGCGAATCATCGAGGGCGGGTTTGCGATTGATGCGCGCTTCCAGGAAATTGCCCTTGCCGAGGAGCTTGGCGTGTCCCGCACTCCCGTTCGGGAGGCGCTTGCCATGCTCGTCCGCGACGGGCTGCTGGTGCCGGCCGCGCGCGGATTTGTATTCCCGCGCTTTTCGCCCAAGGACATCACGGAATGTATGGAAATTCGTTTACTTCTGGAGCCTTATGCAATGCGTCGCATGGTCGAGCATAGCGCGCCGGAGGTGATGCGCGACTTGGCCCAGACCATCCGAAGCATCCTGCAATCCGCGAATGGCGTGACACTGGACTATATCCGGGCCCATCGGGCGGCGCGCGATGCGATCTATGACTGCATGCATAATGCCCAGCTTGTCGACACGTTGCGCCGGTTCGAGGATCGGGTGCATTACATGCGCCTCGCCACGCTGCGCGATCCTGTGGTTCGCGAAATCTCTCACGCCGGTATGGTCCGCCTGGCCGAGGCGATCGAAATGCATGATCCCGAACGCGCGCAGTCCGTCATGCGACAGCAACTGATGAACGCGCTTCAGGCTTTTCTGGACCTTTCCACCCGTGAAGATGGTGCCGAAGACCCGCTTTCAGGCATATCGTGAATTGATCATCACGCTTGACAGAACATTTGCGTATACGGAATACGTAACGGAGTTTCATTTCGGAGACTCCAATGTCCCACCCTTCCAACACCATCATCATTGTCGGTGCCGGGCAGGCGGGCGGGCAGGCTGCCCGCCAGCTGCTTGCCGAAGGCTATGCGGGCCGGATCCTGCTTGCTGGTGCCGAGGCTCACCCCCCTTACGAGCGTCCACCCCTGTCCAAGGCTGTCCTCAAGGACGCTGCTGCCGAAAGCGCCCTGCCGATCCTTTCAGCGGAAGAGCTTTCCGACCCGCGGATCGAATTCTGCCCGACCACATCGGTAACGGCCATCGACCCGCAGGACGCAGTTGCGCGGCTTTCGTCGGGAGAATCGATCCGGTTCGACGCCTGCCTCATCGCGACCGGGGGCGATGCTCGCCCCCTGCCCGTCCCGGGGGCCGAGTTGTGCTGCAATCTGCGCACGCTGGACGACAGCCGGGAACTGCGTGCGCGGCTGACCCCTGGAAAACGCCTCGTCATTATCGGTGGCGGGGTTATAGGCTGCGAGGTGGCGGCGACCGCGATTTCCCTCGGCTGCGAGACAACCATCCTTGAAGCTGGCTCGCGGCTCATGGCCCGAATCCTGCCACCGGCCGGTTCGGAATGGCTCGCCTCCCGCCAGGCCGAGGCGGGGGTCCGTATCATCGCCGGGGCGAGGATCGAACGGATCCTGCGCCATGGAGAATCCCTTCGGGTCGAGGGCCTTGACGGTCAGGGCGCATCGCTGGACCTCGAGGCCGATCTTGTGCTTTCGTCGGTCGGGATGGTGCCCAATGCCGGGCTCGTCCCGGCTGCGGCGCGGGGCGCATCGGGCGGGATCCTGACCGACCCCTGCGGGCGGGTGGTCAGCCTCCCCGGCATCTTTGCCCTTGGTGACGTCGCCGAAAGCTGGAACGCGATTTATGGTCGAACGCTTCGGCTTGAGACCTGGCGCAATGCCGACAAGCAGGCCCGCGCCATCGCCCGCACCATCTGCGGAAGCGAGACGCCGCATGTCGAAGTTCCGTGGATGTGGACGGATCAACTGGGTCACAACATCCAGGTCGTCGGGTTGTGGACCGAAGGTGCCGATGTCGTCTGCCGCGGTCCGGAGGGTAACCCCGGCAGCGCGATGTTCTGGCTTGAAGACGGTGTCTTGCGCGGCGGCGTGCTGATCGACGCCGGACGCGAACGCCGCTTTCTGGAGAAACTGGTCGAGACCGGTGCCCGTCCCTCGCCCGAAGCGTTGGCCGATCCGTCCCGCCCCCTCAAATCCCTCGTCGCCTGATCCCGGAGGTTTCCATGAGCTTCGTTCATTTCATCCATGTCGACTGCCCGCATCACGGCAGCACCATCTTACCCGAAAGGCTCGAACGTATCCGCGACATCCTCCGCGAGACACCGCGCCTCGTCCGCGCGCTTTTCTATACGCCGGCAGAGGCGCGCGATTTCTATACCGATGACGGCCCTTCGCCCCGACTCGCGTTGCAGCTTTATTACGATCGCCTCGAGGACCTCGAGGCCGCAGCCGCCGCGGACGGCCAGCTTCAGCGGCTCGTCAACGACGACCTCTGGCAGGATCTGGCGGAGTATCGGATCACGCATCAGGCCATGTATGCCCGACCCTATCCGGTGATCGATTCGGCCCATGCTCCTGACGGGGACAGCCAGCCCTGTGCCTATCTTGTTCATTATCCGGGCGCAGCCGAGGACTTCAACGCCTGGCTCAACCACTATCTCGACCATCACCCGCAGATCATGAAGGACTTCCCCCGGATCCGTGAGATCGAGATCTATACCCGCCTTGGCTGGCGGGAAACCCTTCCTTGGCAACGCGTCGATTTCATGCAGCGCAATCGGCTGATTTTTGACAGCCCTGCCGCGCTGGAGGCGGCGTTGAACGGCGAGGTGCGCCACCGCATGCGCGCCGATTTCGAGGCGTTCCCCCCGTTCACGGGAGAAAACGTCCATTACCCGATGTTGAAGGAAGAGTTGTGGCTGAACATGTGATCGCGCGCCGGGTCGGCCATCTCTATCCTTCCGGCGGCATCTCGGACCACGAATTGCAGCGCATGGCGCCCGAGGGCCTGCGTTTCCTTGTGACGCGAATGCCGTTCCGCGATACCAGCCGCGAATCCGACATCGCTCTAGCGCGCGAAGTCGAGAACCATGCCGGACTGCTTGCCGATGCCAAGGTCGAGTTGATTGCCTTCAACTGTACCGCTGCAAGCATGCTCGCTGGTCCCGGTGTGCTGGAACGCCGGATCGAGGCGGCCACCGGCATTCCGGCCGTCACCACCATTCAGGCTGTGATGGCGGGGCTGGCTCGGTTCGAGGCACGGAAAGTGGCGCTCTTTACCGCATATCGCTCGGATGTCGTGGAGGAGGAGCGCCACTTCCTCGCCGCACATGGGATCGCGGTCGTCGCCGAAGCCCATATCCCCTGCCCCGATCCCGTCACCCAGGGCAACGTGCCGCCGCGCCGCTGGCTCGAACTCGTGACGAAAACCGACTGCAGCGCAGCGGACGCGATCCTTTGCAGCTGCGCGGGGATCGAGATATCACCGGTCCTGTCGGCAATGGAAAGCGCCACGGGAAAGCCGGTGGTCGCCAGCAATGCCGCCCTGTTGCGCTTCATTCTGGAGCGGACGGGCTGGGAACAGCCTGTCTCGGGATTCTGTCGGCTTTTGGCGGGAGGTTGAGTCTGTTCGGCTGAATCGCGACGCGACACCCGAATGCAGGTCGGTTCCTGGCTGCACTTGATCGAAGCCGAGGTCGGTTGGGGCTGGCTTGCTGCTAGACCCCCGGTGATGCCGAGCGGGAACAGACCGACGGCCTCTCCGGGCAAGCAAATTGCCGTCGGGATGGCAGTTGGAGGAGGGAGCGGAACATCACGGCTCGCATCAGCCTTGAGTAGCCGTGCCTAAGCCAGCCGGCCTGCCATGCGGACGAGAGTGGGCAATGTCCGTGCTTCCATCCTCTTCCTTGCCGACGCGCGATAGCGCTTTACGGTGATATCGCTCAAGGGCAAGTTCATAGGTGATGATCAGATCCATTGGCTGCCTTTCGCGTACGGAGAGCGCGTTGAGGCGGGTATTCAGCGGTTTTCCCTCTGCCTCGCGATGAATGCGGTCGCGAGAAATGATATCGCCGACCGCATTCAGCAGGTCCCGATCGCGAAAGGGTTTGGTCAGGAAATCGACCGCGCTCGCCTCCCGGTGCCCGGTCACGCCGCCTCGGAAACAGGCGGTCATGATCAGCATGGGCAGACCCGAATTGTCAGCCCGCATATGCACCCCTGGGTTCATCGCTGCGCGGAGGACAACTATACTTGGGTTTACCCGTTCCGATCTGGTATCTGCCGGGAGGCGCGAAGCGGACGGCGGTGGCTCGAATGGGCCAGTCACGGGGTGGAGGAAAATGCAGGTTCTCGCTCTCTGGCCGACAGAGTGCCATGCCGCGTCCCAGCGCAGGATTGCAGCGAACGGGTTGCTGGCATGGATGGGCGATCCCCGCCCCTTGACCGTGAATGCACGCTGAACGCATCAGGATTGGCTGCATCTCGGCTTTGCCGCCTTGCGGTGTTGGTCGCCGACGGCAGCATGGGGCGAGGTCGGGCTGCGAGTGACGGCCGCGCGTTCTGTCCTTGGTAACGCCGCAGCCTCGCTGGCTGGTCGGGGAGAGTTCCGATGCCGGAACCACCTTCGATCAGAAAATCGCCACGGGATCGCCAAACCTGGCTACGGCCCGGATCATCTTCAGCGAAGAGAGACATGGGCACGGGTCCTGATCGCGATGAATGCCGGCGCAGTCTAGTCGCGCGTTGCCAAGGGAAATCCTGCCTTTGTGTAGAGGACAAACCTCTGGGTGGCAGGACCGCCCGGAGGATCGGTAGCCGCTTGTGCCCAGAGTAATGGGCGACGATGGCCCCCTCCCCCTGACTTGCGACACTGAGGCAATCCAGCGACCTTTCCCAGCTGGCACAAGAAGCTTCCCGCCCCGCTTCGTTTAATGTATGACATCATATAACAAAATATGGGTAGATACATGAGAAAACGCCGGGACAGCCTGTCATCCATCGTCGCGAAGGATCTTGGCGAGCGGATCGAATCTGGCGAGTTTGCGATCGGTGACAAGTTGCCGATCGAAGCGCAGCTTGGCGAGACCTATAATGTCAGCCGCACGGTCGTGCGCGAGGCGATCGCGCATCTGCGGTCCGAGGGGCTGGTGGAATCCCGGCAAGGCGTCGGGGTCTTCGTCTCGGGGCAGAACGGAATGGTTCTCAAGATCAGTCCTGAGAAAGCCGGAGAACTGGCTGAAATCCTTGAAATCCTGGAACTCCGCCTTGGGGTCGAGGTCGAGGCGGCCGGCCTTGCCGCCCAACGCCGCAGCGACGAAAATCTGGCGAAGATCATGGAGATCATCGAAACCACCGCGGATCTGGACCGGTTCATCGAGAACCCGCGCGAGCTGGATTTCTCCTTCCACATGGCGATCGCCGAGGCGACGGGCAACAGCTACATGCCCCGCTTTCTGTCCTTTATCGGCCCGGTGATCATCCCGCGCAGCCAGCTGATCCATGCCTCGGTTCCGGAGCTGACGCGGGACTACCTCACCAAGATGAATGATGAACACCGCCGCATCGCGGATGCCATCGCGCGCAAGGATGTGCTGGATGCGCGCGAGGGCATGCGCTTCCATCTGGTCGGCAGCCTTGAGCGCTACAGAAAGTTGAAGGACGCTTAATTCATATGTTGACAGTCATCATACAATTAAATTACGCCTGACCGCGACAGGGAGATCGCGTGGCATAGGCCCATGAAAACGGGCGGGCGCTGTCGGCGGGAGCAACGGCTACGGTCGGTGGTGGAATCGCGTCCTCTGTCAGGATGAGGGGAACCGACCCCCTTTCTATTGACAGCGGAGAGTGCATGACCGCCCTCAGAAACATCTATCTTGGAATTTTGCGCTGGATCGTGATGCTTTGCATGGTGGGCATGCTCTGCCTGATCTTCAGCAATGTGGTGCTGCGTTACGCGTTCAACAGCGGCATCTACCTCTCTGAAGGGGTCTCGGGCCTGCTCTATGTCTGGATGACCTTCATCGGCGCGCTGCTCGTGCTTTACGAGCGGGGCCATGTCGGGGTCGACATGCTGGTGCGCCGCCTTCCCCCCGCCTTGCGCCGCATGACCTTCGCCCTGACCCATGTGATCATGCTTTACGTCACATGGCTGATGCTGGTGGGAAGCTGGCAGCAGGCCGGGATCAACCTGCATGTCATCTCGCCCGCGACGCATTTGCCGATCGGCATGATGTATCTGGCGGGCGTGTTCTTTGCGGTGATGAGCGGGCTTTTCCTGCTGTCCCAGCTTGTCCTTTTGTTCATCGGCAAGCTCGCGGATGACGATCTCACGGTTTCCGTCTCCGAAGACGAGGACGAGGCCGAGCGCCTGATGGCTCAGGGAGCCCTGAAATGACTGTCGCACTTTTCACCGGATCGCTGCTGCTGATCATCGCCATCGGCGCCCCGATCGCCTATGCGCTGATCATCACCGGCGCCGCTCTCATGTGGCAGATGGGGCTGTTCGACGGGCAGATCATCGCCCAGAACCTGCTGAACGCCGTCGACAGCTTCCCGATGATCGCCATTCCGCTGTTCATCCTCGCCGGAGAGGTGATGAATACCGGCGGCCTTTCGCGTCGCATCATCGCTCTGGCGCAGTCGCTTCTTGGCCATCGCCGTGGCGGTCTGGGCTATGTGGTGATCTTCGCGGGCGTGCTGCTCTCCAGCCTTTCGGGCTCGGCGCTGGCGGATGCGGCTTCGCTTTCGGCGATGCTGCTGCCGATGATGGTCGCGGCCGGGCACAGCAAGGAGCGCGCGGGGGGCCTTATCGCCGCCTCTTCGATCATCGGGCCGATCATTCCACCCAGCATCGGCTTCATCGTCTTCGGCGTCGCGACGAACCTTTCGATCAGCAAGCTCTTCATGGCCGGCATCGCGCCGGGCGTGATGATCGCGCTGGCACTGGCGGTCACCTGGTTCTTCGTCTCGCGCTCCGAGGAGAGCGAGCCCGCACCCCGCGCAAGCTGGGCCGAGCGCGGCCGCGCCTTCGCCGACAGCCTGTGGGCGCTGATGCTGCCGGTCATCATCATCGTCGGCCTGCGCTTCGGCATCGTGACCCCCACCGAGGCCGCCGCCGTCGCCGCCGCCTATTCGCTGTTCGTCGCCATGTTCGTCTATCGCGAACTCAGCTTCGACGAGTTGAAGGAAGTCACCTTCCGCGCCGGCAAGACCGCGGCGGGCGTGATGTTCCTTGTCGCTGCAGCCGCGATCCCGGCATGGATGATCACCGTTGCGGACATCCCCGGCCAGATCATCGAGATGGTCCAGCCCTTCATGGACAATCCCAAGCTGCTGGTCTTTGTCCTGATGCTGCTGATCATCATCGTCGGCACCGCGATGGATCTGACGCCGACGATCCTGCTGCTGGGGCCGATCCTCGTCCCGGTCGTCACGGCCGCAGGTGTCGATCCGATCTATTTCGGCGTGCTCTTCATGATCAACTGCGCGATCGGCCTGATCACGCCGCCGGTCGGAACCGTGCTGAACGTGGTCTGCGCCGTCGGCAAGATGGATTACGAGGCGCTGTGCAAGGGCACCCTGCCTTTCTTTCTCGCGCAGGTCGCGGTGCTGTTCCTGCTGGTGCTTTTCCCCGGACTGGTCACCGTCCCTGCGGCATGGATTTCCCACTAAAGGGCATCAAGACCCTTTTCCCCCTTAACCCAACACGGATATCGACATGAAAACGATCATCGGTCTTCTGACCGCCGCCTTTCTTGTGTCCGGCGCCCAGGCGCAGGAATACAATTCCCACCTGATCAAGTTCGCCGCCACCGGGCAGGCTGGCACGCCTCCGGTTCTGGGGATGCAGATCTTTGCCGACAAGCTGGCCGAGCGCAGCGGCGGCAAGCTCAAGACCAAGGTTTTTGCCAATGGCGTGCTGGGAGGCGACGTGCAGGTCCTGTCCTCGCTGCAGGGCGGCGTGGTCGAGATGATGGTCTGGAACGCCGGGAACATGATCACGCAAGAGCAGGATTTCGGCATTCTCGACCTGCCCTTCATCTATCAGGATGTCGAGGTGATGGACCAACTGCTGGATGGCGAGGTCGGCAAGAAGCTGAACGATCAATTGCCCGAACATGGCGTGATCGGCCTCGCCTTCTGGGAGCAGGGCTTCCGCCTGCTGACCAACAACAAGCATGAGATCAACAAGATCGAGGACATCTCGGGCCTGAAGGTCCGCGTCCAGCAGAACCAGCTGCTGGTCGACATGTGGGCGGCGCTTGGTGCAAGCCCGACCCCGCTGGCGGTGACCGAGCTTTACACCGCGCTGGAGACCGGCGCCGTCGACGGGCAGGAAACCACCGCGCCCTTCATCCTCGGGTCCAAGTATCACGAGGTGCAGAAATACGTCTCGGTCACGCGGCACAACTACAATCCGCAGATCGTGCTGATCGGCAAGCCCTTCTGGGACAAGCTGAATGAGGACGAGCAGAAGCTGATCATCGAGGTGGCGCGCGAAACCGCCATCGAGCAACGCAAGATCTCGCGCGATGCGCAGGTCTCGGCGCTGCAATCCATCCGCGACGCAGGCAATACCGTCACCGAGATCGACCCGGCCGAATTGCAGCGCATGAAGGATGCCGTGCGCCCGGTGATCGCGAAATACGCGCAGACCTTCGACCCCGAACTGACCCAGACCGTTTTCGATGCGGTCGGTTTCAAGCTGAACTGATCCTGACAGGGGCGCGGTTCGCGCCCCCTCCCTTCCACGGAACGAAATCCATGAAAATCTCATTCGCCCAGTTCTCGCCAATTCATGGCGACACCGCAGCCACCACGGCGCTCGTCGCCGAGAAAGCGCGCGAGGCCGCTGCTTCGGGCAACCGCCTCATCGCATTCCCGGAATGTTTCCTGACCGGAGGCTCCTTTGACGATCGCGAAAGCCTTGTCGCGGCGGCTGTCGATATCGAACGCGGCGATCTTGAGCCGATCCTTGCCGCTGCGCGCGACACGGGCATCCATGTCGTCGTGGGCTTCTATCAGCGGCGGGGCGATCAGGCGCTGAACACCGCCGCCCTGATCGGTCCCAAGGGTATCATCGGCCTGCATCACAAGATGCACCTGCCCTTCATGATCGGCGACCGTTTCGTCGATATCCCGCCGATCGACGGCCCGTCGGTCTTCGATACCGAGATCGGCCGCATCGGTTTGGCGATCTGCTACGAGATCCGCTTCCCCGAAGTGGCCCGCACCCTCGCGCTGGAAGGGGCCGACCTGATCGTCCTGCCCGCCGCATGGCCCGAGGCCGCGCGCATCCTGCCGGACCTCTTCAGCCGCGTTCGCGCCGCCGAGAATTTCGTCTATTTCCTCTCCGCGAACCGCAACGATCTGGATGACGGCATGCAGTTCATGGGCGACAGCCACGTCATCGGCCCGGACGGGCGCGAGGTGATCAATGCCGGCATGGCCGACGGGATCTTCTCGATCGATGTCGACCTGGAGCAGTCGCGCGTCAAGTCGATCATCCGCGATCCCGGCATCTACGAGGTTCACCCGTGGCGCGACCGCCGCCCGCAGGACTACGCTATCTGCACCAAGGCCGCCGTGGTATGAGCCTGCGCGAGAAGCTGGGCCGCCCGACCTTCGGGATGAATGTCTATTCCGGTGCGCCCGCCGTCGTCGAGATCGCGGGCAACTGGGGGCTGGACTTCGTCTTCATCGACGCCGAGCACACGGCCCTTGGCCTTGACCTGCCGATGGAGCGGATGATCCTTGCGGCAAGGCTTGCCGGTGTCGCGCCGCTGGTCCGCGTTCCGGACAGCACCCCTACCGGCCTGCGCAAGGCGCTGGAACTGGGGGCCGAGGGGGTGATCATTCCTCAGGTCCATTCCGCCGCCCAGATGCGCGAGATCGTCGCGGCGACCAAGTTCCCTCCGCTGGGGCGGCGCGGCGGCGACAGTTCGGTGCGCTCGGCGAATTATGGCGGGCCGGGCTTCGACTGGTCCGAATATGCGGCGCGCGCGAACCGCGAGACGCTGTTGGTGCCCATGACCGAAAGCCCGGAATTCTTTGATGACATCGACGCCATCCTTGACGTTCCGGGCATCGACGCGGTGCATTTCGGACCCGCCGACTATTCGCTGGCCTGCGGCATCCCGGTCGATTACGCCATGCGTCACCCGCAGGTTCGCGCCGCCATGCGCGAGCTGATAGCGAAATGCCACGCGCGCGGGATCAAGGTCATGCTGCCCTGCTTCCCCTATGAGGCGGATCAGGTGGCCGAGCTTCTGGGCGAAGGCGGGGACATGCTGCTGGTCGGAAACGACATGGCCTTCCTGAACGCGGGCTGCCGGCGTGCCGCGGATCTGGCAAAAGGCGCGGGCGCATGATCCGCCATCCCCGCCCCCGGACCGAGGCCATCGACCCCGCCATTCTCGACAAGATGCGGCAAATCCAGCCCGCCTCGCTTGGACATTACCTGACGACGGGCATCGTCTCGCCCCAGGTCAGACCGCTGACCTCGGGCAAGCTTCTTGGCCGGGCGGTGACGGTCCGCCAGCCCTTGCCGGATGCGGTGCCGGTCCATCTGGTGCTTGACGATCTGGGCCCGGGCGACGTGCTGGTCATCGACCGCGCCGGCGACCATCACGTCGCCTCTGTCGGCGAGATGGTCGCACGCGCCGCCCTTGCCGCCGGGGCGGCGGGCATCGTTGTCGATGGCGTCGTCACCGATATCGAGGAGTTGCGCGAAATCGGCCTCCCGGTCTATGCGCGGGGCCTGAACGTGGTGACGACGCGCGTGCTGAACACGCCCGGCGCGGAACTTTTCGGCGCGGTCATCATCGGCGGCGTTGTCGTGCGGCAGGGCGATCTGCTCTTCGGGGATGCGAATGGCCTGCTCAATCTCGACCCGGCTGACCCGGCGCTTCCCGCCCTTGTCGAACGCGCGCTGAATGACGAGGCGCGCGAGGTCGAGTGGCGCAAACGCCTTGCCGCCGGGGCGTCGCTCGCCGATCTCAACGGCTCGGCGATCTATCGTGAAGCGGGCGCGGCGCAGGCCGGATAGGACTTGCATCATGGAAAGACCCGCCCCTCCGCGCGGGTCTTTCGCCCTTTGACGCTGGAGCGAAACCGGCGACGCGCCTAGAATGTCCTTACCCGCCAGATGCCCGCTGACGAGTCGTTCCGGCGCGACCGTGCGGTTTGCGCCGCGGCATTATTTCCGGGCAGGGAGAGCATCTGTCATGGAAGACAGCGAACTCTATCACGCCGGGAGCCGCCAGTTGCAGGACATGTTCGACAGCCGTCGCATCGCGGACCGGTTGGAGCAGGTCACGTTTCGCAAGGCCTTCTCCGAAGGAGACCGCAACTTCATCCACTCCGTCCGGTTCTTCTTTCTTGCGACGGCGGATGCACAAGGCCGGCCGGATTGCTCGTTCAAGGGCGGACCCGAAAGCTTCGTCCGGGTCACGGGACCGGCTGAGCTGGTCTTCCCGGATTACGACGGCAATGGCATGTTCAAGAGCCTCGGGAACATCGCGGTCAATCCCGAGATCGGGATGCTGTTCCTCGCAATGGGCGAGAAACCCGCAAGATTGCGCGTCAATGGCACCGCCAGCATCTCTCGCGACGACGCGCTGACCAGCGACTTCGTCGGAGCGCAGCTTCTGGTCCGCGTCAAGGCGCGGGCGATCTTTCCCAATTGCCCGCGCTATATCCCCGGTAAGGACGGCTTGTCGGTCTATACCCCGCGCGAGGGTCAGGCCCCGATCGAACCCGCATGGAAGGGTTTTGACGAGTTCCGCGACGCGGTGCCCCCGCGCGCGCCAGCCTCGGGAATGCCCTAGCCACCCTGCGCCCGTCAGGCGAAAAGGCTGTAGACGAAGCGGGCCGAGACGGTCAGCAGGAACAGGCCGAATGCCACTTCCAGCCGCCGCCGCGACAGCGCATGGGCCAGCCGCACCCCCAGCCGCGCGGTCAGCAATGCGTTCGGGATCGTCAGGGCGAAGGTGGCGAGGGACACGAAACCCACGGAATCCGGCGGCAGGCCCGGTTTGCCCCATCCGGCGACCATGTATCCGATCGTGCCCGGAATCGCGATCAGCACCCCCACCCCGGCCGAGGTCGAGATCGCCCGATGGATCGGCACGCCATGCAGTGTCATCACCAGATTGGAAAGCGCCCCGCCCCCGATCCCCATGAGCGCGGACAGAAAGCCGATGATCGCGCCGTAGATGTTCAGGAGCGCGCGGCCCGGCAGGTGCCCGGCCACGCGCCAGCCCTTGCCGCCGGTCAGCAGCCTTGTTGCGATGACCGTCGCAACCACGACGAACACAAGCTGGAAAACCCAAGGATCGGCATATCGGGCGATCAGAGAGCCGGCCAGCACGCCGATCAGGATCGGTATTGCCCATATCCGCAGCAAGTCCATATCGACCGTTCCGCGATGCCAATGCCCGCGCGCCGAGGCGATGGAGGTCGGCACGATCACCGCAAGCGAAGTTCCCACCGCCAGTGGCATCGAGATTTCGGCGGGGTAGCCCAGCAGCCCGAAGATCTCGAAAAAGACCGGGACCGAGATGGCCCCGCCACCGATCCCGAACAGCCCGGCCAGAAAGCCGATCAGCGCCCCCGATACCGCGAGGGACAGGACAAGCTCCAGCACGGTTCCGAAATCGGTCACGGCCATCCCGCCGATCGCCGCGACAGGCTTGCGCCGTCAACGCCGCCAAGCCCCTCCGCCAATGCCTGCGCATATCGCGCCGATGCGGCATCCGAGAGCGGCAGCTCCGCCCCCTCGGCCCCCGCCAGCGACAGGGCGAGGTGCAGATCCTTGGCAAGACCCGCGATGTCGAAGGTACCGGGCTGGTCCTGCCCCGCCAGCGTGTCGACCACCACCTGCGCACGGTTCTTCAAAACGGTCGGCCCGGCGGAGCTGTCCGCGATCAGGCTGATCGCCGTCTCGGGCGCGACACCCGATCCGCGCAGCAGGGCCAGCGCCTCGCCCAGCGTTTGCCAATAGACGGCCAGCGGCAGGTTGATCGCCAGCTTCATCCGCGCCGCCGCCCCTGCCGTGCCCAGATGTTCGACCCTGCGGCAAAGCTGGTCGAGAACCGGCTTTGCCCGCCCGAAAGCCTCGGCGCCGCCGCCGGCCATGCCAAGCAACTGCCCCTTCAGCGCAGGGGCGACGGTGCCGCCGACCGGGCAATGCAGGAAGCTGGCCCCTGCCGCAGCGATCTTTTGCGCCACCGCATCGGCCTCAGTCGGCAGAAGCGTGGACATGTCGAGCAGCAGGGCATCGGACATCCCGGCCTTGATCAATCCATCGACGACGTCATTGACTGCCCCAGCGTCGGTCAGCGAGGTCAGGATCACCGGACAGCGGGCAAGTCCGGTCAGATCGACCGGTTGCGCACCCGCGGCGACGGCGGGCGCGCATCTGTCCGGGTTTCGGTTCCAGACACGAACCTCATGCCCCGTCTCAAGCAGGCGACGCGCGAAGGCGGTGCCCATGCGGCCCATTCCGGCAATTCCGATCACATGGCTCATCCGCCCTCTCCTGTCCCGAGGCCGAGAATCTCAAGCGTGGTTTCCCCGCCCCGCAAGCGGTCCATGATCTGCGCCTCGCGCGCGGCGCGGGCCTCGGCCGCGGCCAAGGCTGCCTCGACCTGATCCGAGGGAATCGCGACGATGCCATCCGCGTCGGCGACGACCAGATCGCCCGGCGCGATCGTCATCCCGGCCAGCCGCACCGGCACCCCGAAGGCGCCGCCATGCTGCTTGGTCGAGCCCCGGATCGTCAGCCCGGTCGCGAAGACCGGAAAGCCCATGCGGATGATCTGCACGCTGTCGCGCACGGCGCCGTCGATGATCAGTCCCGCGATCCCGCGCATCTGGCAGGCCAGCGCCATGATCTCGCCAAACGGGGCGTGGTCGGTGCAGCCGCCGTAATCCACGACCAGCACCTCGCCCGCTTTGGCCCGCGCGATCGCCCTGTGCAGCGCAAGGTTGTCCCCCGGCTGGCAGCAGAGCGTCGCGGCGGGGCCGGCAATGGCCATCGTCAGGGAAAGTGGACGCGGCGGAGTCCCGGCGATCTGCGCGTCGGGCCACGCTTCGCCGATCGTGGCCGCGCCCAGTTCGGCAATGCGGGCGTAACGGGTCACGCCGCCGGACCGCCGATCCGCACATGCAGATCCTGCAGCCCGTCGACATGCACGACCAGTTCGTCGCCGGAAACGACAGCGCCCACGCCGGCCGGCGTCCCCGTCATGATGACATCGCCGGGCATCAGCCGGAACTGCTCGGACAATTTCGAGATGATCTCGTCGATCTTCCAGATCATCCAGCCGATATCGCCGTCCTGCCTGACCTCGCCATTGACCGAGAGCGTGATCCTGCCATCGGTCAGAATACCGGTATCCTCGACCTTGCTGATCGGCCCGATCGGGGCGGATTGGTCGAAGGACTTGGTGATCTCCCACGGCAGTCCGTTTTCCAGCGCCCGCGCCTGATGGTCCCGGCGCGTCATGTCGAGACCCACGGCATAGCCAAAGACATGCGACGCGGCCTCGGCCACGGGGATGTTGTGACCGCCGGATTTCAGGGCGACGACCATCTCGCCCTCATAATGGAAGTTGCCGGTATAGACCGGATAGGGGATCTCTCCCCCGTTGCGGACCACGGAATCGTTGGGCTTCTGGAAGATCACCGGGGGGTCGCGCTCGACCTCTCCGCCCATTTCGATCACATGCGCGACGTAGTTCTTGCCGATGCAATAGATGCGCCGCACCGGGAATTTTTCGTCACTGCCGACAATATCCAGATACGCCTGCTGTGGCGGGGTCAGGGCATAGGCCATCATTCTCTCCTCCTCCGGGCAGAACCGCTTTATGCGATCATGCACCCAGTTCAAGATATTCCAAGGCTAATTTTTTCTGATCGTATATTTTTTGGTTTTTTCCGGCAAATGGTATAGCCTCAATCGAGGGCAAGCGGTTCTGAGGAGGGCCGCCGCCCGCGACATGGGAGGAGAAACGAGATGACGGAAGCAAACAGACTTTCCCGCCGTGCCTTCGGGGGGCTGGCCGCCGCGGCGGCCGCGACCTTCGCCATTGGGCGTCCCGGCATCGTGCGGGCGCAAACCGCAATCACATTCGCGGTCCCGAACCCCTCGGCGCTGACCTGGCTGCCCTACTGGTCCGCCGTGGGCGAGGGATATTTCGGCGAGGAAGGGCTGGAGCCGACCTTGCAGGCCATCGACGGATCTTCGGCCGTCCTGCAGGCGATGTCGGCGGGACAGGCGCAGATCGGTGCCCCCGGACCCGGCCCGGTATTGGGTGCCCGTGCCCGTGGCGTGGACGTCAAGTTCATCTACAACCTGTTTCCGAAATCGGTCTTCGGCCTTCTGGTCAAGAAGGACAGCCCGGTTCAGGCTCCGGCGGACCTGAAGGGAACCGTGGTCGGCGTGGGCACCGCCGACGGGGCCGAGGTCTCGTTCACCCGTGCGATCCTGACGGATCTGGGGATGAAGGAGGGTGTGGACTATACCTTCCTGCCGGTGGGCGATGGCGGGACCGCCGCGGTCGCGTTCCTGCGCGACGAGGTCGGCTCCTATGCAGGCGCGATTTCGGATGCCGCCATCCTTGGCGCGCGCGGGCTGGAGCTGCGCGAGATCACGCCCGAGAAATATCTGGGCTTCTTCGGCAATGGCATCGCCATGCTGGAAAGCCAGATGGCCGCGACGCCGGACATCGCGCCGAAATTCGGGCGCGCGCTGGTTCGGGGAATGCGTTTCGCCAGCGATCCGGCCAACCATGACAAGGCGCTTGCCCATTGCGCCGTCGGCAACCCGCAGGAGGGCGAGGACAAGAAATTCGCCTCGGCCCTGCTTGCTGCCGCGATCGACCGGATGACCCCGACCGAGCCGATGATTGCCAAGGGCTTTGGCTATCAGCCTGCCGAACACTGGCAGATGATCCACGACGCCGCCGTCGCGTCGGGCGCGCTGGAAAAGCCGCTGGATGATCTGTCGGTGGTCTACACCAACGAGTTCGTCGAGGGTTGGAACGCCTCATGACGATGGCTGAGTCCCACATCCTTGCGGACAGCGCCGCAATTCCGCGCCCGGTCTATGAGATCACGCGCCTGTCCAAGACCTATGCCCGCAATCGCCTTGTCGCATTGAGTGATGTGAACCTGACATTGCGGGAGGGCGAGTTCGTCGCGGTCATCGGGTCGTCCGGTTGCGGAAAATCGACGCTGCTGAAGATCATGTCGGGACTCATGCCGCCGACCACCGGCCGCGTCGCGCTGGAGGGCAAGCCCGTGACCGGCCCCCGCGCCGATATCGGGATGATGTTCCAACAGGCGACGCTGCTGCCATGGATGACGACGATTGAAAACATTGTCCTGCCGATCGAGATCCGGCAGGGCAAGGCCGCCGCCCGCGCTGCCCGTCCACGGGCGCAAGGGCTGCTGGATCTGGTGGGCCTCGGCGATTTCGCGAATGTCTATCCGGGCGAGCTGTCGGGCGGGATGGCGCAGCGCGCCTCGATCTGCCGCATGCTGATCACCCAGCCCGCCGTCCTGCTACTGGACGAACCCTTCAGCGCGCTGGACGAGCTGACGCGCGACTTCATGAACATGGAGTTGCAGCGCATCTGCCATGAGACGCAGGCGACGGCCTTCCTCGTGACCCATTCGCTGGCCGAGGCCGTCATCCTGTCGGACCGCATCCTCGTGATGAAGCCGCGCCCCGGCCGCATCGTCGAGGAGGTGGTCATTCCCCTGCCCCGTCCCCGCACGCTCGACATGATCAACACCCCCGAATTTGGCCGGATCGTCGCCCATATCCGCGACCTTCTGGGCAAGGAGGCCGCGCAATGACCGACACCGTCCCCGACGATCTTCCCGACACCGTCTGGGTCGAAAAGGTCAGCTGGATCGACTCGATGCCGCGCTGGCTTGCCATGTCGATCCTGTTCATCGCCGTCGTCGCCCTCTGGGATCTGGTGACGCGCTGGGGCTGGGTGTCCCCGATCATCCTGCCCAGCCCGGCCGAGACGCTGACCGACCTGATCTTTGTCGGGCGGAACCTGATCACCGGCGACTACATGCTCTCCGCGCTCTGGACCACGACCAAGACGGTCTTCTTCGGTTTCCTGATCGCGGCGAGCATCGGCTTTCTTCTGGGGATTCTGGTGGGCGAGACCAAGTTCGGCGAACGTGCCGTCATGCCCTATCTGGTCGCGATCGACACCATGCCGAAAGTGGCCTTCGCGCCACTGTTCATCGCGTGGCTGGGCTTCGACATCGCCTCCAAGGTGGCGCTGGCGGCGTTCATCGCGACCTTTCCCATTGTCGTGGCCACCGCCGCTGGGCTTTATGCCGCGACCGAGAACGAACGGATGCTGTTCAAGGCAATGGGCGCGAGCCGGATGCAGACGCTGCTGCGGCTGAAGCTGCCGACCGGCCTGCCCTATATGTTCACGGGGCTGAAGATCGCCGCCGTTGGCGTGATGGCAGGCGCGATCACCGGCGAGTTTCTGGGCGGCGGCAAGGGCTTCGGGGCGCTGATCCGGCAATCGGCGAGCCAGATGGACACGCCGCGCGTCTTTGCCCTGATCCTCTACTTGAGCCTCCTCGGACTTCTCCTGTATTTCACCGTCGTCTGGGCACAGCGCAAATTCGTGTTCTGGAACAAGGACCAACGGCCCGGCGCCCTTGGCTAGACGGCAATTGGGGGAAAAGGTGCCCAGCGACATACGCAGCCTCTCGGAGCAGGTTTACGACCTGATCCGCCGCGACATTCTGCAGGGGCTGCTTCTTCCAGACCTGAAGCTGCAGATCGAGACCGTGTCCGAGCGCTATCACATCGGCGCGGTTCCGGTGCGCGAGGCGCTGAACCGGCTTTCCGCCGAAGGGCTGGTCGAGCGAAAAAGCCAGCGCGGTTTCTTCGTATCCTCCCTCAAGTTTGAGGATCTCGAGGAGCTGGTGAAGACACGCATCTGGCTTGAGACGCGCGCCTTGCAGGAATCCATCGCCCATTCCGACGAGACATGGGAGGAGGAGCTGGTCGTCAGCTTTCACCGGCTGTCCCGCACCTCGCGCCGGCTGATGCCCGATGACGGGCGCGAGGTTTCCGAGGATTGGGATATCCGCCACAAGGAGTTCCACATGCGCCTGATCGACCGTTGCGGGTCAGGCTGGCTGCTCGCCTTCTGCTCGACGATGATGGATCAGGCGGCGCGCTATCGGAATGTGTCGATGAACACCCATTCGAACCAGGCAAGGCGCGAGGGCGCATTGGCCGAACATCAGGCCATTCTCGACGCGGTGCTGGCCCATGACGCGCCGCTGGCCTGCCGGTTGCTTACGGAACATTACCAGGCGACGCTCTCGGCGCTGCGGCCATCCGGCTGAAGCGACGACCGGGGCGAGCGGATCGCCCCGATCACGGTCAATCCGCGTCGGCGGCGACATCGGCGGGATTGACCATCGCGTCGAGGATCGCGGGCAGGTCGATCACGCCAAGACAGGAGCCCTGCCGGTCCCGGACCCGCGCATGGGCGACACCTTCGCGGGTCATCTGCCTTGCCACCAGATCCAGCCTTGCCTCGGCGCGGACGGTGAACTCGGGCGTCGGCGTGTCTTCGGGCAGGGGAACGGCGATCGTGCGGGCGGTAAGGATGCGGCCGCGATTCACCTCGCGCACGAAATCGGCGATATAGCTGGTGGCGGGGCGCAGGACGATCTCCTGTCCGGTCCCGACCTGCTGGATCGCGCCATCGCGCAGGACCGCGATCTTGTCGCCAAGGCGCAGGGCCTCATCCAGATCGTGGGTGATGAAGATGATGGTCTTGCCCAGTTCCTTCTGCAGGGCCAGCAGGATGGCCTGCATATCGACGCGGATCAGCGGGTCCAGCGCCGAGAAGGCCTCGTCCATCAGCAGGATCTCGGTATCATTGCTGAGCGCGCGCGCCAGACCGACACGCTGCTGCATGCCCCCCGAAAGCTGGCGGGGATAATAGTCCTCATAGCCGGAAAGGCCCACGCGGTCGATCCAGTGCCGCGCCCGGCTCTCGGCCTCGGCCCGCGGGATGCCGCGGATGTCCAGCCCGTAGGCCGCATTCTCCAGCACCGTGCGATGCGGCAGCAGGGCGAATTTCTGAAACACCATCGCGGTCTTTTCGCGGCGATAGGCGCGCAATTCAGAGGGCGACATGGTGACGACATCGCGACCGTCATACAGCACCTCGCCCGAGGTCGGACGGATCAGCCCGTTGATATGGCGGATCAGGGTGGACTTGCCCGAGCCGGAAAGACCCATGATCACCGTGATCTTGCCCTGCGGGATGGTCAGGCTGATGTCATGCAGGCCAAGGACATGGTTGTGGCGGTCGTTGAGGTCGGTCTTGCTCATCCCCGCCTTGACCGCGCCGATATGGCGTTCGGCCTCGGGCCCAAAGATCTTGTAGACATTGCGGATTTCTATATCGCTCACCGGCCGGCCTCCGCGTGTTTCTGCAGCCGCTTGCCATAGGCCTGCGTCGTGCGGTCAAGGATGATGGCGATGGCGACGATCGCCAGCCCGTTCATCACGCCCATGGTGAAATATTGCTGGTTGATGGCCTGCAGCACCGGCTGGCCCAGTCCGCGCACCCCGATCATCGAGGCGATCACCACCATCGCGAGGCTCATCATGATGGTCTGGTTGATGCCCGCCATGATGCTGGGCAGCGCCAGCGGCAATTGCACATCGCGCAGCTTCTGCCAGCGCGAGGAGCCGAAGGCCTCGGCGGCTTCCAGCACGTCGGGGGCGACATGGCGGATGCCAAGATTGGTCAGGCGGATCACCGGCGGAATGGCATAGATCACCACGGCGATCACGCCCGGCACCTTGCCGAGGCCGAAGATCATCACCACCGGGATCAGATAGACGAAGCTGGGCATGGTCTGCATCATGTCGAGAAGCGGCGTCACGATCGCATTGGCGCGGTTCGACTGCGCCATCAGGATGCCGATGGGCAGGCCGATCACCACGGCCATCATGGTGCAGACGGCAACCATGGCGATGGTGCGCATCGTGTCCTCCCACATGCCGAAGTAGCCTATGACGAGCAGGGCGAGGACGGATCCCAGCGCGATGCGCCTGCTACGGCTGGCCAGCCAGATCATTGCGGCGATGCACAGCAGAACCACAGGCCAGGGCGAGCGGAGCAGCAGGTTCTCGATCAGGGTGAGCAGGCTTTGCAGGGGCGAGAACAGGCTTTCCAGCGTATCGCCCCATGCGCGGGTAAAGTCGCGAAACGCGCCATCCACGACCTGACGCAGGGTGCGCAGGCTGGATCGGCTCATTTCCGGGAATTGGATGAGGTCCATGGGTTCTTTCAGGTAATGGGAATCCGGGCAGGGCCGGTGATCCGGCCCTGCTTGTCAAAAGCTGGTCTGATCGGGATCAGAGCGCCGCCTTGACCTTTTCCGCGATCTCGGCCGGGACCCATTCGGCCCAGATCTCGGGATAGGTTTCGAGGAAGTGATAGGCCCCGTCCTCGTTGGTGGCCTGGTTCTCGACCATCCATGACAGCATGCCGTTCACCGTCTCGTTCGACCAGCTCCGCGCCTCGACATAGGACATGGCCGGGCCGGCCTTGTCCGCGAAGTCCTTGGTGACGGCGGTGAACACGTCCGAGGCGGGCCATTCCATGACCTCGGGTTCGGCGCAGTCCGACTTGACCATGCAGCCGTGCCATTTCGCGGGATCATGGCCGGCCTCGAGTTCGAGGCGCGTCATGTCGTATTGACCCAGAATGGCGGTCGGGGCCCAGTAATAGCCAAGCCAGCCTTCCTTGCGGTTGAAGGCGCGCGCGATCGAGCCGTCAAGCGCCGCGGCCGAACCGGAATCGACCAGTTCGAAGCCCTTTTCCTCGGCGCCGGCGCCCAGATACTGGTTTTGGTTGATCGCCTGACAGGCCCAGCCCGAGGGGCAGCCGAACCATGCGCCCTTCTCGCCATCCTCGGCGCCGGGGAACAGTTCGGGATGGGCAAGCGCCTCTGCAAGGGTCTTGATCCCATGCTCTTCCGCCAGCCAGGTGGGGATCCAGATCCCCTCGACCCCGCCATCGGACAGGATCTTGCCGGGCAATTCGATCCGGCCCTCGGCCACGGCCTTGTCGAGCGGCTCCTTGACGGCATTGACCCAAAGCTCGGGCGCCATGTCGGGCTCGGCCTTCTCGTTCATCGAGGTGAAGGTCGGCATCGTGTCGCCCGCGACCAGCGCGACATTGCAGTCATAGCCTTCCTCGAGGATGATCTTGTCGACCCAGGCTGCAAGTCCGGCCGAGGCCCAGTTCATCTCGGCAATGCTGATATCGCCGCATTCATCGGCGGCGAGGGCGGGAACGCTAAGTCCCAGGAAGGCAAGCGTGGTCGATGCAAGAATCTTGCGCATTAAGGAAATTCTCCAGTTTTCTGGCCCCGTCCGGGGGCGGGCAGACAAATCCGCGAAACATGTTCGCGGGACGGTCCGCGGGCCGTGTCCGACCCTGGTGACTTGGAGGGCATTTGGCCCATGCGAGGTGGCGCACTATAAGGATTATTCAGGAAAGTTAAACCCTTTCCTTGAGTTAAGTCGGGGAAACCGCCGGAAGGTGGCCTGAGGACCGCCGTAGCGGGCCGAGTCCGGCGGGTCATGGCGGCTGCGAATTGACCTTGCGCCGCGTGCCGCAAACCGCTGATCTGGGTCAAAGGTGAGCCACGCTAAAAGGAAGATCCGCCATGAAAAAACGCGAAATGGGGAAAACCGGGCTGCAGATCATGCCGCTGGTTTTCGGAGGCAATGTCTTTGGCTGGACCATCGACGAGGCGCAAAGCTTCGCGGTGCTGGATGCCTTCGTCGATCACGGGTTCAACGCAATCGATACGGCGGATTGCTATTCCGCCTGGGCGCCCGGCAACAAGGGCGGCGAATCCGAGACGATCATCGGCAAATGGCTGAAGGCGCGGCCCGGCATGCGGGAGAAGGTGACGATCTTCACCAAGGTCGGCTCGGTCACCGGCAGGCCGCATCCCGGCGGGTTGACCGAGGCGCATATCCTGCCGGGTTGCGATGCCTCCCTCGCGCGGCTGGGGATCGACGAGATCGACCTTTACTTCGCGCATTGGCCGGACCCCCAAGGCACCAGCTATCAGGAGACGCTGGGGGCCTTCGACAAGCTGCAAAAGGCGGGCAAGGTCCGCGCCATCGGTGCGTCGAATGTCGATGCGGCGCAGCTTTCCGAGGCGCTGAAGGTCGCAAGGGAAAACGGCCTGCCCGCCTATCAGGTGCTGGAGCCGGAATACAACCTCCATGACCGCGCCTCGTTCGAGGGCGCGCTGCAGGATCTGTGCGTCAGGGAGAATATCGGCGTCGTCACCTATTTCAGCCTCGCCTCGGGGTTCCTCAGCGGCAAATACCGGTCCAGCGCCGATTTCGGCAAATCCGCCCGTGGTGGCGGGATGGAGAAATACCTGACGCCCAAGGGGGAGCGGATCCTCGCGGCGCTGGATGAGGTTTCGTCGGCGCATGGCGCAAAGCCTGCCGAGGTGGCGCTGGCCTGGCTGATGGCCCAGCCCGGCGTGACTGCGCCGATCGCCAGCGCGACCTCGGTGGCGCAGGTGGAAAGCTTTGCCCGCGCGGCTGAGCTGGCCCTCGCGCCCGATGAGCTGAAGGTTCTATCGAGCGCGGCATAAGGCAGCCGCATACGAAAAATCCCGCCGGGCTGTGCCACGGCGGGATTGTTTTCAGGTGGCGTGGATCAGGCCGCCAGAACCTCGTCGGCCGGGCCGAAGAACTCGTAATGGATCCGATCCGCCGCGACGCCCGCCTTGGCAAGCTCTCCGACGAAATGCCGCAGGAACGGCTTTGGTCCGCACAGGTAGATGTCGGCCGATTGCAGCGGCACATTGGCATGCAGCCAGTCCATCGTGACGAAGCCCATATTCGCGTTGTCCGCCGGGGTGGGGCGTTCATAGAATGTCGCCACCGTGGTCTGGCCATGCGATTGCGCAAGGTCGCGGATCTCGTGGTCCAGCGCATGCGTCTCGCGGCTGGTGGTGCCGTGGATGTAATAGGTGGCAAGGTCGGGGTGAGTGCTGGCAATCTCCGCCAGCATGCTGACCATCGGGGTCAGCCCGACGCCGCCCGACAGCAGCACCACCGGACGCGCGGGCGCCGAGGGAAGCTGGAAATCCCCCGCGGGCGCGGTGCATTCCAGAACCGAGCCGACCGCCAGTTGGTCATGCAGGAAGCGCGACGCCTCGCCCTGCGGCTCGCGCTTGACGGTGATGCGGTAATGATCCGCATTGGGCGCACAGGAAACCGAATAGTTGCGAATGACGCCCGGCAGGCCGGCGGTCTCGAAGCGCAGGGTCAGATACTGGCCGGGGCGATGCGGGATGACCTTGCCGCCATCCTCCGGGCGCAGGATGAAGGAGGTGATGGCGTCGCTATCGTCCCGCCGCTCGGCGATTACGAACCGCCGCCAGCCCGTCCAGCCGCCCGGAGCGGCGTCGAGGTCGTCGCGCAGCGCGGCCTCGCGCGTGATGAGGATATTCGCGAGGAACCAATAGGCCTCGCCCCATGCCCCGAGGATCTCGGGCGTCGCCGCCTCGCCCAGCACCTCGCTGATCGCGCCGAGGAGAGCGGTGGCGACATGCGGGTAATGCTCGGGCAGGATGGCATAGCCGACATGTTTCTGCGCGATCCGCTCGACCGCGCCGGCCAGCGCGCCAAGATTGTCGATGTTCTGCGCATAGGCCAGCACCGCCCCTGCCAGCGCGAAACGCTGGGCGCCGCTGCGCTGGTTGGCCTGATTGAACAGGCGGGCGATCTCGGGGTCCTGAAACAGGCGGCGATACATGGCCTCGGTGATTTTGGGGCCGTGTTCCGCGAGGGCGGGAATCGTCGCCTTCACCAAAGCGATGGTCTGGGCCGAGAGGGGCGTGGTCATGGCATTCTCCTAAAAGAAGTATCCTGAATGCATCTTACCTGGCTGGTATATACATGCATCTGATCTGCATGTAATGTGACAAAATGAAGCTGACCCGATATACCGATTATGCTTTGCGGGTGCTGATGCATCTCGCGACTCACCCCGATCATGTCGTCTCGATCCGGGAAATCTCGGGGTTCTACGGCATTTCGCACAACCATCTGATGAAGGTTGTCCAGGATCTTGGTCAGGCGGGATTTGTCGAAACCCTGCGCGGGCGCAATGGCGGATTGCGCCTTGGTCGCCCGGCCGGGGAAATCAGCATCGGCAAGGTGGTCCGCCATACCGAAGGACATGGCGGGGTGATCGACTGCAACGGATGCGTGATCGCGCCTGTCTGCGACCTGCCGCATGCGCTGGCCGCGGCGATGGAGGCGTTCATGGCGGTGCTGGACCGCTATCGCCTGTCCGATCTGGTCGCCTCGCCCGAAAGGCTGCGCGGGCTGTTCGAGCCTGCCGGGACGGCGGCCCCGGCCTGATCGAACAGGTCCGGGGCGCGCGCGTGTGTTTTCAGCGGGTTTGCTGGCTGGCGGTTTGGCCGATGATATAGCCAAAGGTCAGCGCCGGCCCCAGCGTGATCCCCGGACCCGGATAGGCCCCCGACATGATCGAGTTGATGTCATTGCCGCAGGCGAAAAGCCCCGGAATGACCGCGCCGGACCTGTCCCTGACCTCTCCCCTGCCGGTAATGTCGAGGCCCATTGAGGTGCCAATATCGCCCGGATAGATTTCGACCGCGTAGAACGGCCCTTTCAGCGGGCGCAGGCACGGGTTGGGCTGGTTCTCGGCATCGCCCAGATAGCGCTGATAGCTGGTGGAGCCTTTGCCGAAAGCCGTATCCTCGGCCCTCGCAGCGTCGCTGTTGAAGGCCGAGACCGTGTCACGCAAGGCCGGGGCGTCGATGCCGCATTGGCGCGCCAGCCCCTCCAGCGTCGCGTCGCGTTTCAGATAGCCGCTGTCGATATGCTTGCCGATCCGCGCTGGAAAGGCATGGGCCGCGCCCAGACCATAGCGGCGCGTGGCGCGCTGGTCCGCGATCAGCCAGGCCGACCGCTGGCCCTCGGCCAGCAGCTTGCCGATCAGGCCCTGCACGAAATCATGATAGCTTGAGGATTCGTTGACGAACCGCCTGCCATCATGCCCGACCGCGATGACCCCCGGCTTGGCCCGGTCGAGGAACAGATGCGGGAAGGGCCGCCTCGTGCCATCGGGATTGGGCAGAAGCGACACCGGCGTCCAGAACCCGCCATTGGCGTTCGTATCGACAAAGGCCGCGCCCACCGCCTCGGCGGCCGAGATCGCGCCGCCGGTCCCGGTGACGGGCGACATGGAATAATGCGGCAGCCCGCGTTTCACATGCTCGAACGTCGCCTGACGCCGGGTCACGTCATGCGGATAGCCGCCCGCCGCCAGCACGACGCCCCGCGCGGTCGATATCCGCACCAGCCCCTTCGGTCCCTTGACCTCGGCCCCGGTCACCCTCCCATCCTCGTCCTTCACGAGGCTGATCAGCTCATGCCCGGTGCAAAGCGGGATGTTCAGGGCAAAGACCGTCTCGGCCAGACGCCCCGAAACCGCGGCACCCATCACCAGACGGGTATTTCGGCCATGCTTCACCCGGTCCAGCGCATAGCGCGCCACCCGCTTCGTCGCATAGACCATCGACGCGGCCGAACGCGTCATGCGCAGGAAGTGATACATGTCGGGCCGCCCCAGCGGCAGGCCGCCAAGGATGGTGAAATCGCCATAGGGCGGGCGCATGCGGTGCAGGTTCCTGCCCAGCCGGCGTCCGTCATGGTCGAAGGCATCAAGCGAGCGGCCACCCTCGGTCGCGCCTTCGGCGTCGGAATGGTAGTCCGGCGAAACGACGCGATGGGCCAGCTTCAACTCGGTCTTCTCATGGAAGAACCCGATCGCCTCGGGGCCCTTGTCCAGAAAGGCATCGACCAGTTCAGCGTTGAACAGGTTTCCGGTTTCGCCCTGGATATAGGTGCGGGCCGCCTCGCGGCTGTCAGGCATCCCGGCCGCCGTGGCGATGGGATTGCCCGGCACCCAGATCGCGCCGCCCGAAATCGCGGTCGATCCGCCGAAATATTCCGATTTTTCGATGATGACCGGGTTAAGCCCATGGTGACGCGCTGAAATCGCTGCGGCCATGCCAGCAGCCCCCGAGCCGACGATCAGCAGATCACAGGTCTCGGGCAGGTCGGGTGAAAGGGGTTCAGGCATTGATCGCCTCCTCGCGCGGATAGCGGCCCATGGCCCAGCCGCCATCGACTGCAATGACCTGACCAGTAACAAAAGCTGCCTCGTCCGAGGCGAGGAAGCGCACCACGCGGGCCACCTCCTGCGGCGACCCGGCCCGGCGCAGCGGCGCGCCGTCCACCATCTGATGACGCCGCCATGCCTCGCTGCGGATGCGTTCGGCGGTCAGCGGCGTCTCGATCAGGCCCGGGGCCACGGCATTCACGCGGATGCCGTTCGGCCCGAAATCGGTCGCCATCTGCCGCGTCAGGCCGATCACCGCCGCTTTCGAGGCGGTATAGCCCGCCGAGTTCTGCGCCCCAATCTCGCCGAAGATCGAGGCGGTGTTGACGATCGCGCCGCCGCCCGTCGCCATCATGGACGCTGCGGCCCAGCGGGACAGGCGGAAAAGGCCAAGGACGTTCACCTCGTAGAAGCGGGTGAAATCGGCGTCGCTGGTCCCCAGCGCATGGGCGCCCGCGCCGATCCCGGCATTGTTGACAAGGATGTTCAGCTTGAGGCCCGCAGCATCCAGCGCCGCGCCGATGCGGTCCGGCAGCGCCGGGTCGGTGACATCGCCTTGCAGCGCGGTGACGGCGGGACGGGCGCCAAGTTCGGCAATCCCGGCCATCTCGCGATCGACCGCGATGACATGCGCACCGGCAGCAAGCAGGGCCTCGGCAATGGCAAGGCCGATGCCCTGCCCCGCGCCGGTGACGACGGCGCTGCGCCCGTCGAGGGTGGAAATTTCGAACATGTCCGGCCCCTCAGAACGCCGCCGTGCCGCCGACCGAGCGGCCGCCATCGACGATCAGCACCTGTCCGGTGACGAATTGCGCGCGCGGATCGGCAAAGAAGGCGACCGCATGGGCGATGTCCTCGGGTGTGCCGAGCTGGCCCGAGGGCTGCTGCACGCGCAGCCCCTCGACGCCCTCGGCCCGCTCCAGAAGCATGTCGGTCAGGATCACGCCGGGGGCAACCGCGTTGACGGTGATCTGCTTCTCGGCCAGTTCCAGCGCCAGCGCCTTGGTGAAGCCGGCCACACCGGCCTTGGAGGCGACGTAATGGGCATAGTTGCGCGCGCCGAAGGCCGCGCGCGAGGCGAGGTTCACGATCCGCCCGCCTTCGGGCAGAACCCGCGCCGCCTGCTGCGAGAGGGAGAACATCGCGACGAGGTTCACCTCATACATGCGGCGGAAATCCTCGGGGGTGAGGCTGTCGAAATCCTTGGTGTTGAAAATGCCTGCATTGTTGACCAGCACCCGCAGGTTCCTCGCCCCGTCGATCAGCGCCTGCGTGGCGGCCGGGTCGGTGATGTCCAGCACCGCGGCGCGGGCGTCCCGGCCCGCCTCGACAAGCTGGCGGACGGTCTCGCTGGCGCCGTCCTCGGCGCGGTCGGCGACGATGATGGCATAGCCCTCTTCGGCAAGGCGATGGGCAATGGCCCGGCCGATGCCGGAGCCCGCGCCAGTGACGATAGCGGTAGGAGCAGATTGGGAGGTCATTCGGATCACCATTCGGTCGGAAAGGAACCCCGCGCGGATCGGGATCGCGCGCGGGGGTGGTTCGGTTCAGTTCGTGCCGAACGTCGTCTCGTCGATGCCGTCGTAGAGATTGGCTTTCAGCACCGCCGCCAGCGCCTCGGGATCGTCCTTGTTGACGTCCTTCAGCAGGTCGATCCACTTGTCCTCAAGCGCGACGAACTGCTTCAGCACTTCGGTCGGGTCCTCGATCTTGCGCTCGGCCATGGACTTCGCGGGCAGTTCGGCCGCGATCTTGCTCTGGAAGGCCGCGAGGGTGTCGGTCATTTCCTGCGTCGGTTCGCTGACCTTCAGGCCGCGTTCCTTCGACCCTTCGAGGGCGGCGGCGACACCGACATTATAGGCCGCCTGCGACCGCGCGAGGCCGACCGCCATGTTGTCGAGCAGCACGCGACGCTCGGCCGGTTCAAGACCAGCCCAGAAATCCGTGCCCACGACATAGGTAGCGCCCAGCACCACGCCCTGCGGCAGGGTGTTCACGGTCTTGGCGATTTCCCAGAACTTGTTGCCCTTGTCGAGGTTCGTCGCGTCCGACATGGTGCAGTCGATCGAGCCGCGCTCCATACCCGAATAGACGTCCCCGATCGGAACCGAGACCGGGACGCCGCCCAGCGACTGGATCCAGGCAGTCTGCGCCGTTCCCGCGACACGCACCTTCTTGCCCGAAACGTCCTGGGGCGAGACGATGTCGCTCATGCAGATCAGGGTATAGAAGGGCGTGGCATAGCCGCCGAGGAACAGGCCGCCATTCTCGTTCCATTCGGCCTGCACCCGTGCGTTGGTCAGCCCCAGCTCGGTATAGGCGAAGGCGGCCGCCGTGCTGTCGCGGGCCGTGAAGGCCTGATCGTTGACCGCGTTGTTCAGCGGCAGCTCCGACGGGTTGTAGGGCGGATAGACGATGCCCAGTTGCGCGACACTGTCGCCGATGCCCTGCATGGTCGTGGGTGCGGGCACCAGAGCGCCGGAGGAATAGACCTCGAACTCGATCGCTCCGTCCGAGGCCGCCGCGACGTCCTTGGCGAATTGCTGATAGGGGTATTCGTTCAGGATGTGGGCCGGGGCCATCCAGTTCGTGGCCTGATAGGTGTCGGCCGTCGCGCTGCCCAGAAGTGCCGGCAGGATTGCTGCGCCCAGAAGATATTTCCGCATTGCTCATTCTCCCTTGTATGTGGTGGGGCCCGCCGGGCTCCTCATCCCGGCGGGCGGGGGTGTTAACGGGTGACCATCATTCCCGGCAGCCACAGGCTGATCTGGGGTATGGCGATCAGGAGGGCCAGCACGCAGAGGTCCACGGCGATGAACCAGGTGACGCCTCCGAAGATGCTGTTCAGCGAGACCTTGTCGCCCAGCGAGGACTTGATGACGAAGACGTTCATGCCGACCGGCGGGCTGATCAGGCCGATGGTCATCAGCTTGATGACGAGGATGCCGAACCAGGTCAGGTCGATCCCGTGCTGGGTCAGCAGCGGCACCAGCACCGGCATCGTCAGCAGCATGATCGAGATCTCTTCCATGAAGGTCCCCATCAGCACCAGGATGATGCAGATCAGGATCACGATGGTCATGGTGCTGTAGCCGTCGAAAAAGCCCATCACCCAGGTCGGAATGGTGGCGAGCGCGATGAACCGGGCGAAAAGCGCCGCACCGACAACGATCATGAAGATGGCCGAGGTGCCCGCTGCGGTGTCGATCACCGCCCGCTTCAGGATCTGGATGCTGAGGCGTCCGCGGATGGCCGCGATGGCGCAGGCAAGGAACGCGCCGACCGCACCCGATTCCGTCGCCGTGAAGGCACCGGTGAAGATGCCGCCCATCACGATGATCGTCACGACCGGCAGCGGCCATGCGTCGCGCAGCAGGGCGAATTTCTCGGCCCGCGTCGAATTGTCGACATAGCGCGGGGCAAGGTTCGGGTTCAGGATGCAGCGGATCGTGATCATCGCCATGAAGGCGCAGGCCGTCAGGATGCCGGGAATGAAGCCCGCCATGAACAGCGTGTTGATCGAGGTATCGACCAGCAGGCAATAGACGATCATCAGGACCGAGGGCGGGATCAGCGCCGCGAGGGTGCCCGACGCCGCGACCGAGCCGGTGGCAAGGCCGGGGTCATATTTGCTGTCCAGCATCTCGGGGACGGCAATGCGCGAGAAGGCCGCCGATGTCGCGACGCTCGATCCGCTGGCCGCGCCGAAGAGGGCCGAGGCGAACACCGTGGACGAGGCAAGCCCGCCGGGGATCCGGGCAAGGAAGATCCGCGCGGCGCCGAAAAGGCCACTGGTCAGGCGCGCCTCGACCGCGACAAAACCCATCAGCAGGAACATGGGGATCGCCGACAGGTTCCAGTCGCCGATCAGGTTGAAGGGGATGGCCTTGGTGATGCCGATGGCAGGCTTCAGCCCCATCATCGCCCAGATGCCGAAGAATGCGGTCGAGCCCATGGCCACGCCAATCGGCACGCGGATGCCGATCAGGCCAAGGATGATTGCGATGCCGGCAAAGCCGATTTCAAGACGTTCCATGACGAACCTCAGATTTCCAGGGCATGGGCAGAGGTGCGGATACGGCCGCGCTCGCCCAGAAAGAGCCGCAAGAGGATGACGACCACCGCCAGCAGGAAGCCGAGGGGAAGCAGGAATTTCGCGGGCCAGGTGGTGATCCGCCAGATCCCGTCAACGGTTTCGTTGATGCGCCAGGCATGCACTGCCACGCCCCACGAGAACCAGCCGAGGATCGCGTAATAGACGATCGAGACCACGTCGGCGAGCTTCAGCATCACCGCCTGCACGCGCGGCGAACATTTCTCGTAGACCACCTCGACGACGATCGAGCCGCCGGAGGCCTCGACCCAGGCCAGCGGCAGAAAGACGCAGCCGATCATGTAATAGGCCGCAACGATTTCCGCCGTTCCGGGCAGCGGCGCGTTGAACGCGTATTTGCCGATCACGTCGATCATGACGTGGAACATCATCAGCGCGACAGTCGCGCCTGCTATCAGACCCAGCAGGTGGGTCAGTCTTTCTGTAACCTTGACCATCTCGCCCTCCCCCGGCGCGTCATTGCATGCGATAGCCGCCGTTCACGTCGATGACCGCGCCGGTGATGTAGGAGGCGTCGGCACCCATCAGGAAGGCGACGGCGCCCGCGACATCCTCGGGCGTCCCGATGCGGTTCAGCGGAATGTTGGCAGCCGCGGTGGCGTCGTTCTCGGGCGGCAACGACAGGCGCAGCATCGGCGCGTCGATCAGGCCGGGCGCAACCGCGTTGACCGTGATGCCGAGATGCGCGGATTCCCTTGCGCCGGCCTTGATCAGGGCCATGACCGCCCCCTTGGACGCGATATAGGCCGAGCTGGAGCGGTAGCCGCCAAGCTGCGCCGCGACCGAGGAGAAGCCGACGAAACGGCCGTTCTCGATCCGGCGCCGGTTCGCGCCGCGCAGATATTCGCGCAAAAGCAGGAAAGTCCCGGTCGAGTTGACCGTCTGCGTCCTGTCCCAGTCGGCCAGGGTGATATCGGTGATCGGCGGGCGCTCGCCATTGGCGGCGAAAAGCAGGATGCCCGCCGCGGCGACGACCTGATCGATCGGCGCGCCAAGCGCCTCGGCCTCGGCGAATGCCGCGGTGACGGCGGCTTCGTCAGAGACGTTCAACGCAATCGCGCGATGCCCCTCTCCCGGCAGTCCGGCGACGACGCGCGCGGCCGCCACATGCGAAAGGTCCGCCGCCAGGACGCGGAATCCATCGTCTGCAAGCCTGCGGCAGACAAATTCACCGATGCCACCGGCGGCGCCGGTGACAAGACAAGTTCCATTCATATCGAGAGGCTCCCCACCTTCATTGATCTTGCAATGAACACATTATTGGCCATATGGCAAATTAAATCTTTCCAAACTACGCATTTTGGATACATTCAAGTCATACGCAAAGGGAGAGCAACTTGTCCGAACCGCATACCAGCACCGAGCTGGCGACAGAGCGTCTGCGCGAGGCCATCCTCAGCGGACAGCTTCTGCCCGGTGACAAGCTGCATCAGGACCGGCTGGCCGAGATGCTGGGGATTTCGCGCACTCCGCTTCGCGCTGCGTTGACGACGCTGGCGCAAACCGGGCTGGTCTCCTATGCCAGCAATCGCGGCTTCTACGTCCGCGAGTTCTCGCTCTCCGAGGTCGCCGGCGCCTTCGAGGTGCGCGCCGAGATGGAGGCGCTGGCCTGCCGTCTCGCTGCCGCGAACATGACCGACGAGGCCGCCCGCCACCTCTCCGAACTCGTGGCCGAGGGCGACCGGCTGCTGGAGCCCGGCGAGCTTTTGCCCGAAAATCTGGGCGACTACCGGCGCATGAACGTGAATTTCCACACGGCGGTAATGCGCCTCTCGGCAAATCCATGGATCGCGACCTTCGTGCAAAGCCTGCACAATGTGCCCGCCGCATCCGACCGGGTGATCATGTGGCGCGATTTCCGCGTCATCGCGCGGTCCCATGACGACCACCACCGCATCGCCCATGCCCTGACCAAGCGGCAGGGCGAACGCGCCGCCGCCATCATGCGCGAACACATCACCTTCGCGCTGGAACACCTGAAACTGCAATTGCAGCTTTATCCGCAGGATTTCCTGCGCATCCCCAGCCCCGACAAACCCGTGCGGGGCAGACAATCCACCCGGAACCGGAGAACCCAGGAATGACCGCTCGTCTCTTCTTTTCGCCAGCCTCGCCCTATGTCCGCAAGGTCATGGTCGCAGCCCACGAGCGCGGCGTTGCCGATCAGGTGGAACTTCTGCCCTCGGCGGCATGGCCGGTGAAGCGCGACCCCGAGATCGTGCGCCACAACTCCACCGGCAAGGTGCCCTGCCTGCTGCTCGCGGATGATTCCCCGGTATTCGACAGCCGCGTCATCACGGCCTATCTGGATTCGATCGGCACCTCGGGCGCGACGATCTATCCGCAGGACGACAGCCGTTTCACCGTCCTGACGGTCGAGGCGCTTGGCGACGCGATTCTGGATGCAGCCCTTCTACACCGCTACGAAAACGTCCTGCGCCCCGAGGAAAAACGCTGGGACGACTGGGCGCGCGGCCAGATGGAAAAGATCGACTCGGGTCTGGACGATCTTGACGGCCGCTGGTTCGAAGCCATCTCGGGTCCGTTCCACGCCGGCGCGATCGCGGTCGCCTGCGCACTCGGCTATCTGGATTTCCGCTTTGCCGACAAGGACTGGCGCAATGGGCGCGAAAGGCTGGCGGCATGGTATGACGAGGTGGCGAAGCGCCCCTCTATGGCCCAGACCGCGCCGAAAGCATAAGCTGAACACGCCCGCCCGCGAACCCCCGATGGATTCGCGGGCGGACCCCATCCTCTGCCGTCACAGAAGAAAGCTGTTGGCGTTGAGGGTGACGGGATCGTCCAGCAGGATGGCGAAATCGGGCGTCCGGTCGCCATTCACATCCCCGACCACCTGGGTGCCAGCTGCACCGGTTCGGGTGGCAAGTTCACCGGCCTTGCCGGTGAAGGCGCCCGCGCCGATAAAGCTGAACGCCTGATTGCCCGCCAGATCCGTGCGCGCGTCGATGGTCCTCAGATCCATGCGGTCGCCTTGCGCCATGCTGAAATCGGTGATCGTGTCGCGGCCCGCCGCGGCCATGGTCGAATCCGCCAGCGCCCGGAACAGGAAGACATCGGCGCCCTGCGACCCGGTCATGCGGTCGGCCCCCTGCTCGCCGATCAGGCGGTCCGCGCCGATGCCGCCATTCAGCACATCACTACCGGTGCCGCCGGACAGCGTGTCATTCCCCGCCTGCCCCGCCAGCGTGTCATTGGCCGCGTCGCCGTTCAGCATGTTGTTCCCGGCATTTCCCTGCAGATTGTTGGCAAGGGTATTCCCGGTGCCGTGAATGTTGCCGCTGCCCGCAAGCACGAGGTTTTCGAGGTTCGCGCCCAGCGTCCAGACGATCGATGTCTGCACGCGGTCGGTGCCGGCATTCGCAGCCTCGACCACGCGGTCACCGGGGGTTTCGACGATATAGGTATCGTTGCCCGTGCCTCCGGTCAGAAGGTCGCTGCCGTAGCCGCCTCCCAGCGTATCATTGCCGGCCCCGCCCTCGATCGTGTCGTCGTCGCCATTCCCGCCCAGATTATCAGACCCCTCCCCTCCAAAAAGGCGATCCTGGCCGAAGCCGCCCGAGATCACATCGGCCCCGGCGTCGCCGCTGATCGTGTCGTTCCCCGCAGAGCCCAGAAGGCTGTCATCCTCGGTCCCGCCGGTGATCAGGTCGTTGTCATTGCCGCCGTCGATCGTGTCATTTCCCGCCTCGCCGTTCAGCGTGTCCAGTCCCGCGCCACCGATGATGCTGTCCTGACCGGTTCCCCCGCCGATCAGATCGTTTCCGGTCTCGCCGAACAGGCTGTCATTCCCGGCCTCGCCGTTCAGGGTGTCATCGCCGTCATGGCCGACGGCGCTGTCTCCGCCGTCACCTCCCATCAGGAGGTCGTTGCCACTGCGCCCGGCCAGCACGTCGTTTCCGCTGCCGCCGTCGAGAATGTCGTTAGAGACGCTGCCCGTGATGGTGTCATTGCCACCCAGGCCCTGAACCGGCCCGCCTTCCCAGGTCAGGGTATCGCCCTCGACATCGACATAGCCGACCGCAATGTCGTCCGCCCCGGCGGTGCCTTGCACGATACCGTCGGGACGGCGCTGGTTCAGCAGAATGGCGCGGCCATTGGCCCAATCCAGCGCAAGATCGTCGACGATGCCGTCCCCGTCATGGTCGACCAGCGTTCCCGCGGCCATAAGCTCGGCCGCCGTCCAGTTGCGCCCGCCGATGGTGATCCGGTCGCCCAGATCCCCCCGGAAATCGGTCACGAGATCCTCGCCGCCACCGTCGAGGACGAATTGATCCACCCCTCGCCCCCCGGTCAGGACGTCGTTGCCGGCTCCGGCGTGAATGAAGTCGTCGCCGTCACCGCCCATGAGGACATCATGGCCCGCACCACCAAGAAGGCTGTCATTGTCAGCCTGTCCGAACAGGTGATCGCGGCCCGCCGTTCCTTGCAGGCTGTCATCGCCCGTCCCGCCGTAAAGCATGTTGATCGCACGTCCGATACCGACAAGCGTATCGTCGCCCCCATGCCCGGTGCCGTAGCCCAGGCCATCCACCGCGATGGTGCTGCCGTCCTCCTCATAGACGGTGCCGGGAAGAAGGGTCGCGACGACATGCTCGTTCCCTGCCCGGTCGGGATCGGACTGGCCAAGCAGGAAACCGTTCATGGCATTCGCATAGATGTCGGGATGCAGGAAATTGACCCGCCTGCCGTTGGTGATGGTGACGAGGGACGAGTCGCCTGTCTCAGCCGCCGGAAACCAGCCGAGCCCGATCCCGGCCTCCGAAAAGACCTCATAGGTGCGCGCCATCCAGAAGGCCATGTTGGAGGCATGGTGCGAGAGGTTGGTTTCCGTGAGGATCAGGTCGTCATTGCCGATCGCGCCATAACGGTCCGCGATGAGGTTCGCCATGTCCTCGAACTCTTGTCCCGCGCCGGCGCCGGCGGCCCAATGCGGATAAAGGTGTGCCGACCAGACAAGGTCGTCGCCCGCCGCATCCCGGATCTGGTCCAGCACGCTGGTTGTGCCATCGCTGGCGGTCGTCTCGGCCAGGACGTCAAAGAGCGAGGAATAGGCCCAGCCGCCCACCATGACGCGGGCATCCGAACGGGCGTCGATCAGCTCCGCGACCTCGGCCATGTGGTCGCCATAAAGGCGCACGAACTCGCCGCTGCCTCCTACGAGATCTTCGGCCCGGCTGTAGGAGGCCGGCTCGTTGACCGCCTCCAGCGCGTAGACGGCGGATTTCACATCGGCATGGCCGTCCAGCCAGTCGAGCATCTTGCCCCAGCTTCCGATCATCCGGTCATGGACCGCGCCGTTCAGCCCGGCGCGCATCCCGTCGACGTCAATGTCGCCCGCCTCGCCAAGCCGCTGCGACTCGCCATCGGCATATGCGAAGACGAACTTGAAGCCCTGCTGGGTCGCCGCGGTCAGGAAGCGTTCGAACTGGGGGTCGAGCGAGCCATTCTCGTTGAACGACCAGTCATTGAACATCACCCGTATCGTGTTGGCGTCGGGGATGCTCGATCTCAGCAAGCTGGCATAGGCTTCGGGCTGGTTCTCCATTCCCATCGGCCGGGTCTGGAATGACGACTGCCAGAGATAGTATTTCTCGTCGGAAGCAAGGTTGGCGGCGTAGGTGCCTGCCTCCTTGTCGGCCTCTATCGCTTTTTCTGCCATGACTTGCAGGTTAATCATGCGGATCTGAGTGGTGTCGGACACGGTTCTCTCCTCCGAAATTTGCTTTCTCCCTCGCCCCGGACATATGACCTTAAACCAATGATTGTGCGACTTTGTTGCAAAACAATCCTGAGAATGTAAAAACTCAAGCAAATTTAGGGGCTTGGAAGCCGCAGAGAACGCCCTTGAAGGGGTGATTCACGACTCCTGCATGTTGATTTCGGAATGTCGGGAACCTGACCGGCAATCGCCGCCGAGGACCGGCAGGAGAATCAACCTCTTGCCGCACCGCCATGCGCGGCAGGGAGCGGTCCCGAAATTGGGGGGTGCATGGCTCGGGCTCCGCAGGACGCGGAGCGCATGTCGGGCAGACGCCCCTTTTGGGTTCGTCAGTTCGAGAAGGCGTCGATCAGGTTCAGGACCGAAAGCACCTTTCTGGTCCCGCTATCCACGCGATAGATCCTATCGTCATCGCGATAGTAGTTCCAGCCGCGCCGCGGCTCCAGATCATAGCGGCCCGGGTCGCGGATGATGGTGTAGTCGCCGACGCGCAAGATATCCCCCACGCGCTCGCCATAGCCTTTCGCGTGCCCCGGTGGGATGCAGGGCGGGTTCTTCTTCGCTAGGCCGGGCGGGCAATCGGCGCGATAATAGGCGCGGCCGTAATGACCGCCGCGCGGCCCGTCGTGATCATATTGACGGGAATGCTTCTTTCCGTGGCCATTTCCCTTGCCCGGATCGGCTGCGACGGGCGCGGCGGCAACAAGGCCGATCGCCAGCCCGGCCAGTGCCAATCTGAATACGGACTTCATTGTCATGCCCTCAATGGATGGTGATGAAGCTTAACGCACCATCCGGCCATCTGCTCCTCGCAGTTTTGAAACGCGGCAAGATTTCGCTGCCCGCGCCTGTCCCGTCCAAAACTTTCGGCCACGGCAGTGCCGCGAAACCCGCCGGAGGGCAGCGGTTTTGCACAATTAATCATCAAAATGAGGATCGCGCGAATATTTTCCTTGCCAGGGCTGTGAAATTTTGGCTTGTAGCCTGTATACAGGATTCAACACGACCCGGAAGGACTCACCATGGCGCTTATGACGGCCGAACAGTATCGCGAAAGCCTCCGTGACGGGCGTCAGGTCTGGGTTTCGGGCGAGAAGGTCGAGGATGTCGCGACCCATCCGGCGCTGAAGCCGATGGTCGATGCCATCGCGCGCATCTATGACATGCATCACGATCCCAAGACGCGCGATCTGATGACCTATACCCGCGAGGACGGGACGCTTGGGGCGCGGACCTATCAGGTTCCGACCACCAAGGAGGAGTTGCGCGCCCGCCGCCTGATGACGACCGCCATCCTCGACGACATCTGCCCGACGATGGACCGCTTCGGAGACGAGACGGTGACGCCGCTTTTCGTCCTCGCCAACCGCAAGGAACTGCTCGACAAATATGACGAGCGTTACCACAGGAACGCCGTCGCCTGGATCGAGCGCCTGCAGCGCGACAACCTGTTCATGACCTCGGGCAATACCGATGTGAAGGGCGATCGCTCCAAGCAGCCGTGGCAGCAGGACGACCTCGACATGAACACGCGCGTCGTGCGCGAGACGCCCGAGGGCGTGATCATTCGCGGCGCCAAGTTCGAGACCGGCGCGCCCTATGGCCATGTCGCCTTCATCAAGCCGACGGTGGGCTATTGGTGCGAGGAGAACCGGGACTTCGCCATCGCCTGCGTGCTCAAGCTGAACGCGCCGGGTGTGCGTCATATCTGCCGCCGCCGCCTGTCGGGCAACAACACCGACCTGAACACGTTCGAGAACCCGCTTGCCGCCCGCTTTGACGAGCTTGATACCCTGATCGTGTTCGATGACGTGCTGATCCCGTGGGAAGACGTGCTGATCTGCCGCCACCACGAGCTTGCCGCCTATATCCGGTCGGATTTCTCGCGCTGGTCGGCGCAGGCCTTCCTCGTGCGCAGCCAGGCCAAGGCCGAGCTGCTGGTCGGGGCGGCGCTGCTCAACGCCGAGCAGGCCGGGACGCTCAACATGCCGCCGGTCCGCTCGAAGATCGCGCAGCTCATGGCCTACAAGGCGACGATCGACGGCTTCCTTCTGGGTGCCGAAGAAGCCTGCCAGACCACGGAATCGGGTTTTGTCATGCCGAACCAGCAGATCCAGAATGCCGGTCGGGTCTATTGCTCGATGAACTACGGCAAGATGGTCGATCTGTTGCGCGATCTGGTCGGCGGAACCCCGGTGATGCTGCCGGACGAGGCGATGCTGCGCTCGCCCGAGACGCGGGCCGATGTCGAGAAGTTCTTCCGCGTCGGCAATTACGACGCCGAGACCCGTTTGCGCGTGATGTCGCTGGTCCATGACCTGACCGCATCGGCCTATGCGGGCCGGGCTACCTCTTACTCGATGTTCGCAGAAACCCCGGTTTTCGCGCAGGAAGGCGCGCTTTTCGCCTCGTTCGAGAAAGACAAGGCTGTCAATCGCGCCAAGGAAATGGCAGGCCTGCCTGTATCCTGAACACAAGGAGGGTTTGGATATGGCGAGCGACTGGCAGATAGCCCAAAGCAGAAGCGCCAAGGAACTGGTCTACGAATCCCTGCGCGACCGGATCGTCAGCGGCGATCTGGTGCATGGGGAGAAGCTTTCGGAGGTTCCTCTGGCCGAGCGGCTTGGCGTCTCGCGCACGCCCTTGCGCGATGCGCTGGCCCGGCTGGCGGCCGAGGGGTATCTGGCGCCTGCCGAACCCTCGGGCCTCAGCGTGGTCGATCCGCTGCAAAACCTCGAGGAACTCATCATCCGGCGTGCGGCCCTTGACGGGGTGACGGCGCATCTGGCGGCGCGTCGCGCGACGGACGATGAGATCGCGACCATCCTTGCCCTGGCGGCGCGATATTCTGAAAGCGCGGGTCTCGACCTTGGCGAAAGGCGGCAGCACAACCATCGCTTCCACGACGCGATCACCATTGCCGCGCATTCGAACAACCTGCGCGCCGAGTCCGAGAATTTCCGCGTCTTCTTCACCTCGACCCGGCTCTTGCAGGCGTTGACGGTCGGCGAAACCGCCGAAGCCATCCAGGGGCATCTGAAAATCGCCGAGGCCATTCAACGGCGCGATGCCCATGCCGCCGAACATGAGGCGCGCGAGCATATCTACTCAGCCTATCGGCGCCATCTTGGCGCGGACAATAACGCCTAAACTTACAGGGAGCCTCTCATGACCAATTTGATCATATCTCGTCGTCGCCTGCTTGGAACCGCCGGGCTAGGCATGGCCGTGGCACTTGCCGCACCGCGCCTGGCGCGCGCCGATGCGGGAAAAGAGATTTCGGTCCAGATCTGGGGCTCCACCTGGACGGGTTCGGTGTCGAAGGCGGCCGCCTTGTTCGAAGAGCGCACCGGCATCAAGGTCAAGGTCATCACGCAGGCCTCCGCAGGCGAGGGGCTGGTGAAGCTGCAGACGATGCGCGACAAGCCCGAGGTCGATGTCTGGTTCACCACCTCGGCGCTGGCGGCGCGGGCGCAAGAAGATGCGGGACTGTTCCTGCCGATGCCCTATGACCAGCTGCCCGCCGCCGCCGCGATCGAGGAAACCGCGCGTTCCAGCCATTGGGTCGGCCTTTACTCCTATCCGATGGGCATTGCCTATCTGACCGACGAGGTCGATGCGCCGATCACCGCATGGTCCGACCTCTGGGACGAGCGCTTCAGCCAGTCGCTCTGCGTGCCGGCGATGACGCAATATCAGGGCCGCGTGCTGGCGATTGCCGCGATGATCAACGGGGGTGACCTCACGAATGTCGATCCGGGCTTTGCCGCGCTGAAGGAACTCTCGCCGAACGTGGTGTCCTGGTACACCTCCGATACCACAGCCCGCAAAGGCATTGCGCAGGGCGAGTATTCGGTGCTGGTCACGCCACCCGCGGGCTACAAGATGCTGCTCGACAACGGCATCAACGCGAGCTTCGTCACGCCCAAGCCCGCCCCGATGACCTATGACGCGATGATGCTGGTGAACACGCCGCGCCACGCCGAGGCGGTGCAGTTCATCGACTTCTGCCTGACCGAGGAGGTGCAGAACCTCGTCGCGCAGGCGCAGGGGATGGGGCCGGTCCACCCGAACGCGACCTCGATCCCCGAGATCCAGTCGGTGCTGCCCAAGCCCGAGGATCGCGTCGGTCTGGATGAGGTCCTGATCAACGCCAACATCAACGCCTGGAACGAGCGTTTCAACCGGGAAGTGGTTTCGTGAACACACACAAGGGTCTGGATGTTCGCAATGTCGTCAAGAAATACGGCGACGTCACGGCGCTTCACGACATCAACTTTCATCTGGAACGCGGCGAACTCCTGACCCTGCTCGGGCCATCGGGATGCGGCAAGACCACGCTTCTGCGGTCGATCGGCGGCTTCGTCTCGATCCAGTCGGGCGAGATCGTGATCGAGGGGGCCTCTGTCGGCTCCCTCCCGCCCGAAAAGCGCCCGACGGCCACGGTGTTTCAGGGCTATGCGCTTTTCCCGCATATGAGCGTGGCCGAGAATGTCGCCTATGGCCTGCGCCTGCGCGGAGTCCCGAAATCCGACCTCAGGGACCGGGTGAAAAAGGCCCTCGACTCGGTGCAGCTGTCGCATCTTTCCGACCGGATGCCGGCGCAGCTTTCCGGCGGGCAGCAGCAGCGCGTGGCGCTGGCACGCTGCTTCGTCGTCGAGCCGCGGGTGCTGCTGATGGACGAACCCTTCTCGGCGCTGGACAAGAACCTGCGCGAGGACATGCAGGTCGACCTGCGCAAATTGCAGCAGCGCCTTGGCATCACCACCGTCGTGGTCACGCATGATCAGGAGGAGGCCTATATCCTCTCGGACAAGGTCGCGGTGATGAATGCCGGACGGCTTCACCAGTTCGACACGCCGGGCGGAATCTATGACCGGCCCGCCACGCGCTTCGTCGCCGATTTCACCGCAATGACCAATGTTCTGAGCGGCCGGCGCGAGGGCGAGATGTTCCATGCCGACGGCATCGGCGCCTTCCCGGCGCCTGCCGATCTAGAGCAGGGCGATTTCCTGGGCCTTCGCCCGGAAAGCCTCGATGTCGTCCCGGCGGATGACCAGCGCGCGATCCTGCAAGGCGAGGTGAAATTCGTCGCCATGACGGGCGCCAATGCCTCGATCGAGCTCGGCTTCGAGGGTGGCCGCATCAAGGTCGTCGCGCCGCGTCTGCCCGCGCTTCCCGCGATCGGCGCCATTGTTGGCCTTGCCATGTCGGATCGCGGACGCCCGGTGCGAGTTCCCGCATGAAGAAGGTGCCCCTGATCAGTGCGCCAGCCTTTGTGCTGCTGGCGATCCTGTGCGGAGCCTATGGCGCGTTCTTCGCCTCGGGCTTCCTGACCCAGATCGAGGGCACCGCCCGCATCGGCGGCGCCCCGTCCTTCGACAATTATATCCGCTTCCTGACGGATGAGAGCCAGTTGAGCCTCTTCGGCTATACTCTGGTCTTCTCGCTGATCGTGTCGGCCATCACCATCGTGATCGGCTATCCTCTGGCCTATTACCTCGCCCGGTCCGAGCATCGCAGGATGCGCCTGCTTATCCTCGGTTTGCTGATCGCGACCTTCATGTCGGGCACCGTGACGCGCGCCTATGGCTGGATGGTGCTGCTGGGCAACAAGGGCCTTCTCAACCAGCTCCTGATGGATCTGGGGATCATCACCCGTCCGCTCAGGATCATCTATCGCGATGCCGGGGTTGCAATCGCGCTGATCCACTTCATCCTGCCCTTCTTCGTGATGACCGTGGTTGGCGGCATCAAGAACCTGCCGCGCGGGGTCGAGGAAGCATCACGCGACATGGGCGCAGGCCCGCTGAGAACCTTCTTCAAGGTCACGCTGCCCCTCTCGCTGCCCGCGATTGCCGAGGGGCTGGCACTGGCTCTGGCGCTTTCGCTCTCGGCCTTCCTGTTCCCGCTGATGCTGGGCGGCGGACGCGTGCGCATGGTGGCCAACTATATCTACGAGCAGATCTTCGTCTCCTTCGACATGGCCTTCGCCGCGGTGGTTTCGGTGGCGTTCCTTGTCATGGCGCTGCTGACTCTGGTGCTGATGAACAAGGGGCAGAAGCTGCTTTTGAACTTCATCGCCGGCCGCTACACCCGGAAAGGAGAGCCGTCATGAAGCTTGGTCCTTTGGGGCGTGTGCTCTGGTCGGTCTATATGATCCTGATCCTCGGCTTCCTGCTCGCACCGCTGGTGTTCGTGGTCTATTATTCCTTCCTGCCGACCGCCTTCTTCAAGCTGGAATGGCAGGGCTTCTCGCTGCGCTGGTATGAGGCTTTCTTTGCCTCCGACGTGTTCATGTCCGCGCTGTGGAACACGCTGACCATCGCGCTGCTGGTGGTTCCGGTGACCCTGTTCGTCGCCTTGCCGACCACGCATATGATGGCCAACGGGCAGATGAGATGGCTTGGTCAGGCGCTGACCATCCCGGTGATCGTCCCCGGCGTCGTCACCGGGATCGCGCTGATGGGCCTTTTCGCCATCGTCGGGATGGACAACGCCTATCTGCGGCTGATCCTCGGCCTGACGCTGTTCTGCCTGCCGTTTTCCATGCGGGCGATCAACGCCGTCTATTCCAGCCTCGACCGCCGCCCCGAGGAGGCCGCGCGTGATCTGGGGGCGGGACCGGTGCGGACCTATATGCAGATCACCCTGCCGCAACTGAAGGCCGGGATCCTGTGCGGGGCGATCCTTGCCTTTGTCGAGGCGATCGACAATTTCTCGATCGCGGTCTTCATGGCCGACACCTCGACCAAGACGCTGCCGATCGCCGCCTATGAACATATCCGCGACTTCGATGACCCGACCGTCGCGGCGATGTCGACGCTGTTGATCGCGCTGGCCTTCCTGCTGGTCGTGGTTCTGGAAAAGACCGTCGGCCTCGAAAAAATGATCCGCCAAGGCTGAGGTGCCCAGATGAAAAACGAGACCTTATCGCGCGACACCTTCCGGCAGGCCATGGCCAAACTGCCCGCCTCGGTCAATGTGATCACAACCGATGGCGCGGCGGGGCGCTGGGGGATGACGGCCTCGGCGGTCTGCTCGGTCTCCGACCAGCCGCCCAGTCTGCTGGTCTGCATCAATCAGGCGACGCGGCTGTATGAGCTGGCGATGAAAAATCGCGTTCTGGCCGTCAATGTCCTGAAAAGCGGCCAGAAAGAGATCTCGGCCCTGTTCGCGGGTGGTGATGTCGCGCTGCGCTTCGCGACCGGCAACTGGCAGAGCCTGCGCACCGGCGCGCCGCTGCTGCTGGATGCCCTCGTCAGTTTCGATTGCCGGGTGTCGCAGGTGGTGCCCTCGGGCACGCACGGCATCTTCATCGCCGAGGTCGTGGCGGCCCATGTCGCCGATGCGGGCGGCGGTCTGGTCTATTTCGACCGCGCCTATCGCCCCTTGGACGAAAGGGCGGCCTGACCGGCCCCGGAAAGTCCCGCGCTGCGCGGGGCTTTTGCATGGGTTCAGATCGAGGACGGATCCAGCGCCCGCTGCTGGTAAAGCGCGGCGGTCGGGCGATACTCCTCCCAAAGCGCCTGAAGCTGGGCCAGCGGCTCCTCGGCCGCATCCACCCGCAGATCGGCCCAGGTCACATCCGTATCGTCCACGACCTTCAGCGCCGCCGCGCGCAAGGGGCCGCCCTCGCCCCCCGCAGCCTCGCCGGCATGAAGGGCGGCAAGCAGCCGGTCCTCCAGATCAGCGGCGGGATCGGCGGCGAAGGCTGCGACCATCGCGTCGACCACGTCCGCACCGGCAAGGATATTGCCGATTGCCACGCAGTCCTGTCCATTGGCCCCGCCAATGGCGCCGCGATTTCGCGCGCCGTGGCGAAAGGCGCTTTCGCCACGCCGGTTCAGCACCGCCAGTTGGCGCCATTCGATGTCGGGGGTCGAGGCCGCAAGCCCCTCGATCACCCGTGCGGGGGCTATCTCCTCGGCCAGCAGCGACAGCCCGCGCGGACCCAGCCGCGGGTCGGTGATCGCCTGCGTCAGCACCCCGCCGACGCCCGGTTTCAGAAACAGGCAGCGCGCGCCCACGCAGGGGCTGGAGGTGGTGATGACGCCGCCAATCCTGCCCGTGCGGCTGCAACGTCCCAGAAGGGAAAAGGTCATTCTCCGGGTTCTCCCACTTGGCCGCTATTGCGTGGCAGGATTCATTCCCCCGCCCATTGACTTGCGGCGATTATTACGGTGTCCTGTATGCAGGATACATAAAAGAATCGCCATGCCAAAAATCACCGACCTCGCCGCCCGCTTCACCGCCGACCTGCCGCAGATTCTGGATAAGGTAAGGCAGGTGGTGAACATCGACAGCGGAAGCTGGGACGTTGAGGGCGTGAATGCCGTTCAGGATGTCTTTGCGGCGGCGCTGGCGGATCTGGGCTTTGCCGTCACCCGCATTCCCGGCGAGGGGCGCGGCGATCAGTTGCGGGCCTTCCGGCGGTTCGGGCAGGGGCCGAACGTAATGATCCTTGGCCATGCCGATACGGTCTGGCCGCGCGGCACCGTGGCGGAATGGCCCTTTGCGCAAGAGGGCAACCGGCTGACCGGACCGGGCATCGCCGACATGAAAACGAATGTCGTCATGGCCATCCACGCGCTGAAACTGCTGATCGCAGGCGTCGGTGGGGCGGACATGTCCAAGGTCGGCGCGGTCACCTTCCTGATCGTCCCGGACGAGGAGATCGGCTCGCCCCAATCAAAGGACTGGATCACCGCCGAGGGGCAGGATTGCGATATCTGCCTGACGCTGGAGCCTGCGCGCCCCGGCGGCGGCACCGTGATCGGCCGTGGCGCGGTGGGCGCCGCCTATATCCATGCTACGGGGGTAACGGCGCATGCCGGCTCGAACCGCCTTGGCGGAGCCAGCGCCATCTCGGCCGTGGCGCCGCTGGTCGCCCGGATCGAGGCGCTCGGCTCGATCCGGGAAGGCAATTACGCCACGGTCGGCGTCCTGCGCGGCGGCGATGCCAAGCAGGTGGTCTCGGGCAGCTGCGAGGCGCATCTGGACCTGCGCGCCGCCAGTCAGGAGGCCGCCGATGCGCTTTGGCAAGGCATCGTCGATATTGTCGAAAAGGCCGAGATCGACAGCCGCGTGACCCTGAAGCTGTCCGGCGGGTTCATCCGCCCCTGTTTCCCGCGCCTGCCCGCGATGGATCGCCTCTATGCGCTGGCGACGGATTTCGCGGGCCAGATCGATCATCCGATCCGGCCTGACATCTCGCGCGGGGGGTCGGACGGCAGCTTCATCGCCGCCCTTGGCAAGCCGACCATCGACGGCCTGGGCGTCATCGGGCACGATATCTGCTCGCGCCGGGAATGGGCCGAGCTGGACAGCCTGCCCGCGCGCGGCGCCATCCTGGCCGGGCTGATCGCCAAGGCGGGCACGATCTGATGCCGCATATCCTGATGATCGCAACCGGCGGCACCATCGCCTCGCGCGCGACGGCGGAGGGCGGGCCGGTCACGGCGCAACTCGGCGGCCCCGATCTGCTTGCCGGGGTGGACCTGCCCGAGGGGGTCGAGATCACGGTCAGGGGCTTCGCTGCGCTGGGGTCATATGCGCTGACGCTGGCCGAGCTCCACGATCTGGCCGCGCTGCTGGCATCCGAAATGGCGGATTACGATGGCATTGTGATCACACATGGCACCGACACGATGGAGGAGACCGCCTTCGCGCTCGAGCTGCTTCTGGCCCCGCCGATACCGGTGATCCTGACCGGGGCGCAGCGTCACGCGGGACAGGCGGATACCGACGGGCCGCGCAACCTGCGCGATGCGATCCTTGCCGCCGCCACCCCTGCCATGGGCGCGGCCGGCGTCGCGATCCTGTTCGAAGGCGATCTTCACGCCGCCCGCCATGTCCGCAAAAGCCATACGAGCCGCGTCGACACCTTCCGCTCGGGCGATTTCGGCAAGATCGGCTCGGTCGATGAGGGCAGGGTCGATCTGCGCCATCTGCCTCAGCGCCTCGCGCCATTGGGTCTGGGTGGCCCCCCGCAGGAGGTTGCGCTGATCTCGGCTGCGATGGGGATGGGGCCAGAGCTTTTGCGTTTCGCACTCGGCCATCCCTATCGCGCCGTCGTGCTGGAAGGCTTCGGTCGCGGCAATTTTCCGCAAGGCTGGGCCGAGGCCAGCGCCGCCCTCACCGCCGCCGGAAAGCCGGTCGTCGTCACCTCGCGCTGCCCGGAGGGGGCGGTCCGGCCGATCTATGGCAAGGACAGCGGCGGCACCAGCATGGCCGAGGCTGGGGCAATCTTCGCCGGCGACCTTGCCAGCAACAAGGCGCGGATCCTGCTCGCCTTCCTTCTCGGCCAGCCTTCCTGCGATCTGGAGGTCGAGTTTGAACGCCATTGTGCCTAAGACCGCCTTCGCCCCTGTCTCCACCGTCGAGGCGAGGCTGGAGGCCGATGATCCGCGCCGCGGCGCCGTCATTGCGCTTGGCAATTTCGACGGCTTTCATGTGGGTCATCTCTACCTGCTCGAAACGGCCCGCGACATGGCCGGCACTGCGCCTTTCGCGGCGATGTCCTGCGAGCCGCATCCCGTCAGCCTGTTTCGACCGCAATCGCCCCGCTTCCGCATTGCCAGCGCCACCCAGAAGGCGTGGCGCGCGGCCGAGATCGGCCTGAGCTATCTGTTTCAGCCGCGTTTCGACCCTGACTTCGCCGCCCTCACGCCCGAGGAGTTTCTCCACGACACGCTCATCGGCGGGCTTGGCATCAAGGGCATCGTGGTGGGCGAAGATTTCCGCTTTGGCCGCGACCGCGCCGGAGATACCGGTTTTCTTGAAACCCATTGTGCCCGGTCGGGGGTCGAGTTGCGGGTGGTCAGGAAGCTGCCCGGCTATTCCTCGACGCGGGTGCGGCAAGCGATCCAGAGCGGCGACCTCGACGCCGCCGCCGACATGCTCGGGCGGCCTTGGCACGCCGAGGTGACTTTCGATGGCTGCCACATGCAGATCGAAGCCAGCCAGATCCTGCCGCCTCCGGGGCAATACATCCTGCGCAAACGCGCGACGGGAGAGGTGATCTCCAGCCATCTCGACGCCGAGGGTGCGCTGCATGGCCCCGTCACGATCGAACCCGGATCGGCAAGCTGGGCGTTCCTGCGGCTGATCGCTTTGGCCGGGTAAGGGCTCGGTCAACGAGAGGGGGCGCGGTGCCCTATGACATGCCGCGCCCGCGCTTCCTTCATGCCAGCGCCGCGCTCACTCCATGCCACCCTCGACCAGAGCTTGCCACTTGCCGTATTCGTCGGCCATGTAGGCTTGGAATTTGGCCGCGTCCCAGTCCTCGAACCTGACGCCCTGATCGGCTGCAAAGGTCTTGCCCTTGTCGCTCTGCATGATCTCGGCGGTCATGCGGTTCAGCGTCGCGACATCGGCGTCGCTGACGCCAGCGGGCGCGAAGAAGCCGAACCATTGCGCGGCCTCGACCTCGGGATAGCCTTTCTCGGCGGCGGCGGGGACATCCGGAAATTCCGGGCGACGACCCTCGCCCAGATAGAGAATGCCCTTGCCCTGCTCATCCTTGAGGTAGGGTGCCGACGACCCGACCGAGCCGACATAGTAATCGGCGCGGCCCGCGATCACCTCCAGCATAGCCTCGCCCGAGGATTTCATGTGCAGGACACGCGGCTTCAGGCCCAGTTCGTTCGAGACCAGCGTGCCCACGAAATGCGTCGAGGACCCGACGCCCGCCGTCGACATCACCACCTTGCCATCCTTGGCCTTGGCCAGCAGATCCTCAAGCGAGTTGATCCCTGCCTTGGTCGCGCCGATCACCATGAACTCGTTGAACCCCATGACCGAGATGGTCTTGAAGTCCTTGACCGGATCGAAGCCCGCATTCGGGTTCGCCGCCGGCCCGGTCAGAAAGGACGAGCTGGAGAACAGCAGGGTCGAGCCATCGCCCGGCCCGCGCGCCACCTCGGCCGTGCCGACGACGCCGCCTGCGCCGGGCTTGTTCATGACGATCACCGGCTTGCCCAGCTTGTGCTGCAATTCATCCGCCAGCAGACGCACGAAAGGATCGGTCGAGCCGCCCGGATTGAACGGCACCACGATCTGGATCGTCGATTGCGAGGCGATATCGGCCCGCGCCGCCCCACCGGCAAGCCCGAAGGCGACGCTGAGGCCCAGCAGATAGGCTTTCATCATTTTCATTCTTTCCTCCCCTTCCGATCGCCTCCTCGCGATCGTCAAATACCCGGCATTTTCCCGGCCTCCCGGTCGGGAACCATCCAGCCCCGTCCCGCGGCCCGGGGCAACTAACGGCAGGTTCTGCCCGACCAAGCTCCGGTTATGGGACGCGGCCGGGCAGCCGTTCGCACGCTAGCCACCGACATGGATGAGCGCGTCAACGCCAAGGCCACCCTTGGGCATGGCGATGAACGGGTTGATCTCGACGCTCTCCACCTCCGGCCCCTGTGCGGCGATGAACTGCGAGACCTTGACGATCGCCTCGGCGATGGCGTCGAGATCGGCCTTGGGCTGCCCCCTTGCACCGTCGAGGATGGCAAAGCTGCGGATCGCGCGGATCATCTGGAGCGCGTCCTGATGGCTGACCGGCGCCGTCCGCAGGACCGTATCCTTGAGGACCTCGGTATAGATGCCACCCAGACCGAACATCACCACCGGGCCGAAGGTCGGGTCGCGATGGGCGCCGATGATGGTCTGGGTGCCGCCCGTCACCATCTGGGCCACGGTGACGCCGCGAATATCTGCCTCGGGCACGGCGCGCGCCGCATTCCGGGTCACGGTCCGGAACGCATCCGCCACCGCCCCGGCATCGCCGAGGTTCAGGGCGACGCCCCCCACCTCGGATTTATGCGCGATCTGCGGGGACAGCACCTTCAGGACCACCGGATAGCCCATGGCCTCGGCCGCGGCGACGGCCGCTTCTGCGCTGGCCGCGACGGTTTCCTGCGCGAAACGCACCCCCGCTCCGGCAAGCAGCGCCTTGGATTCCGCCTCGTCCGGCGAGGAGGTCAGCGTGACGGCCTGCAGATCGCCCATTTGCGGCACTTCAAGTGGCTGCGAGCGCAGGATCGACAGCTCTGCCGCTGCGGCCAGCGCCTTGACGCAGAAGACCGGGTCCTCGAAGACCAGATAGCCCAGATCCTCAAGCTGGCGGCGGTATTCGGGCGTCGTCTGGACGCAAAGCGCAAGCTGGGTGTCCGGAAACTCGGTCCGCAGCGCGCGCAGGGGCTCGGCCAGCACCTCCATGTCGCGGGCATTGCGCCCGGCGTTGGCAAAGAACAGCATCGCCGAGCCGAAGGGCTGGTCGCGCAGCACTCGCTCGACCGCGCGGGTCAGCATGGCGCGGTCGCCGACGGTCTGCGCGGTGGTGTCGACCGGGTTCAGCCCGACGGCAAGCGGCAGTTCCTGCTGGATCGCGGCCAGCGTCGCCTCGGCCACGGGCGGCAGGCTCAGCCCGCTTTCCATCGCGGCATCGGTCGACATCACGCCCACCCCGCCCGAGACGGTGACGATGGCCAGCGTCCTGTCGCGCGGCAGAACGCCCTGCGCGCAGGCATAGGTGGCATCGACCATCTCCGTCAGGGTCTGGCACGAGAAGGCCCCGGCCTCGCGCAGGACCGTATCGAACACCTGAACCGATCCGGCCAGCGCCCCGGTATGGGAGGCCGCGACGGACTGCCCCGCCTCGGTCCGCCCCGCCTTGAAGACGATGACCGGCTTTTTCATGCGCCGCGCCGTGCGCAGCGCCCGTACCAGCGCCGGGCCGTTGCGGCAACCTTCCAGATACAGCATCAGCACGTCGGTATCGGGGTCCTGCGCCATCCATTCGAGGCATTCGGCGGCCTGAACGTCGGCCTCGTTCCCTGTCGCCACGAATTTGGAAATCGCCATGCCCCGGCTGATCACGAGGTTCTGGAGATATGAGCCGACGGCACCGCTCTGGCTGACCATGCCGACACGCCCGACGGCCGGGGTACCCCGGTCCATCGCCGTCGAGAAAGTCGAGAAGATGCGATCGGCGGTGTTGAAGGAGCCCATCGCATTCGGGCCAAGCAGGCGCGCGCCCGCGTCATGGATCATCTGCATGATGCGGGCCTGCGCCGCTGCGCCTTCCTCGCCCGCCTCGGCAAAACCGGCGCTGAACATCACGATCGAGCGGACCCCGGCAGCGCAGGCATCGGCCACCGCGGCTTCGGCCTGACGGGCGGGCACGGCGATGATCGCCTGATCCACCCGCTCGGGGATCGCCGCGGCCGAGGGGTATGCCTTCAGCCCCTGCACCTCTGCGCGGGTGGGATTGACCGGATAGACCTTCACCCCGGACTGCGCCTCGAGCATATAGCGGATCGGGCGGCCGCCGATCTTGCGTGGATCGTCCGACGCCCCGATCACGGCGATGCTGCGGGGGCGGAACAGCGCGTCCAGCCCACCGGGATTTGCGGTTGCGTTCATCTCAGATCCTCCCTTCCGGCCAGCGCCCGCCGGGCGCGGCCAGATCCATGAAATAGCGGCGCTGCTCGGTGCTGTTGCCCAGCCAGCCGATCAGGCTGAGGCAGCGCTTGACGTGCAGGCTCAGGTCGTTTTCGTCGGTGATGCCCATGGCGCCGAAAAGCTGGATGCTCTCGCGCATGATCAGCTGGGCCGTATCGTTCAGGCGCGCCCGCAACCGGGCGGCCTGCATTCCACGCGTAGCGGCGTCCGGCGGATCCGCCAGACGGGCAATGCCCGCATCCAGCACAGCGCGTGCGAGGTGCCGGCGGACGAACATGTCTGCGGCGCGATGTTGCAGGGCCTGAAAAGCTCCGATCGCGCGGCCGAACTGGCGGCGTGTCTTCAGATGCTCCAGCGTCAGGCCCATCATGCGGTCGACATGGCCCATCAGCTCGGCCGCGATCAGGACCGAGCCCTCATCCAGCGCGCGGCGCAAGGCGGCCTCGGCCACGGCGCCACGGGCCAGAACCTCGGCCGGTGCGGCCTCAAGCTCAAGCCCGGCAAAGGGCGAGCCATCGGCGCGGAACCCCGGCAAGACCCTTACCCCCTCGGCCTCGGCGGAAACCAGCGCCAGCACCGGCTCGCCGGCATCCTGCGCGGTCACGATCAGGAAGTCCGCACCGGCCGCCCCGGCGATCCAGCCCTTGCGTCCGGTCAGCCTGCCCTCGTGAAACCGGGTCTGCGGACGGGGTGCGGCGAATTCGGCGGGCGCCTCCTGCCAGGCAAGGGCGGTGCAGATCCGCCCCTCGCCCAATCCAGCAAGCCGGTCCTCGCCAGCCCCAGCCAGCGCCAGAACCCGCCCGGCAAGATAGAGGCCGATGAACGGGTCCGAGGTGAACGACCCCGCCAGCCCCTCCACCACCAGCGCGGCGGCGGGCAGGCCCAGGCCGACTCCGCCCGCCTCCTCCGGCAGGGCAAGACCCAGCCAGCCCTGCTCGGCCATCTCCTCGGCCGTCGCGGCGCGGGGACCGGGCAGGCTGCCGCGCCCGGCGCGGATCGCGCGCCCGTCGGCGTGGCGTTCGACATGGCGGGCGACGGCGTCGCGCAGCATCGTCGCGGTTTCGGGATCCAACATCATCTTGCGCCCTCGTCGGATTTAGGCAGCCCGAGAACCCAGCGGGCCAGAATGTTGCGGTGCACCTCGTTCGTTCCGGCAAAGATCGTGGGCGCCCGGCTCTCGTAATAGGCCGCCAGCAGATCCAGATCCGAGGCGCCTTCGCCGGCCATGACGGCATCGCTGCCCGCTAGCTCGAGAAGCTGCTCGGAAAGGGACTGGAAAACGCCGGTCGACCAGATCTTGAGGGCCGAGACCTCGACCCCGACCTTGCCGTCGCTGCGCACCAGATCGGCAAAGCCCGCATACATGTCCTGCGCGTCCATCGTGTCGAATTCGCCCTGCGCCAGCCGGTCCCGCCACAGAGGGTCGGACAGCAGACCCCGCTCCTCGATCCCGCGGCGCAGGGCGATCAGGACCTTCAGCGCGCGCTTGGGCGAGCCGGCCCAGATCCGTTCGAACCCCAGAAGCGACCGCGCGACGGCCCAGCCCTTGTCGCGTTCGCCAAGGATGCAATCCACCGGAACCTCGACATTGTCGAAGAACACCTCGCAGAAGTCTGGATGTCCTGACAAATTCTCGATCGGACGGACGGTGATTCCGGGCAGCTTCATGTCGATCAACAGAAAACTGATCCCCTCCTGCTTGGCGCCCGAGCGGTCGGTGCGGATCAGCGCGAACATGTGGTTTGCGACATGGGCCGAGGTGGTCCAGATCTTCTGGCCGTTCACGATGATCCGGTCGCCCTCGATCCGGCCATCGCATTGCAGGCTTGCCAGATCGGAACCGGCTGAGGGTTCGGAATAGCCCTGACACCAGAGATGCTCGCCCGCATGCATCCGGGGCAGGTAATGGGCCTTCTGCGCCTCGGTGCCCCAGGCGATGATGGCGGGGCCAAGGTTGCGCACGCCTGCGTCATGCAGCCAGGGGGTGCCTGCGGCCTCCATCACGTCGATGAAGACAAGGTGACGATCGGGCGCAAGGCCCATGCCGCCATGCTCGACCGGCCAGCCCGGCGCGATCAGGTTGCGCCGGTGCAGCGCCTTGTACCAGGGCATGGTGACATCGGCCGGAAAGCGATGCGGATAATGGCGCAGTTCCTGCGGGCATTCGGCCTCGATGAAATCGGCCAACACTTGCCGGAACTCGGCCTCGGGCATGGCATTCCAGTCGGGCTGCATGGTCATCCTATCGTCCATGATAGACACCCGGCCGTTTTTCCAGAAATGCGCTGACGGCTTCCTTGTAGTCCTCGCTCTGGTTCAGGAAGGACTGGGTGAAGGCCTCGACATCCAGATAGGTGTCCAGATCGGCAGAGGTCGCGACCTCGAACAGATGCCGGGTCATGCCAAGGGCCAGCGTCGGCAGGGTAAGCAGGTGGCGGCAATAGGCTTCGGCCTCGTCCTCAAGGCTTGCATCCGGAACCACGCGGCTGACCAGACCGAGGGCAAAGGCTTCGTCGGCGCCCAGAATCCGCGCCGAGAAGGCCAGTTCCTTGGCGCGCAACTGGCCGATATGGCGGATCAGGAAATGCACCGCCCCGCCATCGGGCGCGAGGCCGCGCTTCGAGAAGATCATGGAAAAGCGCGCGGTGTCGGAGGCGATCACCACATCCGAGGCCAGCGCCAGCGACCAGCCGAAGCCCACGGCCACGCCGCGCACGGCGCAGACGACGGGTTTCTCCAGCGCCGCCATCTCGCGCGCGATGCCGGCGACACCGCGCTGCATCCGGGCACGCGCGCTGCCTTGCGCATCCTTGCCCATGCGCGAGACATCGGCGCCCGCGCAGAAGTCACCGCCCTCGCCCCGCAAAAGGATGACCCGCACCTCCGGGTCAAAGCGCAGGGCGCGCAGCATCTCAGCCATCTCGAAACGTTCCTCGGGAGAGAGGGCGTTCTTGCGGCCGGGCGTATCCAGCGTGATGCGGCCGATGCCGTCGACCTTGTCCAGACGAATGCCCATCAGCGTTCTCCCATGCGCAACCAGGACGCGCGCTCGGCGCGGGCGGCCATCTCGGCGGCCTCGGCGGCGCGCCATTCCTGTTCAAGCTGGTCGGCGATCTCGGCCACCGGCTGAACCCGGTCGATCAGGCCGATGCCCTGACCCGCGCCACGGATGTCGCGCCAGGCCTTCGCCTCGGACCGGCCGCCTGCCTTGTAGCGGTCCTTGTCGCGGCTGGCCTCTGTCACCTCTTGCGGGTCGAGCCCGGCGGCAACGATGCTCTGGCGCAGGTAGTTTGCGGGCAGGCCGCTGAAATAGGGGGTATAAACCACATCCTTAAGCGCCGCTTCGACCACCATGGCGCGGTAATCCTCGGGCGCGCGGCTTTCGGCGGCGGCGATGAAGCGGCTGCCCATATAGACCATGTCGGCCCCAAGGCTCAGCGCCGCGTTCAGCGCGGCCCCGGTGCCGATCGCGCCCGCGAGCACGATGGTACCGCCAAAGATCTTGCGCACTTCGGAATAGAACGCGAAGGGGTTGGCGGTCCCGGCATGGCCGCCCGCGCCGTTGCAGACAAGGATCAGCCCGTCCACGCCCTGCTCCAGCGCCTTTTCGGCATGGCGGATCGTCGTCACGTCGTGAAAGACCAGCCCGCCATAGCCGTGGACCGCGCGCACCAGATCACCCGGCGGCGACAGCGAGGTCAGCAGCAGCGGCACCTTGCTGTCGACGCAGACCTGCGCGTCATGGTCGAAACGGCTGTTCGACTTGTTCGAGATCAGGTTGACCGCATAGGGGGCCGAGAGGGCCTCCGGATGGCGCGCGTCATGGGCCGCCAGTTCCTCGCGGATCAGGTCCAGCCAGACCTTGAGTTCGCTTTCCGGCCGCGCGTTCAGCGAGGGGAACGAACCGACGATCCCCGCCTTGCATTGCGCCACGACCAGTTCGTGCCCCGAGACCAGAAACATGGGCGAGGCGATGACCGGAAGCCGCATGCGGCCCCTCAATATGGCGGGCAAGGTCATGCGGTTTCCTCCAGAAATGCATAATCCGGCGCGGGATGGCCGTCACCCAAGAGGGCGCGGCCGGCATCGAGAACGGTGACGCCGCGCCCCTCGACCCTTGCGCGGAAAAAGGCGCGGTCGCCCTCCGCCCAGATCTGGAAGCGCACCGTCTCGCCCGGAAAGACCGGGCGCGAGAAGCGGCATTCGACCGAGCGGATCGTCTCGACCTCGCCCTTGGCCACCGTGGGCAGAAGCGCCCGAACCGCCAGCCCATAAGTGCAGAGCCCGTGCAGGATCGGCCGGTCGAAACCCGCCCGCGCGGCATAGGCCGGATCGGCATGCAGCGGATTGCGGTCCCTGTTCAGACGATAGATCAACGCCTGCTCCGGCCGGGTCACCACGTCGATCTGGGCATCGGGCGCGCGGTCGGGGCAAGGGGTCGCCTGCGGAAGGGAGCCAAAGCTGCGACCGAAGCCGCCATCCGCGCGGCAGAAGGACGAGTGCAGGACCGAGGCCACCGGCGCGCCGCTTTCGGCATCGATCATGGTGCGGGCGACATGGATCAGCGCGCCCTTCTCGCCCTTGTCCTCGACCGCCGCGACACGGGCGCGGGCATAAAGCCGCCCCTCGGGCTGCAACGGTTGATGCAGGAATACCCGCTGCTCGCCATGCACGACCTTGCTGCGGGTCACGCCAAGCACGGGGTCGGCGCTCCACTGGCCCGGATGGCAGAGAATCGCCGGCATGGTCGGGACCGCCTTCAGCCCGTCCTCATAGACAAGGGGCAGTTCCGCAGGATCGACCGGATCCTGCCCGAACCCCAGCGAGACCGCGTAAAGCAGCGTGTCCTTTTCCGTATAACTCTGCTCGAGGCGGGGAAAATCCCAGGCTTCGAGCGCATCGACATTCAGGGGCATTCCGCGCGCTCCTCAGATGGGATCCCAGGCGATCACGTCCTTGGTCCGCTCGGCCGGGGTGAAACCCGAGGCCCAGGCGTTGGGCAGCCGCTCGGCCAGCGCCTCGACTGTCCAGCCATCCTCGCGATGCATGGTGCGGACGGGACGCGGCTGGCTGTAGAGATAGACCTCGTTCCCGCGCGCGCCGAAGATCTGGCCGGTGATCCCCGAGGCGGCATCCGAGCAGAGGAAGGCCGCCAGCGGCGCGATCTGGTCGGCGCGGGTCTTGGTGCGGCGCTTTTCCATCTCGCGCGCCTGATCCTCGGGCGACTTGCCCGGGATCGCCTCGATCATGCGGCTGAAGGCATGGGGGGCGATGCAGTTCGAGCGGACGTTGAACCGCGCCATGTCAAAGGAAATCGCGCGAGAGAGCCCGACGATCCCCATCTTGGCCGTCGCATAATTGGCCTGCCCGAACGATCCGATCAGACCCGAGGTCGAGGTCATGTGGACAAAGGCCCCGCCCTCCTGCGCCTTGAAATGCGGGGCGCAGGCATGGCTGATGTTGAAAGCGCCAAACAGGTGGACGCGCAGCACCGCCTCGAAATCCTCGGGCGTCATGCGGTGGAAGATCACGTCGCGCAGGATGCCGGCGCTGTGGACCGCGCCGTCGATCCGGCCGAAATTCGACAGGGCCGCATCCACCATGCCCTTTGCGCCCTCGGCGGTGGCGACGCTGTCGCCGTTCACCACGGCCTCGCCACCCTCGGCGCGGATCAGCTCCACCACCTCCTGCGCGGGCGAGGCGTCCGTCCCTTCGCCCGTCAGCGATGCGCCCAGATCGTTCACGATGACCTTTGCGCCGTTGCGGGCGGCGCAGAGCGCGATCTCGCGTCCGACGCCCCGGCCCGCGCCGGTGACGAGGATGACTTTGTCTTTCAACAGCTTAACGCTCATAGTTCGTCCAATCCGTAAGTCAGAGTGTCGCAGAAGTGCCAAGGACCAGCGTTGCCTGTCCCGCCAGAACCCCGCCATTGCCGTGGGCGATGGCCGTCTCGGCCCCGGCCACCTGCCGCTCGCCGCATTCGCCGCGAAGCTGCCGGGTCGCCTCGACCATGGTGAAGAGACCGAACATGCCGGGATGGCAGTAAGAGAGGCCGCCGCCCGACGTGTTCACCGCCAGCCGCCCGCCGGGGGCGATGGCGCCGTCCTGAACGAAGCGGCCGCCCTCGCCCTTGGGACAGAAGCCAAGGTCCTCAAGGAAAAGCAGGGTGGTGATGGTGAAGGCGTCGTAAAGCTGGGCCACGTCGATCTCGGCCGCCGTCAGCCCGGACATGGCATAGGCCTGCGCCCCGGACCGGGCGGCGCCGGTCACGGTCAGATCGGGCATCTGGCTGATCGAATGATGCTCCTGCGCCTCGCCGGTCCCGAGGATATAGACCGGGGCCTTTTTCAGCGCCGCCGCGCGATCGGCACGCACCATGACCACGGCCGCGCCGCCATCGGTCATCAGGCAGCAATCCTTCGCGCCCAACGGGGCCGAGACCATCGGCGCGCCCAGCACGTCCTCGCGCGTCAGCGGGCGGCGGTCGAAGGCACGGGGGTTAAGCTGCGCCCAGCCCCTCGCGGCCAGCGCGATATCCGCGAGGTCGCTGCGGGTGGTGCCGTAAAGATGCATGTGGCGCGCCGCGGCCAGCGCATAGCCGGTGACAGGCAGGCGGGGGCTGAACAGCCCGTCATATTCGTTCATGTCGCGCTGCGGGGTGAAGCTGCCCCGCGCGCTGCGCTGGGTCGAGCCATAGGCGATCACCGCGACATTGCAGAGACCAGCCTCAAGCGCCAGGGCGGCATGGGCGGCAAGGCTCTGGAACGAGGCACCGCCAAGATAGCTCGAGTCGAAATAGCGCGGCCGCAGGCCCATATATTCGCACAGCGAGATCGTCGGCATCCGAAGCTGGCTTGCCGCAGCAAACACTCCGTCCACCTCGTCAATGCCGATGCCGCAATCGGCAAGGGCCGCCGTCACCGCCTGCCCCATCAGATCGAGCGGCGTCGTGCCCGGCGCCACCACGCCAAGATCGCTTTCCGCGACCCCCACGATTGCGCTGCCGCCGCGTCGAGGTTGCCGGGTCATTCCTGCTCCTCCCATTCAAAGGCCGGAAGCGGCGGGGCGCCCTCGGTCGCGGACGGGCGCAGGCTCAGGCGGACGCGGCGTCCGATCTCGTCAGGCTCACCACGGGCACCCTCGACGGTGGACATCATGCGAAAACCCTCGTCGAGGTCGATCAGCGCCACCGGATAGGGCTCGCCCTTGACCGGATGCACGCGCGAGATCGAATGGACGCTGCCCTTGCCGGCGCTGATGCGCCATTCCAGCGGCGCGCGACCGCCATGCGGACAGACCAGCCGCGGATAGAACACGGCCCGCCCGGCATCGGGACTGAACTGATAGGCCAGCCGGCCCGCGCGCAAATGATCCTGCCACTGCTGCAGCGGGGAAGTCTCGATGATGTTCATTGTTTCCTCCGGGATCGGCCGTCGGGCGTTTCGCCCATGCCCGCCCCTCTCCTCCGAAAGCAGGTTAACCGGGGGCGAGATCGAAGCTCAACTTGGCTTATCTCACCCATGCCTGATGTTTGGTTATGCTATCGCCGGCTTGCGCCTCGCATGCGCCTTGTGCCGCGAAGAACCCGATCAGCGTGCGGGCGAAACCGTCGGGATTCTCGATATTGACGGAATGCCCGCCGTCCAGATCGGCGACCGCGAGACCGGGCCAGCGTCGGACAAGCTCGTCCCGCACGGGTTGAAAGATGCGCTCGTGCCGGCCGTTGATCAGGATGGTCGGCACGATCGGCGCCCCGTCCGGCACATTCCGCAGTGACAGTGCCGGCATGACCTCGCCAAGGATCTGGGCATAGCAGCCAAGGTCGATCCGGTCGGCATCGGCAGCAAGCGCCTCGCGCAGGGCGGGCGGAAAGCGGTGGGCGAAACGGGGATGAAACCGCTCCCTCCGCATGGCGTCCGGCCCCTCCTGCCGGAAGGAGGCCAGCCGCGCCTGTCGGGCCGCGATTTCCTCGGGGTGGTCATTGTCGCGCAGGACAACGCGGGCATTGGTGAAGGCCTGCGCAATGACCCGGTCGGGATGACGCCGCGCATAGTTCAGCGTCAGGCCCCCGCCAAAGCTCTGCCCGCAGACGAACCAGCGCGACACGCCCAGATCGCGGCGCAGGGCCTCGAACCCGGCTATCAGGTTGTCGGCGGTGATCGCGGCAATATCGGCCGGGGCGGGACTGCGCCCGTGCCCCGGCAGGTCGACGCGGGCCAGATTGAAATGCCGCTCCAGCTCCGGCAGGTTCGGCTCCCAATGGCGGGCGCTTGTCAGCATGCCGTGGACCAGCAGCAGCCAGGGACGCCCCGGATCGCCGTAACGCAGTGTGGCATGCATCATTCGGGTTTCCTTTCCGATGATGGGAGGGATGTGCGGCGGCTCATTCGTCGGCAAACATCTCGTCCCGGTTCGCGCGCTGCCTGGGCATCATCATCAGGACGATAAGCAACACCGCCGCGCAAAGCATGGCAAGCGGCAACGGGCTGTCGATGAAGGTCATCAGCGATCCGTCGGACAGCACCAGCGCACGGGAGAAGTTCTCCTCCAGCATCGGCCCCAGCACGAAGCCCAGCACGAGGGGGGCAGGCTCGAACCGCAGCACCTTCAGCAACACGCCGATCGCCCCGAACACCGCCGTCAGATACAGGTCGAACGAAGCCAGTCCCGAAGCATAGACCCCGATGCAGCTGAACATCACGATGCCGGGGAACAGCAGGCGATAGGGCACGCTCAGCAGCTTTACCCAGATGCCGACCAGCGGCAGGTTCAGCAGGATGAGCATGAGGTTGCCGATCCACATGCTGGCAATGAGGCCCCAGAAAAGCTCGGGACGGGACGAGATCACGTTGGGGCCGGGCTGGATGTTGTGGATCATCAGCGCGCCGAGGATCAGCGCCATTACAGGGCTGCCCGGAATGCCCAGGGTCAGCGTCGGGATGAAGGCGGTCTGCGCCGCGGCGTTATTGGCGGATTCCGGTCCGGCCACCCCTTCGATGGCGCCATGGCCGAATTCCTCGGGATTGCGCGAGACGCGCTTTTCCACGCTGTAGGAGATGAACGAGGACATCGAGATCCCCGCCCCCGGCAGCACACCCAGGATCGAGCCGATCCCGGTGCCGCGCAGGATGGGGGCCACCATGCGCCGGAAATCCTCGCGCTCCGGCCAGAGCCGGTTGATCGGGCTGGTCCGCGCGTCGGGGTTCGAGCGATCCGCGAGGGTCGAGTAGATCTCGCCAAAGGCGAACAATCCGACGGCGATGACGATGAAGTCGATCCCGTCCCAAAGCTGCGGCAGGCCGAAGGTGAAACGCTGCAGGCCGGTGTTGGAATCCGTTCCGGCCAAGCCCAGCAGCAACCCGACGACGACCATCGCCACCGATTTCAGCATCGACCCCGCCGCGAGGGACACCGCTCCGACAAGGCCCAGTGTCATCAATGCGAAATAGTCCTTGGGTCCGAAGCCGATGGCCACCTTGGTCAGCGGCGTCGCGAAGGCGGCGATCAGCAGCGTGCCGAAGGTGCCCGCCACGAACGACCCGATGGCCGCGGTCGCGATGGCGACCCCTGCCCGTCCCCGCCGGGCCATCTGATAGCCGTCAAGCACCGTGACGGTCGAGGCCGTCTCTCCCGGAAGGCTCATCAGGATGGCCGTGGTCGAGCCGCCATAGGCGGAGCCGTAATAGATGCCCGCCAGCATGATCAGCGCCGAAAGCGGTTCCAGCCCATAGGTGAAGGGCAGCAGGATCGCGATGGTCGCGAGCGGTCCGAGGCCGGGCAGGACACCGATCAGCGTCCCGAGAAGCGCCCCGGCCAGCGCATAGCCGAGGTTGACGATGGTTCCCGCATGGCTGAAACCCAGAAGGATATTGTCCCACATGATCCTCAGCCCCCCCAGGGCCAGGCCGGAACCTGCAGGTCCAGCAGGTAGCGGAAAAGCACCACCGCGACGGCGGCAAGCACAAACGCCGTGAGCAGCGCGCCAAGCGGCTTCAGCAGGCGCGAGGCGGCGCCGACCACGCTGATCGAGACGAAGCAGGTCAGGAACAATCCCGCCACGGGCAGCAGCAGGCCGAACAGGATGAAGCCGCTGGCGACCACGCAAAGGCACCACAGGTGCCAGGCGTCCAGCCTGACCGCCTCGGCACGGGGCGCGCGGCCGGTCGTGTCGATGCCCGACCAGACGATCCCGGCGCCGACCAGAACCAGGACTCCGGCCAGAAGCAGCGGAAAGAAGCCGGGTTCGATGCTGCCCGGACTGCCGATGCCATAGCCGGTGGCCGCGACCGCCGCCGCGCCGCCGACAAGGATCAGCAGTCCTCCGCCAATCACGTCGCGGAAATCCTTGATTGTCATATCCTCCCCCTTCCAGTCGAAACTTGATCCGGTCCATCCCTGCCGAATCCGGCACGGCCCCCTAGGCGGGGCCGGCCATATTCAAGAGCGCATCCAGCATCACCACCCCCTCGCCCTCGGGACGGACCAGAAGCGGGTTGATCTCGGCCTCGGCGACCCGAGGAGACTGGGCCAGCCGCGAGACCGCGACGACCGCATGGGCGAGCGCATCAAGATCACCCTTGGGCCGGTTGCGATAGCCCGAAAGCAGGGCGAAGCCCTTGACCTCGGCGATCATGGCCTGCGCTGTCGCAAGAACGACCGGAGCCGGGCGGACAGCGCTGTCGCGATAGATTTCGGTCATCACTCCCCCCATCGCCAGCGTCACGATCGGCCCTGCCGCCGGGTCGCGGGTCACGCCGACCAGCGCCTCGCCCAGACCGCTGCACATCTCCTGAAGAAGGATGCCGGTCAGGCGGAATCCCGGCCGATGCAGGCTGGCCGAGGCCTTCATCTCGGCGATCGCCCGCACCAGCGCGGCGCGGTCGGCGATGCCGATGCGAAGCGCGCCCGCCTCGGTCTTGTGCGGCAGATCGGGCGAAACCAGCTTGGCCACCACCGGCCAGCCGAACCCGAGATCCTCCGGCACCTCCGCATCGGGGTCCAGCACCAAGGCGCGCGGACCCGCGATCCCAAGCGCGCGCATGATTTCGGCCGAAGCGACCTCGTCCTGCGTGCCTTGCGGCAGCGCGGCAATCAGCGCCTCGCTTTCGGGCGAAAGCGGGACGGCCTCGGTCGGCGCCGGAAGCGGGTCAAGCAGGAAGGCCACCGCCTCGGCGCAGGTGCCGACGCTGCGAAATGCCGGCACGCCGCCAGCCGCCAGCATGGCCAGCCCTTCGGGCGCATGGGGCAAGGGAAAGGCCAGCACCGGCGCGGCGCCGGGCGCGGCCTCGGCATGGGCATCTATGATGGGGGCGACCGCCAACTCGGGATTGAACTGGGCCGAGGACCCGATCACCACCAGCAGAAGCCCGGTTTCGGGGTCCGCGGTCAGGGTGCTGATCACCTGCTTCATCGCCTCGTAGCGGGTGCCGGCCAGCGTCACATCGACCAGTTTCCCATGGCCGAGGGGGATCCCCTTGGCCGTCAGCGACTGTCGCGACGCCTCGGACAGCCCCGCGATCTGGACACCGCGGAGCGCAAGCTGATCGACTACCATCGCCCCGCCCCCACCGGTGGTCGAGACCACGGTGACAGTGCGCGGGCGTCCCGCCAACGGGGCCGCCTGCGACAGGGTGGCAGCCACGGGGATCAGCGCCTCGAAGGCCTCGACCTCACGGATGCCGACGGAACGCAGGAAGGCCGAAACCGCGCGCGCCGAGCCGGTCAAGGCCCCGGTATGCGATACGGAGAGCGCCTGCCCCTCTTCGCTGCGGCCGATCACATAGGCCACGACCGGCTTGCCACGCTCGCGCGCACCGCGCGCGAAATCGGCCAACTCGTCGCGGTCGCGGATGGTTTCCAGAAACAGGATGAAACCGTCAGTGCCCGGATCGTCCAGCAGCAACCGGCCAAGCCGTCCGACGCCCGCGCCCGCCTCGTTCCCGGTCGAGACGAGGGCCGAGAACCCGATCCCCTGCGCCTCGCCACGCGACAGCATGGTGCCGATGACGCTGCCGCTTTGCGACAGCACCGCCAGCCGCCCCTTGCGGATGTTGCCCGCGCGGAAGGCGGCATTGGTGGTGCAGATGAAATCGCTGGCAGTGGCGACAACGCCGGTCGAGTTGGGGCCGATCAGCAGGATCCCGGCCTCGTCGGCGATGCGGACCAACCGCTCCTGCCGGGCGCGCCCCTCCTCGCCCGCCTCGGCGAAACCGTCGGCAAGAACCGAGACCACCTTGACGCCCGCCCGCGCGCAATCCTCCAGCGCCGCGATGGCGGGGTCGGCGTTCAGCAGGATATAGGCGTGATCGATGCCGCCCGGAATGTCCGAGACGCGCTTCCACGCCTTCAATCCGCCGATCTCGTCACGGGTCGGATTGACCGGATGGATCCTGCCGCGCCAGCCATTCGCCTGAAGGAAATCCAATGGCCGCGCGGTCAGCTTGCCAGCCGAGCCGGAAACCCCGATCAGGGCCACGCTTTCAGGCGCGATCAGCGCCTTCAGCAGCATTGCATCGTCATGGTCCTTCACCTGATTGCCCCGCGTTGATCGAAACGGCGCCCGAAAATGCCCTCGGCGATCCGGTTGCGCAAGATCTCGAGCGAGCCGCCGGCGATCATCCACCCACGGGTGCGCCGCAGGCAGTATTGCGCGGTGCTTTCCTCCGAAAAGCCCAGCCCGCCCATGATCTGCACGGCTTCGTTGGCGGCAAAGAAACCCGCCTCGTTGCAGGCGAGCTTCGCCAGCGCTGTTTCCTGCGCCGATGGCAGGCCGTCCGGGTTGTCGGCCGCATTCACCGCTGCCCGCATCAACAGAAGTTCGGCCGAGGTCAGTTTCATCTCCATATCGGCGAATTTCCATTGCAGGCCCTGGAACTCGGCCAATGGACGGCCGAACTGCTTGCGCACCAGCGCATGTTCGCGCGCCAGATTGAAGGCATGCCGCCCGACCGCGACCGCCCGCGCCGAATTTCCCAACCGCTCGACGTTGAAGCCGGAGATCTGCTTCTTGAAGCCGCCCTCTCCCAGCAGGACATTCTCCTTGGGGATATAGACGTTGTCGAAGAACAGCGCCGACCAGGACTCGCCGTTCATGAACTCGGACGGGGTTCCGATGGTCACGCCTTCCATGCCGCGTTCCACCAGGACCGAGCCGATGCCCGAGGTGCCGGGACCGAAGCGGGCATAGATGAGGTAGACCCCGGCCTCGACGCTGTTCGTGCCAAAGATCTTGGCGCCGTTCAGCCGCCAGCCATCGCCGTCGGGGCGCAGCGACGAGGCAAGCTCGGTCACGGCCGAGCCGGCGTCAGGCTCCGACATGCCCAGCGAGATGAGCGATTTGCCAGCAAGCAGATCGGGCAGGAAACGCTGCTTCTGCTCAGGGCTGGCATATTCGACAAAGGTGCGGATCGGGCCGAAGGTGCAGGCCTGGATCACGTCGCCCGATTTGGGGCAGACCTCGGCCACGGCCCGGATGGCCAGCACCGCATCGACAAGCGTGCCGCCCGCCCCGCCATCGGCCTCGGGGAAGGTGATGCCCAGAAGGCCCATTTCTGCAAACTTGCGCGCCACGTCCCAGGGGTATTCCTTGGCGACTGCCCGGCGCGCCGCGCCATCGGCAAGTTCCGCCCGGGCAAATTTCCGGACCGAGTCGAAATATAGCTGCTGTTCTTGATTTAGTTTGAAGTCCATGTGATCGCTCAGCCCCTCCGCACTGATCAAACACATTTTGACGCAAGTCGATGGCCGCGATAACGATGCTTCTGGTCTAGCATGGGAAACCAAAGGTTATGGCAGAGGAGTATCGCAACCTCCCCCTCAACCCGCTGCGCGCTTTCGCGGTCGCGGCGCAGTATCACACCTTCACCGCCGCGGCGAACCATATGGGCATCAGCCAGGTCGCGATCAGCCGGCAGATCGCCATTCTCGAGGGCTATCTGGGTGTGAAGCTGTTCGAGCGGCGCGCCCGCTCGGTGAAGCTGACCGAGGTGGGCAAGTCCTTCAGCCGCGAGATCATCGGCCTGTTCCACGACCTCGACATGGCGACGCATCGCATCCTGCAAAACGAGCGGGACATGGTGGTGCATCTGCGGATCTATCCCACGCTGGTCCATTACTGGTTGTCGCCGCGGCTGTCGCGTTTCTACGACGCCTATCCGGGTCACTCGGTGCGTCTGGACACCTCGGTCCAGCCCCTCGACTTTCGCGGCACCCATCTGGATCTGGCGTTCCAGCTTGGACAGGGCGACTGGGGGGATGCGCGCAGCCGCCGCCTCTTTGACGAGCGGATCGACGTCGTGTGCAGCCCTGCCTATGCCGAACGGTTCGACGGATTTAGTTCCCCCCGCGATCTGGGGCAGGCGACCCTGCTGCATGCCAAGTATCGACGCCGGGAATGGGATCTCTGGGCCGAGGCTTCGGGCCGCGCATTGCCCGGCGGGCCGGGGATGATCTTCGAAAGCTCGCTGCTTGCGTATGGCGCCGCGCGCGACGGGCTGGGGCTGGCGATCGGACAGATCGACATCCTGCAGGACGAGTTGGAAAGCGGCCGGCTGATCCGGCCCTTCCAGCATCCGGTGAACACCGGCAATTCCTTTTATCTGGTCTGGCCGACACTGAAGTCGGTCGCTACGCCCACCCGGCATTTCATCGACTGGCTGCTGACGATCAGCGACCAGCCGCGGGAGTTTTTCAAGCGGGCGCAGGACTAGGAGCGCCCTAGAGTCTGGCCCACCGGTCCAGCCTTGTCCTGAGGGCAAGGCTGGTTTGCGTCGCCAGCGGTTCTTGTTGCGATCGCAACCAACTAAGCATGGGGCGAGGCCCTTCCCGTTTCGTGATCACATGCCGCAGGGCATGAGGACGCGCGCAGCAGGATAAGACAGCCAGTACCCTTGCGGCAGCCCGCTGCGGAAATGGAGAAGCCCGATGGATCCTGTCCGTTCCGCACGGCGGCGTCAGTTCTTTTGCTCGCTGGCGATATTCGCGGCGCTTCTGGGCAGCACCGCGCCCAGCCCGCTTTATCCGATCTATGCGGAGCAGTTCGGGCTGAGCCATGCGATGAACACGACGGTCTTCGCGGTCTATGCCATCGGCACGCTGGTCTCCCTTCTGCTTTGCGGCGCGCTGGCGGCGCGCGTCCGGGATCTGCGGGTGATCCTGGTGCCGGGGCTTGTGATCACAGCGACTGGCGCGCTGGTCTTTGCTTTTGCGCGGGACTTGCCGATGCTTTTGGCCGGGCGGGCGTTGAACGGTTTCGGGACCGGCATGATCACCGGAGTTGCCTCTGCCGCGATCTATGGCATGGCCGCGCCCGGCCATCAGCGGCACGCGGCTGCGCTAGCGACGCTGGCCTTCACTGCCGGTGCAGCGGGGGGGCCATTGCTTTCCGCGGCAGCGCTGTCGCTGGATATGGCGCCCACCTTCACACCATTCATCGCCATATTCGCCATTGCCCTGTTGACCATGGCCGGGCTCATGACATCGGGCAAGCTGGCCGCGCGGCCTTCGGCAAAGCATGAGGTCGCAGGCCAACCCGGCGGGGATGGCGTGGTCTGGACGACCTTCCTGCTCGCCTGCCTCGGAGTTTTTTCGTCCTGGATGCTTGGTTCTATGCTGATGGCGCTGGGGGCGGATCTGGCGCATGAGGTCTACGGCATGCAATCCGCCGCCATTGCCGGCATGGTGGCGATGCTGTTTCAGGCGTCGGGCGGCATGGGTCAGGCTGCCTTCGGTTCTCTCAGGCCACGGCTTTCGATCGGAATCGGCCTGACGGGGATCGCGCTTTCGCAGGTCGGGCTGGTTCTCGCGGCAATCTCGGGGATGGGGATGGCGATGCTGGCCCTGATGGTGCTGTGCGGGCTTTCCTATGGCGCGACCTTCGTCGGCTCGCTCAGCATGGCCAGCGCCTCGTCCGGGGACGAACGCCGCGCCTCGCTGCTGTCACGCTTCTATATCTGCGGCTACGCCGCCAATGCCGGGCCACCGCTGGTCATGGGCGCGTTTGCCGATCGGATCGGCCTGCGGGCCGCGTTCTTCGGCTTCTCGGCGGTGCTGATCCTGCTCGCCGCAATCGGCGTGGTCATGGTGCTTGTCACAAGGACACCCCGCCGCCACCGATGCGCAGAGATCGAACAGGCCGACGCGGGTTGTTGACCTTCCTTCCATAACGGTATCGCCGGACAAGTAGCGCGACAGCATCCGCAGCCTAGCCACCGGCGCGAAATTCCTCGACGGCCTCCTCGGCGATCTGCTGAAGCGCGGCGGCAAGTTCCGCTGGCACGCGCGGATAGGGGCCATCCTTCCCCCCCAAAACGGTTGGCAGGCCGACCGGCGACTCTCCGGTCAGGGTCGCGTAATGGACCATCGTGACGAAATACCAGCCATTTGGGTTGGGATGGATGTTGTCATCGAACACATCCCGGATCGAGGTCATTCCGGGCACCCGCCCCTCGCCGATTGCGTCGTGCAGATGGACCATCGCGGCCCCCGCCGGAACCAGCCGCATGGGGTTCTTCAGGTCGGGCAGACTTGCGTTCACGTCATCGACGATCTTCTGCCAGATCGGCAGGTCCGCGACGATCCGGTCCCGCCAGGCCTGCGCATCGTCGATATCGTCCCAGGTCTGGTAGAGATAGGGTTTGACCTCCGGGTTGGCCTTGGCCGCCAGCTCAACCCAGCGCGTCGCATAGCCCGAGGACTCGTGCCATTCGACGGTCGTGGCCAGCGGCACGCGCTCGGTGAGGACCAGGGCGTCGACCGGGTGCCCGGTCAGCCATTCCCTGCCATCCACGCCCTGAGCGGTGGCGCTGTCCCGCCACAGGATTTGCAGCGGCGCGCCGTTGATCAGCGAATATTCGACCGGCGCATCCAGAACCGCGGACATCCTTTCCGGCAGATTGGGGCTGACAAGGCTGTGCCCGACATAGAGCGCCGAGATCCCCTTGATCAGGAGTTGCAGGACGGCCGACATGTTCCTTCCTTTCCGCGCTGGTTTCGAAGCAGGGGCCGGCGGCGCAGGCGGTTCTCCGTTCCGAAGATCGCGCGCCCGGCCCACCTGCGATTGGACGAAGCGGTCAGGTCATCGTCAAGCGGAAACGTGGCGCGGGCTGGGCCGGAGATGGAGACAACGCGACGCGCCCCTTCGCGGGCCGGGGTGGTCAGGTCCGAATTCGACGCTCGCTCCTTGCCAGCGGTTCATACTTGCATTTTAATAGAATTATGTTCCGTCTGATAGAACTTCAAAGCCGCCGATGACACGAATGAAAGACGATCTGGTCACTAGGCCGCTTTCCTCGGCCAATATGGCGCCGGAATATGGCGCGACCTGCGCGTTATTTCCCGTGGACGAACGCACGCTCGACTATTTCGCCCGGATGGGCCGCAGCGCGCGCGAGATCGCGGGCTATCGTCGCTATGCCAGGATGACCGGCCTCTGGTTCGATGACCGTCCCCGGCACCACGTCCAGCGGATCAGTATCGACCTGTCCTCGATCACACCCTTGATGGCGGGGCCAGCCCGGCCGCGGGACCGCTTGCCGATCTGCCCGCAAGCCTGTCGCGGGCCTTCCCAGATGCCGATTTCGGCGGCGAGGATGCAAGCCTTGCCATAGCCGCCATTTCCAATTGCACGAACACCGCCAATCCGCATCTGATGATCGCCGCCGGGCTGGTCTGTCGCAAGGCGCGCGCGCTTGGGTTGCGGGTGCCGCCGCATGTGAAGACCTCGCTCGGCCCGGCTCGCGGCGGATGGCGAACCTGCTGAAGCGGGCCGGAGTGCAGGAGGACATGGGCGCGCTGGAATTTTCCGACGAGAACACGGGTCGGCGTTGGGCCGGGCTTGTCGCGCAGGAAGGCCCGCAATTCCAATGGGACTCGGATTGCCAGTTCATCCGGCGGCCGCCCTTTTATGAAAATCATCGCGGCGATCGCCTGACCGACATACGCGATGCGCGGCCAAATGGGCTTTACGGTTTTGGCGAGATCCTGTCGAACCTGCAGGCGCGGGACGACCGGAACGTCGTGGACACCAAGATCACCCGGGTGATGCCGAGCCGGGAGGAGCTGAAGGAAGCCACGCCGCCCGCACTTCGCGGCACCGCGCTTGGGGCGCTTTTCGGTGTCCTGCCCGGCACCGGCGCGATCCTCGCCTCGTTCATGAGCTATGCACTCGAGCGCCGGCTGACCCGCAGGCCGAAGGAATTCGGCAACGGTGCCATCGCCGGCCTTGCCGGACCCGAGGCCGCGAACAATGCCGCCGCGCAGACGGCTTTCATTCCGCTCCTGACCCTCGGCCTGCCGGGATCGGCGGTCTCGGCCCTCATCATCGGGGCGTTGACGATGCAGGGCATCACGCCCGGCCCCCAGGTCATGACCGACAAGCCCGGCCTGTTCTGGGGTCTGATCGCGTCCTTCTGGATCGGGAACCTGCTGCTTCTGGTCATCAACATGCCGCTGGTGCGGATCTGGGTATTGATGCTGAAGGTGCCCTATCGGATGCTTTAACTGGCCATCCTCGCCTTCGCCTGCATCGGGATCTACACGATCAACTTCTCGATCCTCGACGTGGTCGTGGCGGCGTTCTTCGGGTTTGCGGGTTTTGCCTTCCGCCGGATGGAATGCGACCTCACCCCGCTGCTGCTGGGCCTTATCCTCGGCCCGATGATCGAGGACAACCTGCGCCGCGCCATGCTGCTGGCACGGGGTGACTGGACGGTCTTCCTGCATCGCCCGATGTCGACGGCTATGCTGCTGGCGACACTGGCCCTGCTGGTCATCACCCTGCTGCCCCGGGTGTCACGCAAGCGCGCGCTGCTTGAGGAAAGCTGACACCGGGCAAAGGTGGCAAGAGCCGCCGGGTCGCGCTTCGGCTCGCCCGGCGTGGCGCGTGGGCATGGCAAGCCTCGGGGATATGGCGCGGACTACCACATGCCCAGACGGTCCAACTGCCCGCCGCGGGCGGGTCCGGCGCAGGTTCCGGCTTCAAATCCGCGGATCGGCAACCTATCAATCGGTGACCGTCCCACCACCTTCGGCGAGGGCGGCGACCGAACGGATGGCCGGGCGGCACGGTCTGCGGGTCGACCGCGAGAAATGACGCGCGGCCTTGGGGCCGCGTCAGACCCCGACGGATTGCTGTGACAGCCGCCACTATACGAAACTGGAGAGCAGAATGTCCTATCCCACCCCGATGATGTTCATTGCCGGCGAATGGTGCCCGGCCTCGGACGGTGCCAGCCAGCCGGTGCTGAACCCCGCGACCGAAGAGGTGGTCGGGCATGTGCCTCTGGCCACGGCGGATGATCTGGACCGCGCCGTCGAGGCCGCCGTCAGGGGCTTTGCCGTCTGGCGCAAGGTCGGGGCCTTCGACCGCTACAAGATCATGCGCAAGGCCGGCGAGCTGCTGCGCGAACGCGCGCCCGCGATCGCCCGCAACCTCACGATCGAGCAGGGCAAGCCTCTGGCCGAAGCCATGGTCGAGACCCTTAACTGCGCCGATGTGATCGACTGGTTCGCCGAGGAAGGCCGCCGGAACTATGGCCGCGTCATTCCTCCACGCGCGTCGAATGTCCACCAGCAGGTCATCCGCGAGCCGGTCGGGCCGGTCGCGGCCTTCACGCCGTGGAACTTTCCCCTGAATCAGGCGGTCCGCAAGATTTCGGCGGCGCTGGCGGTCGGGTGCTCGGTCGTGATCAAGGCGCCCGAGGAAACCCCGGCAAGTCCGATGGCCCTGATCCAGGCTTTTGTCGATGCGGGCGTGCCGGGCGACGTGCTGAGCCTTGTCTTCGGCGTGCCGGCAATGGTCTCGAACCACCTGATCCCGCATCCCGACATCCGCAAGATCTCGTTCACCGGATCGACCGCGATCGGCAAGGAGCTTTCGGCGCTGGCCGGGCGGCACATGAAGCGCAGCACGATGGAGCTGGGCGGCCATGCCCCCGCCATCGTCTTTGCCGATGCCGATGTCGATCAGGCGGCGAAGCTCCTCGGCATGAGCAAGTTCCGCAACGCGGGTCAGGTCTGCGTCTCGCCCACCCGGTTCCTCGTGCATGAGAACGTGATGGACCAGTTCATCGACCGCTTCCAGACGGCGGCCGCCGCTCTGAAGGTCGGGGATGGGCTGGAGGACGGCGTGACCATGGGACCGCTGGCCCATGCCCGCCGCCTGACCGCGATGGAGGAGATGGTTGGCGATGCGCGCGAGAAGGGGGCCGAAATCCGCCTCGGCGGCGCGCGGCAGGGCAACAAGGGTTATTTCTTCCAGCCGACCATCATGACCTCGGTTCCCGAGGATGCGCGGATCATGCACGAGGAGCCCTTCGGCCCCATCGCCCCCATGATCCCGTTCCGCGACGAGGACGCCCTGATGACCGAGGTGAACCGCCTGCCCTATGGGCTGGCCGCCTATGCCTTCACCGCCGCTGCCGAGACGCGGGCCATGCTGGCCGACAGGGTCGAGGCCGGGATGCTGACCATTAACCATCTGGGTCTTGCCCTGCCCGAGGTTCCGTTCGGCGGGATCGGGGATTCCGGCTATGGTTCGGAAGGCGGGACCGAGGGGCTCGACGCCTATGTCAATACCAAGTTCGTGACCCAGACCGTCTGAACCTGCCCTGCGCCCGTCCTGCCGGGCGGGCGCACATCGCCAGGGATCAGCGCGAACGGCCGTCGAGCGCGAGTGCCCCCGGACCCGTGGTCACCAACAGGAGGAACACGAAGCAGAACAGGATCGCCGCGTCGCCGCCATTGGCCACCGGATAGGGGCTCTTGGGCGCATGCGCCATGAAATAGGCAACGGCCATGTGGCCGGAGAGGATGAACGCTACCGGGCGGGTGAACAGCCCCAGAATGATCATCAGGCCGCCCACGATCTCCAGCCCGGCCGAGATCAGCAATGGCGTGGAAAGCGTGCCCGGCCCCGGCACCGGGAAGTTCAGCAGCTTCTGAGTTCCATGCTCCAGATAGAGCAGACCCGCCACGATCCTCAGAAGGGCGATCGCATAAGACTGTAGACTGTTCAGAGTGTTAACCATCATGGTCCTCATGCCACAGGATGTCCTGAGCCACAGTCAGGGGCAGCGACCCGGCAAAAGCAAGCGGCGCGGTGGGCAGCCCGCCGAAAAACAGAAGGCCGCTTGCACCGGCGACACACCGGTCAACCCTGCGGCGCGCCATGATGCCGCGCCAGATGCACCCGGTCGTCGACGCTCGAGAACAGGACGGCGATGACCATGCCCAGCGTGACGCCCAGCAATGTGTCCCACACCCGCTCGGGCGCCATGGCGGGTCCTGAAACATGCGGTGCGGCCAGATGGCTCATCAGGAGGGCCATGGGCGTGACCAGGATCTGCCCCAGTCCGTAATTGCTGCCGATGATCACCTCGGTCGCGAATTGCAGCAGGATCAGGATGCCGATCAGGCTCCAGGCCGAGGGGTCGAGGGTCAGGATCAGCCAGACGACAAGCGCCCCGGCCGCCGTGCCAGCCATGCGCTGTAACGCGCGGTTGAGGCTGAGATGCAAGTGCTGGCCCTGAATGACGGCGATGGTTCCCATCGCGGCCCAGGCGGGATGCGGCGCGCCGAGGGCATGGCCCGCCAGCGCCGCAATCGCTGTCCCGAGCGCGATGCGCGCCGCGGCCAGCAGCCGGTGGCCAAGCGGACGCTCGGGCTCCGAGGGAAGGGGCCTGTCCGGGCCGGCGGCATGGCGAATACCCTCGGTCGCGATGCAGATGACCAACCCCAGCGCGGCGACAAGACCGGTGGCGATGACCCGGCCCGCGATGTCCTGCAGGTCCGCGCCATGCCCCATCGACGCCCCGGCGGCAAAGACGAAGATCAGCACGCCCGGCGGCCCGAATTGCCCGGTGACCGAGACGAAGAAGAAGACCCCCGCAAGCACGGCAAGCAACAGCAACTGGACCAGGGCAGAGGCCCCGGCCCAGACCGCCAGCGACATGGACAGCACGGCAAAGACCTGAACGAGGCCGCAGAGCAGCACGATCCGCGTCCGCCGCCCCTCGGGGGCGAACCGCCCGAACAGCGCCGTCAACGCCCCCAGCGCGGCAAAGCCCGCCAGATCCGCGTGGGGCGATAGCTGAAAGACCGGCAGGGCGATCGCCAGTGTCAGCGCGGCCTGAAATCCCGCCAGCGCCGAGTTGCGCAGCGATGGCTGGCGCATAAGCGCCATGCTGTCGCGCATGTGATGTCGCCTCATCAGATGGCGCAGCGCGCCGAAGCGGCTGGTCGCCAGGCTTGTGTCTGTCGTCTCGCTCACTTCGTCGCCTCGCTCTCGGTCAACCCGATGAGGCGCCGCTCGATGGTCTGGAGGTTGTCCAGCATGTCGGCGATCTGTGCGTCGCTCAGGTCAACCAGCAATTCCTCCTCGGCGCGGCCAAGCTGGTGGCGGATCTCGGTCACGCGCGCCCTGCCCTTTTCGGTCAGGTGGATCAGCTTCGCGCGTCCGTCGGTCGGGTCGGGCTGACGCTCGACCAGACCCTCGCGGCAGAGGAAATCCAGAATTCGGACAAGGCTCGAGCCATCTACCCCGACCAGCGCCGCCAGATCCTTCTGGCTGATCCCGCCCCCCGTCTCCTGAAGGTGGACCAGCGGCAGCCAGCTTGCATCGGTCAGCCCGGCCTCGGCCAGACGCAATTCCAGCGTCCGCCTCCATCGGCGGGCCAGAAGCGAAAAGCGGATGCCAAAGCGGGCGCGGGGAGAGGTCGGATCATGTGTCATGTCCCAGAAATAGGGAAATATAATTTGAATTGCAATGCAAATCAAATTTTCCCGGATGCGAGCCCGCGCTGACCGTCACTTGTCGGCTTGTTCCGGCGCTTTCAGCATCCGCCAGCCCATCACCCCGAAAAGAATGGTGATCAACGGGTTCAGGAGATTGAAGAACGCATAGGGATATAGTCGATGGTCGCGATCCCCAGCGTCGCCGCCATATAGGCCCCGCAACTGTTCCAGGGGACCAGCGGGCTTGTCACCGTGGCGGAATCGCCCACCGCGCGGGACAGCACCACCGGGGCAAGGCCCAGTTTCCTGAAGGCGTTCTGAAACAGCTTTCCGGGCAGGACGATCGATATGTATTGATCCGATGCCAGCACATTGGTCCCGATCGCCGCCGCCACCAATGCGGCGATCAGCCGGCCGGTGGTCGTGGCGCCGCGCAGCACGGGCGCGAGGATACGGTTCAGCGCGCCGATACGATCGAGGATGCCGCCGAAGCTGAGCGCGGCGAGGATCAGCCAGACGGTGACGAGCATGCTCTCCATGCCGCCACGGCTGAGGAGGATGTCCAGCGATTCCTCGCCGGTATGCGAGACGAAGCCGTTCGCCAGCGCGATCCAGACTCCCTTGAGAAGCACCAGCACCCTGGGCAGCTCGCCGGGGTCGGGAACCGAGCGGATGACCGCGTCGGGGTTCAGGAACACGCCCAGCAGCCCCCCGACAATCGCCCCGGTAAAGATGGTCAGAAAGGGCGGAACCCGCAGCAGGGCCATGGCCAGAACCACGACGAGCGGCAGGAAGGCCAGCGGCCCCTTGTTCAGCGTGGCAAGGTCTCCGCTGAGATCGGGGACATAGTCGCTAGGTTCGCCCAGCAGCCAGAATGCCACGAAGCACAACAGGAGAGTCGGGATCGAGGTCCAGAGCGTCTCGATGATATGCGTATAGAGGTCGGCCCCCGCCGCGGCCGTGGCAAGGTTGGTCGCGTCCGACAGCGGCGAGGATTTGTCGCCGAAATAGGCGCCGGAGATGATGGCGCCCGCGGTAATCGCGGGGTTGAGTCCCATTTCGATCGATACGCCCATCAGACCGATCCCGATCGTGCCCGCCACCGTCCAGGACGATCCGATGCAGATCGCCACCGCGGCGCAGATCACGACGACCGAAACGTAGAAATAATGCGGCGAAAGGATCTTGAGCCCCCAATAGACCATCGTCACCAGGGTTCCGGACATGGCCCATGTGCCGATCAGCGCCCCCACCGCCATCAGGATGAACAATGCGGGCAGGCCGGTGCCGACGCTCTCAAGCGCGGCGGCGCGCATGTTGTCGAGCGAATGTCCGAAGCGCAGCCCCACAAGCAGCGCCACGACAGCAGCGACAACCAGCGCTATCTGATTGGCACCACCGGCGGCATCGTCTCCGAAAAGCGCATAGGCGAGCGCCAGCATCGCCACCAGCGCCACGATCGGAACAAGCGACCAGCCCAGTGTCGGCGTCGCTCCGCCGCGCGGTCCGATCGCATCATCATCGCTCATCGCCTCTCCCTTCGGACCACGGGCGGACGGCTGTCCGCTGTCACGGCAGGATCTATACTTGCAGCCCGGAGCCTACCGCTATCGGGGGGCAGGTCCATTAAATGTGAACAATCGCAGCAACCTGGAATTGATTCGATCAAAATCTGCTCTCATGTCCCCGAAAGTCATTGACTAAGAACTTTCGCCGAGGTGGAGTGATGGCGGCAACAGTTGCCCCTACGATTTTCGACTCGTCAAGATGATCATATCGGGAGGTCGCAATTCGCAATTTTCGCTTTCCCACAGCTTTCACGATCCTCTTTGCCTTAATTGTCGTCGTTGCGATTCTGACGTGGATCGTGCCAGCCGGCGTGTATGAGCGCGCATTAAATCCCAATCTCGGAGCGGAAGCGCCCGTTCCCGGAACCTATCACAACGTGGAGCCGAATCCGCAGGGGCTTACATCGGTCATCCTTGCTCCGATCGCGGGCATGTATGATCCGAAGCTGCTGGGCTCCAGTTCCAGCGCCGCCATCGACGTCGCCCTGTTCGTGCTGATCATCGGCGGCTTCCTTGCGGTCGTCACCAAGACCGGTGCGATCGACGCCGGGATCGGCGGCCTGCTCCACAAGCTCAAGGGACGGGAAATCCTGATGATTCCCATCCTGATGATTGCCTTCGCGCTGGGTGGCACCAGCTATGGCATGGCCGAGGAGACGCTGGCATTCTATGCCCTGGTCATTCCCGTATTCCTGCGGGCAGGTTATGACACCGTCACGGGTGTGGCGGTCATCATGCTGGGCGCGGGTATCGGAACGCTCGGCTCCACATTCAACGCCTTTGCCACGGTCGTGGCGTCGCAAGGCGCGGGCATTCCATTTACCACCGGCATCGTATTGCGTTTCGTGATCCTTGTAGCCTGCCTTGCGATCGGCATCCTATATGTGATGCGTTATGCCCGCCGGGTGCAGGCCGAACCCTCGCGATCCATCGTTGCGGATATGGCAACCGAAAACCGCAACTTCTTTCTCAAGGCATCCGAGGAGGAAGGCGATAACCTGCCCGAACTGACTACAATTCGCAGCGTTATCCTCGGGCTTTTCGGACTGACTTTCGTGGCGATGATTTACGGCGTCGTTGCATTGGACTGGTGGATGGGCGAAATGTCCGGCCTGTTCCTTGCCATGGCCATTGTCGTTTGGATCGTCGCCAAATTCAGCCCTGAAACGCGTATGGATGAAAAAACGCTTGTCGATACCTTCGTCGACGGCGCGCGCGATCTCCTCGGGGTTGCGCTGATCATCGGCGTTGCGCGCGGCGTCGTCGTGATCATGGATGCCGGCAAGATCACCGATACGATCCTGCATTCGGCCGAAGAGTTCGTGATGGGGCTGAGCGAGATCACCTTCATCAGCGCGATGTTCGTGATCCAGCTTTTGATGTCCTTCCTCGTTCCCTCGTCCTCGGGACTGGCCACGCTGTCGATGCCGATCATGGCGCCCATGGCGGACTTCGCCAATGTCGGCCGCGACCTCGTGGTGACGGCGTTCCAATCCGCGAACGGTCTGGTGAACCTCTTCAACCCGACCTTCGCCGTGGTCATGGGCGGCATAGCCATCGGCCGCGTCTCCTATGAGCGCTGGCTGCGCTTCGTCTTTCCACTCGTCCTGATGCTCGCCGTGGTCATCCTCGTCGCGCTGAGCATCGGTGCCCTCGTTAGTTAATCTCACTGCGGATCGCGCCCATATGCCCGATCCGACAATCACAGGAGCGCAAGATGCAGTTCGGAGTCCATTCCGAAATCGGTAAGTTGCGGAAGGTGATCGTATCACGCCCTTCGCTGGCGCATGAGCGGCTGACGCCCGAAAATTCCCATGAGCTGCTGTTCGATGACGTGATCTGGGTCCAGAAGGCCCGCTCGCATCACGCCGATTTCGTCCTGCGCATGAAGGATCGCGGCATCGAGGTTTTCGACATTCAGGAATTGCTGGCGGAAACCTTCGATGCCTCGCCCGAGGGGCGCGCGTTCTTCATGGATCGCCGCATCACGCCCAACTACATCCTGCCCACGGTGACCGAGGCCCTCAAGCCCTGGCTCGACAGCCTGTCGGGCAAGGAACTGGCCCGTCACATGATGGGCGGCGTGCTGATGTCCGACCTGCCGCAGGATCTGCTGTCGCCACTGCTGAAGACCGCAGTCGAGACCACGACCTTCATCATCCCTCCCGTCCCCAACATGCTGTTCCAGCGCGACCCGTCCTGCTGGATCTACAATGGCGTGACCGTCAACCCGATGTTCTGGCCGGCCCGCAAGCCGGAAACGCTGATGCAGCGGACAGTCTACAAGTTCCATCCGATGTTCCGCGATCAGGATTTCAAGATCTGGTGGGGGGACGAGGATCAGGACTGGGGCAATGCCAGCATGGAGGGCGGCGACGTCATGCCGATCGGCAATGGTGTCGTGATGATCGGCATGGGCGAACGGACCACGCCTCAGGCGGTGGGTCAGGTCGCGCGCGCGCTGTTCCGCAATGGCGCGGCCGAGCGGGTCATCGCCTGCATGATGCCGAAATCGCGCGCGGCGATGCATCTCGATACGGTGTTCACCTGCCTTGACCATGACAAGGTCACGGCCTTCGAGTCTGTCGCCGACCAGATCAGGTGCTTCTCGGCCCGCCCCGGTTCCTCGGGCGGCGACGATGTCGACCTGCGCGCCGAGAAAGGGTCGCTCTTCGACGTCTACAAGGATGCCCTGTCGCTGAACCGGCTTGAGATCATCGGCACCGGCGGCAACGAGTTCCAGAAGGAGCGCGAGCAATGGGACGACGGCAACAACGTCGTCGCGCTCGAGCCCGGTGTCGTCCTTGGCTATGACCGGAACACCTATACCAATACCCTGATGCGCAAGGCCGGTATCGAGGTCATCACCATCGACGGTTCCGAGCTTGGCCGCGGACGCGGCGGCGGTCACTGCATGACCTGCCCGATCCTGCGCGATCCTGCCTACTGATCCCCAAGATCGGTCGCGCCCGACCAAGCGGCGCGACCGGCCCCATGCCATATTCGAGGATTGTTTGCTATGTCGTTCAACCTGAAAGGCCGAAGCTACCTCAAGATCCAGGATTTCTCGCAGAGAGAGATGCACTATCTCCTCAATCTGGCGCGGGACCTGAAGCGGGCGAAATACAGCTATTCCGAGCAGCCGGCCCTGATCGGGCGCGAGATCTGCCTGATCTTCGAAAAGACCTCGACGCGGACCCGCTGCGCCTTCGAGGTCGCCGCCCATGACCAGGGCGCCCATATCACCTATCTCGACCCGGCCGGCAGCCAGATCGGCCACAAGGAGTCGATGAAGGATACCGCCCGCGTTCTGGGCCGCATGTTCGACGCGATCGAATATCGCGGTTCGGACCAGAAGAAGGTCGAGGAGCTTTCCACATTCGCGGGCGTGCCGGTCTATAACGGCCTGACCGATGACTGGCACCCGACGCAGATGCTGGCCGACATGCTGACCATGGTCGAACATGCCGACAAGCCGCTCAAGGACATTTCCTACTGCTTCATCGGCGACGCCCGCAACAACATGGGCAACTCGCTGCTGATGCTGGGGGCGATCTTCGGGATGGATGTGCGCATGATTGCGCCGAAGTCCTTGTGGAACCACGAGGAAGTGGTCGAGGCCGCGAAGGAGCGCGCCAAGGAAACCGGTGCCCGCATCACCATCACCGACAATATCGATGAGGGCATCAAGGGCGTGGACTTCGTCCATACCGACGTCTGGGTGTCGATGGGCGAACCGAAGGAGGTCTGGGGCGAGCGGATCAAGCTGCTGCTGCCCTATCAGGTCAACCGCGCCCTTCTGGACAAGTCCGGGAACGCTCAGGTCAAGTTCATGCATTGCCTGCCGGCGTTCCACAACACCGATACCAAGGTGGGGCAGGACATCTTCGACCAGTTCGGCATCTCGGAAATGGAAGTGACCGAGGAAGTGTTCGAAAGCCCGGTGAACATCGCGTTCGAGCAGGCCGAGAACCGGATGCACACCATCAAGGCCATTCTGGTCGCCACGCTGGGGGGCTGATCCATGTCCCGCATCGTGGTGGCCCTCGGGGGCAACGCGCTTCTCCGCCGGGGAGAGGCGATGACGGCCGAGAACCAGCGCAGGAACGCCCGCCTCGCGGCGGAGGCGCTGGCGCCGCTCTGTCTGGTGCATGATACCGTCATCACGCATGGCAACGGGCCGCAGGTCGGCCTGCTGGCCCTGCAGGAGATCATGAATACCGAGGTCGAGGACTACCCCCTCGACGTCCTCGTCGGCGAGACGATGGGGATGATCGGCTATATGATCGAGCAGGAGCTGGGCAATTTCCTGCCCCTCGAACATCACATCGCCACGCTGCTGACGATGATCGAGGTCGATCCCGATGATCCGGCCTTCGCCGATCCGACCAAGTTCATCGGCAAGGTCTATTCCGAGGAAGAGGCACGGCAGGAAGAGGCCAGCAAGGGCTGGACGATGAAACCCGACGGCAAATACTGGCGCCGGGTCGTCCCCTCGCCCAAGCCGAAGCAGATCTTCCAGACGCAGGCGATCAAGTGGCTGCTGGAAAAGGGCGTCACCGTCATCGCCGCGGGCGGCGGCGGCATCCCAACCATGTACAAGCCGGGCGAGGCGCGAAAGCTGGTCGGGATCGAGGCCGTGATTGACAAGGATCTGGCCTCGTGCCTGCTGGCCAAGGTCATCAATGCCGATACGCTGGTGATCGCGACCGACGCGGATGCGGTCTATCTGGACTGGGGCACCCCGGAACAGCGGGCGATCCGCGCGATCACGCCGGACGGGCTCGACGCCTATCATTTCCCGGCGGGCTCGATGGGGCCGAAGGTTCAGGCCGCGCAGGATTTCGCCCGGGCGAGCGGACAGAGAGCCATCATCTGCTCGCTCAAGGACATCTCGGCCGCCCTGCAGGGCGAGGCGGGAACCACCGTCAGCAATGCCAGCACGGAAACGATCGTGACCGGCTAGAAGGTCGAAAGGCGGCCCGGCCTGCCGGGGCGACGGCAGGGGCCGCCTTCAGGAAAGGTTGAGATGACAGATCGCGTGACTGCCGATACCCCTTGGGCGATCGGCGCCGATGCCGTGGCCTCGGGGCTTGGGGTGGATCCGGAACAGGGGCTTTCCCCCGACGAGGCGCAGGCCCGGCTGACCGCCCATGGTCCGAACCGGCTGGCGGCGACCCACACCACCCCGATCTACATGCTTTTCCTGCGCGAGTTCGCGAACCCGCTGCTGATCGTGCTGCTGATCGGTGCAGGCGTTTCGCTGCTGACCGGGCATACGGTGGATGCCATCGCCATCGCAACCATCGTCGTCCTGAACGCGATCATCAGCTTTTATCAGGAATACAGCGCCGCCCGCTCGCTGGCCGCGCTGCGCGAGATGGCCTCGCCGCTTGCCTTCGTCAAGCGCGGCGGAGCGTGGGAGGAGATCCCCGCCGCCGACGTGGTTCCGGGGGACATCCTGCGCCTCAAGGCGGGCGATATCGTGGCGGCGGACCTGCGCTTCTTCCGCACCGCGCAATTCGCGGTGGACGAGGCCGCGCTGACCGGCGAATCCGAGCCGGTGGACAAGGGCATTGCCCCGATCGCCGACCCCGAGCTGACGCTGGCCGACCGGATCAACATGGGCTTCACCAGCACCAAGGTCACGCATGGCACGGCCGAGGGCATCGTCACCGCGACCGGCATGGACACCGAGGTCGGCCATATCGCCCATCTGATGACCACCGCCGAGGAACCGAAGACCCCGCTGCAGACCCGGATCGAGAAGCTGTCGAAGATCCTGATGGCGATGGCGATCGGCGTTGTCGCCGTGGTCATCGGGATCGGCATCTTCCACGGCATGGCCCCGCTCGAGATGCTGAACACCGGCATCTCGCTTTCGGTGGCGGCGATCCCCGAGGGCTTGCCGACGGTGGTGACCATCGTGCTGACGCTTGGCTCGAAGCGGATGGTGCAGAACAATGCGCTGGCGCGAAAGCTCTCCTCGGTCGAGACATTGGGCACCACCTCGGTCATCTGCACCGACAAGACCGGGACGCTGACCCAGAACCAGATGCAGGTCATGCGCCTCTGGGGCGGCGGCAAGACCTGGACCGTGACCGGAGAGGGCTTCGATCCGCATGGAAATTTCCTCGATCCCGAGGGAAAGCCCGCCGTGCTGGATCAGGAGCCGGGCTTGCGCGATCTGCTGGAGATCGCGGTCTATTGCAACGACTCCGTGCTGACCGAGGTTGACGGCCGCGCGGCCATTCAGGGCAACCCAACCGACGGCGCGCTGGTCGTGGCCGGGGCCAAGCTGGGCATCACCCGCGACGGGCTGATCGAACGGAACTTCCACACGCAGGAGGTCTTCCCCTTCGATTCCGAGCGCAAGATGATGAGCATGCGCGTCGCGCTGCCCGACGGGTCGCATCGGCTGATCGCCAAGGGCGCGCCGGATGTGCTGGTCGCGCGGTCGCAGGGCGTGCTGATCGACGGCGTGGTCCAGCCCCTGACCGGCGAGGTCCGGGCCGAGGTCGATCGCGTCATCGCGGATTTCGGGGGCCGGGCGCTGCGCACACTCGCCGTAGGGTTCCGGCCGCTCGACGGTGCAGGCGTCAACCCCGACGACCCGGAGCGTGAGCTGGTCCTGACCGGCATCTTCGGCATCATGGACCGGCCGCGCCCGGAGGTCAGCGAGGCGGTCGCCGAGGCCCGCGCGGCCGGCATTCGCACCGTGATGATCACCGGCGACCACGCCGTTACCGCCCGCGCCATCGCCGAACAGATCGGCATCATGACCTCGGCCGACCAGACCGTCCATACCGGGGCGGAAATCGACCACATGTCGGATGTGGAACTGCGCACCATCATGCCCCATGCCGCCGTCTTTGCCCGCGTCACGCCCGAGCACAAGCTGCGCATCGTCAAGGCGATGCAGGCCAATGGCGAGGTCACCGCGATGACGGGCGACGGCGTGAACGATGCCCCGGCGCTGCGCACCGCCGATATCGGCGTCGCCATGGGCATCACCGGGACCAACGTGGCCAAGGACAGCGCCGCGCTGGTCCTGCTGGACGACAATTTCTCGACCATCGTGAAGGCGGTTCGCGAGGGGCGGCGGATCTATGGCAACCTGCTGAAATTCGTGCGCCAGGCCCTGACCGCGAACGTGGCAGAGGTCTCAACCATCCTATTCGCCTTCCTGCTGATGGGCGCGGACCCCTTGATGCCGCTGACCCCGCTGATGGTGCTTTGGGTCAACCTCGTCTCGGACGGCATCCCCGCCCTCGCACTCGGCTTCGAGGAATCCGAGCCGGACGTGATGGCACACAAGCCCCGCCCCCGTGACGAGGACATCTTCGCCGGTGGCCTCAAGGAGCGCATCGTCATCCGCGGGCTGGCCGTCGGCGCGGTCAGCTATTACTCGTTCACGGTCGGTCAGGGCATGGGGCTCAGCCTCGAAGCCTCGCAGACCATGGCCTTCGCGACGATCATCTTCGCGCAGCTCTGGCACATCTTCGACGCGCGGACCACGACGACGCTGTTCCGCAAATCGCCCTTCGGCAATTCCAAGCTGCTGATGGCCATTGCCCTGTCGCTGGTGCTGTCGGCCATCGCCATCTATACGCCCTTCGGCAATCTCGTCATCGGGACCGAAAGCCTCAGCGCCCGCCTGCTGCTCGGCTGCGCCTTCATCGCCGCGCTGCCGACCTTCGTGCTGTCGGGCCTGAAGGAGATCTTCGGCTTCAAGTTCCTCTGACTCCGGCAGCGGCTTGGGGCCTGACGGTTGGCAATCCGTTCGTCAGGCTCTATGAGGGATCAAATCACACGGACCCGGTGCAATTCCGGGTGGCTATTCCGGCCGCCGATCCGCCGGACAACACCACATCCCCGTCCCATAACATGAACAGATCACGGCACTACCTGCGGCAGTGGCAGGAAAACCCTGTTTCGGAACTCCTTGCCGGCGCAGTCGCTACCTTCGCGCTGATCCCCGAGGTCATCGCATTCTCCTTTACCGCCGGCGTCGATCCCGAAGTCGGCCTGTTCGCCTCCTTCGTGATCAGCATCGTCATCGCGGTCTTCGGCGGCCGTCCCGCGATGATCTCTGCCGCGGCGGGTTCCGTCGCGCTGGTCGCGGCGCCCTTGGTGCGTGAGCATGGTATCGAACACCTGCTCGCCGCGGGGTTGCTGGCCGGGCTTTTCCAGATGGCGTTCGGCCTTGCCCGCCTCAGCTCGCTGATGCGCTATGTCTCCAGCTCGGTCCGGACCGGCTTTGTCAACGCATTGGCAATCCTGATCCTTGCCGCGCAGTTCCCGCATATCATCGGGGCCGGGGCCGCCGGCTATGCGGTCATCGCGGCCGGGCTCGCGATCATCTACCTTGTGCCGCGCCTGACCACGCGCATCCCCGCCCCACTGATCTGCGTGGTCGTGCTGACGGCGCTCTGCGCGCTCCTTGGGGTCGAGGTGCCGACGGTCGCCGATCTGGGCCAGTTGCCGCAGGGGTTGCCGGTCTTCGCCTTTCCTCAGATTCCCGTCGATCTGGACCTGCTGCGGATCATCTTCATGCCGGCGCTTGCGATCGCCATGGTGGGCCTGCTTGAATCGCTGATGACCGCCACGGTGGTCGACGACCAGACCGGGACACCCTCCGACAAGGATGCCGAGGCGCGGGGGCTTGGCCTCGCGAATGTCGCGGCGAGCCTCTTCGGAGGCATCGCCGGCTGCGGCATGATCGGGCAGACCGTCTCGAATGTGAAATATGGCGGGCGGGGCCGGCTTTCGACCATGGCGGCGGGCGCGATCCTGCTGCTGCTGATGGTGTCGCTGAAGGGCGTCGTTTCTCAGGTGCCGATCGGCGCGCTGGTCGCGATCATGATCATGGTCTCGATCGACACGTTCGACTGGTCGTCGCTGCGGCGGCTGCGCCGCGCTCCGCGCATGTCCAATCTGGTGATGCTGGCCACGGTCGCCGTCACCGTGGTCAGCCACAACCTGTCGCTGGGCGTGCTGACCGGCATCCTGATGAGCGGGGTGTTCTTCGCCGCGAAGGTCGCCGCCATGCAAAGCGTCACGCGCGAGGGCGACACCTATACGGTCGAGGGCCAGATATTCTTCGCCTCGGCCGATGCCTTCATCGACGCCTTCGACCCGCTGGAGCATGACGGGCCGGTCAGGATCGACCTCAGCCGCGCGAAGATCTGGGACATCACCGCCGTCGCGGCGGTGGAAAAGGTCCGCGACCGCTTTGCCCGCCACGGGTTGCCGGTCACGGTCGTGGGCCTTGGCGCGGTGCCTGCCTGAGCCACGGTCAAGATTGTGTGCAGCAAATATTTATTTGATGCACACTTGCTTTCATGTGCAGCAAGTTTCTAATTGATGCACACGAAAAAAGCCAAAGGTGGATGACATGCAGATCATGGCCCAGAGCAGGCCGGCAGTGGCCGCCTATCAGGATCTGCTGCGGCTCCATCTGGATGAAAACGCCTCCGGTCTGATCGGCACCGTCGAGGAGCGGCACCGCAATGGCCGCACCTATCTTTATGAGCGTTTCCGCATCGGCACCGAGATGCAAAGCCGGTATCTGGGCGAGGACAAGCCGGAATTGCGCAAGCGTCTGGAACGTGCAGAAGCCCTGAAGACCGAAGCGGAGGAGCGCCGCCGGCGCATGGGCAGGCTGGCCCGGACGCTTCGTGCCGAGGGGTTCAGCGCCACCGACCGGGAAACCGGGTCAATGCTTCTGGCCTTTGCCCGCGCCGGGGTGTTCCGGCTGGGCGGCACGCTGGTCGGCACCTCGGCCTATGGGCTTTATCAGGGCGAGCTGGGCGTGAGGATGGATTACGAGCAACTGGCCCAGACCGGAGATATCGACTTTGCCAGTTTCGAGCGGCTCTCGGTCGCGCTTGAGGACCGGGTCGAGGAAAGCCCGGCCCAGATCCTCGCCTCGCTCAAGTTCGATCCGGTCCCCGGCATCTCGGACCGGCAGGTCTGGAAATGGCGGCAAAGCCATTCCGAAGCCATGGTCGAGTTCCTGACCCCCGCCTTCGGTGACGAGACGGTCAAGCCTCTGCCTGCCCTCGGCGTCAGCGCGCAGGCCCTTAACTATCTGAATTTCCTGATCGCCGAGCCGATCCATGCCGTCGCCATCTATCGCTCGGGCGTTCTGATTCAGGTGCCCCGGCCCGAGCGTTTTGCCATCCACAAGCTGATCGTCGCCGATCGCCGCATCGGCGGCCCCGACCAGTTGAAGGCGCGAAAGGACCGGGCACAGGCCGAGTTCCTGATCACGGTCCTTGCACAGGACCGCCCCAACGATCTGGCCGAGGCCTATGAGGACGCCCTGACCCGTGGCCCACGCTGGCGCCAGCGGATCGAGGCGAGCCTCGCACGGATGCCCGAGACGCGCGAGCGGCTTGCTGCGCTGAACTGAGCTACGCCTCGTCCGCCCCGTTCGTGGTGATCAGCCGGTCCAATGCCGCGTCCAAGGCAGCGGCCTGATCGCCCAGCTCGGCCCGCAGCCGGTCCTGAAACTCCAATGCCAGCGGGGTGAGCCGGTCCATCAGCGCCCGCCCCTCGGGCGTCAGTTGCAGCACGATGAGGCGGCGGTCGGAGCCGTGGTCGGATTTCTGGACCAGTCCGGCCTCCTCCAGACGCGTGGCGGCCCGGCTGACCACGGATTTGTCCAGATTGACCCGGTGGTGGATGTCACGGATGCTGACCTCTGCCGACTGGCCAAGATGGGCCAGAACGCGCCATTCGGGAACGGTGAGTCCCGCCTCGGCGGCATAGATGACCGCGAAACGGCGGCTGACCTGCGCCGCCGCGACGCTGAGCCGATAGGGCAGGAACTCATCCAGGTGAAACGGCATCGGCAAATTCCTTGTTCTGTCCATTGCATCGACAATAATTTTCGCCACCGCACAAGAAAAGATTGCTTCGTTGTGACGGCAACGGTATATTCGTTGCAACAGCAATGAAATTCGTCAGCGATGGAGGGCGCCCCATGACGATCCAGGAACTTCCCAACGGCATGGTCCGTGCGGCAACGACCAGCGGCACCCATGAAGGCTATATGCCGGGCTTCGGCAACGACTTCGAGACCGAGGCGCTGCCGGGCGCGCTGCCGCAGGGCCAGAACAGCCCGCAGAAATGCAATTACGGCCTTTACGCCGAGCAACTCTCGGGCACCGCCTTCACCGCGCCGCGCGGCCAGAACGAACGGACATGGTGCTATCGCATCCGCCCGTCGGTCCACCATACTGGGCGTTTCAGCCCGATCGACGTGCCCTATTGGAAGACCGCGCCGAACATCCTGCCGCATGATCCCCATCGCAAGAACATCATGTCGCTTGGTCAGTATCGCTGGGATCCGATCCCGGTGCCGGATCAGGACCTGACATGGATCACCGGCATGCGCTCGATCACCACGGCGGGCGACGTGAATATTCAGGTCGGCATGGCCAGCCATGTCTATCTGGTCACGCAGTCCATGCAGGACGAATATTTCTTCTCGGCCGACAGCGAATTGCTGGTCGTCCCGCAGGAGGGGCGGCTGCGCTTTTGCACCGAACTCGGGATCATCGACCTCGAGCCCAAGGAAATCGCCATCATCCCGCGCGGCCTCGTCTATCGCGTCGAGGTGCTGGAAGGCCCCTGCCGCGGCTTCGTCTGCGAGAATTACGGCCAGAAATTCGACCTGCCCGGCCGTGGCCCGATCGGCGCGAACTGCCTCGCGAACCCGCGCGACTTCAAATGCCCCGTCGCGGCTTTCGAGGACAAGGAGACCCGCTCGCGCGTGGTCATCAAGTGGTGTGGCCAGTTCCACGAGACCTGGATCGACCACAGCCCGCTGGATGTGGTGGCGTGGCACGGCAATTATTGCGCCTATAAGTATAATCTTCGGACATATTCTCCGGTTGGCGCGATCCTGTTCGATCACCCGGACCCGTCGATCTTCACCGTGCTGACCGCGCCCTCGGGTCAGGAGGGGACGGCGAATATCGACTTCGTGCTGTTCCGCGAACGCTGGATGGTGGCCGAGCATTCCTTCCGCCCGCCATGGTATCACAAGAACATCATGTCCGAGCTGATGGGGAACATCTACGGCCAGTATGACGCCAAGCCGCAGGGCTTTGCGCCGGGTGGCATCAGCCTGCACAATTGCATGCTGCCGCATGGCCCCGACCGCAACGCCTTCGAAGGCGCCTCGAATGCCGAGCTGAAGCCCGAGAAGCTAAACAACACCATGTCCTTCATGTTCGAGACCCGCTTCCCCCAGCACCTGACCGAATTCGCCGCGACGGAAGCGCCGATGCAGGAGGAATATATCGAGGTCTGGGACCATCTCGAGAAGAAGTTCGACGGAACGCCGGGCGTCAAGTAATGCCCCTTCGGCGCGCGGGCTGAACCGCGCGCCCACCCTTCAGCCCAGCGGCACGCCCCGCTCGTCCTTCAGCGTCCGTAGCACGATCTCTGACCTGACCTGCGAGACCTGCGGATGGGGCAGCAGATGGCGATGGATGAAATCCGCGAAGGCCTCGAGGTCGCGGGTCCGCACGTCCAGCACATAATCGGCATCGCCCGCGACCGAAAAGGCCGAGCGGATCTGCGGATGACTGGCCACGAAGCGGGCGAAGTCGTCCTCCTTGGTCTGGCCGTGGCTGGAGAGGTTTACCCGGATCAGCGCGCGCAGCCCATAGCCCAGCTTTGCCGCGCTGAGCCGCGCCGAATAGCCCTCGATCACCCCGGCCTGCTCCAGTGCCGCCCGCCTGCGCGAACATTGCGAGGCCGAGAGGTTCACCACCTCGGCCAGCGCCGCATGGGTCATGGCCCCGTCACGCTGCAAGGCAACCAGAATCGCCACGTCGAAACCGTCGAGTTCCATATCCTGCACGACACTCCTGATTCATGCGTGTTTCGTGCAAGATTTTGACCACCTCCACGCATTTCGCAAGCATCACGCATGTTTCCTGCGTCATCATGGGTCAATCGTGACCAGATCGCATCGACAGGAGGCAGCACATGGGTCCCTTTCCACATGACGCACCCAAGGCCGTCATCAGCAAGATCAATCCCGCCGGGACCGATGGTTTCGAATTCGTGGAATTCGCCCATCCGAAACCCGAGGTGCTGGACCGGATATTCCGGCAGATGGGTTTTGTCCCGGTGGCCAAGCACAAGGGCAAGGACATCACCCTCTACCGTCAGGGCGACATCAACTATCTGCTGAACGCCGATCCGACCTCGCATGGGGCGGAGTTCGTCAAGCAGCACGGTCCCTGCGCGCCGGCCATGGCGTGGCGCGTCGTTGATGCGCAGGCGGCGCTGAAGCGTGCCCTCGACCTCGGGGCCGAGGAATATACCGGGCCCGGAAAGTCGATCGAGGCCCCGGCCGTCTATGGCATCGGCGGCTCGCTGCTCTATTTCATCGACCAATATGGCGATGCGGGCAGCGCCTATGAGGCGGATTTCGACTGGCTGGGCGCGCCGAACCCGACGCCCGAGGGCTTCGGCTTCTACTACCTCGACCACCTGACCCATAACGTGATCCGCGGCAACATGGACACCTGGTACAAGTTCTACCACGACACGTTCAATTTCCGCGAAATCAAGTATTTCGACATCAAGGGCAAGCAGACCGGGCTGGTCAGCCGGGCGCTGACTTCGCCCGATGGCAAGATCCGCATCCCGATCAACGAGTCGACCGATGACCACAGCCAGATCGAGGAATACCTGCGCGAATACAAGGGCGAGGGCATCCAGCACATCGCCATCGCCTCGAACGACATCTATGCCGGAACCGACCGCATCCGCGCTGCAGGGATGGAGTTCATGCCCGGTCCCCCCGACACCTATTACGAGATGTCGCACCGCCGCGTGAAAGGGCATGAGGAGCCGCTGGACCGAATGAAAAAGCACGGCATCCTGATCGACGGCGAAGGGGTGGTCGGCGGGGGCGAAACCCGCATCCTGCTGCAGATCTTCTCGAAGACGGTGATCGGGCCGATCTTCTTCGAGTTCATCCAGCGCAAGGGCGATGACGGCTTCGGCGAGGGGAATTTCCGCGCCCTCTTCGAATCGATCGAGGAAGACCAGATCCGCCGGGGCGTGCTGAGCGCCAAGCCAGCCGCATAAGGGCATGGTCCCGCCCCGGCGGGACCGCTTCATCCGTGGCCTGGTCCGACTACCGCTCCGCCCCACCGCCGGGCACGCCGGTTTGCCGCCCGGACGAGGTTGGCGGCATCCGCAGCCTGACTGTAGAAACCGAAAGGGGAAATTTCCCCCTGCTGATCCTGCGCGCGGGCGACGGCTGGCGCGCCTATGTGAACGCCTGCCCGCATCAATACCTGCCGCTGGATCATCGCGGCGGACAATTGCTGTCGGCGGATGGCACGAAACTGCTCTGCACCGTCCATGGCGCGCGCTTCGATCTCCATACCGGCGCCGCGATCGACGGCGCGGATTGCGGTCTCGACCCGGTCCCGCTGAAGCAGAAGGGCGGTATGCTGGTGATCGGAGCGACGCAGGACTGAGGGCACTGCATCGCGATTTCCAAGCAGAACACCCCGAGCGGCGTTAATCGCGCGTTAATCGATGCCCGCTATCAGGCTGGATTGTATGATATAACCATGACGGCTCTCGCGCCTCACCCCTGTCCATCTCCGTGCCAACGGCCATGCTTTTGCAACTCGAAATAGAAATGAACCGGGAACGTCGCCAAACGGCAGTGAAAACTTGCGGCAGGTCAGAAAAAGCGCATCATCTGGCAGTCATACAAGGTTCGGTCGGATTTATGCGATTGAAGACCAACAGATTCTCGGGTTTCAGGGAGGGATGCGCGCGGAAGCGCACCCGCATTCGGGGTGGCGGTCCCGCTTCCTCGCTGATGGCCCTGCCGCAGGTGAAGGATTGACCTTTGATGGCTGCGCACGAGGTCGGAAAACCGGCCGGATCATCCCCTCTCCTTGACACAATGCCGCCATCCGCCGGTTGCCGGTCGGTATCATGACTGCCGATCTGGCCGCGCGGCATTGGGATGCCATCATCATCGGGACCGGCATCGGCGGTGGGACCATCGGCAGGCGGCTGGCGGAAAAGGGCATGTCGGTCCTCTTTCTGGAAAAGGGCGCGGCCGGCCCGCGCGAGGCGGTCGACGGCCTGGCCCCTGACGAGGTGACGGATCCTGCCGCAAGGATCCAGCGCGGCTCCTGGCCCGATCCGGTACGGGTGCGGATCGGCGGCGCCGAGCGCAGCTTCTACGCCCCCCTCGGCGCCGGGGTGGGCGGGTCTTCCGTCTTCTATGCCGCAACGCTCGAACGCCCCGAGGCGCATGATCTGGATGACAGCGCCGCCCGGCCCCATCCGACCGAGGGCTGGCCCGTCAGCTTTTCGCAGATGCTGCCCTATTTCGACGAGGCGCAGGCGCTTTATTCGGTCAGGGGCGAGCCGGACCCCCTCTCCGCCTTTCCCTCGCGCGGACTTGGGCCCGGCAATGTGATCAGCGACGGCGATGCCCGGATCATGGCGCAGATGCGCAGGCTGGGGCTGCATCCCTATCAACTGCACAGCGCGTTGCGGCAGGTTCAGGGCTGCGAATCCTGCCTTGGGCGCAAATGTCCCATGAACTGCAAGATGGATGGCCGATCCGCCGGGGTCGAGCCAGCCCTGGCCACCGGACGCGCCGCCCTGATCGACCGGTGCGAGGTGACGCGCCTCGAGGGTGAAGGGGCGCGCGTGACCCGGGTGCTTGCCCGTCGCGATGGCGCGGTGCTGAGCTTTACCGCCGAGCGCATCATCCTTGCGGCAGGGGCGCTCTCCTCGCCACGGCTCTTGCTGGAATCGCGCGCGCCCTGCTGGCCCGAGGGTTGCGGCAACGCGCATGGTCAGGTCGGACGCCATCTGATGTTCCACCTGAACGAGATATTCGCCCTCTGGCCGCGCCGGAGCGAGGGTTTCGCCGAAGCCGCCAAATCCGTGGGGTTTCGCGATCTCTACTATGCCGAAGGGCAAAGGTTCGGGATGGTTCAGGCCATGGGTCTGAATGCCGGCAAGGGCGAGATCCTGCACCACATGCGCCGCCGGATCGCGGCCTCGGCCCTGCGCCGCGTGCCCGGAACCCGACAGCTTGCGCGCGTTCCCGCCACGATCGCCGCGCGGATGCTGGGGCAGGCCAAGGTATTCGTCGGGCTGCTCGAAGATCTGCCCTATGCCGAAAACCGCGTGCTGCCGGATCGGGACAAGCCGGGTGGCATCCTGATCGACTATCGCTTCGCGCCGGAACTGCTGCAGCGGCGCGACCGGTTCCGGCAATTGATCAAGTCGGCGCTGAAGGGTCAGCGGACCATGTTCCTCACGCAGGAGCCGGAGCCGAATTTCGGCCATGCCTGCGGCAGCCTGCGCATGGGTCGCGATCCCGCAAGCAGCGTCGTCGATGCCGCCTGCCGCGTGCATGGGATGATCAACCTCTGGGTGGCCGACGCCTCGCTTCTGCCCACATCCATGGGCGTCAATCCCAGCCTGACCATTGCGGCAAACGCGCTCAGGATCGCGGACCTTCTGACACACGGAATTGCCTGAGGGGCTGTTTCCGCCATAGACCGCGCCGCTATTGCCCGGATGCAATCAAAGCGTTACTCGATGCGGGACGGGCCGAACTGCCCCGATATGTGACAGGAGCAGACCGTGAGCGCCACATCCCGGAAGAGCCGGAGATTGACCCCGATGGACATCCAGAGCCGCAAGGCGGGCGACAAGGTCGTCTGCCTGACCGCCTATACCACGCCGATGGCGCGGCTGGTGGATGAGGCCTGCGATCTGGTTCTGGTCGGCGACAGCGTCGGGATGGTGCTGCACGGCCTTCCCTCGACCGTCGGCGTGACGATGGAGATGATGATCCTGCACGGCCAGGCCGTGGCGCGCGGGCTGGACCATGCCTGCATGGTCGTCGACATGCCCTTCGGCTCCTGCGAGGAAAGCCCGGAAATCGCGTTCCGCAACGCCGCCCGCCTGATGACCGAGACCGGCGCGCAGGCGGTAAAGCTGGAAGGAGGGCAGCATATGGCCGGGACGGTGCGTTTTCTGGTCGATCGCGGGATCCCCGTCGTGGGCCATGTCGGCCTGACCCCGCAGGCCGTGAACGCGCTTGGCGGCTATAAGGTTCAGGGTCGCGGCGCTGATGGCGACCGGGTCGCGGCGGATGCGGCCGCCCTTGCCGATGCCGGCGCTTTCGCGGTTGTGCTTGAGAAGCTGCCCGCGGAACTCGGCGCCCGGATCACCGCCGAAATTCCGGTCCCGACCATCGGCATCGGCGCAGGGCCGGAATGTGACGGTCAGGTGCTGGTCGTCGATGACATGCTTGGGCTCTTCTCGGATTTCCAGCCCAAGTTCGTCCGTCGCTATGCCGAACTGGGTCGGGACGTGTCGCAGGCCGTTGCGGCCTATGCCGCAGATGTCCGGGCAGGCGTTTTTCCCGGACCGGAGCACAGCTTCGGCACGGGGGCCTGAGGCATGGATGCGACCATCATCCGCCAGCTGGACGAACTGCGCGCAAAGCTGCGGGACTGGAAGGCGCGGGGCGAAATCGTCGGCGTCGTCCCGACCATGGGCGCGCTGCATGAGGGTCACCTGAATTTGGTGCGCGCTGCCAAGGCCAGTTGCGACCGCGTCATCGTCACGCTGTTCGTCAATCCGCGCCAGTTCAATTCGCCCGAGGATTTCGCGAAATATCCGCGCACCGAGCTGTCAGATGCGGAACTGCTTGGCCCCTTCGACATCGACGTCCTCTTCGTCCCCGATGGCGAGGAGGTCTATCCCGCGAACCATGCGACGGCGATTTCCGTCTCGGGCATCAGCGAGCCGCTGGAGGGGGCACACAGGCCGGGCCATTTCGACGGTGTGGCGACGGTTGTGACCATTCTCTTCAACATGACCCAGGCCGATCGCGCCTTTTTTGGCGAAAAGGACTGGCAGCAATTGCAGGTGGTGCGGCGTCTGGTTGCCGACCTGAGGCTGCCGGTCGAGATCGTTCCATGCCCCACCGTCCGGGCCGAGGACGGGCTGGCCCTCTCATCGCGCAACCAGCGACTCAGCCCCGATGGCCGCAAGCGGGCGACGGCCATTCCCGACGCGCTTGAAACTGCGGCGCGGGCGCTTGCGCAGGGACGACCGCTGGAGCATGTTCTCGACCAGGCCCGATCCGAACTCGCGTCCAGCGGGATCGGTCCGGTCGAGTATCTGGAGCTTTGCGACGCCGAGACCCTTGGCACGCCCCGGACCGGCCATTCCATGCGGCTGCTGATCGCGGCGTGGCTGGACGGAGTCAGGCTGATCGACAATATCGCGGTCGATCGGGTTGACCCCGTGGACGCCGCCTGAGTTTTAATCCTGCGCGGGAAATATGTTATACTGAATCTTCGACAAGGAGATTCGGCATGAAGATTATTTATGTTGCTCTTGTTGCGATTGTCACCCTGATCTCGGTCGGCGCGGTTCCGGCGGGTTCTGCTTTTGCCGGCCCCTGCGATCCGAATGTTCAGCGGTGCTGATGGTGTAGGGGTCGGGGCGTCCACCCGGCGGCGGGCGTCCGTATTGGATTGGTTTTAACGATTGCGGAGGGCGCATGGAAAATCCGTGGCCTGCCGGAGTTCCCTGGTCCCTCTGGACCTATAATCAGCTTCGCGCCGAAGAATTGGCGCAATTGCCGATGATGGGGGTGAAGTTTACCTCCGGCTTTCTTTATGCTTTTGCCTTTGGCTGCATTTTCGTCGCGATCTTTGCATGGCAAAGATTTCGCCGCAAATCCGAGGTCAGGTCCGCCTCTCGGGCGCTGACCAACCTCAGCCCCAGCGATCTGGGCGGGAATGGCGCCCTTATCCGCGCCTATTTCATCTATGCCGGTTCGATCCTGCTGCTTTATGTGTCGCTGACCTTTTTCGGGCGGCTGATCCTGCAATCGACGCAGGTGATCCCCGTCGCGGGGATCAAGGTCGATCTGGACGAATTGCAGTTCGACAGCCCGCAATGGCCCCTGATGCTGGCCTTTGCCTTCGCCGGGCTTTCGCAGATGTTGCCTCCGGTCGAGCTGACCGAAAGCTGGCTGCGGAACCGCGCCTATCGCGCCGTCGGCATCCCGGTGCGGCTGGAACAGACGATGCGCAACCTGATCGTGACCCTGGAGCGCGCGGATTCCGGCAAGCTGGGGTCCAGGCTCGATCACTACCGCGCGCAATGGGAAGGGTCGATGCGGCGGCATCAATGGGTCGCCGAGCTTGCCAGCCAGCGCCAGTCACGCATCGAGGAATTGCTGTCGCTTCTGTCGCAAATCGAGTTGCTGGTGTTCTGGGCGAAAACGGCGCGCGGCAGCTGGCCGGGTCACGAGGTCTCGCAGGAGGTCCGCCAGATCGAACGCGACTTCGTGCGCGAGGCCGATGCGCTGATGAACGAGTTCCAGCAGCGCATGTCCGAATCCCCGTCCGACGGCAAGGAAACCGACACGACCATGCGCAAGGCGCGGTTCAACGAATATATCGGCTCCGCACTCGAACGGGCGCAGGCGCTGCGCTTTGATCTGGTCAGCATCCTCGCGATCTTCCTCGAACGCGACATCAACAGCCCCGATACCGAGGCCAATACGGGGACCGGCGCGGCCACCGATTTGGCGTTGCAGGAACTGCTGCGCGACACCGAGCGCCCCGACACCTCCGGCACCGGCCCGGAGACGGGGCTGTTCTTCGCCATCCTGACGGTCTTCGTCCTTTACGCCGCCGCCGCATGGCGCAGCCTTCAGGAGCCGATCGGCCAGTTCGTCGACGAAAGCAATCTTTACGGGATGCTGATCACCGCATTGGTCGAGACCCTGCGCATCGCCTCGCTGACCTGGCTGCCGCTGCTGGCCGCCTTCTCGCTGCGGCAATTCCTCTGGGATACGGGGGATTGGGCGAAGGCCAGAAACTCGCACCGTCCGAACAGCTACCTGTCGCAGATTCTCAGTTGCCTTTGCCTCGGCATTTCGGTGTCGCTTGTGGGGCTGGTCTGCGTCGCGGCGCTGAGGGCTTTCTTCGTCGCCCCCAACGCGACCTATTTCTACAGCCTGCTCTTCAAGGGCGCGGTCCCCTTCATGCTCTATTACCCGACGCAGGCGATCGTGCTGATCGTGCTGATCCCGGTTTCGCTGAAATCGGCCGATCTGCGCAGTTCGACAGCGACACGGCTTTGGTATGGCGTGTTCTGCGCGGTCGGTGTCGGCCTGCTCTCGGTCCAGCACAGCTATTTCTGGAATGCGAGCCTGTCGCTCCATTGTCCGGGGCTGCGGGTCATCGCGACACTGGACTGCGCCCGTCGCCTCGATCTCGTCGGGCATGTCGTCCTTGTGGTGCTGGCCTTCCTCGCGGCGGGCGTCTTCGGCGAACTGCCCGAGCGGACGCGGAACCAGCCCGCAAAGGGCGCGGCCCGCATCGCGGGGCTGCTGCTCCTGCTCCTGCTGCCAGCTTCCGAGTCGCGGGCGCAGGCGACCGTCCCTGCCCTCCCGCAGCCCCCCGCTCCGGTCGAGGTGGTGGTCGGGTTTCGTGCGGACGCGCCGCCCTTTTCCTATCGCGACCGCAACAAATCGAACCCGAACGAGGCGCGGCCCTTCAAGGGCTTTCTCGCCGATATCTGTTTCGACATCTTCGCGGGCGACGGGCGCTACAAGCTGAAGGCGGTCCCAGTCACCTCCCGCGACCGCTTCACCCGGATCCGGGAAGCAGGGGCCACGGCCTCGGGCGAGGCGGGCGAACCGATAGATCTGCTCTGCGACGCGGTGACGATGCGCTTCTCGGACCCGGAACGCTCCAGCCGGGGGATCTACTCGCCCATCGTCTTCGCGTCGGGCGTCTCGTTTCTGGAGCTGGTTTCGCGCAGTTCGGGCGATGTGGTCATCGGCTATGTCCAGAACACCACCGCAAGGGATGTCGCCCGCAAGGTCTGCGAGATCGACTATTTCAAGGCCCTGCTTCCCCCGCAGCGCAACCTGCTGTTCGATCGCTGCAGCCTGCTCTGGCAGGCGGCCACCGCGGTCGAGCGGTGGGACCGTCTCAGCCGACGCAACTACAGTCTGGGAAAGGCCGACGACGAGGCGTTGCTGCGACAGGAAATGCATGACCTCGTGAACGCGGCCGAACGTCTTTCGGGACTGGTCGATGCCTCGGGCGCGAACCTGTCGACGGCGACCTTGGGCCTTCTGGCGCGCGTGCTGAACGAAAAGCCCGTCATGGCCTGTGCAAAGGCGGAAGCGTCCGATGCCTGCCACGCCGCAATCGCGCTGATCAAGGATCCGATCTGCGCCGCAGATTATCGACCATCCGCGCCCGAGGGACCGCGCCGCCAATCCTTCGAGGAATCGCCCTGGCCGGATTACCATTTCTGTCCGCAGGCAAGCCATGAGGATCTGATCCGCTGGCTCTGCACCGCGCATGGCACGCAGCGCCGGGTCTATATGGGCGATCGCGAACTGATCCTCGGCCAGCTTGAATCCTGGAGCCGCACCAACGGTCCCTGCAATATCGAGCGTCCGCAGGGGGCGGAATTTCTCTCCTACGAGCCCTATGCATTTCTGATCTCGCTCGCCGATCCCGAGCTTGCCCAATATGTGCAGCGGCGCATCCACGAGATGTTCTCGAACCGGACCGAGATGACCAGCCGCTTTGCCGCCAGCTTTCCGGGGCGGGAGATGTCCCCCGCCCTCGCCTATCTGTTCCTGCTCAATGCCGTCGAGAACGAGGCAAATTTCGGCCTCCGGCCCGGATTGAAGGCCGAAGGCGCCGAGGCGGCTGAACCCGACTGACCTCAGATCGGGTAATGCAGCGGCCCGGACTGCTGGGTGATCCAGCGCAATTCGGTGAACTCGGCGATCCCCACCGCGCCGCCGAACCGGCCATAGCCCGAGGATTTGACCCCGCCGAAGGGCATCTGCGCCTCGTCATGCACGGTCGGCCCGTTGACATGGCAGATGCCGCTCTCGATCCGGGCGGCGACGGCCATGGCGCGGGCCTGATCGCGGCCAAAGACCGCGGCGGCCAGCCCCATCTCGTTGTCATTCGCGATCGAGACGGCCTCGTCCACGCTGGCCGCGCGGATGATCGAGGCGACCGGCCCGAAGCTTTCCTCCGAATAGAGCCGCATCGAGGGCGTGACGTGATCGAGCGCGATCGCGTCGATCAGCGTGCCCGACCCGCCGCCGCCGGCGACCATCCTTGCCCCCTTGCCCATCGCGTCCTGCACCAGTTCGCGGATGCGGTTCGCGGCCTCCAGGCTGACCATAGAGCCGAGCGGCGTGTTCCCCTCGCGCGGGTCTCCGGCCTTGAGGGTCGCGACCTTGCGGGCGAAGGCCTCGACAAAGCGGTCGCCAACCTCGCCCACGGTGATGATCCGCTCGGTCGACATGCAGATCTGGCCTTGGTTCATGTAGGCACCAAAGGCGGCGGCCGCGACGGCGGCGTCGATATCGGCATCCTCGAGGACGATGAAGGGCGCCTTGCCGCCCAGTTCCAGCAGCGCCGGTTTGATGTGCTTCGCCGCGGCCTCGGCGATGATCCGCCCCACGCGGGTCGAGCCGGTGAAGTTCACCCGCCGCACCGCGGGGTGTGCGATCAGCGCATCCACGATCGCAGGCGCGTCATTCGGCGCGTTCGAAACCACGTTCAGCACGCCCTTCGGGAATCCGGCCGAGGCGATCGCCTCAACGATCAGCCCATGCGTGCGCGGGCAAAGCTCGGAGGTTTTCATCACCACGGTATTTCCGCAGGCCAAGGGCGTGGCAAGCGAGCGCACGCCAAGGATCACCGGCGCGTTCCACGGCGCCATGGCGAAAACGACGCCAACCGGCACCCTCAGCGCCATCGCGGTCGTGCCCGGACGGTTCGAGGGGATCACCTCGCCCTTGATCTGGGTCGTCATCGCACCGGCCTCGACCAGCATCTCAGAGGCGAGTTTGACGTTGAAACGCGCCCAGGCTTCGGTCGCGCCGATCTCCTCCTTCATCGCCGCGACGATCTCGTCCCCCCGCGCCAGCAGCGCGTCCGCCGCCGCCATCAGCAGCCTGCGCCGCTCGCCCGCCGAGCTTTGCGACCATTCGGCAAAGGCGCGCGCGGCAGCGTCGGCCGCGCGTTCGGCATCCGCAACCGTGGCCGCCGCTGCCGAAGTCGCGACCTCGCCGGTGATCGGGTTCACCCGCTCGAACCGCTTGCCGTCCGAGGCGGGGCCTTCGCTGCCGTCGATATAAAGCTCAGCGTGATGCATGATATGTCCTTTCATTCGGTTCGGTGCCGGTCCGCCCCAGAAAGATCTGGGCCAGATGCGGGTCGGCCGCAATATCGGCGCTGCTCCCCTCGCCCATGATCCGGCCGCTGGTCATCAGATATGCGCGATCGGCAAGGCCAAGGCTCAGCCGCACGTTCTGCTCGACCAGCAGGATGGCGAGGCCGCGCGCCTTGACCTGCGCGAGCGCGGCGAAAAGCTCTTCGGTTACGATGGGCGCAAGCCCGAGGCTCGGCTCGTCCAGCAGCAGGTAATCCGGGGCGGAGAGCAGCGCGCGGGCGATGGCGACCATCTGCTGTTCGCCCCCCGACATGGTGCGGACGGCCTGCCGTCGCCGCTCGGCAAGGCGGGGGAACAGCGCGAAGGCTTCCTCCATCGCCATCCCGGCCGCCCGGCGGGCATGGGCGGCGTTCGCGCCAAGCCGCAGGTTCTCCTCGACCGTCAGCGGCCCGAAGATCCCCCGCCCCTCGGGCACCAGCGCAATGCCCCGGTCCACGACCCGGTGCGGCGGCAGCGCCAGAAGGTCCGCGCCCCCAAGGCGCACCTGCCCGGCCTCTGGCCTGACCCTGCCGCAGATCGCGTTGAGGGTCGAGGACTTGCCCGCCCCGTTCGCCCCCAGCAGCGCCACCGTCTCGCCCGGCGCGACGTGGAGCGAGACGTCATCGACCGCCAGATGGCGGCCATAGCGCAGGGTCAGCCCGTCAATCTCAAGCATGGGCCGCGCCTCCCAGATAGGCGGCGACGACCTCGGGCATGGCAAGGACCGCATGCGTCTCGCCATCGGCGAGCTTGCGGCCGGCGGCCATGACGATGGTGCGCGGGCAAAGCGCGCGCACGGCCTCCATGATATGCTCGACCATCAGGATGGTAAGGCCTTCCCTCGTCAGGCTGCGGATCAGCGCGATGCCCTCCTGCAATTCGGCCGGGTTGAGGCCGGCGAGCCATTCGTCCAGCAGCAGCAATTGCGGCTCTCCGGCCAGCGCGCGTGCGAGTTCCAGCCGTTTCTGGTCGATATAGGTCAGCTCCGAGGCCCGCATCCGCAACCGGTCGCCCAGCCCGACCCGTTCGAGGCAGGCCGTCGCATGGGCCTCGGCTTCTCTGCCCCAAAGCTGGCGGGGGCCGAAGGCCGCAGGCACCACCACGTTCTCGACCAGACTCAGCGAGGGCAGGATGCGGACAAGCTGGAAGGTGCGGGCAACCCCCTCGCGCGCGATACGATCGGGCGTCAGGCCGGTGATCGGGCGCCCGTTCAGCCGGATCGCCCCCCCGCTTGGAACCAGCGCCCCGGAAATCATGTTGATCGCGGTGGTCTTGCCCGAGCCATTCGGGCCAAGCAATGCCGCGATCTCGCCTCGGGCAAGCGAAAATTCCAGTTCGGATATTGCAGAAAGTCCGCCGAACCATTTGGAAAGATTGGTGATCTCCAGCAGGATCATGCGGCGGTCCTTTTCTTCCACAGCGCCTCGGCAGCGGCAAGGATGCCATTTGGCAGGGCAAAGACGACAAGGATGAAGAGCAACCCCAGCAGGATCGAGAAGTGGTCGGGGAAATGGGCGGAGAGAAATTCGAAGGCGAGGAACAACGGCACCGCGCCCAGAAGCGGCCCCCATGTCCGGTTCGCCCCGCCCAGAAGCGCCATGATCACCGCGGTAAAGGAAACCGCCGGGTTGAAGACGATCGACGGCTCGACATAGACCCAGCGCGGCGACTGGATGGCCCCGGTCAGGGTGATCAGCACTGACGAGATGACGAAAAGCAGCAGCTTTGTCCGCGCGAGGTTGATCCCGGCATGGGCAGCGACCGTCTCGTCATCCCCGATCGCCCGCAGCGCAAGCCCCAGCCGCGATCCCCCGATCCAGACCGAGATGGTCAGCGTCACACCCAGCAGGACCAGCAATTGCCAGAGGATGTGCTTCGGCTCGAAATCAGTGAAGATATAGCGGCCAAGTGTGCCTGTTATATTGACTTCGTACCAGGTGATGAGCTGTCGGATCAGCTCAGCCAGACCTAAGGAGAAGATGACAAAATAGATCCCCGCCAGCCGCAATGTCGAAAGCCCGACAAGCAGCGCGACCAGCGCCCCGCATCCCGCCGCCGCCAGCAGGACGATCGGCCAGCTTTGCGTCTCGGCCAGAACCGCGACGACATAGGCGCCCAGCCCATAGAAGGCCACGGTGGCCAGCGAGATATAGCGAGTCGGGCCGGAGAACAGCGCCCATGCGCTGGCCAATGTCGCCGCGCTCGCCATGCCGAGGAGCAGGCCGATCCCGTAATCTCCGGCATAAAGGGGTGCTGCCGCCGCCAGCAGAAGCACAAGGTAGAAGGGCAGCAATTGCTTCATCGCCCCGCCGCCTTTCCGAACAGCCCCTCCGGCCGCCAGAGCAGCACGGCGAGGAACAGCAGATAGGTCGCCGCCAGCGTCAGGCCGGGATCGACATAGCTTGTCACCATCGTCTCCATCAGGCCGAGGAGAACGCCCGCGACCAGCGCGCCCAGCACGTTCCCGACCCCGCCCATGATGGTGATGACCAGCGCCTTCATGGTGAAGACCACGCCGTCATTGGCCGAGAAGGTCTGGAACATCGACACCATGACCCCGCCGCAGGCCGCAAGCGCCGTGCCAAGGCCGAAGCCGATCGCCGCCAACCGCCGCACGTCCAGCCCGACCAGCCCCGCCGATTGCGGCGAGACCGCGACCGCCCGCAAGGAAAGGCCCCAGCGGCTGAATTGCAGGAACAGATAGACCCCGCCGCCCAGAACCACGCTGAGAACGAAGGCGAGCAGCCTATTCGCCGCGACGGTGGTGCCAAACAGGTTCACCCCGCGATCCATGAACGAATAGGAGGTGAAGTTTCCCCCGAAGATCAGCAGCATCACGCCCTGCATGACGAACAGCAAACCGAAGGTCGCGAGGATCGAGTCGACCTCCAGCCGGGCCGACCCGCCCGAGCGCGCGACCAGCGGGCGCATCATCAGTTGGAACAGGCCGATCCCTGCGAAAAAGGCGATGGCCGGGACAAGGAACAGCGACAGCAGCGGGTCGATCCCCAGCCTGCTGAACAGAAGGAAGGTCATGAAGGCCGCGAGGATGATGAACTCGCCATATGCAAGGTTCATGATCCGGGCGATCCCGTATTGAAGCGTCATGCCCACGGCCACCAGCGCATAGCTGCCGCCAAGGACCAGCCCCAGGATCAGGGTCGAGGTGAACAAGCTCGGTCTCCGAAATCAGCTTGGAACTTGGCGCGGGGATGACCTCCCCGCGCGCGCCTTCACCAGTTCGGCTTGGGGATGATTGCGGGCTCGGCCCCGTGCCGGTCAGAGGGCGCGATGCCGACGAACTTGTCCCCCTGCCACTGGCCGACCAGCCAGAGGTCGCGCAACTGGTTGTCCTGCAGCTTCACCTCGCCTATCACCGTGTCGAAGCTGCCGGTCGAAAGCTCGGCCGCCACGGCCTCGCGGTCCGGACCCACCCGCCCGATGGCCTGCGCCAGCATTTCGAGGCTGGCATAGGTGATGGCCGAGGCCCAGCTGTCGGGCGGCGTTCCGATCACCTCGGCATGGCGCTTGAAATATTCCTCGATCCGCTGTGAGGACGCGTCGACGCCGCCGACCGACATCACGCCCTGCTGCTTGCCGCCAGTGACACCCGGATAGTTCGGGAAGGGCGTCCCGACGCCGGTGAAGAAGATCTTCGGATTGAAGCCCACGGTCTGCGACTGCTTGGCCAGCGCGAAGGTCTCGGGCGGATAGGAGAAGGCGATGAAGCTGTCCGCGCCGGTGGCCTGCACCTCGTTGATGATGGCGGCGAAATCCGTCGTTCCGACCGGATAGGCCTTGTCATAGACGATGTCGAAGCCCTTCTCCTTGAAGATCGGCCGCGCGGCCGAGATCAGGTCGATCCCGAACCCGTCCGAGACCGAGATCACCGCGACCTTGCCGTTGACCTTGCCCTCGGACTGGGCCTGCGCGATCGTCTCGGCCAGCGCGCCGGCATAATCGTGGCCACCGCCCAGCATCCAGAAGCTCTTATTCCAGCGCTTGACCAATTCCGGCGCCTTGTCGGTCATCGAGGTCACGGCAAGATGCGGATAGCCCAGCCGGTCCATCATCGGCGCGATGGCGAGGTTGAAGCCGGTGCCCCAGGGCGGCAGGATGAAATCGACCTTGTCCTGGCTCGCCAGCCGTTCGACGGCCCGCACCGCCTCCTCGGCGCTGGAGCGGTCGTCATAGGAAATCAGCTCGACCGGGCGCTGGCTGCCATCGGGCAGCTTGATCCCGCCCGCCGCGTTCACGTCCTTTGCCCAAAGCTCATAATTCGGGATCGTGGTGATCCCCGCCCCGGCCGAGGCGGGACCGCTTTTCGACGCGACATAGCCGATCCGCAGCGGGTCGCCCCCCTGCGTGTTGGCCATCGCCGGAACCGTCCCCCAGACGGCCGCCATCGTCAGCAGGCCAAGGCCCGCCCTGCGCGTAATTCCGATCATGTCTTCCTCCCCCTTCGCTCTCCCTATCGCCAGCATGGCAGGTCAGGATTGCAATTCATGGCACATCTGTGACTAATGATTGCAGTTTGGTGACAGGAGGATCGCATGGAGGTCAGGCGCCTCAGGTCGGCACTCGCCCGGCGCGAGTTTCGGCTGGACCATCGCAACGGCCACCTGATCCTTGTCGAGCGCGGGGTGCTGCACCTGATCGAGGCGGATCGGCAGCTTTCCGGCGGGCAGATGACCTGGCTGCCGCCGGGCGAGCGGGAGACCCTGCGGATCGAGGCGGGTTCAGGTTCGGTCGGCCTGATCCTGCCGCCACCGGAACTGGCGCGCATCGTCGCGCAGGGCGATGCGGGCGGCAGGCTTGCGCCCCTGCCCAAGACCACCCTGACCGCGGCCCTGCCCGCAGACCGCCAGTCCCGTATGGCCATGCTTTTCGACGACATCGCCGCCGAGATCGAGGCGAGCCGCCCCGATGGCCGGCTGGTCACGGAGGCGGCCTCAACCCTGCTCCTGGTCGCCTTCCTGCGGCTCGCCCAGCCCGAGGCCGCGCGCAGCGCATGGCAACCGCCGCTGGTCGAGCGCTTCGTCCTGCTGGCCGCGCAGCATTGGCACGAGCATCGCAGCGTCGCGGGCTATGCCGAGGCGCTTGGCGTCACGCGTTTTCAGCTGGGCGAGGCGGTCCGCAGGCATACCGGGCGCAGTCCGCAGGAATTCCTGCATGACACGCTGATGGAGAAGGCCAAGGGGATGCTGTCGCAAAGCACCATGCGGGTCGCGGCCATCGCCTATCGCCTCGGCTATCAGGATCCGTCCTATTTCAACCGCGCCTTTCGCCGCCATGTCGGCCAGACGCCCGGAGAGTGGCGACGGGCGCGCATCGGGGCCGAGCCGCCCTCATATGCGGCGTGGCCCTGAACGCGCGTCAGGCGGGATCGGGCCACATCGCCCCGGCGGGGATCAGGCAGGCCTGCAAGGCGTGGTAGATGTCGGGCTTGCCCGGGAAAATGCCCGTCGCCGGTTGGCCGGTGGCGTCGATCTGGTGGAACCAGCCGCCATGCGCGTGGTCGATGAAGAAGGCGTCGGCAAAACCCCAGCAGCGGCCATACCATTCGCGATAGAACGGGTCGGGGCGCAGGCTGTCCAGCACCCAGGCGGCGGCGATCCCCTCGGCGCAGGGCCACCACAAACGCCAGTCGCGCGAGACCCTGCGATCCTCGTCCAGCGTATAGGCGAAGCCGCCCTCCGGCAGCCAGCCGGTGCGGATCGCCTCGCGGAACAGGCCCTCGGCGGCCTCGGGCATCCAGTCGTCGACCCGCCCGCGCCGGGTCCACAAGTCCAGAACCAGCCGGCTCCATTCCAGCGCATGGCCGGGGGTGGTGCCCGAGGGGCGGAACATCGCGTCGCCGTCAAAGCCGGGATCGAGCTGCCAGTCGGAGGTGTAATGCTCGGGCACGACCCAGCCCGCCGCGCGGGCATTGCGGTTCAGGATGCGGGCGGCGATGCGGTTCGCGGCCTCCAGATGCTCCGGGTCGCCCCAGGCGGCATGGGCGGCCAGCAGCGCTTCGGTCAGGTGCATGTTGGCGTTCTGGCCGCGATAGCCGAGGCCGTTGCTCCAATCCGCATCGAACGTGTCGCTGACCGCGCCGTATTCCTCGTCCCAGAAATGCTGGCGGATCGCGTCCAGCCCCAGATCGCGTAGCCGCACCGCCTGCGGATGGTCAATCCGCGCCGCCGATGCGGCCGCGAGGAGGACGAAGGCATGACCATAAGCCTGCTTGCGGCTGTCGAGCCACCCGGCATCATCGACCGACCAGAAGAAACCGCCATTCCCGGCGTCGAACTGCGGGCCAAGCAGAAATTCGATGCCGTGATCGACGATCCGGCGCGCATCGGGATAGTCGGCCGGCACGGCCAGCGCATAGGAATGGACCATGCGGCAGACGTCATGCAGCGCCCGCTCCGCCCCCTGCCCGCGCGGCTCCGCCCCCGACGGCTTGCCCGAGAGGTCGAGGGGCCGGAACCCGCCCTTCGGGTCAACCGCCGCGGCGTGGAAATCCCACAGGGCATGCGCCTCGGCCATCAACCGGGCATGATCGGGAAAAAGCGAGGGGGTCGCTGTCTTTGTCATGGAAACCTCCTGAAGTTCCGGGCCGGGCGCGCGTCACGCCCCCGCAGCTTTTGCGGCGGCATCGGCCGCGCGGCGCTTGCGCTCCATGGCGAGGGCCGCCGCCTCGTCCGCGCCCGGATCATCGTCGCTCCCATGCCCGGCGACCTGCACGGTGGGCGAGGCGAACTCGATCCCGTTCTCGCGGAAGGCCTCGTGGATCATCTTGTAGGCGCGGCGGCGGATCGTCGTCAGCAGCGGCGTCGGATGCAGGATCATCGCCACGGCCAGCGTCATGCCATAGTCGGTGAACTGCTCGACCCCCTTCATCTTGATCGGCTGGATGAAGAGCGGGCCAAGTTCGGGATCGTCCAGCAGGGTCTGGCCCACCTTCTTCACCAGCTTGCGAACCAGTTCGACATCGGTGTTGAAGGGCACGTTCAGCAGGAACTTGTCCTTGGACCAGTCCCGGCTCATGTTCTGGACCGCCCCGAGCGAGCCGAAGGGCACGGTATAGACCGGCCCGCGATGATGCCGCAGGCGCACCGAGCGCAGCGAGAACCCCTCGACCACGCCCTTGTAGCTGCCGCTCTGGATGTATTCGCCGACCCGGAAGGCGTCGTCGATCATGTAGAAGACGCCGCTGATCACGTCCTTGACCAGCGTTTGCGAGCCGAAGCCGATGGCGACGCCGAAAATCCCCGCGCCGGCGATCAAGGGGCCGATTTCGACCCCCATCCCGGCCAGCACCATCATCGCCGCGATCACAAGAATCGCCGCACCCGCGACCGAGCGGAAGATCGGCAGCAGGGTCCGCATCCGCGCGGATCGTGCCATCGCGGCTGGATCTTGGGACGCCGCCGTCGAGGTGATGCTGTCGCTGATCTTGGCGCTGAGCAGGTGCCATGCCAGGTCGGCCAGAAGCAGGATGATCACGCCGCGCAGGGCGCCGCTGATCACGACGCCCATGGAATCGCTGTCGAGGAAACGTGCGGCCGGGTCGTTCTTGAGAAGCCAGACCAGCCAGGCCGTCGCGCCGATCAGCACCACCGCCCGGCTGCCGCGATCGAGCAGCACGGTCCTGAGCGCATGCCCTCCCCCCGGTTCGGCGAATGAGGGGGACATGCCGCGGACGAAGCGCGTGACCTGTCGCAGCAGCGGCGGCAGCGCGATGGCATAGACCGCCAGCCAGAAGGCCAGCATGGCGCCCACAAGCTCCAAAAGGCCGATCAGCACCAGCCAGACCGTCAGCATCAGCCGCTTGCGGCGGGCGGCCTGGGATTGTTCGACCGTTTCGGGATGACGCCAGATCGTCAGGATCGTCAGCATGATCAGCACGAAACCGGTCAGGTAACGCAGCAGGATCACGCAATCCAGCGGCGCCCCCAGCACCGCCGCGCTGCGGCTCAATGCAATCCCGCCCATCATCACGGCCACGATCAGGGTAAGGCGCCGCAGCCAGAAGCCGCGGACCTCGGGCAGGTCCGAGGCATCGGGAAGGCTGAAGGAAAAGCGGACAAGGGTGCGGGTCACGCGGATCACGATCAGCGCCACCAGCCATGGCTGGACCAATGGGCCGAGCTGACCCGGCCCCCGCAGCAGCGTATGCAGCACCACCAGCGTCAGGACGAAGGCCACCAGCGGCAGGGCCTTGTCGGCGATCCGCCCGAATTGCCGCAGGCCGGGGGGCGACCCCTCCGTTTCCGGCGGGGCGGGAGGAATGACATCGGGGGGCACGATCTCGACCGCGAGGGGATCGGCTGGCGACACGGCCTCGATCTCGGTGACTGGCATCGGGTCGGGTGCGGCAACCGCCTCGGGCAGGGTCGCATGGGCGTCCTTGCGCAACGCCCGCGCGCAAATCGCCTCGACCCCGAAGGCCCCGCCCAGCGTTATCACCAGCGAGAGGATGAAACGCAGCCAGCCAGCCTCGCCGATCACGCGCATTGCCCCGTCGCCCGCCCGGGCCAGATCGCCCGGCAGGTCGCGGGTCGCGCCGATCACCGCCCAGAAATGCCCGCCCAGCCGTCCCAGCCAGTGATCTATCGCGGACTCGGCCGCCGCCCCTCGGGACAGGGCCGAGGTCGGGGATGCGGGTGCTGCCGGTTGCGCACCGGCTTGCGCCAGGGCCGCCTGCACGTCGGGATCGGCCAGCAACTTGCGCAGTTCATCGACCTTTTGCGCCACCGATCCGGCTGCCTCGGGCGCGGGTGCGGGCTGCGCGCCTGCGGGCGTGACCCATGGACCAAGCAGGACAAGAAGGAGAAGGGCCGCCAGCGGCAGATTTCGAATACGGAAACGACCAAGTTGCATAGCCCTGTTCCTTCCGGGCGAGCCGCGATTTGCGCCCTTGCCTCAGCGGAAACTTAGCCCTTGATCATCAATGGCTTCAACAGACATTTCCATTGCATTCCACAACTTCCCGGCTTTCAGTGCGGACTGTCGCGGCCCGGTCACGCAATTGCCGCAAGCGATGCGGCCCCTTCCCGTCCAGAATTGGCAGAAAATTCGCCATAATTGCCAGTGAACGCAGAAATCCGCGAATATCTCGCCAATTTCCGGGTGAACTTGGCAGGATCTTTCCCGGTTTGAGTGCCAGACTGTTCTGACATGCCGAGACGGGAGGAAAACATGCGGATCGGTTGCCCGAAGGAAATCAAACCGCAGGAATTTCGCGTCGGCCTGACGCCCCATGCGGCGGCCGAGGCGGTGGGCAGGGGCCATGAGGTGCTGGTCGAGACGGGAGCCGGTCAGGGGGCGGGGTTTCCCGACGCGGACTATCTCGCCTCGGGCGCGCGGATCCTGCCCGACGCCGCGGCGGTCTTTGCCGGGGCCGAGATGATCGTCAAGGTCAAGGAACCGCAGGCCCCCGAGCGCGCCATGCTGCGGCGGGGCCAGATCCTTTTCACCTATCTGCATCTTGCCCCCGATCCGGCGCAGACCCGCGACCTGCTGGCATCGGGCGTGACCGCCATCGCCTATGAGACGGTGACGGATGCCCGCGGCGGCCTGCCGCTGCTTGCGCCGATGTCCGAGGTCGCCGGACGCCTCGCCCCGCAGGTCGGGGCATGGGCGCTGCAGAAATCGAATGGCGGGCGGGGTGTCCTGATGGGCGGCGTCCCCGGCGTCCGGCCTGCCAATGTGCTGATCATCGGCGGCGGCGTGGTCGGCGCGGCGGCGGCCCGCGTGGCGGTGGGCATGGGGGCGAATGTCACGGTGATGGACCGCTCGGTGCCCCGGCTCTCGTATCTTGACGACATCTTCATGGGAAAGCTCACCACGCAATATGCCGGGGCGGCGGCGACGGCCGAATTGCTGACCACTTCGGACATGGTCATCGGCGCCGTTCTGGTGCCGGGCGCGGCGGCGCCCAAGCTGGTCACGCGCGCGCAGCTTGCCACCATGCCGCCCGGCGCGGTGCTGGTCGATGTCGCGATCGATCAGGGCGGCTGCTTCGAGACCTCGCGCCCGACCACGCATCAGGACCCGATCTATGAGGTCGATGGCGTGATCCATTACTGCGTCGCGAACATGCCGGGGGGCGTGGCGCGAACCTCGACCCAGGCGCTTGGCAATGCCACGCTGCCCTTCGTCCTCTCGCTCGCCCAACACGGATGGCGTCGCGCGGTCGAGCTTGATCCGCATCTGCGCGCGGGGCTGGCCACGCATGAGGGGCGGCTGGTCTCTCCGCCCGTCGGCAGCGCCTTGGGGATCGAGGCGATCAGTCCCGACATGCTGCTTGCCGGCTGAACCGGCCGGGTTCCTTCGCGCGACGTCACCAATAAAAAATCAGCCCCCTTCCGCAGGATGCCGGTCCGCCGCTTCAGCTTTCTTCCTCTTTCATGCTAGCGTCGGCGCGATTTCAGCCGGGGTGTCGCGACATGAGCAAGCATTTCGTTCTGGGGATCGCGGCTGCGGTCGGGATCCTGGCGCAGAGCGCGGCGGCGCAGGACATAACCTACTTCCGCATTGGCACCGGCAACACGGCGGGGACCTATTATCCGATCGGCGGGTTGATCGCCCACGCCATCTCCAGCCCGCCGGGTGCGCGGCCCTGCGGGGATGGCGGCCCCTGCGGGGTGCCGGGACTGGTCGCCACGGCCCTCGCCTCAAGCGGCTCGGTCGGCAATATCAACGCGATCGCAGGCGGCCAGATCGAGGCCGGGTTCACCCAATCGGACGTCGCCTATTGGGCCCAGACCGGCACCGGCCTCTGGGAAGGGCAGCCGGCGGTCGAGAAACTGCGCCTGATCGCCAATCTCTATCCCGAAAGCATCCATCTCGTCGCCCGCGCCGATGCCGGGATCGAGACTGTCGCCGACCTCAGGGGCAAGCGCGTCTCGCTGGACGAGCCGGGCTCGGGCACGCTGGTCGATGCCCGCATCATTCTCGAGGGCTACGGGCTGACCGAATCCGATGTGACGGCCGAATTCCTCAAGCCTGATCAGGCCGCCGACCGGATGCGTGACGGCCAGATGGATGCCTTCTTCTTTGTCGGCGGCTTCCCGGCCGGGGCGATCGCGGAACTTGCCAGCCAGCATGATATCAAGCTGATCCCGATCGACGGCGAGGCCGCCGACAAGCTGCGCGAGAAATACAGCTTCTTCGCGGCGGACACCTTCCCGGCGGGCACCTATAGCGGTCAGGAAACGGATGTCGCGACGATCTCGGTCGGGGCGCAGCTTGTGACCAGCGCCGACCAGCCCGAGGAGCTGATCTACGACATCACCAAGACGCTCTACAGTGACAGCAACCAGAAGCTTTTTGCGGCGGGCCATGCCAAGGGCAAGCTGATCACGCTGGACAATGCGACCAAGGGCGTCGGAATCCCCCTGCATCCGGGCGCGGAGAAATTCTACAGGGAAGCCGGAAAGCTCCGGTAGGGGGCCTCGCTCCTGAGCATTGCGCCATCAAGGAAAGGAGCGGCTGTCCCAACCCATGCCGCAGCGCTCCGGGCACGACGCCTTCGGGACCGCTCGTCGCCGAATAACATTTCGTTAATGTCGACAACATAACGGTAATTGCTGTTACACGCCCCTTCCCGCATCCTGACCGGAAGCAGGTCCGGCAGGGATCGGGGCCAGCCGCTCTCGCCTTGCCTGTCCGCGGCCAACCGCCCGGTCCGCTGACGGAAGGACAAATAACCGCCGAAGGGAATCCGCCATGAAAACCTCGATCGCCACCGTCTCCCTCTCCGGCAACCTGACCGAGAAACTGGCCGCCATCGCCGCTGCGGGTTTCGACGGGATCGAGATATTCGAGCAGGATTTCATCGCCTCGGATTTCGGCCCGGCCGAGGTCGGGCGCATGGTCCGCGACCATGGCCTCGAGATCACGCTGTTCCAGCCCTTCCGCGATTTCGAGGGCCTGCCCGAACCCTATCGCGCCCGCGCATTCGCCCGCGCCGCCCGCAAGTTCGAATTGATGAACCAGCTTGGCACCGATCTGGTGCTGTTCTGCTCGTCCACGCATCCGGCGGCGATGGGCGGCATCGACCGCATGGCGCAGGATTTTCGCGACCTTGGCGATCTTGCCGCGCAATTCGGCGTCCGTGTCGGCTTCGAGGCGCTGGCCTGGGGCCGTTTCGTCAATGACCATCGCGACGCGTGGGAGGTGGTGCGCCGCGCCGATCATCCGAATATCGGGCTGATCCTCGACAGTTTCCACACGCTGGGGCGCAAGCTGGACCCCGATTCCATCCGCTCGATCCCCGCCGACCGGATCTTCTTCGTCCAGCTTGCCGATGCCCCGGCGATCGAGATGGACCTGCTTTACTGGTCGCGCCACTTCCGCAACATGCCGGGCGAGGGCGATCTGGACGTCCTGGCCTTCATGCGCGCCGTCCTTGCCACCGGCTATGACGGTTGGCTCAGCCTTGAGATCTTCAATGACCAGTTCCGCTCGGGCCTGCCCCGGCTTGTGGCGCTGGACGGGCATCGCAGCCTGATCTCGCTTCAGGACCGGGCGCGGCGGGCCGAGCCTGCGCTGTCGATCGACCTGCCCGATTTTCCGCCGCCCGCCCCGGTCGAGGGTATCGAGTTCATCGAATTCGCCACCAGCGAGGAGGAGGAGCCCGAGCTTTCCGCATTGCTGGCGGCGACCGGGTTCCATCCCGCAGGCCGCCATGTGTCGAAGCCGGTGACGCTCTGGCGGCAGGGGGATGTGAACCTGCTCGTCAATACCGATGCCAGTGGCTTTGCCCGCACCTCCTATGTCGCGCATGGAACCACGGTTTCCGAGATCGGCATCGACGTGCCCGACGCGCAGGCGGCGTTCCGGCGCGCCACCGCGCTGCTCGCCCAGCCGCACCAGCAGGAGGTCATCAGCGGCGAGCTTGCCATCCCCGCGATCCGCGGCGTCAGCGGCAGCGTCCTGCGCTTTCTCGACAACCGCTCGGATCTTGGCCGGATCTGGGACGTCGACTTCCGGGTCGAAGGGAAAGCCCAAGCGGGGGCCGGGATCACCGGCATCGACCATATCGCCCAGACCATGCCCTATGACGAGATGCTCAGCTCGTCGCTGTTCTACACCGAGATCTTCGAGGCCTCGAAATCGCCCATGGTCGATGTGATCGACCCCGACGGGCTGGTCCGCTCGCAGGCGGTCAGGACCGGCGGGATGCGCGTCACCCTGAACGGGGCCGAGGCGCGCCGCACCCTTGCCGGGCGGTTCATCGAGGAAAGCCTCGGCTCATCGGTCCAGCATATCGCCTTTGCCACCGCCGACATCTTCGCCACCGCCGCCGCCCTGCAAGAGCGCGGCTTCCCGGTGCTGCGGATCGCCGCGAACTATTACGATGACGTCGCCGCGCGCTTCGGTCTTGACGCCGCCCTGACCGAGCGGCTGCGCCGTGCCAACATCATGTATGACGAGGATGCCGGCGGGCAGTTCTTCCAGCTGTATTCCCTGCCCCGCAAAGACGGCTTCTTCCTTGAGATCGTCCAGCGGCAGGGCAATTACCACGGCTACGGCGCACCGAACGCCCCCTTCCGCATCGCCGCCCAGAAACGCACCGCGCGCCCCGCCGGGATGCCGCGCGCGTAACCTCGCCGCCTGCCCTTCACACCCCGCGTTGGGGAGGCGGCGTTTCCCGCCCTGCGGATGTGCTGGCAGCGCAATGCGCCAGCATGCTATCACCCCTCCAGTTGCTTATCCTTTGCCGCAAGGTCAGCTTGCCCAAGTCTTGAGCAAGCCCCAACATTTCGACAAGAAGCCTGCACAAACATGGCTACAGAATCGTTGCCGGCCTATGCAGGGCAGACAAGCACCGCAACAGGATGGATACGGGAAACAACATGACCAAATTTCTGCATATCAATCGCCGCCACCTGATCGCGACGGGGCTGGCGGGGCTGGCCCTTGGCGGCATGCGCGTCAATGCGCAGGAAGCGCCGATCAAGGTCGCGGGCATCTACACCGTCCCGGTCGAGCAGCAATGGGTCAGCCGGATCCACAAGGCGGCCGAGGCGGCCAAAGCGGCCGGGCTGATCGAATACACCTTCTCGGAGAATGTCTCGAATACCGACTATCCCCGCGTGATGCGCGAATATGCCGAGGGCGGCGCGCAGCTCATCCTCGGTGAGATCTTCGGCGTCGAGCAGGAGGCCCGCGAGGTCGCAGCGGACTATCCCGAAACCGCCTTCCTCATGGGGTCGAGCTTCATGCCCGATGGCAGCCTCGAGAACATGGGCGTGTTCGACAACTATATCCAGGATGCGTCCTATCTGACCGGGATCATCGCGGGCGCGATGACCCAGACCGGCAAGATCGGCATGGTCGGCGGCTTCCCCATCCCCGAGGTGAACCGGCTGATGAACGCCTTTATCGCCGGCGTGCGCGAGACGCGGCCCGACGCCACCTTCCAGATCAGCTTCATCGGTTCTTGGTTCGATCCGCCGAAGGCCAAGGAAACCGCCCTTGCGATGATCGAGGCGGGTGCCGACATCATGTATGCGGAACGCTTCGGGGTTTCGGACGCGGCCAAGGAAAAGGGCGTCCTCGCCATCGGGAACGTCATCGACACGCAGGCCGACTATCCCGAAACCGTGGTCGCATCGGCGCTGTGGGACTTCGAACCCACGCTGACCGCCGCCCTCGCCAAGGTGAAGGCAGGCGAGTTCAAGTCCGACAATTACGGGGTCTATTCGCTGATGAAGGAAGGCGGAGCCTCGCTCGCGCCGTTCGGCACCTTCGAGGGCAAGATCCCGCAGGCGGCGCTGGACCTGATCGCGACCAAGGAAGCGGCGATCAAGGATGGCAGCTTCGAAGTCGTCGTGGACGACAACGAGCCGAAGGCGAACTGACGACCCATGCCGGACCTGACCCCGCCCCAACGCCCCGTTGCGCTGCGTTTGTCGAATATAACCAAGCGTTTCGGGACGGTTCTTGCAAATGACGCGATCTCGCTTGAGGTCGCGGAGGGCGAGGTTCTTGCCCTTCTGGGCGAGAACGGGGCGGGCAAGACCACGCTGATGAACATCCTCTTCGGTCATTACACGGCCGATGAGGGCAGCATCGAGGTTCTGGGCGCGCCCCTGCCGCCCGGCCAGCCCCGCGCCGCGCTGGAGCGGGGGATCGGCATGGTGCATCAGCATTTCACGCTGGCCGAGAACCTGACCGTTCTCGACAACCTGCTGCTCGGGACGCGCTCGCTGTGGCAGGCGCGACAGCATCGCAGCGCGGCGCGCCACCGGATCGAGACGCTGGCCGGGGAATACGGCCTCGCGGTCCATCCCGATGCCCGCATCGCCGACCTGTCAGTGGGTGAGCGCCAGCGGGTCGAGATCCTGAAGGCGCTCTATCGCGAGGCGCGCGTCCTGATCCTTGACGAACCCACCGCAGTCCTGACCCCGCAGGAGGCCGACGCCCTCTTCGCCACCTTGCGCAAGGCCGTCGCGCATGGGCTGGCGGTGATCTTCATTTCGCACAAGCTGCATGAGGTGATGGCGATCGCCGATCGCGTCGTCGTGCTGCGTCATGGCCGCGTCGCGGGCGAGGTCGCGACCGCCGGAACCGATGCGACCCGCCTTGCCGCGATGATGGTCGGCGCCGAAGTCAGCACCCCCATGCTCGCCCCCGCCGCCGAAGGCGCCGTCGCCATGCGGTTCGACCGCGTCGTGACCGAGGGATTCCGGCCTGACCTGTCGGGCGTGACGCTCGATCTGGTGGGCGGGCGGATCACCGGACTTGCCGGCGTCTCCGGCAATGGGCAGGCCGCGCTGGCGGCGCTGATCTCGGGCCTTGCCCGCCCGGTCTCGGGTGAGGTCATCGTCGCGGGACAGACCGTCGCCGACTGGTCCCCCGCCCATGCGATCGGCCACGGCATCGGGCGCATCCCCGAGGACCGCCACCACACCGGGACGATCGGCGACTTCAACCTGGCCGAGAATGCCGTCATCGAACGCATCCGCGATCCCCGGTTTTCGCGGGGCGGCTGGATCGACTGGCGCGCTGCACGCAGCCATGCAGAGAAGCTGATCGCCGGCTACGACATCCGTTGCCCCGGCCCGGATGCCCGCATCCGGCTGCTCTCCGGCGGCAATATGCAAAAGCTGATCCTTGGCCGCGTGCTTGAGGAAAACCCCGCGATCATCCTCGCGAACCAGCCGGTCCGCGGGCTGGATATCGGTGCCGTCCGCTTCGTGCAGGAGCAGCTTCTGAAGGCCCGCCAGCGCGGGGCGGCAATCCTGCTGATCTCGGAAGATCTGGAAGAAATCATGGCCTTGTCAGACGTAATTCACGTCATTTCTGAAGGGCGACTTTCGCCCGGTTTTGCGCGCGGTTCGATGCAGCCGGCGGACCTGGGGCTGTGGATGGCCGGTCAGGGCTTCGACCATGCGGCTTGAGCCCATCGCCGCCCCCGGCCCCGCGCGCCGCATCCTGCCGCCGCTGGTCGCGCTTGGCGCGACGGTGCTGCTTGCCGGGGTGCTGGCCATGATCGCCGGAGCCGATCCGCTGGCCGTCCTTGGCCTGATCGTCAAGGGTGCCTTCGGCTCCAAATTCGCGCTGCTCGAGACGCTGAACCGCGCCACGCCGCTGATCTTCACCGGGCTCGCTGTCGCCGTCGCCTTTCGCGCCCGGCTCTGGAACATCGGGGCGGAGGCCCAGCTTTACGCCGGCGCGCTGATGACGGTGCTGCTCGGCACCGGCGCCCTGCCTTGGCCGTCGCCGGTCCTGATCCCGGTGCTGGCGCTGGCCGCCATGCTCGCCGGCGCGCTGATGCTGATGGGTCCCGCCTTCCTGAAGCTGCGCTTCGGGGTCGACGAGGTGGTGACGACGCTGCTGCTGAACTTCGTCATGCTGCTTCTGGTCTCGATGCTGCTGGAGGGGCCGCTGAAGGACCCGATGGGCATGGGCTGGCCCAAATCCCCGGCCCTGCTGAAGGACGCGCGCCTGCCCCGGATCGTCGACGGGCTGCGCCTGCATTGGGGCTTCGCTCTTGCTTTGATCGCGGCGGTCGGGGTCTGGATCCTCGACCGCAAGACCGTCGCCGGGTTCGAGATGCGCGCCGTCGGTGCCGGAGAGGCGGCGGCAGGCTTTGCAGGCATCCGCGTCCCCCGGGTCGTGATGCTGACCGCCGCCCTTTCGGGCGGGCTCGCGGCGCTGGCCGGTTTCTCGGAGGTCGCGGGCCTCAAAGGCAACCTGACCTCCGACCTTTCGCCCGGCTACGGCTATACCGGGATCGTGGTCGCGATGCTGGCCGCGCTAAATCCGCTGGGCGTGGTGCTGGCGGCGCTCTTCGTCGCCGCGATCTTTGTCGGCGCCGACAGCATGAGCCGCGCGGCGGGCGTGCCCACCTATATCGCCGACATCCTGCTGGCCTTTGCCCTGCTGGCGATGGTGCTGGCGCTGACGATGACACGCTACAGGTTGCGCCGCGCATGAGTGAGATTGTCGATATCCTGATCTCGGCCAGCTTCTGGATCGCGATGGTGCGCATCGCCTCGCCGCTGATCTTCGCGACGCTGGGCGAGCTTCTGTGCGAGCGCGCGGGCGTCCTCAACCTCGGGATCGAGGGGATCATGGTCGCGGGGGCCTTCGCGGGCTGGTTCGCGGCCTATTCCGGCATGGACCTGTGGAGTGCCGTGGCGGTGGCTTTCGCGACCGGCATGGCCTTTGGCGCGCTGCACGCCCTGCTGACCGTGCTGTTCGGCCTTTCTCAGCATGTCGTCGGCATCGGGATCACGCTTCTTGCCACCTCGTCGAGCTATTTCGCCTATCGCCTTGCTTTGCCGGAAGTCACCTCGCCGCCCAAGATCGAGGCGTTCCAGACCTGGCCCGTCCCCGGCCTGTCGCAGATCCCCCTGATCGGGCCGGCGCTGTTCGACCAGACGCCTCTGACCTACCTCGCCTATCTGCTGGCGATCCTGCTGGCGGTGATTCTGGCGCGCACGCCCCTTGGCCTTGCCATCCGCGCGGTTGGCGAGAACCCTGCCGCGGTCGAGGCGCAGGGGCTTTCGGTGACCGGCCTGCGCTCGGGCGCGGTGATCGTGGGTTCGGGGCTGATGGCAGTCGGAGGCGCGTTCCTGACGCTTTCGGCCTTCAATTCGTTCTTCTTCGGGATGGTGAACGGGCGCGGATGGATCTGCATCGCGCTGGTCGTGTTCGGCGCATGGAAGCCCGGCAAGGCCGTGGCCGGCGCATTCCTTTTCGCGGCCTTCGATGCCTTGCAGATCCGATTGCAGCAGACGCCGCTGGGGGCGCATCTGCCCTATCAGATCTTCCTGATGCTGCCCTATCTCTTGTCCATCCTCGCGCTGATCCTAACCTCGCGCCGGGCTTCGGTTCCGGCTGCACTGATGCAGCCCTTCCGCAAGGGCGAAAGATGAAAGGTTTCAAATGAGCCAGTTCGACCTGATCGTGAAGGGCGGCACCCTTCCCGATGGAACCCGCGCCGATATCGGCATCAAGGGCGACAGGATCGCCGCGATCGAGGTTCTGCCTGACAATGTCCAGGCGGGCGAGGTGATCGACGCGACGGGTGATCTGGTCAGCCCGCCCTTTGTCGATCCGCATTTTCACATGGACGCGACGCTGAGCTATGGCCTGCCCCGCATCAACGCTTCGGGCACGCTGCTGGAGGGCATCGCGCTTTGGGGCGAACTGAAAGAAGTCGTCACGGTCGATGAGATGGTCGAGCGCGGGCTGACCTATTGCGACTGGGCCGCCTCGACCGGGTTGCTGGCGATCCGCAGCCATGTCGACACCTGCGACGACCGCCTGCTGGGTGTGCAGGCGATGCTGGAGCTGCGCGAGCGGGTCAAGGACTATATCGACCTGCAACTGGTCGCCTTCCCGCAGGACGGCTTCTACCGCGACCCCACCGCGCGCGCGAACACGATCCGCGCCCTCGACATGGGGATCGAGGTCGTCGGCGGCATCCCGCATTTCGAGCGGACCATGGCCGATGGCGCGGCCTCGCTGAAGGAGCTGTGCGAAATCGCGGCCGAGCGCGGGCTGATGGTCGATATCCATTGCGACGAGACCGACGATCCCATGTCCCGCCATATCGAGGCGCTGGCCTATGAGACCCAGCGCCTTGGCCTGCAGGGGCGCGTGACGGGCAGCCACCTGACCTCGATGCATTCGATGGACAATTACTATGTGTCGAAGCTGCTGCCGCTTATCGCCGAGGCCGGGATTTCCGCCATCCCCAACCCGCTGATCAACATCATGCTTCAGGGCCGGCATGACAGCTATCCCAAGCGCCGGGGCCTCACCCGGGTCAAGGAGATGCAGGCCCATGGCATCCGGGTCGGCTGGGGGCAGGATTGCGTGCTGGACCCGTGGTATTCGCTGGGCACGGGCGACATGCTCGACGTGGCCTTCATGGGGCTGCATGTCGCGCAGATGTCCTCGCCCGAGGAGATGGCGCGCTGCTTCCGGATGGTGACGGAAACCAATGCGGGCATTCTGGGGCTGGACGATCTGGGGCTGGCGGTCGGCAAGCGCGCTTCGCTGGTGGTGCTGGACGCCTCCGATCCGATCGAGGCGCTGCGCCTGCGCCCCGCCCGTCTGGCGGTCGTCTCACGCGGCAAGGTGATCGCGCGCGCGCCGCGGGGGGATGCGCAACTGTCGATCGGCGGTCGGCCGGGGCAGGTCCGGCGCCGGCATCGCGGGTAGAAATGGGGCCGCGCCGGGTGCCTGTGTGAGCATTCTCTCCGTCACAGATTTGCCGGATGCGTAGAGCGCGCCCGGCTTCAACAGGTCCAGAGCGAAGGATCCCTTGCCCATCCTACCACGCCAGACCAAACTGGTGGCGGGCGGCCATGTCGCCCTGATCAACCAGCAAGAGGGACTCGTCGTGACAACCATAATGGGGCTATCGGGCAGCCTGCGCCGGGGATCGTTCAATGCGGGCCTTCTGCGCGCTGCCGCCAAGGCCGCGCCGGAGGGCACGCGAATCGAGATCGGCAGCATTCGCGAAGTGCCGCTTTACGATGGTGATGTCGAGGCGGCGAGCGGCCTGCCGCCCGTCGTAGTCACCCTGCAGGCCAACCTGAAGGCCGCTGACGGGCTGCTGCTGGTCACCCCCGAATATAACAATGGCATTCCGGGCGTGTTCAAGAATGCCATCGACTGGATGTCCCGCGGCGAAGGATTGAAGCATTTCGTTGGTAAGCCCGTTGCAATAATCGGTGCATCGCCGGGCGGATTCGGGACGATCATGGCGCAAAACCACTGGCTGCCCGTGCTGCGCACCCTTCGATGCGATATCTGGACCGAGGGGCGGCTTCTGGTTTCACGCGCGGGCGGGTTGTTCGACGCGAACGGAGAGCTGATTGACGAGCAATCGCGTACAGCGCTGGCCGATTTCGTCTCCGGCTTCGCCAATAGCCTTGCCGCGAGGTGAAATCGCGTTTTGGTGGAAAATCATCCGGATGCGCTTCTGCGGATAATTCTCTAGATTGTCCGATTGGCGGATATTACGGGCTAAGAGTCCTGGTCAGAATTCCCGCCATCCCCACGACAGCCGCTACCACCACTACCGACAGCAGTGGGATCTCTCTTCCGGTGAAAATAGCAAGATTTTGTTCGCGCCGCGCCCAGACATATAGAAGCGTGCCCGGAGCCAGAAGAACCGAAAGCAGGATCATCAATTTAAGCCCCGCAGCAAGAAACATGAACAGGCAATATATGGTCGCAATCACGGAAATAGTCGCGTCACGTCGGCGTTCGCCCGGTCGACCCGCATACTCATCCTTCGAACGAGTCAGAAGCACGCCATAGGCCGCCACCAGAAGATAAGGCGGCAGCACCGCCACCGCAGCCATATCAAGCATGAAATTGAATGCATCGGCGGCCCAATAGGACGAAATCAGAAAAATGGTGATGATGCCGTTCGAGACCCACATGGCGTTCGCCGGCACATTCCTGCTGTTTTCGCGGCTTAAAAAGCGGGGCATGTCATTTGATTTCGCGACAGCAAAGGGCACCTCGGCAACGATGAGAGACCAGGTAAGATACGCGCCAAGCACTGAAACAATCACCGCGATCGAAATGAACCAAGCACCCCATGGACCGACAGCGGCCGCCAGCGCACCCGCCAGAGACGGCTGGCTCAGGCTCGCCACCTCCGATCGGGGCAAGATGGCGAAAGGAAGCAATGTTATCAGGAACATCATGCCGGTCACGCAGGCAAATCCCAGTATCGTCGCGCGTCCGATATCAGCCCGACTTCTGGCGTAACGTGAATAGACGCTTGCCCCCTCGATGCCGATGAATACGAAAACGGTGATCAGCATTGTGTCCTTTACCTGCAAAATCAGCGGTTTTCGGGGCATGTCGACCCCACCCCAGAAATTCGCAGAAAAAGTATCCCAGTTGAATGCCACCGCCATGGCTCCAATCGCCACAAGAATTGGGACAAGTTTCGTGATGGTAACCACGGCGTTGATATAAGCCGCCTCCTCTACCCCCTTGAGGATCATGAAGTGAAACGCCCAAATACCGATAAGCGACAGAGAGATGGCGGCCGGCGTATTTCCGCTCCCGAATATAGGAAAAAACGTGCCAAGCGTTGCGCCGATCAGAACCCAATAAAATGCGTTGGCAAGCATGGCGCTAAGCCAGTAACCAAAGGCCGAGATAAAGCCGACATAATTTCCAAAACCAGCTTTGGCATATCCGAAGATACCCGCGTCGATTTCAGGGCGGCGTTCGGCCAGAATCTGGATAACACGGGCCAGGGAATACATCCCTCCTCCGGCGATGCACCATGCAATGATCGCGCCAAATGGGCCGGTAGCCAACCCGAACCGCTCCGGCAAATTGAATATCCCCGCCCCGACCATCGAGCCCACGACCATCGCCGTCAGCGCAGGAAGGGCAATCTTCTGAACGGGTTCTGTCACGCCCGAAACTCCTTGCGTTTCCGGATACTCAATGCTCGAGCAAGCGTGCTCCACCGACAAATCGACCCGGCCTCATCCGGCCCGTTGGACATGAAAGCTTGTGCCTGAACGCCCGGCCCCCTGCGGGGATGATCTCATCAAACCCTCGTTCCGCGACTTGCATGAATGGAGTGTCGGATTCGAAGCAGTATGATCTGGCCATAATGCCTCCTAGGGCAAATATCCGATGCGTGGCCATCCCCATTCATTCCTTGCGCTGCAAGAAGCGTTGTTTCCGTGTTTTCGGACGAATCTTGCGAAATGAGTTATCAAAGAAGCGCAATATCTTCGTCACCGACATCAAACGGTCGATCATGGAGTTGACCGCTAACAATCTCTCCGAAACAATCTCGTTTGCGGTCATGGCTATTTCCATCTGGGTGAACTGCGGAAAGCTGTTCTGGAAAGAGATGTATGGATTTTCGGAAGGGCTGGGCATCAGCGCAATATCTCCAGATCGGTGAAACAGACGAAGGGCTACCTGCTCGAACGTCCAGTCGTGAACGTCGAACACCTTCCATTTTTCACTACGCTTGGAGGAAAATCCAGCGAGATGGATGCTCGCGGGTATGCCAAGCCCTCTGAGCCACATGGCCAATCCGAATCCGGTGGTAGGGAGCTTCCTCTCCGGATAAAACTCCGATAACACGGGAGCAAGGTGAAGGTGCTTTACCCCCACTCCTCCAAAAGCTTCGGCCGGGCTGAAACGCTCTTCAGGACTGATGGCGATGTTAATTACGCCAAGAAAAGACTCCCGATCGAAATACTTCAAAACCTCCGGAACCTCGCGGCGGTGCACGATGTTCGCACCCATCATGCCACTGCGACAAACAAGAACAGAAGGTCGATCGAACGGTCCATCAAGGACTTTATAAACCTTGTTGAAGAACATGAATATAGTATTGTTCGGAAATTCGAGCTTCAGATTTTCAATATCAACTTCTTCGCTGTTGGCGACAAGGACAATATTAGAATATCCTGAAAAGAAACCCCGCCACGACGGTTCGCCGTGGTGCAACTGCACGGGCGAATCCAGACTGGAAAAAAAGTCATTCATCTCCGTTCTTCCAGACACTTTCACCGTCGGATCTATTGACATATCTCCTCAGCTTTCCAGACTTCCTCAGACTTTCCAGGCTTTTTCCTGCATATAGAAGAAAGCTCGCAGCGACCCCCAAAATTCCGGGACGGAGAATCCCTATTTCCCATCGCGTTCCTGTGAGACAAGATCTATACGTCATGACATATTTCCTGTGCAGCCAGGATACCTGCTTCTGCCACGGCTTCCTTCTCCCCGTAAAATGCACGATCACCGGAATAGAAATCTCCCGCAGGAATCCGGTCTGCGCATTCCATCTTGGACTCATTCGGAGCCATCTTCCGTCAAGCGCGGCGTTAAGCGCATCCTGATCCGTCGCATGGTAATTTTCTGAGCAATTTTCCAGCTTGTTCCGTGCCGAGCAAAACACGTCAGCGTTCAAGCTCTCGGGCCAATCAAACAATAGAACACCGGAGTTAAAGTAGGCGCTATCTGGTCCAAGACCTATTTTCTCCCGCCTCCTCTTTAGCTTGCGAGGGAAGGCCATGATGAAATCATCGACCGCTGCCACTGGCTTTCCCATAAAGCCAATTCGCCGCAACGCATCTAAATTGCTCACAGCAAGAGTATCGGCATCGAGATACAGAAGGCGCTTTATATCTAATGGGATGATTTGATCCAGAAACAGCCGCGCCAGCACAGACGAAGACCATCTTCCGCGTGATATCTTGGGAAGCAGGTCACTATTGAAGCCGATCACTTCAATACTGATCTGATGCAGCGAACCGAAGTCGGAGATATCCTTTGCGTCTGCCTCGGTCATGTCCAGGGCGACCAGAAAAAGCCTGCAGGGACTGTCGGTATTTTTATGAACGGAGAGCAGCGTGCAACAAGCTGCTGCCAACATGTTGCGGTCGGCACAGGTGACTGCCGCAAAATCTGCCTTGCCTGCGACGTCCATATCTTGCGCTACCCGGTCATTTCTGCAGAATCATTTGCATACAAGTCTACAGGGCTGCGAGAGGATGGCAATTGTGACACTTATGAAAGCGATCGCCCGCGCCCGAAGATATGCCTATCGCCGTGCCAAGTATCATCTGATTTCACCGCAGGTCCCCGAAATTTCCGGGGTGCTTCAGGGCAAGACTGCGATCGTCGTCGGCGCGGCACCTTCGTCGACACGACCGTCCGGTTGGAACGACAATTTTCGTGTCATCACGATCAACGCATCGCAAGTGGTCGCGGGTGGCTGGCTAGGAGAGACGCCAGACGTTACCCTGATGCAGTTCAATCAGATCGAGGGCACGAATGCTTCAGCCCGCGAGGTCCGACGAGTTCTGGAGAATCGACGCACCGGGAGGCTGGTCGTGCTGCATTGGCGTCACGACCTTCAGAGACTCCAACGGGGGTTGGCGCAGTTCAAATATCAGTACGACAGCCTGACGGTCATGAGCCGCTATGAGCGGATCGCCCTCATGCAAGCGATTACAGGTGAACTCAACCTTGAGCTTGAGGCCGAGACAAAATGGTCCAACGGCATTGTCGGCGCGGCCCTTGCACTCAACAGTGGCGCAGAAAGGATCATTCTGACCGGAATCGATCCGCTTTCCAAAGGTCATGCCTATAACAACCTCGGGCATACCCGCCTTCATTCAGATATGGATATGAATGCGCTCAGCAGGTTTGTTGCCCAAGGATATCCGATATTTACGGCCGACCGCCACGTTTCCGAAAAGACCGGATTGGCCTTGTGGTCGGGCAGCTCCTAGATCGGTTGAAAATCGGGATCGATTCTTTTGGCGAGTTTCACCCATGCCTCGGAAAAATCGACATCCTGCCAATCCTTGAACCAAGGCCCGCCATTCGTGTAATGCACTGCCTTCGGAAAGCCGGAACTCGGCTTGTTGCTCCATCCCTCAAGCCAGTTCCACTCCTCGGGCAACTCTCCTATCTCGCTGTCGCTCGCCCATTGCATGCGATGAAGATAGGCGCCGGATTCCCTGTTGATCAGCTCTGGCGTCAATGTCCTGGTCGCTGGATGGGCGCAGTTGAACAGCATGAATGAAGACCAGTTCTTTCTCGGATAGCTGGTCTGGATCTTGCCGTCCATTTTAAGCCCTTCCTTGGGCGTATAATCATGATGGACGCAAAGCACCGCCTTGCTGTCATCACGATAGTTCAGCAGTTCGGCGACATCTCCGAAAAAGAGAAAGTCGCAATCACAGAACAGCGCCCAGCCTTTATAATCCGCGAGCCAAGGGGTGAAGAAACGTGAATAGGTGAATTCCGTGGAAGCAAGAGGGTCTATGTCGCGCGTATAGACCCCTCGATCGACGAGATCCTGAAGGCGTATCGGGTGAACCTCAACGTCAATCGTGGCATTTTCGATCAAGGACGATCGCGCGACCTGATAGGCAATATCCTCGCGCGAGTCCCAGCCTATGTAAACCTTCAGATCCGGCACAGGGCATTCTCCACATAGACAGGTTGGCGCGCCGTTCTGGTATTTGCGCCTGGCTTAAATTGCTGGGGTCGCGGCGCTGATCAATTCGTATATTCTTCTGGTTGCCCCACGGTATCCACGGCCGCGCGGCTTTTTCAAGCCCAATCTGAATGGGCTCCTCCAAGCCGCCGATGCTTGGGCGCCAATCAGCCGGGATCTACTTGCGGGTGATGAGGTCCCGCTTCTTCTTCCAAATTGTCTGAACCCGACCGACCACCGCCCCCGAGTATCAGCGCGCCAACATGAAACCCGCAAGGAAATCGCCAAGCTCTCTGATACCCGAAAGCGGAAGCACCTGCGCGACATGCTGGTCGGGCCGCAGCACAACCAGCGCGCCATGCGCCCGGTCGATCCCGCGCATGTCATAGATATCGCTGCGGGTCTCGCCGGTTGCGCAATAGACCTTCTCGTAATCGATCAGCCCATATTTGCCCTTGGCTGGCAGCAGCGCGCCCCGCAGGACTTCAAGGCGCATCTGCCGGTGGCTGGTCTGGAACACCGCGCGCAGGTCGATCACGCTGTCCGGGTCCTTCCCCGTGGGGGTATAGCGCGGCAGCAGGGCCTCCGGCCCCTCCGTCAACTGGCGGCACAGTTCCGCAATCGCACCACCGGGCGCACCCGTGTCATCGGCAGCGGCAAAGGCCAGAAGCCTCCAGCGGCCATCGGCCTTGAAGGCATGGCCAAGCTGCATGGGCTTTGCATCGCCCAGCCGGATGACCGGGGCCGAATGGAAGCGTTTCCCGACGACCAGCCCTCGGGCGAGGGACTGGTGGCGGTCGTCTCCGATGATCAGCGACGGGTCGTATCGCGTCTCGACCCCCGCCGTATAGCGGCCATGCTGCTTGAAATAGCTCTGGAACTGCGCCGCCTCCTCGGCATTGCGGGGCTTGGCGCTGAAAAGCCGCGCCATGTCGCGGTCGAAATCAATCAACTCGCGCGCCTTGGCCTGACGCTCGGCGGAATAGGTGTCCAGTAGCACCGGCGAGGCCTGACCACGCAGGACCGCGGCAAGCTTCCAGCCAAGATTGAACGTGTCAGCCATCGAGACATTCATCCCCTGACCCGCCTTCGGGCTATGGGTATGGCAGGCGTCACCCGCGATGAAAAGGCGGGGCACACGGCTGCCGCGCTCGGCTTCCGTCACATCGTCGAATGCATCGCAGACGCGCTGGCCGATCTCATAAGCCGACCACCACGCGACCTCCCGCACGTCGAGGTGATAGGGGGCAAGAATGGCGCGGGCCTTGTCGATCAGCATTTCCGAGGTGACGTTGCGATCGGCGGCGCGTTCATCGCCATGCAGCTCGTCAAGCTCGATATACATCCGCACCATATAGCCGCCTTCGCGCGGGATGATCAGGATGCTGCCCTTGTCGGCGGACTGGATCGCGGCCTTCAGCCGGATATCGGGAAAATCGGTGATCGCCAGCACATCCATCACACCCCAGAGCTGCCGGGCCGCCTCGCCCTTCAGGTGGTGGCCCATGGACTTGCGCACCGTGCTGCGCGCGCCGTCGCAGCCGACGACATGGCGGGCTCGGATCGTCTCGACCGCTCCTTCGCGGTCGAGGCAGGCAAAGCGGGCAAGGACCGGATAGTCGGGATCGCCGGATTCCTCCAGCGACAGAAGCTCACGATCATAGTCCGGCACCAGACGCCGGGGGGCGTTTCGCATCACCTCGAGGTAGAAGTCATGGATACGCGCCTGATTCAGGATCACATGCGGCATCTCGGAGAGGTCTTCCTCGACATCGCGGATGCGGTCGGCGCGGACCAGACCCGTCCCCTCGGTTCCCGGACGCCAGAACGAGACCTCGTTGACCGAGTAGCCCTCCTTCGTCACCTTTTCCGAGAAGCCGAAAGCCTCGAACATCTCGACCGAGCGGCAGGCGATGCCATCCGCCTGCCCGACTTCCAGCGGACCCGGTTTCCGCTCGACGATGCGCGTGGTGATCTCGGGGAATGCCGAAAGCTGGGCTGCCAGCGTCAGGCCCGCCGGACCGCAGCCGACGATCAGGACATCGACGGCGTCCGGTCGGGTTCCGGCATCCGCCGCCGCCTCGGCAATCGCGGGATCGCCACTATGAAACCCATTGAGGTGGAATTGCATGTCGGCGGCCTCCCTGATGATATGTATACTTATCATTTATTAATGGACCGCTGCGCGACCTGTCAATATGGTATGCCCACATATTAATCAGGGAGAGTGGTGGTGACGGGCGGCAGTGATCTTTCGAAAATGCCGGGGCATGTGATCCGCCGGCTGCATCAACGCTCGACAGCGGTGTTTCAGGAACGGATGCGGGCAGTGGGTCAGGACGTCACTTCGGTGCAGTTCGCGGCGCTGGACACCCTGCGACGCTTTCCGGGGATAGATCAGGCGACGCTGGCGCAGATGATCGCCTATGACCGCGCGACGATCGGCGGCGTGGTCAAGCGGCTGGAGCAGAAGGGCTTCATCGAACGCCCGGTCGCCAAGGAGGATCGGAGGGCGCGCACGCTGCGGCTGACCGCTGCGGGTGACGCCACCCTCTCGGCACTCATTCCGGTGGTCAGCGGGTTACAGGCGGACATCCTAGACCGCCTGACCGACAGCGAGCGCGGCCTTTTCATCGAACTCGCCCGCAAATCCCTGGCTGACGGGCAGCCTGCGGCGGGTTAGCCCAGGCCCCTTACCCCGGACAGGCGGCGCCGGTATCGATCCAGGCGCGGGTCAGCTTCCCGAACAATTCCTGCGTTCCGGGCACCGGCTCTCGGCCCTCGCCCGGATCCCATCCCCAGCCGACCAGACCGTCCGTGGCGTTATGCTCGTGCAGGTCGTCGAGCGTCCTGCCCCCATTGCGTTCGGGATCCTTCAACTGCGCGCAGATCTCGCCAAGGCCCAGACCCTGCCAGCCCATGCTGACCGGGGCCAACGCCCAGGGCTCGTGACCGGGGATCGACCCGATCGTGGAGGTCAGGGTGACGTTCTTGTCGCCGTGGCAGACATTGCAGTTCATCCCGGCCGCACCGAAATCCGCCTCTCCGCGCACCACGGGCGGCGAATGCGGGTGCATGTCGTCGCCCTGCGTCGGCCCGCCGGTCACGGGATGGCAGTTGAGGCAGCGGGGATGGGTCAGGACCTTGCCCATCTCCTCGAAAATCGCGACCGAGCGCGCCTGTTCATCGGCAATACGGGCAAACGCTTCGGGATCGGAGAGCCCTTCCTGCGCCATTGCCGGGAACGAGACGAGGACGAATGCCAGCGCCGAAACCGCGCCACGCCTCATGACATCGCCCCGGCAAAGGGCAGACTGTAATGCGCCTCGCCCTTCAGCGCGCGCCATGCATTCGCCATGGCCGGCCCGAGGGGCGGAACCCCCGGCTCGCCCACGCCAGTGGGATCGGCATCGCTCGCGATGATCGCGACCTCGACTGCAGGCATCTCGGAAATCCTCAGCATCGGATAGTCGTGGAAATTGGACTGCTCGACCTCGCCGCCGGGTGCCAGCGTGATCCGGCTGTGCAGGACCGCGCCAAGCGCATAGCCGATCCCGCCCTCCATCTGCGCGCGGATCACGTTCGGGTTGACCGCGATGCCGCAATCGACGGCGCACCAGACGCGGGTGATCCGGGGCACGCCACCGCGATCCTCGACCTCGACCACCTGCGCGACATAGGAGCCGAAGCTTTTCGCCCAGGCGATGCCATAGCCCTTGCCGTCCCGCGTCGGGCCGGTCCAGCCCGAGATTTCCGCCACCTTCTCGATCACGCCTCGCTCTCGCGCGGCTTCGGGGGGCAGCAGCTCCAGCCGGCCCTTGACCGGGTCCTTGCCCGCCGCCTCAAGCACCTGATCAAGGAAGGTCTCGACCGCATAGGCGGTATGGGTGTGGCCGACCGAACGCCACCAGAGAACGCTGACCGGACTTTCCATGCTGGCCCAGCCGATCCGCCGCGCCCCGAAAAGATAGGGCAATCCGGTCGATCCCTCGTAGGAGGTGTTGTCCGGGCCGCCCTTCAGCATCGCCTCCATCGGCGTGCCCTTCATGATCGACTGGTTCGCGACCGTGTTCTCCCACGCGACGATCCGGCCATCGGCGTCGAGGCCGGCCTTGAAGCGATGCACGGTCAGGGGGCGGTAATAACCGCCCTTGACGTCATCCTCGCGCGTCCAGACCAGCTTGAAGGCACCGTCGCGTCCCGCCGCTTTCGCGACATTGGCGGCCTCGGACGCAAGATGCCCCGAACCCTGCGCCCGCCGCCCGAAGGAGCCTCCGGCCAGCAGAACGTTGATCGAAACATCCTCGACCGGCAGGCCCAGCACCCCCGCGACCGTGGGCCGGTCGATCGAGGGGAACTGGCAGCCGAACCACATCTCAGCCTTGCCGCCATTGACTTCGATCACCGCATCCAGCGGCTCCAGCGGCGCATGGGCGAGGTAGGGGAATAAATACTCCGCCTCGATCACCTTCGCGGCGCCTGCCATGGCAGACATGTCGCCCTGCTCCTCGACCGTCTGCCCGCCCTCGGCGGCGGCCTTGCTGAAGGCCTCGAACATCTCGGTCGTGCCGCGCGTTTCGGCGGCGGCATCGTCCCATTCGACGACAAGGGCTTCGCGGCCCTTCATCGCCGCATAGGTATTTCGCGCATAGACGGCGACGCCCGAGGGGATCTGGCGCACCATCTCGACCCCCTGCACTGCCAACGCCGCCTTGTCGTCGAAACTCGCCACCGTGGCGCCGAATTTCGGCGGATGGGCGACAAGCACCGTCAGCATGCCGTCGCGATAGATATCCATCGTGAACTGCGCGCTGCCATCGGTCTTGCCCTTGGTGTCCAGCTTCGGCAGGTCCTTCCCAATCAGCACGAAATCCGCCGCCGCCTTGACCGGCGGATCCTCGGGCACCGATAGCTTCGCCGCCGCTTCGGTCAGGGCGCCGAAACCCGAACTGCGGCCGCTGCCGGGATGCGAGACGGTGCCTGCCTTGACGACGATCTCTGCCGCAGGAACGCCCCACGTCTCGGCAGCCGCCCCAACCAGCATCGCACGCGCGGCGGCCCCCGCCTTGCGCATCTGCATGAAGCTGTTCGCGATCGCGGTCGAGCCTCCGGTGCCCTGCGCCCCGAAGGCCAAATTGGCGTAAAGGGCGTCATTCGCAGGCGCACCCTCGGCCCGCATCTGCGCCCAGTCCGCGTCCAGTTCCTCGGCCACGAGTGTCGCGAGGCCCGTATAAGGGCCCTGCCCCATCTCGAGATGCTTGATCAGCACGGTGACGGTATCGTCCGTCCCGATCCGGATGAAGGCGTTCGGCGCAAAGGGACCGCTGACCGTCACCTGCGCCCGACCCGCGCCAAGCGGCAGCATCAGCCCCAGCGTCAGCCCCGCACCACCGGCGAGGAAGGCCCGCCGTGTCGTCACGATTCCCATGGTCAACCCTCCAGCGTCTTGGCAGCGTCGTGGATCGCCTGCCGGATGCGGATATAGGTCGCGCAGCGGCAGACATTCCCCGCCATCGCATTGTCGATGTCATCGTCCGAAGGGCTGGAGATCATCTGCAGCAAGGCCGTCGCCGACATGATCTGGCCCGACTGGCACCAGCCGCATTGCGGCACGTCGATCGCGGCCCAGGCGGACCTGACGGCCTCGGCCTCCGGCCCCTCGATGGCCTCGATCGTGGTGATCTCGCGCCCCTCGGCCATCGCGATCGGCGTGATGCAGGACCGGCGCGGCATCCCGTCAAGCATGACAGTGCAGGCACCGCATTGCGCAATGCCGCAACCGAATTTCGTGCCGGTCAGACGAAGCTCGTCCCGCAGCACCCAAAGGAGTGGAGTTTCCGGATCGATGTCGAGATCATGGTCCCGACCGTTCACGTTCAAGGTGATCATGCCTGGCCTCATCGCTGGGCGGATACGCCAATGATGGCGCGCTGAGGTCTGAGGTCAAGCCCTATCTCCGGCCGCAGGGGTCACGATCAGAGGCTCGCGCGCGAGCAAGTATCCGCCAGAAGACATGCAACCAACGGGCGATAGGGCCAGTTCCGTTCGGGTTGACATTCGGCGCCCATCGCGTCTCTGAACGCACCACATGACGGAAGAAAGGGATCTCTCATGAATCTGGATGGCGTGGAAAGCTTTCTGGGAACGGTCGGAGGCATTGTCTGGGGGCCGTATCTGCTGATCCCCCTGCTGCTTGGGACCGGACTTTACCTGACGGCGCGGCTCGGCGGGATCCAGATTCTCCGGCTTGGGGCGGCGCTGCGGCTTGGCCTGCTCAAGCGCCGCGACGACGATGCCGAGGGTGACATCTCGCAGTTCCAGGCCCTGACAACGGCAATGGCCGCGACGGTCGGGACCGGCAATATCGTCGGCGTCGCCACCGCGATCGGGGTCGGCGGTCCGGGCGCGCTGTTCTGGATGTGGGTGACCGCGATCCTCGGCATGGCCTCGAAATATTCCGAGGCGTTCCTGGCGGTGCGCTTCCGCACCACCGACGAGGTCGGAGAAAAGAACGGCGGTCCGCAATACTATCTCGAGCGCGGCATTCCCGGCCCCTTCGGCAAGTTCCTCGCCCTTTCCTTCGCCGTCTTCGCGGTCTGCGCCTGCTTCGGCATCGGCAACATGACCCAAGGCAACTCGATCGCCTCGAACCTGCATAGCAGCTTCGCCATCCCGACCTGGGTGACGGGCGCGGTGCTGGCCGCGCTCTCGCTGGTCGTGCTGGTGGGCGGCATCAAGTCGATCGGCAAGGTCACGGCCGGCCTCGTCCCGGTGATGATCCTGTTCTATGTGCTGGGCGCGATCTACATCCTGCTGGCCAATGCCAGCGCAGTCCCAGCGGCCCTCGCCGAAATCTTCGGTCAGGCCTTCACCGGCACCTCGGCCGTCGGCGGCTTTCTGGGCTCGACCATCATGATCGCGGTCCGCTTCGGCGTGGCGCGCGGCATCTTCTCGAACGAATCCGGCATGGGTTCGGCGGCGATCGCGGCGGCCTCGGCCCAGACCACCCATCCGGTGCGGCAGGGGCTGGTGTCGATGACGCAGACCTTCATCGACACGATCATCGTCGTCAGCTGCACCGGCCTCGTCATCATCACCACCGGCGTCTGGAGCGAGGTCGATCCCGCGACCGGCCAGCAGATCTCGGCCTCGGTCATGACCGGGCAGGCCTTCAGTCACGGGCTGCCGGGGCAATGGGGCCATTGGATCGTGACGGTCGGGCTGGTGATGTTCGCCTATTCGACCATCCTCGGCTGGGCCTATTACGGCGAGCGCAATGTTGAGCGTCTGATGGGCCACCGCGCGGTGATGCCGTTCCGGGTGCTGTTCTCGCTGGTCGTGTATTTCGGCTGCACCGTTCCGCTGGGCGTGGTCTGGAACTTCTCGGACGTGATGAACGGGTTGATGGCGATCCCGAACCTGATCGGCCTGCTGATCCTTTCCGGCCTGATCGCGCGCGAGACGAAGCTTTACCTGAAGCACGACCCCAAGCTGGAAGCCAACCGGGCCGAGATCGAAGCCTTCATGCAGGGCGATCCCGGCTGGGAGGAATGGAAACGCAGCGAGCGGCTGGGCTGATCCACATCGGAGGCCGACACGATCACAGGTCGGGTCGGCCCGACGCCTATGGACGGCTGGCAGCCAGACACCAATCCGCCCGATCCCACCTTGCTGCAAGGCATCCTCAAGACCGACTTCCCATTCCGTCAGAGTAAGACGCTTATTCTGTTCGAGGCCGATTTCGGCGTGGGACGTGCGGCAGAAACCCTAGATACGACGCATTCGGTTCGGCGGTGCCGAGAGGGCGGTCGCGAGGCCGCCACTTCAACTTGCGCTCACATGTGAGAGCAACTAGTCTCGCTTGACCTAACGCATGAGAATTCTGTTGCCTAAGAAGCGCTCGCAACCCGCCCCGCAGGCCAGGCCCTCCCGTCAATGCCTGCTTGTTTTGGGCATGCATCGCTCCGGAACAAGTGTCATCACCCAGTTGTTCAGCCTTGCCGGGGCCAGACTGCCCGGTGAGCTGGTGGGTGCAACTGAAAGCAACGAGTTCGGACATTGGGAGCCGGTCTGGCTGAATGATCGCGACGACCGCCTGTTGCGTGACCTTGGCACCGCGTGGAGCGAGTGGTCGCGGATCGACCTTGATACCGTGCCGAGCGACCTCGTTTCGGCCTATGTCTCGGACCTGCGCGGCTTCGTCCAGAAGGAGATCGGGGACAGCCCCCTTCTGGTGCTGAAGGAGCCGCGCACCTGTCGCTTTCTGAACGCGGTCCTGCGCGCCCTCGATGCCGACCAGATCGAGCCGCTGATTGTCATCCCCTACAGAAATCCGCTTGAGGTCGCAGGCTCGCTTCAGGCGCGCGACGGCATGACCCTGCGCGAGGGTATCCTGCTGTGGCTGCGCCACATCCTCGATGCCGAACGCGACAGCCGGGGCCGCAGGCGCAGTTTCGTGACTTATGACAGCCTGTTCGTGGACTGGCGCGGCGAGTTCGCGCGCATCTCGGCCGATCTCGAGATGGTCTGGCCCAATGATCTGGACGCGATCGCCCCCGACGTGGACGAGGCGATTGTCAAGGGCGCCCGCCACAACCGGTGGCTTCATCAGGATCTGGTCGACACCTCTTATACCAGCGGACTCGCGCTGCGCGTTTTCAATGCCTGCGAACTGCTGCTTGCGAACCCGAACGACCCTGCCGCATTGGCCGTCCTCGATCTGGCGCGGGAGCAGTTCGAGGATCTTGTCGACCTGACCCACCGCCCCCTTCAGACGGTCCGGCAGAGTCTCGAGGAAGCGCGTATCGAAGTAGAGTCTCTGACCCAGCGCAACAGCAAGCTCTCCGGCGAAAACGACGAGGTGCGCCACAGCCTCAAGGCCATCTGGGAACTGCATGATATCGTTTCGGAGCTGAACAAGAAGAATGATTCCTTCATCAGCAGCCTGCGCGCGCAGCTGGAGGAAAAGCAGGGGCAGCTGAACAGCGCGCATGAAGGATCGGCGCGCCTTGATCGGGAGATGCAAGCCCTCCGCAGTCAGCTTGACCATGCGCAGGTCGAGGCGGTCCAGCTTGAGCATGCCCTCCGCCAGCAGATCGATGACATTTATGCCAGCCGGTCCTGGCGCGTCACCGGCCCGCTTAGGCTTCTGGGTGGGGCCGCGCGCAATCCCGTCAAGTCCTTGCGCAAGCTTGCCCGGAAACTGCTGTTCGCGGTCTGGAAACTTCTGCCGCTGACGGCCAGCCAGCGCATCGCGATGAAGAACCGGGTTCTGTCCTCGACGGCGGGACGCAAGCTTTTCGGCACCACCGAGTTCTACGCGAACTGGAAAAACCTGCAGATCATGCGCTTCGATGCGCCGTCGTCTGCCCCGTCCAAATCGCGCAAGGGGCAGTCCGCCGACCGCTTTCTGACGGCGGGGGCTGATGCCGCGAACGGCGATGACGGCAAGGGTTGGGTGGAGGTCGATACTGACGACCATTTCGTGCCGCGTCGTATCCAATCCGACCTGACCGATCCGACCGCGCGCCTGATCTGTTTCTACCTGCCGCAGTTTCACGCCATCCCCGAGAATGACGCGTGGTGGGGCGAAGGCTTTACCGAGTGGACTAATGTCCGGCCGGCGCGGCCCATGTTCCCCGGCCATTACCAGCCGCATGTCCCGCTGGACATCGGCTATTACGATCTGACCGATATCAACGCCCAGAAACGCCAGATCGAACTGGCCAAGCTCTACGGTGTCGGCGGTTTCTGCTTCTACTGGTATTGGTTCGGCGGCAAGCGCCTGCTTGAAAAGCCGGTCGAGCAGTGGCTCGAGAACCCCGAACTCGACTTTCCGTTCTGCATCTGCTGGGCCAACGAGAACTGGACGCGGCGTTGGGATGGCATGGAATCCGAAGTCATCATGGGCCAGAACCACTCGCCCGAGGATGACATCGCCTTCATCGCCGAGCTTGGCGGCTATCTCAAGGATCCGCGCTATATCCGCATCGACGGCAAGCCCCTGATCCTTGTCTATCGCCCGAAGCTGCTACCCGATGCCGCGGAAACCGCCGGACGCTGGCGCGACTGGTGCAGGGCCAATGGCATCGGCGAAATCTACCTTGCCTATACGCAGTCCTTCGAACTCGACGATCCGCGAAACTACGGGTTCGATGCGGCGATCGAGTTTCCGCCGAACAACGCGTCGCCCACGGTGCTGACCGAGCGTATCGAAGGGCTGGACCCCGAATTCACCGGCATCGTCTATGACTGGAACTCCTATGTCGACCGCAGCCGCAACTACCCACAGCCGGATTATCGGCTGTTCCGGTCGGTCTGCCCGGCATGGGACAATACGGCGCGGCGCAAGACGGGCGGGGCGATCTTCCTCAACAACACGCCCGCGCAATATGGCGCCTGGCTGGGCAATGCCCTGACCCGCACCCTCGTCGACGCCCCGACCCGGGATGAGCGGATCATCTTCTGCAACGCCTGGAACGAATGGGCCGAGGGTGCTCATCTGGAGCCGGATACCAGGTTCGGCTATGCGTGGCTCGAGACGACCCGCAACGCACTGGACCCGCGGACCATGCCGCGCCATGTCACGCTGGTCGGCCATGACGCGCATCCGCATGGGGCGCAGCTTCTGCTGCTCAATCTGGCGCGGACCTATTGGCAGGCCGGGATACGGGTCAAGGTTCTGCTGCTCGCGGGTGGGGAACTCATCAGCGAATACGAGAAGGTGGCGGCGGTGGCGCAATTGCCCGACCCCGTCAACCAGCGCGACGAGGTGCTGAGGCTGCTGCGGGGCCTGCGCAACGAGCATGACGAAGTGGCCATCGTGAATACCGCCGTATCGGGCAGCGCGGTCGGCCTGCTGCAAGAGGCGGGCTATCGCCCCGTCTCACTGATCCACGAGATGCGCTCGGTCTATAATCAACACAGCCTGACCCGGCAGTTGCGCGACATCGCCGCGGCAGGCGCGCCGGTCGTGTTCCCGGCCAACATCGTGCGCGAGCATTTCGAGGAAGAACTGGGCCGCAAGCTCGACACCGCCGTCCTGCGCCCGCAGGGCATGTATCTGCGGCCAGCCCCCCGCGATGACGCCGCGCGCAGCACCCTGCGGGCGGAATACGGGATCCCCGAAAACGCGCCGCTGGTGCTGGGCGTCGGCTATATGGATCGCCGCAAGGGTGTTGACCTGTTCCTGCGGACGGTCGCAGCCATGCGCGAAGCGGGAGTGCCCGCCGAGGCGATCTGGATCGGTCACGCCGATCGCGACGAACTGCCGCGCCTCGAGGCGCTGGCCGGAGAGTTGGGCGTGGCGGACCATGTGCGCTTCCCCGGCCGCCAGCCAAGCGCGGCAAGGTTCTACGCCGCCGCCGACCTCTTTCTGCTGCCCTCGCGCGAGGATCCCTATCCGTCCGTCGTGCTGGAGGCCATGGCGGCCGAGGCGCCGGTCGTCATGTTCTCGGGGACCACGGGTTCCGAAGACCTCGCCCGACGCGGCTTGGCTATCGCCGTGCCGGCCGAGGATGTCGCTGCGATGGCTGCCGCGGCGATGCGGGTGCTGTCTGACGCCACGGAGACACGCGCCATGGTTTCCGCAGCCGCGCGGCATGTCGCCGAGGAGACGTGCTTCACCGAATACGCCTTCGACCTTCTCAAGCTCGCCGGCCGTGACGTTCCCCGCATTTCCGTGATCGTCCCCAATTACAACTATGCGCAATATATCCGCGAGCGCATCGAAACCGTCGCCGCGCAGGACATGCCCATCCTGGAGATCATCGTCCTCGACGATGCCTCCACCGATCGCAGTGCGGAGGTAATCGCGGAACTGGTCGCGACCAGCCCGGCGCCCCTGCGCTTCGTTCCGGGCGAGGTCAATTCCGGCAATGTCTTCAAGCAATGGCAAAAGGGCCTCGATCTCGCCCGCGGCGACTATATCTGGATCGCCGAGGCCGACGATCTTGCCGAGCCGGAGTTCCTGTCGACCGTCATGCGCGGCTTCGAATCTGAAAATGTCGTCCTTTCCTACTGTGAATCGGCGCAGATGGATGGCGAAGGGAACCCGCTCGCGGCCGATTATCGCTATTACACGAACCCGATCGCTCCGGGGAAATGGGACGGCAACTATGTTTCCGAAGGGCAGAGGGAGATCGAACAGGCGCTGTTCCTGAAGAACACGATCCTCAATGCCTCGGCCGTGGTGATGCGCGCCGACGCGCTGCGCGAGGTTTTTGCCGAGAACCGGGAGGAGATCGAGGGGCTGCGCTTCGCCGGCGATTGGGCGATCTACCTCAACCTGCTGGCAAAGGGTGACATCGCCTATTCCAGCCTGTCGCTGAACCACCATCGTCGCCACCAATCCAGCGTGACCCTCGCGAATTTCGACGAGCGCCAGTTGGGCGAGATAAAGGCCATGCAGGAAAAGGCGAGGCAAGTGATCGGGACGGACGCCGTGCGCGAAAGTCGCGCCGACGCCTATATCGATGAGCTTGAGCACCAGTTCGGTCTGAAGCCCGCCCGGCTCAAGGCAGGGGCCTGAGGGAAGCAAATCCCTTCCGCTCACGAAGGAAACCGCGCGCCGGTCAGGACGCCGCGCGGCCAGTGTCGAGCAGCAGGGTCACGCAAAAACCGGGGGAGAGGTTCCTGAGGATCAGATCCCCATCTGCGGCCTCGACGATCTCCTTGGCGAGCGAGAGGCCCACCCCACTGCCTTCGGTGCCGAGGAAACGGCCGCGCCGCGTCACCTCGTCAAGCTGGGCGGGGGGAACGCCGGGGCCGTCATCTTCGATCGTCAGGCCCAGCCGTCGCCCCTGCGGCGCAGCGGCGATCCGCACACGCGTCCGGGCATGGCGCAAGGCGTTCTCGGCGATGCTGCCAATGGCCTCGGTCAGGTCATAGGGATCGATCCGCACGCGCTGGCCCGCTGGAATCTCGGAGATGATCGCGATTTCGGCGCCACGGGCGGTGCGCTTCAGGACGGCGACGATCTTGGCCACGATCTCCGCCGGATCGGCCAGTCCCTCGGCCCCGATGCGCGCCCGGCCAAGCTCGCGGTCCACGCTGGCGCGGATACTGTCAGCGATCTGGTCGATGGCATCGGCGGAGGCCATCTGGCCGGCCTGCCTCAGCCGGCTCGTCTCGCCATACATGGCCTGAAGCGGGGTTTTCAGCGTATGCGCCAGATCGGCGGCGCGATGCCGAGCCCGCGTGATGCGCCGGTCGCGATCCTCCAGCAGCTCGTCGATGGCGGAGGCGAGCGGCCTGACCTCAAGCGGCAGATCCTGACCCATCCGGGCAAGGCGACCGTCCTGCAGCGCCCCGACCTTGCGATGGACATCGGCGAACAGCCGCATCCCCAGCCCGACCTGCACCACCGAGGCGAGGACCAGCAGCAGACCCAGCACCAGCAGCGCCGGAACAAGATCGCGATCGAAGAGGCTCTGCGCCTCGTCCAGCAATGCGCTGCTGACGGCAACCGCGATGCGGACTGGTTGCCCCTCGCTGCCAACTCGGATGCTGCGGTCGAGGATCAGCAGGCGCTGGCTGTCCGGCCCCTCGCCCTCGGTCAGCCGGATCGCCCCACCGGCGGGCGCGGCCGATGCAAGCGGCAGCACCGTGTCCCAGAGCGATTGCGAACGATAGGTTTTGCCGTCGATCTCGATCTGCCAGTAAAGCCCGGAATAGGGCTGCAGATACCGCTGGTCGCCGCCGATCGATTCACTCGGCGCGGCGGGCGGCTGGTCGCCCTCGAACCCGGCCACCAGCGCCATGCTCTTGGCCTCAAGCTCCTGATAGGTCAGCCGCGTGACCTGCCGGTTGAACATTACGCTGAGCGCCAGATCCGCCGCCAGAAGCGCCAGCGCAATGGCAAGGATCGCGCCGATGCTGAGACGCCAGCGGATCGAACCGCGCATCAACCTCAAGACGGCTGCTCCAGAAAATATCCAAAGCCGCGGCGCGTGCCGATGATCCCCGCACCGGTCTTGCGGCGCAGGCGGGTGATGATGGCCTCGATCGCGTTCACGTCGCGGGAATCGTCGTCGCCATAGACCTGCTCCAGCAATTCGCCCGGCGACATGACGCGGTCGGCATTCAGCACCAGGCAGGAAAGCAGCCGGAACTCCAGCGCGGTCAGGTTGAGCGCCCGCCCGTCCACCGAGACGCTTTGCCGGTTGGTGTCCAGCACCAGCCGCCCGACCTGCTGCACCGGATTGACCCGACCCGACGCGCGCCGGATCAGCGCACGGGCGCGCGCGACCAGTTCCTCCATGCGGAAGGGCTTGGGGAGGTAGTCGTCGGCCCCGGCGTCGATGCCCTCGACGCGCTCGTTCCAGCTTCCGCGCGCGGTCAGGACCAGAACCGGCGTATCCACCCCCTCGGCCCGCCAGCGCCTAAGGACCGTCAGCCCGTCGAGCCGCGGCAGGCCGAGGTCAAGGACGATCAGGGCGTAGTCCTCGGTCCCGCCCCGGAACCAGGCGGCATCGCCATCCTCCGCCCTTTCGGACAGGAAGCCCGCCTGCTCCAGCGCCTGCGCGATATCGGTGGCGATACGGGGGTCGTCTTCGACGATCAGGCAGCGCATGGGTCAGTCATCGTCCTCATCCTCGATCTCAAGGATCCTGCCCGTCGCGGCCTCGATCTCGACCTCGAAAAGCCGGCCCTCGGGACTGAGGATATCAAATTCATAGGTCAGCACACCCTCCTCCAGTTCAAGCTGGATTTCCACGATCTGGCCGTCGAATTCCGCCCGCAGGATGTCGAGGATGCGGTCCAGCGGCAGGATCTCACCGCGCAGCACTGCAGCGCGGGCGAAGGCAGCATCAAGCCCGTCCTCGGCCTCAAGCTGCGGCAGCGGCGCCTGCGCATGGGGCGCGGCGGCAGGACCAAGCCAGAACAGGGCCGCTGTGCAAAGGATCGAAACCGGACGTCGCATCATCGCGCGACCCTAGCGGGTCCTTGCTGACAGCTCACTGACAGGATCAGCCATGCCCCGGCCGGACATCACCCGCCACTGAAGACCCGCGCGATGGTTTCGCCACCTGACAGATGGCCCGGTATTCGGCGGGTGTCCTGCCCGTGTGGCGGCGAAACACCCGCGTCAGGTGGCTCTGGCTGGAGAACCCGGAGGCCGCCGCCACCCCGGCGATGGACTGGCCGCGCCGAAGCAGCGCCCGCGCGCGGTCCACGCGCCGCTCCAGAATCCAGGCATGCGGCGCGATCCCGCGCGACAGGCGGAACATGCGGTGAAAATGAAACTCCGACATGCCCGCCAGCCGGGCAAGGTCCTCCAGATGGATCGCCTCGTCCAGATGGGCCTCGATCCAGTCATCGACCCGGTGCAGCACATGCGGGGCCAGACCGCCGCGAACCGCCGCCGCCTTGCCGTGAAGCGTGCCGTAAAGTTCCGCCAGTGCGCATTCGGCATAGAGCGCGTCGCCCGCCTCGGCCGCACGGGCAAGCCCGCTCAGCGGCGCGGCAAGGCGCGGGTCATCGGCGAAGGTCACTTCGGGCAGGTCCAGCAGCCGCGCATCACGATCATGCGTGCGGGCGAACCCGCTGCGAAGCCGCTCATCCGACAGGTAGACATGCACGAAGCGGAACGGCGCGGTGATCTCCCAGCTTGATCCGCAACCCTCGGGCATGATGCAGACCGCGCCGGGATGGCCGGAGACGCCGCCCGCATCGGTGCGCCGCGTCCCTGTCCCGCCATTCAGGTAAAGGCTGAACGTGTGGTTCCGGGGCGCTTCATAGCTGATCCGGTCATCATGGTTCTGCCATATCGCAACCGAGGCGCCCACGCCCAGTTCCAGCCAGGCGGTCCTTGTCGCGACCGGTGACCGGCCCAGAAAATCGTGAACTGCCTGTTTCATGCGAGAATCGTTATCCGATCGCCCCTTCCGGCGAAAGCGACCCCCGCCGCATTTGCGCAAGATCGTGCAAAACAGCAATCGGCCCGCAGGTTATGCCCGGCGCATGAACAACTTCATCCTGTTTGCCGCAACCGTCCTGATCTGGGGCACGACCTGGATCGCCATCGCCCTGCAGGTCGGGGAGGTGCCGGTCGTGGTCTCGATCTTCTACCGCTTCGCGCTGGCGGCGCTGCTGATGCTGGCGGGCCTTGCGGTGGCGGGCCGGCTTCGGCGGCCGGCGCGCTGGCGGTTCGTCGTCCTTCAGGCCTTCTGCCTCTTCTGCTTCAATTTCATCGGCCTCTACAACGCGGCCACGCTGATCCCTTCCGGGCTGGTTTCGGTCGTCTTTTCGCTTGCCTCGATCTTCAACGCCGTCAACGCGCGGATCTTCTTCGGCGATCGGATCACGCTGCGCGTGCTCGCCGCGGGGACCATCGGCGTGGCGGGCCTCGTCCTGCTGTTCTGGCAGGACCTGTTCACCACGCTCGATGCCCGCAGCCTGCGAGGCATCGCATGGGCAGGGTTCGGCACCTTGATGTTCTCGTTCGGGAACATGGCGTCGCGCCGGAACTCTGCTCTCGGCATCTCTCCGGTGACGGCCAATGCCTGGGGGATGGGAATCGGGGCAATCGCGCTTTTGGCGCTGATTTTCCTGACCGGAGAGCCGATGGTCGCGCCCCAGGGCGTCAGCTATTGGGCCGCGCTGATCTACCTGGCGCTGATCGGATCGGTGGTCGGGTTCACCACCTACCTGATGCTGGTGAAACGGCTGGGTTCGGCCAAGGCCGGCTATGCCACGGTGGTGTTTCCGGTCATCGCGCTTGGCATCTCGACCTTCTTCGAGGGGTTCCACTGGACGCCGACCGCCATATCTGGTGTCTGCCTGACGATCATCGGCAATATGGTGATGTTTGCCCGACGCTGAGGGCACACGGACAGGCGTTCGCAGGGCAAGGAGCGCTTGTGCCACGGACCCGGCCGGCACGGCTCCGACCTGTCTAAATGGTCAGGTGCGGCGCGCGATAAACTTCGTGACCAATTTCCCAACCCGTTTAAACTGGTGGGTGTAAAGATTAGCCCCGATACGGCTTTATAAGGCCAATAGTATGAGTAGTTCGCCGGTTTTTGTTCTGCGTCCTGTTCTGCCCGCGTTTTCGGATTTCCTTCCACTCCTCGAGAGTATCTGGGGAAACCGGGTCCTCACCAACAACGGTCCGATCCTGCGCCAGTTCGAGGCGCAGTTGGCGGCCCATCTGGGGGTGGAGCATCTCTCGCTGGTCTGCAACGCCTCGCTCGGGCTGGTGCTCGCGCTGCGGCTTCACGGGATCACGGGAGAGGTCATAACCTCGCCCTTCTCCTTCGTCGCCACCTCGCATGCGATCCGCTGGGCCGGGGCCGAACCGGTCTTCGCCGATGTGGACCCCCATACGCTCAACCTCGACCCGGCCGCGGTCGAGGCGCGCATCACGCCCCGGACGCAGGCCATCATGCCGGTCCATTGCTATGGCATCCCCTGCGACACCGAGGGGCTGGCCGCCGTTGCCCGGCGACATGGGCTGAAGATCATCTATGACGCCGCCCATGCCTTCGGGGTGCGGCGGAACGGCAAGCCGATCGTGGCCGAGGGCGACCTCTCGGTCCTCAGCTTCCACGCCACGAAGGTATTCCACAGTTGCGAGGGTGGGGCGATCATCTCGCCCGACCGCCAGACCAAGCTGGCGGTGGACCGGATGAGCAATTACGGCATCGTGGACGAGGTGACGGTCTCGGATATCGGCCTGAACACCAAGATGAGCGAGCTTCACGCCGCGGTCGGGCTGGCGCTGCTGCCCCGGATCGACGAGATGATTGCCGCCCGGGACGGCATCGCGCAGCGCTATTGGGATGCGCTGTCGCAGATCCCCGGCCTGCAATGCCTGTGCCCGCCGGGGCAGCCGGGACACAATTCCTATGCCTTCCCGATCCGGGTGGGACGCGAATATCCAATGTCGCGCGACGGGCTTTACGACAGGCTGCGCGAACACGGAATCTTTGCCCGGCGCTATTTCCATCCGCTGATCTCGGACCTTCCGATGTACAGCACGCTTCCCTCGGCCGCGCCCGAACATCTGCCGCAGGCCCGGCTCGCTGGCGAGGAAATCCTGTGCCTTCCCCTTTATCCCGACCTGCCGGAGGCTGATCAGGAGCGCATCATCGCCATCGTCCGCCAGCCATGCTGAACACGGCCCTGATCTCGCGCAATCTCGCAAGGTTGCTGCGGAGGGGGCCATGCGAGCTCGCGGAATTCGCGGTTGAGCGGCAGGTGATCTGCGCGGCCGAGGAAACGTCGCGGCCGCCCGCTCTCTATCCCGAGGGCGCGATGGAGAGGGTCGTCGCCCTGTCCCCTTGGCGTGACCGGGAGGTCGAGCGCGGCCTGATCGAAGGGAGCCCGGTGGAACATGCGGCGACCGAGGCGCTGCTTGTTCCTGACGCGGTTCTGGCCGGGGCCTATATCTATCGCGGAGGCGCGAAAGAAAGGGTCGGGATCGGTCCCGCGCGGATGCTCGATCCCGCCCTGCCCGCGGCGCATGTCCTGCCGGAGGCGCATCTGGTTTCGACCTGGACGGGGGCGGATTTCTTCGGGAACTTCATTCAGGACAGCCTGCCGCTTGAACTGATCCCGAAACCGGACCAGCCGCGCATCGGCGCCCCGACCAAGCCCTATCTGCACGAGGTGGGCTATCGCGACCTGCTGGAGCTGCCCGCCCCGCCCATGCCCGGCCATGCCCGCATTGCCCGGCTGACGCTTTACCGGGACTTCTCGCAGAATAGCTACAAGGTCGCGCGCTACGAGGAGTTGCGCAGCCGCCTGCGCGCCCATCTGGGTCCGGCGAAGCCCCCAAGGGGCGTTTTCCTGCGCCGCGGCACCGCACATGGAGAGCCGCGCAGGCTGGTCAATGAGGACGCGCTGGCCGAGTTGCTGGAGCGGGAAGGTTTCGACATCATCGCCATCGAGGAGACCAGCGCCGCCGACATCCTGCGCCGCGCGATGGACGCCTCGGTCGTGGTCGCGGTCGAGGGCAGCCACCTCGCGCATGCCATCTACACGCTGGCGAAAGGCGGGTCGTTTCTGGTCATCCAGCCGCCCGACCGCTTTGCGATGCCCTACAAGGAATACGCGGATTGCATGGGGATGAAGTTCGGCTTCGTCGTCGGACTGCCTGCCAATGCAGGTTTCGCGGTCGATCTGGATGAGATCAAACCGATGCTGGAGCGTTTGACATGAGGGATGACAGGCCCGACGGTCCGACCGAATTGATCCTGCTGCCCTCGCTCAGGGCGCAGCGCGGCCCTCGTGGCGGGCTGGTGCTGACCCGAAAATACATGGAGGGCGCCGCCGAATATGCCCGGAACTGGCCCGGTCCCGTCGCCAGCCTCGTCGAGTTGGACGAAACGCCGACCACCGACATGGACCATGTCGAATACATGCCGGGCGAGGGCGAGACGGCACTGGAACTGCGACCTTCGGACCCGCAGACGCTGGCACGGCGGCTTTCCGGCGCGGCGCAGGTCGTGGCCTTCCTCGCGCGCGGGGAACTGCCCATGCTCGATGTCTGCCAGCAGATCGGCCTGCCCGTGGTCTTCGTGACCGAATATTCCCCGAGGACCGAGCGCCAGATCCTCGCGGGCGAGCAGATGAACCCCATCCGGCGGATGCGCCGTCTGCTCTGGCTGTGGCGAACCGAACGGATCCGCCGCGCGATGCTGAAGCGGGCGGCCGGGCTCCAATGCAGCGGCCTGCCCACCTATGAGAACTATCAGGGCCTTTGTGCCGACACGCTGCTGTTCTTCGACAATCGCGTGCGCGCGGATGAGGTGATCTCGGATCAGGCGATGTCCGCGCGGGCGCAGCGCGTCCGGCAGAACGAACCGCTGCGGCTGGTCTTCGGCGGGCGCATGGTGCCGATGAAGGGCGTGATGGAACTGCCCCGCGTCGCGGCCGAGTTGCGGCGGCAAGGCATCCCCTTCACCCTCGACATCTTTGGATCTGGCCCCCAGAAGGACGCCCTCCAGCAGCTTATCCGGGCCGAGGGTTTGCAGGATCAGGTCATCCTGCGCGGGGTTCTGGATTTCCAGACCGGCTGGATCCCCTATCTTCGCGACAAGGCGGATCTGTTCCTGTGCTGCCATACGCAGGGCGATCCCTCCAGCACCTATCCCGAGGTCATGTCCTGCGGCGTTCCCATCGCGGGATATGCCAATGACGCCTTCCGGGGCATCGTCGAGGTTTCAGGCTCGGGCTGGGCGGTGCCGGTTTTCGACGCGGTAGGGCTGGCCAGCGCCATCGCCAAGCTGCACCGTGATCGCGACGCCATCGTCAAGGCGGCGTTCCGGGCGCGGGATTTCGCCCGCGGCCATGTGTTCGAAGTGACCTTCGCCGAGCGCACCCGGCATTTCGTGCGAACCAGCCGCCTGCCCGACAGGCTGAAGTCGGATCCCGCGCAAGAGGCTGTGCGGGCGCTTTCCGAAGCACATCCAGCCCCTGCCGGGCCGCTTCACTGACCAGCCCGGCGCCGGTCCCGCGCGGTCTGATCCTGATCACGAAATGACCCGGATGCTTACTTCCGGTTGTCGTCGCCCCCTTTCTTGTTAATCATCAACGAAAACAAATCGCGCCCGGAAAGGGCGTCAGTTGGGGCAGTAGGATGAAAACCTCGAACAAGAAGCCTTGGCCGCTGGCCTTGCTGCTTGCCGCTTCGTTTCTGGTGGCGGGCTGCGGCTTTCCTCGCCGTCATAGCGAGCTGGAATGCATGGAGCGCGCGATCTATTTCGAAGCCAACCGCTCCAGCCGGGATGGCATGATCGCGGTCGGCAGTGTGGTGATGAACCGCGTCGAATCCAGCCGCTATCCGAACAGCGTCTGCGCCGTGGTCGCGCAGAAAGGGCAGTTCGCACCCGGCATCATGACCCGCCGGATGGATCCCAGATCGCTGCCCCCGGTCCGTGACGCCGCCCGCGCGGTCCTGCGCGGCGAGCGTCACCCGATGATCGGCGAGGCGATGTTCTTCCATGCCGCGACCCACAGGTTCTCCTATGACAACATGCATTATGTGCTGGTGGCGGGCGGAAACGCTTTCTACGAAAAGCGCAAGAGCTACCTTGTGACGCAACCGGTTCCGCCCCGCCCGATCGAGCATTGGTAGATCGCTGCGGATTGATCGTTGCAATTGAAACGATCTGTGGTAGAGATGGTCGCCGACGGGCAAGGCCCGGGCGCCCCTGCCGGGTCGGGTGGCGCGATGGAATGATTGCAGGAGACATGTCGTGACGCCGGTTGTTCAGCCGTTGCGCAGCCGGATTGCGGCTGCCAACCAAGCAGATTGCGAATTTCCCATCCAGAACTTGCCCTATGGCGTGTTCTCGACACCCGATGCCGCGGCGCGCTGCGGTGTTGCGATCGGGGACATGATCCTCGACCTCGCCGAATGCGAGCGCCGGGGGCTGGTCGATGCCGAAGGTACGTTCGCGCGCCCGCAGCTCAACGACTTCATCGCTCTGGGCCGCGAGGCATGGGACCGGACGCGCGCGCGGCTGACCCAGCTTCTGGCCGAAGGGGCGGAGGAAGATCTGCCGCTGGTGCCGATGGCCGATGCGACGCTGCACCTGCCGATCCGCGTGACCGAGTTCACCGATTTCTACGCCTCGCGGAACCATGCCTTCAACGTCGGCGTGCTGTTCCGTGGGCCGGAAAACGCCTTGCCGCCGCAATGGACCCATATGCCGATCGGCTATAACGGCCGGGCTTCCTCGGTCGTGGTCTCGGGGACCGAGATCCGGCGCCCGATGGGTCAAGTCAAAGGCGAGGATGGCCCGGTCTGGACCGCCTGCCGCCGGCTCGATCTGGAAATGGAACTGGGCGCGATCGTCGGCGCCGACAGCCGCATGGGCGAGCGCGTCAGCGTGGACGAAGCCGAGGAGATGATCTTCGGCTATGTGCTGCTCAATGACTGGTCGGCCCGCGATATCCAGGCGTGGGAATATCAGCCGCTCGGTCCGTTCCAGTCCAAGGCGCTTGGCACCACGATCGGCGCCTGGATCGTGACGCAGGCCGCGCTGGAGCCGTTCCGTAGCACGGGCGCCGAGCGCAGCAATCCCCTGCTGCCCTATCTGGCCGAGAGCCGGCCGGGCCTTTACGATATGACGATCGGCTGGACGATGAACGGGCAGCCGATGTCGCGCACCAATTATAACGTCATGTATTATTCCAGCGCGCAGCAACTGGCCCATCACACCGAATCCGGCTGCCCGATGCGGGTCGGCGACCTTCTGGGCTCCGGCACCATCTCGGGGCCAAGCCGCGACCAGACCGGGGCGCTGCTGGAAATGACCGAAGGCGGCAAATCGCCGGTCGAGGTGAATGGCGCGGCGCGGACCTTCATCGAGGACGGGGACGAGATCGGCCTTTACGGCTTTGCCCAAGGTGACGGATACCGGATCGGCTTTGGCCCCTGCACCGGCCGCATCCTGCCGGCGCGGGACTGATCATGGCCAGCCCGATCGTATTGCATGACTACTGGCGGTCCTCGGCCTCCTACCGCGTGCGGATCGCGCTGGCGCTGAAAGGCCTTGCCTATCAGCGCGTCACCGTCGATCTGGTGGCCGGCGATCATCGGTCGCCGGCGCATCTGGGCCTGAACCCGCAAGGTCTGGTCCCGGCGCTGGAGATCGACGGGCTGGTTCTGACCCAGTCCCTCGCGATCCTCGAATATCTCGAGGAAACCCGGCCCGAGACGCCCCTGCTTCCCGCGGGCGCGGGTGCGCGGGCCCATGTCCGGGCCATTGCCCTTGCCATCGCCTGCGAGATCCATCCGGTATCCAACCTCGGCGTGCTGAAGCGGGTCGAGGGGTTGGCCGGGCCAGACGCGCGGTCCGACTGGAACCGAGAGAACATCTCGCGCGGGCTGGAGGCGGTGGAGGCCATGCTGGATCATCCCGGTTTCACCGGTGCGTTCTGCCACGGAGACATGCCGGGGATCGCCGATTGCACGCTGATCCCACAGCTTTACAACGCCTCGCGCTGGGGCGTCGCCTTTGACCATCTGCCCCGGATTTTCGCCGTCGCGCGCGCTTGCGCGGCGCTCCCGGCCTTTGCATCCGCCCATCCCGACCGGTTTGATCCGTCGGCGGCGGGCTGAAGGGTCGGCCTGCCGGGACCGACATACCCCCTCCATCGGATAACGTTGGAGGGCGGAATCCGGGAACGACCGGATGACAGGTGACAGCAGCCGGTATCGCGCGGCATCCTCGCCTCTGCCTGCGTAGCCGGTGGCCACTACGCAATCTGCCCCATCGGCCGCGATTATACCCCCAACATGTGAGAAGCCTCCCGGCGATCCGGATGACCCGCGCGGAGTCGGAAACCGCGGCGGCATCGCCCGGATCATTGCGGCCCGGCCCGCGAACCCGTCAGGTGGCAGACTATCGCCCATCGGCTAACAATTTGCGGGAAGTGCCCCAGGTTGTTAGAGGATACGTCATGGAATTGCCGGGCGGCCCGTGGCTGAATAGGGTGATCGCGACGAATCCCGTTCAGCCGGCGGGACCGGCAAGCTCTCGCCGACCGGGTTGGCAGCGATGTCGTGATGCGCGAGGATGGCAGGCCTGACAGACGAGGAGCGAAAGATCAGCGGAACGAAGAACACGATCGGACGTGGCGCCGGTCGCCACCGGGGTATCGGACCCCGTGTTGCTATCTGAACCTCAATCGCATCACCTCAAGCGCCCGGACCCCTGCCCGAGATGAAAGACGGAATTCATGGCTGAAAAAATGATGCCGATCGGCTCGCTCTGGATCGGGGGCGCGCTGTCCTGGCTGGAAATCGCATCCATCCGGAGCTTCGTTGATCTGGGGCACGACTACATCCTCTATGCCTATGACGAGATCCCGAATGTTCCCGAAGGTGCCCAGCTACGGGACGCGCGCGAGATCTGGGACACCGACAGCATTCAGGTCTACAGCAACCAGAGTCCGGCGCTGCATGCCGACATCTTCCGCGTGATGATGGTCGCGCAGACCGGGCGCGCTTGGGTCGATACCGACATCATCGCCCTGCGCCCGTTCCCGAAGAAGCTGAAGTGGTATATCGGCCACGAGCGCTCCGATCGCCTCGAATTGGGAAACGCGGTTCTCGGCGCTCCGAAATCGTCGGTGATGCTGCGGGAACTGCACGAATTTCTCAGCGATCCGTTCCCTGTTCCGCCCTGGCTTGGCGGCGGGCAGCGGCAGAAGCTCCTCGATCAGAAAGACCGGGGTGAACCCGCCCGCAGCGGCGACATGCCCTGGGGCACCTTCGGGCCCAAGGCGCTGACATGGTTCGCCCGAAAGACCGGCGAGATCGAACATGCCTAACCGGTCGAGACGTTCTTTCCCGTCACGTTTCACGACCGGAAAGCCCTGATCGAAGCCCGGTTTACCGACAAGCTGGCAGAAAAATTCGAGCGACATGACAGCCTCTGCGTGCATCTCTATTCGCGCTGGCTGCGGAAAAGCTGCGAGCGGTCCTCGCATGGCCTCCCGCCGCGCAATAGCTGGATCGGGAAGTGGATCGAGGCGAATGGCCTCGCCGATTACGGATCACTTCCGGCTAGCGATGTGATGCCTGAAAAGGGCAAGCGTGAAGAGGCGAAGCCGGGAGAGGACGCGCCCGAGACATCGGGGAAGGCAAAGAAAAGAAAGAAGGAGAAGCCCGCGCCCGTTGGCCTCAGGACCAAACAATCCAGAGCCGCAGCCGCCAAAACCGCCGAGGACGAAGCCTTCCTCGCCGATCTTCTCGCCCGCAAGAAGAAGATTCCGGGCGGAGCGAATGTCTCCTCCCATGGCCGCGTCACGATCGTCACCATGGCCAAGGATGAGGGGCCCTATATCCTTGAATGGGTGGCCTATCACCATCTTCTCGGCTTCACCGATATCCTCGTCTACACCAATGATTGCACGGACGGCACGGACGAACTTCTGGACGCGTTGGCCGAACTGGGATTGGTCACGCGGCAGGATAACGGACCATGGCGCGACAAGCCTCCGCAGTCGCGCGCCTTGCATCGCGCCTCACAGAATCCTCTGGTCATCGGTTCCGATTGGGTGCTGGTGATGGATCTTGACGAGTTTGTCTCGATCAAGACCGGCGAGGGCAGGATCGACAGCCTCATCGACGAGATCCTCGGCAATGGTGCGACCGGCATGTGCCTGACATGGCGCTTCTTCGGCAGCAACGGGCTGGAGGAGTTCGAGCCGGAGCCGGTCGTGACCCGCCTGACCGGCGCCGCGCCCGAGGATTTCAGCAAGGGCTATGGCATCAAGACGCTCTACAAGAACGATCCGAAGCTCCGCATTGCGATCCATCGCCCGTATCTGAACATGCGGGTCGCACGATCCGAGGAAGGCCGGGACTATGCCCTGAACTGGATCAGCGGCAGCGGCGAGCCGCTCAACGGACGCAAGATGAGTTGGAAGAGCAGCCGCAAGAACGTGGGCTACGGGCTTGCGCAGATGAACCACTACGCCGTCAAGTCGCGCGAGGAATACCTGCTTCGCCGGATGAGGGGCGATGTTCTGGACAATCACAGCAAGTACGATGCCAAATATTTCGGCTTCTTCGACCGCAACGAAGTCACGGACCTTGCGGCGCGGCGGTTCGAGAAGCAACTGCGCAGCTACATGACCCGCCTGCGCCGATATGCCCCGGTTCGCAACGCCTGCCAGCTTATCGAGGAAAGGCGTCAGGAAAAGATTGTGCGTCTGCGCTCTGCCGAAGGATACCGGCAAAGCATCGACGAATTGCAGAGCCTGGCCTTTCACATCGCCAAGAAAGCGAAGCGGCTCGGATGAGTGGGTCGGATATCACCTTCATCCGCACGCATCGCTTTGGCGACGGGGAAGATCGCCTTGCAGGACAGCTTGAAAGGTTCTTCGGACCCGGAAATGTCGCCATCTGCGTGGATGAGAGCCGAGGGCCGGTTGATACCGGGCGCTGGCCGAAATCCAGCCTGACGCCCGACCGGGTTCTGGAAATGGTCGGAAAGCCCATTCCCAAGGACTGGGGCTGGCGGATGGGCGACCTCTGCCACATTGCGATCGCCGAGGATTTCGGGCCGCGCGCGAACCAGTGGTTGGTCGAGAATGACGTCCACGTCCCCCAGGGCAGCGAGGTCGCGATCTTTGGGCGGCTGTCCCGGATCGAGGCGGATTTCATGGCCTGCAACCTCGGCCCGAAAAAGGTCAAGCCGATCGCAGAGGCCGTCACCATCGCCCTGCCTTCGGCCGAAATGGGCTGCATCTTCGCCTTCAACCGGCTTGCCGGCTTCCGTGTCTCCGAATTGCGCGAGGTCCGGCGCGAGATATCGCGCGGACTGGTGGGCGCCAGACGGGCCATGCCGAATGACGAGGCGGTGCTGGCCAATCTGGGAACGCATTCGGGGTGGAGGATGGTCGACCTGTATCGGGCCGCGCCGGAAGTGTTCGCGCCCGCCTGGTTCGACACCAACCCGCCAATGCTGCGCGAGGCGCTGGACCGGGCGCCTGCCGGCAGCTTGCACCTGACCCACCCCGTCCTGACCTTTGACCAGGTGATGCGGCGGGTCTCGCAGCACGCGGCCGAGGGGCACCCGCAGAAATACAAATCCGGGCGGATGCGCCGTATCCTTGGCGCACTGCCCCCGGATCAGCGCGAAGAACTGGCGGCCGTGCTGAAGCGCAGCGAAGACCTCGCCCCGTCCGGGAAAGCCTGACCCGGACGCGGCCTAAGCCCGCGTCCGGGCCCGTGGATCAGTTCCGGAGAGCCTGCATCAGGCTGATCACGCCCAGCACCTTCTGGGTGTTATTGTCGACGCGATAGACCTGGTCATTGTCCCTGTAATAGTTCCAGTCCCGGCGCTGCTCCAGATTGTAGAGGCGCATGTCCTGGACGCGGTCATAGTCCGAGGGACGGAAACGCTCTCCGACACGATACTGGCGGTGTTTGTGGTGGTGCTTCTTGTGTCCGGGCGGGACGCAATCCCGTCCCTTCTTGGCAAGGCCGGGCGGGCAGTGCCACACCTTGCCATGGCGGTGGTCCCGGTCGTGATGGTGGCCGCGGCGATCGTCGCGGTCGTGGTCACGATCGCGGCGGTCATGGTCGCGGCGGTCGCGATCATGGGGGCGCGGGTTGAAGCGCTCCACCGAATCGGGCCGGTCATGGCGCGGATAGAATTGATCGGCATGGACGCCGCCGGCCAGAATTGAAGTGACGAAAAGAGAGCTGATGAAGACCCGAAGTTTCATGGCGATCCGGATAGGAAGTTGACTGGATCCGGTAATGCGGCTTCCTGCGGGGGTCGGCAATGCGGATTTCGGGGGCATGCAGCCAATCGGCAAAGTTCAGCTTGACCTCGGCAAGGTTCAGCCGGCGAGCCTTCCCTGCGACAAGGCATGCTCGACCCCGGCGCGCAGGTGATGGCGCAGCAGCTCGACCGCGGCCCGCGTGTCGCGCGTCAGGGCGGCATCCTTCAGCGCGCCATGTTCGGGCCGCGAGGCTGAGGGCCGGAAGGCCAGCGCGATCATCTGGTAACGAAGATACTTGTCGAAGATCTCGGCATGGGTCTGCATCAGCACGCGTGAACCGCAGGCCGCGATCAGGGCCTGATGGAACTGCCAATCGCTGAGGCGCCACTCCGCGATCCGACTGGCATCCCCGGCCTCCAGCCGTTCCTCATGCGCGTCCAGCCGGTGATGCGCGGCGATGACGCCGACCTCCCAGTCGAGGGTGCCGGCTGCAAAGCTGCGCGCCAATGCATGCTCCTCGATCAGCAGGCGCAGTTCGGCGATCTCGCGCAGCCCCTCGGCCGAGACGGGCGCGACCTGAAAACCCCGCTGCCCCTCGGCCAGAACGAAGCCATCGGCTGCCAGACGCGCCAAGGCCTCGCGCAGCGTGCTGGCGCCGGCCGGATAGTCCTCCTTCAATTGCTCGAGGCGCAGGCGCTGGCCGGGTTTGAGCTGCCCCATGATGATGTCATGGCGCAAACGCTGATAGATGCCGGCGCCGACAGTCTCGCGCATCTGGGGGGGGCTTTCGCGGTTCATCGTGACCATTCCGGATCCTGAAACAGGCCGTGCGCGACGGTAAAATCGATGCAGGCCCCGATATGCGAGACAAGGATGGCCCGGGCGGCGGCGGCATCGCGCTCCAGCGCGGCAGCCAGCAATGCGCCATGCTCGCGGCTCGCATCCTCGCCCCGGAACATGACCAGAAGCACCTGATAGCGCTGGAAGCGGTCGAAGATCCGGCGATGGGTCGAGAGAAGCTCGGACGAGCCGCAGGCCGCGATCAGCGCGGCGTGAAACTCGCGATCATAGCGTTTCCACTCGGCGGTGACGCCACGGTCACCGGCAAGCATCCTTGCCTCCATCCGGGCAAGCTTGTGATGCGCGGCGACGACCGCCGCCTCCCATTCCAGATCACCGGCGGCGAAGGATGGTCCGATGGCGTGGCATTCCAGCAGGACGCGCATCTCCGAAATGTCGCGCAGATCCTCGGCCGAGATTCCGGCGACCTCGAAGCCCTTCTGCGCCTCGAAGAGGATCAGCCCCTCGGCCGCAAGCCGTCCCAGAACCTCGCGCAGGGTGGCGATGCTGACCTGATAGTCGTCGCGCAGCCGTTCCAGCCGCAGCTTCATGCCCGGAGGAAGTCGGCCAAAGATGATGTCGTCGCGCAGGCGCTGATGGGTCAGTTCCCCCGTCGGGCCTGCTGCCTGCATGTCCGCTGTCATGGCCATCCCCTTCCCCGCCTCCATATGGGCGCGTCCGAAACGGCGCACAAGCCAGGTTCGTCGCGACTATATGGTAAAACAGATTATATCAGATGATCCGAAGATAAAGTATTGATTGGCGATTGCTCCGATGCCATGCTTCCCCAAGGCCGGAGCACAAGGGGAGTGCGTGCGCCTGTCGTTCAGGGGAGGAAAAGATGAACAACAATGTGACACGGCGCAGTTTCGCCGCCCTCGGTGCCGCTGCCTTGGCCACGCCTTTCCTTGCGCGGATGGGCCGCGCACAGGATCCGATCAAGCTGCGCTTTTCCGCCGTATTCTCGGAGCAGGACATCCGCGCCGAGATGATGAAGAAATTCGTCGAGGCGATCGGCCCCGGCTTCGCTTATGAAGGCTTCTATGGCGGCGTGCTGTTCAAGCAGGGCACCGAGCTGGTGGCGCTTCAGCGCGGCAACCTGGAGATGTCGAACATCGCGCCGCAGGACGTGTCGAACCAGGTTCCGGCATGGTCGGTGCTGACCTCGGGCTATCTGTTCCGCGACGCCGCCCATCTGACCAAATTCTTCGCTTCGGACGCGGGAACCGAGATGAAGGCGCTGGCCGAGGGGCAGCTTGGCATCAAGATCCTGGGGCCGACCTTCTACGGCACGCGTCAGGTCGGGCTGAACAACGACAAGAAGATCAACACGCCCGCCGATCTGGCAGGGATCAAGCTGCGGATGCCCGGCGGCGAGGCCTGGCAGTTCCTTGGTCAGGCGCTTGGGGCGAACCCGACGCCGATGGCCTATGCCGAGGTCTATACCGGCCTTCAGACCGGCGCCATCGACGGACAGGACAATCCGCTGCCCAATGTCGAGAACATGAAGTTCTACGAGGTGATGAAGCAGATCGTCATGACCTCGCATCTGGTCGCATTCGACCTGCTGACGCTGTCCGGCAAGGTCTGGGAAGGCCTCTCGGACGAGCAGAAGGCGACCGTCCAGAAGGCCGCCGACGACGCCATCGCGTTCTCCACCGCCGAGCATGTGAAGCGCGAGGAGGAGCTTGCCAAATCCTTCGCCGAACGGGGGCTGCAGGTCTACAAGCCCGATGTCGAGGCGTTCCGCAGCCATGTGCAGAAGGCGTATCTGGACTCCGCGCTTGCCAAGGACTGGCCCGAGGGGCTGGTCGACCGCATCGCGGCGCTCTGATCCGCCGATCACTGGCCCGCGCGCGCTCATGCTCTCGTCGCGCGGGTCCTTTTATTCCCGAGGTTCGCCATGTCCCCCGCAAGCCTGACCGGCTGGCTGGCCCGACGCGCCGAAAACGCGCTGGTGCTGATGCTGCTCGTCATGTTCCTTGTCTTCCTGTTGCAGATCGTCTCGCGCTATCTGCTGAACCTGCCGATCGGCTGGACGCATGAAGTCAGCGTCATGCTGTGGATCTGGCTTGTGCTGTTCGGCGCGGCCTTCGTCCTCAGCGATGACGAGGAAATGCGCTTCGACCTCTTTTATCGCGGCGTGGGTGATCGCGCGCGCAGGGTGATGGTGGTGATCTCGGCCATCGCGACGGTGATCGCCTTCTCCGTCGCCCTGCCCGCGACCTGGGACTATGTGACCTTCATGAAGGTCGAGAGATCCGCCTATCTGCGCATCCGCTTCGACTGGCTCTATTCGATCTATGTCCTTTTCGCCGTCGCGATGATCTTTCGCCAGCTCTGGATCGGCTTTCGCGCGATCTACGGCCGCGCTCCCGACCAACCTGATCCTTTGAAGCCGAGTTCCGGTCTATGAATCTAGCCAGCCCCTTCTCGATCGCGATCGTCAGCATCACGGCCCTGGCCCTTCTGGGCCTGCCGATCGGACTGGCGATGATGGTCGGTTCGATCGCCTATCTCTGGCTTGCCGGGATGGATATGGGAACCGTCGCCGAACAGTTCCTGAACGGGATGTATTCCAACTACATCATCCTCGCCGTGCCGCTTTTCATCTTCGCGGCGGAAATCATGAACTCCGGCTCGATGACCGAAAGGTTGCTGCGCTTCTGCAACGTGCTGGTTGGCCATCTGCGCGGCGGTCTGGCCCAGATCAATGTCGTGCAAAGCCTGATCTTCGCCGGCATGTCCGGCTCGGCCGTGGCCGATGCCGCCGGATCGGGACGGATGATGCAGAACATGATGACGCGCGAAAACCGCTATACGCCGTCCTATGCCGCCGCCCTGACCGCGGTGACGGCGGTGATCGGGCCCATCCTGCCCCCCTCGATCCCGATGGTGGTCTATGCGCTCGTCTCGGATGCCTCGATCGGCTACCTGTTCCTCGCCGGTGTGGTACCGGGCCTTCTGATGACCGCGATGCAGATGGTGCAGGTGGCATGGGATGCGCGGCGGAACAACTTCCCGATCGAGGAACGCGTCCCGATGCGGGAGATCCCGCGCATCACGATCGCGGCCTTCCCGACCCTGCTGATGCCGGTCATCCTGCTGGGCTGCATCTATTCCGGCGTGACCACCCCGACCGAGGCCGCAGCACTTGCCGCCGCCTATGCGGTCCTCGTCTCGACGGTGATCTATCGCAGCCTCAGCTGGCGCGAGGGTTACGAGGCGCTACGCATCTCGGCCAAGACCTCGGCCTCGATCGGGATGATGATCGGCGGTGCCATGGTCTTCAACTATGTCGTCACGGTCGAGAACATCCCGGCGACCCTGCGCGAGATGATGACCGGCTGGGACATGACGCAGATCCAGTTCCTGCTGCTGGTGAACGCGATCCTGCTGATCCTCGGCTGCGTGCTGGAGGGGACCGCGATCCTCCTGATCATCGTCCCGGTCTTTATCCCGACCGCACAGGCGCTAGGGATCGACCTCGTGCATTTCGGCGTCGTCGTGATCGTCAACATCATGCTGGGGCTGGTGACGCCGCCCTACGGGCTGCTGCTCTTCATCGTCTCGAACATCTCGGGCTCGCCGATGAAGGACATCATCCGCGACTGCCTGCCCTTCCTGGCCTGGATGCTGCTGTGCCTTGCGCTCATCACCTTCTTTCCCGGCCTCGTCCTGTGGCTGCCGCGCCTTGCCGGCTATGGCGGCTGATCCAGAGAAAGCGACATGACCCTTTATATCCTGAACGGCCCCAACCTGAACCGGCTCGGCAAGCGCGAGCCGGAGATCTATGGCCACGCGACGCTTGCCGATGTCGAGCAATGGGCGCGCGAGGAAGCCGGGCCGCTGGCCGTCGAGTTCCGCCAGACCAATGCCGAACACCAGCTTATCGACTGGATCCACGAGGCGATCGACGCGGGCGCACGCGGCATCATCATCAATCCGGCCGGGCTGACCTTCACCTCGGTCCCGGTGATGGACGCGCTGAAGATGTTTCCGGGGCCGATCGTCGAGTTGCACATCTCGAACATCCACCGGCGCGAGAGTGTCTATCACAAGTCCCTCATCTCCGGCGTCGCCACCGCCGTCATCGCCGGCGTCGGTCCCAGGGGCTATGCCGTCGCCGTCAGGGCCATGCGGGAACTTCTGGGCTAGCACGAAACCGAGGCTGCCGCCGTTTACAACGACCTCAACGGGTTGGATTGATAGGCATCTCCCAACTGTCTTGCCGCCTGCTGACGGTTGGGGCCGGATCACTTTCGCAACCGATGCCCACGGCGGGGCAACCGTGCCTATGCACTCTCCCCGCTGACCTCCAACCAGGTCGGCCGGTTCGACAGCACTTACTCAATCCCGGCCCACGAGGCCTGTTGGATTGAGCCCTTCAGGCTGGACGATAGGCTTCCCTCAACGCGTCTCGGGCTGAAACCATTCAGTGCCGCCCGGTCGCTTCTTCTGCCGCGCCCTGCTTCCTCTCGAACGCGATCGGAAGCTCGCGCAACGGCAGGGTCAGGAAATTGGACTGGTGGATCGGTTCGACCAGCGGGCGCTGCAGCCGGAACGCGCTGAAGCGGCGCAGCATCGCGAGGATGCCTTCACGAATTTCGGTCTTGGCGAGGATGGCTCCGATGCAGAAATGTGGCCCTGCTCCAAATGCCAGATTCTGGGCGGCATTCTTGCGCTTCATGTCAAAGGCATGCGGGCACTCGAAGAACTTTGCATCGCGGTTTGCCGCGCCGTAGCGAACGATCACGACCGAGCCTTCCGGGATCAGCGTGCCCGCAAGCTCGACATCCCGCGTGGCCCGACGACGCAACCCCTGCGTCGGGCTTTCGTAGCGGACCACCTCGTCGACGAAATTGCGGATGAGGTTTTCGTCTTCGCGCAGCGCAGCTTCCTGATCGGGATTGAGGATCAGCTGGCGCATCGCATGGCCCAGAGTGGTCGTCGTCGACTCGAAGCCGCCGCCGATCAGTTGGCTCATGATGGATTGCAGTTCCGCCATGGTCAGGGGTTCCTCGTCGCCCTGATGCGAATGGACCAACCGTGAGATGAGGTCGTCCCGCGGCTCTTTCCTGCGATCTTCGAACACGCCCTTGAGGAAATGCTGCGCCTCCAGCTCCGTATCGGCATTGGCGCGCAATTCGTCCTTTGTCATCACCCGCGACGCGGGCGCGAGCATGGCATCCGCCCATTTGCGGAACGTGGTCACATCGCTGGCGTCGAGGCCCATCTGTTCGGCAAGGATGATTCCGGGCAATTGCACCGCGAAATCCTCGATGAACTCGCACTCGCCCTTATCGGCGAAGCGGTCGATCAGCGAATGCGCGACCTCCTCGATATGGGGGGTCAGCGTCTTTACCGTTGCCACCGTGAAGACGCGGTCGAGCAGCTTGCGATAACGGGTATGCGCCGGTGCATCTACCCGTTGAAGCGTAGGGATATGCGGCCAGCCATGCTCGTCGAGGTAATCATGCAGGAAGGCCGCGTTCTCCGGCCCCTGAAGCGCCCCGCGATCGACCTGGTTGGAGAACGTCTTCGGATCGTTCAGGACGGCGCGCAGATCCAAATAGCGCGTGACCACGAAGAACCCGGTTTCAGGCATCTGATAGATGCCCGGATAGTCCTGGATCACCTCATAGGCGGCGAAAGGATCGCTCTGCGTGGCGGGGTCGAGAAGGCTGATATTGCTCAGCGAATCCGGTTGCTTGTTTTGCACTGTCGACCACCCGTCAAGTTGTGTTGCATCGGAACTGGAGAAGTCCCGGTCGCGCCAATGGTCTTATACAACTTCTCCGTCTGTCAACTGCTTATACTCTCATTAAGTATACTGATATTCAATTTATGTAGACAACAATCAGAGCAGAGAATACTTTCGTCCCGCAGCGTTCAGCGTCTCGCCTACGGAGAGGTAAGCGAGGGCTCATCGCCCGCTGATGCGAACCAAGCGGGAAGCAGGTTTTCCGCGCCATCATCAACCGGGGAGGTCGATAGGAACTGATATGGCCCTGTATGATAATCTTTTCGAACCGCTGAAAATCGGGCCCGTGGATATCCCCAACCGCATCGTGCGCTCTGCCCATAGCGTGGCTTTGGGTGGCGAGGAGCTGATCGCCTATCACGAGGCACGGGCGCGCGGCGGCGTGGGCATGTCCGTGCTTCAGGCCACCAGCGTCAGCGCGGCGGAACCAAGCCACATCCCCGCATTCAGCGATGACGTGCTGCCCTTCTACGAGATATTGTCACGCCGCATGCACGATCATGGCATGAAGGTGTTCCTGCAACTTTACCACCGTGGCGCTTCGGGCCGGGTGACATCGAATCTCGCCACGCTCTACAGTGTGGGCGAGGTGCCGAACCCGGTCTTCAACATCACGCCCATGAAGATGACCCGCACAATGATCCACGATCTGGTGGGCGATTTCGCTTCGGCCGCGCGGCGCTGCCGGGATGGCGGGCTGGACGGGATCGAGCTTCATGCCTCGTCCGGCTATCTGATCCACGAGTTTCTGTCTCCGGCCCTGAATACGCGGGACGATGAATATGGCGGCTCGTTCGAGAACCGGATGCGGCTTCTGAATGAGATCATCGCCGCCGTGCGCGCCGAGGTGGGGACCGATCTCGCCATGGGGGTGCGAATCCCGAACGACGACTTCGTGCCCTCGGGGCTGGGACCAGAGGAAAACGCAGCCATCGCGCAGGCGTTGGACGGCAGGGTGGATTACATCGGCCTGCACATGAGTTCCTATTGGCGGTTCCACCGCTTCATGGCGCCGACGGACGATCCGCTTGGCACCGAGATGCCGGCGAACAATGTCGTCACCGCCTCGCTGAAGACGCCGACCATGGTGACGGGGCGGATCATGACGCTGGACCATGCAAGCGCCATTGTGCGCGAGGGGCAAGGCGACATGGTGTCAATGGTCCGCGCCCTGATCGCCGACCCCGACCTCGTGAACAAGGCCCGTCGCCGCGAGGAACACCGCATCCGCCCCTGCATCAGCACGAATATCGGCTGCGTCGGCCAGTATATGAGCAAGGGCGTGCTGACCTGCGTCGTCAACCGCGCCGCCGCCAAGGAAACGCAAGTCGCGGACGAGGCCATCCCGGCCGCCGCAAGCAAGAAGATCCTGGTCGTCGGCGGCGGTCCGGCCGGGCTGGAGGCCGCCCGCCTGGCGGCGCTCCGGGGTCACAATGTCGAATTGCACGAGGCCGGCGCACGGCTCGGCGGCCAGATCCGGCTGGCGGCCAAGGCTCCGCACCGGGCGGATGTCGGCCTGATCGTCGACTGGCAGATCAGCGAACTGGAGATTCTCGGCGTCGATATCCACCTCAATTCACTGGTGGACGAACAGGTGATCGAGGCGGTGCAGCCCGACGAAGTGCTGCTGGCGACGGGCAGCACACCGCGCAGGGATTTTCAGGTGACGGTCCCGACCGAGCCGATCCGCGGGCATGATCTGCCGCATGTCTATGACAGCTGGGACGTGCTGGGCGCCGGCCGCCCGGTGGCCTCGGGCAAGCGGGCGGTGGTCTATGACGATACCGGCACCTATGAGGCGATTTCCGTGGCCGACACCCTGCTTGATCAGGGGTTCCACGTCACCCTCGTCAGCCGGTTCGAGAAGATCGGCGAGACGCTGCCCTTCCCGCCCGTGACGGTGGGCGCGGCGCGCGAGCGGCTGATGTCCAAGGACTTCGATTTCATCGGGGGGCACCACATCCTGAAGATCACCGGGGATGCGGTGAATATCGGCGTGCTTTTCACCGACCGCCTGCGTTCGATCCCGGCCGATACGGTCGTCATCGTGGGCTTCAACCAGCCCAACCGCGATCTGGTCGAGATCTTGCAGGCGCAGGGAAGGCCGGTGCGCATCGTTGGCAATGTCTCGGGCCGCAACGACCTGATGAGCGCGCTGCACAGCGCCGCAGAGTGCCTCGAGGCGCTGTAGCCCGGCGACCCAAAGGGCAAGCCCAATCGGGCTTGCCCTGCAGAACAGAATTGCGCCCGCAGTCCTGAGACTGCGGGCGCTATCGTTTCCTGCCGCTCAGGACATCACGAAGGCCTGGCCCGGTGCGGGTGGATTGACGAGGTCATCGATGCTCAGCTTGGTCACGCCTTCGACTTTCCAGCCCTCGCTGCTTCCGGCATCGGGAACTGCATTGAAGGCGGCGCAATGCGTGAGGATCTGGTGATCCTCGGGCCGGAACCGTGTCTCTCCGATCGGGGCGTCGAAGCTGACCGTCTTGAGCGCCGCGATCATGGCCTTGGTGCCGGTGTCGCCGCCATTCGCGCTCAGTGCCGCGGCATAGGCCAGAATGCCCGTGTTCGCGGTCGCGTTGAAGCCGTGCGGGAACTTGTCGCCGGTCTTGGCGACATAGGCGTCATAGAGCGCCTTCGATGCCGCCGATTCCGGAAACGCATCCGGGTGCCAGAAGGCGACCGACCAGGTGTTGAGCGGCATCGCCCCTTTCAGCGCTTTCGGAAGATCCACGTCCAGCGATTGTTCGGTAATACAGGATAGCTTCTGGTCGAGGCCGAATTCCTTGGCCTGCTTGAAGAAGGTGACGCCATCGCTGCCGAAAAGCACGTTGTGCAACCCTGTCGCAGGGGAGACCATCAGATCGACGATCTGCGTCTTGAAATCCGTCGCGCCATATTTCGGGGTAACGGGGTCGAGGATCTCGATCTCCTTGCCGAGCGCGGCGTAATGCTTCTTCAGCCCGTGCGACATGCGTTCCCACGAGGAATGGCCGACGGTGACGTCCGGGAAGATCGAGGTCCAGGCGGTCACGTCCGGGTAACGCTCCGCGATCAGCCGGGCATGTGCCGAGCTGCGCGAGAAGTTGTTGGGCACCGTGGGGAAATAGTAGCCGCTGAACTGGTCATGGGTCAGCGCCTCCTCGCCCGAACCCGAGCCCATCAGGACCGCGTCGATGCTTTCGAGGATGCCATTCACGGCCAGCGCGGTCGCGGTCAGCGGCACGCCGACCAGCAGGTTGATGCCGTTCCCGGCCAGTTCCCGCGCCGCGGCAACGGATTGCGCCGGATCCCCCTTGTCGTCGCGCACGACGAGTTCGATCATCCTGCCGCCCACGCCCCCCGCAGCGTTGATCTGCTGGACGGCGACCTCGGCCCCGAAGCGCATCGGAGTGCCGACAATTTGCTGCGCGCCGCTGAGCGGGCCGATGAAGCCGATGCGAATGGCTTCGCTTTGGGCGCGGCCTATAAGGGGAAGCATCGCCAGCGCGGACGATGCGGCAGCCCCCTTCAACAATGTGCGGCGGCGGATGAGTGTCATTGGCGTCTTCCTCCCTGATGGCGCAGGTCTCACGCCGGTGGGATCCTGCGGAATGGTGTTGTTGTCAGTTTCGCAAGCAGGCCTCGCCCGTTTCGCGCGAGGTTTCAGAGGCGCCGGGGAGCCTCTGATCGCCTGTCCGGTTCGCTCAGCTTGGCCAGCCGTAACGGATCGGGTCCGTTCCGTCCCAGCCCACGGCCGCCTCCGCAATTCCCGAGAACATCCGGCGCCGGGGCGCCGAGAATTCCGTCACCTCGTAGGTGAAGCCGGGCCTGCCGGGCATCTGGAAATACACGAACGGGCCATAGCCCGAACGGCCTTCCTGAACCGCCTCGAACCCGAGGCCGGTCGCCGTCCTGTAGACCTCGTCATAGCGGTCCGACCAGGACGAATAGTGATGCGGCACATCTCCGTCGGGATGCAGGTCCAGCCATTCGGTATAGATCGAGGGCTGCTCGCTGGTCTGCTGGATGAACTCCAGCTGGAGATTGCCGCTATTGGCCAGGGCGATCGACATTTCCAGTTGCAGCGGCTTGCCACGGAAGGTGCAGGTTTCGACCGGCACCCGCTCGGCGATGAACCACGGTCCGATGCCTGTCTTCTTCAGGAAGAAATCCACCGTCCGTTCCAGATCCGGCGTCACGTATCCGACCTGGCGGATATCATCGAAAACCCTGCTCATGCCGTTTCCCGGGCCGGAAGTTCGTGGGCGATGCTCTTGCGGATGAAGGGCACAAGATCGGGCTGGCCATTATGGGCGGTGATCCCGCCATCCACGGGAATGGCCGTTCCCGTCATCCACGAGGAATCCTCGCTTGCGAGAAAGGCGATGACATTGGCGATATCGCCCGCTGCGCCATAGCGGCGCAGGGGAATGCGGGGCATGAACACGTCCTGCACCTCGGGCGTCGTGATCATCGAGCGGCTGGTGACGACCGGGCCGGGACAGACCGCGTTCACGCGCACGCCGTCCTTGCCATGGTCGATGGCCAGCGTGCGGGTGTAATTGACGACCGCCGCCTTGGCCGCGTTATAGGCGCTGAACCCGCTGTCGCCGCCCAGCCCGGAAACCGAGGCGACATTGACGATCGCGCCGCCGCCCTGACGGCGCATCTGCGGCAGGACCGCGCGACAGCACAGGAACGTGCCGGTCAGGATGATGCGGATTGCCTGATCCCAGGCTTCCAGCGGAAGATCAGGGGTCTCGACGCCCATGCCGCGAAAGACCGCCGCATTGTTCACCAGAATGTCGACCCGCCCGAATGTCTTGATCGCCTGCCCCGCCATCGCCTCGACGGCCTCGGCATCGCCGATGTCGCAGCGGATGAACAGGGCGTTGTCGGCGCCCAGTTCCTCGACGATTTTCCGACCGGCGGTCTCGTCTATATCGACGATCACCACCTTGGCACCGTCACGCGCAAACCGTCGCGCGGTGGCCGCGCCGATGCCGTTTCCGGCCCCGGTCACAATCGCCACCCTGTCCTGCAAACTGCTGTTCATGGAGCACTCCCCTTGCATCCGCGCCCTGCCGCAGCCGGGCGGAGATCCGGTTACATCGCGAGATATCTGTTCTTGATCTCGGGCTTCGCGTCGAATTCGTCCCAGTCGCCGGCAAAGACCAGCGAGCCGCTGTCGATCACGGCCACCTCCTCGGTGCATTGACGGGCGAACCAGATGTTCTGTTCGCAGAGCAACAGGGCGATGCCTTCCGTTTCGCAGGCCGTCACCACGTCCTGCGCAAGTTGCTGCACGATGATCGGGGCCAGCCCCTCGGTCGGCTCATCCAGAAGCATCAGCCGGGGCCGGGCCATCAGCGCGCGCGCGACCGCGACAAGCTGCTGCTGACCGCCCGAAAGCTGGTCCCCGAACCTGTCCACCAACGGCACCAGCATGGGAAACCGGCCCAGCACCTCCCGCGGGTCCAGTGCCTTCGTCCCGCGCGGCAGAGCGTAGCGGGCCAGCATCAGGTTCTCGACCACCGTGAGATGCGAGAACAATCGCCGGTCCTCGGGCACGAGGCACAGCCCCATCCGGGCGCGGACGTGACCGGGCGAGAGGCCGAGTTCCTTGCCGTCGAAGGTGATCTTCCCGTTCACCCGCGGATCGGCGTTCATGATGCTCTTGAGCAGCGTGGACTTGCCTGCGCCATTGCGGCCGAGGACGGCGACGCGCCGACCCGCGCCGATCGAAAGGCTGAGGCGGTGCAGGATGTGGCTGTCGCCATAGAAGGCGTCGATGTTCTCAATCTCAAGCATCATGCGCCTCGTGGCCAAGATAGACTTCGCGCACCATTGGATCGTCCCGCACCGCCTCCAGCGAGCCTCGGGCGATGATCTCGCCGTAATTCAGGACCATCGCCGAGTCGGCCAACCCAAAGACCACGTCCATATCGTGTTCGGTCATCATCATGGTGAAACCGCGCTCGGCCTTCAGCCGCTTGAGAAGCTTCACCGTGTCCTGACGATCGGATGGCGACATACCCGCCGTCGGCTCGTCCAGCATCAGCACCTCGGGTTCCAGCGCGAGCGATACCGCCAGTTCCAGGCGTTTCTTGTCACCGTGAGACAGGAAACGGGCTTCCATCCCGCAGCGCTGGTCGAGACCCACCTCGGCCAGCCGGACCATGGCCTCGCGGCGGATTTGTGGACTGGGGCGGAAATCATACCACCGGCCCAGCGACTGGTCCGCCATCCGCATCCGCCGCTCGATCGCGACGATCACGTTTTCCAGCGCCGACATTTCAAGAAACACCCGCGCGACCTGGAAGGTCCGGCCGATTCCCTTCCTGACCCTGCGGAAGGCCGAGAGCTTCACGATCTCTTCGCCGGCATAGCTGACGCTGCCGCTGGTCGCGGGCGTCTCTCCGGTCAGGACCTTGAACAGCGTGGTCTTGCCCGCGCCGTTGGGACCGATCAGCGCCAGCGCGCCCCCGCGGGCCAGATCGAAGTCGATCCCCTTCAGGATCGGCATGGCGCCGTAGGACTTGCGCAGGTCGCGGACTTCAAGGATCACGCTCATTCCGCCGGCTCCTTTGCGACCATCGAGGCCGGAACGCCCGCGCGTGCGGCCTTTCTTTGTTGCCTGCGCGCCCGTTGGGCCGCCAGAAAGCCCAGCACCCCGCCGGGGAAGGCCAGGACGATCATCAGCAGAATCCCCCCCACCACGACCTCGGACATGCCGGCGAAGGTGCGGGTCAGAAGGTCGATCCCGGCGAAGATCGCGGTGCCCAGCAGCGGTCCCCAGAAAAAACCCACCCCGCCCAGCAGCGAGTTCAATACCGCCTGAATCGAATGGACCCAGTGCCCCGCGGCCGGCGTCACGATCTGCGTCCAGGGCGCACTGAGGCCACCGGCAACGGCGGCAACCGCTCCCGCGACCACGAAGGCGGCCAGCCTGTAGCGGGCGACGTTCACGCCGATGAAGGCCGCCCGTTCAGCGTCCTGCTTGATGCAGCGCAAAACCCGGCCGAAGCGGCTGTGCACCAACCACCACATTGCGAGCGCGAGGGTCGTGCTAACCAAGAGCAGGAACCAGAAATAGGCCCGGCTGCTGCGCAGGTTGACCTCGACCAGTCCGAGGTCGATCACCGGGCGCGGAATGCTGCCCATCCCGTCCACCCCGCCAAGCGCGTGGACATTGCCGGTGACGATGAACAGCACCTCGCTGAGCGCAAGGGTCAGAACCGCCAGATGCAGCCCCGACATCCGCCGCAGCGCGACGAAGCCGACGACCGCCGAGGCGGCGGCACCCAGCAGCGCGGCTCCCCCCAGCAGCAGCAGGAAGGGTGCCCCGCCTTTCAGCCCCCAGCCGACCAGATAGGCGCCGAGCGCGAAGAATGCCGCATGGCCGAAGGTGGCGATGCCGGAAAAGCCAAAGAGCAGATTCCAGGACAGGCAGAACAGCCCCTCGACCAGAATGAGCCCGGCGACATAGGCCCATCCGGGGTTGGCCCAGAGCGGCACCGAGGCCAGCGCGACAAGGCCGGCCATGGCCCAGATCACGACGGAGAGACGCGAGGCGGCCATCAGGAAACTCCCCGGTGCAGCAGGCCGTTCGGACGGGCCAGCAGGATCGCGATCATGACGAGATAGATGGCGATGCCGGGCATCGCGGGCACGATATAGGAACTCATGCTTTCGGTGATGCCGAGGATCAGCGAGGCCAGCAGCGCGCCCCGAATGTTCCCCAGCCCGCCGATGATGACGGCGATGAACGCATTGAGCGTATAAGCGTGGCCCAGTTCCGGCGACAGGCTCTGGTTGGGCAGCAGCAGCCCGCCCGCCAATCCGGCCAGCGCAAAGGCCACCACGACGACACCGGTGAACAGCAGCGGCACGTTGAGGCCCAGAAGCCCGCTCATCCAGCCGTCATTGGCTACCGCCTGCACGATCTTGCCGATCCAGAGACGATGGATGGCGAACTCGAGCGCGAAAAAGACCACGAGTCCCATGACGATGATGAAAAGGGAGTATTTCGGGATCATGATCTGTCCGAAGCGCAGGATGCCCGAAACTTCCGGCGGAGGCGACACGCTGTAATAGTCGATACCCCAGACAAGCTTGACCGCGCCGGTGCAGACCAGCAGCAGCCCGAAGGTGCCGATCAGCATGTAGGATTCGTCCAGATGCCGCAGCCGCCTCAGGATCAGCCGGTCACAGATCATCCCGATGACGCCGACCACAAGTCCCGCCGCAAGGCTGGCAAGCAGGAACTGCACCAGCCCCGATCCCAGCCGCTGAACGAAGGTGAAGGTCAGATAGGCGCCGATCATGAAGAAGCCGCCATGCGCAAAGTTCAGCATGCGCAGAACCCCGAAGACCAGCGTCAGTCCTGCGGCCACCAGAAAGATCGACATGGCAACGGTCAGCCCGTTCACGAGGGCGAAGATATCCTGCATGGACATCGGTTGATTGGACCTCCCCTTCCAAATCACACGACTATGTGGACCGGCCCTCGCGTGGCGACGCCCGGATCACAGGCATCCTCGTCACAAGTCCGGAAGAAATCAATATGCAAAATATCAGTTTAATGATGCAATTATTTGCTTATATGTATAACAAACGCACATATGATGATGCTTTAAGTATACATTAAGTATATGTTTCTGCTCTTCCGGAGGTGAACGACGCATGCTGCAGCCCCGTGAAACAGGCCGGATCGCCGGCAAGGTGGCTCTCGTAACCGGAGCGGCCAGTGGTCTGGGGGAGGCTATTGCACGCCGCTTCGTCGCCGAAGGCGCGCGCGTATACCTCGCCGACATCGACATGGAGGGTGCACGGGCGGTCGCCACGGCGTTGGGGCGGAGTGCTACCGCGCTCACACTCGATGTCATTCGGGAGCCTGCCTGGATCGAGACGTTTGCCCGGATCGAGACCGAGGCAGGCCGGCTCGACGTTCTCGTCAACAGCGCCGGCGTCACGCGCGTCGGCTCGGTCGAGGATCTCTCGCTGGAGACCTTCCGCGAACTGATCGACGTGGATCTCATCAGCGTCTTTCTGGGTTGCAAGCATGTCGTGCCACTGATGCGGCGGACCGGCGGCTCGATCATCAACGTGTCGTCGATTGCCGGATTGCGACCGCGTCCGCATCTGGCGGGCTATACCTCGGTGAAGGCAGCGGTGACGATGCTGAGCAAGTCGTCGGCGCTGCACTATGCCACCAAGGGCTACAATATCCGCTGCAATGCCCTGCATCCGGGGGCGATCCACACGGTCATGCTGGAGAAGACCGCCCGACAGACGAGCGACCCGGAGGCGTTCCTCGCCGCATTGCGTTCGCAGGCACCGCTCGGGCGACTGGGAGTAGCCGAAGAAGTCGCGGCGATGGCTCTGTTTCTCGCCTCAGACGAATCGGCATTCGTCACTGGCGCGGAAATGGTAGTGGATGGCGGGACGATTCTTTGACTTCGGAGCGATCCATCGTCACCCTCTCAATGGCGCCAACACCTCACGCCGCGCCCAGTTCCGCCTTCAGCAGCCGCTCGATCTCGGGCAGGGGATGATTGGTTAGCGTCTTGGGGATTTCGGCGACCACGCGGTCCGTGACTTCCTTGTGCAACTGCCCGCGAAGCTCGGCCAGCACCTGTGGCGCCGCCACCAGGACGATATGCCGAAAATCGGCATTATGGGCGTGTTTATACAATATCTCGGCAAGGCGGTTCGCGAAGCGTTCCTTGGCAAGTTGGTGCCAATCGGTATCCTCATAGGCCGAACGTGCCGAGCCTACGCTTTGATGCTGCCGACCCGGCTTGTTGGCCGACTGCTCGCGATCCGGCGGGTTGTCCTGCGCCTCCTCGTGGTGAAGCTTCAGGACCGGGTATTCCCGGTCGCCTTCATTGACAAAAAACAAAGCCTTCTCGCCATCGGCGATCAGGATCCATGTGCCATTGCTCAGTGCGTGCTCAATCATCTCGGGTTCTCCGCGCAGGGGGAGGAGGTCGTGGCAACCTCCGCGATGTCGGAACTCAACCATTCCACCCCGCAAGATGTTCCTCATGGGAACATCGCGCGCCTGTCGCCGTTCCACCCTTCAGGATCAGCGGGAGCGGTCGGTTGCCTGATGTCGAGATCAAGGTCGGTGCGCTTCACGCGCATACCGAGGCAGAGGCGCAATGCACCCGCTGCCCTGCTTTATCGCTCCGCGACCCCCGGCGTGCCCGGAGGGGGCACCGGCAGGCCGGGCTGCCCGCCTGAATCAGAACCTCTTGGAAGGACACAAAAATGATGGACCAGATCAGTCAGTCGGAGGCGCGGTGCATCGCCTGCGAAAAGCTGCTGGAGGCCTTGCCCCGCCTGTTGGACGAGCAAGGCTTGCGCCAAGTGCTGGACTGGCTGGAAGCACGCCAAACCCTGCTGGACGGACAGGAGGATCCCGGTGCGGTCGAGACCGAGGGCCTCGCTTTGGAACTGGCCGTCGCCAATCATTTTCGCCGCCTCGCCGAGGCGCTGCGCAACGCAGGGCAGGCCGGAAGGGAATGAGCCTCCGGCCCCGCCCCGAATACGCCTATGCCGGGTCGTCCATCTCGAACTCCGGCAGAGCCATCACCTGCTCGCGGGTCCAGGGCAGATAGATCCGCAGCTCGCTATCCTTGCGATAGGCCACCAGTTCCTTGATGGGAACGGCGACGCGGTGTTCGCCCATGCCGAGGAAGCCCCCCACGTCGATGACGGCCTCGGTGATGTCGCCCGCGGTGGCGGGATCGGCCGTCGCGTCCGCGTCCTGCATGGGGGGCGTCGTGGCATCGGTCGGCGTCACGGTCGTCGCATCCGAGCCCACGTTCTTGATCGCATCACCCTCGGCGGTGGCGGTCTCCGCCTTGAGCTGCGCGGCGCCCGCGTTCGGATCGGGTGCCGGGGCTACCTCGCCCGCCGCGGGCGGGGTCGCGGGCGGTGCATCGCCTGCCGGCGGGGCAGCGGCGTTCATGCCCCCGGTCGTCGTGGTGCCATTGGCAAAGACCAGGCCATGAACTTCGCCGATCTTCTCGCCGGTCGCGTCATAGACCGTGGCCCCGTCGAGGTTCTCGGCGCTGAAGACGACATCCTCGACGGCGAAGCCTTCCGGCGGGGTGATCTCGGGCGGGGCCGTCGCGGGCGCTGTCGCCGCGGGTGCGGCAGGGGTCGCGGGATCGGCGGTCTGGGCGTGCAGCCCCACGGCACTCAGCAGCAGAGCCAGAGCGGTTGTCGTGAAAAGCCTGTTCATCCTCTCCTCCTTCGCGCATGTCTGCGTGGGAGATGCGAACCTGCGAGACGAGGGAATGTTCCTGACCTCGCGCCCCTGTTACAACTCGGGCTCCAGAACCTTGCGCAGCATGTTCCGGGCCCGGTTCACGCGGCTCTTGATGGTGCCGATGTCGCAGTCGAGGACGCGAGACGCCTCAAGATAGCTTTCGCCAAGCGCGCCGACGAGGATGATCGCCTCGCGGTAATGCATCGGCATGTCGCGCAGGGCGGAATGCAGCTCGATCGTCTGCATGTGCCATTCCTGCCCGTGCTCGACCCGCGGCTGCTTCGCGACGCAATCCACCCCCCCGGTGTGTTCACGGGCGGATTTGCGGCAGTTGGTATAGAAGCGGTTGCGCATGATGGTGAAAAGCCAGGCGCGCAGGTTCGTTCCGGGCCGGAAGCTGTCGGCATATTCGATCGCCCGCAGCAGGGTTTCCTGAACCAGGTCTTCAGCATCCGGGAGAGACCGGCACAGAACCCGCGAATAGGCCCGCAAACCCGGGATCTGCTCGAGGATTTCGTCCTTCATGGAATGCCTCCTCGCTTTCCATGAAAGAAAGCCCCGAGGCCCGTCAGGGTTCCGTCTTTTTCAAGGCCTCGGCCAATTCCCGCATGGGCATGCGCGCCGGTTATTGCCGCGCTTTGTCGAGGGCTTTCGCCAGCCGCTCGGCCAGTTCGCGCAGGCGTGGCGAGATCGGCTCCTTCCGGGTCTGCTCCAGCAGCTCGGCCAGCGCCTTGTCCAGTTCGGGACCCAGACCGGGGCCCTCATTCTCTTCCCGCATCGAATAACTCATGCTGCGTTTTGGTCCTTTCCCGCACTGAACCACGCCTCAAGCGGAAATGTTACAGCCATGCAGATGCAATTTCCGTCGCAAACATGGGAAACTTAGCCCGAAACCCTGATTTTTCCAAATTGTTGCAAGCGGCTTCGGTGTCGGAACAAATGCTCCGATGCCGAACGGAAGGTCAGCAGCCGTCCTCGCGGGACTTCAACCGGCCCAGTTCTCCAGCACCTCCTCCATCGGGATCGCCTCGACCTGTTCCGAGAAGCGCATCCGGAACATCGTCATTGCCGCATCATGCGCCTCATCGAAGGACGAGCAGACGCCATCCGAAACCAGGATGGTGCGATAGCCGCGATCCACCGCGCCAAGCGCCGTCGCCATGACGCAGATATCCGTCTCGCCGCCCGAGATGACCAGCGTATCGACCAGCGCCTTGCGCAGGAACTGATGCAGCTTTCCGTCCTGCCACGGCGAATAGACCGACTTGTCCTTGACCCGCGCCGGAGGGACGAATTCGGCCAACTCGGGCAACAGGTCCAGTTGCGCGGGCGGCAGCCGGTCGCCCAGAATCTCGGGCCATTTCTGGTAATATCGGCGCCAGCAGCCGGCAGCAGCCTCAAGGTCGGGTGGCGGGATGAACCGGGTAAAGACAGTCCGTTCGGCGTGGAAGCGTGAAATCTCGCGGATCACCGGCAGCACATTCGCGGCCCATGGCACATGCCAGGGCCCGTCGGGGCCGAAAAGGCGCTGCATGTCGACGCAAAGATGCACCGCATTCGCGCCGATCTGTCCATGCTTGAGCTGCGCGGCCATGTCTCGCCTCCCCCTCCCGGAAACCGGAAAACGGCAGGCGGGCGGCCGTTGTTCCCGCCGACGTGATCGGGAACATCGCGGGGCCATGATGGCTTCCTCCCGCTTTGCGCAGCCAGACCGCTCAACCGCTGCGGGTTGCCACATCGCGCATGAGCGGCCAGAATGGCCTCTGACATCCCGGAAACAATGCAGCAGCAGGCCAGAGGTCTGTGATCTGATACATGCCAGAATCCTTGCGTATCATGGGTGCGCATATCGGGCTTGCCGGAAAGCTTCTTTTGCGCTTCGGTGCGCCGCTCAGCGCCATCTGGATGGGCAGTTACCTGCTGAACGTGCTGCTGCTGCGCGCCGCGGTCGAGCTTGGCCTCGTCAGTCGCTTTGCGGGGCTGGTCGCGCTTGCTCCGATCATCCTGCTGCAACTGCTCGTCTTCGCGGCGATGTTCATCGTGCTGCGCGACGGGCTACCCTTGCTGCGGCGACGGCATCAGTCGGTCGGGGACGCAGACGAGCCTGAAACCCTGCCCCGTGACAGCAGCTTTTTCGCCGGTGCGCTGCTCGCGGTTCTCATCCCCTTCTACGGCTATTATGCGGGCTGGGGATTTCTCTCCAATACGCTGCGCGACTATTCGAAACTGTTTCTGGATACGCAAAACAGCCGGATCGACTTTCTCGCGCCCACCGATAATGGCCCGACGGCGCTGGAGGTGCAAAGCTCGTGGTGGATCTTCATTACGGTCCTGCTGATATGGCTGCTGCGCCACACCGCCAAGAACCTGCACAAGAAAACCGGCAACCGTTTCTGGCCACTGGTGATCGTGGCTTGCGAAACGGCCTGGGCATTGCTCGGCCTCTACCTGATCTCCGGCTGGAAGGATCAGGTGGTGGAGTGGCTGGCGCAATTGCCGTCGCCACGGGAATTTCTGGAATTCCTGTTCCCCGCCGCCAATGCCGAAGTGATGAGTGCAGCCCCGCGCCCCATCGACTGGGCGCCAGCGTTCCAACCCCTGCAATGGCTGAATGCGCTCTTCTGGTATTCCGCCCTGCCGCTGATCTGGTTCAATCTCGGCGCCATCATCTATGGCCACGACCTGAATCTGATGACGAACACCACACGGCGCGTCACCGGCGGTATAGTGAAACGCTGGACGGGCCTGCCGAAGCCGATCACCGATTTCATCGGCTATTTCTGGGGCGGAACGGTGAAACGCTGGCACGCGGTCGTCAACGGCGTCATGCTGGCTGCCTCGGCTGGCGTGGCACTGACGGTCTCGGTCATCGTACTGTGGCGGCTGGCCGATTATCTGGGCCGCTGGGCATGGATCGGAGCGACGCAGCTGATCGGTCCGCAGGATCCGGCGGTGTGGCGGCTGATGGACCAGCCGCTCAATATCCTGTTCGGCTATCCCGGGCAGCCGCAGACCGGACTGATCGTCGTTGTCATCCAGTTCTGCATTCTGGCGGCCGGGCTGGAGCTTGCCGGACGCGCGCAACAGAAAGAGGCCGCCGCAACGGTTGGGTCATAGGGGAGGCGGAATGCCCTATGGCGCCGGGAACCTGCGCACTTCCGGCCGGATCGAGAATGCGAGCGCGGCGGGCCGCGTTCCATAGCCCGAAACCTTCAAGGTCAGATTGTCCAGTGCCGAAGTTGGCAGGCGATAGATCTGGTCAAAGCTGGCCGGGTCGTCCTCGGTCACACCGCTTGGATTGCAATTGCCATTGTCCTTCCCGTCCGACGCGAGAATCTGGATCGCGCCGCGGACCGAATATCCATGGATGGGCAACCACCTCTGGCCATCCGCCGCCTGCAGGCTGGCGCGGCAATCCACCCAGGATTCCACGGCGGACCGAGGGCCCCGCAGGTCAATGCGCACGAAAAGCAGCGCTCGGTCCGGCCGGTTGTCGACGACAGCAGCCCTGACCTCGCGGACACCGACATGAACGCCCCCCAACTCACCCTCCGCCGAGTTCGCTGACACCGCCCGCCATTCGCGCTGATGGCCGAGATCCTTGAAACCGGACCAGCCCGTCAGGACCAGCGTGATCACGAAGAGGACGAGTGTAGCGGCAAGCCAGCGCAGGTTTTTCACGGCTCCAGCCTCAGCATGTCGCGGCTTTCCGGCAGGGTCTCAGGCCCGGCAAAATACACAGCGCTCTCCATCACCATGCTGCCGCGCAGGGCCAGCACCAGTTGTCCGCCAGGGATTTCGTCCTCGGGCATCTCGAACACCGCGACCGTTCGATCCGTCAGCCCCGGCTCGAACCGCGCCGAGGAAAGGTCGCGCGGAGCGTCCTCAAGCCGGGCGGACTGACTGTATTGTCGTCCGGTCGCGCCAAGCCAGATCGCCTCAAGCTGGCGCGACTCCGACCGCCCCGTAACCTTGAGATTGACGACGAGAAAGGTCGCGGAGGTATCGCGCGAAACATCCTGACCATACTGCGTATAGGAGATGAGGCTGGCCGTCGTCATCCCCGTCAATTCAGCCGTGAACTGACGCCCCCTTCCGATTCCGTCCTGATCGGCGGAAACGGAAAAAGGCTGGAAACTGCTGTTATAGTCGGGAACCGTGTTCATCATCGCGCCCAGTGCCGCAGCGCCCAGCAGCACCACCGCCATATTTCCAACGGAGATCACGTCCCCTGCTCCGGCCGCGCGGTCAATGTGCCCGTCGGGTGAAACTGCAACCAGCTCGATTTCGAGTAGAGGTTGTCGTTGAGTTTGAATTGCTGCGCGCTGAACGCGATCGACACATCCTGCGCCTGCCAATCCGGCGGCACATCCCAGATTATCGTGATCGCCTCGCGAATCCGCGGCTCAAGCTGTTTCAGGAAATAATCATCTCGAACAAGGTTGACCTGCGGGATCGGAAATTCGGTATCTCCGGAAGAAAGCGCGGGTAGCATCTCGGGAAATCCGAATACCGCCACCTGGGTCGAGCCGGTCACATTCTCGATCAATCCCGTCAGGACGAGCTTTCGCTCGCCTTTCTCGTCATTCGCGATTGCAAGCTTCTGCGGGATGAAAACCGAACGGCCAACACTGACAGCATCGCCAAAGGCTATGGCGGGGGGCGCATCCGGCATGCGCGCATCCTCGACCTTCATCCACCAGGCCAGGACGATGGCGGCCACAAGGCCTGCCGCGGTAATGACGCGAATGCGGATTCGCCCGACCGCTGATTTCAGGGACTGAGCCATCATCATATAGAAACGGATGCTCGGCCCGCCTTCAACCATTTTCGCGTTGGGGGCGACGTGCCGTTGAAATGGAGATCCGGATTTTTTCTTAAACTCAGCATGGTTACGCCTGTTTTCCGGAATGTCCGCTTGGTCTTCGCGACGACCCAAATCGGGACAACGGCTGCGTCTGGGAATGACAGTTCATATCACCGCTTGCTGCACCTCAATTACTTCCGGCATCAGTCGCTTCGGCGCGATACCCGGATGTTCAGCCACAGGTTCACGCCTGATTACGGCTGCTCACTAGCTGGTGACAGCCGGAACATCCCCTGCCCCCCGAGGTTTCTTTCGCTCACAGATAGAAGGGAGAAGAACAATGAAGAACGTGCTTGTCCTGTCATCAGCCGCGCTCGTTTTCGGGGCCACCGCGGGCTTCGCGCAAACCACGATCGTCACACAGCCGCCCGCTCAGGCGACCCAGGTCCAGACAGACCCCGATACGACCGGTGGCGGTGCCGTCGGCGGCGCGGCCACGGGTGCAGTGGCCGGCGGCATGGTCGGCGGGCCGGTTGGCGCCGCGGTCGGCGGCCTTGCCGGCGCAGTCGTCGGCGATGTCACCGAGGACGCCTCGGTTCCCCCGGAAACCCGCACCTATGTGTTGGAAAACAAGGTCCAGTCCGTGACACTGGACGACATGGCGGTTGGCGCCGCGGTGCCAACCAGCGTCCAGCTTCAGCAGATACCCGACTCTCAATATCAATACGTCTATGTGGGGGAGCAGCCGGTCATCATCGAGCCGCAGACCCGCAAGATCATCTATGTGGTCCGGTAAAGGCTAAGCGGCCTGCTCTTTGCAGTGTTTTCCACCCAGACGTATCGCGGTCCCTGCCCCGCAAAGCTCCGGGGCGGGGCCTCCACTGTCGGCACGATCCGGCTTTGTTCGTTTGCATAAGGTCAGACCGTCGCGCTGACGTGAATCCGCTGCCTGTATGGCTGAGCGCCCGCGGCAGATCGCCTGCCGGATGCACGCACAATGCCAGCAAAACCTGACGCACCGGAGAACCCGATCAATCCATGGGGTAGCTCCACCGCTTAGGATCAGGAGTCGTGCGATTGGCGCTTGCACCCGCGGCTGCGCCCCGGACATCCGGGGCGCAGGCTGCTTCAGTTCGCGCCCGCAATATCGCGTGCGACGAGATATGCCATCGCGAGCCCGCGGCCGAGCGCGATGCCGCTATTATATCCCGTGCCCGTCACGGTCTGGGCGGTGCAGGAGCCTACTGCGTGAAGCCGGGGGATCACCGCGCCCGCCTCGTCCAGCACGCGTCCCTCGCCATCCACATGGACGCCGCTGTTTCCCACTGCCGCCGCAACGAAACGCAGTTGGATTCCATGAAACGGCGCCTCGGCAACCGATCCGAGCACCGGATTGGGCTGGTTCGCCGGATCGCCGTAGAAACGGCGTACGAAATCACGGGTGCCGCGCCCGAAATCCTCGTCCACTCCGGTTTCGGCAAAACGGTTGAACCGCGCAGCCGTCATCTCCAATCCGTCCGGATCGATGCCCAGCTTTCCGGCCAGCTCACGCAGCGTCGATGCGGATGACACCAGCCCTTCCGGGTAATCCGCACCGGGTGGCGTCATGCCAAGACCGTATTTGCGATGGTGCTGTTCGTCGAAGATCAGGAAGAAGGGCAGGTTCTCGGCCGCGTCATCCATCGTCCTCTGCGCGATGTCCACCCAATAGGAATCGTCGCAATAGCGCTGGCCGTGACGATTGACGATCATCGTGTGTGGCATGGCCGTATCCGGCCCGTAGGAAAAGCCTTCATTGTAGTCGGACTTCCAGCCGGGCTGCATTGTCTGTGCGCTGGCAGGCAGCTTGATCACCGCGCCGCCGACAGAGCGGGCCAGCTTGATGGCGTCGCCGCGCAGAGTCTTGGGTCCGACGCTGCCCCATTGGTCGGGCTCCAATCCGACGATCTCACGCACAAGGTCGGGGTCGTTGTCGAAGGTGCTGGTGGCAAGGATCACGGTCCCATCGAACTCCGCCGGTCCGTCACCGGTCGTGGCGATCACGCCGGTGACCTGGCCCGCCGGGTCGCGCTTCAGTTCGGTGACGCGGTGATCGGTCAGGATGACGATCTTCGGGTCGCGAAGCGCACGGGCAAGGAAACTGCCTACCACGCCGGGACCGAAGGTCAGGGTTTCCGGTCCATGCGCCTCGCCGTCGCGCCGTTCTGACTGGCCGAAGCCCTGCATCTGGGCGCCTTCGTCCTCGCCATCCTCGACGACGCTTTGGCGACGCCCCCGCTGAAACAGGTCGTCATAGGTGGTGCCAACCGGAAAATATGGACTGATCAGCAGCCTATCTCGCCAGTCACCCAGTTCCTCGCGGGCGATCGGGACATTGGTCAGGTAACGGCCGGCGGCCATCGCGCCATCCGCCTCGTTATGGTAATCGGCGAGGCCGGGGATCACAGTCCACTGGATCGCGCCGATCTCCTCCCAATAGCGCATCGCATCCGGGGCGGTATCGATCCAGCGCTCCATCGCGGCTTCGTCGAGATATTCGGGGGAACGATGCGCGATGGCGCGGATGTAGCGTGCAGCGCGTTCCTTGCTGTCACCCTCGATACCTTCGCGCATCGCGACGTGGTTGGCTCCGACCCAGACCTGTCCACCGGAATACGCGGCAGCGCCGCCGACCTTTGTTCCCGCCTCAAGGACCGTGACGTGTCGGCCGCGGTCAGCCAGTGCGATCGCACTGGCAAGACCGCTGAGTCCGCCACCGACCACAACCACTTTCTCCGCGCTGACAGATTTCGCGTTGATCATCTGTTTCTCCCCTTTTTCGAAACTGTTGCCGCCTGCATACACCGCACCTCCCGACACGCGGCGATCTGATTCACGTATCGTGCGCAAAATATACAAGACTTATCCATGCTTCAGCCTCCGGCCCCATCCAAAATCGCACCAGTTCCGGAAGAAAGCCCGTAGTTCGCAGATTCTTGGGGTCACAACTTCGAAACATGCTCCATTTGTATATTTATGTAGACAGTAGTAAGTATAAATTATACCGATAATCAATTAATAAATACAAAGATACGTTTTCCGGTGCATAGGGATAAGCACCATCTCTGGGAGGAGAGTATGAGAACAATCAGACCATGGACGGCAGCCATGCTGCTGTCAGCGATCCTTGCGTCGCCGATCTCCGCGCAGGAGCAGACCATCGTGGCGCTTCAGTCTCTGACCGGAAGCGCGGCCTTCGTCGGTGTCCCGATCGTGGAGGGCATGAAGCAGGCGGTCCGAGAATCGAACGCTGCCAGTGAACTCGGCAAGGACAGGAGCATCAACCTCGTCGTTGCCGATGACACGACGGACAGGACGCAGACCACCACGCTGGTAACGCGCTATGGCCGGGATCCTTCCGTGCTCGCAATCCTTGGTCCGACGAGCGGATCCGTGGCGCAGCTTGGGGCACAGGTCGGCAACGAACTTCAGGTGCCGATCCTCACCACATCCAACAATCCCAATATCCTTGATTACGGCCCATGGTCATTCATCATGACCCAGACGCCCGGCGACACGATCACCCATCTTGCCGAACATGCAGCTGACCAGCTGAAGCTGGAGAACTGCGCCTTGATCGGCATCCAGAACATCGAAGTCTATGTGCAGCTGTTGCGGGAATTCGAACAGGGTGTGACGGCGCGGGGTGTCAATATCGCATCAACAGAGATGGTGCAGAGCACCGACACCGATTTCAGCTCGATTTCCACCAAGATTGCCTATTCCGATGTGGATTGCGTCTTCATCGCTTCCTATGCCGCGCAGGGCGCGGGGATCGTGACGCAACTTCGGCAGGCGGGGCTCGACCCCAGCGTCACGGTGATGGGCCTCAATATCTTCTCGTCGCCGGAGTTCGCCACCATCGCCGGCGCGGCCGCCGAAGGCGTGCGTTTCTACGGCGAGTGGATTCCCGGCGGGTTCGACGAACAAAGCCGCGCCTTCATCGATCGCTATAAATCAGAGACAGGCTCCGAACCTGACAGCTGGGCGGCCGTGGGCTATTCGATCATGCGTGTGCTGATCGAAGGGTTGAAAACGGCTGGTCCGGAGGCCACCCGCGACAGTCTGCGCGCGGCACTGACGGCGACAAAAGACGTCCCCGTCCCGATCGGGTTCGGCAGTTTTTCATTCACCGAGGACCGGCGCCCGTCCTATGGAACCTATGTGTTGAAAATCACGGACGGCAGTTACGTCGCCGTGACAAACTGATCCTTCGCACCGACGCCCCGCCCTCCCACCTGCTGGGATTGGTGCCGGGCCTAGTGGCCCGGCCGTGGTGGAAAAGACCCCGTCGAGAGGCGTTGGCACATCTTTGCCGATTGTCCGCTTGCCTGCATCGCCGCATTGGCGGTGCAGGAGGGGATTATGAGGTCAGGAGCCAGATTGGCTCGGCCGTGTATCGGCGAGCTGCGCGACCTCGGCAAAACTCCTGCTTCAACGCAATTCACCCTGCCACCTTCTGGGGCAAGCTTCTGCGAGAGTTGCTTGGATCAGGTGATCAGCGCGGCCTTGATCCATCCCGGCCCTGGACGGTCTCGGCATGATGGCGCACGCCCTTCTCGGCCAGCAGCGCCTGCACCGCGGCAACCCGCTCAGGCGCGCGGCCGCAGGTCGAGACGTCGCAGCCCTCATCCGCCAGCAGCCCCAGGATGGCGTGGCCGATGCCGCGCGTCCCGCCCGTCACCGCCGCCTTCAGCCCCTTCAAT
>Ga0160472_100052_pt1 | contig 192881 bp, 179 predicted proteins | sample HID1973M_E11MG_FD_108267 | JGI IMG/M metagenome (GOLD analysis project Ga0160472, IMG submission 108267) | Enriched mosquito-associated microbial communities from UW Madison campus, WI, USA - HID1973M_E11 MG | ecosystem: Host-associated > Arthropoda: Insects > Digestive system > Unclassified ... | reverse complement strand
GCTCGGCCGAAAACGACAGGTCAATACCGATTTACTCTTCCTGATTTACCTCAGTATCGCCTCATTAATTGCCGCCAGCATCATGTACTGGCAAATTTTTCCAGTGTGCTTCATTCCAGGAGTAGGGCAGACCCCATTTAAGGTCAGTTTAGAATACATCATTGTCCTGCTGTTAATCATCAGCCTTGGGCTGCTCTACCGCAAAAGAGAAAATTTTGAACACAAGACCTACCTGCTTCTAACTGGCTCCATCCTGTTTGCTATCCTCAGCGAGTGCTGTTTTGCCACCTATACCACCAATTTTGGACCCTTGAATGAGTGGGGGCATTATGGAAAGCTCATTTCCTTCTTTCTTATTTACAAGGCCAATGTGGAAATGGCTTTTGCCCGTCCAATGGAAAGCATTTTCAGGGAACTTAAAGCCAGTGAGACGGAATACAAGACCCTTGCAGAAAATCTGCCGGGTATTATCTTAAGATACGATGCGCAGCTCAGCTGCATTTATTCCAACCAGAAAACAGATCAATCCAATGTCCAGTATCAACCAGATGTCCACCAGTTAAGCAGTTTGATAAGTGAGCAGCTTAAAAGCGCAATTCGGGAACATCAAACCATTACCAGCGAGCTGGAAGTTCAGCTTCAGGATGGCCAGTATTATTACAGCTATCAGATCATCCCTGAACGTACGGATAAAAGCCAGGGCAGCCAACTGTTGGTCATTTTCAGGGACATCACCAGCAGCAGAAAAGAAAAACTTTACCTCACCACACTGCTCGATACCATTCCCCAGCATGTCTGGACTGCCAGGGCTGATGGTAGCATTGATTATGTCAATGGCGTGGTCAGCAGGGATTTTGCTGCAGAAACCCCGTTGCTTTTAAGCCAGGGCTGGCAACATTACCTGCATCCCGAGGACGTGCAGCAAAGCAACCAGGCATGGGCAGACGCCGTTAAATACGGCAGGGAATACCAGGTTCAGTTCCGCCTTAAGATGGCCGGCGGCGAATACCTGTGGCATCTGGGCAGGGCCGTACCCATCCGCGAAAACGGAGAGGTTATCCTATGGATTGGAACCAATACCAATATCGATGCACAGAAAAAAGGGCAGGAGCAGCGTGATGAATTCATTTCCGTTGCCTCCCATGAGCTTAAAACCCCACTGACTAGCATCAAGGCGTTCAACCAGCTATTGCTCAGAACGGAAGATCCAGCAAAGGTAAAATCCTACGTGCAAAAGGTCGAGGTGAGCACCACCAAGCTTGAACGGCTTATCAATGATATGCTCGATGTGAGCCGCATCACCGCGGGCCGGCTACAGTTTAATAAATCCACCTTTAGCCTGAATGAACTGCTTGAGGAATGCAGCGAAAATCTGCAACTCAGTACCATTACCCATCAGATTGTAATTGAGGTAAATGACACGGCCATAGTTCATGCCGACCGTTTCCGGTTAGAACAGGTAATCACCAACTTAATTGGCAATGCCATTAAATATTCTCCCCAGGCGGATAAGATCATCATCCAGCTCAATATCGAAAAGCAGGGTGTAATCATTGCGGTTAAGGATTACGGCATCGGCATCGAAAGCAGTGAGCTGGAAAAATTATTCGACCGCTACTACCGCTCAGACAATGCTGCGATGCGTTTTGGCGGGCTTGGCCTTGGGCTATTCATTTCTTCAGAGATCATCAAAGCCCATAGAGGCACCTTCTGGATCGAAAGCGAGCTCGGCGCAGGTACAACCGTTTTCTTTCGCATCCCTTTGAATGAGCAAAAGCCAAAACGCATTACAACCACTGGAGCGCTCAGCTATCAGGATGAATACCTGTCGATTAGCTGCAATACCAAAAACGCATGGATGGAGGTGAACTGGAAAGGTCACCAGAGCGTGGAGAGCGTTCAGAACGGCGGCCTTCAGATGATTGAAGTTTTAAAAGCTTCAGGACTAAAAAAAGTGCTCAACGACAACCGCGAAGTACTGGGCAACTGGTCAGAAGCTTCTGAATGGGCAGGGAAAGTCTGGTTCCCGCTCATGATCGAGGCGGGACTTGAGCATTTTGCTTGGGTATTTTCCCCAAGCATTTTTGCCCAGCTTGCCGCACAGAAAAGTTTTGACAGCTCAGACGGAAAGGCTAATGTCCGGTTTTTTCACGACATCACCGAAGCCAGTCAGTGGCTGGATGCGCAAGAAAATGGTAATTCCTGCCAGACATTATAATGGCTGCGCAAGCAGTGTTTTTAAACCATCTGGTTTTAACATGTTGCGGCCTTCAGGATACCGCTGGTTTACTTATTCTCAAATTTGCTTATATTTGCAATTCGCCTCCTGAATATTGGATGAACCCGATTTTATCGCTCCGGAAGAACTTCTTTCTGTACTTTTTGAGTCCCCGAATGCTACTGCATTTTATGAGGGTGAAGACATCCAGATCCCTAGCGCCAATGCTCCGATGCTTAAACTCTGGGAAAAAGACAGGAATCTGGTTGGGAAATCTTTTGCCGTAGCCATTCCTGAATTAATTGACCAACAATTTATGGCATTTTGCATGAAGTATAGCGTTCGGGAAAAACACTCTCGCGAAAGATACCCATTCAACCCTTCAGGTGGATGGCAAGTCGCAAGAATTTCACTTCGATTTTGAATGGAAGGCCATGCTTGGCGCAGATCGCAAGACCAAAAATATCCTGCATACGGCCTTTGAAATTTCCGAGAGGGTAAGGGCCTGGAAACTCGTTTATGAAAATTCCCTTGCCAAGCAGCAGCTTAGCGGAGAGCTGATGGCAATTAACGAAGAATTTCAGGCCACAAATGAAGACCTGTCTGCCCTGAACGAAGAGTTTCCATGCCGCCAACGAGGAGTTGCTACGTTACTAGGACCTTTTTCCAAGCCTAAACCAGAAGCTTATCTCCAGCGAAGGCTGATTCCGCCTGCTGGTTGACCAGTCGCCGGCAGCAGTGGCCCCACTATAGGGATCCGGTCTGGTAGTAGAAGTCGTCAATGAAATGGTGCTGGATATTTGGGGCAAGAACGGCTCAATCATAGGCCTGCCATTGGCTAAAGTCTTACCCGAACTTGAAGGGCAACAATTTTTACGTATACTGATTGAGGTTTTCCAACAGGCAAACCTTTTATGGGCAGTAACTTATGGTCATTCTGCAACATGAGGATGAGGCCGCAAAACATTACCTGAATTTCGTCTATCAGCCCATACGCAGCGCTGATGGAAAAACCATATCAATTCTCATCGTAACCAATGATGTTACCGAATAGTTAAAGGCAAGAAAAAATGTTGATGAGCTAAATACCCGTCTGGAAATTGCACTCGACGCCAGTAAACTCGGTTCACCAGAAGTAGTCATCGCGACAGGTAAAATGAAAAGTAACGATCAGTTCAAGCGTAACTATGGCTTCCTGCAGGAAGAAGAGTTTACCTACGCTGACCTGTTCAATGTGATGTTCCCAGGATCGAACGCCCAGGTATGTTGAAAACGGAAAGCTGACCGCATGATGGGTATGAGCCTGGACATCACCGAAAAAAAGACTGAACAGCGAAAAGATGATTTCCTAAGCAAAGCCAATCATGAGCTGGAAAGACCGGTTGTTTCAATCAAGGCATTCATGCAACTTTTGGAGCGCATTAAAGACCAGCCTTTTTCAGCCATACACTCCAGGCTCACCGAGCAGGCCAATAAAAGCGTGCTGAAAACGGAACCACTTGCCGAAGAGCTGCTCAACACGAGCCGCTTGAGCGAAGATCAGCTTAAGCTCGAAAGAACCAGCTTTAACCTATATGAGCTACTTTCGGGCTGCTTCAACCACATCCCGCCTGGTAGGCAAATATCAACTAATTATCTCCGGCGAAAAACAGCTCAGCGTTTATTCCGACGAGCACCGCATATACTAGATATTAATCAACTTTGTCAACAATGTGGACGGGATTGGATCAATAGGTTACGGTTTTCCAATAGACTATTCAATAAAGAAAAAATATTAAATAAAATGTATTAGTTGGAAGCTACAGAAATGGATCGCTATAAATATGCATAGAATTTTTAAAGAACGAGATTCTATTAGGGTTTGGTGTTAGTCTTTCGCCACCTTTTTAAACTTAAAATTTAACTGTCTTTATGCGGTTCGATGTTTTTTTAAAAATTGCTTGTCAAGATCACTTAATTCTGCCATATCTTCTTTTAATGTGGGCATACGGCGCAACTGAGCGATAAATCGGTTCGAAATTTGTAACAAGGTTGACTTGATAATCAATCAGTTAGCCCCACTCCGTCCGAGTGGGGCTTTTTATTTGCACAAAATTTGCACCGATAAAATTTAGTTAAATAATTCCCGGTGAGAAGCATTCTACAAGAAAACATGAAACTATTGGATAATGAAGTCTCGGTTTGCGGTCCGGATATTATTTTATAATGGAGCAGGGGATCAAATTCAATTTGCACACAATTTGCATTATTTTTTGCGGGCTCCTTAAAGTCCAATATATGGCGACAGTAACGATTTATTTTGGAACTAGACTGGAGACAGGTGTAGATTGGCTTATAGCAGATTCTCATATGAAAGGCACGCACTTTGCGCAAGTTAGTAGATTATGCTCTTTAATGCAAGGGAACTTTTCGTGGGATATGCCTGTCATTCAGGATTATTTTCACTGAGATGCGGCAGCGAGAAGAAAAAGCTCGTTCCCTCTCCTAAGACGCTTTCAGCCCAGATCTCGCCATTATGCCGGGTAATAATTTCATGGGCCAAATATAGGCCAATGCCCAGACCGGAAATATTCTGATTTTGTTCCTCGATTCTATAAAACCGCCCGAAAATATTCTTCAGTTTATCCGGATGGATTCCAGGGCCAAAATCACGTATGCCCACGGTAAGCTCCTTACCAGTGTCTTGAATACTGATTTCCACCTTTCGGGCATCCGGTGAGTACTTGACAGCATTGACAAGGAGGTTGATCACCACCTGTTCGATACGCTGGGCGTCTCCAAGTGCGATACAGGGACAAAAGGCACCGCCAAAAACTATTTCGTGCCTTGGAGCGCTGTACTGAACCAGCTCAACTGCATCGGATATAACCTCACAAAGATCAAAATTTCCTATGGTGAGCTGAAGCTTGCCCGCTTCGATCTTCGATACATCCAAAAGGTCGTTTACGAGGGCGGTAATCTTGGACACCTGGTTCGACGCCTTCTGAAGAAAAGCCTTTGGCTTTTCTTCGATAATAAGTCTGTCGAGGATCTGCAGGTAACCGCTAATGCTAGATAGTGGAGTTTTGAGTTCGTGGCTTGCAAGTCCAATAAATTCGTCTTTTTTATCGTTTAAGGATTTTACCTGATCAAACAGCACCGCATTATCAATAGATATTGCTGCCTGCGCTGCGATGGAATTGACCAATAACTCATGCTCAAGGGTGAATTTCGACGGGTCTGGGTGGCCGAAGAAAAGTCCACCGATCACTTTCCCGCTTCTTGAGATTACCGGCACAGCGAGGTAGCTTACCACTTGCAGGTGTCCCTTGGGCATTCCAAAGTGTGGGTCGTTTTTACCATACCTGGGATCCCTGGTTATGTCCGCCACGCGTACGACACCTAATCCCGCAAAGGTGTGATGAAAGACCGGCGTGTTTCGGGGCATCCCAAATTTTTCAAAAGCCTCCCGTGGTGCCCCGGAAAGCGTATAGAGCATATAGGAGTCTCCTTGCTCGTCGGTTTTGTTATAAAAAAAAGCACCAAATTTCGCTCCGGTAAGCTCCGTAGTCGCATCAGTTACCTTCTGAAGGATTTTGTTCAGGTCGAGCTCCTCGGAAACCGTACTCATCATCATATTCATGATTTCAAGGCGCTCAGTATAGTTTTTCGCTGTTGCCTGATCTTTTAATAGGGCTTCGATATCACGGGCAATTTTGGATGCACCTATAATATTGCCATTACTATCTATGATTGGTGAAACGGTGAGAGAAAGCTGTACCGATCGGCCGTTTCGGGCCCTGCGCACTGTTTCAAAATGATCTACCTTTTTGCCCTGTCTGATCTCCGATATTATAAAGTCTTCTTCGCTCAGCCTTTCGCTGGGAATGATTATGGAAATGTGCTTTCCAATCGCTTCAGACTCGGCGTATCCAAACGCACGTTCAGCTGCCGGATTCCAGCTCGTGATAATTCCATTCAAAGTTTTTGAGATAATTATGTCATCTGAAGAGTTGACGACTGCAGCCAAGCGGGCCTGCTTCTCGGCAAAATCGCTCAGCCTGATCTCGTTTTGTTTCTGTTCTGTGATATCCAGTACTGAACCTATAAATCGTACAGGAGTATTTTTTTGATAGTAAACTTTTCCTTTTGCCCTGACCCATCGTACCTTATTGTCACCCGCACCCACGGTCCGATATTCAATATCATAATCTCCAAGAGTGGAGGGGTCGGAGTAAAGGTTTGAGATTAATGTCAATACCCGTTCACGGTCTTCATGGTGGAGCCCCTTTGTAAAATCACGCTCATAGCTCACCGTATCTTCATGTGTGATGCCGAAAAGCTCCCGGCACCGGCTATCCCATTCCATTGATCCTTTAATAAGGTCGAGATCAAAAGTACCGAGCTGGGCCGCCTTCTTTGAAAGCTGAACCTGTTCGTAGGCTTTCTGCAGTTCCATCCTGGATATCACCTGTTCCGAAACATTAACCGAAATAGCTAGAATTCCCAAAATCCGTCCATCACTTCCTCGGTAAGGCTGGTAGACAAAGTTTTGATATACCACTTCATTTTTACCGTGCCGTAAAAGCGAGACCGCCTGTTCATTGGCATAAAACGGTTCGCCCGTAAGATAAACTTGTTCCATGACCCTCTCCAGCCCCTGTTCCCTTGCATCCGGAAGCGCATCAAAAATAGGACGTCCGACAACCGACTCTCTGGGCTTTCCCCAGATGTCCAACATCGACTCATTTACTAAATCGACAGAAAAATCTTCTCCTATGAGCAGGCACATTGCAACAGGGGCCTGCAGTACCATATCTCGAAAGTTTTGCTCGCTACGTTCCGCGCGGAGTTTGGCCATATTCATGTCTGTTACCTCAGCCGCTGTATTCATTACTCCATATACATTGCCGTTCTGATCAAACAGTGGCGTGAAACTGTAGTTGAAATAAAATTCTTGGATATTCCCGTCTATCAGCAGTTTTATTTTGCTGTTCCGGTTATGGTATGCTTTTCCGCTCCGATAGACCTCTGCAAGGGATTCCAGGATTCCCTGCCCTTCTATTTCCGGCAATACGTCCCGATAAAGACGGCCGATGACATCCGGGCCCTTTCCCCATACATCAAGAATTGCTTTGTTGGCCCGGGAAATGCGCATTTCTGCGCCCGTAAAGACAGCTATTGGAAACGGCGCACTCTCGATTAGTGTACTTATCTCATGCTGACCAGCAGCTAATGCTTCGGAGTTGAGAAGGTTTTCCATTTGAATATGATGGTAGAACTTAACAATAATTTTCGACCAGTGAGCTGGCGAGCTTTAATAGTGCGGTGAAGTCGAACGGCTTTGCTATGAAACCATCGGCGCCCGCACGAATGGACAGTTCCTTGATCTCGTTATTTGCGGAAACATACACGACTGGGATTCTTTTTAAATCAGGATGGGACTTTAAGAGCCGGGTAGCTTGAATGCCACCAATGGACGGGATCCAGTTGTCCATAAGAATCAGGTCAGGCTTGAAATCTTTCGTAACTGCTATCACCTCGTCGCAGCTGGAGAATGTTTCTACCTCCCAGCCTTCATCCTCAAACAGGAAACGAAAGATATTGAGCAGGTCTTCATCGTCATCGAAGGCCGCTAAGCGTTTTTTCTTCTCTGTCATGCTATAAAAGTAATCATTTTTATTCTTTTGGAAACATGCGGGAGTATATAATTGCGCCTGATTACCCTTTGAAAACGATTTTGAAACTTGACTGCAAATCGCTCAAGTTTCAGGTTGGTTTTTGAGCCTGCCTGATTCCGCGTTGCCGGTGCTAAGACAAAGGTGCATTCCAGCCTCGATCCAGTCACGCAAAAATACTGTAAATCATAAGTCGATAAAAGGCAATACACCGGTATAGGCAGGAAAAAGTTTTTATGTTGTGAATTTGATTAAATCATGAATGCTAGGATTTTCGGAAAAGTAGCACCTAACTACATTTCAAATTGTACAGCGGACTTTTTGTCCAAATGCTTTGGGTTTGTATGTCGATCAAAATCAAATATAGACATTTAGCTTAATATTGCTGAACCCCTTTATAAGGCGCCAAACCTTACTCTATATGGCAACAGCATCTAATGCATTTTTTGAAATTCGTATGCTGTTGGGGATGCTTCTGACCCAATATCGCTACTGTCTCTGGAATTTAAATAATTTATCAAATTGATATTTGCTCATAGCTGCAACTTTAGAGCCCTAGGATTTCATTCATAGTCTAGGGCATAAGAAGAAATCAGACAGCAGCAAACAACACTTAAAACGTTCAAGATCAGTAGGTAGCAGACTTTAAAGCTTATTTCCACAATTTTCTAGTTTATTGGCGGATGCTGTAAATTAAACAAGCGGCCGCTTTTTCACCGAGATTCAATATTAAACCCTTGGATGGTTGAGCTAACCCGTCTCGAATTATATATAAGGTTAATTGTAATGTACCCTTTGATAAATTTGCAACTGTTTTTTTAAACGCCTTCTAGCCTCAAAAATATGTGTTTTTACGGTTCCCAAAGGCAGGTCCAATTCTTTGGCAATCTCGTTGTATTTATAGCCTTCAAAGTATCGAATGAAAGGTGTTGACAATGATTTGGGTAACTTGGAAAGAGCAACATGAATATCCTCCATTGCAAACCTGCTTTCGCCTTGATTTGATGATGCGCTATAAAGTAGATTAGCGGAGGAAACCTTATCCTGCTGTGTAACCAGGGCAACCTTCTTGGCATTTTTTCGGTAATCGTTAATAAAGGTATTTCGCATGATCATATACAGCCAGCCTTTGATATTTGTCCCCTCTGTGAACGTTTGTGAGAACCGCAATGCCTTCACCATTGTATCTTGTATGAGGTCATTGGCATCTTCCACATCCCCTGTAAATTTAAGTGCAAACGCGCTGAGCATAACCCTGTACTGCTCAATCATTTGAGAAAATTGAGTGTTGTTCATGATTGGGTATTTTGATTATTGACAAATATTATTGTAGATATATGAAGTATCCACAACTATAATAAAGATGTCCGATTATTTAATTTTTATTAAAAATAACTTTTCTATGCTCTCTGATCTTCCTAACTACTTGACAAGTTAAACATAATTAATTGAGATTGGAGAGAATAGACTGAATGGTTGTTATGGCATTTAATGCTAATATCGTAATTTATTCCATCGTTCAATTATTGATCTTTCTGCCCGCCGGGTTTCTGAATCTTTTCCATCTGTGAAGCCTGCATACTATCAGGAGTAACGTTCCCCATCGCAACCTGGATTTTGTTTTTAAAACCTGAAACCACCATGTCCTTTTCGTCCATCAAGGCTCTATAGCCATCTTCGGCTACTTTAGCCGGATCGGCGAGTTCTCCCTCTTTTACAATTTTAGAATCCAGCATATCTGCTTTGTTAAAAAAATCTGTATCTGTTGCACCAGGTAACAATGATGTAACACTGACCCCTGAGTCTTTAAGTTCATTTCTTATGGCCTCATTAAATGAGTGAACAAATGCTTTGGTGGCGTGGTATACGGCCTGGTATGGGCCTGGCGCCTTGCCAGCTATCGATGCCAGGTTTAAAATTTTGCCCGAGCCTCTACTGACCATATCCCTACCGAAGAACTTAGTCAAGGTGACTAGTGAGGCTATATTCAGCTGAATGATATTCAGTTCCCGGGCGAGGTCATTGTCCATAAACTTCCCGTATACGCCCTGTCCTGCATCATTTACCAGTATATCAACTGTTAGACCCAGACCCTTCACCTGTTTGTAAAGCTCTTCTGCGTTACCGGGAACAAAAAGGTCTGTACTAATTGTAACCACTTCGATTCCCTCGCTTTTCAATAGCTGTGCGGTAGAGTCAAGTCCTGTTTCGTTTCTAGCCACGATAATTAGGTTGTAATTATCCTTAGCGAAGAGCTTTGCTAATTCCAGCCCAATTCCACTCGTAGCGCCGGTTATAAGCGCAAATGCTTGACGATTATCCATGTTTTTGACTTAGGTATATCACTCTAACAATCGACCTGCGAAAATGGTTTGGATCGTCGGGCATAAGTTACCTTAGCAATCAAACAATTTAAAGTACCCTTGAAGCTTGTTGTCTCAGCATCTTATGTAAAGATATCCTCCATGGCTTTCTTTCTTAATGCCCTTCACCATGCAACGCGGATGCTTCTTTTCAAAAAATGCGCTCATTTGCAAACCAATCTGATTTTTAATGTGTTCTAAAAATATCCGAGTCGGCGTTCCATTAAACTCTTTTCCATGGTAATTTTCGACAAAGCGTAATTATATCTCAATTATTAAATCAAATTTATGAAAGCAGCAGTATTTCACAAACCCGGGGACATTAGAGTTGAAACCGTACCTGACCCGCAGATTCTTGATCCGAGAGACGTTATCCTTAAAGTTACTTCGACTGCGATATGCGGCTCCGACCTCCATATCTTAAGCGGGGCAGTTCCCCAAAAAGACCCTATGGTAATGGGACATGAATTTATGGGCATAGTTGAGGAAGTAGGATCTTCGATCACAAATCTGAAAAAGGGTGACAGGGTAATAGTCCCTTTTCCGATTTCCTGCGGTAAATGTTTTTTTTGCACTCATGAAGCATCTCCCGCCTGTGAGGAGTCAAATTATAAAAACTATGGTCCGGCAGGTAATGTCGCAGATCAAAAAGGCGGTGCGCTCTTTGGGTATACAGATTTGTACGGAGGTTATTCTGGTGGACAGGCGCAGTACGTGCGCGTACCATATGCCGATGTAAGCCCAAGGGCCGTGCCGGAGCATCTTAGCGATGAACAGGCTCTGTTCCTTACCGATATTTTTCCCACGGGCTGGTCGGCTATCGACTGGGCGCAGCTGAAAGGCGGCGAAGTTGTTGCCATTTTTGGGTCCGGACCTGTTGGACTTATGGCTCAAAAGGCGGCATGGCTCAATGGTGCAGGCAGGGTGATAGCGATCGATCCGTTGGACTACAGATTAGCGAAGGCCAAGGCGGTGAATAAAGTCGATACGCTCAACCCGCACAAGGTGGATGTGGTAGAAGCCATCCGCGAAATGACCGCCGGACGTGGCGCGGACGTTTGTGTAGATGCCGTTGGTTTCGAGCCTGAACGTAACCTTTTTGACAGGGTAAAGGCAACTATAAATTTCGAAAAGGGATCTATGAAGGTCTTGGAAATGTGTTTTGAAGCAGTTCGCAGAATGGGAACAGTTTCTATCGTGGGTGTTTATGGTTCGCCATATGATAATTTCCCATTGTTTCGAATATTTGACAAAGGAATCACCATCAAACAGGGGCAGGCACCGGTGCTTAATTATGTCGATAAACTCATTGGACTGGTCAACGATGGAAAGGTTGTATTGGACGACATTATTACCCACTCTCTGCCTCTGGAAGAGGCTGAACATGGATACAGGATATTTGATACAAAAGAAGAAGATTGTGTTAAAGTGGTTCTAAAGCCATAAAACGGAAGCTCAGGACCTAGGAGTGGCAGGTGTATACTATCATGTTCTGCCTGCCTCCCCGTTGTGCTCAGATATTTGTTTACAGAAGTTTTCGCTGTGCTGATCCCCAGAGACTTCGGCCAGGAATTAATGTAGTTAAGGAACGACCTGCCAGGAGAAGATACGAATATACCCATAGCAGGTTTCTGAAAGTTTTCACCTACTATACCGTTATCGGCTGCATCTATCTTCCTTTCGGCAATCCATATCCCGGCCCGAAATATGAATATAAAAAGCGCTGGTTTTCAAGACTGGTAGATCACGCCCAAACGCTCATTGCAACTGGGCTCCCCGTTATGTTGGTTGGCGACTACAATTCTTTACTTCTCAAGAGGCAGCATCGCCTGTCCCGAACCATGCAGTCCTGTTTTAACCATAGCTGGGAGAGAGACTACGGACGGCCACTTTTTCGGGCCCGTCCGTTAGGGGGTTGCCAATGTGCAGGGCAGGCTGGCGATTTTGCTATTTATGGCTGTCCGCTTCCGCCTGCCGCTCCGTAGATCTGTCCCGTTGAATAACTGGCGTCGTTGGACGCGAGCTGAACATAGATAGAGGCCAGTTCCGCCGGTTGTCCCGGTCTGCCGAGCGGTGTTTCCTTTCCGAATTCCCTTAACTTTTCGGGCGTAGAACCTCCACCCATCTGCAGCGGTGTCCAGATCGGCCCCGGAGCTACCCCGTTCACCCTGATTCCCTTTGGACCCAGCTGCTTTGCAAGCGATTTGACGAAATTTGTCGTTGCGGCTTTCGTCTGCGCATAATCATAGAGATCAGGTGAGGGGTCGGTGGCCTGGACAGATGTTGTTCCGATGATTGCAGACCCGGGCCGTAAATACGGCAGTGCCGCTTTGATGATCCAGAAGGGAGCATAGATGTTGGTCTTGATTGTCCAGTCGAACTGTTCGGTGGTGATATCACTGATGGAGGGCGTGCTCTGCTGGCGGGCTGCATTGCTGATCAGGATATCAAGTCCGCCCAGTTCCCTTGCCGCGGTATCGACCAGCTTTTTGCAGAAGCTTTCATCGCGTATATCTCCGGGTATGGCTACCGCCTTTCTGCCTGCCTTTCTGATCAGCTCGACGACCTCTCTGGCATCGGGTTCTTCCTGTGGAAGGTAATTGATCGCCACATCGGCGCCCTCGCGTGCATAGGCGATAGCCGCTGCCCGTCCCATGCCCGAGTCGCCACCTGTTATCAAAGCTTTTCTGCCTGACAGTCTGCCCGAACCCTTGTAGCTGGTTTCGCCATGGTCTGGACGGGGGTCCATTTTACCCGCCAGGGCCGGCCAGGGCTGATTCTGGTGGATGAAGGGCGGTCTGGGATATTTTGTTGTAGGGTCTTCCAGTGGTCCGGTGGACAGGCTTTGCCCATTTGTTCCGGCTGAGGCGGCCATGGAAGGGCCCAGTGATAGCGCGGCGATTCCCAGGCCGAGGCCCTGGACGGCCCTGCGCCTGCTGATGTTATGATTTTCCATATAAATGTGATTTAGGTAATTCTATAACCGCGCTTCTTTTCCAATGGTTTTGTTTTTGTGAAATATTCGCAAGCCCTGCTTTCACAGATATGTTTCGGCTGCGGGCCTTCTACGGGACCTTTTGTCAGCAACCTTCGGATTCAAGGTTGCTGTTCTTTTCTGTTTTCATCAGACTGCCCGGCCCATTTCGCCATCACCCTGATGCCTAATTCCGCGATTCTGTCTTGGGCGCGGACATTTGCACGTGATTCACGCGCGCCCACTTACATCACGGCATCTTCGCAGAGCAGGGTATCTGGAATCCGCCAGCCTTTACGGAACATCCAACGGTAAGGTAAACCAGAAAGTGCTGCCTGTACCTACAACGCTGTCCACCCCGATTGTTCCCCCATGCCGCTCAACAATATCTGAACTGATATATAGCCCTAGGCCCAATCCGGACACCTGGCTGCCTGATTCGTCTGCCCGAAAATACCGGTCAAACAAAAAGGGGATCTTTTCGGGGGAGATTCCGGGTCCTGTATCGCGGATACTGACCTTTACAAGATCTGCTTTTCTGGATACCTCAAGGTAAATTTTTTCTGAACCGGGAGCATATTTAGCGGCATTATTGACCAGATTGACCACGACCTGGTCAATCCTGTGCTCATCCGCATAAACTCTGATCTCCCTGTCGCCGGTAAGGATCAGCTCATGTGTCCCACTGTCCCGGATATGGCTGCAGCAGTTGTCCAACATCTCTGAGACCGTAAACCATTCTTTCCGTAAGGGGACTTCGCCCTGGCTCATTTTGGAAACGTTCAAAAGGTCATCTACCAGATCCGTTATCTTATTGATGCTTCTTGATGACTGTTCCACCAGTTTTGGAAACATTACAGGATTGGCGTTGTTTTTCATGCGCTCCAGCATCTGGAGCGAGGCCTTTAGCGTCGTTATCGGGGTTTTTAGCTCGTGGCTCGCAATGGATATGAAATCATCCTTCTGTTGCTGCAGCGTCTTGTATTCCGTGATGTCGACAGCCGTACCGATTACCCTTTCCGGAATGTCCGCAGAATCGAAAAATATCCGGGCCTGGAACCTGACCCACTTCATAGGGCTTCCGGGGGGGAGAATTCTCGCTTCGTAAAAAATATTTCCGGTGAGGCGCCCTTCCCTGTGCGCATTGTCGCTCAGGTGTACGTCTTCCGGATGGTAGTATTCTAGCAGGGTTTCCCTGCGTACGTTTTTTACACCAAAGATTTCATCGAAACGTTCCGAGGTCGTTAGCTGGCCGGTGAGATAGCTCATCTCGTAAATCCCAATGTCCGCCGCCTGGATTGCAAGGCGTATCCGCTCTTCGATTTCCTCTATTGCCTTTCTGGCATTGACCTTTTCCGACACGTCGATACCTATCACCATAACGGCCACAACCGTACCGTTCAGGTCCGTTACCGGCTCATAAACAAAATCCACGAATACCTGTTCGGGTACTCCCTGACGGACCAGGGTAAGTTCTGCCTCTTCGGCAAGGTACGGAACGCCAGTGCTTATTACTCTCTGCATGACGGGTGCATAGTAGTCGGCGGCCTCCGGCACCCCCTCCCATATCATCCTGCCGTCGAGCTGGGCCCTGCGTTTGCCAACGAGTTCCAGATAGCGTGAGTTCACCTCCGAGACGACAAGGTCCGCGGCATGGATTACGCATATGGCAAATGGGGCCTGTTGGATTAGGTTCCGGAAACGCAGTTCACTTGCCTCCAATTGCCGATAGGATTCAAGCAGTTCTTCATTTGTAGAGGCAAGTTCCCCGTTTGCTGCCATCAGCTCCTCATTCATCCTTGCCAGGGAACTGTTATTTGCGACTTCCTTTTGCGTGAGCTGTCTATTTTTATCCACTGCGTTGACCAGTTCCGTAACGTCTGTCGCGTAGCAGACCACGCCGACAGTCCTGCCGGCCTTGTCGGTGACAGGCTGGTAGCTAAAGGTATAGAATGAGGTAACAAGCTTGCCATCAACCATGAGTTCGGCTTTATCGTTTACCGCAGAGTACGGTTCCCCTGTCGCCATTACATTTTTCAACAGTGCTTCGAACGGTTGTTCGCCAAGTTCCGGCAGTGCCTCGGGAAAGCGCATCCCGATCACACGCGAATCTCTTCCCCAGGCACAAAGTGTAGCTTTGTTTGCGACTGCAATGCGAAGCTCTTCCCCCATGATAAGGTATATGGGGTAGGGCGAACCTTCTATGAGGCCGGCAAGGATATCTTTATCGGGTAAGTTCATTTGAGAAGTTTTTTGTTAACTGTCGGCCACAACCTTGCCAACTCTTTCCAGGAATTCATAAATGTCGAATGGCTTGGTTATGAAGTCTTCCGCCCAGCAGCTCTTTCTCATCTGCTCGATACCCTCATGGGCGCTCATCATGATTATGGGAGTGTGGGCTGTTTCATGAGCAGATCGTAACAGGCTGCATACCTCCAGGCCGTTGCCATCTGGCAACATGACATCAAGAAGATAAAGATCGGGTTCGCTTAACGGGCTGCGGGCCATAAAGGAGGATACATTTGAAAAAGTTAAAACTTCGTAGCCCTCGCTTTCCAGAAGAAGCGTAGCTGCCTCCCTAATCCCGGCATCATCTTCCAGGATAGATATTCGTTTGTGCATATTGTCTGTAAAAAATAATGGCCGGACTGGGTGTTGTAGAGAACAGTTTATAAATGTTTATTGTTTCGCAATTTTAACTTATTATAGTTCAAAAAACAAATTGCGCCCCCTATTGCCCAGTTCCTTATTTACTTCCTTTCCACGACAAGTGGATATCAGGCCCTATGGTTTTTGTGATGTCGCTCCTTTAATGCGCCTTTATCAAGTTGTTGTGCTGCTTTCGATATGGGTCTTGAGCGTTAATTTTTCGGTTCCCGACGATGTGGCAAACCTGAGAACTCATTTTGAAAAAAAATAGCATCTCAGAAGTTGGGCTGAAGCGGGGCAATGGATTATTATAAAGTTAAAACCAATCCCTGCTGCATGGGGTTGTCAAGAAAGAGCCAGAGACTTTGAAAAACTCAAGGGGCTGACAGTCCGGACTTGGGAAATCTGTGCAGCTATAAATGTATATGGGCGAACATGGGCAAATGATGACCTGACGTTCTGGCCTGGCCCTTGATGCGAAAATAATTTTTCCGCCAGCACAGAACAGTTAACAGTGGGCGCCGCTAAAATTTACTGTAAAAGCTAAAACCGGTTATGGTAAACAATTATTCGATTAAGCTGGGGAGATCTTTTCCCCTTGGTGCGACATGGAAGGGAAATGGTACCAATTTTTCGGTCTTCGCGGAAAATGCAGACCGCCTTTCATCTTGATTCACTTGACATGTGGATAAGGCAAATGAGAAGCTTATTGAGAAGCGGAAAAATGCCAAAATTAGGGAACAGTTCATGGCAATGCTTGGACATGACCTAAGAAAGCCGGTGAATGCAATCTCTAATGCTGTTCAGCTTCAACTTAGATGCAAGATGGACGAACGTAATGTACGCCTGGCAAATATTATACAGGGTGCTGCCCTGCGCAACAGAGGTCTTATCGATAATATTCTGTATTTGACAGTGGTCCTCTGGGGGTGGGATAAAGCTAAATTTTAACAATAGTATAAGTCTTGAAGAAGCGCTAGGGCAGGTCGTAACAGAATTGAGGATTGCCTTTCCGGAAAGGTTGATCAACAGCGGTTTTGACCTATCAAAATCCTTAGAAAGTGATAACAAACGTATTGCCCAACTTTTCTCCAACTTTGGAAATGCAATTACCCACGGGGAAAAGACAGCCCGATATGGGTCAAGGCGAGTGCCTGTGATCAAAGTTTTGAACTGTGCGTGATCAATAAGGGGGGAAAAATCTGATGAAACCCAAAAACATCTCTTTAAACCTTTTTCAAGAGGAAAGTTCCATCGGGGAAAAGAGGGCTTGGCCTTGGCCTTTTCATGGCCAAGGAAATTGCCACCGCGCACAAAGGTCAGCTATCGGTTGAATCTTCTGATGATCAAACCTGCTTTAAACTTACTGTTCCTCGCCAGGGGAAATAAAAAGCCTTTTCCGTTTGCACTTGATCTCTTTTTGGTTTCCGCGATTTTAAATCCTCAATTGATGCTTGAGCGGCTCTATTTTTCATCTGACTTAAAATTAAAACGTTAAGAACTAAACAAATATGCTTTTTTGATGTTCATAAGGCAGGGTAGTAATAAGGGAAATTTGGATTATGAAAAAACGGATATGTGTGCTGGAGGATAACGAAGGAATAATGGAAGTCCTGCAATTTCTTTTTACAGATGAAGATTATCAGGTATATGGTTTTAGTTCCGTTGGAGATATTATGAAGCAGATGTATAGCCTTGATGTAGACGTATTCCTATTGGATATTATGCTACCTGACGGAAGCGGACTTACGGTATGTGATTTATTAAAGAAAAACAAGCTTACAAGATTTGTACCTGTTGTGATGATGAGCGCTGCTACAGGATCTGCTGAGGTGGAAAAGTCCTGTAATGCCGATGATTTCGTTACCAAACCCTTCGATATTAATGACCTTGTGAAACGGGTAAGTGCTCAGATAGATATGCACAGGTTATAAATGTGTATCTGAACAGGATAGAAGATTAATTTTTTCGTCTCACATTAAAAAATAAACGGGCAAAAATATATTGTCTATGCCGCAAATTTCTTGTCATTGCAGAAAATTCTCCGAAGGCTGAGGATCGCGTATCGAAGGGATGTTTTGACGCCGCCTATTGGCATGTTGAGCTCTTCAGCAATTTCGCTATGCCTATAACCATTAAAATATACCATATCGATGGAGAGTCTTTGTTTTGGGGAGAGGGACGCTATTATTTTTTGCATTCCTATAGTATCGGTATTCAGGCTGTGGGTAAACCGGTTTTCGATTTCATCTGTGATAATATCGATGTCAAAAGCTTGTTTTTGGTACTGAGATGAACGCCTTCTTATATGATCGATTGCGCCATTCCGGGCAATGTTCATTATCCAGGTGAAAACCTGGATTTACCCGGGTCATAACTTTCAGTACTGCTACCTATCTTAATGAAGCATTCCTGAAGAAGGAATTCCGCCGTTTCCTGCTGTTTCGCGATATGCAAGAGAACGCCCAAGTGGATTTGGGGGATACATTTTGTAGAGCTTGTTGAAAGTACTGAGCTTACCAGATTTCAATCCATGTATCGGTTCCCGTTCTGCTATGGGCATATATTCCTTAAAAAAATGTGTTAGGCGATTGGGAGATCATGAAAAGTCAACTTATCACTTTGATTTTAGAATAACATAGGAAAAAAGAGGGGTAGCGAATTACTTCACTACCCGACCTCAAATTATTAACTAAACTTTTAATAAAACCATTGTTTCCCGACAAAGGTTTTGGGAAAGGCAACATTAGTTTCATATCTTGATGTATAGGCCTCCTTAGAGAGGCTTTCCCTGGCGAAATTGTTAAAAGAAATGGTGGACATATCCATGCCCACCATTTCAGCTGTTTATTTCATGTATATGAAACTTAAAATGATAACATCGATTAAAAGAAATAGTTTAGAGAACTAAATACAATTAACTGTTATTAGAAGTAGGTACATATTTGCGTACGGTTATAGATTGATGCCTTTTATGCTTTAAACAAAAAAAAGTGGCGCAACAATCGTTGCATCCCCTTTTTATTTCTGTAAGATTCAACTATACCGTTTTGCTTTTGTTAATTACAATTGTTTGTTTAATAGCCTTATAAATAAAATAACCTATCAATAGAACAGATACAACATTCTCAGGTGTGAAATAGTGGGCACCGCTCAACTTTATAAATCTTGTAAAAAAGACAGAAAAGAGTAATGCAGATAAAACATTTAATATCACTTCTTCCACAAAAATTTATCAGGATATTTTGTCCTTAAAAGTTAAATAGTACATATAATATTATAACTGATGCTATAATAATCACTGTTTCCATACTTTTATTTACAACAATAAGACCTGTAAAAAAGATATGAACATCCAAGATAGACATGAAATGCTTCTATAGCTGCTGCACATACAGCTACACAAACATAGAAATCTGGACCACAACAAGGTGCATCAACTGGTCTTGTACAATGGATGAGGTTGTAATTGTTGAGGTTTCCAAAATACTCTGCTTTTGCTGTTCTTAAGCATTTTTATTTTCCTTTAAAATCTAACATTCTTTTTAAAATCTTCTAAGTCACCTTCATTTTTTCGAGTTGCACAGGTGCTATTAAGTGGCTATTAAGATTATAACGCTTAAAGTTCTTTTAGCTGCTGATTTTGCAGATGTTACCTTTTCCATATATTCAGCTCTGGACATTCCAATGATTTCAAAAACCTTCTTCCCATCTTCAAGCGGTACTTCATCAAAGCGCTGGTGACTATCCACAACTTTATCCATAAACATTGTATCTAGATCTACAATAGTTTTCCAGTCTGGACCGTTTGCAAGAACATTTGATTGTTCTTTTGGTGAAAGTCTGGAAAAAGCTTGCGGAGATACAACCAGTTTTTCGACGAGACCTTCAGAATTTCATACTGACTTTTTACAGCTGATAAAATATGCTGGAACAAGTTAATAGGGTTGCAGGCATGACACTTGTGAGAACGTTTTTTTTCATTTTTCTTTTGTACGATTATTATCTATCCTTCATTGGATATCAGAATTAAGGTCAGATAAAAGCAAAACCCTTATCAAAACTCTATATACAATCATCCGTCCGTGATGAATAGGATGTATACCCTGATCAAAAATATTATAACATAAAGTAAAAGGGGGGCACAACAACCGTACATCCCCCTTAATCTAAATAACGCTCTCAACGTTTGTGCAAATTTATCGAATATCTTCCGGAATTAAGCCCTTTTTTTCATATCGTCCCCTTGGGGTTGACGTTTGGCATATCTTTATTTTGTCAGATATCTTTCATGTTTTTGTTTCCGAAGCTTTCCGAAATTGTCTCTGTCACTGCACCAAGGATGATCTAACGGCACTGGCTGCCTTGAATATTCTTCCCTGGCATAATTTGCCTCGGGATGCTGGTCCCTGAGATCACAAGCAACTGCATTCACTACAATCAAATCTCTACCAATGTTATTATCAGTTGCCCTGATGTTCCTCTGTACATAAACAAAGATGATAATTACTCATATATTGGCAATTATTTCTGTTGCATTCATTTTTTGCTTAAAAATACCGGAAACTTGTTGGCTCTTAATGGTGTTGTTTAAACATGGTGGTTAGTAACGAGAGCAAGGTTGAGGATTTACAATCGATTTCAGTAGGGAAAGGTATAATGGAAAGGATTGATATCGCCAAAAGGCAAAATCGAATGACCTTCTATTTTACCTGAGTGTGAATGGGTGTGTAATCCTGATCATAAAAAAATAGGTAAGTACAGAATTTGCCTGCCAACTTTCCAATACATCAACACCAGTCCAATTAGTGTAGGTATTGAATATGCTCTTTAAAATTTACTGCGTATTAATACAGATTTGCTATCTTTATGGAAAAAAATGCGCGGGCTAATAAAGGTTAGTTTTAATGATAAGGAAATTATTGTATTGCTCTTAATTGCGGAGGGTAAGACCAATGAAGAAATCGGGAAACAACTATTTTGAGCAGACGAACAGTTGAAAACACGAGGGCCTCATTGATCGCTGAAACTGAAACCAAAAATACAGCTCATCTTGTCGTGTTTGCTTTTAGACATGGTTTGATATCATAAGAAAAAAGGGCTTCAAGAATTATTCCTGCACCTTATGCTCATCTTAATACAGATTAAATTAAAGCTTCGAAAGAATAAATATTGTTTTGATTAGTCAAAATCCTTTAATTGACCATATTCATTTTGCCAAAATTATCCCTTTGCGGTATAATGCTTAACTTTACTTTTAGTGATGAAAACTATATTCGATTATAATCCGACGGACAATGAACTGGTAGAGCTATTTGGGTTCGATAAGAAATCAGATTCAATGGCCTATGGTTTTTCTGTATTCTTATTGCCAGTTGCTGATTATTTAAATGAAAATAGTGCTGAAGGAAAACTGCTGGACGTTGCAAAACTCCTTGATCTTCGTGGATTAACACAAGAAGCTTTAGAAATCTGGAAACAGATACCCGATATTGCCCGACAGTATAAATGTGGTTTTGACTTTATTATTAAGGCTTCAGATGAACGGTAACAATTCAAGATTTATCCAGATTGTATTTGAGGGCGGTACGCATATCGTTTCTGCACATCTGGTCAAAAAGCACAGAAAAAACGAGTATGTTTTCGAACTGCATGGCATTCCTGAAGAATATCCTTTTAAAAGCATCACGTTGTTTCTTAATGAAGTAACATGGCAGATTTATCATGAGGATGTGGAACTTGATTTAAATAGAAGTGTAAACAATCACGTGCATAGCTTACATGATCAGCTAATGGCATGGATAGAGGATCTGAATCTTTAAGCCTTATATTTCTCGAAGAGCTTCATCAGTCCAAACTGAATGGATCTATAGTCTTTCACCAGTGCCGGGTAAGCTCCTCTAACGCTAGCTTTTCGGAAATTCCATTTGCCTTGAGCCGCGCTCTAAATTCCCTTACCCAGCTGGTATAGCCGAACCCTGTCCAGGATAGCCTCCTGATACAATGCTTTGCCACCAAGTTTCTTCAGAAAGTCGTTATAAGTGTGCCGTAGGGGATATGACCCTGGATGGTGGCTTAGACTATGGTCTCCAGCATATGCCACGGAAAAGCTGTTTTGTCGGTTCGTCATTCCCGCTCTAATTCCATAAATAATGTCAGTCATGAAAGAGAAAAACAAAACAAATAACCGGGCCGCGAATTGTTCCGCGCCCGAGACTGATGAGCCTGCCAGAAGGCTCAACGAACAGGTCCTTTGGGAGAACACGGTCAATGGTGCGTTTCCTGAAGACGGTGAGCCCAAACAGGACAGGCCGCCTGAAGACTGGGGATTAAAGGGAGAGGTGGCAGTGTAGCCGGTGCCCGGGGCACCGGCATGAGTTGTCCGGCGGAACTTTGACCCGCTATGCTGTTCTGTCCTCAGCTCTATCGCTGGAAATACTGATTTTGGCAAGCGGTTCCCTTGGAGGTCCCGTAAGTACGCAACCCTGGATATCAAACCGTCCGCCATGGCAGGGGCAGTCCCAGCTCTTCTCGCTCGCGTTCCAGTTGACTATGCAGCCCGCATGGGTGCATACGGGATCAAGAGCGGATACCCCGCCATTTTCATCCTTATAAAGCGCAAGCTTTTTGCCGTCGAAAGAGGCCACTTTTCCTTCGCCGGAAGCCAGTTCCCTAACTGTCTCAACGACGTCCCCACCGAGTCTGTCGGCGAGGAAACGATATGCGGCGTCCGCATTTTCTTTCACGAATTCACTAAAGCCGGAGACAGGCTTAAGCCGTGAAGGAGACAGGATGCCCGCCAGACCATGCTCCTTCTCTAGAATAACTGCCGTTATGATCTCGGCGGAAAGGCTGCCCAGGATCATGCCATTTCCATTGAAGCCCGTCGCAACATAAACGTGCTCATCGCCTCCGGGCATCTGGCCTATATATGGAAGCCCGTCCACGGGAACATAATACTGAGAGGACCAGCGGAATTTAATTTCTTCGATCTCAAAATTATCCCGGGCATATTTTTCCAGTTCGGCAAATGCTTTCTCCGGATCATCATGCCCTGTCTTGTGGTCAGCGCCGCCCACGATCAGATAATTTTCCCCATCCCGGTCATGGCTCCTGAAATAATGATACGGCTCCTGCATATCATAGGAGAGGCAGTCCGGATAGTTCCCGTCTTTTAGTTCGGCTGCGATCACATAACTTCGGTACGGTGCGTTCCGAAGGGAGAGGATGTTGACTCCAGGTGGAATATGCGTCGCCCAGACCAGGTTCTTTGCCCTGATCTCGCCGGTTTCGTAACGGGCGTAGTGGATTCCGTCCCGCAGTTCTGATGAGGTGATCATGGTACCCTCTATTATCTGCCCGCCAAGCTGTCGAAATCCCTTGGCGAGTCCTGAAATATATTTTAATGGATGGAATTGAGCCTGGTCCTTAAACCGCAGGGAATGCCGGAAATCAATTGGCAGGCCATTTTCTTTAGATTCGGCGACGGCAATTCCGGCTTCCAGGGCGGAAACGAAAATTTCCTGAAGCTGCCGGGTTTCCTTATCATTCTGGGAGAACAGGTAGCCGTCTTTAAATTCAAAATCGGCGTCTATTTGAAGGTCATCGATATTGGCCTTGATCTTTTCTATCATTCTCCTGGCCGAACTGGCAATCATCTTTGAAACGTCTTTTCCGAAGTCGCTGTCGATCTCGGGATAGGATGCATCCAGAAAGGTGTTCAGGTGGGCACTAGTCCCGCCCGTGGTACCGAATCCCGGATTATGGGAATCAACCAACAGGCATTTTTTTCCCGCCCGTTGGAGGTCCAGGGCTGTAGTAAGCCCGGTGATTCCTCCGCCGATAATCAGCACGTCGTATACGCCGGAGGCCTTCTCTGTTTCATTTGACGGAATTTCTGTCCCTTCCTGCCAGAAGCTTATATTCTCGCCGTCCCTGGGGTTTATTCTCTTTTTCATATTTTCAATAAATGGAGTTGGTGTAAAATTTAAGAAGTCCTCAGGCGGTCCCACGGGTTGCCGAAGCATGCCGGCTCTAGAGATCAATTGCCTTTTTCGCTCCCCTGCATGGATGCGAGGTCGAACGCTGTCTGCCACGGACATCTGTTGTCGCACTGTCCGCGCCACTTGTGAGCAAAACTCCACCACTTCGTTCCCGCCAAACATTGCCGCGAACATCATTGCCGTCCCCCCGCTGCCATGCTGGAGATTCAGACCGGCTTTTCGCGGTACCAGCAGCTCCACTATCGGAAGATAGCTTTTGAAGCTGGCGCCCATCAGAGCGGTATTTCCTCCATTATCACCTCCATGTTCAATCTGCGCACCGCTGTCAGTAAAGGCCCTGCCGTTTCCAGACGGTTGTTGTAACAGGTGATAAAAATGGACGTATATCCTTTCATCCCGAAGTTCAGCTCTATGCCGCATTTGATCAGCTCTCGGATTACTTCATCCTGGCCCTGTCTGGCTGCGGGACGATTGGCTAGTGGGTTTTTTCCGTTTTAGTGTTGTTCCCGGTTAAAGATATTATCCGTTCCCCGCCTGAAATCCGGAAACAAAAAAGGCTCCCTGAGGAGCCTGTACTCTTATTCGGAAACGGCCTGAGCGTTCACCGCATTAACGGCAATCTCGGTCAGGGCTACATCTGTGGCCTTTTCGTTCTCCAACGTCTGGCTCAGAAGCTCCGCAATATCATCGCGCCCCATGTTCTGGGCAAATACCCTAAGGGTTCCGTATGTGGCGATCTCGTAGTGCTCGACCTTCTGCGCGGCAAGGATCAGTCCGGCATCACGGATCATCGTACCTTTGTCGGTATCGGAAATAATTCCGTCCGCCTCCTCAAGGAGGCCGGCCATTGCATCGCATTTTTTGGCCGAAGCCTTCTCCTCCAGCAGCTCGAATACCTGTTCAAGCGCAGCAATGTGCTGCTCGGTCTCTGCGGTGTGCTTGTCAAAGGCAGCGGCAAGTTCCGGGCTTGTCGAAGCCATTTTCATTTTCGGTAGCGCCTTGGCCAGGTGCTTCTCGGCCCAGTAAATATCCTTAAGCTCATCTACAAAGAACTCATGGAATTCCGTATCCTCAATCTTGCCCGCTTTTGGGGCTTTTTTTTTGGCCACTGATTTTGTGGCTGTGTTTGTAATTGCCATATTGTTTAATTTTTCCAAGGTATTAATGAGATAACCTTTTAACGTGCATTTTGGTTTTCCGATTTTGTAGATTTTGAATATCAGCCCCTTATGGCACTCAAAGACCAATGATTGTCTATTTGCCGGTTTCCAGATCGGGCGCGTCAACAGGTTTGGACTCCGGGGACCCTTTCTGTCTCAGGAATATGGTGAGGATGACGATCGAGGCTACCGAGAGAAATTCGCTCTGCCAGTTCTGAAAGGTTTCAAACCAGAAGTTGGCCCCGCCTAAATATTCGATCATGCTTTCCAAAGGTTTCCCTTTCAGGGCAAGCTCTACATTATTGTCCTGCCAGCTTCCGTAAAAGTGCAGTCCCCAGCTCGCCATGAACAGGATGCCAAATGTTATTGAAAGCGAATGGCTATAAAGTTTCAGCACCAGCCCGCCTTTTCTCACCGGCCATGGGGACCGGGAGGAAGGCCTGGGCTCGCGGTCTGTCTCTTCGGGCTCATCGAGTTTTTTGGACTCTGCAGACCCGATCTGGCGAAGCGGGATGGTCAGTACCACATATAGGGCCATCTGCAGGAATTCGCTTTCAAAATTTTCGAAAGTAGCCGATATGAAATGCCCGCTGCAAAGGTAAGTGCCCAGACCAATGGCTTCCGCGCGCAGATCCTCCAGCTCCGAATTGTGTTCTTTCCAACCGGTGAGCGCCTGCGCGAAAAGCGTTATGAGAAAGATGCCGATAAAAAATACCGATAGCCCATTTCGGTATAGCCATGTTTTTCTGGGGTACTTTTTTTCTGTTGCCATTATAATTGTCCTTAGTTAAGTTTCAGGTTTTGTTCCAGCAGAACGGCTGTCCGTTCTAGCGTCCGGGAAACAATTTCCTCCCGGTCACCGGAAAAATTCATCCGCTCAGAAAATAGATGCACGCCATTCTTGAGCGCGTAGACGAACATCGTGCCCACAGGTTTTTCTTTTGTCTCACTGCCCCCGGGGCAGGTCAGCCCGGTTATGCCGATATGGATATCAGCGGGTATGAGGCCACGGAGTCCCTCTGTTATCGCTTTGGTAACCTCCATAGATTCCGGTGTAAATTTTTCGACCAGAGCATGCTCAACCTTCAAAAGACTTTCCTTTATACGGGCATCATAGCAGGCTATGCCCCCCTTGAGGAAATCTCCGGCATCTTCGATCAGGGAAAATTCCGCGCTTAGCCGGCCGGCCGTCGCGCTTTCCGCAAAGACAAGGGTCAGCCTGCTTTCGATAAGAAGAAGGCCGACGCGTTTTAATGTATCGCTAACCATTATTGCAAATTTCGATATGAATTGGATTATTCTTTAAACACCGTTTTCCAGCTTGTGGTTTTGCAAAGATTCCCAGACTGTTAAAACCGTTGCGAGTCACATAGGGTTATATATTGACCAGATAAAAAAATTATTGGATGGTAAACTGAATTTATTGAAACAACTTCAAAAACTCGGCAGCTGCCAACCGGCTTACCAAAACCGGTCGAACTTCCGCAGGACACTGGTTGCCGGGGTATTGCCGGAAGCGCCAGTTTGAATGTATCAACTTCCGCCGGTAGCGATGTTTCTTCCGGAAAGGGAAGGGGATCGGGTGAGACAGATGAAGATCGTCCGCTTGTGCGCGGCATCTAGAATTATTCAATTTAACGGAACAATCACGAAAAAACAAGAAAGCGGCAGCTCACCAGAACTGGGCACCAGGCCTTCTGAGGAACAATTGGCCCCATTAAAAGAACTATTACAGATGGCATTCGGAAGCTGTACCGGGATGAAGATCACCTGGTCAGGTCTCTGCCCAAAATGATCTCTGTGGCAGGCTCCCGGATCCGGTTTCCGCTATCGAATCCCGCCCTGGGGAAACCAAGGGAGATGTGGAAAGGATCCAGCAGATTTTGCCTTACCGGGCGAAAGCGAAGTAATCGGTAGGGGAACAAGCTTTATTTGTTGAATAACCAAATGCGTTATAAAGGATTTTTGGCCTAAAGCCTAAACTAAAAAAAATCTAATCCGACTATCATCAATCGAGAATTCTTCTTCGGAAGTCTATTCATACAAAAGGCCATCAGGCGGTAGCTGCCGTATGTTCATGACTTATTTCTTTGGTAAATGGCTTTCGGGTTATATATCTAAATCAATTAAAAACAATTATCCTCTCGTCGATTTGGCATGAGAAACACGATGCTTATCGCTGGTGTAATTGCGCCGGCAATTAAATCAAATGTGTCTGCCATAGTCTATTTGGTTATTGATCTAAAAAACAAAGCAAGCTTCACGATTTCAAGTCTCAAACAAAAATGGAATATGGTCCAGATAGCGGACCTTGAGTTTTTCTGTTTATCATTGAGAGTCCTCCGGGACTTACAGACATTAGCATTTTTTCGCGATGTCCCCGTTATGGCAATATTTACGGTTGCGAAATTTCCCGATTTCCGAAGCGGAACCGTGTCCAGCACGCTCCAGCAATCTTCAGCTTTATGATGCATACAGCACAATGGCAAAAGTTCTGGTTATCCCCAGGGCAGCGATTGATCTGCTAGCTTTTTTGCCTCGGATTTTTAGTAGGCTCGCAAGACTTCCCCTCAGCGAGTTCCTCGGCCGAGTCTATAGAATGAGAGTGATGGATATCATCGTCTTTTTCGGCCACGTCCGCTAATCTTTCATAATACTTATGAAGGACATTAAGATCAGATTCGCTCAGGTCTTCAATATCAACCATCCTGTTGCTGGCATGCCGGCTGGCCGCAAGTAGTTCGTTGAGCTTGAGCTGGATTGCCTTTGAATCCCTGTTCTGGCTTTTTTGGATCAGAAAAACCATCAGAAAGGTAACGATGGTCGTGCCAGGATTGATTACCAGCTGCCAGGTATCCGAAAAACCGGACAAAGGTCCAGAAATTCTCCACGTCAGTGTAACGCCGAAAGCAATAATGAAAGCGGGCAAGCTTCCGGTCCGGCAGGTAATACTATTGGACAGTTTCGAAGAGATTTTGTTTTTTCATGTCTATTTTATATTCTTGCGAGGCAAATCTCATACCCAGATTAACGCGAACGCGGTATAATGGTATATAAGGGAATCCCGGGCCAGTGTAAAGAGATTTCCAAAGTAGATGGATTATAAGGTATTGATAGCCATCGTGCGTGTGAGGATCTCTTTTTCGCCAAGTTCCTTTTCCAGCATTGATTTGAGCGCCGTCCAGTACGAAAGATCAAGCTTTTCAGTCATCGTCTCGATAATCAGCGACCGATCAGTTTCGGGGCAGCCCTTATCTTGCCAGATACCTTTGACCGGGTTGTGCGGGTAAATGCTCGTACCTCCAAATTTCCCGGTCAGGGTTTTTTGCAAGCATTCAACGGTGCGGGCAAACGCCGGGCCGGCGCTAATGGGCAAAAATATCTGAACCAAGAATTCTTTTTGTTTGTTTTTCTTCTGTCCCTCCCCAATGCGCTTAAAGGCTAACGCCGCGCCAGCCACTTTCTTGATCTTAAATTCTTTGCCGGCAAGACGGTTGTATGTAATAAAAAAATCCTCTATTTCTGATATTAGTTCCCTGCCAAGATCACCTATCGTTCTGACAGACCTATATTTTTCTGAAATTTCGGGAATGGCGATGATCCGGTCATTTTCCACCTCGGTCCCATCCCTTTCCTGTTGCGAGGCCATAATTATCCCTACGATCCTGCAATCTACCGCACACCCGGTAAAGGTTCCAAATTCTGAGACCACCATAATATCCAAAGGATCTCCGTCTTCACCTAAAGTTCCCGGCAGGAAACCGAAATCGAAAGGAAAGACCAGTCCCACAGGCATTATTTTGCTTATCAGAAAAATATCCTGAGCTGGCTGGTAATCAAATTTCTGCATGCTGCCCTTAGGCGTTTCAATGATTACCCTTACATGCTTATTTTCATTTTTTATGGTCATAATGCTTTATTATTGATTCTAGCGGCAAGCAGATTCAACTTTATGGATTTGCTGGTGATTTTTAACTTCTCGGTGCCCGATATGCCAACGGACTCATTTGTCCCTTTTTTAGTTGAATCTGCTTAGAACGCACCCACATAAAATTGGTGTTTATCGCAACCATTTATATCCACTGGGCAAACAGCCCTACAGTCGAATCTCAGCTGGTTGTGGATAGTTAGCGATCACTATATAAAACGTAGTTGAGTGCTATCTCCTTGCTCCCTAATCGATCCCCGTGTTCCTTCCAGTCCGACCCGGTTGTAATCTTCCTTTTGAGAGGCTACCCGGCCTTACCGGTTTTCATTCAGATTTTATAGGTACTGTTCGATTATTAACAACACCCCCGGGCAAAAATGGTTCGCAGTTTCTAAGAATTTTGCTGCCCTCGTTTTCAAAAAAGGTACGATCTGGATTATTCCCGGACCAATTGCATGCCAATGCTGTTTTATCTTAAAATTCATAATTATGAAAATCAACTATGATCCGAAAGGGGACGAAGATGACAAAGGTCAGTCAACCCAGAGCCCTAACGAAAAAACAAGCTGACGATAACGGAGTTCAGCGCGGCCTGACAGGTGAAATTGATGATGCGGGAGATGTGGGGGAGATTTGGCGGGCAACGCAAGCGGCAACGAATAATTATGCCTTTAAGTTTAGGCCCTGCTTACAATCGATTTATAAAGCCTTTAAAATATGAAAAATACTGAGAGAAGAACACGAATCTGGGAAATCCCAAAGCTGAAAACACAATAGAGCGGAACAATATGCCAGACAACCAGGTACCGCGTTTCAGGACTAATGCAAACTTTGAAAAAAACCGCGCACAGAGCGATGCCGGTTTCCTGGGCCGTGAAGTGGGCGAGGGCGACTTCGGTTCAGAGGAAGCCTGGGCAGATTGGGAAAAAGGAAAAGGTGGAGACGCGGGAATATTCCCAATTCGGTTGCTACCCTCAAAGCCAGAGATAAATACGCCTTCATGCAGGGCTTCGCGAATTTAATAAAGACATTTTCGCTACTGAATGGAAAACAGAAGAAACGCTGGAAATTATTGCCGGGGCGCAGACTGATCTGGAAAAATTTGCAAGCTGCGGACTGCAATCGGCGAGCTTGTTGGTTTCAGCCTGCACATCGATCTGGTTATAATAAATAGATTGACGCCCATTTTAGGAAAGTGAATTAAACAGGCAGTCTACGTGCGACAGTCAATCCGGTTCCGAAATTGCTCTTCGGTTCCAACCGTAAGGCGGCTTTTTCAGGTTGCAATGGGTAAGACCAAGACTTTTTCGTACGTGCACCCGATTTCTGCATTTGTTTACATACCGCGTCGACAATCAACAGAATCGGAAATCCAGCCCTGTAAGACGGGGCGGGTTGCTTCGCTCTTTCGTAGATAACATACACCTCTACAAAATAACGGAAAAAACGAAAGGATTAACAAAAATCAGGCGCAGGAACAAGTTTGGCCGCCGGATCACAGGGACCGTCTCGAGACGGGCCGTAGGAACGCATATATAGTAAGGGTCAGCATCAATATCGAGATTGCCCCTCTCGCTAAACATCTCTCGAAACAGACGGTTGACTGTACAGGGTTTTAGTACAGCCATGTAATCAGCACATCCTGGGAGTTTGGCTGACTTCTGTGCAGTTCGGTCTGGTTTCCGGAAGGGATCGCAGATGGAGAAATTGAATAAAACGCATCGAATCTTTAAGCACCGTCGTAATGCCCGGGGTTTGCTGATACCGCAAAAAGCATTAGATTAGACAAGCAATAAATTTTTACGTCAAGCGCGGTTTGGGATGAAAATAATCTTCTCAAATGAGAGCAATAACAAAAAAGTCAGCTATGATTGTCAGCTTGATTCAGATTTAGATACCCTTGGGGGGGCATGCTCTTAGGATGTTTACCGTCGTGTTGCCAACCTTTCAACTGTCTCTACCAACCGGCTGATATCAAAGGGCTTTTCCACGATTGCATCAGCCCCACACGAATCTTCATCTTCCCGTATAAAACCGGCGGTCATCAGTACCACTGGCAGGCGGGAGGTTCTAGGGTCAGCCTTCAATCTGCTACAGAGTTCGGTGCCGCTAGCCTGCCCAATATTGACATCCAATAACACGATATTGGGACGGAAGGATTCTATTCGGGCAAAAATGTTCTCGGCGTTTCCAAGGGTCATTACCTGGTGGCCTTCGAAGATTAGGGGTGCGACCTCTAATAATGAGGGTTCGTCATCCAAAAATAAAATTTTCAATTGATAGCTAATACGTTTTAGTATGCACAAATCTACTAAAACATCGCTATTTATCAAAACCCCTTGCGATATAGTATTTCTTGGGCTACTATTTCAACCTCGATCAGCCTCACGACTGGTTGTTTCACATTTTGCCTGCATAGGCCTCGGTTAACGATTTTGTGCGAAATCTGTTGATGCCGGTATCCAAAAGCGGAGGATCCGGCATGGTCCTGAACACCTTGATATGAATAAAATAATCATCACGATACGTCCCAGGGATATGGTACAGTACGACCATGAGAACAGAATCCTGAGCAAGGACCTGCCAAAGCTAATAATAGATGCCGTTAAGCGGTCCTTTCCGTTTTTTTTACAGGATTTAAGGCGAGGAATATGGTACGGGATGAGCTGACGAAATTACTTCTTCCGGCACCTGAAAAGTTTGCCTCCGGGATTTCTCTCATATCTGGGTCATCCTTCGGCACATTGATTTTCCATGCCGTCGTTCCAAACCCGTTCATATCTCAAGCTCGATGGATAGCTCATCATTGCTATGTTGCTCGAAGACAGACAGGACCTTTTCCGAAACAAGCTGTTTCAAAGCAAGTATCAGATCGTCCGACGCCATTCCTACATCTTTTGATATTTGGGCCAAGCTAAATACTCCACTGGTAGAACCCTTGAGTTCTTCTGTCAGATATAGTCTGACAACTTCTCTGTTGCTCATCTTGCTAATATAAAGATTATACGGGAATTTTTTAACCGATGACCGCAATTACCTTTTTGCTATGCTGTGAAAACAACAGTAATTACAGTTTGAACGGTCAGGAAATCCCGACCGTAACTTTAAGGAATACAGGTTTTATTTGCCTGCATTCCAAAAGCATAGGGGTTGATAGGAATCGCTTTGCTGGGATAATTAGACATTTTTTTTTATATTCGATGTTATCTTGGAAAAGAAACAGCAACATGGGAAAATAAAGACAACATCGCACAGGAGGCATAAGTTGATGTAATTCCCACCGGCGAAATCCGGGGCAGGGATGCTGACCGGGCGTTTCCCAAAGATGACAAAGCAAAACAATCATAAGAACAGGCCGAGCTGGATCGCAAAACATATATAAACAATCAAGCTCTGGCTAATTACAAAAATCCTGATGCACGCCTTGGCGGAGCCATTGAACTCAACCTTACATGAATCCTTGAAAAACCGCAATGAATATACGCCCCGCGAAGAACTGATCGGAGAGGAAGCGCTTAACAAGAGTTGGTCCTGGATTGGAAAAAGGATCAAATCTCCAAGCACTCTGTACAAGATCACACTCGCCGGTGAGGTTTTGGGGAATACAGCTCCAGGTCATGACTCTCCAGTCGGTCATGGAGGGTAAAATCATTGCGGGCTGGAGTCGCGACTCCCGGATGTGGCAGGATCTGATCCACGAATTTCGGTGGACGAAACCTGCTGTTTAATCAGTCCGACAGCTCATTTTGGCGCTTAGAAAAAATAATACTTATCCTCCCGTCCCGCTCCATATATATCAGATCAATCCGGTGCATGTCCTCACTATGCAAAACCTGCCGTACCTGCTCCATTATCTCCGGTTTTCCTATCAATCCTTTTTTTAGGTTTTCCTCAAGGAACCGGCCGTGCTGATAAAGGACGATTTTTCTTCCCGAAACCCATTCCCCGAGCTTTGGCATAACACTTGTTGTCCAGGCCAGGATACGGTGTATCAGAACGATTACCGCACTTGCTGCCATAACCGGTAAAAAGGGCGACGCACCGACGACCGCCCTGCTTAATACCGCACCCAATAAAATCACGATGATGTTGTCCAGCGGGCTCCTTAGGGAGAAGGATCGCCTTCCGGAAACACGGATCAACAGATAAGCGAGCATAAATATTATCGACGCCCGGCCGCACATCCCTAAACATGAAAGTTCAGTATCGGATTCTAATAATAATTTCTTCCAGTCCATAACCATTTTAATTTCTCACATTTAACATTTCCTGTTCCATTAGGTTTCCCATGCCGCATCTTTGTGGGCAGAGATTATTTTTTTTTAAAACCTTTTTGTTTTTCGATAGGTTTTTAGAACAACAATATATTCAGGCATATGGAACAAGAAAATTTCAAAGATCCCGGAAAGCAGTATCCGGAGCCGCCCTTTCCAAAGCAGGATCAGCAGCCACCGGGAAATGAATCCGGGCTCACGCCCCAGGCAGATCACGGCGAAAATTCATATAAGGGCTGCGGCAGATTGACAGGCAAAAAGGCTATCGTTACCGGAGGGGACTCCGGAATAGGGCGGGCAGTAGCCATTGCGTTTTCCAGGGAAGGTGCCGATGTGCTGATCAGTTACCTTGACAGCAGCGAAGATGAAGATGCGAAAACAACAGCCGCTCTGGTTGAACAGGCCGGACGTAAGGCCGTACTGATGAAGGGGGATATCCAGGACGAGCGGCACTGCAAAGCGGTCATTGACCGTGCGCTGGAAGAGTTCGGAGGAATCGACATTTTGGTCAATAATGCCGCTTTTCAAATGGCACACAAAGAAATGAGCGAGATTTCCACCGAGGAATGGGACCGTACCTTCCGCACGAATATCACTGCAATGTTTTTTCTGTGCAAGGCTGCCGAGCCGCACCTGAAGCCCGGAAGCAGCATTATCAATACCACATCGGTTAATGCTTATTCGCCAAGCGAACAGCTTTTGGCCTACGCGTCAACGAAGGGCGCTATCCAGAACTTTACCGCTAACCTAAGCCAGATACTGCTAAAAAACGGAAAGGGGATCCGGGTCAATGCGGTTGCACCGGGCCCGATCTGGACGCCACTGATTCCCTCTACTATGCCCGATCATGAAGAGTTCGGCAAAGATACGCCGATGGGGCGGGCGGGGCAGCCGGTCGAGGTTGCACCAGCCTTTGTTTTTTTGGCATCTGCAGAAGCGAGCTACATTGCAGGCGCGACTATACCGGTAACGGGAGGTCGAATTACAATTTAGGGTACAGTTAAAGTCAACCAATATGGCAGAGGATCCAAAAAGGGCGGGCGAAAAAGTAGAAAAAGCCGTGCACGAGGAGAAAGAGGGGAAGTTGAAGACCGGAACAGGAAAAAAAAGTCACCTCGGAGAAGCAGGCAGTAGCGATTGGCCTGTCAGAAGCCAAGAAAGCGGGCGCAAAAGTGCCAAGGAAAAGATAACGGTTTTACGGGAGGAAGTACAACCGGGCCTGAAGATGCGGACCCCCGCCATATTCATTACTGTATAGCGCTCCTGACAAATAGGGGAAATTTTTCAGGGCAGCGAGAAAGGGGATACACATGCTAAGTGGAATTACTTCCATCCGGCTGTTTTGTCTCAAATTCCCACAAACTTTCCAGCATTTCAAAATTTACACGTTTAGAACTTTTCAAGGGATGTTTAGTGAAGATTTCCCAAAGCTACATCGGCTATTCTACCTTTCGGACCGGTAATTCTTCAAGTATTTTTTAAGCATTTCCCGTGCCATATGGATTCTGGTTTTGACTGTTCCTATCGGTATACCAAATTCTTCGGCTATTTCCTGATATTTATGACCCTCGAAGTAACGAGTGAAGGGGGTGGAGTAAACCGGCGGGACTGATGCCAGGGCTTTTTGTATATCACCCATGATAAGCATTCCTGTTGCTTTATTGTCGGAGGCACTGACTAACAAGTCATGGGAACTGATCTCATCGGTCTGTGTAATGAGTGCTTTTTTTCTCGTGGTTTTCCGATAGCCATTGATGAATGTATTGCGCATAATCACAAACAGCCATCCCTTCATGTTTGTTCCCTCCTGAAAGTTCTTGTAGAACCGTATTGCTTTTATCATCGTATCCTGCACTAGATCATCTGCGTCATCCTCATTTTTTGTATAGCGAATTGCATGTCTACGGAGTGATGGCGAGTGCTCTTTGATCATCGCACTGAATTGCAGTTCATTCATTGGGTGAGATTAATGTCCATTAAATTTTATTGAGTCGAACCCTCATCTAACACAGGAAGCGGGATTTTGTTTTTGCACGACCAAAGACTGCGGTCAGATATATAATGTTCTTAAAATGTTCCACCTGCCCACAACCGGGGAGGATTTTGCAAAACTTCCCTGTTACAGCGGCCCAACAGACCGTCTAGGCTGAAACTTAAAAGATGATCAGAGATTGAGATAAGGACATCTGCCTTCAAACCCTATCCCATAGGGCGCGATCTGTACACGCTTTTTTTACCCCCTGGATAGGGTTTCATCATACATACACGTCTTTTTTTTGTATCCTGGCATTTCTTAACCTATGAAAGCTATAGGATGGATACCTAACAAAACAGCTCTTGTGCCTGCCCCCGTTAACTGCCTTTCTCTTAAAGATTGATGAAAACCCACAACACGGAAGTTTTGGATCGAGATATGAGGCCGAGCCGAGGATTTGAAAATATTAAGCAAGCATTAAATATTGTGGGATATAATTCAGAGCTATTTGATGTAATTACTTCTGAAGGGCTGGTGCTTTGGACATGCTTATAAATTCAAAGGATGGTTTCACTTAGTGCTTGGAGTTCTGATCACATTTGAAGGAACAATTTTGAAAGCTTCGCGATGAATTTTTAAGAGAAGGTCATACCGCTCCCGAAATCAAGATTCTTGCCTGAACATCAGCGAGTTTCCCAATGCCGCCAATGGTTTTGATAGTCGTGGGGAAGCACATTTTAAAAACAGAGGTACTCGCGCTCAAAAAACGATTACCTAGGGGTTTTGCAACCTGATCCGGCAAACCAGAACGCAATGGAAATGCTCATGAAATACAGGCAACAGTGAGGTAAATCATGCTGTAAGCTAGACATAAAAAAAATCAAGTTTTTTTGTCTGATTTGGAAAAATCTGCATCAGGCATGTGAACGCCCTTAAGTATTCAGGCCGGCTCCCATGAAAGCAACCGTTTAAGTGGGGATGACGTGGATTTAATAATGAACAAAATGAACATGTATGTATTATAGCTTTGGGGGGCGGGTTATGGCGAGCAGCCAAGCTCGCGCCGGAAATTGGACTTGAATCCACAAAACATTGTGTAAATTTATATGTTCTAAGAGATAACCTTTTTTCGCAGATAGATGAATTTCAAGAAAATCTTCTTTCCCTTGATCATGCTGACAACGATAAGCTATATGTGTACTGCACAAATGGGATGCCTTGTAGCGGACGGAAGCGGTGGACAAAGGCTGTTCTTCGTTTTACATCCCGACGGAAATCCGGCACATTATACCTCAACTGGCAGCAATACGAATTATATCGTTTTAAATACGGGGCCCTATAACTGTACAAATTATAACGGAAGTACTTTTGCCACAAATATAGGATCGGGATCCACTGCCTGTACGGTGCTGCAGAATACCGGGCAGGTAACCTACAATAACGGGACAATTATCAACGGCTATAGTGTCTACCAGTGTTCTGTTGACGGCTATTTATATCTTTTTGGTACTCTTTTGGGACTGTTGGGCTTCTTGACTCTCCGCAGACATCTGCTGCAACTGTCTTTGGGTAACCCTGCAATATATGGCTGAGCTTATGCCGGTGATGAAACCGGTTTTCCAGCGATTTATATTTTGGTCGCATATCGGATATCTTTTCTGCTGATCCCTTTTATGGCTGTTCCTACAAACCGCAGAGTTACCTGAGAATTAGCTTGGGGATTGAAAGCCTTATGATGGTTATTGGGGTCCGATGGGCGCGCAACTCACTGTGCCTCCAAGTGCTTTAAGGACCGGGCACTGGATAATGCGGCTTTTCGAGATTGCGCTGACAGGCGACCGATGAGGTTGAAGAGTGAATCGGCCACAGGAATGGTCCTTTAAGCGGAGCAACTGACAGTGGATATTATCAGTCAGAATGTGCGAACAGGGCGACACGCTTCGGTTTTATTGGGGGCCTCATCTTAAGTCTTTCTCACTTATCTCGATGCCATATTCTCCCTTTTCAATCCTGTTCGATAAATTCTTTAGGACGCTGATTTTTTTTACCAGTGAAAGTGCCTCCCTCTTGACTTCTTCCTGTAATCGCAGTTTGTCTTCGATGTCCCGGACTGTTCTCCTGTAAAAATACACCGCGCTAGCTACAGAAACTAAAAAGGCTAAAGGGATTGAAGTTAACGTAATCGTACCATAGATATCCAGCTTGGATAGCCTGACGGTCAAAAGAAGCTCCTCCCGGCCTCTCATGCGCAGGATAACGCCGCGGCTGCGGTCCATATAAGACTTGCCCATCAAAAGTATGTCCTGACTAACTGACCCGCCGGATTTTTTGACATCTATCGTATTTCGAATTAGATCATATTTATTATCGATTACCTCCTTGAGACCCCTGTATTCTCTCTGCTGTGCCGGATTATCTTTTGTAAGATACATCACGGTGTCAAAAGCTAGTTTTACCATCCTTTCAGAGCCATTATAAGGCTCCAGAAATTTTTCGTTTCCGGTAAGCAGGAAACCCCGCTGGCCGGTCTCCGCGTCTTTCATTAGGGAGATAATAGTTTCAAGTCTGCCTATCACAGTGTTGGTATGGTCTACCCATTTCTCACTGTCCAGAAAATTCTGCACGGAAAAATAGGAAAGGAACGAGGTTGCGACAGTCAATATGACCGAAACCACAAACCCCGTTGAAGGCCGGCTAAAGAAAGAGGTTTTCATTGAAGGGAAATTTTATGCGAATGTAGTTTTTTTTCTGCTTTTTCCAGTGTTTGTAGATCCGGTAATAATATACAGGTTCATTGTCCGCCTTTTGTTTCTGAGTGGGCAGTTAACAAGGGCTGGATCCGGAAGCCTCTCTATTTATATGCACCGAAACAGGCTTCTACGCGGCCGTTTCGATATCGAAATTAGAAATACTGACATTACCATCCTTTTGCGTTAGTATAATCTTTTTAAGCAGGCGCTTTATCTTTGACCTGTCCGAGACAAAGGGGGAGTTTTTGCCCTTCTGGTCGCCAGCCATACTGCTTTTAACGCGTCGCAAAGAGCCAAATGGCAGGCACTTTCTTTCTACGTCCGGCAAAAAGGCAAAAGCCTGCTCAAAACTGCCCGTCAAACAAACAGGTGCGGACGCCCGGCATGAGCTGCCGGAATTCTGTGATGCGCTATTACTGATCGCCATCCAGGATATCGCCCGCCCACAGAGACGAAAAGTGCGAACGGCCGCCGTCCCTTGGGAAGCAATTCCTCCTACAGCCGAAATGATGTCTTGCAGTTTCGCCGTGGCCGTTCGATACGGGCGATCTTAAGGTCATGCGGGCGCAGGGGCAATGAACAGCTCACCTTTAGGTCTGTCCGTCAGCAGGGACCGGCCAGGATTCCTAGCTGTCCGCGGGAACAATTTCAACAGCTAACAGACCAATGGGCGTGAGTGCGATGCGAAAAAGTACCCTAGTTCCCGGGGCAAGCACGGAATGTTCCGGAAGGAGAACAAATTCGATATCCTGAAAATTGGCGTCCAGGATGGAGCCGGTCTCTTTCGCTGCATCGATGGCCATTATTGTTCCCTGTCTTTCCATCATTACCAAATATAGCAAACATTGCCCGCAGTAGAAAGAAACCTTTATACTGGATAAAATGAATAGAACTCTCCAACTCCAGGCAGTGCCGCGTCTCCTAAAGCACAAATCGTTAATATCCGGGAAAGACCAATTGAAGCGGTCCTATTTTTATAGCCTGACTAAATTTAACATTGTTCGACCATATTAAAACGTGACTATGGCTGGAAGTGGCAGGTGTAATCGCCTGGCCGGCGAGACTGTTCGCCGATAAGGGATTGAAAGGTCAGCGTCGGGCCAGCGGCTAACTATTGTCTTTAAGAAAGGTAGACTCAGGGACTTGGACATTCCAGGTCTCATTTACCTAAATTTACAAGATCCACAGATTTCCTTTCTTTTGATTAGATTCTTGGCAAAATGTTTTGCGGTAAGCCTACAGTGAATGTGCCAGACAGGAAGCGGGGACGGGCACACTGCAACAAATATATTGGTCGAAAGATCAGCGAATAGCTAGACGCTTTCTTCTAAGACCTTTCCTCAAAAGCCCAAGACGCAGGCCTACGTTTTCCCTGATATCAGTTATTGTTATTTCTTCCTTATTGCCTCTTCATCGTTAGATTATGCTTCCTCGATGTTATCGGTAAGTCCGTCCCTGATATCTTCTTTACCCGAAGCAAAGCTTTCCTTTACCTGCTGGGTCAGCTCGTTTTTTAAGGAAACAAGCTTGTCAAGCTCAGCACTGGCTTTTTCAAGCGCATCCTCTTTGAGGTTGTTAAGGGCCGAGGATAATCTATCCCTGGTTTCCTCCCCTTTTTCGGGTGCAAAAAGGATTCCCAGTATTGCCCCAGTTGCCAGCCCTGCAATTAGGGCTGCTGCTACTTTTGAGTTGTCGTTCATGCTTCTTATGGTTGATCTACTAAGCCAACCAAATTAGAAAGCCTTTTGTTTTAAGTTTTTTTATTTAACGGCAGTAAGATATGGATCTCTCGCATATTTCATGCCAACCGTTGGCCGTTAACCGTGGCCTTCGCAGCTGTGGGTCTTTACTGGACTCTCTTTTTCGCAATATACCACGGTCCGCCTGAAATCATCAGTATCTCAATCAAAGTTATCCCTATAGTCAGGCAATCTCAGCTTCAATGCCTTCCTTGCTGAATGGATTCGAGTTTTCACAGTGCCTATTGGGATATGCATTTGATGCGCTATTTCCTCGTATTTATATCCCTCGAAAAAAAGCATAAATGGACGCGAATAAATTTCGGGCAGGCTTGCGATCGCTCCCTGAATATCGTTCATGGCGAACCTGTTTTCGGAAAGGTTTCTGTTTACATTCATAACCAGCTGTGCCTCTGTCACGAGATTCTGTAGACTGATTATCCCCGAGATCTTTTTGTTTTTTCTGAAGTTGTTGATGTATATATTCTTCATGATCGTAAACAGCCAGCCCCGGAGACTGCTTCCGGGCTCAAAATTTTTCTGATACCGCAAAGCTTTAATCACCGTCTCCTGCATCAGGTCTTTCGAATCATCTGCATCATTGGTGAATTTTAGCGCAAAGCACTCAAGGGAAGCGGTCTGTTTATATATTAATAAACTGAAATTGTCTGATTGCATTGAGTTTCTTTTGGGATAGTTATTCTTTACCAACAAGTATACCAATAATAGTATTTCTTTCTGGAAAAAAGATTATTCCATGAGAGCGGCAAATTACTGTCGGCCATAAAAAAAATAAAAATATTCTGTAAAACAATAGTTGGGGTTTCTAAAGCACCTTAATCCTTACTTTTTAAATAATCTAAATAGGGCAATATGGCTCGTCAAAAAAAAACTGTGTTTGGGGATGACAGCGACATCCATACGATCATTGCATTTTTGTTGTAGAGCGGGCATCATGTTGTTGTTACTTATCCGGCTGGTCAAACACCCATCGCCGGTGTTTTGGGAGTTAATATTCGTTTTTACTGCATAAATATTCCAAGACGCATCTACCGAAATGGAAACTATGCCCCCTGCAGCCATGGTAATGCCGGCAAATCTTCCAAAAGGGGAGTCGGCCTGTAAAAAGCCTTTCAAAAATCTTACGCTTTATGGCTGTTCCATTTCAAAGTGAATGCGCTGTATCTTAAAACCCACCGGCTTTTCATAGTTCCATTAGCCATTGCAGGCCACCAGCCCCCTTCCCGGACCATGCCTTGGGGATATTTGATGCTTCCCTGAAAAATGTTACGGCAATAGGAACCATGTGTGCTGTGGGTTCCGATATGGAGAGTTCAGTGTTTTTGACACTTCTTACCCTGTATTTCCGGCCGGGTTTTCCCGTCTTTATCTTTCTCCCTATTAAACATATGGGAAACCGTTATCTACTCCTCCTTTGTTTGCTTAACTTCCCCAGAGAACCATTCACTGCCCTGGCATCACCACTGCTGTCTACTCCACAAAATTCCTTGTTTTGAGGATTCCGGTCGAAACCAATTGCATTGCGAAGATTGGTTGCATAAATTTTTCTGCTCCAATTCTTTTGGATACACCCGCAACATTACCGGTTTCTGCATCTCTTTCTTTGGAGTCATTGCATAGCGAACCTACATTTATATAAAGCATGCCACTTGGCCCAAAGTCCATCGTGCGGTTGGATGCTGCCCCTCCCTTAGGAAGATCTTCCATTACTATTTCTGTCCCATATATGCTTAAGGCGCCATCCGGTTTAACAGGGTAACGTCTGACTTTGTTGCTGTTGCGGTACATCCGGTTGTCCTTTCTGGCAGGGCCATGTACGCCATTAAATTCAGATAAAACCGTAATCAGATTTCGAACTTGCCATCTCTGTTTTTATCTACAGGCAGAAGCACATCACCACCACCTCTTCTGGTAACATACACATTCCAGATGGACTGGCGTAAAGACCCTGGTCCTGCCTTAGCCCGATGAAGCGGCAACATTCACCTCATCTGGTAGGCGCTTTTAATGGGTTAACCATATCTTTTTGAATCGAGCACCTGTGGATACTCGGTAACCGTCATTGATCCGGTAAGTTCTTTTGGCGGCAGTCCCAGTTGGACCTCTACATCCATGAGCCGACATCGGGGCCCATGATAATGGTAAATTTCTGTTTTTCATATTCCGGTTTTCTTTGGTAACATTTTCTTTTGACCTTGAATTTTGATCCATGGAAATATTTAAAACCATCCGGAATGTAAAAAGCGGACAGGGAGCCTTTATAAGGTTTCTTGGCAACATGACCGATAAAGGCACAATTAATAATTTTATATTACAAAAGACATTGCTTACCTTTCTCCCCTAAAAAATCCTGTTTGGTAAGTCGAGTCCAGAAACCTTAACCGTTTATCTAAAATGTCATTTAATACGCTGAAATTGCTACAGAAACAAAAAAAGAACATCCTTGAAACCTGGATGAAAAACCAACTCTCAGATGAGGGGCTTAGAGAAGACCTTATTAGCAACGAAGATCTTCGAGGCCAGTCAGAGGAATTGATTTCGGCTTTAGTGGCCAATCTTTCGGGAGAAGACTTGGTTGACCTCGATGGCGACAGCTGGAGCGGGGTTATTGAAATATTGGGCGGCATAGCCATCACCCGTGCCCGTCAGGGGTTTTCTCCGCGCGAAACGGGTCGGTTTGTGTATACGCTCAAAGAAGCCCTACTTGAAGTGTTGCAGAACGAAGTTCGGGATCCAGGACAGCTCTTTGAGGAAAGCCTTAAAATAAATAGGGTTATGGACAACCTCAGCATCGTTACCTTCGAGACATTTATCAAGGGTAGGGAAGAGGTAATCCTGCGTCAGACAGATGAGATTGCAGAAATTTCGACTCCTGTGATCCGTGTTTGGGACGGTATACTGGCACTTCCGATAATTGGTACCCTCGACAGTTCACGTACACAGGTCGTTATGGAAAACCTGCTCCAGGAAATTGTGGAGACAGGCTCAAGTATTGCCATTCTCGATATTTCGGGAGTACCGGCTGTAGACTCGCTTGTGGCACAGCATTTAATTAAAACCGTTAGTGCAACCCGTTTGATGGGCGCAGAATGCATTATCAGCGGTATCAGGCCAGAAATAGCACAGACCGTTGTTCACCTGGGCATCGATCTGTCAAATATTATTACCAAAGCAACTCTTGCAAGTGCATTATCTTATGCATTTAAAGTTTTAAGACTGGAGGTGCGTAAAAGCAGTTATGTTCAAAAATTTAATAATTTATAAAAATGGATAAAATTCCTATTCTTAGGATGGGAAACTTTCTGCTGGTAACCATTCAGGTAGATCTGTATGACAGGCTTGCGCTAGATTTAGAGGCGGATCTGGTCCAGATGGTAAATAAAACCAGTTCGAAAGGTGTCCTGATCGATATCTCGGCAGTTTCCATAGTCGATTCCTTTATGGGACGCATCATAGGGAACATCGCTAGCATGTCCAAGATCCTTGATGCTGAAACTGTAGTTGTCGGCATGCAACCTGCAGTAGCAATAACGCTGATTGAACTTGGCCTGCCTTTAAAAGGTGTGCATACGGCGCTTGATGTCGAAAAAGGGATGAACCTGCTAAGGTCTATGATAGGGGATGATCACGGGGACGATGATGAAACCGATTATGATGATACTTTCTCTGAGTAAAGATAGTGTTCAGGTGCAAAAGGAGCAGGATGTTGTCCTTTTGCGAAACAGGATCCGCGAAGTTGCCGTAAAAATCAGAATGGGATTGGTTAACCAGACCAAACTCATCACCGCTGCCAGCGAGCTGCTTCGGAACATGCTTCGGTACGGAGGCGGCGGCAGCTGCCTGATTGAAGTGGTAACCAGGGGACGTGATAACGGTGTAAGGCTTACCTTCTCCGACAAGGGCCCAGGTATCGAAGATATTGCTTCAGCTATGCGGGATGGTTTTTCCACGGGGAAAAGCCTCGGACTCGGACTTCCGGGTGCGAAGAGGCTGTGCAATGAATTTGATTTAAAAAGCAAGCCCGGAGAGGGGACGGTTGTGATGATATTAAAATGGGCAAATGGTTGACGCTACACATATAAGCCTTCAGGCAAACGATAGGAGTTACTTTTCTCTTCTAAAAAAGGAAATCCATCAGCGCCTGGTGGATGCCGGAATGCATGCGGGCAGGATCGCTGAGGTAGATATTATAGTTGCAGAAATGACCAGCAACCTGTTTAAGTACGCAGATGAGGGCGAAATCCTTTTTGGTTTTTTTACCGAAAACGGCGTCCCATATGTTGAGGTTATCAGTATAGACAACGGTCCGGGCATGCATAACCCGACCAGGATGATGCGGGATGGTATTTCGACCAGCAATACCATGGGGACGGGTTTGGGAAGCATCGAGCGGCTTTCCGATACCTTCGATATTTATTCCCTTGCGGGCTGGGGCACTATTTTGTTGAGCCGGATCTATATTGGTGAAGCTCCCACAAGAACTGACCTAACCGTTAGACCAATCGTTGTAAGTAAACCCGGTGAAAAGGTAAGTGGCGATGGCTTTCTGTTTAAAACAAACGGTCACGATTTTAAGGTCATGCTCGGCGACGGGTTAGGCCACGGCCCGGAAGCCAATAAGGCTATAAACGAGGCAGCTGCGGCATTCCGGGTCTGTCCAGACAATAGTCCTGTTGAAACACTTCGCTTTATTCATTCCTCAATCCGCAGAACCCGGGGCATGGTTGCCAACATCACCCGTTATGACAGCGAAAATCGAGAGTGGTCATCCTCAGGTATCGGAAATATCGCAGCAAAATGGCTCGGGCCATCCGCGTCCAAAAACCATATGTCATATAACGGCATTGTGGGGCACAATATCCCGACGACGATGAATGATCAGACTTATAGCACAACGGAATATAACCAGCTGGTTTTATGCTCGGATGGAATCAGAACAAGATGGGAAATTACCAGATATCCTGGGATTTTAAAACACGATCCCTCCACTTTGGCAGCGTGTATCTATAAGGACCATGCGCGCAAGACAGACGATATGTCGATTATAGTCATTAAAATTCGTTAGTATGAAAGGAATCCTCGATATTTCCCTTGAAAATGAAATGGACCTGGTATTGGCGCATCGCCGTTCTATGCAGGTGGGCGAACAGCTTGGCTTAACTGTTGCAACGAGTACAACATTTGCTACGGCTGTATCAGAAGCCGCAAGGACGGCCATAGAATATACCGATAACGGACGGCTAAAGATCATTATCACGGGAAAATTTCCTAGATATTCCCTCTATGCTCACATTGTTTTTGATTCAGATCAGGTGTTCAGAGCTAGTGACGAAGGCTTTTTTTATGCCAAAAAACTTCTACCCGACTTTACCTTTAATTCATCTGGAAATGCTTATATAATCGAGATGGGGCTGGGACTTCCCCGTTCGCTTAAACTTGACGAACCTAAACTCATTCTTCTGAAAGATTATTTCGAAAATGCAGAACCGTTAAATGCTTATGAGGAAATCAAAAACAAGAATAGCCAGCTTAACAGGCTAACCGGAGAGCAGGAAGAAGAAATCCGCATGCGCCGTGAACTCGATGAAAAGAAAAAAGAATTTATTTCCATTGCCAGTCATGAATTAAAAACCCCAATCACTGTAGTTAAGGCATATACCCAGATGCTAAAAAAAATGAAAGGTGAATATTCCGAAAAAGTAGCACGGGTCCTGGATAAACTTGATCTGCAGACGACTAAATTATCAGTTTTTGCCCAGCAGTTAATGGATGTTGCGAAAATAGAGAACGGAAGCCTTCAGTATGACCTGGTCGAGGTTGAAGTGAACCCGTTTTTAGAAGAGGTGCTTGAAATCCTGTCCACTGTCCATGTTGGAAATGAAATGAAATTAACCCTGGACGAGAACTGTCGCATAAAAGCAGATCCAATACGGTTAGAGCAAGTGCTGACCAATCTACTTGGAAATGCTGTCAAGTATTCTCCAAAAAATTCCGCTATTGATGTTCTGACCAAGCTTTCTGCTGACGGTAAAAATATTACCGTTACCGTTACAGATCGTGGTCTGGGAATGTCGAAGGATGGTATTGACCGTATTTTTGATAAATTTTACCGTTTGGAAGAGGTAAGCAGTTCACATCCGGGCCTCGGTATGGGCCTTTACATTACCTCAAAGATCATATCCGATCATGGTGGCCGGATTTGGGTCGAGAGTGTTCCCAATGAAGGATCTTCTTTTTCATTCTCCTTTCCTGTGCAGTGATGAGTAAAACTGACTGATCATCTATCTTATCGCATTCGTATCAGATAGTGCTCATCATTTTTGAGCATTGGTCTAGGTAAAATGATGAAAGGTAACTAGTCCATAATTTTCCTAATCAGCTCTACCATGCTTTATTATACCCTCTTGTTCCATGACGATAATTGATCTGTGTTATCCAATTTGGATACTTCAGGCGTAATGTTGTTTAAGCTGTAATCTCCATTATCCAGCTCCTGTTCAAAGGCGCATCTCTGCACAGACCGATAATGCCTGCTCAACATACATCGTAAGAAGGCCCTGCTGCCAGTTCTTAGAACTGGCAGATGCTTTCGCGTCGTCTTTTGGTGCCATAGCAACAATACTAATCTCTAAGTGGTGAAGAAATTGCCGGCATACCCACGCATGAATAACCTAGGGGCTTGAGGGTCACGGACTCGAATTCAGTTTATGTGTCTGATAATGATTCTGTTGGATCAGGTGAGGCCTAGTGGGGCTTTTATCTGCCCAGAATCTGCACATTAAATTTTGGTAAAAATTTTGTCGCAAGCACGTAATGGAAAATATTTTGAGATTGTTCAGACTATTGGGCTCGAACTAATGTTTAGAAAATTATATCCCGTTTTATCTGAAATTTAGGCAATCAAAAACAAACGCACAAGATTTGCGTGTTTCTCCGGTTTTTTCTGGACCAGATAACAAAAGCCCCTTAGGGAGCCTCTATCATTGGTTTATGCTATTCTTATACTTGTCAGGCAGTGTTTAATATTCCCGAGCCTGGTGTATTCTCGTTTCACTGTTCCTAAAGGGATTTGAAGTTCGTTTGCTGTGTCCTCATATTTACACCCCTCCACATATCTTGTAAATGGGATGGAATGTGTAGTCGGTAGGGCCTTCAAAGCCTTTGACATATCCCCGATAACAAATATACCTATTGCCTAATTACTTTGCGAGCTAAATAACAAGTTTGCTGATGAGATTTCTTCTTCCTGTGTTATAATCTCGTTTTTTTAGGTTTTTTCTCTAATCGTTAATGCACCCAAACCGTCTGAATCAAGTTACTTGGTCCAAATATGTGGCGGTCAAAATCCCCTTCAGAATAGTGATCTCTCCTGAAAAGGCATCATACAGCTCCGATAGAAAAGCCCTGTCCGTGCTGACAAGTGTTTCAAGCTCAAGCGATATCCGCGCTAGCTGTACGAGTCCCGCAGAAACCGAAGTGCCATAAACCTTATGACCGAGAAGCCTGATATTGTCTGTCTCGTGCCCGGCAATATATTCGGCAAAATCCTTCGACGACCGGTCAAGCTGCTCAATTGTCAGCGCTACTATCCTTTGGAGTTTTTCCCTGTTTTCACCGTAGTATATTTTCAGGCGCCCAGGGTCGAAGTGGTCATGGCTTTGCTCATTGTAATCAGATCCAATATTCTGTGCCTGTGACACCTCGCTGATCCACCTGCCCAAAACCATTTCGAGCGTGCCCTCAAGGATCGGTTTTGTGATGAAATCGTCCATACCCGCATCAAAGCATTTCTCGCGTTCACCCGAGACATTGCCCGCCGTAACCGCAACGATTGGAACATGCCCGTGTTTTTCCGTGGACCGGATTGCCCTTGACGCCTGGTAGCCGTTCATGACTGGCATCTGCACATCCATAAGAATAAGATCGGGACTGTTTTTTAGGTAACAATCCAGTCCTTCCTGCCCGTTTTTTGCCTCCAGAATCTGTATATCGGGATACATATTGTTAATAAGGCTTCGGGTGAGAAACCGGTTAACTTCATTGTCCTCCACAATCATAACTGTGTATCGTCCAGTTTGAACCGTCCTCAGCATGCTGCGGTCCTCTCCTCTGCCTGAAATCTGTTTTCTTCCTTCCTCCACCGCATGAAGTCTTGAAAGGGCATTGTAGAGCTCGGGCATCTTTATGGGCTTGGCCATCCGGTGACGGACCTGGAGCTCCCGGCATGAACTGATCAGTGTACTGTCATCTGCCGAACTGTGCAACAAAAGTATCGGCAGCTGTTCATGAGTAGCAAAAAAACTCTTTCTGATTTTTTCTGTGGTTTCCAGACCATCCATGAAGGGCATGTGATAATCCATAAGAACCACATCATAGAGCCGTTTTTCCGCAAGATATTGGAGTGCTTCAAAACCGCTCTTCGCGGCATCGGCCTCGATGCCCTTTAGTCTGAGCATTTCCGAAAGGAAGTTCCGGTTGTTGTCGTTATCATCAACAATGAGCACCTTTTTTACCGATTCCAGCTCCCCCCATTCGATGAGCTCTCCCTGTTCACAGTCAAGGAAAATGTCAAAGTAAAAAGTGCTGCCAGTACCAGGTTTGCTTATAAGCTCGAGCCGGCTGCCCATCATCCTCAACAGCTTGTTGGAAATGGTGAGCCCGAGCCCTGTCCCTCCGTATTTTTTCGTGGTAGAAGAATCCTCCTGTGCAAAAGCACCAAAAATTTTTTCCTGCTTGTCCTCTTGTATACCGATTCCCGTATCTCGGATACTGAAACGGAAAAGACAACGGGACTCTTTTTCTTCGATGACCTCGACCTTCAGCTCAATTTCTCCCTGTTCGGTAAATTTTGATGCGTTGCCGAGCAAGTTTATCAGCACCTGCTTTAATCTTACATCATCGGTCCAGACAAACCGTGGAAGGTCCGGGCTCAGGTTCAGCAACATCTCCAGATTTTTAGACTGGATCTGGTAAGTGGTGATGTCGGTAGCCTGACAGGTCATTTCAAAAAGATCGCATTTTTCGATATCAAGTTCAAATTTGCCAGCTTCAATCTTGGAAAAATCGAGGATATCGTTGATGATATTCAAGAGGGCGCCCGCCGACTGGCTTACGATCTTAAGGTACTGTTGCTGAGCCTCGTCCAGATTGGTTTTCAGCACGAGATCTGTAAAGCCTATTACGCCGTTTAGGGGGGTTCTGATCTCATGGCTCATGTTTGCAAGGAATTCCGACTTGGCCAGATTAGCCTCGTCGGCATGAATTCTCGCTGCCCTTAACTCTTCCCGCTGGGCAATCATATCCGAAATATCCTGTGTAAAAATCATCATGCCTCCTATTTCCGATGTCGATTTGTACCATGGCCTCATTTCAAGCGTAATAAAATGCCGTTCGTCTGTTTTGGAGTCTATAAAAACGTCTTCCTCTCTTCTGTCGATTTTTCCTTTCAAAATTTCCTGGTGCCTGGCCCTGCGCTCATTGTCAAGATTGGGGAACATATCATAATGGGAAGTGCCCATTATATCAATGTTTTTAAAATTATAGTCCTCTATCCATTTTCGGCTTACAGCTAGGTAACGCATGTCGTTATCCAGCATGGCCACCGCTGCGGGAGTGTGCTCAATAAAGGCAAGTAGGCGGGCGCGCTCTGTGGTGAGCGCTTCTTCCATTTCTCTTTCCCTGGTGATGTCGGTAGCAACGCCCAGATAGCCGAGTTTATTTCCTTCCGGGTCAGTGATGTCGGATACAATCAAGGAAACATACAGCTCAGCCCCGGCTTTGGGGACAAAACGGAGCTGATGTTTTGCCAGGGAGCGCTGTTTTGAAACCTCTGAAAAATATTGGAATCCCCTCAGTTCCTCTTCTCGTCCGTCCCTTCCCGGCAGAAAAGTCTCCGGGTCTGTTCTGTTATATAGAATTTCGGGGCTTTTTTTTCCGACCATTTCTTCCGCAGAATAACCGAGTAGGTTTTCTGCTCCCTTGTTGAAAACGGTTATTATGCCATCCACATCCGTAGCGATTATGCATAAATCCGAAGCCGCATTGAGAACATCATCCAGAAGTTTTTTAGACTTTCCGAGTGCAATTTCTGATTTCTTAGACGCATCGATATCCTGAAAGGTCCCGAACAGCCTCGTGCAGATGCCTTCTTTGAACACTGCATTAGCTATCGCTCTTACCCAAATCTCTTTCCCCTGGGCCGTGATAATTTCCAGTTCAAGATCATAGGGCTGACCGTTCGCCATGATCCCCTTGAGCGCGTCCTCGATTTTTTTCCGGTTTTCTCCTGCCTTGTAAAATTCCAGCGCTGTCGAGAGCCGGGGAACAAAGTCGGATTGTACCCCGTGGATTTCTTTGGTAATCGGCGTCCATTCGATCTCATTTTTTAAGAGGTCTAGTTCCCACCCGCCAACTCGTGCTACTTTATTAGTCTGTTCTAAGATCTCCTTGGTATGTCTAAGGTTAATTTCAAGCGCATGCTGATCGGTAATATCCACCGCATTTCCAATCACGTACTGCTCGCCGTCTTCATCCCTTTGAAGGACGTTTGAGAACATCCAGATCCTCTCGCTGCCGTCTTTTGCACAAGTAACCATTTGGCCCCGGACCTGGCCAAGGCTGCTGATCGCCTTTAGGTATTCGTCCAGATATGCATGTCTTTTCTTTGGAACAATGTCATGAAGCCCATAGCCATCGAGTTCCCCCTTGGTGAAGCCCAGAATACGGGCGCCGGATTCATTTACGGAAATAAATCTTCCCTGGAGGTCATGTGTACACATGAGTCCCTGGGAGTTTTCAAAAAACGCCTTAAATTTCTTTTCGCTTAGAGAGAGCTTGTGTTGTTTGTCAAGTTCCTCTGTGATATCCCTTCCGATAGCGGATACTTTTCCAGTGGTAGGTACAACCGTTGCGACCCACTCTATAGTTTTGTATTCACCGCCGGTGGTAAGCAGCCTGTGGGTAAAACTTATACCGCTACCATCTGAAAGTAGTCTACTCAACTGCTTTCTGGTGCTCCGAACATCCTTTTTATGGACAAAATCAAAAAGAGGCTTATCGATCAATTCCACTGGCAGCCAGCCGAGAATTCGCTGGAAGCTTGGATTTACGCTTTCAAGTGTTCCATGTATCGAGCAAATACAGATCAAATCCTCCGAAAGCTCAAATAGCTCTGAAAAATTTTCCAGTTCGATGCATTCCACCTCATCATCGAGCAACGACCCGATGTGTTTACAGATCTTGGTTATCCCTTCGACCTGAGATTCCCCCAGTATTATTCTTTCAGTATCAAAAACCCCGATTATGCCCGACAAAGCTCCCCGCGCATCGACAATTGGAAACGCGCTGAAAAACTCCAAGCGCCCTGTCTGCACAGATGGAACATGGGTTTTGTAGATTCTACCGGGATTGGTTTCCCTGATGTCGACCAGCCCGTCTGTACGGGAAATCGCCTTCCAGATTTCAGCCGAATCATAGTAGTCCTGAATCTTTTCCGCGCCGTTTCCATAAAACCTGCCACCGGTTTGTCCTATAATAAAATAGGCACTGCCACTTAAAGCCCCCGCAACCGAAGCCAAATCCGAAAACTGGCTCATTATTTTTTCTCTGTTCATGCCTTTGCGCTGATTTTTGCCATCGGTTTTCCCCCGAATATCTGGTTGTCGAAGCATATCGTCCCGTGTAAGGAGCGAAGAGCTTCTTTCTATCTAATGTAGGGAAAAAAATCAATTTTCCAAGGGTCCGTTTAAGCGATTTGAAACATGCTTGTGGCGTTCTGGCCACCATTTTCAGGATATGGTGCAACAATAAACATAATCGAATTTTAACATCTTGATATAAAATTTTTATCGATTTTAGGCATTCACAAACGAAACAACTCGACCATGAAAATTAATTTATCCCGATATATTTGGATTGCTGCACTTTTTATTTTCAGCTACAGCCTTGCTCAAAACACAAAGCCGAAATCAAGAGCAGGTTTCCAAGCACGCAATTGCAAAAGAAATATCCGATGCGTGGTATTGCCAATACGAAATAGAAACTTTCAAAGGGTTTTGGGACAGAGCTGAAATGATGGAAATCGTAATAGATGCTATAGGGCCGAAATGGTAAGCGAGACATCCACCAGTGTGCTGTCGAGGCGCAGGCGCTGCGTCTCAAAATGGTCTATCCGGATTCCCTGCCTCAGCTGGGAGAGGATCTTTGGTTCCTTGCCGCGCAGGTGGGGAGGGATAAGTTTCAAAAGGGAGGAGCCCACCATCTCTTCCGCCATATAGCCGAATATACGCCCGGTCGCCATGTTCCAGCTGGTGATTATACACTCCAGGTTTTTGCTGATAATGGCGTCATCAGAAGACTCGATAACGGAACCGAGCACAGCGCGCTTTTCTTCCGCAAGCTTAAGGGTAGGGATCAGTGCCCTGAGTTCCCTGTTGCTCAGCCTCTTCTTCCCTGTTCCTTTTGATCTTTTCTATAACCTCCTTTCAATCCTTCATTGCAAGATATTTGCCGGCAATATGCAGATATTCCAGATAGTGGTAAAACGAAGACCGCAGATATCGTATTTTTTTGCGGGGCATTCCCGATAAGCCCGGAAACTCCGATTGTTCCGCGGGAGGGCAGATGGGGCCGAAACCGGTGGGAATAGGAGTGCAAGGGCGGCCCTCTCTGGAAACGTTGGGGAGACCGTAAGTGATTGTCAGCAGGCTACTTCTGTTCTCCGCAGCTTTGCTCCTGTTCCGGGGGCAATGGGGCCTTTGGGTTGATTTTGATTTTATGTTACAACAGTTTTCCTGGGGAGCGTTTCTCATCGCTGCCGCGCTGCTTTTCTTTTTGTGGTATGTATTTGTCTTGCTGGTCTTCTATCGTGCCGAGCTGAATGCTTTTCTGGGCGGTGGTTTAGCTCGCGATGTCGGGGCTGGGGTTTCTGGTGGCTTGAGCAAGGCTGGATCCCTGGGTAATCTGAGCGGAGGGGATGAGGCGAACGAAACGGAAGTCGACGCTGCACTGATGGGGACTTCCAGACTTCCGGAGGGCGTGGAAGTCAAGAGTTCCTCGCAGGTTGCCTTTTCTGCTCCGGATGAAAATTGGAGGTATGACCAGGTCGGGCTGGTCGCTGACGTGGTGCAGGAACTGAAGCTGGTGTTTTCCGAGCTGGAGAGAAGGGCAGGGGACAAGCTGGAGTTTTTTCGGCTTTTGGAAAAGGTGAAGGAGGAATATGGGCCGCTAGGAGGGCATCCCTCGGCAGGTGCACTGACGGGCTTCATCGCTGAAAGGGCTCCGTTCCACCTGACCGCGGATGAGAAAGATAACCTATGGTATTAGTTGAGCTGGGAATTATAAAGATTCTGAATATGAGAAATATAAGATTTGGAAGGTTTCGTTTGCTTTCGTTTTTTTTAGGCCGTTTAAGGGATGTTGGGTCGTTCTGGAAAGACTGTTGTACTGACATTGGCACTGGGCAGAACCAGTTTGTTGACTGGAAAAAATGTCTGGCCGGTAAGCAGCTGCTGCTGATGTTCTGCCTGTTGCTCTGCCAGCTCATCTGTTCAGTGACTTCCTTTGCCCAGGACGGCAACGCGGGGATACAGGAGGCGACCAACAAGGTAAAGGGCTACTTTGATACGGGCTGCGATCTGATGTACGCGATCGGGGCGGTGGTCGGGATTATCGGGGCGATCAAGGTGTTCAACAAATGGAACGCGGGCGAGCCCGATACCAACAAGGTGGCCGCGGCCTGGTTCGGCTCGTGCATCTTTCTGGTGGTAGTGGCAACGGTGCTGAAATCTTTTTTTGGGATATAGGTTTGGGAGGATATGTTATGGCGAGTGTATATCAGATCAATAAGGGGGTCTCGCGCCCGATCGAGTTCAAGGGGCTGAAAGGCGTGTACATCGGGGTGCTGGCGGGCGGACTGGTGTTTCTGCTGGTGCTCTTCGCGGCGCTGTATATTATGGGCACACCGGTCTATGTGGCGGTTCCACTGATCCTAAGCCTGGGGGCCGGTCTGTTCGGCGGGACTTTCAGGTTGTCGAGGCGGTTCGGCGTGCACGGCCTGGGCAAATACCTTGCAGAGCGCGGCATCCCGGACCACATCAGGATCTGCTCGAGGAGGGAATTTACAGGGCTCAAAAGGGAGGGGCTATGGTGAGGCTTGGGGATTTAATGCCGATTTATAAGATCGAGCATAACTGTATTCTTTCCCGACAGGGCGATGTGACGGTCGGGTTTAAGGTGGGCCTGCCAGAAATTTTTACCCTTTCGGACAGGGAATACGAGGCCTATCACCAGGGGTGGGTGAAGGCGATAAAGCTGCTGCCGTCCGGTACCGTGTTCCATAAGCAGGACTGGTTTGTCAGGGGGAGCTTCAAAGCGGATTTTGGTCTGGCAGGAGACAGCTTTCTTTCCAGGTCGTCCGAGCGGTTCTTCAGCGAGCGGGAATGCCTGGACCATCACTGTTATATCTTTCTGACCGTGAAGCCGTCGGGGAGAAAGGCTTCAAGTTCTGCTTTAAGCAGTCTGCTCCGCAGTACCCTAAGCCCTGCCCAGGCCACAAGCCGGGTTTTGGTGGACGGGTTTCTGGATGCTGTCGGCCAGTTTGCCAGGGTGATGGAAGACTCTGGATTTGCGGCTTTGGATAGGCTGGGCGATGATGAGCTGGCCGGAACGGCAAATGTTCCGGGCGTACTGGAGAAATACTTTTTTTTGCTTGGCGAGGGAGAGGCTCCGGTCATCAGGGATATCCATCTGAAGGATGAGATCCGGGTCGGCGATAAGCACTGCCGGCTGTTTACCCTTTCGGACACAGAAGACCTGCCTTCGATAGCGGGGTCCAGGACCAGTTACGATAAGTATTCTACGGACCGGACCAGGTTCTCCGTAGGGTTTGCCTCGCCCCTTGGACAGCTGCTCAACTGCAGCCACATCTACAACCAGTATATCTTTCTGGGCGATGCCGGTGCGACGCTTAAAAGACTGGAGGCAAAGAAACTGAGGCTTCAGTCCTTAAGCGGCTATTCAAGGGAAAACGCGATATCCCGTGATGCGGTAAACGATTTTCTCAACGAGGCGATCGCATCGGGGAGGCTTCCGGTCAAGTCCCATTTCAACGTGCTGTGCTGGAGCGGGGATGCGGGCGAACTGAGGGAAGTGCGTAACCTGGTCTCTTCGGCCATGGCGCAGATGGACGCGGTAGCCAAACTGGAGACCGACGGACAGGCACAGATCTGGTTTGCGGGACTGCCCGGGAACGAGGCGGACTTTCCGATGAACGATACCTTTGATACCTTTCTGGAACAGGCGACCTGTTTCTTTAACCTGGAATCGAACTATAGGTCTTCGGTGTCGCCGTTCGGGGTGCGGTTGGGGGACAGGCTTTCCGGCCGTCCGGTCCACGTGGATATTTCCGATGAGCCGATCGCTATGGGCCTTGCGACCAACCGCAACAAGTTCATCCTGGGGCCTTCTGGGTCCGGCAAGTCCTTTCTGACAAACCATCTGATGCGGAGCTACGCCGAGCAGGGGGCGCACGCGGTGATCGTGGACGTGGGTCATAGCTATGCCGGGCTGTGCGAGCTGATGGGCGGGTATTACTTTGCCTATTCGGAGGAAAACCCGATTGCCTTCAATCCTTTCTATCTGGGCGAGGGGGATGTGATGGATACGGAGAAAAGGGAGAGCATCAAGACGCTTTTATTGGCACTGTGGAAAAAAGATGATGAAAGCTTTAGGCGTTCGGAGTACGTCGCCTTGAGCAACAGTTTAAGCCTTTACTTTGAGTTTTTGGAGGAGAGAAGGGACATTTTTCCCTGCTTCAATTCCTTCTACGAGTTTCTGCAGAGCGGTTTCGGGACTGAGCTGGAAAAGCGGGGCGTTAAGGAAAAGGATTTCGACTGCCGGAACTTTCTTTATGTACTGTCTCCCTTCTACCGCGGCGGCGAGTTTGATTATCTTTTGAATGCCCGGGAGAACCTGGACCTGTTATCCCAGCCCTTTATCGTCTTTGAATTGGACAACATCAAGGACCACCCGATTTTATTTCCTGTAGTGACGCTGATCATCATGGAAGTGTTCATCTCCAAGATGAGAAAGCTCAAAGGCGTCCGCAAGGTGTTTCTGTGCGAGGAGGCTTGGAAGGCCATTGCCAAGGAAGGTATGGCCGAGCAGCTGAAATACCTGTTCAAGACCGTTCGTAAGCATTTCGGCGAGGCGATCGTGGTGACCCAGGAGGTGGAGGACATTATTTCCTCGCCCATTGTCAAGCAGGCGATCATCAACAATTCGGACTGTAAGATTTTGCTCGACCAGAGCAGGTACCAGAACAGGTTCGATCAGATCCAGGAACTATTGGGACTGACCGACAAGGAAAAGGCGCAGGTGCTCTCGCTGAACAGGGCAAACGACCCAAAAAGGAAATACAAGGAGGTGTTCGTTTCCATCGGCGGGCAGATGTCAAAGGTGTACCGTACCGAGGTCTCGGTCGAGGAATACCTGTGCTATACCACCGAGGAAAGGGAAAAGGTTAGGGTCATGGAATATGCCAGAAAGTACGGATCGATGCAGAAGGGGATAGCGGTACTGGCCCAGGAGATCCGGGCAAAGCCTGGATAATTTCAAGAGATTGAAAGAATAATCTGGAGCCTGGCCTGGGCGGTAATGGGGGAAAGCAAAGCTTCCAGCCCAGCCCCAAAATAACCGACAAAATTTTAGCAAAAAAGAATAAGATGAAAGCAATCAGATTATTGCTATGGCTATGCTCATGCGTTGCTTTAGCAGGTTGTCAGAGCGAAGAGGTCCGGGCTTTTATGCCCGGAACCTATGTGAACAGTGCGGGAGGCGAGTTCAGCATCGCCAGTGATACACTGAAAGTCGAACTGGCAGAAGGCAACAGCTATATCATCCACCGGAGCACGGGATACAACCTGATCAGCGGTGGAAAAGTCGGGCCCAGGGAAAAAGAGGCGGAACAATGGAGCTGCGCCTACAGTACAGATACAAAAACCCTGACCGAGCTAAAAAAGGGAAAGGTCGTAACCTTCTATCCCGATAGCGGGACTCTGAAGGTTGGAAGAAGGGTCTATCAAAAAATTAACTGACACGGTTTAAGGGACTAATTATGAATATGATGAAAAAATTTATGGTGATACTGCCGGTCTCGGCGATGACAATATTTGTCTCGCTGCCGACCGGGGCGAACGCGCAGACAGCGTTCCTGGAGGTGATCAGGGCAGGGGTGAAAAAAGTAATCAGGGCGATGGACCTGAAGGTGCAGAGACTGCAGAACGAGACGATCTGGCTGCAGAACGCGCAGAAGGTTCTGGAGAACCAGCTTTCCAAACTGAAACTGGGCGAGATTGCCGACTGGACACAGAAGCAAAAGGAATTATACGGGCAGTACTATGAGGAACTCTGGAAGGTGAAATCTGCCATTGTGTACTATAAAAGGCTGAAGGATCTGACCGAAGTTCAGGTAAAGATCGTGGACGAGTACAAATGGGCCTGGAACCTGTTCAATAAATCCGGGCACTTCTCTCCTGATGAACTTTCGGCGATGGAAAAGGTCTATTCGGGGATACTCGATCAGTCGGTAAAGAACGTGGACGGGATACTGTCCATTGTGGGTTCTTTTAAGACGCAGATGAGCGATGCGGCCAGGCTGGAGCTGATCGTTGCGGCAGCGGATGCGATGGAGTCCAACTGGCAGGACCTGAAAAGGTTCAACAGGGAGAACTCACTCCTTTCTATCCAAAGGGCAAAATCATTGGATGAGGTGGCCAAACTAAAAGAGCTGTATGGAATCGGGAATTAAATATTTTGCAATGGGTATGCTGATTATTTGGGGCATAGGTATAGGCTCAGCTTCTGTTAATGTTAAGGCACAGAACTATAACGAGATCTTTAGGCAGAAAAAGACACAGGAAAAATACCTGTTGAAGCAGATCGCCTATCTGAAGCTCTATGCCGATCAGGCGTGGAAAGGCTATAAACTGGTCAGTGGTGGACTGGAAACAATTGGTGGTTTTACCTCGGGTGAGTTCAGGCTGCACGAAGCTTTTATTTCCGCGCGCTCCACGGTAAGTTCGCTGGTCAGGAAGGATTTCAGGGTGGAGGAAATCATCAAGTTCCAGCTAAGCATAAATTCCAGTTTTAAAGCCCTGGTAAAAAGCTCAGCTTTAGCCCAGGCCCCAGATTTTATCTGTTACAATGCGGTACAGGAAAAGGTGATGGCAGAATGCAGCGCCGACCTGGATGAACTGACGGATATCGTCCTCTCGGGCGATCTGGAAATGAACGATTCGGAAAGGCTTTCAAGGCTCGGGAAAATCCATAGCTCCATGCAGCAAAAGGAATCTTTTACCAGGCGGTTTTGTGAAGAGGCACTGGTTTTACTGCAAAGCCAGAAAACAGAAAAACGGGATATAGAATCGATAAGGAGGCTTTATGAAAAGAATTAGGATATGTGGTCTGGTCTGGGCGATGTTGCTTTGCGGGCTGGGCGCTTCTGCCCAGTCCAGCGAGGCGACGCAGCTGATGCTCAACGTGGAAAAGCTCTCCCAGCTGAAGAACATTCTGGCCGATATGAAAAAAGGGTACACGGTGGTTTCGCAGGGCTATAAAAAGGTGAAGGATATTGCTTCAGGCAATTTTTCACTGCACGGGGTTTTTCTGGACGGGCTGATGGCGGTGTCACCGGAGGTGAAAAAATACCGCAGGGTGGCGGATATCATTTCGGCACAGAAAAATATCGTTTCGGAGTACAGGGCGGCTATGAAGGCTTTTCACGGAGCGGATGTTTTTAACACTTCAGAGCTGGATTACCTAGGGAAGGTGTATTCATCGCTCTTTGAGGCTTCGCTCCAGAACCTGGAGGATCTCGCGATGGTGATCACTTCAGGTAAGCTGCGCATGAGCGATGGGGAAAGGCTGAAGGCGATCGACCGGATATTTTTGGATACCTCGGACAGGCTGGAGTTTTTGCGGGATTTCAACAGGGATGCGGTGGTGCTGCTTCGACAGAAGCAGAGGGAGAAAAGGGAGATAGGGCAGCTCAGAATGTATTACGGACAATAAGAAGAGATTTTATGAAAAAGCAGATTTTATTGGGCTTAGGGATAGGCTTTGCAGCCACGCTTTTGCCCAGCCTTTCCAAGGCGCAGGGGATCAGTGATAGTTTAAACGGGATGCAGCCCGTGCTGGAAAAGGTCTATCGGGACATGGTACCGCTCTGTAGCAAGCTGATCGATGTGTCCAGGGGGATCGCGGGCTTTGGGGCGCTGTGGTATATCGGCAGCCGGGTATGGCGCCAGATCGCGGCAGCAGAGGTGATCGATTTCTATCCCCTGCTCCGTCCGTTCGCCCTGGGCATGGCGATCGTGATGTTCCCGCTGGTCATGTCGCTTTTTAACGGCGTATTGCAGCCAACGGTTTCCGCTACCGGGTCTATGGTGAGGGACAGTAACCGTGCGATCGCGGTGCTATTGGCGCAGAAGGAGGCGGCGCTAAAAAAAACAAAGAACTGGCAGCTGTACGTGGGGGAGGACGGGAGCGGGGACCGGGAGCGCTGGTACAGATATACGCATCCGGACGACCCGGACGGATCTGGGGAGGGGATGCTGGAATCGGTTTCCAACGACATGAGTTTTTTTATGGAAAAGCAGGGCTACAATTTCCGAAACTCGATCAAACAGTGGATGGCCGAAGTGCTGGAGGTACTGTATGCGGCGGCGGCGCTGTGCATCAATGTGGTGCGGACCTTCATCCTGATCGTGCTGACCATATTGGGTCCGCTGGTCATGGGATTTGCGGTCTTCGACGGCTTTCAGCAGAGCCTGACCGTGTGGATCGCCCGTTACGTAAACATCTTCATGTGGCTGCCGATCGCAAATATCCTGGGGAGCATCCTGGGAAAGATCCAGGAGAATATGCTAAAGCTGGATATCTCCCAGATCGGCCAGGAAGGGGATACCTTTTTTTCCTCCTCTGACGTGGCTTACCTGATCTTTATGGTGATCGGGATCGTGGCATACTTCTGCGTGCCGACGGTGGCGAACTATATCGTCCATGCGGGCGGCGGAAATACGATCCTTCAGAAGACCAATATGATCTTATCCAGTTCCTCCAGGATGGCGAGCTCGGCGGGTTCGGCCGGGATGGGAATGGCCGCGGATGCGCTGGGGAACGGTCCCCGTCTGATGGGCCAGGGCTATGCCGGGGCCAGCCAGGGCGATTATTTTCCTGACGGAAAATCCGGGGGCAGTTCGCACCAGCATGACAAGTTGAGCGGCAGGTAAGGTTGGGTCTGGGGCCTTGCGAAAAGCTGAGCCATCTGCCCGGCCCCAAATGGAAATCATCGAATTATTGGACTTAAAAATTATAAATCATGTTTACACAGTTTAGAAATATTGACACCGCTTTCTCGCACATCAAAAGGTTCAGCCTCTTTCTGATCATTGCATGCGCAGCTGTTTCGGGCCTTGCCATCTGGAAAAGCTTTCAGGCGGTGAGGGAAATTACCGGAAAGGTCTATATCCTGGCCAATGGAAAGGCACTGGAGGCTTTTTCGGCGGAAAGGAAGGACAATGTAGCGGTCGAGATCAGAGACCACGTGAAAATGTTCCATCACTGGTTCTTTACGCTGGACCCGGACGAAAAGGTGATTGCCTCGAACATCGGAAAGGCACTCTATCTGGCCGATGGCTCGGCAAAGGCAGCATACGACAACCTAAGGGAGCAGGGATACTTTGCCAATCTGATCTCGGCCAATATCTCCCAGACCATTACAGTGGATTCAGTGCTTTTGGATATGCATGAAGAGCCGTTCAGCTTTAAATGCTATGCCACGCAGGTTCTGGTCAGGTCTACTTCCACGGTTTCAAGGCAACTGGTCACGCAGGGGTATCTGCGGAACGTTTCCCGGTCGGACAACAATCCGCACGGGTTTCTGATACAGCGCTGGGAAACGGTGCTGAACCAGGATATAGCAAAGCCATAAGCTATGGGACGGTTCAGGCTTTTTGGCAGGAGGAAGGAAGTAGCGCCGTTGGCTCCGCATCAGGAAAAAACTGCAGGACAGATTGCGGAAAAGATATTGGCGGTGCAGAGGAGAACAGCGGCGAAGCTGAATGCCCAGGCCCAAAAAATGGGCAAGGAAAATACGCTGGTCTTGTTGGGAGCAGTACTGATCGGCTTTGCCTGCTATATGGTCTACATTATGGTCAACGCAATAATTTAACAGTCCAATTTTTAACAATTAATCAATTTTATTTATGGAAACAAAAACAAGGGACAGGAGGAAGATCCTCTTAGTGCTGCCGCTGCTTGTCATGCCCTTTCTGGCGCTGGCATTCTATGCGGGCGGCGGCGGAAAAGGCCCGTCGGAAAATGCTACGATTTCAAGGGGCATCAACACGGCACTGCCCGATGCGAACTTTAAGACCGGGGAGCCGGTGGACAAGATGGGCTTTTATGCCAAAGGGGAAAAGGATACCTCCAGAGGTAACGGGATTTCTGCGATGGCGGAAAAGATGGGATTTGACAATGGTGGCGGGGATAAAAAGACTGCAGAGATCAATGCCAGGCTTGATGCGCTGAACAGGGAAATCAGTTCATCACCTGCCGGTATCGGCGGCGGGAAAAGCTCCGTTCCGGGCCCCGCCACAAAAAGCAGCAGGGACAACAGCTCAGGTGATGTAGAGAGGCTGGAGATGCTGATGAAATCCATGAGGGCGGAAAAAGGGAACGACCCGGAGATGGAACAGATGAACGCCATGCTCGAAAAACTGCTCGATATCCAGAACCCTGCCCGCGCCCAGCAGAAAGTGGTCTCGAAGATCTACGGCGATGGGGCCGAGAAAGAATTCCTGACGGTGCCGGCAGAGGTAGCCGACGGGGGAAAGGTGGTCCAGGGCTCGACCATCCGTTTGCGCCTGCTGGATTCGGTCGTACTGAAAAACGTGACCGTTCCAAGGGGGCATGAGGTTTTCGGGCTGTGCAGGCTGGTCAACCAGCGGCTGTTGCTCGATATCAAAAACGTCCGCCTGGGCGGGCTGATCATTCCCGTAGAGCTGACGATGTACGGCATGGACGGCATGCCCGGGCTTTCGGCGCCGGATGCGGTGTTCGGTGATGTAGCAACAAGCGGAGCGGTAGATGCAGTGGGCGGGATCTCGGTCTATGGGATGGACGGGGTCGCCGGGCAGGTAGCGGGAGCCGGGATCGATGCGGCCAGGTCGCTTTTTTCAAGAAAGGTGCGCGTTGTCCGCGTAAAGCTGAAAGCCGGGGAAAGGGTGCTGCTCCGCAACAATAGGCCATAAGTTGGAAGAGCCGATAAACAGGGCAGAGCTGCTGCACAGGAACTGGAAGGAGCTGGAGGAGAAAATGCTGGGCTTTGGCGCCTGGAGCGGGCAGATGAGGCGAGAAATACTCCGCCAGCAGCTCAGGTTTATCTCTGCCGGACTGAACAGGATCTCCCTTGATGAGAAGCTGCACGAAAGGTCCTATGTGGGGATGCTCAAGGTCGCGGTCCGGGGAATGGAAAAGGCGCTTTACCCAAATCCCGTGCTCCGGTTTTTTGCAGGGCTGAAGGCGTGGCTGGTGGACAGGCCGGTACAGCTAAAGGAGTTCAAAGCCATGAGGGAGGACAATCTGTTGGAACTGAAGAGGTTCCTGAGCGAACGGGGATTTGGTACGCTGATAGCGGGGCTTGAACGGGAAATGGATTTCGAGCGCAACCGGTTTGGGATGCGGATGACCGGCGAACTTGGGGGCGGCGGGCGCATCGATATGGAACTCCAGCTGGCTATGGATCTCAACGGGCGCTACCGCCCGACGCTTATCGATGCAGCACTGGTCGGCAGCGACGGTACCAGGCTGAACCATGATTTTCTGTTGACCGATCCGCTTGACGCGCCGATGGTGGTCAACCTGATGCAGGGGCGGGCGGTCTGCATGCCGGAGCAGGACGGCAGGGGCGGGGAGGCAGAGAAATGGCTACAGGTGCACTTTGACAGGGGCGACAGTTACCTGCGGAACTTCAATGCCGGTTATGGCTTTTCCGCAGAACAGTTATTGAGCAATATCGCGGTGCAGTTCGGCCTGCCGGGGCTTTCAGATGACCGCCTGGTGGAAGAGCTGAAAAAGGGCAACCAGATCGGCTTTATCGCCGGGGCGCCTTTGAACATGAAACTGCTCTTGGAGGCAGATCCAGGCTCAAAATCCCTCACCCTTCGAAACGAGCTCGGTGATAAACTGGAGATACAGGAGCTGATGGAGCAGAAAAAGGCCCATGAGGTAAAGATGGGCAAGGGACTGCCGGAAGTGAAAATGGAGCGCAGCGCAGGGCAGGGTAGCGTGCGGGAAAAGGGGATCGGGTAACGGATCCTGAGGAGAAGTTCTACCGGGCCTTCCCCTTTCCGCACGGACCGCATGCGAATATGGTAATTAACAAGATCAATGAACCGGGATCTTTGGGCGCCCCGAGCGATCGGGCGCTGATCGGTCCCATAAAACAAGTAATTATGGAAGCAAAGAATTTGGAGAACCTTAAGTCCGAGATGGCAAAGCTCGGATTCGGCGAGAATCTGATCGGTCAGATGGAGGCCAGGATGGCGGCAAACGAGCCCCGCTTTATCCTCTATGATGAAATGCAGTCGGAGAAGGGAAGGGTGGAAATGGCGCTGCACTTTAACCAGTCCAGGTCCTCGGAATATTATTATTTCAACAAGTTCGATCTGGTAAGGGAGGCCCAGCCGCCACTGGCACCGGGCGAGAAATATTTTGTTTCTTCCCAGAGACAGGGCGAGGAGGTGGTACTGAAGGAATTCGAGATGCCATCACTGGCAGTCAGGGAATTCAATTCCCGCATGGAAGCCTCAAGGGATATCCGCGGGGCGGCGCAGCTGTATGCGGGCTCCAGTCTGCAGGATTCAAAAGAGCTTGCAACGATGGGTGACGGAAAACTGATCAACATTGACAGGGAGTTCTATAAGACGCTGAAAAACCCCTCGCCGGGGCAGACCTTTTATGTGGAACAGGGAACAGGGTTCTCGCTTTCACAGGCCCTGAACCTGCTCGCCGGCCGTTCGGTCTATAGGGAGGACATGCTCAACGTACAGAAGAACGAGTATACCGCATGGGCAAAACTGGACTTTGACGCCCCGAGGGACAAGAGCGGCAATTTTCACCTGAAGACCTTTAGCGAGGGCTACGGTTATGATCTCTCGGCAGTGCTGGACAGGTTTGATTTCAGGGAACTCGCTAATCTGGACAAGCGCGCGGAGCTCGAGGCCACGCTGAAAAACGGGGACAGGGCAGTGGTGACGGTGGAGGTCTCAGGAAAGAAAGAGGCGATCCTGGCCGAGGCGGTTCCGGAGTTCAAGCAGATCAACCTGTATTCGCTGGAGGGCAGGTCGATAAAAAGAGAGGAGCACATCAGGCCCGAGCAGGCTGCCGAGGTGTCGGCCGTTAAGGAAAGGGCCAATAAAAAAGAGCATGGGCAGGGTCTGGGCGTTTAGCGGTTTTTGATAACTTAGTTGTCTTAATCAGATTTAACCTATTAAATTTTAATGCAATGGAAAATTTCGCAAAAGTACAGGCACTTATCTCTTCAGTTGAGGCCGATGTTGTCAGGTTCTATGAGAATGGCAATGCTGCTGCCGGAACCCGGGTACGTAAGGGGATGCAGGACCTGAAAAACCTTGCGCAGACCATCCGCGCTGAGGTAACCGAAAAGAAAAACGCAAAATAATCAGTGTATTATGAGTTCTTTGGATAAAGGCTCCGCATCTGCGGGGCCTTTTTTGCATAGATAAAAAAATCTTACAATAACCCGGAACTTCGATGATTTGATCAAAATATTGAGATATAATGGCTGCCGGAAATGGCGGATTCCCCGCGTCTCCCTGAAATCTTAGGGGAACTTCAGACGGTCCTCACCGGTCTCAACATAGCGGGAGCTAGGCCGTCTTTTTGGTGATCTGTTAAAAAAATGATTCCGATCACTTTTTTATATAACCTTAATTCCTCACGTAAATAAGTGGTTTTAATAGGTTTGCCAATCGAAAACAATTATTCTTATGTCACACACCTTTCATATCCCAGTATTAGGCCTGGGCTATTCTATCGATACACCACTAAAAGTTTCCCGTTACGGAATCTCTTCTGTTTTATCCATTGTAGATGATGAATTGATTGAACGAATGCGTGAATATCATTCAAAAAAGAATTTTTTTCAATTTATTCCAATTACAAAGTCAGAGCCTGATTATCGCTCAAGGAGAATTACAGCCTACTTAAATTTTTTAAATACGGTAATTGGCGAGCAGTTTAAAATTTTAAAAAATCAGGACTTTGTAGAGGGAAACGATCTTTCCAGATATTTCGAATTATTGCCAGAAACCTCTAAACTAAAGCATGGTTACGATTTAATGATAGATTATCCCGATGGGCCAAGCAAAAAAACATTTCAAAATCTCTTGCGCAATGCCATGAGACTGGGTTCCATCGATGTAAATATAATGGCCAAGGTAGATAAGATGAATTACCTGAACGATGAATACACTGGTGATCCAAATACAGATGCCCTGGCAGCTTTACGGGGTTTTGCGGAAAGCAATCTGAATGCCTCGGTCATATTGTCGGCAGGTATGAATCCAAAGCTCTATAGCTATATGGAAAATTTTAGAGATTTCTTTCCCGATAAAACGGGCCAGCTGAAAAAGAAAATCATACTGAAGGTCAGCGATTTCAGGTCGGCCCTGATACAGGCAAAATTTTTGGCAAAAAAGGGTTTATGGGTGTCCGAATTTAGAATAGAATCTGGTTTAAATTGTGGTGGGCATGCATTTGCAACAGAGGGGTATTTATTGGGCCCTATTTTACAGGAGTTTAAAGCCAAAAAAAATGAAATGCTTTTAGAGCTTTTTGAAATGTACAGTGCATCGTTAAATCAAAAAGGAATCAAAATAGAAAATAGGCCTAACCAGCGCATCAGTGTTCAGGGGGGAATTGGCACAGCAGCAGAACATGATTTTTTGCTTAAATACTACAACCTCGACGCGACCGGTTGGGGAAGTCCTTTTTTGTTGGTACCAGAAGTGACCAATGTGGATGCTGAAACACTAAATCTATTATCTATTGCAACGGAAAACGATTTTTATTTGAGTGCTGCATCACCGTTGGGCATTCAATTTAATAATTTCAGGAATAGTTCGATAGAGCTTCAGCGCATTGAGCGCTTAGCGAAGGGAAGACCCGGAAGTCCCTGCACTAAAAAATACCTGTGCAATAATACCGAATTTACAGAACAGGCCATCTGTACGGCATCAAGAGAATACCAGCATCTAAAAATTAAAAGCTTAAAAGAGACTCAGCTTACCGAAGAGGAATTTCAAAGGCAGTATAATCTGGTTACCGAAAAAGTCTGCCTTTGCGAGGGTTTATGTTCGTCTGCATACTTAAAATACAACATCAATAAACCCAAAGAAAATAAAGCGGTAGCCATCTGCCCGGGGCCAAATCTGGCCTACTTTTCCGACATCTATTCTTTTGACGAAATGGTGGGACATATTTATGGAAAGATTGATCTTTTAGAACAGGTAGAACGGCCACATTTTTTTATAAAAGAACTTAACCTGTACATCGATTATCTTCAGAAAGATATTAAAAAGCAATTCCAGAATTTCAGTGATAAAAAACGGAAACAGTTAAACGGATTTAAACTCCAGTTATCAGAAGGAATTGATTATTATAAAAATTTATTCAGCGAGATCACCGATCAGGCTTCATCTCAATTAATAGAGCTGGCTATTTGTGAGCACAAACTGGATAATATCATTATTGAATAGAGAGAGCACATTATGATAAATTTCTATATTTACCAAACTACAGAAATATATTAAATGGATAGGTCGAAATTTCTAGATGCAATTATTGAGAATGCCATTGATGGAATTATTACTATTGATGATAAAGGAATTATAGAACATTTAAATCCGGCTGCGCTCGAGCTTTTTGGCTACACTAAAAAAGAACTGGTCGGGCAGAATATTGCTGTCTTAATGCCCGAGCCGGATCATTCCCGCCATGACGGATATCTTTCCAGATATGAGCATACGGGCAAAAAAAATATAATCGGAATCGGCCGTGAGGTTCTGGGCAAGCGAAAGGACAGTTCTATTTTCCCATTTAGACTCGGTGTTAGCGAAATTAAATTTACCGACCGTAAAATCTACACCGGTTTTATCCATGATTTAAGTAAGGAAAAAGCAAATGAGGAACAGATCAGAAGCTATACCGAAAAACTTGAGGTCAAGATTAAGGAGCGTACACGCGATTTGGTAAAACTTGTTTCTGAGCTGGAAACAGCCAAAGAAAATATGAGTGTGCTCTTTCAAAAAGAAAAAGAACTTAACCAGTTAAAAACAAGGTTTGTTTCAATGGCCTCGCATGAGTTCAGAACGCCGCTTAGCTCCATCCAGCTATCTGCGTCGCTAATCGATAAATACACCATCAAGCAGGATGCTAACAGTGTAGAAAAACATACCTCAAAAATTAAAAACTCGATCAATAACCTTACTACCATACTAAACGACTTCCTTTCGCTGGAGAAGCTGGAGGCTGGCAAGGTCGAAGCTTCTGCACAATCGTTCAACATCATCAGCTTTGCCGAAGAAATAACGGAAGAAATGCAGATGATGACCAAACAGAACCAGCATATTATTTACGAACATACCGGCTTAACCGCAGAGGTGTTTTTGGATGCCAACCTATTAAAGAACTGCATCATCAATCTAATTTCCAACTCCATAAAATATTCTGGAGAAGATACACTGATTCAGTTTAATACCATTTTAAACAGCGACGAACTTGCTTTAGAGGTAAGAGACAACGGAATCGGAATTCCCAAGGCCGATCAGCATAATCTGTTTGAACCTTTCTTTAGGGCGCACAATACTGGGGATATTCCGGGTACGGGCTTGGGGCTCAATATTGTACAGCGGTATGTTGGGTTAATGAACGGAACTGTTTCTTGCAAAAGTGAACAGAACCATGGAACAGTTTTTACCCTATTTTTTAAGATCAGTAATAAGTTGATAAATCCATCCTAATCCCATGAATAAAAAGGTTCTAATTATTGAAGATAATGATGATATAAGAGAAAGTACGGCAGAAGTGCTCGACCTGGCAGGTTATGAAACTTTTACGGCCAAACATGGCAAGGTTGGTGTAGATCTGGCTTTGAAGCATTTACCAGATATCATTCTTTGCGACATCATGATGCCCGAGCTGGATGGATATGGTGTACTTTATCTCTTGAACAAAAACCCTAAAACAGCCAGTATCCCTTTTATTTTCATTACCGCGAAAAGCGAGCGTGCCGATATGCGAAAGGGCATGGAAATGGGGGCAGATGATTACCTGACAAAACCGTTTGACGATGTTGAGCTGTTCAAGGCTATAGAAAGCAGGTTCAGAAAAAAACAGCAAACGTCAGGATTTGGTACGAATGCAGGCAACACCGAGGCAGTACTTGAGGAGCTTCGAAAAAAAGGCAGATCCAAGACGATTGGCAATAAACAGATTATTTATGTCGAGGGCGATGAGCCTACACATCTCTACTTTATTATTAAAGGGCAGGTAAAAACATACAAGCGTTTTAAAGATGGAAGGGAACTATCATCTAACTTATACCACGATGGTGATTTCTTTGGTTACGAAAGTTTGTGCAACGGCGAACTTTATTCGGACAATGCAGCAACATTGATCGAATCTGAGATCATACAGATTCCAAAAACAGACTTTATGGAATATCTGCTCAATCATCAGGCAGTATCCAAAACATTTATTGGCTTATTATCGGGAAACATCCGCGATAAGGGCAAACAGATGCTTCAGCTTGCATATTCATCGGTAAGAAAGCGCGTGGCCGAAGCATTATTGCAGGTGGCCGCTAAATTTAGCAATGATACAAGTGATGGCTGTACCATTCGAATTTCAAGAGATGATCTTGCTGCGCTTGTCGGTACAGCTAGTGAAACCGTAAGTAGAATGCTGGCCGATTTTAAAGATGAAAAATTGATTGATAAAACCGGGAATGCAATAAACATTCTATCGCTGGAAAGACTTAAAAATATTAAACAGTAAGCATAAAATATTTGACAGATAATTGCCCTATTCATCAGGCCGGTATAAGCTATTTTGAGATTTCTTTGACCGGGAAATCTCAGATAAATTCTCTTCCAGCTCCGCAGCAATGCTTCTTTGAAACCGCTCCCCATTAAAGCTTTCAATCTGTCCAAGAGTAATCATAAGCAGATATTGAATGTCAGAAAATAATCCAGATCATTTTTTATTCTAAGATTTCTCATCTTAAGCGCATGTTGACTGCCATAGTTTTGTACCTATAAACTCTGTATATGAAAGCTATAGCTTATAACATCAAGCCTGACGAAAAAGAATGGCTGGTGCTTGCCAATTACAAAAAACACGACATTACCATAATTGCCAATAGCCTAACTGCCGATACACTTTCATTTGCAGTTGGCAAGGAAGCACTGTTGGTGTTTAACAACGATTATCTGAGCGAAGCCATGGTTTTGGGGCTCAAGTCGTTAGGGATAAAATACATTGCAACCTCTTCCTTTGAAACAGATCATCTTGATTTAAGAGCAGCTGGTTTTGCGGGAATCAAAGTGGCAAATGTTCCGTTAGAAACAGGAAATACAGATCCCAAATTGCGGATGGAACAGGTGATCAAAAATCTGGACCAATGGGCTGCGGGTAAATGTGTAGGTAAGGCATGTTGCTGCCAAAATGACTGCGCTACACTTAAAGCATTAAAGTAATGGAAACCCAACTGCATAGAAAATATAACGTTGCAGCGCCAAGGTATACCAGCTACCCTACAGTTCCTTACTGGGATAATGAAAGCTTCAATACTCAAGATTGGTTAAAAACCGTTTCCAAGACCTATTCGGATCACAGGGATGAAGGCATAAGCTTATATATCCATCTTCCTTTTTGCGAAAGTCTGTGTACGTATTGCGGGTGTAACACTCGAATAACAAGAAACCATAAAGTAGAACAGCCCTATATCGATGCAGTCTTAAAGGAATGGCAAATGTATGTTTCGGTTTTGGGCGAGAAACCCCATATAAAAGAACTTCATCTAGGTGGTGGAACACCTACTTTTTTTAGCGCAGAAAATCTTGAGGTACTTATCAGCACGATTTTCCAAAAAGGGATACTGTCAAAAGACGCAGAACTATCTTTTGAAGCACACCCGGCAAATACAACCATCAAACATTTAGCGGTTTTGCATAGTTTGGGGTTTAAGAGAATGAGCCTTGGTATTCAGGATTTTGATCCAAAAGTTCAGTTTCTTATTAATCGTTGTCAAACACCTGACCAAGTTGCTAAAGTAACTACCAAAGCCAGGGAAATCGGATACACATCGGTTAATTTCGACTTGATTTATGGGCTTCCCGGTCAGACACTTTTTGGTTTAAACGAAACAATTAAAGAAGCGATTGCAATGAAACCAGATCGTATTGCCTTTTACAGCTATGCACACGTACCCTGGTTAAAACCCGGACAGAGGCACTACACCGAAAAAGAAATTCCAGTAGGCGATGAGAAATTTGCGCTTTACCAATTGGGCAGGCATTTACTTACCGAAGCTGGCTATAAAGATGTTGGCATGGATCATTTTGCATTAAAAAGCGATTCGTTATTCCATGCGGCTGCAGAAAAGAAACTTCACCGAAATTTTATGGGTTACACCAATCAGCATACCCATTTGCTTATCGGTTTAGGGGTATCGTCCATTAGCGATAGCTGGACTGCCTTTGCCCAGAATCCAAAAACGGTTGAAAGCTACCTCGATAAAATTCAAAATGGAATATTTGCTCTTGAAAAAGGACATTTATTAAGTGCAGAAGATTTAGAAATCAGAAAACACATTCTGAATATTATGTGCGCCTATCACACTATTTATGATAATGGGATTCCAGGTCATGTACAGACTCGATTGGAACCTTTGTTGGCAGATCAATTAATAGCTGTTGATGAAAAGGAAATCAGAATTACTGCAAAAGGCAAATCCTTTCTAAGAAATGTCTGCATGGCTTTCGATGAAAAATTATGGCTTAAACAGCCCAGAACCCAGCTTTTCAGTTCGTCAATTTAACTTATTTACAAATGGAAGATCAGCATAAAACCATAACAAAAGCGGTCTGCTATCACTGCGGGGAAGATCTGCCCATGGTAAAATATCAGATGGACAATAAGGATTTTTGCTGTGCAGGTTGCCTCGGTGTTTTCAAGATTCTATCCGAAAACAATTTATGCAATTATTATGCGTACAACAATAATCCAGGCCAGCAGCTTAAGGGCGAAAGCCATCTGGAATATCTTGATGAGCCGAAAATAATTGCTCAGCTGCTTGATTATAAACATGAAAATTCGAGTATAATCACATTTTACATTCCGGCTATACATTGTAGTTCCTGTATTTGGCTATTGGAACATCTTTATAAAATCAATCAGGCAATATTTAGCTCAAGAATAGATTTTCTTAAAAAACAGGTTACCATCAGTTTTGATCACGAGGGTATTTCCCTTCGGAAACTGGTAGAAATGTTAAGTCAGATTGGGTACGAGCCATTAATTAGTCTTCAGGATGTGGTTAAGGCGCATAGCAGCTCAATAGATAAAGCACTGGTTCTAAAAATTGCAGTGGCCGGATTTTGTATGGGCAACGTTATGCTTTTCAGCTTTCCGGAGTATTTTGGTCTTTCTGGTTTCGAAAAGCAGTTTCAGGCTTTGTTTGGCTGGCTAAATCTAGCTTTTAGTATTCCTGCGGTGTTTTACTGTGGTCGCGATTATTTCACCTCGGCAATAACAAGCATCAAGCACAGGCACATAAACCTAGATACGCCATTGGCCATAATTATTGCAGTTCTTTTTCTTAGAACAGCTGTTGAAGTTGTTTTTGGTATAGGACCGGGCTTTGCCGATACTTTAACAGGTCTGGTGTTTTTGCTTTTGATGGGGAAATGGTTAAAGCAGCGCACCTATCACCACATTTCGTTCGATCGCGATTACCGTTCTTATTTTCCAATCGCTGTTACCACTTTGCAAGATGGCAGGGAAAAGCCCGTTCCTATAAACGAAATCAATGTTGGCGATCGCCTATGGGTTCGGAATAGTGAACTGGTTCCGGCAGATTCTATTTTAATGAAAGGCGATGCATGGATGGATATGAGTTTCGTAACCGGCGAATCGGAACCTGTGCACAAGGTTTTGGGCGAAATTATTTATGCCGGTGGAAGGCAAACAGGAGAAGCGATAGAACTTGAGGTAATTAAGCCAGTTTCTCAAAGTTATTTAACTGGGTTATGGAACAACGAGCATTATAAAAACAACAGCGAAAAGCAGAACTTTAACGATAGTGTAGCCAAATATTTTAGCCTCGGTGTTTTTCTAACCGCTTTTTCGGCAACGGCTTATTGGTTGTTCCAGAACGATAGCCATAGAGCTTGGTCGGCATTTACGGCGGTAATTATTGTAGCTTGTCCATGCGTGTTGGCCTTAAGTACACCGTTTACTTTATCGGCAATTTTATCTGTATTTGATAAAAGAGGCTTTTATGTCAAAAATACCGATGCCGTTGAAGAACTTGCAAAGTGTAATACAATTATTTTTGATAAAACGGGAACTTTAACCAGTAGTGAAAATGCCGAGATCAGATTCAGTGGGGCACTAAATAAGGAGGAAAGCATCATTGTGGCATCCTTAATGCGAAACTCGGCACATCCTTTAAGCAGGTGCATTTTAAAGGCCCTAAATGTTGATCGATTTTATTCCCTAAACAATTACAGGGAAGTTCTAGGAAAAGGTTTATCGGCCGAAATCGATCGCCATAATATTTATGCGGGACATCTATCCATGCTTCCTGTCGGAATTAAAACCTATAGCGAAACAGGGGTTCATATTGTAATTGATCGGTCTTATAAGGGTTATTTTGAAATTAAGCAGCAATGGCGCCGGGGTTTGACACAACTGGTTTCAAAACTTCAAAAGTTTAGCTTACAGGTACTGTCCGGAGATACGGATAAAGATTTTTGGATACTTAAAAGCATCTTCCCAAACTCGACCAAAATCAGGTTTAGGCAGAGTCCGCACCAAAAATTAAGCAGCGTGCTCGAACTTCAGCATGCGGGGAATAGAGTAATGATGCTTGGAGATGGTTTAAATGATGCCGGGGCATTAAAACAAAGCGATTTTGGAATCGCAATAACCGATAACATCAACAATTTTACGCCCGGTTGTGATGCAATTCTTAAGGGAAGCTCAATTAACATTTTGCCAGATTTCATTCAGCTCAGCAGGCATGGATTAAAAATAGTCAAGATCAGCTTTGCCATCGCAATAGCCTACAACTGCATCGGAATTTATTACGCTGTACAGGGAACCCTGTATCCATTGGTTGCAGCCGTATTAATGCCCATTAGTACCGTCACCATTATCTCTTTTACAACACTTGCTACAAGATGGTCTGCCCGCAGAAATAAACTGATATGAACATACTTTACTTTCTGGTTGGCTGCAGTGTTTTAATGGCACTTGTTTTTTTAGGAGCTTTTTTCTGGGCATACAAAACAGGGCAGAACGACGATACCCATACACCGGGAATCCGGATGCTTTTTGATGACGGGATTGCCGATGAAAAAAGTGAAGAAGATCACTTTTCCAGCTAAGCACCATCACCGTTTGAGCAGACTCTTCAAGGTACCTTTGATGCATAAAATAAACAAAACTTCTTTTCTATTATGCAGTTGGAAAAATTTACTTACGATAACAGGATTGTTCGAAACTTTGGTATTGCAACCCTGGTTTGGGGCATTATCGGCATGACGGTAGGCTTGCTTGTAGCCATGCAGCTGTTTAAGCCAGCCATGAATTTAGGCAGCCAGTATACCACCTTCGGGCGGATTAGACCATTGCACACTAATGCGGTAATTTTTGCCTTTGTGGGCAACGCCATTTTTATGGGCGTCTATTATTCGCTCCAACGCCTGTTAAAAGCGAGGATGTTTAGCGATGTACTGAGCAAAATCCACTTTTGGGGCTGGCAGCTCATTATTGTTTCGGCAGCCATTACACTTCCCTTGGGTTTTACAACCTCGCACGAATATGCAGAACTCGAATGGCCGATTGATATTGCCATTACGCTAATTTGGGTCGTATTTGGTGTAAACATGTTCGGAACAATTATAAAAAGAAGGGAGAGGCACCTTTATGTGGCCATTTGGTTTTACATTGCCACTTTCGTTACCATAGCGGTTTTACATATCGTAAACTCTTTTGAGCTTCCAATTTCTTTCATGAAAAGTTACTATGTGTATGCCGGGGTTCAGGATGCACTGGTACAATGGTGGTACGGGCACAATGCTGTTGCATTTTTCTTAACCACGCCATATCTGGGCATGATGTATTATTTCCTGCCAAAAATGGCAGGGAGACCTGTGTATTCATATAAATTAAGTATTCTTCACTTTTGGTCGCTTATTTTTATTTACATATGGGCAGGCCCTCACCATCTGTTATATACATCCTTACCTGGCTGGGCTCAATCTTTAGGCGTTGCATTTTCAATTATGCTTATCGCACCAAGTTGGGGCGGGATGATCAACGGTCTGTTAACCCTGCGTGGCGCATGGGATAAGGTTAGGGAAGATGTAACGCTCAAGTTTATGGTGGTTGCATTAACTGCATACGGAATGGCCACCTTCGAAGGCCCATTGCTATCTCTTAAACAGATTAACGGAGTTGCGCATTTTACCGATTGGATCGTAGCACACGTACATGTGGGTGCATTGGGCTGGAATGGTTTCTTAACCTTTGGCGTGTTATATTGGTTAATTCCACGCATTTATAAAACCGAACTTTATTCTAAAAAATTAGCAGGTTTCCATTTTTGGATTGGCACATTAGGTATTTTGTTCTATGCAGTACCTATGTACTGGGCGGGTTTTACCCAAGGTTTAATGTGGAAAGAGTTTACACCAGAAGGTTTGTTAAAATATCCAAACTTTCTTGCAACCACCTTACAGATTATCCCGATGCATGTTCTACGTTCTATTGGTGGGGCGCTTTATTTAACTGGAGTAATTGTAATGACTTACAATTTAGCTAAAACCATGTTAAGTGCTAAACTGGTAGCCAATGAACCTGCTGAAGCCATGCCATTAGCCAAAATAATTGTAGATAGTTCCCCAACAGATAAAGCTTGGCATAGAGTTTTAGAACGTAAGCCAGTGAAGTTTATGGTTTTTTCCCTGATCATCATTTTAATCGGCGGGATGGTAGAAATGATGCCAACCTTTACCATTCAATCTAACGTTCCAACCATAGCCAGCGTAAAACCTTACTCAGCATTAGAGCTACAGGGAAGAGATCTGTACATTAGAGAAGGCTGTGTAAACTGCCATTCTCAAACAGTGCGTCCATTCCGATCAGAGACCGAACGCTATGGTGAGTATAGCAAAGCCGGGGAGTTTGTTTACGATCATCCATTTTTATGGGGAAGTAAGCGTACCGGGCCCGATCTGCATCGTGTTGGCGGAAAATATTCTGATGCCTGGCACTATAACCATTTAATGGACCCTACATCTATGTCGCCTGGAAGCATTATGCCTCCTTACCCTTGGTTGGTAGAACAGAAATTAGACACCACAACTACAGCCCGTAAAATTAGGGCAATGCAAACTTTGGGTGTCCCGTATGCAGAAGGTTATGATAAACAGGCAAATACAGACTTAAAAATTCAGGCCGAAAAAATTGCCTTAGACTTAAAGCAGAATAACATCAAAGTAAAAAGTGACAGAGAAATCGTAGCCATTATTGCATATCTGCAACGTTTGGGTACCGATATAAAGGCCAATAAAGAAACTATTCCTTCAAATCAATAATTTATGTTCAATCAGATTAAAGACTTAGCTGGAGGTGAAATTTACCTGATCACTTCACTGCTCATGTTCATGGTGTTTTTTGTAATCGTAGGCATTTACCTATTTAAGTTAAGCAAAAGGCACATCGAAACCATGAGCGCATTACCCATTCAAGAAAACCAAACCAAAGCATATGAAGAAGATTAAACTCTCATTTTTGTTTCTGCTTTTATCCATTACGGTATTTGCAGCCGATGAAAAAGTAGCTGTTGCTATGCCTGCAGCCGAGCCAAGCTTAGGTTTAACCAGTTCGGAAATGCTTATAGCAATATTATTGCTCTTTGTACTGGTACTGCTGTTTGTTTCCGTTACACTGCTTAATGCGTTTAAAGTAATGTATAAGGAACAGTTAAACCCAACACCATTTTTAGAGCCCTTTAAAGAGCCTGTTTTGGATTATGATGATTGGTTAAATCTTCAGCCAAAGAAACCCTCAATCTGGACCAAGCTTTTAAGTTTAAAGCCAATTGAAGAAGAAGGAGATTTAGTTATAGATCATGCTTATGATGGCATTAAAGAACTTAACAATCCTGTGCCCACATGGTTTAACGTACTCTTTTTTGGAACCATGATTTTCGCCGTGGCTTACTTGTTTTATTATCATATAGGTGGCTATGGCGATTTGCAGGATCAGGAATATGAGCACGAAATGGTAAAAGCACAAACTGAGAAAGCAGCTTATTTGGAAAAATCGGCCAATACAATTGATGAGAACTCGGTTAAGTTTGATAATTCGCCAACCGTTTTGCAAGAGGGCAAAGGCATTTTTACCTCAAACTGTGTGGTTTGCCACGGCGATAAAGCTCAGGGAGTTATTGGCCCCAACTTAACCGATGATTATTGGTTGCATGGAGGCGGAATCAATAACGTTTTCAAAACTATAAAATACGGTGTTCCGGAGAAGGGAATGATTAGCTGGGAGAAAAACTTAAATCCTAAACAGATCAGCGCTGTTGCCAATTTCATTCTTTCGTTAAAGGGTAGCAATCCAGCTGGTGCAAAAGCGCCTCAGGGAGAAAAATACGAAGAAAAGAATCCAAAAGATAATGAAATGAGGACTGCGAAAGATACGGTGGCGAAAAATGATGTTGCAAAAAAATAAAGTCGAAACTAAGAACAGGGGCAGAAATTTTCTCTATCCCAAAAAACCGTCGGGTAAATTGTATACCTACCGGAAACGGGTAAGCTATGTATTGCTCCTGTTCTTGTGTTCATGTCCATTCTTAAAACTCAATGGAGAACAATTGGTACTCCTTAATTTCATCGAACGGAAATTTGTCTTTTTTGGCTTCATCTTCACACCACAGGATTTTTATCTTTTTGCCCTCGCAATGCTCATTTTCATCATGTTCATTGTTTGCTTTACCGTTGTTCTGGGCAGATTGTGGTGTGGCTGGGCTTGTCCGCAAACAATTTTTATGGAAATGGTTTTCCGAAGAATTGAATACTGGATTGAAGGTGATGCCAACAAACAACGCAAACTGGATGAAAGCGAATGGAGTACCGAAAAGGTTTTTAAAAAGGGATTTAAGCATTTAATTTTTCTGATTATTTCTTTTGCAATTGCCAATACATTTCTGGCTTATATGATTGGTACTGATGTTTTGATTAAAATTATTACCAAACCAATTGCAGGCCATGTGTCTGGATTTATCTCCATCTGGTTTTTCACGTTAATCTTTTATGGCGTATTTGCGTACTTACGAGAGGTGGTTTGCACCGTAATTTGTCCCTACGGGCGTCTACAAGGTGTTTTGCTGGATAATCAGAGTCTGGTCGTTGCCTACGATTACGCCAGAGGAGAACCCAGGGGTCAGTTGCAAAAAAAACTGACAGAGGTAAAAAATGGTGACTGTGTAGATTGTGGCCTTTGTGTACAGGTATGCCCAACTGGGATTGATATAAGACAGGGAACACAGCTCGAATGTGTGAACTGCACCGCCTGCATAGATTCCTGTAATGAGGTCATGCTCAAAATCGATAAACCTAAAAATCTAATCGGCTTCTTCAATCAAGATTTTATCAAAGAGCGGAAACCATATAAAACTGGATTAAAATCTTACGGCTATGCAGCCGTTCTGTTTGCTGTCTTGATGGTTTTTTCATCGCTTATTTATAAACGAGAAGATATTCAGACAACCGTACTGAGAGCCAGTGGAACATTGTATCAAAGTAGGGGAAATAATAAAACGAGCAACCTATATAATGCTGAACTAATTAATAAAACCAATAAAAACCTGAAATTTTACTTCAGATCGAAAGGCACGGGTGATGAAATTGATTTTATTCAAAAAACCGATATTTTACCAAAGGAAGGCTCGGCACATTTGACTTTCTTTCTCGTAAGAAAAAACAGTTCCTTAAAGAAATATAAAACCGATGCCGTTTTCGAAATTGTTGTAAATGGAGAAGTTTTAAGTACGGCAACAACAAGTTTTTTTGCTCCGTAGAAGGATGATTGATTGAATCAGAGAATATTGAATGTTTAATCTAATTTAAAATATATGAACTGGGGAACAAAAATAGTGCTTGGAATGCTGGCATTCATGTTGTTTATAATCGGCATGGCGGTTTATATGTTTCGCGTACATGGGAGAGATGCCCTGGTCGAAGAAGATTACTACGAAAAGGGAATCAATTACAATGCGGAATACGATGCCAAAAAAAACGTTCTGGAGGATGATGCAAAGCCGCTGATTACCGTTACTAACAATCATATCATCGTCCAGCTGAAAGAAAGCGCCCGTTACGACCTTGTTCTCATGCGTCCTTCCAGCCGTCTGGAAGATGTCGAGCTAAAGGGAAAAACGACCGGGAGGGCTAACCTTATCCTGTGCGATAGGACCAAAATGGCAAGAGGACTGTGGTTTTTAAACCTAAATTGGCATTCCGGAAATAAGGATTATCTCTATAAATACAATATCACCCTGTGATGGACTGTTTGCCGCTGGCTTTTTTAATGGGCTTATTCGGAAGCCTGCACTGTGCTGTAATGTGCGGCCCGGTTATGCTCGGGATGCCCTTTAAAAAAAGCAGTGTCCTGAAATCCGGATTCCAGCTTTTGCTCTATCAGTCCGGACGGATAATGGTTTACACTCTATTGGGAACGGTTGCCGGCGCATTAGGGAATAGCATCAGAGTATTCAGCAGTCAGAAAACATTGAGTATGGCCATTGGCATTGTCCTGGTCGTGTTCACGGCCCTGCAGTTTAGCTGGTACTATAAAAACCGCTTTGTAAAACTTCAGTTGAAAGTTTTGAATCCCGTCAGCAAACTGATGGGCAAGGTCTTCGGTCTGCCCATGTGGGGTCTGTTTGCCGGCATGCTAAACGGCATAATTCCCTGCGGAATGGTTTATCTGGCGCTGGCAACAGCTCTGAATACGGGCGGCGTAAAGCCCGGCGCAACATTTATGTTTCTTTTTGGCTTAGGTACAGCGCCGCTAACGATTATAATTTCCGTTGGCGGAATTTTCCTAAAGAAATACATCCATTTTAACTCTGGCAAACTTATACCATGGTTTATTCTTTTTATGGGACTGTTGCTCATATTAAGATCAGCTGATCTGGGCATCCCTTTTCTATCCCCAAAAACCGCCAGACCCTTTGCACATTCGGCAGAGTGCAGGTAGGTTTTGTTCCCCTCGGTGTGGACATTTCCGGACTCTTCCGGCCTGGCGAAAGTTCGCACAACCACTATGACCGGAAATATTTCGAAGGTCATGATTGGCAGTTCTGTTCGAGTGTGCCGCTCCACTGTTGTGGGCATATGTCCCTTGTAACAACCAAGATAGGCAGAAGCCATCTTCATGGCTTCTGGAAATAATCGTTAACAATAGCGGTATCGTAGTATTATCAATTATTAAACTCCTCTTATGAGTAAGATTTGAAAACCGCCCGACCGAAAATATGTTGTTGGCCTATGATACCCCGAGTATTCCTGGTTTCGATGTCTGGTCCCTTTTCCCGGGGCAAAAAGAAGTTGACATGAAAGGGGGAGCCGGTGGTACGGGATCTGGGCCCAGCGGGCAAGGTACGCACCGAGCTTTAGCCCGGACCCGGGAGCAGGTGGAGGTATACCATACGCTCTTGAGCCGGGGAACGTTTGCTCCAACCGGTCCGGCTAGGATTATATTGGATGTTACCGAAAAATTATTCCGGTAACCGGGAAATATGTGATAAGAAGCATTACAGAATTAGAAAGCGAAAACTGGAAACCCTGCTCTCGGGAGCAGAACGGTTAGGGGATTCGGGGATAGGGACACCAATTCGGTTACAGGTTATGTAGCCAGCGCTGGCGAAATTTATGGTGAGGCCTCTTCAGAACTGGCCATTGACCCGATCTTCATGGAATTTTCCCAGGCCGGACGCTATGCGGGGGCAAAGGAAAGCTGATCTCAGGACTCGGGGCCAGGATAAGGAAAGAAGGTTCCCGACCGAAACACCTAGTTTCGCCCCCGGGCATTCGGTGCCGGACGAGACTGGAAAATATTGATCTTGGAGAACGACTTTTCAAATTTGAGTATACTCACAGTAATGAAAATTACATTGTGAAGGGCTTTGGTGATACAACAGTGCTAAATGTTGCCACGAAAAAGTTTGACCTGATTTGTTGGTCACGGATTCAAATTGGAAATGCTGATGGCCGGTACCACCTCTGATCAGCTATCTATAATCCTAAATACAGCTCTTTGGGATATTGAGATTCAGATATTAATCGTGATGCTTATGTTATAGTTGAGTTGGTAAACCGGCTGATATCGACAATGTTATCCTTACCTTTATGCCTTATTGAATAACGACAAGTTGCTTGGATAAGCATTTGGACTTTGAGTACGTTTGCATAATATACTTATCGCCAGATATAATCTCCTGCTTCCTGTATTAGGTAACCTATATTTAATTATCTAAACTATTTATATCTGTCGATGTTATAAACGTGAGTTTCATATAAGTGAAATGGACAACTGAAATGGCGGGCATGAAATGTTCGCCGTTTCTATTTTGGAACTGTCTCTTTAAGGAACCGTTCCTTAAGCAGGCCTTGATATCAGGAAATGAAACTAATGTTCCCTTTCCTAAACCGTATAGTCATGTAATGGTTATATGAGAAGTTTAGTTTATTGATTGCGGTCGGGTAGTGATGTAATCCGCTACCCTTCCTTGCTTATTGGCCATAACAAAACCACCTATTATAGATGGTCCAACCATTAGGCTACCATTAGTTCACGCTTTTCAGGAACCATCATTCTTTGGACAAACCGGATATATTTGAATAAGTCTCTATATGCCGCTGATTGAAGGAGATTTGGCTTTAAATCTGAAGGAATGTTCGGCAATTGTCTTAACCTCGTCTGAAACCTGGAAGGACTTAACCTTTTCGGTTATTTCATCTATTCTTGTCTCAGCATCAAAGATTTTTAAGGTAGCATAGCTGTATCTCCTACTTGATCCGAAAACTTAACGAATATCTATGTTGCTGGTTAATTACATAATCTGCCCGACTTTTAAGGAAGTAATATTGATCATGATTCTCAGCGTACGGATAGATGTCCCAACCGGGCTAGCTCTCCCTTGCATACGGCCTCATGGTTCAAAGCCAGTTGTCAGCGTTGAAAAAGATAAGATGCGTTGTATTTGTCCTCCACGCCTATTGGTCAGATCCCATAACGGGCAGTTAAGAATCGCGCCGAACAGTTTGACCGGTACTCACTATTGGACCAGCTTGGTTTTCATTATCTTCCTGAATTCTTTTGAAGGTCTAAAATATGGTATATAATGTTCCGGTATTTCCAGAGCCGTGTTCTGGGAAATATTCTTTCCTGTCTTAGCTGCACGCTTTTTAAGTATAAGGGACGCAAACCCACGGATGTAAATCGATGCCCCCCCTCACTCAGTTTTTGTTTGACCGATTTTAGCAGGCTTTCCGGGACGGTGCATATAACTTCCCGTTCCTTTCCGGTCTGCTCGGCTTGTCATCCTGATTACATCAGCTTTTGTCATGTGGTCGATTTAAGAATAAGGAGCTATAGTCAAAAAAAATGCTAAACTTTTAAAGCCGTAAATATCCAACGATTTAGGTTTTTAAGCTTTTTAGCGTTAAAATGCCCAAGAAAACGCGGATACTCCTGGCGCAGCCCGACGAGCCATTACCTCACATGCTCCTAGGACGGTTTAGGTATTCGCTATAAGATTTACAACCTTCCAGAATGTGTTTTTTAGCTGGAGCCCGGAATTTATTGGCTATATTGAATTACAAATTAACGGCAATGAACTTATCAGCAGGTGAAGAGTTGCGAAGACTTCTCTTGAAACATTTTAAACTCTCAACAGCCAGTTCCCCGGACTGTGAATATATTTCTATAACGATATTTCAGCAGACCGGGAACTACCTCAGCAGATCAACTTTAACAAGGCTGCTGGTGACAGATAACAACAGTATATACAGGCCCACGCCATTTGTTCAAAAAGTCATTTGTGAATTTATTGATGGATTTCCGGAAGACGATAACAGCCCTGGCTGATAATGTCCAAGTTAAATAATCGAATAAGATGTGTATCACCGTGAAATAATGCGCTTAAGTTGCTGTGTCAAGAAGGTTTCATCCTTTGTGATTTTTGGTCGGGGCATTCATTTTATCCAGTCTGTTCTCTTTTGATAATTTTCCGATTTCAAAAGTGTATTTTTGCCTGATGATCAGACATGGGACCATCCAATCTATTGACCCAGTAAATAAAACTGGGAGAATCGTGGATACTAATTTGCAGGATATAGAATTCATCTTGCCGGACGGGCCTAGATTCTGCCCCGGTATGGAAGTGGTTTTTATCATTGTTAAAAGCCCTTCTATGGGGCTTATTGCATCCCAGGTGGCCAAAGATGAAATGTAGGACACTCCTAATTTGATTTTCTAAATTCTGATTCTAAAACATGTTGGCTCCTTGGGCTGAGCAAGAACGCTTGCCGGGACTGCGTTTGTTTTTGGGCAAGTGTCGGCGAACCTGTTAGTTCCGGACTGACGGAAGTTCTGCTACTGAAACTGTTTTACCAGATCTATAAAATCCAGAAATCCTCATTTGGCGATATTTATATATCGGGACGAGTCTAATCGTTTGGCTTCTTTTAATTCTGCCTTAGGCAGGTCAAGTTTTTGTATTGGCGCTAATATTTCGGACTCTTGCTTAGCTGCCAAGTTGTCATAGGCCTTGTGTTAATCGTGTAGGTCCATGGATATCAGCGTGTGTTCGGAATGAGATAGATGTTAAAGCGTACTATTTCTATCCGATATCGTCACGCATTTTCTTTCTGATGGTAATATATTTCTTGCCGGTGGACTTTCGTTGAGTACGGATATATTTCTGAGTACGGATATTTTCCCATACCACAACACCATCTCCCAAAGCCATGATTGCCCTCACATCACCATCCTTGGAAACGACAAAACCTACCGAAGCTGGTACAGCGCCACAGAAAGTGATCATAGACTGATGTCTGGTACCAAGATCTTTTGGGTCTCCATGATTTAGGTTGTTGCCAGCGGTATCACCGGCGAAAAAAATCTTTTCAGGTACTTTCAACTTTTCAATCACCCCTCCGAAGCCGACCATTTCCATTTCTGAATTAAACAGGATCAGCCCGTCTACGCAGCTCGATGAGGCAACAAAACGTATTGCTCCCCTAAGTTCTTCATTTGCAGATGCCAGATCCTGGCGGGCAAGGGCGATGTCGGCAGCGAGTTTGGGCGGCAGCGCCTTTGACTTAAATTTTAAAGCCTTATTTTCATACAGGTCAACCTGTGCGGTAAAGAAAGAAACCCGGGTAACTGCTTCGGCAAGCCTGGAATAGTCCAGTTCATATTTACATTTAACCCCTTTTAGTTCCTTTGTGATCAAGAATGCGCCTCCCCGGTTATAACTCCTGATCTGAATCAGCAGACGGGATAGGGTATTTTTCCATACTTTATCAAACACATCCAGCCAGGGTTCTGTCGGGATTTTTAAATATTCTGAAATGTTCTCAAGCAGTTTGTTTCTTCTTGCGGCGGTATTTTCTTTAATCAGTGTAGCAATCGGTCCCGAATTCAGAACATCCAGAAAGGATGTAGCGAGTATATTTTGTTTCAATGTTGCTATCAGATCAAAGCGGTAAACAATGGATAAGCTCCCGATTCCTATTATAGAGGCCTGGAAAATACCTGCCTGTTCCGGTTTTGCATCCGTTTCATGATTGATGTAGCTCTGGGTGTGGACGGCCTGGTCAATCATGCCGTGAATAATCAGATTGTCGTTATCGTCAAGATAAACGCCTATGGAACTTGACCAGGGATCCGCTGCCAGCGATAGTTTTAAGAGGTTTTTGATGTCCAGTTTCCTGCTTTCCTTAAAAAGCATGAGCTCCCAGCTATGCGAAGAGAACGTTGCCGTTGCCGAATTGTTTCTGGTTCTGGGGTCAATAAAAACCACGTTCACCTTTATCTGCTCACCCTCTTCTGTTTTCATGCTGGTGAAGTACAGGATTTCAAAAAGCCTGGAAAGTATACCGGAAGTAATGCGGCTGTCAAAGCGTTTTTGTTCCTGTAGATACTCATGCACGTACTTTGCAAGATGAATGGTATTGGAGAATTCTTCGCTGTTAGCCATCGGGAGATTTTTTAAACTTCTTTTAACTCCAAGATATGAAATCTAACCTATAGTTTTATCCGATGACCGAAATAAGGGCAACGAATGAAATTTTTTCCCCTGGCAGATACTGACCCAATGTGGATGCTCCGATAATTTGGTTCTTTCGAAAAAGAATAGTTTGGGGGCATGATCTTTGTAAAGATGGTTTGGATGGATACTAAAAGTGCAATTTTGATGCTGTCGGAACTTACCATGCTTCTTAAAGGAAACAAAAAGAGACTGGAGTCGATTTCCGGTGGGAATCCATCATCCGAACAGACCATGGCCTTTCAGGTTTACCAACAGAATATCGAGCAGCTCATGAGAGATCTTTTAGACGGCCTGGCCAAATCGGACTCTTCCCTTAGTGATCTTATCAGTTACAGGGTTTTCGAGATGGATCTTGAAAAGCTTCTGGACGAATCCCGAATCTCTGAGTAACATTTTCCTCTTCTTAATTGAGTATCTTCCAATATAAGGGGACTTATCACCCCGTTACCTGGTTAGTAAAGATATCCTGATGCTGAATCAAAACGCTTTAGCTATCGGTCTGGTTGACATTTTTACGCATGGCAACAATTTGCATTCCTGATTGAAGTTTTTACGCTGCCCAGTGGAATATCCAGGCTTGCCGAAATTTCCAGGTGTGTATATCCCTTGGAATAATGAAATTCCATAATAGTTTTATGCATGGGACTTGGCTCGTTGAGCATTGGCTTGATGGAGATTAGATCCGTATTGATGGAGTGTATAACCTTCAAGCTCCTTAGGGGCAACCTGGAAATCAATACTGGCGTGGATGGATTTGGAAGACCGTAACCGCAGGTGGTCGATAGGAGTGTTCCTGCTATGTTTAGCATCCGGGTGAAAAACCTTGATCTTCCGGATTATAGGAGTCTGCCGATTTTCTTATTTTATAAAAATTCCTGAAGCAGATCTTCGGCAGTTTCCTGTTGGTTAACAATTTCAGGATAATCCCAAAAAGCTTTCGGCAGACACTTTATAAAGGGTCTTGAACCTAATGATGTGGTTTTTTGCCTAATCCATCTATTAAAGTGTCTTCTGCTGGTTTATGCAATGAATTTAGTTAATGAATGGAGAGCGGGTATTGTATATATCCTTCGATAATAAAGTGTCAGGGCTTCTCATCATGGTCTTTAGCTTTAGGATGCTGGATCAAATAATAGTACTTTTGCAGAAAAAAATAACTTTCCATGATATTACTTGTCGATGATCTTGCTGAGAACCGCTTTTCCCTGAAAAAACTGCTGGTGGGAAACGGCTTTGAGGTAGAGACCGCGGCAAGTGGGGAAGATGCCCTGAAAATGGCGCTTAAAAAGAGCTACGTGTTGGTCATCCTGGATGTGCAGATGCCGGGCATGGACGGCTTTGAAGCCGCTGAACTTCTTTCGTGCTACAGCGGGGCCAGGGATACCGCCATCATATTTCTTTCCGCTGCCGCAAAGGAACAGAAGTTTGTAGTCAGGGGACTTCAGAACGGGGCCGTTGATTATATTACCAAACCTGTCGAACCGGTGATATTGCTCCAAAAAATCAATACCTTTTACCGTATCTATGAGCAGAACAGGTTGCTGGTGGAAGCGCAGCAGGAACTTGAGGCAGAAATCGTTTCCCGAAAGAAAGCAGAATCATTAAAAGATGAATTTATAAGCATTGCCAGCCACGAACTCAAAACGCCACTCACTAGCGCCAAGGCCTATATACAACTGCTGGCCAGAAGCATAAATAGTGGAGACCTCTCAAAGTCTCAGCAGTATCTGATCAAAGCCGGCCTTCAGGTAGACCGTCTCAACGAGCTGATTTCAGATCTGCTCGACATATCAAAGATAGAAACAGGGAAGATGTCTTTTAATATGGTAAAACTGGAAATGAGTCTGGCTGTAAAAAATGTTGTTGAAACCTTTAAGGATTCATATCCTGGCCATGAATTCAGAACGATAGCCGATGTCCCGGCAATCATCAACGGAGATCAGGCCAGGATTGAACAGGTACTTATCAATTTATTAAACAATGCGATAAAATATGCCCCTGACAGCTTGCTGGTCGAAATTGAATCTGGGATTTCTGAGGGTAATTTCATTTTAAAGGTTAGGGATTTTGGGATAGGCATTGCAACTGAAAAGCTTGAAGTGGTGTTTGATAAATTCTATAGGACAAGCGAAGTCGAACGAAACTTTTCGGGCCTGGGCATGGGCCTATACATCTCGCGGGAAATCATCCGCCGCCATCGCGGAAAGTTGGGCGTCACCAGCATGGCAGGCCAGGGGTCAACATTTTATTTTGAAATTCCAATAGTATAATGCTGCGAAAAAAGTCCCTGCGAAGGTACTTCCTCCCAAGCCATTTGCCGAATTGTTATATATGTTCTAGTGCAACTACCCATCTACGGGTATCTCGCCATAAGGAAGATACGGTAATAAATGAAAGCTATGGAAAATTCCTTTGGAAAGAATATCATCCCCGAAGGGGATGATGCGCGAATCGAAGCATTAAAACGCTATCATATATTGGGCACGCCCCCTGAAAATGCCTTCAATAATCTTGTTGCGCTTGCGGCAAAAATCTTGAGGGTGCCGGTAAGCACGATTCCCTGATTGATAAGACAAGGGTTTATTCCAAGCCAAATTATGGAATGGGTCAGGTAACGCAATCGGCCAGACGCATTAGCCTACGCACTCCGTCTATCCTTGATTATGGGGTAACGGTAGTTGAAAACACGGCTGAAGAGCCATGTCTTTTAAATAATCCCAATGTGGCTGGCAGCTTTGACCTAAAGTTCTATGCAGGTGCCGCTCTTACTACCAGTGACGGCATCAGGATCGGGACATTGTGTATCATGGACAAACCACCCCAGAAGTCAAAACTAGCTAAGGTCAAAGCAAAAACACTCAGCGACCTTAAAAGTCGGCCCAACAGGTTTTTTTTTGAATTTTTTCAAACAAATTATCATTACTGGGGTTGGATTTACGGATAACGCTTGTTTGGGCTTCTACACTATGATAAGTACAACGTTCTTCTTGGGCTTGCCGTAGTTGGCATCTGGGATAGGGGATGTTGTAGCATATGTAAATAGCAGTGAGTCAGCTGGTTATCCCGAGATGGACAAATAGTACAAAAAATAAACTTAACCGGGTGTATACATTAGACCATAGACGTTTCGAGGCCAACCTGAAAGCTGCCTGGATTGATGAACGTTGCGGAACATGTTGCCCCAGAACACAGATCAACTATATATGGCTATAACCAATAATGGATACGACCGTTTTTTTTCCCTGCTCCGTGAAAACCTAAACCTACGTACCGAGCTGCTCAAATCAGATTCACTCATTTTGGTGTCGAAAGTTTTTTCGGATCTGGTCACCAATCTTGTCATGTCTGTTTTTCTGCTACTGGCCTTCATCTTTGGTACGGTTACCCTGGGATTTTTCTTTTCGGATCTGCTCGACAGCTTTTGGGCAGGCTTTGGCTGCCTTACCGTGTTTTATGTATTGGTAGCAATGGTAATGCTGTCCAGAAACTCTCTTTTGGAAAAATTATTGATTAACTTTAGTCTAAGAAGGTTACTGGATAAACATCTTTCACATGAAAAATAGTGCCAAGCATATCCGAAACATCGAAGATCTCACCGCGTACAATGGGTATTTAAAAAATGAGATCAGGGCCGGGGAAATTAGCATATCCGAAACCTTTCAGGCGGCGGCTCTTGAAATTCCGCAACGCGTTGCCAAAAGCCTGTCAAAAAATTCACTTGAGCGGAGTCTCGATCAACTTTCGGACCCCGCTGGAAAGCTACTTCCAGAGCTATCCTCCCTTTTGCTGAAGAAAACAGTTCTTCGAAGGGTGGGATTTTTCAAACGCATCCTACTATCGAACGCTGCAAAGATGATTGTAAAAAAGTTTTTGAAGCCTTTTGCTCCTGCTTCGGCATTACTGCCCAATAAGCCTCACCGCATTTCCACGCAGACCAGGGAAATCAAGCCTGGGAGGTTAATAAGCACCGGCACTATAGAAAAAAATGAGCCGGCAGATCCCCGCAAGAAACAGAAACTTAGCATTAATGGAGTATGGAAGATTCTAAAGATATCATTTTCCGGGTTTGGAGAACATAAGGTTACAAAGATCAGTGGCTCTTTAGCTTATTACACCGTATTTTCCATGGGTCCTTTACTGGTGGTAATTATTTCGCTATGCGGGATATTCATGAAAAAAGAAGCCGCACAGGGCATGGTATTCGCTGAGCTCAGGGGATTTCTGGGGGCTCAAACGGCAATGCAGCTGCAGGATATCATTAAGAGCGCCGGCCTTGGCGGCAAGGGGACTATCGCATTTATCATCGGACTCATCACCTTGCTTGTGGGCGCAACGAGTGTATTTGGTGATATACAGGATTCCATCAATACCATCTGGGGCATCAAGCCCAAGCCGAAACGCGGATGGCTAAAAATGCTGCAAAATAGGTTTCTTTCCTTTTCGGTCATCATTTCGCTCGGCTTTCTGCTACTGGTCTCTTTAGGGGTAACCGCCGTTTTGGACGGCTTCAGCGGCCGGCTTCAGGCCAGGTTTGCCGATATATCGGTCATATTCTTTTATATTCTAAATACCGTGGTGACCTTGGGAGTCGTTTCTGCGATATTTGCGGTGATCTTCAAGGTACTGCCGGACGCAAATATCAAATGGAGGGACGTGACCGCTGGCGCAGTGGTCACCGGGATCCTTTTTATCATAGGAAAAACGGGCATTTCTCTATACATCTCGCAAAGCAACGTCGGAAGTACATACGGTGCTGCCGGATCATTGGTTGTGCTCTTGCTCTGGACTTATTATTCGTCCATCATCCTATATTTTGGTGCCGAGTTCACCAAATCCTACGCGTTAGCCTACGGGTCGGAAATCCTGCCCAACCATTATGCCGTTACCGTGAAAGAGGTCGAAGTCGTACAGGGTACGAAGTCCGTACAGGAAACAGAGGCAAAACCAGATCCTTAAGGATTTTTATGAAAATAAGATTGACATTCTTGTGACCTGGTAATTGCAAAGATTTTCTTAAGTAAGTATCTCCCTACCGGCTTCAAGTTCATCGAACCAGTGCACGAAGAAGTTTGGCCGTATGGGGATGTCAAAGCTACATAACGATAATCCAATCAGCTCTAACGGGCACTTTGGCAAAACCGGTGATCTTTGAAGCGCTGGTGGTGATAGTCGTTGATCATGCCGAGTATCGATGAAATTGTGTCGAATTTCCCGAGCTGTTTGCGGTAGGAGATGTTCTTGGCAATTGCGAAGATCAGCTGGTCACGCTTGATGGGCACAGAAGTCCAGGAAAGCTAGATTACCGAGCCGTCCTTGGCTAGATATCTGTTCTCAAAGTTCACCAGTGACTGCCCCCGCTTAATGTACCTCGCCTGTGTGATGTGATCTCCCGGTCGTCCGGATGGATAAAGGTGATGATCGGCAAGGCGAAGATCGCCTTCTCGAAATAGCCCAGAGCGGCGGAAACTGCGGGTTTATTTTTTTTGAAATAGCCGTCAAATCGCGCAATGCAGATCAGATCTCCATTTACCTTAACCGTTCCCCGTCTGCCTCCCATTGTTTGTGCCGCTTAACTTTTAGTTCAACTTTATTAATTAACCCGATACAAATTTGGCCAAATTGTTTTACATTAATGGCCCCCCGACCATCAAGGCAATTGTGGACGTACATTGGCAGTTTTGGCCACGCCGGTGGGAAATCCTGCAGGTACGGGCAATTCACCGCTGTTCCTGCATGAAGGCCCGGAGCATCGCCCCGCTTGTAGCTGGCTATTGTGCGTGGCTGGGCATATTGATATAGGGCTGTCAGTGGCAGGGTAGCAATGTGCCGACCACGCTGTCTGTATGGTAATTGGCGAAAAACCTCCAACGAAGATAGACAGACCTGTCCCTTCGAGGCAGAAAGATAATCTGTCCTCGGTGAACGGGGATAAATTTATAGTATTATGAATACTATAAAACTCCAAATATTTGTATGGTTTTAAAAACTGCACAGTCTACGATGTGTTGTTAGTGAATGAAAATCCTCCCGGTCACTCTGCTTCTGGTTTTTGCTTACCTTTTCTGGGGACTGCAGGAAAAAATCTGTGCAAAGATAGAAGCTGTGGCACGGGATCTGGGGACCATGGGCAGGGTATTCACCTTGCCTTACCAGGACCCGATAGCAGGTGGAAGTAGACCTTACAGGTCTCGGGCCGGGGAAGGTATGTTGCAACCGGTCCGGATTACATTGGATGTTAACGAAAAATATTTATTCAGGTAATGGGGGAAATGTGTGATATTGTAGAATTAGAAGGCAAAAACGGGAAATCCTGCTCTCGAGAGCAAAAGGGTTGCGGAGATTCGGTGATAGGGACACCTATTCGGTGGCGGGCTCTGCAGCAGGGCTGCCGGAATTTATGGTGAAGCCTCATCGCAGCTGGCCATGACTCGGTCTTCACGGGATTTTCCCAGGCCGGAAGCTGCGCAGGTGCAAAGGAAAAGCTGATCTCAGAACTTGAGGCCAGAATAAGGGAAGAAGGTTCCGGCCCCGTGCATCCATAGTCTCGCCGCCGGGAGAGGCTGGTACAGGGGCCTCAATGCCGGTTATGGGTGAAGAAAGAATGGTTTGAAAACAGCTGCCTGTTTTAGCTCGGAGATCTGTTCCGCGCTAAGGGGCTTGATGAGGAAACCGTTCACCATGCTGTATGAGAATGCCTTTTTTCGGTCGCTCTCATCAACAGAAGAGGTCACCAGCACGACGCTGATCTCTGCGTGGAGCGGACGGGCTTCCAGGGCATCCAAAAATGCCCAGCCGTTCATGACCGGCATGTTGATGTCCAGCAGGAGGAGAAACTGTCTGCCGTTTTCCGCATAGCGGTCGAGATAGCGCAGCGCGGCCTGTGCGCTGCCGAATTTTTCGGGGGCGTCTCTTGTTCCCGTGTCCTCAAGGATGACCGAATGGAGAAACAGGACGATTTCGTCGTCGTCGATAATGAGGATCTTGGGTTGCATTGGCGCCGGCTAAGTTAAAAGGGTTAAGGATGTCAATATGGGGATAACCGTCCGACCGCCGATCTTGTTTTGGGTATTTTGTTTTCTCAGCCTGTCTCTGCCCCGTGATCGGTGCTGTCCACGATCGAGCGCACGGCACTGTCGAGTTTCCCCGAACTTTCCCTGATCATGCGGCACAGCGATAAGAGCTGTGCGTCTCCGGTATGCTTTTCCAGAATAGCGGTAAGGGCCATGATGTTGGTCAGGGGCGCCCTGATCAGGTGCGACTGCTGGAAGGCGATCGTGCTGAGCATGCCCGTTTTTTTCTCGATCTCGCTCATGGCACCGTCAAGGCGGATCTTGTCTGCAACAAACTCGGTTACGTCATAGCCCAGGCAGAATATCCCTTCCGGGTTTCCGTCCCCGTCGAACATGGCCCTGTATTCCCACTGGGTGTACAGATAGCCGCCCCTTCCGTCATGTTTGCGGATGGTCGCGGGAAAAAGCATTCCCGGATTGGCGAAGCACTGTCCGGAGACCTCCATGCAGATATTTCGGTCGTCCTCGTGCATGGTGATGTGGTAGGGCTGTCCCACAAAATCCTCGTGTATATGGGCAAACTGTTCGGCGTAATGCCGGTTTACGTAGGAATAGTTGCCGTCCATTCCGGCGGTAATGATATAAAAATAGCCGGAATTTTCCAGCAGGTTCCTGGTTTCTTCAAAATGCTTCATCGGGCGCTGAACTTATAAGAGAGGCTGTTGCTGTCCTCCGGGTTTGTCTTGTGGAGGTGAATGTAGAGAAAATCACTGATCAAAAAAAACGGAAATGGGCTTGAACGGAATTTTTTTTCGGGATGGACATTTAGCATCGGGCCACAGCACCAGCTTTCCTGGCCTATGAAAGACATATCCACTGGATGTGCCCGAACACTTGCTGATGTGTGCTGAATCTTCAGACCCGTGCACTGACAATATCGGACAAAACTGACGCTTGGGGCGGCAGGTTACGGGCAGGAAACTCTGATGAAGCAACATTGACAGAAGAGCAGGTAAAGTAGACGGCACAGGTATCCTGCGGTTGTGCGAAAGCCCAATGCCCTAGTGAAAACACTGATAAAATACGCCTATCCATGCCGCGAGACAGTTCCCAAAATCCGCGCAGCGGTTTCGATCTAAACAGGCAACTTAAACAGAACGGGAGTAAAGAGATTATTTTTATAAATTAAGTATTACATAATATATTTGGCTTATCTTTGAATTGTTTACAGTATCTATTTCTGCTCGCCTGGTTGGCTTGCCAGAAGTGTATTTTAAAATTAATTTATAGATAAAATGAACCCCCGCAACTTAAAGTCACTGCTCTTAGCGATTCTGTGCAACTCTTCCCTATGCATCAGTGCCCAAACTCCCGGCCATGCCAAAGGCCCCAATATTGTCATCATTGTTTCCGACGACCATGCTTACCAGTCCATCAGCGCATATGGGAGCAAACTTATGCAAACGCCAAACATAGATCGAATTGCAAACGAAGGTGTAAGATTTAACAAAGCCTATGTTACGAATTCGATATGCGGGCCAAGCAGGGCGGTCATCCTGACAGGAAAATACAGCCACAAAAACGGCTTTAAGGACAACGAGAGCTCTATTTTTAACGGAGACCAGGATACTTTTATAAAGCAGCTCCAGAACGGCGGTTATCAGACTGCATGGATTGGCAAATGGCACCTGGAGAGCAAGCCCCAGGGTTTCGATTTTTGGCAGATCCTGCCCGAGCAGGGCCAATATTTCAATCCTGATTTTAATATGATGGATGGTTCTAAAAAACGAATTGACGGCTATGTGTCAAATGTTATCGAAGACTTAACCGAGCAGTGGCTGGACACCAGAGATACGACCAGGCCTTTTTGCCTGGTTATCGGCCATAAAGCTACGCATAGGGTCTGGTTGCCAGATACTGCAGATCTGGGAAGTTTTGACAAGGTAAAGTTTCCTTTGCCTGCTAATTTTTATGATAGCTATAAAGGCAGACAAGCTGCCAAAATTCAGGATATGTCAATAGAGAAAACGATGATCATGGGCTATGATCTTAAAATGTTCGGTTCTGATGATGCAGAAAGTTTAGATGGTAACTTCAAGAGAATGAACCTACAGCAGAGGGCCGCGGTCGATGCTTATTACAAACCCATTCAAACAGATCTTAATAAGCAACAGTTGAGCGGAAAAGCCTTAACAGAATGGAAATTTCAGAGATATTTGCGTGATTATCTAAGCACGGCCAAATCTTTGGACCGCAACATCGGGCGGACATTAGATTATCTGGATAGGAATAATCTCCGGGAAAATACCGTCGTCGTATATCTATCAGATCAAGGTTTTTACCTGGGTGAGCACGGATGGTTTGATAAGCGGTGGATTTATGAAGAATCTTTCCGCACACCAATGGTTATGCGTTATCCGGGTGTCATTAAACCAGGTTCTGTTTCCGAAAATTTTGTTATGAATTTAGATATCGCTCCCACGGTACTTGATATTGCAAAAATTAACATTCCGCAAGATATTCAGGGAGAATCGATGTTGCCTGCGCTTAAGGATCATAAAAAGGGCAGAAAAGTATTGTATTACCATTATTACGAAAATGGCGAGCATTCTGTATCTCCCCATTTTGGTGTCCGTACCGAAAGATACAAACTTATCCGTTTTTACAAACGTGTAAACGGCTGGGAGCTCTATGACTTAAAAAAGGATCCCCATGAAATGCATAATATATACGGAGAAAGGAGGTTTGCGAAAATTACAGCTAATTTAGAAAAGGAGTTAAATACTCAGATTGATAAGTTTGACGATCAGGATGCAAAAGGAATTCTACAGAAAAATTAAATCCCATAAGCAGATTAGGGAATCAAGATTATAATGGGCTTACTGATGGTATCTGCTCAATCCGTTATCGGGCAGCAAAATTATATCCAGGAAGAAGAAGGGTCTATTTTAAAGTATCGGAATGGAAAGGATTGGAAAATTGCAGCCCAGAGTACTTCAACAGGATATGATTGTCTCTAAAGATTGCCAGCGGTAAGAACAAATAAACTACGATTAAGATCTGGCGAATCTGGTTTAAATTCAACAACACCAGAACTGGCGCTTTCAAAAACAAATTTTAAGCGGTCCTTGGATGCTTTCAATCAAGCTTCTATAATCGCTTTGAACGAAACCAATGGTTATTGTTTTTCTACAGTTTATAGTCTTAATTATGTAGGTTGCAAATAAAAAAGGTCGCTAAAAATCCGGTTGCAAAGGGCCGGGATAAATTTTTAACAGATGCCGTAACCTGTCATTCATCAATTCCGAAACGTTTTTCTACACCAACTGGAGCGGAAACCATTCAACCTTCAAGAAAAGGTTTCTGAACAGGGAACGGCTAAGGTCCTTAGCGGTGGTTTTGCCATGAGTGGGGATAATGGGCAGGCGTCCGAAGTTGAATATCCGAAATAGAAAGCACATTAGATGCATTTCCATGGACAATACGAAGTTACCAATGGCGTTTCAGAAAGTCAGTAAAGCCAACACATGATCAAATAGTAGCGGGAGGTATTTCAGATTGGAACGAGTTAAAAAATCAGTCGCCGCGGGTAAGAAAAAACCTGCGTCAGAAACACTGGCTGCAGTCAGCTTGGTAAATATATCGAACGCTGAAGAACGGCCTTATTGATGGTTCGGGAAATGATAAGAGGTGAGCCCATCCATTGGTGATTTTAAAATTTTACTAACCGATACCTGATGAGACCGGGCAACATTTTTTAAAATATTCTGAAATACGAAAGCAATTGATCCGACACAGTTTAGTTCATAGCGGTCGTAATTTTTATACTGCGTAATAACATTTTTAAAAAAATCATTAAAACCATCTTCCACGATTATCCTAATTTGGTCATCATGAAGATTATCGTAAAGGAAAACAGTAAATGATGCTGCATATTTATTTTGAAGCGGGTGATCGTAAAAATTCTTTAAAATTTGTGAAGGAAGTAGTCTGTAAGTAGTCTGGAATTTTTCAGAAATCTCCTTCGATAGGCCTTCTCTTGCATACTTTTTTAGTAATTTTCTTCCTAAATAACCTCCGCTTCCTTCATCTCCAAGATAAAAGCCTAAACCATCAATCCGTTGCGAAAGTTTACCATTATTCATCATACCAGTGTTCATTCCAGTTCCTAATATAGATACCATCCCAGAACCATCACCAATTAAAGCTTTTGCAGCGCCGATTAAATCAGAGTGTACCTCTGATGTGGCATTTGGGAAAACAGTGGCTAAAGCACTTTTTAAAATATAATCTTTATCTCCCTCACAACCGGCGCCATAGAAAAAAACTGAACTTACCTCCTGAAAATTGAAGTCAGCTCCAAACCTGGTTATTAAAGATTGTTTAATGTATTCTTCTGTAACATAGAAAGGATTATAGCCTTCAGTTTCAAAATTTTTCTGTAAAACCCTGTCATTAAAAATGCTCCAGGAAGTTTTGGTGGAGCCACCATCGGCAATCAATTTCATTTTATATAAGCTTAAGGAAGCAATAATACATATTATTTTATTGTCATACATAATAAATATTTACATTTTATTTATATCTTAGAGCTCGATTCCGATTATAATAACTCATTAGGCCGTTTAAAAAATTAATATATCGTAATTGATTGCAAGTTTAGCCTGCTAAATCATGTTAACTGCTCTAGGATGCTTGTTAGTTAAGTCGGGACAATAAAATTTGCTAGAGGTATTCCTCAGATGGTCTGGTCTTTTATCAGTGTTTAGGTATTTTGAGTGGTTAAACTTAGTTAGTTTCTAGTTGTGGAAAGCCAATAGAAGTGATACAATTCTGTTATCAACGGTTAATTGTCATTTCTAACCGGCTCTAAATTTCCTAATCGTCTTATATATAAATGACTAATAAATTTCACCGATGATTTATCAATCTTTAACAGATCTTGAATTATTGCGTTTACTTAAGGCTGGCGATGAGCATGCTTTACGTGAAATTTATGATAGATATTGGAGAGTTTCACTCACAATTGCAGCTAAAAAACTCGAAAACATTCAAGAGGCAGAAGATTTAGTAAATGATCTTTTTGTATCCTTGTGGAACCGGAGGGATGCTTTGCCCGAAATTTTATCGTTACAAAACTACATGAAAAGTGCGATAAGAAATCAGGTTTTAAAAATATGGGCAAAGAAATACAGGAGCGAAAAATACCTGTTAATACAGCAATCTACAATCTACGATTCTGAAAATCTGTCATCAAACTCAATTGAATACAAAGAACTGAATGGCCAGCTTAAAAAAGCAATATCTGATCTGCCGGAAAAATGCCGTTTGGTTTTTGAACTGAGCCGAGAAGAGGGATTATCCCAAAAACAGATTTCGAATAAGTTGGGTATCTCGCAGAAAACGGTTGAAGCACACATGAGTAAAGCCCTTAAGATACTAAGAATTAACCTTCGCAATTATTTTGTGAACTTTTTTTTCTAGGCGACTAAGGGTAAACGCCAACTTGTGGAACTGTGTATATAGAACCAAAGATGGAAAAAATTACACAGCAAAAAAAGTATGAAATACTTGCTGACAAATGGCAGGAAGGAATTTGTACTGATGCGGAACAAACCGAATTATTTGAATATTATGAGCAGCTAGAGGCCGGTAAGTTCGAGACTTCTATCTTGTTTAATGGTAATGAAGATTCATACAGGGATGCTCTTTACAAAAAAATTAGTAACCGGATAGCAAAAAAAAGGGCTTCCTCTTTGCGCTTATGGTTCTGGTCTAGTGCTGCTTCAATTGTTTTCATCCTTTCGGTAGTGTTAATCAATTTTAAAATAAATTCTAATGAAGATCATAAACTGGTCAAATCGATAAATTTTCCAGTTAGCAAAATTCTGTTGCAAAAACAACCAATTCTAATTCAGAATGATGGCAGCGTAATTCAACTCCAGTATGCAGAGCATTCAGACCTTCAAAATGGTTTTAACATTCAACACGATGGCAACGGAACATTAGTTTACACCGTTCCAAAGAACACATCAGCCGCAGCAGATGATACAATATCAAATGAAGTTCGTACGCCTGTTGGTCAGAAGTTAATTATTTTTCTTTCAGATGGCACCAAGGTTCATCTCAATGCTGGTTCATCCTTGAAGTTTCCTAATCAATTTCAATCGGCGAAAAGAAGGGTAAGTTTAGTTGGAGAGGCCTACTTTGAAGTCTCGAAAGATAAAACCAAACCCTTTACAGTTTCAACTGCCAATCAGGATATAGAAGTTTTAGGTACCCACTTTAATGTTAATGCTTATGAAAATGAACCAACCAACAGAACCACGCTTGTGGAAGGACGCGTAAAGATTAAGCCTAAGTTCCCGGGCAAATCGGTCGTACTTGCTCCTGGCCAGCAAGCTGTGCTAGAAAAACAAAATTTAACTGTTGATGAGGTTAATACTGAAACAGCTTTGGCGTGGCGTGGTGGATATTTCATTTTTATTAATGAAGATCTCGAGAGTATCATGAGAAAACTGCAAAGATGGTATGGCATTGAAGTAATTTATCGAAACCAGAAAAATCCGGCATTAACTTTTGCAGGTGCAGTTTCTCAGCAAAAAAGTTTAACAAGTATTTTGAAAATTATAGAAGAAACTGGCGATGTGCGCTTTAGCGTTTCAGGAAGGAGCGTAACGGTCCTGAAATAATCTTACTGAGATGAATTCTGACCTCATTTAGAATTCGAAAAACTAAGGCCATCTTGGCGCAACTCTAATAATAAACTAACCCTTAACTATCCAAATGTATAAATTTTACCCAAAAATCATGCGTAGCGACCACTACTGCGCTCCAAAATTCCTGCGTGTAATTAAACTGATTGCTACCATATTCTTTGTAGGAATTATTCAAGTTAGCGCGACAAGCTTTGCACAAAAAATTACTTTAAAAGTTAAAAATGCGCCATTAGAGCGAATATTTAGTCAAATACATGAGCAAACGGATTATGACTTTTTTTATAATTCGAATCTGATCAAAAAAGCAAATCCAATAACCTTAGACGTAAAAGAAGGTGATTTGTTAAGTGTGTTAAACACATGCTTTAACAACCAGCCGTTTACCTTTACAATTGCCGAAAAAACGGTAATTGTAAAAGAAAAATCAATTATGCCTGTACTGGAAAATCAAAAAAAGATTGATCTAGCTGGTAAAGTAATAGATGAGACGGGACAAGGGATTCCTGGGGCCTCAATTAAAATTTCTGGAACGGCCAAAGGCACACTGAGTGATGTGGATGGAAATTTTCGTATCACAGGTGTCGAAGAAGGACAGATTCTAATGGTGACTAGTATCGGCTTTGAATCGAAAGAGATAAAGATAACAGATGACAAGGCGCTTGTTATACGGCTTTCAACCGTTTCAAGTGCATTAACTGACGTTGTTGTTGTAGGATATGGAACACAAAAGAAAGTAAATCTTACCGGAGCGGTTTCCGTAATTAAAAGTGCAGATTTAGAAAATAGACCGGTTATAAATGCTACACAAAGACTTGCAGGCTTGGTTCCGGGTTTGAATGTAAATGCAACAGGAAATTCGAAGCCTGGCCAAAGTTATGGTTTGAACATCAGAGGAGTAGGAAATTTAAGTGGAACAGATAATCCCTTTGTGTTGGTTGATGGTACACCAATGCCACTCGATAGGGTAAATCCAGATGATATCGAATCTATTTCAGTTTTAAAAGATGCATCTGCTTCTGCAATTTATGGTGCAAGAGCAGCTTATGGTGTAATTTTGGTAACTACAAAAAAAGGAATAGATGGGAAAACCAATGTAACTTATTCTAATAATGTTGGCTTAACGTCGCCAACCCAACTTCCTCAAGTATTAGATTCGTACCGTTTTGCACAGTATTTTAATGCAGCTACATTTAATGCAACAGGAACGAAACAATATTCAGACGAAAAACTTGCTCAACTTCAACAATATATTCAGAATCCATCTGGTTTTCCAGTTCTACCTGAAGCTAACGATAATTACTTAAGCAATTGGGAAAATACATCCAATGGCCTTGCCAATACCAACTGGCTTGATTTTAACTACAAGCCTTTTGCGCTTAGACAAACGCATAACTTAAATGTTAGCGGTGGTTCGAAAGATATACAGTATTATATTTCTGGTGGTTATAATAATGAAGATGGATCATTGCGATATGCTGACATCAACTTTCAGCGTTACAATTTCAATACATCCGTAAGTGCAAATATCACTAAATGGATGAAAGCTTCTGTAAATTCTAAGTTTTCCCAAAGCCGATATAAAAGTCCGTTTTCAGGTGCGTTTGAAAACCTGTTTTTTCATAACATGCTTAGAATGCGCCCAAATATCTCACCTTATGACCTGAGCGGGAACTTTAACGAAATATCCAGTGTACCTTATCTTCAGTCGGGTTCGGAAAATATTAACCGCGAGAATGCAATAAGCATATCGCCAAGTTTAAAAATTGCACCATTAAAAAACTGGAATATTAACATTGATTTTAATATTCTTAGAACAAATAATGATGATGCGGCATTATTAATCCCGGGAATAGCTTATGGGATTGATGGAACGCCAAAATTTGTAAACAGATCCGAATATGGTATAATTCTATCTGGTGCCTATTCTCGAGGGAGCGCTACCAACACCTACCTATCACCAAATATTTACAGTTCTTACGATCTTAAATTAGAAAGTGGACATCAATTTACCTTCTTGGGCGGCTATCAGCAGGAATTAAACCAATACGAATCTTTATCTTCTGGTGCTCAGGATCTGATCAGCTTTGCCACACCAGGTTTAACTCTTACTACTTCACCTGCAGTATCTGGGGAAGTAAGAAATGAATGGGCAACTAAAGGTTTCTTCGGAAGGGTAAACTACAATTACAAGAATAAATATTTATTCGAAGCAAATGCAAGGTATGATGGGTCTTCGAGATTTGCACCAGGCAAAAGATGGGGCTTCTTTCCTTCAATGTCTGTGGGTTACAACCTAGCAGAAGAAGACTTTATCAAAAACGGAAGAAAGCTAATCAATGTTTTAAAAATCAGAGGTTCATACGGCACTTTGGGAAATCAGGCAGGTGCGCCAATTTATTCTTATGCACAGACCATGAGGACAAGTGTACCCGGAGCAAGTGGTGCAGGGCCTCAATGGTATTTTCAAAATGGAAGGGAAGCCAACATTCTCGCTCCTGCACCATATAATCCGTCGTTAACCTGGGAAAAGGTACTGAGCGGTAATATCGGTTTGGACTTTGAAATCTTAGCCAATAGATTAACAGGCAGTGCCGACATTTATCAAAGGAATACACGTAATATGCTCGGTCCTTCATTTGATATCGCAGATATGTTTGGAGGAACGGTACCATCTAGTAATAATGCCGATTTGAGAACCCGCGGATGGGAACTTAGTTTGAACTGGAGAGGAACTATTGGGAAAGAAATTAGTTACAGGTTAGGTGGTACACTTTTCGATTATAAATCAGTTGTAACGCGCTACCAAAATCCAACATTCAATAATCCTGCAGGTACTTTCTATGAAGGTAAGGATATTGGCGAAATCTGGGGTTACAAAAGTGATGGACTAATACAAAATGCTGCTGAAGCCGCTGAGTATAATAAGTTAAACAGAAGCTTTTTGTCTCCTTTGGACTGGAAGCCTGGAGATGTAAGATATCTCGACCTAAATAATGACGGAAAAATAAACAATGGTAATAACAAGCTTGGTGATATGGGCGATCTTACGGTTATTGGAAATACTAACCCACGCTATTCTTACTCGTTAAATGGTAGTCTTAGTTGGAAAGGGCTTACACTATCTTGCCTTTTCCAAGGAATTGGTAAAAAGAATTATGCACCTGGTATTGGTGATGTTTATTTCTGGGGGGCCGGTGCGCTGGCCCAGGTAACTTTATTTGAGCAACACCTTGATTATTGGACACCGCAGAATCCCGGTGCTTATTATCCAAATCCTTATGCAGCTCCTGCGGGTTCACAAAACTCTTTTGCAAATAAAACGCAGCAGGTTACCGATAGATACCTTCAAAGTGCTTCATACTTGAGACTGAAAAACTTAACCCTTAATTATTCGTTGCCGAAAGCATGGGTCAATAAAATGAAACTGGGTAAAATAAATGTTTTTGCAAGTGGAGAAAATCTATTCGCCATTACAAATCTGGCTAAAATGTTTGATCCCGAAGGACTAACCGGATCGGTTGGTACAGGAAAGGCATATCCGTTGAGTAAAGTATATGCATTTGGCCTTAATGTCTCACTATAATACCTAGCAAAATGAAAAAATACAATACATTGAAATTTTTGTCCATTATATGGATATTATTGGCACTGGTTTCATGCAAAAAAGATTTCCTAGACCGGAAACCATTAGATGCCTTGAGTACAGCCAATCCTTTAGCCACACCTAACGAACTTAAGTTATACGTTAATCAGTTTTATAATTCATTTCCGGTACATCCGGTTAATGTTGGCGGTACGGGAATTGCTTTTGATGACGCTGGAACAGATAATATGATCTTTACATCAGTTAATACCAGATTATCCGGACAGCTCGCTTTAAGTAATGCATCTAGTTTGGGTGGATATACCACAATAAGAAGCCTCAATTATTTTTTGGCGAATTATAAAAATGCTAAAGGGGATCAAATTTTAATTAACCAGTATGTAGGAGAAGCTCGATTTTTTAGAGCGCTAAACTATTTCAATTTAGTTAAAGGTTATGGCGATGTAACCTGGGTAAATCAGGTTTTACCAGAAGATCCGGAGATTATGAAAGTGCCAAGAGATCCTAGAACCTTGGTTATCGATTCTGTACTTAAAGATCTTGATGTAGCCATAGCATTATTGCCTACGGCAGCAAATAGTGCAAGTATGCGTGTTCACCGCGATGTTGCCTTAGCTTATAAATCTCGGATAGCCTTATATGAGGGTACTTGGCAGAGATACCACCAACAGAAAGCAGATCCATTTTTTACAGCAAGCGTTACTGAAGATAAAATCCGCAGTTATTTTACCCAGGCCAGAGATGCCGCCTCATCAGTTATAAGTAGTGGCAGATGGTCTGTTTATAATACTGGCAAACCTCTTCAAGATTATTCAGACCTTTTTATAACTACCGATCTTTCTAACAATAGAGAAGTTATGCTTTGGCGCAAATACAATACCGGAGATAATATCGGTCATAGCGTTTCAAAATATATTTCTTCAGATGGTGGAGATTTAGGTTTAACACTTTCTTTGGTCGATGATTATTTAACCATAAATGGCACTCCCTTTACAGGTACAGATCGATTAAATGCACAACGTAAATATGCCCAGGAGCTATTGCCAACTGTACGCGATCCTCGTTTATCACAAACGGTAGGCGTTCCGGGGCAGCCCATGAAACCTGTAAATGTTTTGGTTCCAGGTTATCCGCCAATAGATCAGACCGGGTTTAATAGAAATACTACCGGTTATCCTCTGCATAAATTCTTGGAATATAACACCGCAGCAGCTACAACCGACGATTTTAAAAGTATGGCTCCGGGTATTGCTATGCGTTATGCAGAGGTATTATTAAATTATGCTGAAGCTGTGGCAGAACTTGGTGGCGATCAATCGCTTATTGCAATTGCACTTAAGCCATTAAGAGATAGAGCTGGTATGCCGCAGGTAGATTTCGCAAAAGAATACAATACTTCTGCAGATTATCCTTTTAGAACTTTATCTCCAGTAATCCAGGCGGTTAGAAGAGAACGCCGTGTAGAATTTGCTTGCGAGGGTTTTAGAATGGATGATATTTTTCGATGGGCAGCGGCAGACCTTCTTCTTGTAAACAAAAGACAATTGGGAACTCTTTTTACGGGAAGTGATTTAAACGACCAAAATACTACATCTGGATTTTATAAAGGTGCAATTTACTATGATACCGCACCAGCCGGAAAATCAATTAACTTATATCTATCTGGAAATCCGGGTGATGCAGTTAGATACATCGATCCACATAAAAATGTTTTGCCTACAGGTTCCCGTTTCAATACTTCGAGGGATTATCTGTTGCCACTACAGCAAAGAATGCTTCAGTTGACAGGAGGTAAATGGGTTCAAAATCCAGGATGGTAATTATTTAACAAAATTAAATCAACTCATATGAACATAAGGATATATTCAATTGTAGCGCTCATGATTTTAATCAGCGCATTTGGCTGTAAAAAACAAGATATACCACTAAAGCCCGAGCAAAGCGCTACTTTTTCAGCAAAGCTCGAGGATACATCAGCAATTTTTCCAGCGGTTAAAACCACAACATTTATCAATATTATTGCGGGTACCAATGGGTGGTCGCTTACACAAAGTATTGCTAACCCATGGCTAGTTGCCGATAAGAATTTTGGGGCAGGCGACTATAAGCTTCGTGTAACCCTAAATGCAAATACAACAGGTATTCAACGTTCTACTACGATTAAACTAGTTTCAACAAATAGTAGTTTGCCACCTGTGTTGATAAACGTTACCCAGGATAAATAAATTAGCCCATTAAAGACTGCTAACAAAAAATATTAATAGATGATGTTTCGGGAGGACTGAAAAGTATGATTTGTTTGGTTTGAAGCTATCGGGGAGGAATAACCTTCACTTTAGCTTCTATTTCTTTTCTTAAATCAACCGAATAAAGTAACCTTTCCAAATCAACGATTTCGAATTTTTAAGATTTTATATTCAATTATTAACCTAAATAAATATAAACCACTATGAGAAAAAAAATTGAACTAGCGCTTAAATCGGTGAAGGTCATCGCCATCTGCGCCTTTTTTTCGGCATGTACAAAGGAAGATGTGAAAATGGATAATGCAGAAAATAACACTAAGCTTTCTGCTAATTTAATAATGGGTTCTGCTGCGGCCTCCTCTTTTGTTGCTTCACCTAACTATCAATTGATATGGTCTGATGAATTTAATTCAACAGGTTCCTTTGATAACGCAAAATGGGAACATGCTCCCCGTGGAACTGTAGCATGGAATAAATATCTAACCCCATCTGCTAACTACGTATCTCAGGATGGAAGTAACCTGTTACTAAGAATGGATAATGCAACAATTCCAGGAGATGCAGTGCCTTATCATTCAGGAGGAGTTCGATCAATAGGGAAATTTAGTATTGCATATGGAAAAGTTGAGGTGAGGGCAAAATTCACACAGGGACAGGGCTCCTGGCCAGCGATATGGATGATGCCAGAACCAGCAACGGCACATTCTACGGGTTGGCCTGCTTGTGGTGAAATCGACATGATGGAACACGTAAACAACGAAGCAGGTATTCATCAGACCATTCATAATAGTACTGTTACAAATGCTAATGGGGTGAGTACGGCAACGCATACAGCCGCATATAATGCAACCGCATTTAATACTTATAGTATAGAATGGGATCCTTCGGCGGTTAAATTTTATGTAAATAGTGCCCTACAATATACCTACGGTAGAGTTTCTTCTGGTGGATGGCAGCAATATCCGTTTGATGTACCTTTTTATTTAATTTTAAATCAAGCGGGAGGAGCGGGCTGGCCAGGTGCCATTACGGATTCAGATCTTCCTTTTAGTATGCAGGTAGATTACGTGAGGGTATACAAGCTGTCTTTACTAGGGAACGGAGGTTTTGAAAATACTACAATTGCACCCTGGACGAGCTGGGGTGGAACCGTTTCACCAGTAACAGGTAATGCTAGAACAGGAACTAAATCTATTAAAGAAACTGGGGCAGAAAGTTCAGTAGAACAGGTGATTACTGGTTTATCTCCTAATACAACGTATAAATTTGGGGGTTATGCGAAAGTTTCTGCTGCCGGTGAGAGTGTTTCCATTGGTGTTAAAAACTATGGGGGTACAGCAGTTGCTGTTCCAATTGCCAGTACAATATATTCATTTGGTTCTGTAACTTTTACTACAGGCACGAGCAATACAAGCGCAACGTTATATTTCTATAAACCATCTACAGGATCAGTATATGGCGATGATTTCTATTTAGAGAAACAGTAAATTTTTTGCAAAGAGGCTGTTTGAATTTGGTGCCATTATCAAATTTTCGAAATTAACATATCGAAAAATATTCATCAATTACTTAAGGATGAAAAAGTCATATTTTGAAACAGCCTCTTGTCAAAAGGTCATTTTGAACATTTCATAATTTTAACTTTTTTTATACTAAAACCAATAAAATTTCAAGAATCAAAGGCTAGATTTCTGGATTTAATTAAATAAAAATTAATGAACTTTAACAAAATTACTATCTTCTTATTTCTCGGGCTGTCCTGTAAGGTTTATGCACAAAACAGCGAGCCGTTTGTGATTCCCAAACTTCAAAAATGGTCTGGAGAAACAGGTTTTTTTACACTAAAAAACAACATCAATCTGGTAATTGCCAAGGCTATTTCAGACGAAGAACTTGATGGTTACATTAAAACATTTGCCAACGATTTAAAAACACTTTATCCTAAAAAGGAGGTGAGGATTAAAATAGGAATTCCCTCAAAAGGTGATATATTTTTTGATTTGGATAGCGCTCAGGTTCCAAGTGCAAAAGAAGGCTATTTGCTTCGAATAAATGATTATTTAACTATAAATTCAAGAAAACCAATCGGTTCTTTTTGGGCAACGCGTACTATACTTCAGATTTTAGAACAGGATCCTGCTCAACAGAAAATGCCTAAAGGTATTGCATCCGATGCGCCCAAATATGAAGTTAGGGGTTTTGTTATTGATGTAGCCAGAAAGTTCTTTACGATCGAATTTCTCCGAGATTATGTAAAGCTCATGGCTTACTATAAATTAAATGATTTTCAGATTCATTTGAACGATAATGGCTTTAAACAGTTTTTTAATGATGATTGGAATAAAACTTACTCTGCATTTAGATTGCAAAATGATACTTACCCAACGCTTACCGCAAAAGATGGAAGCTATAGTAAAAAAGAGTTTATCGATTTGCAAAAACTAGGTAATGCTTATGGCGTAAATATTATACCCGAAATTGATGCTCCTGCACATGCGCTGGCCATTACTAAGGTGTTTCCCGAGCTTGCCAGCAAGAAATATGGAGCCGATCATTTGGATATCGGTAATCCAAAAAGTTACGAGGTGATGCACAATATCTTTAAGGAATATCTTCAGGGTGATGATCCGGTATTCTTTAATAAAGAAGTTCATATTGGTACGGATGAATATGCAAAGGAAGAAGCTGAAAATTTTAGAAAATTTACCGACAGCACTATAAAATTTGTAGAAAAATATGGTAAAAAAATTAGGTTATGGGGTGCTCTTACGCACGCCAAAGGGAAAACTCCTGTAAAATCTGAAAATATAACGATGAATTTATGGTACAATGGCTTTGCCGAGCCAGCCGATATGTTCGCACTTGGATATAGCGGAATCAGTACCCCCGATCAATGGTTATACATTGTACCAAAAGCTGGCTATTATTTTGATTACTTGGATCTGAATAATGTTTATAAGAAATGGGCACCAAATGTAATTGGGGATAAAGTTTTTCCTGAAAATATGCCTCAAATAAAAGGAGGTGCTTTTGCAGTATGGAATGACCATGTTGGAAATGGAATTTCGCAAAATGATGTAACAGATCGTGTTTTCCCTGCATTGCAAGTGCTGGCTCAGAAAATGTGGATAGGCAATCAAGCAGATAGTTTGTTAGCCTTTGATAAATTTCAATCGCTTAGCAGCAAAATAGGGGAAGGTCCGGGGATTAATCTCCAAGGAAAGCACTTGGGCAAAAGTAATTTAATCTTTCATTACCTGCCGTCTGGAAATCAGTTTAAAGATATAAGTGGGAACAAACAACAGCCGCTTTCAAGTACAAATACCGAACCTTTAAATGAGGTTAAGAAAATGATTCAGTTTAAAGGCGGAAAAAGTTTTGTTCAGACACCAATAAATGAGATTGGTTATGGATACACGGTTTGTTTTGAAGTAAAACCTTCAAAGGGAAACCAAAACAATGCGGTGCTTTTTTCATCACCAAATTCATCAGTAAAACTCAGACAGCAAGGTACTGGTAAATTAGGATTCTCTAGAGATGGTTATGATTTTAATTTTAATTATGCCGTACCGGAAGAGGTTTTGACCAAAATTGCCATCAGTGGAGATAACAAAGGAACATCACTTTATGTAAACGGAATTTTTGTAGAACGACTGGAAGGAACAATGCAAACTTTTAAAAATACAAAAGATAAAATGGCAAAAGTTCAGACACTATTTTTTCCATTAAAATATATCGGTGACCCGAATAATAGTTTTGTTGGAGTGGTGGCATCGGTTGCAGTATTTAACCAGGTGTTGAGCGCTGAGGCCATTCAGAAACTTTGGGTGCAGAGCGAAAAATAGCTAACAAATTTTACTATGATGTGGCTCATAGCCATTAATTTAAAATTATTATATGATAAATAAATGTATAAAGCTAGTCTTGGTAGCTTTAATAACTTTCATGATTCCCGCTGGCTTAACCGCTCAATTGCCGAACAAAACAGTGAAAGATGGCGACAAAAAAGTAAATTATGAAAATCACCACAAAAAGTGGAAACTTATTTTTTCTGATGAGTTCAGCTCATCCAAGAAATTTAATGAAATCAAATGGTCGTACTCGCCAAGGGGCAATCCCGCCTGGGCAAAATTTTTGACCCCTTCTGTGGCTTATGTTTTTCTAAAGAGCGGAAAACTTACCCTCAGAATGGATGACCAAGTGATTGATGATGATAAAATTCTTTTTCATTCGGGCGGTATTCAAAGTTCAAAAAAATTCAATTTAACTTATGGAAAGGTTGAAGTAAGGGCGAAATTCAATAAGGGTAAAGGCTCTTGGCCTGCAATTTGGATGATGCCTGAAAAGCCGCTTTACGGCGATTGGCCAGGAAGTGGAGAAATTGATATCATGGAGCACGTTAACCATGAAAATGTTGTTCACCAAACAATACACAATGGATCTGTAACTGATGCGCAGGGCGGAAGCTCTGCAACCCATAAAGCCGAGTACAAGGAGCTTGAGTATAATACTTATGGCATAACATGGACCCCAGATTCTATTGCTTTTTATGTAAATAGCGTCCATCGATACACTTACAAGCGAGAGGCCGATGATGGGCCGAAACAATGGCCATTTGATAAGCCATTTTATTTAATATTAAATCAATCTGGAGGCGCGGGCTGGCCAGGAAGTATTGATAAAGCGGATTTACCATTTATAATGCAAGTGGATTGGGTTCGTGTATACAAGCCTGCCCCTTAATGCTCAAGAATAGAATCACTTATGCGCTCTGCAAATAATAAGTGTTTGAGGTGGGAATGCTATTTGATAGCACCCACCTTAAAATATCGTCTCGAATAAAACTATTTGAAAAAATAAAAACTATTCGTTGGAAAAAAGTCTGGCAAAATGATTCTCTAAATGATTTCTCATCGCATTGCGAAAGATTTCAGGTGATCCGTTCTCCAAAATATCAACAAGACCTTTATGAGAAACAAATTTGTGGAGCTTGGCATTCTTTTTCAATAAGCCGCTATTATTAACGTAATCAAAAATCGGTAAAAGTAAATTCTGAAACTTTTTAAGCGTTGAATTGCCTGTAATTTCATAAAGCTTTCCGTGAAAAGCAATTTCGTGATCGATATTAAAAAGCAAATCGCTTGCTCCAGCAGGTTCGTTGGCAACAATTACACTTAATTCCTCAATATCCGAAGCAGTAATCTTATTATAAATAAAATCTGCCATTCCAATTTCTAAGACAAGTCGAATTTCAAAAATTTCTTTGAGTGTCTCTTGATCCAAAATGTGCGGATTCATGCTTTTGCTAAGTACACCAAAAATATCTGGTGAAGTTATAACAGCCCCCTTTTTCTTTTTTGAATCTATTAAGCCCATCATTCTTAGCCGAAGCAGTGCTTCTCGAACAACAGTACGACTTACCCCTAAGATATTGCAAAGTTCGAGTTCTGTTGGAATACTATCGCCTACTCTGAGTTTCTTTTCTTGCAATAGTTGCACCAGATTATCCTCAACGCGGTCGACAAGTGAACTTGTGTCTACTTTATTAAAATCAAGTATAGAATCCATTATTATGTATTATTAATCGAATTAGGCTTTTTTTCCAAGCTGTTTTACAACAAATATAACAAAAGGCACCAGTTCGAGGTTAAAAAATAAATCGTTAATTATTTGCAAATAAACAAAATAATATGTTATTTCGATTATTATGTATAACATAATCTAACCTAATAATCAAATGAAAGAAATTTACTTTAAAACCGTGAGGCATTGCATGCTTCTAGCTCTGCTGATTGTGAGCTTATCAGCTACAGCCCAACAAAACACTACAGGAAAAGTGACCGATGCCACTGGGCAAGGCATTCCTGGCTCAACAGTAAAGGTTAAAGGGACAAACATCGCGGTCGTTACCAATTCTGATGGAAATTTCAGCATTAAGGCGAACAGAGGTGATGTACTTGTTTTTAGTTTTACAGGCTACACAACTAAAGAAATTACCATCACAAATCAAACAACCATTAATGCTCTGCTTTTAGAAGATTCAAAAGGCTTAGATGAGGTAGTTGTGATTGGGTACGGTACTCAAAACCGTAGAACTGTAACTAATTCTATCGCTAAACTAGATAAAGATGTACTGGCTAATACGCCAAGATCAAATGCGGCATCGGCACTGCAAGGTACAGTTACTGGTTTACAAGTCGTAACTACTTCGGGACAACCAGGTGCATCGCCAGCTATTTTACTTCGTGGTGGAGCATCTATTAACAGTCCTGGTTCGCCTCTGGTTATTGTTGATGGTGTAATTAGATCATTAAATGATATCTCATCAGAAAATATTGAGTCAATCGAAACCTTAAAAGATGCATCTGCAACCGCAATTTATGGTGCTAGAGCAAATAATGGGGTAATATTGGTTACTACTAAATCAGGGAAAGTAGGGTCGTCGCAAATAGGCTATAAATTTACAGGAGGTTATAATCAAGAGCGGAAAGGCTATGAATATATGGGCGCCGGAGATTATATTTATTACACGCGTTTAGGCTACTTAAATTCAGGTAGAACTTTAGCGCAGGCCAACTCATCAAGAGGCCTGGGTCTTTCTACAAACGCTGCAGATTTAGCTAGTTTTGACATTCGTAGTTATGTTGCCGGTACAACAGTTCTTCCAGCCGGCTGGCAGATTTTAAACGATCCATACGGCGGACAGATCATGTACAAAGATCATGGTGGTGAGATAAAGGATTTGATTTTTCAAAATACATATACAAAAGATCATTATTTAAATGCAAGTGGAGGAAACGAAAAAGGTAAATATTTTGCTTCATTCGATGCCTATAACGAGGATGGTGTAATTGTCGGATCTAAATATAAAAGATATACCGGTGATGTCAACGGTTCTTATAAAATTAAACCAAATGTAGAAGTTAGTTCTGGTGTATCGTTATCAACTTCTTCCCAACTGGGTACAATTGGCGGCGAAGTTAGCACATTATATAGAAATATGGCTGTATGGCCAACGTTGAATCCCTGGTTAGACGAAGCAAAAACAGCTCCGAATCCAGGTAATGGTGTCACTGATGGCAATCCTTTATATTGGTTAAGTAGATTAGACCGCTCTAATGAAGTAAACCGTATAACAGCCAATGCTGCTGTAAAATGGGATATTATTCCAGGGCTTTATTTCAAAGCTACGGGAAACGCTTATCTGAACGAGAACTTAATTCAGTCTTTTCAAAAATCTACACAAACCTATGCGCAAATCTTTGCCAATTCGGGTGCAAGCACAACAAGAAACTCCTCCAGTTATTTTGCCAGGGATTTCCAGACACAATACAATGGCGTATTAAATTATACCAAATCTTTTGGTAAGCACAATTTTACGGTTTTGGGCGGTGGTGAGTATTATGATATTAAATCATACGCATCCCAAATATTGGGACAAAATGCACCAACGGATGATGTTCCCACAGCCAATGCCTCTACAACCTTTGCAGCTGGAAGTAATTATACCACAAGAACAGAGTACAAAATTTTATCTACGTTCGGTCGCTTGGCTTATGATTTTGATGAGAAATATTTATTTGCAGCTACATTTAGGATAGATGGCGCATCCAGTTTGGCTGCCGGAAATAGAAATGGTTTCTTTCCGGGAGTTTCTGCTGGATGGAATTTGCACCGTGAAGATTTTTTCAAGAACTCTGGAGCTGGTAAATACATTTCGAGCTTAAAACCAAGAATAAGCTATGGACAAAACGGTAACATTGCAGGTTTGGGCAGATACGAAACCCAGGGTGTTTACAGTTTGCAGGGCAATTATAATGGTAGTGCAGGCTTTTTGAATACGGGAATGATCAACACGGATTTAAGATGGGAAAAAAGCAAGACTACAGATGTTGGTTTAGACATTGGATTCTTAAAGGACCGCATTACTGTAATTTTTGATTATTATAACAGAAAAACAAGCGATCTTTTAACCAATCTTGTGTTGCCAAATTATACGGGATTTGGAAGTTACAGAACTAACTTAGGTACCTTTCAAAACAAAGGTGAGGAAATAGGTATAGATGCAAAGATTATCAACAAAGGCAATTTTAGATTAAGCGCTGGTGCAAATGCCTCATACGTAAAGAGCAAGGTACTGCAATTGCCATTTAACGGAAACGAGAACAACCGACAAGGTGGATTACAGGTTTATGATCCGGCAGCGGGCAAAGTGATTTGGGTAGGCGGTTTGCAAGAAGGGCAGGAAATTGGTAGTATTTACGGCTACAAGCAGGTTTCTATCTTTAAAGATGCCGCTGAAGTTGCTGCCATTGCAGGGAACAGAACCGATGCAATTGCTGGAATTACCGGCCCCAATTTGGCGGCAGGTATTAACGGAAGAATTACTCCTGGTGATGTAAATTGGCAGGACGTGAACGGTGATAACATTATCGATTCAAGAGATCAGGTCTATTTAGGCAATATAAACCCAAAATGGACTGGTGGATTTAATCTTAACGCAAGTTATAAGGGATTTGGTATTTACAACAGATGGGACTTTGCATTAGGTCACACTATTTACAATGATCTTGTAGCGAGGACACTGGGTAATTACCAAGGTACATTTAATTATATTACGTTGCAGGCAAATGCTTGGTCGCCAACTAATACTGATACCGATATTCCCAAAGTATATTATGCAGATCAGGTTGCCGGTTCTAAACAGAATTATACCAGGGCCAATAACGGAAACAGCACGTTAAACGGAAACAACTCCCGCTTCTACGAGAAAGGTGACTATTTATGTTTGAGAGAGTTGACTTTTTCGTATGATCTGCCAAAAAATATCCTGCAGAAGTCCAAATTTCTCAATAATGCAAGAATATATGTGAGCGGAAGCAATCTGCTTTACATCACTAAATTTTCAGGACCTTCTCCGGAACCGCCAACTGTTGATGGTATAATTACGGGCATATATAATGGAACGTATCCAACTCCAAGAACATTTACCTTGGGTTTACAGGTAGGGCTTTAACTAAAATTAACCAAGATGTGAGCAATTATAGTTTAATCTTTCCAGAATAGCTATAGTGCGTTCCGCTGAAAATAATTATAAAAAATGAAAAAGATATTTAGAAATTTATTGGCATTGGTTGGTCTATTTGGATTAATCTTTACCGGTTGTAAAAAAGACCTGGATTTAAGTCCGGTAAGTACTTTAAGTGATGCGAGCTACTGGCAAACTCCAGATCAGTTTGATGCCTTTGTAAGTGGGATATATACGAGATTTAGAGGTCATAACTCGAATTTCCAGTATTTGGGAGAGCTGCGTTCAGATATCTTCGGCACGGATCCTGGATCTACCGCTACTTTTACCGGCGAGGCTACACAAGGTTTGGAACGGATGTGGTTACAGACGCTCGATGCAGATAATCCTGGTGTGGGTAACTTCGGTGATTTTTATTCCAACATCAATCAGATCAACCTCCTGATTCAGAAAATAAATTCAACTTCAATTTTATCTGAGGCAAAAAAGAAAAATTATTTGGCAATGTCTTACGGAATGCGTGCGTTTTATTATTTCCAGATGTATAGGACTTGGGGAAAATGCATTATCCAAACTGAACCAACAACCACAGTCGATATTGCTAATCTAGCTAAGGCAGCATCAAGCGAATCTGAAGTATTGGCATTGATCCAATCGGATATCAATTTGTCAAACGCAAATTTCGGAACCGATTATACCTTCAATGCAAGTAACAAAAAAGGATTTTGGTCTAAGGCGGCAACGCAAATGTTAAAAGCCGAAGTATATTTATGGACTGCACACCGCAGCGGTGGAATGGCTGATGCAACGATAGCCAAAACGGCACTAACGGAAATTCAATCCAATGTGGCCCTTTCGTTATTACCAAACTTTGGCGATGTCTTTTCTTCGGCCAACAAAGACAACAGCGAAATTATATTTGCCTCAAGAAACAAGTTAAACGAAGCAACGCTTGGTTTTATATCCAATTACGTACCGCAAACCAGTTTAATCGTTAATTTTTATGATTCTATAGGCAACAGAAAATTTGATGTTACTACCGATAATTATGGCGGTTTATTACGGGCACCAACTAAAATTGCCACACATCGTAAATTCAATAATTTGGACTTAAGGAAAAACCTAACACTACAGGCGGCTTACAATAAGAATACAGCTACAAATGCCTATACGGTTGCCGGTGTATTTCTGAAAAAATATCAAGGAGAGCAAAATGCTGGGTCTAGATCATATACAAATGATTTCCCTATCTACAGATATGCTGATCTGCTGTTGTTATTAGCTGAAGCTAAAGTAATTTTGGGTGAAAGTCCAGCAACTGAAATCAATTTAGTGAGAGCTAGGGCTTATGGTGCAAATTACAGTGTTACAACTTTAGGTTATCCAAACCAAGCGGTTGATGTAAATGCAAATGAGTCTATTTTAAGGGAACGCTTTTTTGAATTTATCGGCGAAGGAAAACGTTGGTACGATTTAAGGCGCATGGGCGATGCCTATGTTTATGAGTATACGACTATTACAGCCGCAACATCTTATAAATTATTGTGGGCCATCGATAGAAATACCTTAACAAACAATAGAGCGCTTGCTCAAAATCCAGGTTATCCAAATTTTTAAATAAATAACCGGTGTCCCGAAGAGCGATCAGCGGGACGCCGATTATTATTATTATTATACTTATACAAACATGCTACATACAAAACTTGAAGGATTAATTGCCGCTCCGTTTACCCCTTTTGATTCCACTGGTAAATTAAATCCGGAACTAATCCCTTCGTATTATCAATTATTAAAAAGCAACAAAGTTACCGGTGCATTCATTTGTGGTTCAACCGGAGAAGGTGTATCGCTAACTAAAGAAGAAAAAATGCTCGTAGCAGAAGCATGGGCAGATGCAACCAATCACGATGCTGATTTTAAAGTGATGACTTTATTAGGCGGAACGTGTATTCAAGATTGCAAAGTTTTAGCCCGCCATGCGCAATCTATTGGTTTGTTTGCAGTTTCTTTTACTGCGCCATCTTATTTTAAACCAGTAAACGCTGCTGTTCTTGCAGAAATTTGCGCAGAAATTGCCGCAGAGGTTCCTGGGATGCCATTTTATTATTATCATATTCCAGTATTGACAGGAGCGAACATAGCTATGATAGACCTTTTAGCAGAAGTTAAGGGGATTGAAAACTTCGCCGGTGTTAAATATACGCATGAAGACTTTATGGATTTTCTTTCTTGTATGAATTTCGATAATGGCCGCTATGATATGCTATGGGGGAGGGACGAAAATATGCTATCGGCGTTGGTTCTTGGGGCAAAAGCATCTGTTGGCAGTACATTTAACTACATAGCACCTGTATATCACCAGCTTATTGCTGCATTTGAAAAAAATGATTATAAAACAGCAGCCCTGTTTCAACAAAAGTCAATCGATTTTATCCGCTTATTAGGGAAATACGGAGGCATAGCAACAGGAAAAGCATACATGAAATTGATCGGTATGGACTGTGGTCATTTCCGTCTTCCGGTAAGAAATATGAATTCAGAACTGTTTCCGCATTTTTCAGATGATGTAAATGCGCTGAAATTTGACGATTTTCGATCGAAAGCTTAAACATCTACCAAATAGAGCTCAATTTTTGGGTTCACAGTTAAAAGTACTTAAAGAATTAATGAGAACCATATACCTTACTTTATTGCTAACTTCAATTTTATCGCCAGTATTAGTGGCTCAGAACCGTTCGGTCGAGGCTATCGATTGGAAAATCGTGGCATCGCTACCACCTACTTTAAACCAGATTAAGTCTATTGGGCTGGCCGGTGCGGTTTCAGGAATTCATAACAATGCCTTAATTATTGCAGGAGGAACAAATTTTCCCGATAAAATGCCCTGGCTTGGGGGAGCCAAAAGGTACTATGATAATGCGCTCGTTTACCCCTTAATCAGCTCAAAAAAATTCTTGATGCCTTCTGGTGTTAGCTATAAATTGCCTTTCAATTTAGCTTATGCAGCAAACTGTACCACCAAAGAGGGTATAGTTGTTGCTGGCGGGGAAAACGAATTAGGCCTAAGCAAAAAGGTGCTTTTACTGAAATGGAAAAAACAGCAAGAAATCCTTAGCATAGAATATTTGCCAGATCTTCCTTATGGAATCACAAATGCCTCTTTGGCAGTAGTTGGAGATATTCTTTATCTCGCCGGAGGCGAGATCCCATCGGGTTCTAGGAATGATTTCATAGCTTTAAATTTAAAGGATACCGCAAAAGGCTGGGTGCATATCGCAGATTTACCAAACGCTGCATCTCATACAGTCATATTGGGGTGCGAAACTACCGGTCAGGTATATCTTATTGGAGGGCGGTGTAGAAAATCTGGTGAAGTAAGTCAGATCTTTAATGCCTGCTTTGCCTTTGACATTAAAAAGAATTTCTGGAAAAAGATGTCATCTCTACCATTCCCGATATCTGCAGCATCTGGGGTTGTCAATGGCCATGATTTATTGGTTTTTAGCGGGGATGGTGGAGAAACTTTTAACAAGGCAGAGAAACTAATAATTGCAATAGGAAATGAGTCCGATGAACAAAAAAAAGAAATTTTAAATAAAGAAAAGATTGAACTTCAATCCTCGCATCCTGGTTTCAGTCGTAAGGTTTTAAAGTATAACTTGCTTTCCAACAAGTGGATCCTGTTGAAAAATGAAATGCCTTATGGTACAGTAACGGTAAATGCAATTTCTTTTAATGATGAAGTGTTCATTGCCGGAGGCGAAGTTAAGGCAGGGGTAAGAACCCCAAATGTTTTAAGAGGTAAACTTAAATTTACACAATGAAAAATTCAAACAGATACGCATGGGTTGTAGTTGGTTTGCTATGGTTTGTGGCCTTGCTTAATTATATGGATAGACAAATGCTTTCTACCATGAAGCCAGCCATGCAGATGGATATTTCAGAGCTAAAATCAGCAACAAATTTCGGCTACTTAATGGCTATATTTCTATGGGTTTATGGTCTGATGAGTCCAGTTTCTGGTATTATAGCCGATAAATTAAACCGCAAGTGGTTAATTGTTGGCAGTTTAATGGTTTGGTCGCTGGTTACCTTTTTGATGGGCTATGCAACTACCTTTGATCAGATTTATTGGTTAAGAGCTTTAATGGGAGTTAGTGAAGCCTTATATATTCCAGCAGGGCTATCCTTAATTGCAGATTACCATAGCTCGAAAACGAGATCTCTGGCAATCGGTATACACATGACCGGGCTTTACATGGGGCAAGCACTTGGTGGTTTTGGTGCTACAATTGCATCGAGGTTTTCCTGGCAAACCACATTTCATTCTTTTGGCTTCGTTGGTATTGCCTATGCCGTTATTCTGGTATTTTTCTTAAGGGTTAAAAAAGATTCTGTAAAAGAAATTACATCAGATAGAATATTAATTACACCAAAAGTTCCGATTTTTAAAGGTCTAGCCCTTTTGTTTAGCAACATTTCTTTTTGGATCATCCTTTTCTATTTTGCCATTCCAAGTTTGCCGGGTTGGGGTGTGAAAAACTGGCTTCCGACTTTGTTTGCCCAAAATTTAAATTTGCCAATGGAGCAGGCTGGGCCTTTATCAACCATAACCATAGCTTTCTCGTCATTTATTGGTGTTATTTTCGGAGGAATTTTATCGGATAAATGGGTGCAAAAAAACCTAAAGGGACGTATTTACACCAGTGCAATTGGCTTGAGCCTAACTATACCATCACTGTTGTTAATTGGTTTTGGACATTCTTTATTTCATGTGGTAGGAGCAGCAGTATGTTTCGGTGTGGGTTTTGGTATGTTCGATGCGAACAATATGCCGATACTCTGTCAATTTATATCTCCAAAATTTAGGGCTACAGCCTATGGCATAATGAATATGACGGGTGTTTTTGCAGGTGCATTTGTCACCGATCTGCTTGGAAAATCAACCGATTCTGGCAGTTTGGGCAAAGATTTCGCCATGCTATCCATCATCGTTCTTATCGCATTAATAATTCAACTATATTTTCTTCGTCCTAAATTTAACGATTTTGGAGATGCTTAACTCAGCAAAAAAAATATGAAACAAATAAAAATGAGCTTAGGCTTACTTCTTGCATTCACGCTATTTGCATTGAAGGCTTTTTCTTCAGTTGGTATAACAATTACGGCATCATCACCCGTCATACCAGTGCTTAAGGGAATGGAATCAAACGAATTGCTTTCTTTACGGATTTATGTTCCTGCTGGCGAGAAGGAGATTTCTTTTAAAAATATTACAGCCATATTAAATCCCAAAGGATTAAAATCGGTTGAAAAAATTGATGTTTTTTTTACGGGTAACGAGCCGTTTTTTGGAACAAGAAATAAACTGGCTTCCATTAATCCCACTTCTTCCTTGCTGAATTTGCCAATTAATTTAGACCTAAGGCCGGGCATAAATTATTTATGGATTAGCGCTAAACTTAAAGAAAATGCAGATATCGATAGTAAAATTGAGTTTCATGTAAATCAGATAGAAGATGTTCTTGGTAAAAAACACCAAGTGGCAGAAGAAGGTAACGGCTACGTTAAAAGAATAGGGGTTGCCGTATTGCGGGCTGGAGATAATGGGGTAAATACTTATAGAATACCGGGCATTGCAACAACCGATAAGGGATCGCTTATTGCGGTTTATGATGTTCGCTATCAAAATGCCAAAGATTTACCTGGAAATATTGATGTTGGCTTGAGTCGAAGTACAAACGGAGGAAAAACGTGGGAGCCCATGAAGGTTATAATGGATATGGGCGAACCAAATGAAAATAATGGTGTTGGTGATCCTGCTGTACTTTTCGATCCGGCAACAAAAAAAATTTGGGTTATTGCATTGTGGAGTAAGGGAAATCGTTCTATTGCTGGTTCCAGACCAGGATTGTCAGAAGATATTACTGGGCAAATGGTTTTGGTTAACAGTGATGATGATGGACTTACCTGGTCAACGCCAAAAAGTATCACCGCTACAACCAAAAACCCTAAATGGAATCTATTTTTTAATGGCCCGGGCAGTGGTATTGCCATGGCAAATGGTAAAATTGTTTTTGCCGCTCAATACTGGGATGAAAATGCAATTCCGCATTCTACATTGGTTTACAGTGCCGACCACGGCAAAAGCTGGAAAACAGAGGATGGTCCGAAAGCAAATACCACAGAGGCACAGCTTATAGAAACGCAGCCTGGAACAATTATGCTGAATATGCGGGACAACCGTGGCAGTTTTAGAAGCATAGCCACTACAAAGGATATGGGCAAGACCTGGACCGAGCACCATACTTCGTATAAAGCCCTGCAGGATCCGGTCTGTATGGCCAGTTTCATCAAGGGAAACATCGGCACTAAAGGCAAACAAGAAGAAACTGTGTTTTTTGGGAACAATAATACCCGGGCAGATCGTTATAATCTGACCATAAAAGCAAGTTTGGACCTTGGCGAAAGCTGGAACAGCAAAAATGAACTTTTGATAGACGAGCGAAAATCTTACGGATACTCCTCATTGACAATGGTTGATGACAACACGGTCGGTATTTTTTACGAAGGTGTCAGAGACCTCTATTTTGTCCGTATTCCTGTGAGTGAGATCGTTAAATAAATTAAGATGAAAATTGTTTTCAGGTCGGTAATCTGGCTAATCTTTTTGGTTGGCAATAATGCCTATTCGCAAAAAATAAAGGTTGCCTGTATCGGAAATTCCGTAACCGCAGGCTATATGCTGGCAAATCCAAAGGCAGATGCATATCCATCTCAACTACAGAGGCTTCTAGGGGATAGATACGAAGTCGGAAATTTTGGACACAGTGGCGCGACGCTTTTAAAAAAAGGCCACAATCCCTATTATAAGAACAAAGAATTTACCGGGGCACTAAATTTTCATCCCGATATTGCCATTATAGCGCTCGGTTTAAATGATACCGATCCCAGAAACTGGCCAAATTATAAAGATGAATTTAAGTCAGATTACCAATGGCTTATGGATAGTTTGATGCAAGGGAATCCCAAGCTTAAAATTTATATCTGCAAGCTTTCACCTATTTTTAGCGGACATCCAAGGTTTAAATCCGGAACACGCGATTGGTATTGGCAGATTCAGGATAAAATAGTAGAGGTTGCCAAAGCAAACCAGTTTGAACTGATAGATCTTCATGCTGCATTGGGTAATCGTCCGGAACTTTTTGCAGATAACCTGCACCCCGATGTTACAGGGGCTGGTATTATAGCAAAAACGGTTTTTGAACATGTAACTGGCGATTTCGATGGTTTTAAGTTGAACAGATTATTTGCCAGTCACATGGTAATGCAACGCGACCAACCAATACCGATTTATGGAACGGCCAACGTAAACGAGCAGATCGAAGTTCAATTTAATAAACTTACCCGACGTACAGTAACCGATGGTACCGGGAAATGGAAAGTTCGATTTCCTGCGATGAGGTTTGGCGGGCCTTATCAAATTAAGATAACTGCTCGCCAAAATACAATTGTACTAAAAGATGTACTAATTGGAGATGTTTGGCTTTGTTCAGGCCAGTCAAATATGGCTTTTTCTCTAAAATCATGCGCCACAGGGAAAGCAACTTTAAATAATCTGGATAAAAAACTGCCAATAAGGCTTTTGAAATTCAATGCGCTGGCCGAAACCGACAACGTATCGTGGGATAAATCAATTTTGGATAGTATAAATGCATTGAATTACTTTTCCGGGACCTGGACTAAATTGGATCAATCTTCCCTATCCGATTTTTCGGCAGTTGCTTATTATTTTGGAGAAAAACTAGCAAAGGACGAAAAAATTCCAGTGGGTTTAATTCAAATCGCTGTCGGTGGGTCTACCCTTGAATCGTGGATGGATAGAAAAACAATAGAACATGATGATTTACTTGTTGATTTATTAGGTAATTGGCGAAAATCTGATTTTATTCAGGAATGGGCCAGAGGCAGGGCAGACGTTAATCTAAAAAATGCGACCAACCCAAAACAAAGGCATCCTTACGAACCTGCTTATAATTACGAAGCGGGTATTGCAAATTTAACGGACTTTCCCATTAAAGGGGTAATCTGGTACCAGGGTGAGAGTAATACAAATAACGTAGAGCTTTTCAATCATGAGTTTCCAATTTTCATTAAGAGCTGGCGTGAAAAATGGGATATTGATTTTCCTTTTTACTATGTTCAGCTGTCTGCTATCGATCGCCCTTCTTGGCCTTATTTTAGGGAGGCACAGCGAAAACTGCAATCCGTTATCCCAAATGTGGCAATGGCGGTGAGCTCTGATTTAGGCGATTCGCTAAATGTTCATCCTAACCATAAAAAAGAAGTTGGCGAGCGATTGGCTTTATTGGCCTTAAGGAATACCTATCACCAAAATATTATCGCCAATGGCCCGGTAGTACTAAAGGCCATTAAAAAAGAAAATGCCATTATCATCTCTTTTAAAGATGCTATAAAACTAAAACCCAATGCTGGTTTAGTGTTGAAAGGCTTCGAGATTGAGGATGACAAAGGGAATCACTTGCCAGTAAAAGCCAGTATCATAAAGAACCAAGTTTATTTAGCGGTTCCTGCTGGTTTAAAAATATCGAGGGTTTTATACGCTTGGCAACCATTTACAAGAGCAAATTTAGTTAATGAAGCTGGTCTTCCGGCTTCGACATTTTCCATTACTATCAAATTAAATTAACATGAGTTACACAAGCGAAGAACTAAAAGGTCTTTCTATTTTTTATAAAAACCAACTACTAAACAATACGATACCATTTTGGTTTCCAAGATCGATCGATGAAGAATATGGTGGTTATCTATTTATGCGAGACCAGGATGGAAGCCTAATAGACGATGATAAAGCCGTTTGGATCCAGGGCCGTGGCGCATGGATGCTGTCTACACTCTTCAATACCGTAGAACCTAAAAAAGAATGGCTCGAGGGAGCGAAATCAGGTGTCGATTTCTTAAATAAACATTGTTTTGATGCCGATGGGCAGATGTTTTTTCACGTTACCCGCAATGGTCAACCAATCCGTAAAAGGCGCTATTATTTTTCGGAAACCTTTGCCGTTATTGCAAATGCGGCCTATGCAAAAGCCAGTGGAGATGAACAGGCGGCCGAAAGAGCGAGGCATTTATTTGGAAAATGCATCGAGTATTCAACCAATCCTGGGTTGTTGCCAGCAAAATTTACAGCAGCTCGACCAACAAAGGGAATTGGCGTTCCGATGATTATGATGAATACTGCCCAGCAATTAAGGGAAACCATTGGAGATTCGCGTTGTGATGAGTGGATTTCTATTTGGATCGATGAAATTAAAAACAACTTCGTTAAGGATGATATAAAATGTGTAATGGAACAGGTGGCGCCCGATGGATCGATAGTTGATCACATTGATGGAAGGACACTGAACCCAGGTCATGCGATTGAAGGCGCATGGTTTATACTACACGAAGCAAAATGCCGTAATAACGACCCTGAATTGATAAAATTGGGGTGTAAAATGCTCGATTATATGTGGGAACGTGGCTGGGATAAAGAACATGGTGGAATTTTATATTTTAAAGATGTATATGATAAGCCGGTACAGGAATACTGGCAGGATATGAAATTCTGGTGGCCACATAATGAAACCATTATTGCCACCCTGCTTGCCTATACACTAACTGGGGATGAAAAATATGCTCGCTGGCATAAATTGGTGCATGACTATTCTTATGAGAAATTCCACGATAAAGAAAATGGAGAGTGGTTTGGATATTTACACCGCGACGGTTCACTGGCGCAGACCGCTAAAGGAAATATGTTCAAAGGCCCTTTTCATCTTCCCCGCCAAGAGTGGTATTGTGCGCAATTACTTCAAAGTATGGGTTATTAACCGATAATAATAATCAGATGTCAAAATATTCACTTGCGCTGTTTCTAGTTGTCTTTTCTTTTACGGGATTTGCACAGGTTGTCCTGCCTTCTTATCCGCCGACTACTTTCCCGACCTATTATTGGCAAAAAAGCAGCCATTTCGAAATGCTCCCAGCAACACAAAATAGCTTGCTTTTTATTGGCGATAGCTTAACAGATGGAGCGGAGTGGACAACACTTTTTAGTGATGCCAATACATTAAATTTTGGTATCAGTGGGGAGACAAGTGCAGGTTTAATTAACCGTTTGCCAGAGATAGTAAGACATCGGCCAGCAAAAGTTTTTCTGATGATCGGCATAAATGACTTAGCCAGAAATACATCAGTGGATAGCCTATTCTCAAACATTAAATTGATTGTTGCTTATATTAAACATAACTCAAGCAGTACGAAGGTATTTGTTCAAAGTTTGTTGCCTGTAAATAATAATTTTAAGACTTTTAGCGGGCATACAAATAAAGGGGATTCTATACTAAAATTGAATACCAAACTAGTAAGGGAAGCCGAGAAATCTGCTTTTGTATTTGTTGATCTCCATTCTTTTTTTTCTGATCATACCGGAAAGTTAAAAGAGGAGTTTACAAATGATGGTTTACATCTCAAGGGGAAGGGATATGCGTTATGGAAACATCTCATCCATCCATATGTCTATGGGCTGGAATCAGAGCCAGCATTGATTCCTATGCCCAAACGGATCGTTAATTCCCAAGGTTTATTCCCACTTTATCAGGTTAAGTATATATACTACAATGCGGACTCCCTCCTAGATGAGGCAGAGTCACTTAGGCAACAATTGAGCACAGCTGGAATCTCCGTCAACGTTGTTAAAGGCAAGGGAGTTTATGGAGTTCCCTTCATAAGCCTTGAAATCGGTAAGACTAAGCAGGAGGCCAATGACTTGGAAGCTTACAAGATGCATGTTTCATCTCAGGAAATTATCATCAGCTCAAGGGGAAAAGCTGGTGTTTATTATGGAGTACAAACTTTGAACCAGCTCGCACGCGGTGGTTATTATGTGCATGCAGTTGATATTCAGGATAGCCCTGCATTCAAATGGAGAGGATATATGGTAGACGTTGGTCGTAATTATCAATCCGTTGCTCTACTTAAACAACAGATTGATAAGATGGCGTTTTATAAACTTAATGTATTTCATCTTCATCTGACAGAAGATATTGCGTGGCGCCTTGAAATCAAACGCTACCCCGAATTGACCCGGCCGGAGTTTATGGATAGAAACAAAGGCATGTACTACACGGTAGGCGAGATAAGAGACCTGATTAACTATTGCAAAAGGCGCCATATACTCCTGGTACCTGAGATTGATATGCCTGGACATAGTGCAACTTTTAAGAAAGCTATGAAAACCGATATGCAAAGCGATTCAGGACTGGTAATTGTTAAAAATATTCTAGGGGAGATCTGTAATACATATGATTTTCCTTATATCCATATTGGCGCTGACGAAGTCAAAATTACCAACAAGCGTTTTCTCCCTGCTGTTTCCGCATTCCTTAAATCCTTAAACAAGAAAGTTATCGGATGGGAACCAGGAGGTAATTTTGACGAATCGACGATCCGGCAACTCTGGATGGATGATGCGGCCGTAACGGCTAATAAAGTTAAAATCCAGTATATTGATTCGCGTCATCTGTATTTAAATCACATGGATCCGATGGAAAGCGTAGTTGCCATTTTTAACAGGCAGCTATGTGGGGTAAATCAGAGTAATCAGCAGGCGCTGGGTGCAATGCTATGTCTTTGGCCAGATAGAGCAGTGGAAAAACAAGAAGATTTAATTAATATGAATGGGGTTTATCCAGCAATGCTTGCCTTCGCAGAACGCAGCTGGGTGGGGGGCGGGTATAAGGCCTGGGTTGCCAATCTTGACTTGAATGGACTTAAGGCACTCGATGATTTCAGGGTGTTCGAAAGGCGACTTATGGATCATAAAAAGATTTTTTTTAGGGGAATGTCTTTTCCCTATTTAAAACAAAGTGAACTAAAATGGCAGCTTTATGGGCCTTATGAGAATAATGCCAACCTTGGGCAGAAATTTGACCCAGAGCTGGAAGGGACTGATTTAGCGAGCAAATATTCACAGACAGCACTGGGCGGTACGATCATTCTCCGGCACTGGTGGGCACCCAAAATAATCGGTGTTTTGAAAACGCCAAGAGAGAATACGACCTGGTATGCTGCCCGGAAAGTGTGGTCCGAGGAGGATACCGTTAAGAAATTCTGGATCGGCTTCAACAACTTCTCCAGATCGCAGGCTGTTGATACCCCGCCAGCGGGACAATGGGATAACCGCCAATCCCAGATCTGGGTTAACGGTGAGCTCATTCCACCGCCAAGCTGGATACATGCGGGACAAATGGGAAACCTCGAAATTCCGCTTATGGACGAGGGCTATGAATACCGGGCACCGACATTGGTAAAGCTTAACAGAGGCTGGAACACAATTCTGATCAAAGTCCCAATTGGGAAATTCGAGGGCAAAAACTGGAACAATCCCGAAAAGTGGATGTTCACTTGCGTAGAGCTAGAATAAATATGAGCAATAACATTATAAGCATTTAAAAAGGCAGAATTATCCATACCTGCGATTATATAATAAAATACCCCCGTTGATTGGTCAATTTGTTTATGGATTTCAAGTTTATGGATTATGAAAGATTCGTTGAGATCCGAGTTGGTTAGATATCTGCAGTCCCGGATGGCCTGCAGAGTTTTTACTGACCGAATAAGCCTAGGGATTGCCAGGCGGGATTTTGACTTCGGACCAAGGGGGTGGCCTGAAGTTAATTTTACAGGAGAGCTACGCCACTTGATCCCGTTACAATATAAACGGAGGGTTCAAGCATCATTGCCGAGTTAAAAGGTTAAGGAATGGGGCATATTCTGCTAGACGCAGAATTGCCCACGTTGAATCCGCCAGATACAGCCTGGGGTTTCAAAATTACGCTATAACTGTGCATATCTAGAACATTCAATGCAAGTGCCCCAAATAGAATACGCACGGCAAATGCACCGGTCGCCCTGGCTTGTGCAGGACCTTTTTCCTTAAACTGCTTTATCCGACCGTGGGAAAGCTGTCCCAGTTCTTCCCGCCGTAGCTCACAATTGTATTCAGCTATCGGTCGTAAACCCGTATGGATGCCGTTTTAATTTCTCTCTCTTTCCCATATCTGCTTGCCCGGAATAACGGGGCAGGCACTTGCGAGATCAGGATGTCCCGGCCGGGTCGGGAAGATCGCCCATAGCCATGCCGCTGTTTTTCTCTGTACTGCGGATGCGGGCATGTATCTCCTCCAGGTCCAGGCGCATCTGGACTAGCTCTTCTCTCAGGAACGGGCCCGCTGCTAGGGCAGTTATCCGCTGGCGGATCCAGCTGCCCGCAAAAAACTCTGTCAGTATCAGAAGGGCAAGGAAGGCCGGATGCCCTTTTGCGATCCAGTGTGCTGGTTCCCTTAGGGGAAACGCAGTGCCCTTTAACAGATAGTCCAGGATCAGCGGGAATACCAGAACGGCCGCTATAGAGAGCAGTTTTGACCGCAGGGCGATCTTTTTCTGCCGGGCAGGATAGTGCTGCCGCCAGTGCGCGTCCCCCGCGCCGTCCGGCCCATCGTTCCTGAACCGGGCGGAATGTTTTTCTTCCTGACGGCCATACTCCATGTCCAGCGCCCTCAGGCGGGCGGCCAGCTCGGATTCGGCCAGATTGAGCTTTTCCTGTTCGGCTACAATGGACTCCTGTTCAAAGATGAGCTTTTCCATTACCTTCAGGTCATCGGGGATTCCCCTGGACATCTTCTGCTCTGCCGCGACGATCCTGCTGTCGAGCTGACGGAACTGGGTTTTCAGCGCACTGAGCTCTTCCTCCCACCGGGAGGTATTCAGCAGGTATTCGCTTCTGATGGCGTGCATTCCGGCGAGGCGTTCGAATGTCCTGGATTCGGAAAGGCCTGCCCCCAGGCGTTCCCGGAGTTCCGTGAGCATGGCGAACCGCTCTGCGAGCGTTTTTTTGTGGCCTAGAATGTCTGCCTCACAGGCGGCCAGTTCTTCTGCCGATAGGGGCTTTTCGGGATTTTTGGGCATCTTGAGGGCAAAATTAGAAAAAAAAAGTTTGCAGGGCAGGGACCTGTGCAGATTTTTCGTGATGGGTCCATGGACTCCGGCCACTTGCAGTGTCCTGGGCAGCGAAGCACGGCAGGGAACGGGAGCCAGAAACATTTCTGCTTGCATGGAGGGTAAATATTGTATACGGCCGGCTCTTGCGCCCGGTTTGACCCGGCGGTGACCAGCAGGAACCGCAGGGATTGTTACATTTGGGGATAATTGAGCTGATCCATGAAAAAAATAGGATTTTTATCTTTCGGGCACTGGTCCGACCATCCCTCATATCAGGCGCGTACCGCCGGCGACACCCTGCTGCAGTCCATTGACCTGGCCGTGGCCGCGGAAGAGATCGGTCTCGACGGCGCTTATTTCAGGGTGCACCATTTTGCCAGGCAGCTGGCCTCGCCCTTTCCGCTGCTATCGGCAGTCGGGGCCAGGACCTCTGCGATCGAGATCGGAACGGGAGTGATCGACATGCGCTACGAAAATCCCCTATATATGGTGGAGGATGCGGGGGCCGCGGACCTGATCTCGGGAGGAAGGCTGCAGCTGGGCATAAGCAGGGGGTCGCCCGAACAGGTGGTCGACGGATGGAGGCATTTCGGCTACGGGCTGCCGGAGGGAGAGAGCGATGCGGAAATGGGCCGGAAAAAAGCAATGCAGTTTTTGGAACGGCTGGACGGCAGGGGATTTGCAGAGCCCAGTCCGAACCCGATGTTCCCAAATCCCCCCGGACTCCTTCGTCTGGAGCCCTATTCGGAAGGACTGCGCGAGCGGATCTGGTGGGGCGCGGCCTCGAACGCGACCGCCATCTGGGCGGCCGAGAACGGGATGAACCTGCAGAGCTCTACCCTAAAGTACGACGAAAACGGCAGGCCCTTTCACATCCAGCAGGCCGAACAGATCAGGCTTTACAGAGAGGCGTGGAAGCGGGCGGGCCATTCCCGTGAGCCCAGGGTTTCGGTCAGCCGCTCGGTCTTCGCGCTGATGAACGACCGGGACAGAATGTATTTCGGGGGACAGGGGAAAAGTTCGGACAGTTTTGGCTATATCGAACCTGCCCAGCGGGCGGTGTTCGGCAGAAGCTATGCGGCAGAACCCGATCAGTTGATCAGGGATCTGGCAGCCGACGAGGCAGTACGGGAAGCGGATACGGTACTATTGACCATACCCAATACACTGGGGGTTGATTATAACATCCATATTTTATCTTCGATTTTGGAGCACGTTGCCCCGGGCCTGGGCTGGAGGTAAATCATCCGGTTTTTTTTGAAAGGATCACGAAACATCCCGATGTTCCGTGCGTAATGTTCCGGGAGCGTTAATTTCGACAAGCGGGAACGGCCATTGGCTGTTCCCGCTTTCTTTTTTTTGTCGGATGTGCCCGCCCCACAGGAAATTGCTGGGCCTTGCCGGCGGTTTTCCTCCCTTTCGACAACGGCCGTGCCTTCCCGCATGGTGCGGATACCCACGGGGTTTTGCTGCGCCGCACCGGGCGCCCAGCCGTGCATGGCCCGGCGTAATCCGTGGCACTCCGGCAGGCGGGCGGACTGCCACGCCTACCATGTCCCTTTGGCCGTAAGTCTGTTTTTTTGGCATGTGCCGGTCCATAGTTCTTCCGGAGGATGATCTCCCGGAGCCCGGCGAGAGGATTCCGGAAGCGGGGATTCCCCGGAAAAAAAGCGGCGTGGGGACAGTCTGCCGTGCATAGGTTTTCCGGGTCAGCTGCGCCCTCCACCAGCGTCTTCCGTGGCGGCCGGCTACATGGCCGGAGTGCCACGCAGGTCTGCCTGACCGGCATCGGGATAACCTGCCGTTTGGGTTGATTTGCCGGATTTTATATCTTTCGGTATCGATAACCAAAATATAAAGACCATGTTGGAAAAAAGCTTCGCGCTGCTGTTCTTCCTGAAAAAGTCGGGGAACATGAAAGGTACACTGCGCCATGTGTACGCAAGAATAACGGTAAACGGTGCTGCAAGAGAGTTTTCTACCGGGCAGAGGTGGAGCGAGGAGCGGTGGGACCAGCAGGTCTGCCGCGCCACTTCGGGCAGGGCGGACTCAAAAAAACTCAACAGCTACCTCGATCTGGTGACCTCGAATGTCATCGATGCAAAACGCAGGCTGATGGAAAGGAATTCGGAGATTACGGCTGCGGCAATCCGGGAAATGCTTTTCGGCGGCACGGGCGGGGGCAGGACGGTACTGGGGGTATTCGCCGGGCACAACAGGAAAATGTCCGAGCTGGAGGGGATAGAGTACGCTGCCAGAACAGTCCAGAGATATGTGACCACCTTCAACCATACCGGGGCATTTATAAAATGGAAGTTTGCCGCGGACGACATAAGCCTGGGCTCGGTGGATTACGGCTTCGTCTGCGATTACGAATTCTGGCTCAGGTCGGTAAGAAAATGCAGCCACAATTCCACCATGAAGTACCTGAGCAATTTCAAGAAGATCGTGACGCAGTGCCTAAAACGGGGCTGGATCGACAGAGATCCGTTCGCTAGCTTCAGGTTCTCGAACAGGGAGGTGGAACGGGTTTTTCTCGATGGGGCGGAGATCAGCAGGCTCAGCGAGAAGCGCTTCTCTATCGAGAGGCTTTCCCTGGTCAGGGACATCTTTCTGTTCAGCTGTTATACAGGGCTGTCCTATGCGGACGTAAAACTGCTCAAAAGACCGCAGATCGCCCAGGGCATCGACGGCGAGCAGTGGATTTCGGTCAGACGGCAGAAAACGGGAGCGCCCAGCCGGCTGCCCCTTCTTCCGCAGGCGATGGAAATTGTCCGGCGCTATCAGGAGCACGAACGTTGCCCTGCAGACGGGCCCGTGCTTCCGGTGTTTTCCAACCAGAAAATGAACGCCTACCTGAAGGAGATCGCGGCGGTGTGCGGAATTGACAGGGAACTGACCTTCCACGCTGCCCGCCACACCTTTGCCACCACGGTTACCCTGACCAACGGTGTCCCCATAGAAACTGTCTCCAGAATGCTCGGCCATAAATCGATAAAGCACACCCAGCACTATGCCAGGATCGTGGACCTCAAGGTCAGCGCGGACATGAAGGCGCTGAAAAGCAAGCTGGCTGGGACCTGACCTGATCAACGGGAAGTTTCCGGATGGCCCGGATCCCCCGGGGAACTGCAGGCGAAGGCGGCCTGATCCGTTTCGGAAGCTATGTGCCCGCACTCATGGGACTGGAACAACGGTTCCCTGCCTGATGATATCCGGGAGGCGGGGACCCCGGTTCTTTCCTTTTTTTGGACAGAAATATTTTTGCCCGTATTTTGTTATATTTTTTTTGCACGGAAAAGTTTAATTGCTATATTTGCAACCCCAAAGGAATACAGATGATGTGTGCCTTTTTGCGAAAGTAGCTCAGTTGGTAGAGCACGACCTTGCCAAGGTCGGGGTCGCGAGTTCGAATCTCGTCTTTCGCTCCCTAAATGCCCTCCTACCAGGGGGCATTTATTTTAAGGCCTTAATGGCCCGATGCTCAGATGGTGGAACTGGTAGACACGCAGGACTTAAAATCCTGTGCCCTTAACAGGCGTGCGGGTTCGATTCCCGCTCTGAGTACAGTTTTCTTACGGCTCACGTTCGTGAGCCTTGTTGATTCCATATGTGGATGACATGTTAATTTTTTAAGTAATTAGTATTTATTTCTCCTATTTATTGAGCTCAATACACCTTGCCTATATAATCAAATGTGAAGGTTTGAACTATTTTAATTGTTAATAAAAGGGTCGCTGGTTTGGGCCCAGCACAGGGAACTGATAATCAATTAGCTAATTACAATTCATCCGAGTGGGAGCTTTTATTTGCACAATGATTTTTTTTTATTTTTTGGTAAATAAGTTTTAATAAATTAATTCTTAACCGGTATTCTCCAAAGTGATAAATGAGGAACTTAAGGACCATTCGCAGGATTTGAAAAGAGGGCAGTTCCCTAAAAAATCTTTCTTGATGGTTATTTATTTGGATAATGATTTTGCTCTTCCTATTTGCTGCTTTTATGAAATCAAGGCATTTCTAAGTGTCACATATCAATTTGATATAAAAGTTTCTGCCGAAAATTTCCATGGGGTATGAGTAAGAGGGGGTCATTATACTTATCGTACTAAACCTATGGAACATGGGTTCGGGCTTCCCAGCTTGGGTCCATTTCTTTGATAAACGTACCTAAAGTTTCCTGGTTTGGTTGCCTATGTGTGAAATAATCAATGACTTCAGCTCTAATCCTTATAATGTCGTGGACATTCCCGGCAAACGCAACGCAAAGTAGTTCCTTGATGATCATAGATTTTACTGTGAATTCTATCACAGCTGTATTTTCCAATGTTTCAATTCCTGTGGCCGGCGAAATAATTTTACTATTAGTTTTCTCCCTCGATATCGCCCTGTCACTCACGATTACTGGAAAACCATTTCCATGAACCATAGAAATCATTGTCATATGTATTAAATTTGATAGTAAATATAGAAGGTGAATAATAATTCGAGGCGAGCAAAATGGTCACTTCTTGAAAAATAACGAAAGAAAGCCAAGGATGTCTGGGGTTTCGGGATATTCAATGAAACATCATGCCATGAATAAGATATGCTGGCTGAGAAAGATGTTAGTATTGTTTTACAAATCAAGAGTTTGTCCATTATAGAACTACTGGCAGAACAGAATGATGGACGATGTCTGAAAATAACGTAGGCCATATGTGCTTCACTATGTAAATAGTTTAATTGAGAAATAACGATTTTATAAGCGTCAGATCATCAATTACCTGCCTTTTCCAATTAAAAATCGAATGGATCGAACAAGTCTTGAATTTCTTCTTTTGCTAGACTGAAACTAAAAGTTTTTGGGCCTTTTGGAAAATCATTGCATCGGACAATGAGCTCTATCTTAACTTCAGCGGGACTGGAAAAAACCAGCGCTATTTGTCCATTAAAAATGTCGCTTTCAGAACCTTTCTGCTTTACTCGTATTGCAGTGTGGGTTCCTTTTTTTGGTTTAATGTTATAGCTAGTGTAGCTGCCGTTATTTTTAAAATCTATGCCCATATCCATAAGGACATGTAGGGGCATCATCTGGTCTAATTTGGACGTATATGCCCACATGCTTTTTTCACGTCTCTCAGTATATAATTTATGTTCAAGGTTTTGTGCGCATATCGAAGTCATTAATTTGTTATTGTAGATTCTTGCCTCAACATCCAAATCGATTGACTTGTTTGATAAGTTAGTCACATCTACTTGCAGATGTTTGTAATAGCTTGCCCGTAATTCAGTAGACTTAAATCCCCCAATCTTCAAATTGAATTCTACATCATTACTACGATCAGCAGTTTCAAATCGTTGTGCATAAATTTTATCAAAGTCAGCCCTTTTTAATTCACGTGTTGATGTGCCCGTCCTGATAAAACCTGAACCAGCCCTATAATGACTTCCTTTTAGTAAGTTGTCCTTATAGTCTTTCTTGAATAAATAAGGCCTATTATTGTTTCCAAACAAACGAAAATACGCTAATCGATTTTCCTGATGGACTATCTCTTTATATTCAAAATTTATTTCAGGCTCAATATTCTCATTTAGAAATTGTTGATAGGATGCTTGATCGTATACTTGTTCAATCTGCTTAAAGCCCACAGTGACACCATTTTTTTCCTCAACTCCAATTATAATAAACTTGTCTTCCAAACTGGCCAAGTTTGCAAAGGCACACATATCTTTTAAAAATTCGCTTTTTTTTATTTCGCCTTTTCCTATAGGATATTGTTCAAGTTTAAAATCTAGCTTGGTGTTTTCACTTTCGTTTTCAATTAAGTTAATTACGATTTCTTTCATTGGTTATCTTAAACTCTAAATTAATAAATTATTCACCTTAAAAGGGAGTCAATCCACCATCATAGTGTTAACTTTTTTTTTGTAGGCTTAAATAATTTTTAGTGCCCTAGTAAACTCAAGATTCAATAACTTTGAGACTTAGAAATTTCCGGAAGGATGGAAGAGCAAATATTTTTTGATTCAATTTATGTCCTGCAATCACTAAAACCAGGAGAAGTTCAAACTGGCGAGGCTCTTTTTAATGATCTGATCAAACGAGAAGTCGAACAGATGCCAGGATATAATGGTACTTTGATTAATTAGAGACAAAAGAAGATCTCCAAAACTGCCTTAAAGAAATCATCGAAAAAGCGAGCTCTAAACAAGAACGGCCGTATCTCCACTTTGAACTTCATGGGGACAAGACCGGACTTGCCTTGAATAGCGGCGAATTGATGACCTGGAATGAACTTTACGACTTTTTTTGCTGATCAATCAATCCTTGGGTAATCAGTTATTTGTATCTCTTGCAACATGTTTTGGTCCGTATGTTATAAATGCAATAACTCCCACAAAGAGATCTCCTTTTTATGCTTTTATTGGACCTGCAAAAGAGGTAAAGGTTTCAGCCGTTGAAGCTGGATTTCTTGATTATTTCCAGGTATTGTTTGCTGAAAAAAATATAAACCTTGCAGTTGAGGCCCTCAATGCTTCAAATCCAGACCTTAGTTCTCAGTTTATATGCAGAAGTTCCGAGACAGTATTTAACGAAGCATGTGCCAACTACCTCCGCCAATTTGATAACAAAAAATTTAAAAGGGGCAAAGTTGCTGAATATATCAAGACGGCAAGAACGCGACCAGAACTACGTGCAAGGTTTACAAAACAGCAAATGCGTCTGCATTATACTGACCTGCTTAACTCAAATTTCCAGACTCAGAATGTAGCACTGCTCAAGGAATATTTTCTTTTCCATATCGATTCTGTACCAGGTTTGACTGTATGATAAAAACGCAGAAGAAAACTTCATTTCGGAAGTTTCTTCTATTAATTTCCTGATTTGCAAACTGAATCATTAATGACTTAAAATTTTAACTAACTTTGAAAGTACTCTCAAAAAAATAACGCTCTAATGTCATCATTCAAATTAATTGCTATTACCCCTCTAGTGGGCTGTGACGAAAAATTTTCCAAAAAACTGATCCCAGGCAAGACCTACCAACTCTATAAAGGATACAGCCTCAACTTTTCAAAAGACAAAACTGAACTCAAAACTGCCAAACCGAAGTCCATAAATCCGGATCCTTCGATTTTTAAACTTGACAACGGTATTGATGTAAACATATCTGCCGTTGTAGGGAAGAATGGAGAGGGAAAGAGCACTATTTTCGAATTGTTCTATCGTGCAATATATCTGATGGCAACCACTAGTGATTTCTATGAGCAAAAACTCTTAACGAATATCCTTGACGATCTTAAGCAAAAAAGAATCGATGCAGGTCGTTATCTGTCCACACTTTTAGTAAGCTTTCCAGAGATTGATTCCAGCAGATATAATGAGCTTAAACATGCTAAGCCCTACGAGCTCAAAGGGGTGCCTAAAGAAGCACTTTTAAGCGAAATCGTTGCGAAATATAAACTATAAAAAAATTACCAGAAACTAGATGGACTTTCAGATTTTACAAATTCCGTAGCAACTCTGCTAAATGGCCGGATTGTCGAAATTGATGAGGAATATAATCTAGAAGAAGAAAAAGACAATCTCTTAAAAAACAAATTTAATCTATCCATAGTCTTTCAGAAAGGCGAAAAAATATTTGAGATGCACTGTCTTAATGGAATGGTTTCATATTTTGATTTCGATGATCAAGGTGCTAAGAAGCCTTTTTTAGAAAAACCTTTTTCTCTTGAAGACTTTTTCTACTCAATCAGCTTGAATTATTCCCATCATGGATTGAATTCAAGAGCTATTGGGCAATGGATCATCAAGCTCTTTCATAAAAATGATGCCTATAGGACACCTTTGGTACTGAACCCCATGAGAGATTATGGCAACTACGATATAAACCACGAAATTAGGCTATCAAATGAGCGGCTGATGTCCACTTTAGTTTTTGATCTTATACGGGGTAAAAATTACTCGTTAATAGATAAATACGATGTTTCTAATTTTCTGTTTAGTCTCAAATGGACCACATCTGAAGCGTTGGATGACAATGATCCAATTCGGTTAAATGCCATGAATATTGTTAGAAATGTTTATTCCATAGACCCAGAGCAATCAGATCTTCCATATGCGAAGGCTGCAATAAATTATCTTACAAATAAAATCCCTAAAATCACCGCCAACTATTATTTTCTGATTAAAAACGCAAGACCATCTCCAGAGTTAGTAGAAGATTTTCTCCGTAAAGATGATACCCATGTAGGCAAGAAAATTAGACAAGTAGTCAATTATCTAAAGTTGCAAAGAGAAGAACTTGATCCGGTATGGCTACAATTAACAGAAACAGAACCGAAAAAGCTTTCCCTTAGCAAAGAAGACTTTTTGCGATTTATCAATCAGTTTTCGGATGAAAAAATTGAAGACATGAGTCCGGAAAAATTGATAGACTTTGCATTACCGGGATTTTTTAACATAGATTTTGAGTTCACTAAAAATAAAAAGCAACTGATTAAGCTGAGCGAAATGAGTTCTGGGGAGCAGCAGTCGATCTTCAACGTCAACACAATCCTATACCACCTATATAATCTCCAGTCCGTACATTACAATAAAACTCCGTCAAATGCAGAATTAGTTGTAGATAGGCCTGCTTACAAACACATCAATCTAATACTTGATGAAATGGAGATGTATTATCACCCGGAAATGCAGCGTCATTTTGTCGCCGAATTAATAAAGACATTCAGCAAACTTGATAAGAAAGGTGGAATAAAAGGTATAAATGTGACGATATTGACCCATTCTCCGTTTGTACTTTCAGATATTCCTGTTGACAATATCCTTCGCCTGTCCAGTAGTGAAAAGGAGGAGGATGTGTCTCAACAGCAGACTTCTGCCGCAAATATCCATGATCTACTTCGAAGGGAGTTTCTGTTAGAAAAAGGTTTTATTGGAGAATTTGCAAGACAAAAAATTGATCATGTCATCGAAAGTCTCAAGGTTTATAAGGAATTAGAGGGTCGAGAGCCAAATGAAGCTGAGAAGGCCGGAATTCTTAGTGTGACAGAGTGTGAACATTTAATTTCATTAATCGGTGAACCAGTACTCTACCGTACATTGATGGAATTCTACAGAGACGTCTTTCCCCGAGATGAGAGCTACATAAGTCAACAAATCGCTTTCTTACAAAGTCTTGTACCCAACAATCCGAACAAGCAATCATGAGATCTTTAAAGATAATATTCGTCCAGGAAGTACAGGGGATATTCAAAAACAGTTTAAGAAAACAATACGAAAATGCTTTACTCAAGCTAGATGCGCTTTATCCCAAACTAACAGATCCGGAGGAAATTGCTTAGCTAGACGAAGTTGTTGAATTATTTGTTTCAAATCCTGGGATTTTAACCCAAACACCCTCGGAGTTGCTGGATCGTATCAAGGAGATAAGTGCTGTTCCCCTACAAAAAGTTATGAAAGATGGGGAAAAGACCTTTCAGGCAAAACTGATAAAGGAAAAAATAATTAAGGCATTAGATTACACTACACTTCGCAATAATTTTTATCATAGGTATTTTGCTGAAATTGGAATTAAAACCTGCGTTTACTGTAATTCTCAATTTACATTATCAGTAAAAAAAACCGGTAATTTTTCTGGACTTTTTGATGTTGACCATTATAACTCTAAGCATAGATATCCATGGATGAGTATATGTCTTTTTAACCTTTACCCTGCCTGTGCACCGTGTAATAGGAGAAAAAGCTTTAATGATGTTGCATTTTCGCTCTATGTAGACAATCCGCCAAAAAATGCAGGTTTCTTGTTTAAAATCGATCCATATGCAAAAGCAAAATTTCTAATTTCAAAAGATCCCGGTGATCTACTCTGCGTTTTTGATGAAGGGGTACCACCCTCAGGTAAAAAAAAAATTCAATGAAGTCTTCCATATTGAAGCCCTTTATAATACTCAAACTGATGTTATGACAGAACTGCTTTTAAAGAGCCAAAGTTATGACGAAAACTTTAAAAAGATTTTAAAAGAGAGTCTGATAAAAGTAGGGGCGACAGAAAAGACTATCGAAAGAATCATTCTTGGCAACTATGCTTTAGAAGAAGAGATTCATAACCGGCCCATGAGCAAATTTACACAGGATCTCGCCATCCAACTAGGCTTGCTATCCAGATCATCTGAAAAAAAAAGTAAAATAATTGTTTTCAATAAGCTAAGATAGTTCTAGGGTGGAATTTGTCCTATCAAATTCTATGATGTTGGGAACTAGGTAATGTGGAAAAACAACTTAGTCATTATGTTAAAAATGAGTTATATTGTAATAATATTTAACTTAATTCATAAAATTATGGGTATTAAACCAGGACCGAAAAAAATTGCTGAATCTACAGGGCAGCCAGACAAAAGGCAAAGAGACAATAAATCAACTCCAGGCAATACGTCTACTTTGAAGCCACATGATCATAAAAAAGGAAAATAAATTATTTTTCAAATTATGACATGCTATTTTGTTAAATACCGCAGGTTTACATAATTAATCCTTGCGGTATTTTTATATCTAATTTTTCAATTTTCTAGCATTTTTGGTTGTGATAAACAGATAATATTAGTTAAACGTAGTATTTCCAACTTTTTTATAGGTTCATTAATCAAATATTCTAAAGATACTCAGCTCATCAATAATACGTTAACCATTAAATTGAAAGATTCGATTTATCGCTACCTCAAAAGAACTAAATTTTTAGAAACACCATTGCAAGCCATCTGTTTTTCGTAGAATTTATAGCGTAGTGGATAGCCTGAATACCGTGACCCCGTCTAGCCAGAAATAAAATCGTTGTAAAGTTGTGTTTGTCTGTATTTTAGTGAGTTTGCGGAAAGGGGGCAAACCAATCGGTTTTTACAAGTGTGATTTGGCAGCATCAAGGGCAGCGTTAGGAGAAGATTACAAATCTTAAAGCTAATAATTCTGGTGTCGGTTCTTCTAATGAATTTGTTCCCAAACGGTTTATTCATAATTTATGATTGGAAATCAAAGATTTATGTAGCTCTCTCAGGTGGGGCCAAGATTAATGTAGATAAACCAGAGTATATTGACCCCGTCTAACCAGAAGTTAAATTGTTGTAAAGTTTTGCTTGTTTGCATTTTAGTGAATTGGCGTTAAAGGGTTCAAAAGAATTGGTTTGTGCAAAAAGATTTTTAATGGTTTAATTTCTTCAATTTTTTGAAGTTTAATTAACGCGTTTTGGAATTTTTAATAGGTATTTGGAAAGTATCCATAAAATAATAATTTTGTTTATCCGGGAAAGAAGAAATTCCGGTTTAACGCTCCTCTTCTCTAACATACTTTTCTTACCGCAAAGACTGGTTCTATTGATCTGGTGTTGTTAATTTTTTAAACAAACACAAAATATTTATATGAAGATCGGAATCCTCCATTTGACAGATATTCACTTTTCAGAAAAAACGAACCTGGGCCAAAAAACTGAAAAAGTTGGTATAGTGGCTAAAAACAACTTTCACGATGTTTCCAAAATTTACATTTTGGTCAGTGGTGATGTTGCCAATACTGGAATTAGGGTTGAATATGCGAAAGCACGGGCATTCTTAAATGGTATTAAATTAGTATTAAACAAGAGTTATCAAACTACACCTGTAAGTTTTATAATTATTCCTGGTAACCACGATTGTGATTTCTCTAAAGGTAATGATTTGAGATCAACCTTTATTAGAACTATGAACTATGAGTTCATCGGGAGTGATAATAGTGTAGTTGATAACTCACTTTTGGTACAACAAGAGTTTTGGAATTTTTACAGTTCATTCAATGATATCCCTACGGATAAATTATTTTATCAAATAAAAGATACTTTAGATGGCCGCTCGATATGTTTTAATTGTATCAATACAGGGTGGATGTCTCAACTACGAGAAGAGCCGGGAAAGCTTTTTTTTCCGGTTAAAAGGTATGAAAAATTGGTCAAGAATAGCAAATATGATGTCTCTATTGGGACGTGGCATCACCCAATAAACTGGTTTAATCCGAATACCAATGAAAATAATAAAAATGAATTTCAGAAATTCGTAGAGGCGCTAGCTCCAGTACATTTTATTGGTCATGAACATGAGAGTAGTCACTATGAGAATATAAATAAAAATGATGACACTTCTGCGCACATCATTGCTGGTAAGTTGTTCAATGATGATAGGAAAAAAGATGAATCTGGGTTTAAAACTGTCACCATTAATATTACTAATAAAGAAACCCTTGTTAAGTCTTTTGAATGGAGTGAGGATCATTATAAGGAATCAAAACAAAAAAAAATTATCCTTGATAGGGAGGTTGCACACGCATTTACGCTCAAAGAAGATTATAAAAATGAATTAAATGACTTGCGAATTCCATTGGTTTTTTCTAACAAACGGGTTCCTCAATTAAGGGATCTCTTCGTGTTTCCGGATATGGAATCATCAGTGGTTAAATCAAATGATAAATTAGAGAACTACATTGATTCTTCAAGGTTGATGCAGCCTGAATATGAAAAGTGTCTAATTGATGGTGACAGCCAAATAGGTAAATCAACATTATTGGCTTCTCTTTATCTTAATCTATATCGAATCGGTTCCTACCCAGTACTGTTAAAGGGAGAAGACGTAAAAAATGGTGATCTCGATAAGCTGATTAAAAAGGCCTTTGTAAAACAATATAAAGATGCACATGGTGAATTTGATAAATTTCTGCAAAGCGATGTAGAAAAAAGAGTCCTACTAATTGATGACTATCAAGATTCAGCATTATCACCAGCCGCAACCAGAAAATTAATGGATGAAGCATCTGTTAAGTTTTCAAAGATTATTATCACCCTTGACTCTGCTAATAGCATCGTTCCTACAATACAGACTGAATTTAAAGATTGGAAATTATATAATCTTAAACCTTTAGGTTACAAAAAGAGAAATGACCTGATCGAAAAATATCATTATCTAAAAGATCAGCCAATATCTGTGGACGACCAGAATTTTTTGGATGAAACCAAAAACTCTTTTGATAATGTTCAAAATGTTTTAGGTAATAAATTGATGCCTTCTTATCCGATCTTTATTATCTCAATATTGCAGGCGTTGGAATACAAACCTATGCAGCAACACGAAACTTCATTTGGTTATTGCTATCAGACTTTAATACATTATTCACTGAATAAAGCAGGGGTGACAAATGATAATATAGATTCCTATTTTAATTTCTTGACTGAATTGGCGTATCATGCTGTGAATTTAGAAGATGAATATATGGACAGAAAAACCTATGATAGATTTTTTAATGAATATCAGGATAAATTTGTTTTTCATCCTTATGAATCCGTGATACGTGTTCTTAAAAACTCTAAAATTATTCAAGATAGGGATGGTTCATTGATTTTTGGGTATAAATATATTTTGTATTATTTATCGGCTAAGAAAATATCTAATATTCTCCACAAATCCGAGGGAAAAGCCATTATCAAAAAATTATTTGAACAGGTTCATGATGAAAAGAACGCTAGTATATTGGTTTTTGTAACCCATCATTCCAATGATATTTCATTTATCGAAGAATCTCTGATCAATTCCATGATTGTATTAGATAAAACGAAGCCAATCACCTTAGAGAAAAATGACCCTTTTTATGAAACGATAAAAGGGTTGGCAGATGATGTTAAAAATGATGTACTAGATACTCATAAAAAAGCCAGACAAGAACGAGATAAGCAGCTTCAAAGAAGTGATGAGTCAGAAAGAGAGATGGTCGAGATCGAGCGTGAAATGAAATCTCAAAGTGAGGCAAATGCTGAAACCATGGAGGAAGCTAAGCAAATGATTTTACCATTTCAACAATCATTCCGGTCTATTGAAATTGTTGGACAAATTATCAGGAATAGAAAAGGCTCACTTCCAAAAGACCAACTGCAAGATATGATTCGCGAAATATTCACTACAGGCTTTCGTACAGTAGGTTTTATGAGCGAACTGATCAGTTCCAGCAAGGATGAAATAATTAACTCTATGCTGCAAGAACTTGATGAAGAGGAAAAAACTAAACAAGAACTAGAAGCTAGAGTAAATGAAATCATTCAACTTTTCTGTTTGCAAACTTGTTTAAGTGTATTTAGCAAACTAATGCATTCTGTTGGTAACAAGGACCTTAAAGAACTCTATAACCGTACTGCAAATGAGATGAATACGCCTGCAGCAAAATTAGTATCATTCAGCATCAATTCTTACTATGGAACGTTCAGCATAAACGAACTTAAAGAAATTGAAAAAGAGCTAAGAGGGAATGTTGTGGCTCTAAATATATTGAAGGCGAGGGTTAAGTCTTATGTCTACAATAGAAATCTTGATTTTAGAATGAAGCAACAAATTGCCGAGGTTTTGCACATGACTCTTGGAGCTAATAAAATTTACAAGCAAGATCCTAAGCTGCTATCACGTCAAAATAGGAATAATTAATTTAGTTGTTCTTCTATTATATCTCCTAAAAAAACTTTTTCATGATTGCTCAAATGGCAATCATGAAAAAGTTCTCAATTTTATTTAGGATTAGTTAGTTCCTGTAAATGCCCAGTCTTTTCAATAAGATGTCAAGCAGGCCGATTTCATGCTGGCTTGCTTTGATGTTGGGGTTACGCCTGGCCATTTATAGGTGTGATGCTATCGCTTGATTTTTATGCCCGAATGGATAAGCCAGTCTAGTTGACCCTATTCCACCAAATCTATAATCGCAAGATTATTTATGATTTAATTCAAGTTTTATTACCGGCGGTATGGGTTCAGCGGGTTGCGGTTTGTCCAATTAATGATTGAAAAAAATATAATTTCTGGGCAGAAGGGTCAACCAGGTGCAGTTTATTTAGCGCATTTGTAAATTTGCGAGTGGAGTCGAATACTTGGTTTATCCTCTCTACTAGAAAAACCCAAAACTACTCTCATTCATATTTGTCAAGTTTTTGTGTTCTAAATTTTTAGTACAACGGGTGCCACTTTTCAGAAAAACTAGATTTTTATATAAATCCCTTACCCTTTAAATCATCAACAATTGGCCCAAGAACCTGTAAGAAGGCACTTAAGTGTTCAAGTATTCCTCCGAGAGGGTACAGAACTTCCCCGGAAACGAGAGTTTTTTTGGTCCTGCCACCTATATGCTCACATCCGCTTCCCAGGACCGGTCTCGAGTCTGTATCCCTTTCCCCGTACGACCCCGATGCGGACATCGGGACAGGATTCCAGTTTTTTTCTGAGCTTTGATATGAACATGTCCAGGCTGCGCCCTACTATAATGCCTTCGTCCTCCCATATTTCCTTCTGAAGCCGGTTCCGTTCTATGACCTGGTTGGGAGACAGCGCGAAGATACGCAAAAGGCGGGTCTCCGTTCCGGTAAGGTCCCGGGTGTCCCCGTTCATTGCAAGCTTTTGGCCTCCTGCATCGAAGCGCACGGATCCGATCTCGAATATTTCGGCGCCCTCTTCCCTCGGTAGCGATTTTCGCCGCCCGGCAATGCCGAATAAGGCCGCTCCGGCGAGCGCAGCGAGCGAGAGGCCGCCCAGAAGATATCCCGTGTAGGCCATGCCCGTTTCCGCGGGCCTGAATTTTACCTCAATCATATAACAGGCCCTGGGCTGGATTCTTCCCGTACAGGCAACGATATCGTTTTTTCTTTCTCTGGATATCGCAAAGCCGTAGGCTGCGGAGGAGCCGGAACAGTTCAGTACCCGGACGACATAGTCGCTTGCAAGCGGGTCTGCGCCCAGTACGCGCACGGCCGTGTTCACCAGGGAGTCAGGCACAAAGGCAATCTCGTGCCCAAAACTGATGAGGTATCCGTCCGCTCCGCTCTTTTTTACTGCAGGGAGCCTGGAGGTACTGTCGCCGGACTGCAAAAGTAGCTCATGGCCAAGCCTTCGCATCAGGATCTCCCTTCTCGAACCATCGTAATCCCGGCTGTCCCCTGTTCCCAGGGCCCCGGAGATCACCGGCGCAAGGGCAAGAAGGAGCAGTCCGTAAAGGTATATGGGTTTTCTCGGGATGAAATTCTGCCAGCGGTTCATTCGTCGGTATTTATATGCAAAGTTGGATTTTTCGTTGAAGCCGGTCTCCCAAAAAAAGGTACCCGGACTGTCAGCCGGATCGGCGGCACCAAGATACAAAAAACAGAGCAGATGTTCCCGTTGCAGGAAACTGTATCTTTGGGGCAGGGATTTGCCGGTCGCGCGCCAGCCTGGATGCTCACCAGAAAACCGGCTCTGTGGCACGTCCTGGCCCCCCTTGAATAAAAGAGACGCATGATCTGTAACGCGCTTTCGCAAAGACGCAAGATACCTTTGGCGGGAAACCGGAATACTATCTGCTATCTTACTGCCGCAGTATTTCCGGTACCTGCGGTGGCCGGTGGTCCGGTCCGGAGGAATCCGGTGACCGCGTTCCCGAGTACGGCCGGTAACCTGAAGTCAGTCCTCCGGTCAAGGGGATGCTGGGCAGAATTGTACTTTTCTATAAAGGTTCCCGTGGTGCCGCTGAACTTGAGGTAGCCCTCGCTGAAATAGCGTTCCTCGATCTCGCCGGAGGAGTCCGTGGAGGCGAAGCGGAGCTCTGAAACCCGCATGGTTTCCTTTTCGATTCTCAGCCATTTGAACCTATCGGATATTTCCGCATTTTCGGGCAGGCCGGTCCGCCTGACCTCGATGATGTACAGGTAAGCGTGCTCAAGGAAAAAGATGCATTCAAATCCGGGCATGGGGCGCTGGTGTTTTGGGAAAAGCGAAAATAGGGCTTATCCGCCTGCCCGCACAATTATTTTTTCCACATCCCATCAGACGTAGGCCTGTCTGGGATTCATAACGATCATGATCCTGTCCCCGGTCAGTTCGCGCCAGCCGTGGTCATAGACAAAGTAATAGGTCCCTGCCGCCGTGGCCAGTACACTGGTATAGTACCTGAAACTGAAGTTCCTGTCCAGGAGGCGGAACCTGCCCACAGTGGTCGGCCCGCCCGCCCTGTCAAGCTCGGTCTTGAGTACCTTGTAGTTTCTTTTCAGGATCGTATTGATCTGGGCGATGAAAAGGGGCTCGTACCAGGTATCCATGCCGGCCCGTCTGCGGTTGCCCGCGTTCCGGCAGGTGTCGTCGCAGTATTTCTTGTCGCGCCTGCCGTGAAGCTCCTTTCCGCAGTGCAGGCATTCGAACGGCCGGAAGTTTGGGTCAAATGGGCTCATAGCTGTATATCAGTTAGATATCCGTTTTAAAAACGTTTAAAACACTTAAATCGTTTTCCTCCCGGTTATTTTTTTTCGGCTCTCCACCTTTGCTGTTCACCAATATCAGAATGTTATGGAAACTACTATGATGTACAGCGAGGCCTTTCCCTCTTCTCCCTTAAGGCATTATTTTTTCGATCTCAGGCAGGCGGGCAGAGGCCACGTTTTCCTTCAGCTCAGCTGCAGCGAAAAACAAAGGGACGGATCCTATCAGAGGAACAGGATCGTGGTATTCCTAAGGGACATGCCTATGGTCATCGAGGCACTGACCTCCATCTGCCACCATGCCGGGTACCTGGATCTGGACGGGCCTGAAGGCAGCGTAAAAAGCGAAGCAGATTCCCTCCACCAAAAATTATGTCCGGCTCCCCTTCCAGATGCGGGTATGGCGCCGGTCGGCCGAATGAAGAGGACCGGTGCGGGTTCCCTTACAGACGGGGAACTGGTGGCACTGCTTTTCAGTGCGGGACTCACCGACGGACAGTCGCTCGAGCTTTCGCAAAAGGTTCTTGCCGCATGCGGCGGACTTTCGGGCCTGGCATACGCCACTTCCGGGGAACTGAAAAGGATTCCGGGGATCGGGAACATCCGTTCCAGCGCGATCCTGGCGACAGTGGAAATAGCAAGGCGCCTTAATGCCTCCGGGGTTTTCTAGCCTGCATGGCGTCTTCCGGACAAAGCGTGCTACAGGCATGGCGCAGATTGACGGCCCGGAAAATTCCCAGGGTTTGGAAGGTGGCCCATAGCGGTTTTGAGATGCCTTTTGCGGGATTTCCCGATCGGGGGGAGAAAAAGAAATGCAAGTCTCGCGAGTTCATTCTGGCCCCGTACGCATAATGTCCGGCCGCGGCCGGACACCCTTCGGGACTTATAGTACGGGGACCGCGCCTGAACTCACGGCAACAGACGGCTGTTCTTTTTATCCCCCCCGCCGGAAAAATATGTGGGGACTGGACTGAAAGGACACCAGATGTTCAATTTTTTACCTAAAAAACCACGAAGATGGAAATTATCACAGGAAGGCTGACCGCAGACGCGGAAGTCAGGGACGTATCAGAGCGTACCAAAGTAGTTGGCTTTACAATAGCCGTAAACCACAGCTATATGAGCGGGGAGCAGCGAAGAGAGATCGCAAGATTTTTTGAATGCAGCTATTGGAGGAATGCGGGGATCGCCGAATTTCTGAAAAAGGGGGACGTTGTGCAGGTCTTCGGGCATGTGGGCTGCAGGGCTTACGTGACCAGGGACGCAGAGGCTGCCGCGGCGCTGAGCTTCAGGGTTTCGGAAATCAGGCTTTTCAGCTCCAGGCACGCCAACGCAGGTGAGCCAGCCAATGAAACGGGCGGCCTGCCATTTTAAACAGTTCAGTTTATTCAGCATCAAACTTTATAGTCATGGCACATAACTTAAATTTCAACGGGGACACACAAAAGCACGCTTTCTTTTCGGTCAGGGAAAAAGCCTGGCACGGGCTGGGCACGATCGTGGACAGTTACCCCACTTCGGCGGAAGCGCTGAAGTTCGCAGGGCTGGACTACACGGTAGTCAAACGTCCGCTTTTTACGCTGGACAACCTGAACAGCGAATTTAGGCAGGGGGAGATCCTGCCAGCAGAGGCAGGGGTAGAGGTTCCGGACTTTTTCGCGACCATGCGCACCGACACCGAACAGGTGCTCGGGGTAGTGGGCAGGGACTACAGCGTGGTGCAGAATACCGACGCATTTTCTTTTTTCGATAGCATAGTTGGCGGGGGCGGTGGCATCCGGTACGAGACCGCTGGCGCACTCGGCAAAGGGGAAAGGATTTTTATCACTGCAAAACTTCCATCCTATATACGTGTTGGCGCTGACGACCTCATTGAGCAGTATCTGTTTTTGACCACCTCGCACGACGGGGGCGGGAGCATCACCGCGGCATTTACGCCCGTTCGCATCGTCTGCAACAATACCCTGAATGCGGCAATGCGCGGCCATAGGAACGCGGTGCGGATTCGCCACAGCTCGGGTGCCGGCGACAGACTGAAACAGGCCCACACCCTTATGGGCATCTCCAGCAACCTAGCGGGAGAGATGGAAGAGCTGTTCAACCACTGGGCAAAGGTCCGCATCTCTGATCCCGAAGTCAGAAAACTCGTGCAGGTCGCTATGGCACCGAACAGGGAGGTACTGCAGAAGCTGCAGCAGGGAGCTGGCGATGAAAATTCGGCAGTCTACAGAAACATTGTCGATGAGGTCTACGCCTATGCGATGGGCAACCAGGCCCAGCAGACGGCAACAACTGCGGGGACCGTGTTCGGGGCCTATAACGCGGTAACGGGATATTTCCAGAACGTGCGAAAGTTCAGGGATGGGGAGGCAAAATTCAAGTCCATTACAGAGGGGACAGCCAGGCAGCGGGCGCAGGCTGCTTTTGACCTCTGCGGGGAATTTGCCAGCAAAGGCAGTTTATAGTTCAGTTAAACCGTCCGGGGCGGGAAACCGCCCCACTTTTAAACCGGTCGAAAGATGAATACAAAAAAGAGGAACGAGCGCCAGACGGTGAAAAAGATTGCCCAGGCACTGCGGTTGCTGGACAGCCTGGAAAATATGGAGCTTTCGGCCCATGATGCCTTCGAGGTCCAGCTCACGAAGGGCCTGCTCATGGGCATAATCGAACTTGGCGGCTACAGGCCAAAATACCACTGGCTTTTTGGGGTCCGCCTTTTGAGGGCGCCTGCCAAAAAGGTCCAAGAGGTAACACTAAAGTCAAGAAAGTGACACGGGAATCAAGAGCTGATGTCAGCATCCATGAAGGGAAATCCCGGACCGGCGTGATAATGGTTTTACATTGATTGTTGCGCCGATCAGCATCTATGGGGCAATGAACTTGGATGCAAACGGGAACGGCACCCCAGGGGCGGCCTCATCGGATGGGGCGGCCGTCTGCCGCGCGACTGCAGAAGAACCCAGGCGCTCCGGCCGGGACGCTTGTCTGGTCCATGATCGGGCAGGAACGATTTTCCCATAACGGATTTTGGTGCAGCCCCGAACGGACTGCACTTTTTTTCGCGCCCCGCGTTCAGCAGATCCACGGCCATGGGCTTCACGGCTTTAGAACCTGCTGTTTATGGTTGGCTTCACGGTTTTTTTGAGCAGCCTGTTGCGGATATAGTCGTTGGTAACCTGCAATGAGGAATGTCTGTTCTTTTCCATGATCGAATAGAACGATGCGCCGTCCTCAAGGTCGTAAAAGTTCGAGCTGTGCTTGAGTGCATAAAATTTCAGTTTGTTGCTGATCCCGTACCTGATCCTGAAATAACGGAACTTCTGGGTGAAATACCCTTCGTCTATCTGTGTGGCCGAGGTCCTGCAGCGGTGGCCGAAAATGAACTCCGCATCTCCGGCACTGCCCGCGAGCTGTTCCAGGAGCCCGTACATTTCCTCGTTGAGCTCAAAGACTGCCTCGCTCCCGTTCTTGGTCTTGTGGGGCGGAAGGGTAAGCCTGTGCCCGGCCCAGTCCACGTCCCTGACCTGGAGCCTGGTCATCTCCACCGGCCGGATGTTGTAGAGATACAGCATCTTCGAGGCGACATAGAGCCCGAAATAGGCCGGGTCGCCTTCCATCAGCCTGACAACGGTCTGAAGTTCTCTTTCCTCATATATCGCAAACCTGGAACTGTCGCGGCGGGTATTTTTCTTTGCCGATTCGCTCACCGGGTTTTCCTGGACGACCCTGAATTTTTTGAGGTAGGAAAAGAAGGTGCCCAAATCGCACCTATAGGTGTTGTAGGTCACCTTTCCCCATTTCAGCTGGTTCATCTTGTAGCCCAGGAAACTGTCTATGTCGACCGAGTTGAACGTTCCGATCTTCCGGTCGGTAAAGCCCTTGATCTCCAGCCAGTCCCTGAAGTGCCTCACCACTATTGTGTTGTTCTTTAGGGCTGTCCTGCCGATCATATTGCTTTCGTACCGTTCCTGCCTGTGCTCCAGCCAGACGTCCAGGCATTTTGAGACCGGGCTTGCCATGTCCAGATCGATCTGGACGCCCAGGCGGGTATAGGCATTGGTAAATGGGTTCCAGCCCCGGCCCAGCATCTGGATGATGGCGTCTACCGCGGCGACGGCCTTCTTTTTGACCGAGATCCTGGAGTCGTTGACCCCGCCGATGCCGCCCTTTCTTGCTCTTTCCAGCCTTGCGTGTCTGTCCGGGTTTGCCCAGTAAAAATATATGAAAGGTTTGTTCGAATGTGTTATTTTTGCGGGGATCGACAGATTGAACTCGGTTCCGTTCCACTCCCTGATGAAGTGGTTTTCGGAATGTGCTGCGGCGCTGCTTTTTTTCATACTGCTTTAAATTTATAGGATTTAAGTCGTATGCCTTGGGGAGGCGTCAACGGGATTGTAGGCGTTTTTGTCAACGGTTTGTCAACGATCTCATAAAAAAACACCCTTTAAACCACTTTAAACATGGAAAAAACAAAATATTGGCTAGTCAAGTCAGAACCTTTTAAGTACAGCTGGGAAAAATTTAATAAAGATGGTCGTACCTTTTGGGATGGCGTTCGCAATTATCAGGCAAGGAATAACCTAAAAGCAATGAAAGAGGGCGATTTGGTGCTTTTTTATCACAGTAACGAAGGTAAAAATGTTGTCGGAATTGCTAAAGTTGTAAAAGAGTTTTATCAGGATCCAACAACAGATGATACCAACTGGGTAGTTGTTGATCTTTCTCCGGTAGAAACCTTGAAAAACCCTGTGTCCTTAGAGCAAATCAAAGCAGAAGAAAGCTTGGCCGATATTTCTTTGGTTCGCCAAGGTCGTTTATCTGTAATGCCGTTAAAAGCCGAAGAATTTGATAAGATTTTAGAAATGGGAAGCTAATCAATTAATAATTTTCAATTGGTAGTTTAATTTGGCTTAATTGTTGAATGTGAATTTCAATAAATTAACTTCTCATTTTACGCTATGAAACTTTTTTTTCTTGTTTTAATTTTTGCTATATCTGTTGGCTTTTCGCAAGCACAAACTGTAAAACCTTACATCACCATAATAAAAACCAAAGATGGTGTAATTCGTGGTCTTTTGTACAAGGTAGATTCTGCAAGTGTGATTATTCTCGCTGATCATAATTTTTCAACGGTAGATATTAGTGAAATAAAATCGATTAAAATTAGAACACCCAAAAAGCCATATGAAATTGTTCAATTCGTAAAATATGATCCCTGGAGTGAAGATAATTTTGAAAAAAGGACCGATGGTTTAAAAGTACGCAAGTGGGGTGAAAAAGATCCAACGCTAGGCGAAGAAATCGGTGGGCATTTTTATGGAACCTTGTTCAATGTCATTGGAAATATTTTTGCGGCACCAATTCACTCCATTAATCCAAGTATTGCCAATTATAAAATAAATGGTAGCTTACAGAAATTTGCTGAGCAAAAAGCCGAGCTTAATTATTTCTCGGTTTATTATCAATCCAATCTGAATATAGTAGCAGAAACGAATAAGATTAAGGCAATCTCTGCCGGCTTTAAGCCGTAGCAGTTTCTTCTCTTCTGTTTTTGCTTAGGGTTATACCTAAAGTCATAACGATACTTGTACCCAGCACAACTAAAAATAAAAAGGATGTGCCAACTTCGGGTATTTTAAGTGCTTTTGGCAAGTTATAATACAGTAAAATACTGATCAGACCGCGTGGTGCAATATACGCTATGGGTACAATTGATCCCTTTTTAAAGACCTTTAAAAAGAAAAACCGAACCGCAAAAATGGTCAGCAGGATGAAAAAGCCATTTGCTAGAACCGGTTTGTCGTTCAATTCGCTAATGTCCATCGTGAAGCCAAAAATTACAAAGAAAAAAGTTCGCAGTATAAAGGCGCTTTCTGCCGATAACTGATACAGCTGGGATAAATCGGCTGCAAGGTTTTTATATAGAAAAACTCCTCTAAACCAGACATTTTGAATGGTATCTACATTGTTCAAGAATAATCCTGTACTCAAAATTAAAACCAAAGAAGATAGGTGATACGATTGCCCAATGGCATACACAAGAATCAATATCGAAATAATAAGGAAGAATTTAATGTGGTGAACCAACTTACCCATAATGTACAAAAGCACCACACATGCAATTGCAGAAAGTAAAATAATTAGGAAAGTGCTTAACCCCAAACCAATAAATGCAGATGTGGTAAGCGAATGATTGGTTATGGCAAAATTGAAAAGTATAATGCCGAGAATATCGGAGAATGACGATTCGTATATTACAAATTCCCGACCCTGCTTATCTAATGCAGCGGCGGTTGGTATGGCAATTGCCGAACTGATTACACTAAACGGGATCGCATTTGCAATACAAGTGTATAAATCCTTATGGGTAATTTGGTAAATAATTAATGTAATTATCGTTACCGTGGCCAATAAAATGGTTAGGGCAGAGAAAAACGCACCTTTAATAATTTTGTTTTTTTCTTTATCATATTTAAGCTCCAGTGATCCTTCAAAAACAATTAAAATCAAACCAACTGTGCCCAATGTGGGTAGGATGGTTAAGAAATTAAATGTGTGGATTTTTAAATTATCGATTAATAAACGAAGCCCAATACCCAACAAAAGCAAAAGTAAAACCGAAGGTACTTTGGTTTTACTAGCCACTAAATCAAACAGATAGGAGAAAATTACTAATCCGCTTAAAATGATAAGAATGGTATATGTTGTCATATTTCAGCGTGTTGTTTATCGCTAAAATAACATAATCATCCTAAGGAAAAGGGAAATAATTGTAAAAATTATGCTTTAAAGAAAAGTGCTTTTAGTTCATTTGCATCATCTGGATGCATTTTTCCGCCCAATACCAAACGCAACTGTCTGCGTCTTAATGCACCATCGAAAAGTTCAAATTCTTCAGGCGTTTCAGGTGTAAGTTCGGGCACGGGAATAGTACGTGCACTTTGGTCAACCGCAACGAAAGTATAATAAGCTTCGTTACTCTTTTGGCGGGCACCACTTGGAATGTTTTCTGCCCAAACATCAAGACGAACCTCTACTGATGTATTAAAGGCACGGGTAACTTTAGCTTCAATTGTAATTACATCGCCCAGTTTAATGGGGTGTTTAAAAGAAACATTATCTACAGAAGCCGTCACAACAATACGATTGCAATGTTTTTGTGCCGAAATTGCCGCTGCAATATCCATCCAGTGCAACAAACGGCCACCCATTAAATTATTAAGTGTATTGGTATCGTTTGGTAATACCAATTCGTTCATTATCGTAAAACTTTCTCTAGCAAATTTCTTTTTAAGGCTCATAATTGAGCGCAAAAGTAAGCAAAATGTGGGTTAAAATGGCATAAACAGACGGCGAAGTTTTGTTGGGTTAGGGATGGGGAAACTTCGCCAGTTTTTGAAATTCCCTATTAGACTGACGAAGTTCTGCAACGCTCTTTCCTAAAAACTTCGTAAGTCGGTTAACTTGCGAAGTTTTGTTGGATTACAGGCAGGGAAGCTACGCCAGTTTTAAAACAGGTCATTATAATTTAGATTTGACAACTTTATAGCCAGTAGGAAATAAAGTTGTCAATCTTAAAAGTCAAAAAATTTACAAAATATAATACGAGCCAACGGGTGACAGTTCTGTTTGAGGTTTATCCTCATACAATTTATTATCATCCAACATTTGGCAAAGATCACATTCTATATTTCTACAGATTGTTGTGGTTGGTGTATCTGTCGGTTTGTTCTCAAATGGATCTTGAAGATGAACCGCCATTTTCTCAACCAATAAGAAAAATGTAGCAATGGCAACAACCAAAGGAACTTCCATGTAGCCAAAATATTCAATCAGCCCGAATGGCAACAGAACGATAAATAAGTGGATCGACATGTTAATGTATTTACTATAGGTAACCGGAAAAATTGTGTTTTTAATCCTTTGCGATCCACCCATGTGGTTACAAAGTGCGGTTAAAGTTTTGTCAATCTCTATTTGCTGGTATTGGTTAATCCATCCTTCATTTAATGCTTTCCTCAAATCCATTGCATGAAGCTCTAGTATGGAAACCGTAACATTACGATGCCTCTTAATAAATAACATATCTTCTTCGGTTAAGTAGCGCTCCAATCCTTTATAAGGGCTAAAGCCTCTTAACGATTGGCTTAACGAATAGCACCAGGCAATTTGGCGTTTTACAAATTTCGATTTAAAACTTTCAATTTCCTCTGAACCATAGGTGTTTTCAACTAGGTACAATATCTGGCGGGAGAGGGTTCTTGAATCATTAACTATGGAACCCCAGATAATTCTTGCCTCCCACCATCTATCGTATGCCTGGTTAGAACGAAATGCCAATAAAAGAGATATAATTGTTCCCAATAGAGCTGGAACAGCCACCGGAATAGAGATCCTAGTGACGTGAAAGTTTTGGTATAGAACTACAATGCCTAGCGAATAGGCTATAACAAAAAGAAGTTCTTTCTTTATCTTACCAAAGATGTAAGTGAGCGGAATATTATTTCGTAACAGCATAATATAAAGTGTTTTCGTGTTTAATTAGATATTTGCATTTTGCAATTGAATTTCATGAATTCTAGTTTCAATCAGATTTTCTGGTGTGTGTACAACGTTAGTATCCAGTTGAATAACCTCACATCCGGCACGTTCTGTTAAATACTTTGGATCGATACTGTATTTATTAATCGGATTGAAGTTGTAGTTTTTTGGATAAGCAATACATTCTACATCAAAAGCCTCGATAAAATTTTTGAAAGCGGAAACCGTACTTCCGTAAAAATATTCTATCCCTATGCTATTTACATTTTCAGAATATTGAACTTTATATTCATTTAGTTTTTGATAAAATACATCACTTACATTTTCGTAATCGCGGCTTCTTCTGCTCAGCATCAACATATCTGTAATAGAATCTGATAGTTTAAAGGCATGCAGAAAAATGATGTTTAAAGTTTCGTTAGATTGATCTTTAACTAATGCATCAATAATTTTTGTGCTTTCTAAGTTAAAGTCAGTTGGAATTAGTATCGTTTTCATAGGTGTTTCTTATTTAAATATTTTAATTAATAAATTATTTATACAAGTTTACCCTGAGGTTATTACAGCGAAATAAGAACGAGATTAAAATGAGATTAGAATTTCGGGAAAGTTCACCAGTTAATTAGTCATTTGTATATGGGTAACCCAAAAGCCACAGTAGATAATAACCAAAAACCAATAAACAAACAACCATTGACTAATGAACAATGAACAATGAACAATGACCAATGACCAATTGACTAATGAACCAATGACTATTGAACTAAATACTTATAGGAAGAATAACCTTTATTTCAGTACCCACGCCTTCTTGAGATTTAATGCCAATACTGCCACGATGTAAACGAATGATATTTAACGATAGCGGCAAACCTACGCCATAGCCTTTAAATTCGTTTGTATTTGAAGCCCTAAAAAATGGTTCGAAGATGTGCTGAATATCGCTTTGTGGAATTCCGATACCCTTATCGCTAACGGTAATGGAGAGAATATTTGCCTTACTTTCTAAGTTAATGCCAACTGGATGGTTATTGGAATATTTACAAGCATTGCTTACAATATTGGTGATGGCAAGTTTAATTAAATTCTTGTTCACCTTTAAGGTAAGCTGTTCTTCATCTTCTGGTAAGGTGCTAAAATCAATTTCGATTAAGCTATCGGGATGCACTTGATTAACCGAATGTTTAATTTCCCAAAGCAATTCATCCATCCTAACTTCTTCCCGAGGCTGGTTTTTCCCATTAAAGCCAGATTGTGCTAAACCTAATAAACTGGTAAGGATATGCTCTAATCTTTCTGATTCATCTTTGATTTTAGAAAGTGCCAAATGCTGTTTTTCGGCATCATCCTTTGCCTTCATGGCCAATTCTACTTCACCACTGATGATGGTTAATGGCGTTCTTAACTCATGCGAAGCATTGCTGATGAAGTTATTCTGCGTTTCGAAAGCTGTTTCCAATCGGTTAAGCATATTGTTAAACGTTTGAGCCAGCTCCGACATTTCATCACTTCCCTTTTTAACATCCAACCTTAAATGGAGATTTTCTGCCTTAATTTTCTTTACGCTTTTGATAATGTTTCTTAATGGTACCAACATGTAATTTGAAAACTTCCAGCCAACTACGAAAGACAGAATTACCGAAAGGAAAAAACCAATTATGAGAATTCTCTGCAGATCTTTTAACTCTCTAAAACCAAAAGGATCATTGGCCGAAACAATTACAACATACCCTTTTTGCGAATTTTTAAAAAATTTTCCGGCATAGAAATGATTATCTACACGGTATCTAGCCATGAAACCTGCATTTATTCTATTGTAAAAACTTTCAGGAAGTTCGCGATCTACATGGATCTGTGTTTTTCCGGCCTCAATAATAAATTCCTTTTCTGATGGTAATCGCTCTAAATACTGATTCCGCATTTTAGCGTAAGCCTCATTATTTCCATCTTTGTAAAGTCTAATTTGGGCGGCGATATTTACCCGGGCTTCCAAACGTTTATAAAAATCTTCAAAGGCAAAGTCGTTAGCGAAATACCAAACAAAGCCACTTAACAATGAAATGATTATGGCTGATAAAATGGCAAACAATAAGGTTATTTTTTTGGCAATCTGCATTACTTTTCTTTTAAAACGTAACCTAGTCCAACAGCTGTATGAATGAGTTTTTGATCAGAATTCTTGTCAATCTTTTTACGAAGATAATTTACATAAACATCAACCACATTGGTGCCGAGGTTAAAATCAATATCCCAAACGTTTTCCAAAATATCTATTCTCGATAATATTTTCGATTTGTTTTTGGCCATATATTCCAATAAACGATATTCTGTGGCGGTAAGTACAAGATCATTGTTGTTCCTTTTTACACTTTTAGCCGTAATATTAATCTGCAAATCAGCAATGTTTATAATTTGATCATTTGTTACAATGCCACTATATCGCCTTAATAATGTTCTTATTCTAGCAAACAGTTCTGCAAACTTGAACGGTTTTATTAAGTAGTCATCTGCGCCGTTATCCAGTCCGTTAACCACATTTTCTGTAGTTCCGAGAGCTGTGAGCATAATGATTGGCGTGTTTGGTTTTTCATTTTTGATGATTTTGCAAAGCTCTAAACCATTAATTCCGGGAAGCATAATGTCCAGGATAATTAAATCGAAGTGATTGTTTTTAGCCATCTGTTCGCCAATTAAACCGTCGGGTGCAATACTAACTTTAAAGCCTTCCTCTGTTAATCCTCTTGAAATTACAGAAACCACATTCGGTTCGTCTTCTACAAGTAATAAATTCATCTATTGGCAAATAATCTAAAAGTTGGCGAATTACAAAATTTCGGATTGTACTAATTTGAAATTTATGCTTTTTTAACGCAAAGTAGACAAATTGTTCGAAAACCTTGAAATTGAGCTAAAAAGAAAGCCTCAAGAAAATACTTTCAAGAGGCTTATTATTTATTTGAAAAACTGATTTTAATTAACTTTTTCTGATTTTTCCTTTAAATATTGAAGACCGTTTTCGAAATCTTTACCTATCATTTTATCCATCGCCAAAAAGCCAAACCACTTGCTAAAAGCACTAGTGTTTTCACCACTCATGGTCCAGATAACTTTATTTCCATCACCCGATTTTTCGATATCAAATCTAGTATCAGCCAAACTTTCCATTGGTTTTAAGAATTTAAGTTCAATATCTATCATTTTGTTTGGCTCAACCTTAACAATTTTCATGTACCCAGATCCAGTTTCCTTTCCTTCCCATTCGTATAAATGATCTGGCTGTTCTACCGTACCACTTATTTTTGTTTTAGCGGATGGTTCCATTTTCGCCCACGGATTCCATTTATAAAATTCGTTAAAATCGGCGATGTTTTTGTAAATGGTGCTATCAGGAGCTTTTATTACAGTATTTCTGGATACGGTGTAGGTTTTGGGAAGAAACAAACTTCCTCCGAAGAAAATTATCGCCAAAACGATAATAATCCCAATTAAGATTCTTAGAAATTTCATATTTGATTTGTTTGGTTGTTTAAATTTATAAAGAAAGCAACGCAAATCAAAAGAATATTTTTTAAACGATTTTAATCTTTGATGGATTACTGTTAATCTTAAAATGCATTAAATCTGCTATGGATTGCGCCTTTTGTTTAATTGTAGTGGCATTTTCTCCTTCAAATAATGCATCAACGTTTTCAAAAAAAATCCTTTTCCAGGTATCAAATCCTTCTTCTCTTAAAGATGCCTTTTTGTTTATTGCAAAATGAGTAAGCATGGGATTGCCTTTGTAAATGGCTTTTCCAAACAAAATACTTTCCCAAAAATCATACATTTTAGGTAAGTGGTGATTCCAATCTACTTTAACAACATCGGTAAATATTGGTCCAATGGCAAGATTTTTCTGAACTTTAGTATAAAAAGAGTCAACCAGGATAATGATATCCGCTCTATTTTTAATATCCGCTTTCATTGCAATTGAATTTGGTTTTTATCATCGTGCAAGGATTTAATTAAGCCTCAAAAAAAATGCTAACCGTTATCGTTGAACATTTATTTTGAAAATATAAGTTCCATTGTATGGTAGTTAATTATGGCTTTAAACTTCATTAAAATATCGCCCCCAATAATGCCCATAATTGGAGGATGTCCAAATTGCTGATAAGTTTCGCTAACCGATTGGAGATCAAAAGCTACGGTTTCGTAATTTTTTATTTTGAGCTTCCCGATTTTGAGCTCAGGAATAGTTGCCTGAATGGTTGTTGTTGTGGTAAAAAGTGTTGCTGCATTAATTTCATCAGAAACTTGCAGGGTTTCAGAAAGGTGACTTTCTATCAGGCCTTTGTCAAACACACTTCTCGATGCTCCTGTATCTAAAACAGCCAAATGTTTCTGCTTAAAAACAACAATTTCCACCAAAAGATGGAAACCGTCGTCTTGTAAATTAATAAGTTTTAGTGGAATTGTAATAACTGTCATTTAATGATTTTTACCAGCTAAGACATCTTTGAGCGTCTGAGTTGGGTGTTAATAATAGTCTGCTTCCGTGCTTTTACCGCTCTCTATCAGCGTTTTTGCTTTTGTAGCGCTCATCCTTCTCCTTAAAAGGGGATATAGCTTACGGTTTAGATATATAGGTTCAAACCACAACCTTGATTTCCCTCTCCTTGGGAGAGGGATGCACAATAGTAGCCTTGCCATAACCTCTCAAAGGGTGAGGTCTTTTAAACCAATTTCATTTCAGCCAATACGCTATTCATATTTCTAACTGCATCTGCACTTTTGTTAAATGCATTCTGCTCATCTTCAGTTAGTTTAAAATCGATAATTTTTTCCCAGCCACCGCGACCAATAATTACCGGAACACCCAAACAAATATCTTCTTGCCCGTATTCTCCTTCTAAAGAAACACAGCAGGTAAATAATTTTTTCTCATCGCGTAATATGGCTTCAACTAAAGCCGCACCTGCGGCACCCGGGGCATACCAGGCAGAAGTTCCGATTAATCCGGTTAGGGTAGCGCCACCAACCATAGTATCTGCAGCAACCTTATCCAAAGTAACTTTATCTAACAAATTGCTCACTGGCAAACTTTGATAAGTAGCCAAACGGGTTAAAGGAATCATAGTAGTATCGCCATGGCCACCAATTACAAAGCCTTGTAAATCGTTCGGATTGCAATCTAAAGCCTGTGATAAATAGAATTTAAAGCGTGAGCTGTCTAAAGTTCCACCCATGCCAATGATGCGGTTTTTAGGTAATCCAAGAGATTTCAGCGCCAAATAAGTCATGGTATCCATCGGGTTGCTGATCATAATAATAATAGCCTCCGGAGAAAATTTTAAAATATTTTCGGCAACGCCTTTCACAATTCCAGCGTTAATGCCAATTAGTTCTTCGCGGGTCATTCCCGGTTTACGAGGTAAGCCAGAAGTAATCACAACAACATCAGAACCAGCTGTTTTACTGTAATCGCCAGTAACGCCAGTAATTTTTGTATCGAAACCTAAAAGGGTTGCGGTTTGCATCATATCTATGGCTTTACCTTCGGCAAAACCTTCTTTAATATCCAACAGAACAAGTTCGTTCGCTAATTCTTTACGGGCAATATTATCTGCACAAGTTGCGCCAACTGCGCCTGCACCTACAACCGTTACTTTCATATATTTAAATTTTGGTTTGCTGTTGTTAATTATCAATCGAAGTTAAAAATAAATATAAGCTTAAAAAATGCTTTTCAAAACTTTATAATTTGATGATGGTTTAGTTAATAAGCGGAAGGCAGAAAGCTGAAGCTCAAAGCAATTACAATATGGAAAATAAACCGATTAGCAACATAGATTATAAGGCTTTTGAAGGCAAATGGTATTCTTTGTATTCGATCCCAACCTTGATGGATAAGCATTGGAGACAAACTACGGAAACTTATACGTTGAAAGATGAAGATCATTTTGATGTGTTTACTACCTATCATAAAGAAGGAAAACCTGAGGAAAAATCGATTACTTCCAAACTCTTTTTTGATCCCGAAAAACCTGACGGCGATATGAAAGCTCAGTTTTTGTGGCCGTTTAAAATAGGTTATTGGATCATCGAATTGGCAGATGACTACAGTTATGTGGTGGTTGGTCACCCAGATGAAAAATATCTGTTTATTATGGCAAGGGAACCCAAAATGGAAGCTGATTTATTGGTCGATATTATTGAAAGATGTAGAGAAAAGGGATATGATGTGAGTGAATTGGTGAGTCAGGAACATTTTTAGTTTCTTTTTCCAAAAATGGTTCCCGAAATTTTTGAAGGATTAAAAATCCAAAGATCAAAAGACGGGATTACAAATCCCGACTAACGTTAAAAATCAGTTAATTAATACCGTCATTTCGAGCGGAGCCGAGAAATGTTTGTACCATTTCTCTGTGAGCAGGTATTTTTTCTCTATCGGTTGGTATCTCGTCGACCGAATAAAATTAGTCCTTTACAATTTCCCACTTTTCGAAAGTTGTTCTTAATCCAAGTTTTTTTTCTTCATCATAACTTGATAAACTCACAACGCCATCCTTAGCTTCCAAAATAATTTCGACAGGAGATTTTGTTCCGTCAGTTTGTAAAATGTAGTCTTTGTAATCAGCTTTACCAGAAGTTATTTTTTTATCAAATGTACATTCTACACTTTCAATTACGGTATCAAATGTTGCTTTACCATCGTTCAAGCTTTCGCTTTCTACAGTAATCAGTTTCATGCCTGGATTAAAAGTAATATTTGTTGAAGCCGTTACTTCTTCTCCACTAGGTGTTAACAGTTTATTTGTGCTGTATTTTATGGTTTGTTCACAAATTTCTGCGTCTTTTGCCGGAGATTTAATGCTTGAAAAGCTGTTAAGGAGTAGAAAACTACCAAACAGGATAGAGTAATTTAGGGAATTCGTTTTCATAGAGGTTGATTTTAGATTTCCTAAAGTAATGAAGTTATTTTTCTTCGAGGAAGTAAATATCAGCGCATAAAGTTTTGACTTGATCTGCATTACAAATAAACACAGGAATGTTTCGTTCCCCAACATGGCAGAATTGTATACACGTTACATTCAGATGAATTCTTGCTTTTTGTTGATAAAATCCTGACAACATCAACCAGCAAATTCCTTATTTTTGAAGAACCGTTTATAATCTGAAACGGCTAATTCTTTACATCAAACTATGTACTTAATTTTTGATACAGAAACCACGGGTTTGCCACGTAATTACAACGCACCAATTACCGATACCGATAATTGGCCACGCTGTATTCAAATTGCATGGCAACTGCACGATGAGATGGGACGGATGGTTGAACATCAAGATTATTTGGTTAAACCAGAAGGGTTTAATATTCCTTATGATGCAGAGCGCATTCATGGTATCTCTACCGAACTGGCTGACGAACAGGGAATCACACTTGCAGAGGTATTAGAGAAGTTTAATATCGCTCTATCAAAATCGAAATTTATTGTCGGTCAAAATGTGGGTTTCGATGTAAATATTATGGGTTGCGAGTTCCATCGTTTTGGTATTGAAAACCGCATGGCGGAAATGCCCATTTTAGATACCTGTACCGAAATTACCGCAAGCTTATTAAAATTGCCAGGCGGTAGGGGCGGTAAGTTTAAACTACCGACTTTAACAGAATTACACTCTTATTTGTTTGGCGTTCCTTTTAACGAAGCACACAATGCAACCGCCGATGTGGAAGCAACCACACGCTGTTTCTTGGAGCTGATTAAAAAAGAAGTTTTTACAAAAGAAGAACTACTGGTTGATGTTGAATATTTTCCTCGTTTTAGAGAGGTTAATCCGGCATCGATTCCCAGTTTTGGTATTCAGCATATAAATTTAAAGGCGGCTTCAGATGAAATTCGTAAACGCTTACAAAAATCAGAAAGCGGAGGGATTTCTAAACAAACACTTACTGAAAATAAGCAAGAACTGGCTTCGGCTACCTTTGTTCATTTGCATAATCATACCCAGTTTTCTGTCCTTCAAAGTACCATTAGTATTCCCGATTTAATCAAAGCTGCAGCAGCACACAAAATGCCGGCCGTGGCCATGACAGATCATGCCAATATGATGGGCGCTTTTCATTTTGTGAGTCAGGTTTTAAATTATAACAAAACTGCCGAAGCCAAAAATGCCGCTGCAATTGAGGCCGGAGAAAGACCAACTGAAGTAATTATGACCCCAATTGTAGGGGTTGAATTTTTTGTATGTGATGATCATTTGAACAGAACTGCAAAAGACAATGGTTACCAAATGGTATTGTTGGCTAAAAATAAAAACGGCTACCATAATTTAGCCAAAATGTCATCAATTGCCTACACAAATGGCTTTTATTATGTTCCAAGGATAGATCGAAAAGTAATCGAACAATATAAAGACGACATTATTGTGCTTTCTGGAAACCTTTCTGGTGAAATTTCGAATAAGCTTCTGAATATGGGCGAAACTCAGGCAGAAGAGGCTTTAATTTGGTGGAAAGCGCAATTTGGACAGGATTTTTATGTGGAAATTATGCGCCACAATCAGGAAGATGAAGATCGTGTTAATGCATCTTTAATCACCCTGGCAAAAAAGCATGAGGTTAAATTAATTGCTACAAACAATACCTATTACATCAATAAAAAAGATGCGAATGCCCACGATATTTTGCTTTGTGTAAAAGATGGCGAAAAACAGGCCACGCCAATCGGTCGTGGTCGTGGTTACCGTTATGGCTTGCCAAATCAGGAGTATTATTTTAAATCTCCTGATGAAATGAAAGCACTCTTTGCTGATTTGCCAGAAGCGATTTTAAATATTCAAGAGGTTGTAGATAAAATAGAAAGCTACAAACTTGCCCGTGAGGTTTTATTACCTAAATTCGATATTCCAGAGCAGTTTTTGGTTGCTGAAGATGAAGTTGACGGTGGTAAAAGAGGGGAAAATAAATTCTTACGTCACCTTACTTATGAGGGTGCAAAAATAAGATACGGGGTTTTAACGCCAGAAATTATCGATCGTTTAGATTTCGAATTGGCCACCATTGAAAAAACTGGTTATCCGGGTTATTTCTTAATTGTTCAGGATTTTATCGCCGAGGCAAGGCGGAGAGATGTTTCCGTAGGGCCTGGTCGTGGTTCTGCTGCAGGTTCGGTAGTTGCTTACTGTTTGTGGATTACCAACATTGATCCAATTAAATACGACCTCCTTTTTGAGCGTTTCTTAAATCCAGATCGTGTTTCCATGCCCGATATTGATATCGATTTTGATGATGAGGGTCGGGGCCGCGTGATGGAATACGTAATCAATAAGTATGGTTCCAGCCAAGTGGCCCAGATTATCACCTATGGAACAATGGCTGCAAAATCATCCATCCGTGATACAGCAAGGGTTTTGGATTTGCCGCTTTTCGAAGCAGATAAAATTGCCAAGCTCATCCCAAATATGAAGCTGGCTAAAATCTTCAATCTGGATGAAAAGAGCTTAAAAGATGCGCTGCGGCCAGATGAATATGAGCGTGTTCAGGAATTAAAAGCCATGGGACTTTTAAAAGATCTGAGTGCCGAAACCATTCAGCAGGCTCAGGTTTTAGAAGGCTCTTTAAGAAATACAGGAATCCATGCCTGCGGTGTAATTATTACGCCAAGCGACATTACAAACTTCGTTCCCGTTGCTACCGCGAAGGATTCTGATTTATACGTTACCCAATTTGATAACTCTGTTGTAGAAAGTGCTGGCTTATTAAAAATGGACTTTTTGGGTCTGAAAACCCTTACGCTAATAAAGGATACGGTTAAATTGGTTAAGAAACGGCATAACGTTGTTATCGATCCAGATAATTTCCCAATTGATGATGTAGCAACTTACGAGCTTTTCCAGCGTGGAGAAACCATCGGGATTTTCCAGTATGAAAGTCCCGGTATGCAGAAATACATGAAAGAGTTGAAACCAACGGTTTTCGACGATTTAATTGCCATGAATGCTTTGTATCGACCAGGACCAATGGAATATATTCCGAGTTTTGTTCGCCGTAAAAATGGAGAAGAAGAAATTAAGTACGATTTAGATGCCTGTGAGGAATATCTAAAAGAAACTTACGGAATTACGGTTTACCAAGAGCAGGTAATGCTTTTATCGCAAAAATTGGCTGGTTTTACCAAAGGTGAAGCCGATGTTTTGCGTAAGGCAATGGGTAAAAAGCAAAAGGATGTTCTGGATAAAATGAAGCCTAAGTTTGTTAAACAGGCAGCAGAAAAAGGACATGATGCAGCAACTTTAGAAAAAATATGGAAAGATTGGGAAGCTTTTGCATCTTACGCATTTAACAAATCGCACTCTACCTGTTATGCCTGGATTGCTTATCAAACGGCCTATTTAAAGGCACATTATCCGGCAGAATATATGGCTGCGGTACTTTCCAACAACATGAGCGATATTAAACAAGTAGCTTTCTTTATGGAAGAGTGTCGCCAAATGGGTGTAGTGGTTTTAGGTCCAGATGTTAACGAATCAGATTTAAAATTCTCTGTAAATGCCAAGGGCGAAGTCCGATTTGGTATGTCGGCCGTTAAAGGTGTGGGCGAAAAGGCGGTAGAAAGTATAATCGAAGAGCGATTAGAAAACGGACCATATGCAACGGTTTACGATTTCGCAAAGCGATCCAACACCCGTATTGTAAATAAAAAGGCTTACGAAAGTTTTGTGTACAGTGGGGCATTTGATGCTTTCGGAGGACACAGGGCACAATTTTTTTACATCGGGCCTAATGATAAGATGAATGGCATTGAAAAGATTATAAAGTATGCCAACGATTTTCAGAATAACGAAAGTACTTCTCAAGGATCGTTATTTGGAGGATCAAAAGCCGATTTAATTTTAGAACCTTCATTGCCAGTTTCTCCAGAATGGGCTTTAATGGATCGATTGAAATATGAAAAGGATGCAATCGGAATTTTTCTTTCGGGGCACCCTTTGGATAATTATAAACTAGAACTCGATAAGTTTTGTACACACGGCGTTAGGCAATTAAGCATTATCAACAAAGTGCGGATGGGCGATACCAATGAAGAAGTATTGGCCGAATTTGAAAAACTCAAAAACAGAGAGCTTTGCGTGGGCGGATTGGTGGTAACGGCTTCTCAAAGAATTACCAAAACAGGTAAGCCTTTCGGGACTTTTGTTTTCGAAGATTATGAAGACGCATCGGAAATGGCTTTGTTCGGAGAAGATTTTCTTAAGTTTAAATCGTTCTTAACCGAAGGATATTTCTTGCAGATAAGGGGCAGAGTAGGAGAGCGCTTTGGTAAGGCTGGCGATTGGGAATTTAAAATCACGGCGATAAACTTAATGTCTGAGTTAAGAGATAAATTAGCGAAAAGTTTAACCATTCAAGTGCCAATTGAGCGGGTTAACGATGAGCTGATGAAAGAAATTGAGGCAATTTTAGCAGACAATAAGGCAAATTCTGAACAACAAAACTGCCAACTTAACTTTGCCGTTTTTGATCGCGAGAAAGAGATTATGTTGGATTTGCCATCCAAAAATTTAAAAATCAATCCGAACAATAAGTTCTTAGAACAATTGCTTGGATTGAATGTTGTAAATTACAAGTTAAATTAGCAAAATCGTCATTGCGAGTCACGAAGCAATCTCTCTCGTTTATAAGATTGCTTCGTGACTCGCAATGACGAATATGTAGATACCCTCAAAATAATGTCAAATTGACATTACACTGTAGTTGGCATTACAATTGAATACATATATTTGAACATAAAAAAATAATTATGGCATTAGAAATCACAGATGCAAACTTCGAGGAGCTTGTATTAAAATCAGATAAACCCGTATTAGTGGATTTTTGGGCAGAATGGTGTGGCCCTTGTCGCATGGTTGGTCCAGTAGTAGAAGAAATCGCTAAAGAATATGATGGCAAAGCTATCGTTGGAAAAGTGAACGTAGATAACAATCCTCAAATTTCGATGCAGTTTGGTATTCGTAACATTCCAGCTTTGTTATATTTCAAAGATGGTCAAGTTGTTGACAAACAAGTTGGTGCTGTTCCAAAATCAGTATTAGCTGAAAAATTAAATAAGCAATTAGCTTAGTAAGGTAAAAAGTCTAGAGTGAAAAGTTTAAGGCTAAAAGATTAATCATATAATCTTAACACCAGATACTAACTGCTTTCTACCATCACTGTAACATATTTAAAACCCGAGTTCATTTAGAGGATTCGGGTTTTTTATTGCAAAAATATTTTTGTTTCTTTATTAAAAACTCCTAATCATGTCTATGAACCTATTAACTAACAAAACATTAGGGATGGTATTGGCAGGTTTTTCGTTGAGCGTTCTAAATCTAGCGAACGTTTCAGCTCAAAATCCTGTAGAAACCAATCAACCTTCTGCCGATTATAAACCTGCATTTGAGGGGCAAACTCGAATTGCTGGTGTTAAAACAAGTACCCCATTAGAAATTTCTATCCTAAATGAAAAACTAGATCGCCCTTGGGCAATTTCTGTCCTTCCAGCTGGTGGCTTTTTAATTACTCAAAAGGGTGGTACAATGGTTGTTCTAACTGCTAACGGGAAATTAAGCAAAACAATAACAGGTTTGCCAAAAGTAGATGATTCTGGTCAAGGTGGATTGTTGGACGTAACTTTGGATCCAAACTTTGCCAAAAACAGAATGGTTTACTGGGCTTATTCTGAACCACAAGATAAAGGTGTACTTCTAGCTATTGCAAAGGGAAAACTCTCTGCTGATGAGACTAAAATAGAAAACCAAACCATAATTTATCGTGCAACACCATCTTACGGGGGAAAGTTGCAGTATGGTTCTAGAATCGTTTTTGATAAAAACGGAAACTTATTTGTAAGTACAGGTGAACGCTCTGGTGGCGATATTCGCATTCAGGCGCAATATCTAAATTCTTCTTTGGGTAAAATTCTTCATCTTACAACAGATGGAAAAGCTGTAGCAAACGGACCTTTCGCTAAAAATGCAGATGCTAAACCAGAGATTTATGCTTACGGATTGCGTAACCCAGATGGTTTGGCAATTAATCCGCTAACTGGCGATTTATGGGAGGCAGAATTTGGACCAAAAGGTGGTGATGAAGTAAACATTATTAAACCGGGTAAAAATTATGGCTGGCCAATTATTACTTACGGAACCGAATATAGTGGCAAAAAAGTTGGTGATGGCATTCAACAAAAGGATGGAATGGAGCAACCTGTTTATTTCTGGAATCCAAGCATTTCGCCGGGTTGTATTGCTTTCTACAACAGCAGTAGCATCCCTGAATGGAAGGGCAATCTTTTCGTTGGCGGTTTGGGCGGTTCGCACATCATCCGTTTGGTTATCAAAAATGATAAAATTGTTGGCGAGGAAAGATTGTTAGAAGGTAAAGGTGAACGTTTCCGCGATATGGTGGAAAAAGATGGAGCGCTTTATTCGGTAACGGATAATGGCAAGCTTTTTAAAATCGCTAAAAAATAATATTATTATAAAGTTTAAACCTCGCAGGTTTTTAAAATCTGCGAGGTTTTTTGTGTAAAAACAATTCTTGTTTTCTAAATAACACCCCGCCTTACTGGCACCCCTCTGGAAGAGGGGAATTGCAAATTGCCTATCAAACTATGAGAGGAATTGCGAATGCCTAGAAAACTATGAGGGGAATTCCCCTCTTTCAGAGGGGTGGTCGCAGACCGGGGTGTCATTTAAAGCTTAAAATTTTTCCTTTATTTAGATGGCGTGGTGCAAGTGCAAGTTAAACCTCGCAGGTTTTTTGTTTAATCAAAAAATCTTTATAAAAAATGCTTTTATCACCCTCTCATTTAGTAAAATCTTTTTGTTAGCTTTACCATATGCAGGTGCTGAACTACGAAAATGAAACGAGCTATGGTAACTTAGAATTACTGGCACAACAAGTTGTAGAAGGCTTTATTACTGGCTTACATAAAAGTCCTTTTCATGGGTTTTCGGTAGAATTTGCAGAACACCGCCAATATAATAATGGTGATAATGTAAAAAATATCGATTGGAAATTATACGCAAAAACCGATAAGCTTTACAGCAAAAGGTTCGAAGAAGAAACCAATTTAAGATGTCAGTTTGTAATTGATGTTTCCTCATCGATGTATTTTCCTGAACCAAAAAACAACAAGCTTTCGTTTTCAATTCAAGCCACGGCTTCTTTAATGTATCTTTTAAAAAAGCAACGCGATGCTTTTGGACTGAGTTTATTTACGGATGAGATTTTATTGAACTCGCCGGCTAAATCGACAACAGTTCACCAAAAATATTTATTTACCCAACTGGACGAACTGCTTCAAAAGCCAAAAGTTAATGCTCAAACCAATTTAAGTGAGGCATTGCATCAAGTAGCAGAACTGATTCATAAAAGGTCTTTGGTTGTAATTTTTAGCGATCTGTTTAATACTCAAACCAGTCCTGAAAAAACCGATGCGCTTTTTGACGCTTTGCAACATTTAAAATTCAATAAACACGAAGTAGTGGTTTTTAATGTTGTAGATCAATCAAAAGAAGTAGATTTTAGCTATGAAAATCGGCCCTACCAGTTTATCGACATGGAAACTGGCGAAACCATTAAAGTTCATGCCAATCAGGTTAAAGAAAATTATATAAATGCTGTGGCCAATTATAGGCAGCAAATTGCGTTGAAGTGTGCGCAGTATAAAATAGATCTAATAGATGCTGATATAAACGAAGGTTTTTATCCAATTCTGCAAGCTTACCTAATTAAAAGGCAGAAACTAGGCTAGCCTATTGTTGATTTATTTTTGACAAACAACTGGGCAAGCCTGCTGTTAAACTAAAGAGATTTAAATTTTAAACTCCTAAATATGTTAGAAAAAGGCGCTACAGCACCAGATTTTGAATTGAATGCTACTCCGGATCAAAAAATAAAGCTTAAAGATTTTAAGGGCAAAAATGTAATTCTCGCCTTCTATCCTGCAGATTGGAGTCCGGTTTGCAGCGATCAAATGGCGCTTTACAATGAAATGCTAAAATATTTTGGCAAGTATGATGCCCAGATTTTCGGTATCTCTGTTGATAGTGTTTGGTGTCATCTGGCTTTTGAGCAAGATAGAAAACTTCATTTTCCTTTATTGGCAGATTTTGAACCAAAAGGAGAAGTATCAAAAGCTTATGGTGTTTACGATGATGAAGTTGGCGAAAGTAAACGAGCACTTTTCGTAATTGATAAAGAAGGGAAAATTGCATGGAGTTATTTATCTCCAACGGCTGTTAATCCTGGAGCAGATGGAATTTTAGATGCATTGGAAGAATTGAGTAAAAAATAACTGTTTTATATGAGCACATTAAAACCAACAGTATCGGAGACAGACCACATTCAAGGTGGCAATTCGGCATCAATAGAAATTGTAGAATTTGGCGATTATCAATGCCCGTATTGTGGCAATGCTTATCCCATCGTTAAAGAAATAGAAGAAACATTTGGAGATCAGATTAAATTTGTTTTTAGAAATTTCCCTTTGCAAGAAGCTCATCAGTTTGCTTTTCGGGCAGCCCTTTCTGCAGAGTCTGCAGGTTTGCAAGGCAAATTTTGGGAAATGCACGATGCACTTTACGAAAATCAATATCGCTTGGCTGATGATTTATTTGAAGAACTTGCCGAGACTATTGGCTTAGATTTAGAAAAATTTAAAACAGATTCAGCATCCGATGCTGTAAAAGAAAAGGTTGAAAACGATTTTGAAAGCGGTATTCGCAGTGGGGTTAATGGCACGCCATCGTTTTACGTTAACGGAACCAAGTTTGATGGCGGGGCAACAGATTTATATCAAATGTTAAAGGAAAGCACAGAATAATTTATTCTGCAAATGGCGTCATTTGCCCGCAAGAACAGGCGCAATTGACGTCATTTATGTTAAACTTTTTCAAGAAGTATTGGTAAAATCCAATGCGATCCTTCATTGCCGTATTGTCATCGCCTTTGTTGCATTCTAGTTTTCCATTGATGATATTTATGGTCATTCCAAAACCCGATCTATAATTTTTCTGGGTATCGCTTACTGTTGGTGTCCATTTGCCAGTCATTACATCATGTGCAGAAGGTTTTAAGCTTTGTGGAGTCATCCAGAAATAGATTGCGGTTTTGAAAGCCAGCACTGGATCAGAATTAACCAGATCTGGATTGTTTAATAAAGTGTTTTTATTTCCAAAAATACAATCAAATGCAAAACCGTAGTTTCCGTTGTAGCTTAATTGCAAAGGACCGCGACCATAATATTGCTTGCCAGCTACAGCTGGGTAAATTACATTTTGAACCACATAATCCTCATTTGTATTAGATTCTGTAATCAACATTAAACCATCATTGAATTTATTATTCGTTCCGTTTCTGGTTTCATGAGCGATGTGTGCGAATAATGCAGCTAATTCCTTTTTATTCGCTCCAAGGTTTTTATCGAAACAAAAATTTCCATAATCTATATTCAAAACAGTATAAGGTTTTGCTTTCGCCCAAGTTTCATCCCAGTCTTTATCTTGCCGAACCGTTACTGATTTGTTGGTTCTTTTGTCAGTTCTGGTAATTTTATATATCCAGTCTCCTCGTTTTTCAATTTTTATTTTGATAAAAGACATTTCGGAAACTGCCTTTAAGAAAGCGGAATAGGTGTAAAACTTATTTCTCTGTGGAAAACAAGCATTAAAATCCTTTTCTGAGATAACCGGCCTGGAGGATTCGGTTTTAAACATGAAGCTTGATGTAAACAATATTATTAGCGTTGCAAGAAAGCATTTAATCATTAAACTTTTTGAGTTCATATTTAGTAAACGAATAATTAAACAATAAAGTTGCACTAAACGAATCGAAATAAAAAACCTCATGTATTTTGCAATACATGAGGTATCAGATAAGGGTAACCGGAAAACTAAAAAACTAATTATGAGTTTTTAGAATTTAACAAAACGGAAATCGCTTCTTGTGTTTTGTTATTTCAAAGGTGCGTTTCATTTATGAAGTTTTAGTGAAGAAAGCTTCACCTAATATTTTTAGGTAAAATACTTCAACCTCTTTTGAAACAATTAACTCATTTGCGGTATTTATTATAAGTAATTGATCTTTCGATGAATTATTTAAACAATACTTTATGAGTAAAAATGTTGCAGAACAATTGGTAGAAATGCTAATTGAAGTTGGTGTAAAAAGAATTTATGCCGTTACAGGTGATAGCCTTAATTATTTTAATGATGCGGTGAGGCGAAATGGTAAAATAAAGTGGATCCATGTTCGAAATGAAGAAGTTGGCGCATTTGCTGCAGCTGCTGAAGCCGAGCTTGATGGTATTGCCTGTTGCGCCGGAAGCTGTGGTCCTGGTCATGTTCATTTAATTAATGGTTTATATGATGCGCACCGATCTCATGTTCCCGTTATCGCAATTGCTTCTACCATACCAACTGGCGAGTTTGGGATGGATTTTTTTCAGGAAACCAATACCATAAAATTATTTGATGATTGTAGCTATTATAATCAAGTTGCAACTACGGCAGAGCAGGTTCCAAGAATGTTTCAAACGGCTATTCAGCATGCCATTCATAAAAAAGGAGTTGCTGTGTTTGGTTTGCCGGGAGATGTAGCCCAATTAGATGCCGTAGAAAGTATTACTTCCATGCAACTCTTTAGAAATAAGCCACTAATTCGTCCTTCGGATGATGAATTATCTGAATTATCTACATTACTGAACAAGGAAAAGAAAATAATGCTGTATTGCGGAATTGGCGCTGTTGATGCCCATGACGAAGTAGTAGAACTTGCCTCTAAATTAAATGCCCCAGTAGGTTTTTCTTTCAGAGGGAAAATGAGCATTCAGTATGATAATCCATATGAAGTTGGAATGACAGGTTTATTGGGTCAGCCATCAGGTTACCATGCTATGCATGAGGCTGACGTGGTGGTACTTTTGGGTACAGATTTTCCATATGTAAACTTCATGCCCGAAAAAAACAAAATTATCCAGATTGATGAAAATCCGGAACGATTGGGAAGAAGAGCAAAGCTAACAATGGGCTTATGTGGCGACATAGCTGATTCAATAAAAGCACTTTTGCCCTTATTAGATCAAAAAAGTGATAATTCATTTCTTAAAGCGCAATTGGAATTTTATAAAAAAGTAAAAGAAAATCAGCAGGTTTATGTTGACGATCATGGTGAAGAAAATAAAATTCAACCTGAATTTGTTGCCGATACTTTAAATCGATTGGCTAATAAAGATGCAATTTTTACCGTTGATACTGGGATGTGCTGTGTTTGGGGTGCTCGTTTTATTGATGGAACCGGCGAGCGTAAAATGCTGGGATCGTTTAATCATGGTTCTATGGCCAATGCAATGCCGATGGCAATTGGCGCCGCTTTGGCTCATCCAGAAAAACAAGTGATTGCTCTTTGTGGCGATGGTGGATTATCGATGTTGCTCGGTGATTTGGCTACCATTAAACAATATAATTTACCAATAAAACTTATCGTTTTTAATAACCGAGCTTTAGGAATGGTAAAACTGGAAATGGAGGTTGATGGCTTGCCTGATAACGAAACCGATATGATCAATCCTAATTTTGCCTTAGTGGCTCAAGCAATGGGTTTTACGGGTGTAACAGTTTCTAAACCAGAAGAAGTAGAAAATGCAATTGCAAATGCATTTGCAGAAAATGGGCCTGTACTGTTAAATATTATGACGAATCCTAATGCCTTAGCTATGCCTCCAAAAATAGAATGGACGCAAATTAAGGGCATGACAGAATCTATGGCAAAATTAATGTTGGGGGGTAAAATGACCGAAGTTTTAGATACGATAAAATCGAATTATAAACACTTAGGCGAAGTGTTGTAATTATCTCCGTTTTAATAATAAGGTCGTCATTTCGACTGTAGCGTTAGCGTAATGGAGAAATCTTTGAACCAAATTACAATTTCAAGGATTTCTCCACTTCGGTCGAAATGACAAAATAACTATCGTCTCTTATACAATCCCTGCAACTGCAATAGTGCCGCTATCAATTTATCTTCGTCTCCTGCTAAACAATAATATTTAATTCCATTTTTACCGTTATCAGGCTCTCCTTCAATTTTTTCGGAAACTGGATATATCGATTTAGTGTTTGTGCTATTCTGTTCCGAACTTAGACTGAATCCATTCCAATGCTGTATTTGTGATTTGTTGGTGGTTTGTTCTTTCCAATGATCAGAACTGGTGAAGCTTTTTCCAATTGTAAAAACACCGAAATTCATTTCCTCATCAATAGAAAATGAATATGCTGTAATTTTAAATTCTGTTGCCACATCATTATGTAAAGTGATGTTGGTTCCGCCAATGGCTTTAGCAAGCAACTGATTGATGGTTTTAACGATTTCGGCTTTTGTTTGTGCGAAGCCATTGAATGATGCGGCCAGTAATAAAAACAGCGTGAGTTTTGTTCTCATAATAATTAAGGTTTAAATTTGTGTGTAAATAAATTTAGTTATTTATTTGTTTAAACTCCTACCTGAAAATGAGTAAATAAAAAGGCAACCAGATAAATGATTGCCCTTAATTATTTAATGCTGATATTATAGATTCCCCCTTAATTCCTGTTCACGTTCTAAAGATTCAAATAGTGCTTTAAAATTACCTGCACCAAAGCTTTGAGCACCTTTACGCTGAATAATTTCAAAGAATAAAGTTGGTCTATCTTCAACAGGCTTGGTAAATATCTGTAGTAAATAACCTTCTTCATCACAATCGACCAAAATACCTAAGCTTTCCAAAAGCGAAATTTCTTCATCAATTTTTCCTACTCGTTGAGGCATCATATCATAATAAGCCTCGGGCGGAGCACTCAAAAATTCAACCCCACGAGATTTTAATTCCTTTACCGTTTTAACTATATCCTTTGTCGCAACGGCAATATGCTGAACGCCTTCACCTTCGTAATATTCTAAGTATTCTTCAATCTGCGATTTCTTTTTACCTTCAGCAGGTTCGTTAATCGGAAATTTAGAAAAACCGTTTCCATTACTCATCACTTTACTCATCAAAGCAGAATACTCAGTATTGATCTGCTTATCATCAAATGAGAGGATGTTTACAAAGCCCATTACATCTTCATACCATTTCACGGCATCATTCATGCGGTTCCAGCCTACATTGCCAACACAGTGATCGATGTATAAAAGCCCTGCGTCCGTTGGGTTATAATCACTTTCTAAAGCTCTATAACCAGGCATAAAAGTTCCTGAATAGTTTTTACGCTCTATAAACATATGAACGGTTTCGCCATAAGTGTAAATTCCGCTCATTTTAACTTCGCCATGTTCATCTGTTAAGGTTTTAGGCTCCATGTAAGATTTTGCACCACGTTTGGTTGTTTCTTCGTAAGCGCTGTAAGCATCATCAACCCAAAGTGCCAAAACTTTTACCCCATCACCATGTTTTTTAACATGTTCTGAAATCGGATGATCTGATTTTAAAGCCGTCGTCAAAATCAATCTTATTTTTCCTTGTTGTAATACATAAGATGCTCTATCCCTAACCCCAGTTTCCGGTCCGGCGTAGGCAAGACTTTGAAAGCCAAATGCGGTTTTGTAATAATGTGCAGCTTGTTTAGCGTTGCCCACATAAAATTCTATGTAATCCGTTCCGTTAATTGGCAGAAAATCCTGTGCCTTTGAAATCTTCTCTGCGAATGTTAGTGTTTCCATTTTGTTTTTTTATTCCGAAGTCGGGCGTCCGAGGTCGGGTGATTAAGTTTTAATAGTTCAGAATCGAAAGCTTTATCTAATGATGATTTTGCTTTGTTTATAATCATTGGACTTCAGACTTCCGACTAATTTATTCGATATTAATTTGCCAGCTTTTATGATAATTTTCATCTTCTATATCCAAAGCATCCTGAGTAAGCATTAATGGTTTAAATGGATCAATCATTACAGCCAATTCATCAGTTTTTTCTTTTCCGATAGATTTTTCTACCGTTCCTGGGTGTGGGCCGTGTGGTATGCCACCGGGATGAAGCGTAATTTGCCCTTTAACCACACTCTTGCGACTCATAAAATCGCCATCAACATAATATAAAACCTCATCGCTATCTACATTGCTGTGGTTATAGGGTGCAGGAATAGAATCTGGATGGTAATCATATTTACGGGGTACAAAAGAGCAAACTACAAAATTATGTCCTTCAAATGTTTGATGTACAGGCGGTGGTTGATGTAAGCGCCCAGTTATCGGTTCAAAATCGTGAATCGAAAATGCGTAAGGGTAATGGTAACCATCCCATCCAATGTAATCAAAAGGGTGCGTGCCATAAGTGTATGGATAGATTAAGCCTTGTTTCTTGATTAGAACCTTAAAATCTCCAGTTTCATCATGGGTTTGCAGATTTTCGGGCAACCTTAAATCGCGTTCGCAGTATGGCGAATGCTCCATTAATTGTCCATACTGATTTAAATATCTCTTTGGGGGCCTTAGCGGGCTAAAACTTTCTACAATAAAATGTCGATTATCTTCAGTATCAAATTCAATTTGATAAATAGTCCCCCGTGGAATAATAAGGTAATCGCCATAAGAAAATTTAATTTCTCCAAAGCCTGTTTTTAATTTTCCAGAACCCTCATGGATAAAAATCATTTCATCAGCCTGACTATTTTTATAAAAATAATCAGTCATTGATTTTTTCGGTGCAGCTAAAACGATGTGTAAATCGCTGTTTACCAAAACAGGTTTTCGACTTTCTAAAAAATCATCTTCTGGTTTAATCTTAAAACCGATTAAGCTGGTATGTTTAAGGTGTTTTTCTCTTGCGATTTTAGGTTCAACACTATAAGGCTCGCCTAAATGTTTAACGATAGTAGGAGGATGGCAGTGATAAACCAATGAATACAGACTGGAAAATCCTTCGGTTGATACCAATTCTTCGGCATAGAGTTTTCCATCAGGTTTGCGGAAAACTGTATGGCGTTTTGCAGGTATTTGCCCTAATTTATGATAAATAGGCATAAAATATTTAATTACGGTTAGAAATTCTAAAGAATAAACAATTAAAACGTGAGTACGTTTCAATTAGTTAGAAAGGCAAGAAAATTATAGAGAATATTGAGCCATGATCAGCTTTGATAGCATTTTATAGCGACGAGCAGCAATTGCGTCGTTTACTAAATTGATATGTAATGCTTTTAAGATCATGGTTATAACACTGCTAAAATAAGTATTTTATTGAGAAGATGAAATTTTAATTATCTTTAATACCAAACCTATTATAGTAATTTATGAAAATATTTTTGGCGTTCTTACTCAGTTTAAGCCTTTGTTTTACTTGTGTAGCACAAAATAAAGCTAAGTATAAAATTAAGATTGTAGAAAAAAGTGGTAAAGTGAGTCGTGGTAATTTTTATGCCGCGGCAGATGACGGATTAACAATTGTTAAATTTAACCGCGATACAGTTAAACTCAAGGCAGAAGATATCACCGCCCTCTACATTACTAGAAAAGGCATAATTGGGCCTTTAATGGTTGTTGGTGGATTAACCTTTGTAATACTTTCTGCAAAAAGTAACGATGCACTTGGGTCAGTGGTTCTTTTATTAGCAGGTGTGCCTGTTGGTCTATCAGGTGGGTTGTTAGTAGGTGAATTACTCGCCAATAAAAAATATTACAAAAAGCTGGAGGCTAAGGATTTTCCCTTAATAAAAGAAAACTTACAAAAGTATACTCAGATAAAATAACCAATTACCTTTCAAATCATATTGGTAAATATTAGCTTTACCCCGTATTTTAACCAAATTATAGATGAAATTAGTATCCTACAAAACCGAAGATAGAGAACATTTAGGCGTATTTGTTAATGGTCATATCTATAACCTAAACAGTTGCGATAAGTTGATTCCAGATAATATGGCTGCCTTTTTGGATGGGGCAGAAGTTTTAATAGAACGAGCAAAAAAAATCGATAATCAGATAAAGGATGGAAGCTTAGAAGCTAAGGAAGAAATTTTTTACGAGGTTTTGGCACCAGTTCCGCATCCTACGAGTTGCAGGGATGGATATGCCTTTAGGCAACATGTTGCGGCGGCTCGTCGCAATAGAAAAGTTGAAATGATTAAGGAATTTGATCAGTATCCAATTTTTTATTTTACAAATCATAATGCCATTCAAGGTCCTGGAGAAATCGAATGTATGCCAGATCATTTTGAAAAACTAGATTTTGAGTTGGAAATCGCCATCGTTATTGGTAAAAAAGGAAGAAATGTAAAAGCTTCAGAGGCAGATGAGTATATAGCAGGTTTCATGATAATGAACGATATGAGCGCCCGTACTTTGCAGATGGAAGAAATGTTGTTAAATCTTGGCCCTGCAAAAGGAAAAGATTTTTCGACGGTTATTGGGCCATGGTTGGTAACGCCTGATGAATTGGAACAATATAAGGTTGCAGCAAAAGATGGTCACATAGGTAATGCTTACGATTTAAAAATGACCTGCCGTGTTAACGGCGTGGAAGTTTCTAATGGAAATACCAAAGATATGGACTGGACCTTTGCCGAAATTATTGAACGCTGCGCTTATGGCGTAGATATTTTACCAGGAGATGTAATTGGTTCTGGTACAGTTGGTACAGGATGCTTCCTAGAATTAAATGGAACGGGTTTACTCAATAATCCTGATTATGAAGTGCAATGGTTACAGCCAGGTGATGTTGTAGAAATGGAAATTACAGGATTAGGTGCCTTAAGTAATACAATTAAGAAAGCCGATACTGATTTTTCGATTTTAGCCTTGAAAAAATCTTAATATGAAGTTTCATGCCGGCCTACTAATTGCTTTCCTAATATTTTCTGTCGTATCATTTATTGGCTGTAAAGAGACTTTTACCTGGTTCTTGGAGTGTATACCGGCATTTATTGGCGTTGTAGTGCTTTTACTTACCTACAATAAATTTAAGTTCAGCAACTTTACCTACACTGTAATCTTTATCCACTGTTTAGTGCTGATTGTTGGTGGGCATTATACCTATGCTGAGGTGCCTCTGTTTAACTGGATAAAAGAAACTTTCCATCAATCCAGAAATAACTATGACAAAGTGGGGCATTTTATTCAGGGTTTTGGGCCAGCGCTGATTATAAGAGAGATTTTTATTCGGAAAAATGTAGTGAACGGAAAAAAATGGTTAAGCTTTATAATCGTTTCGATTGCATTAGCTATTAGTGCATTTTATGAATTAATCGAATGGTTTGTATCGGTAAATAGTGGAGAATCAGGTGATGCCTTTTTAGGTACTCAAGGTTACATATGGGATACACAATCTGATATGTTAACCGCTTTAATCGGCGCAATAACGGCCGTTTTTCTATTTAAAAAAGTTCAGGATAATTCAATCGCAAAATTAAGTTAAGATGTTATCTCTAAAAACTGAAGATTTATCTCCCGTTCAATTACAGGATTATCTGCAATATGCGATTGCACCCCGACCTATTTGTTTCGCTTCTACAATTGATGTTGATGGAAATATTAATTTAAGTCCATTTAGTTTCTTCAATATGTTTAGTACAAAACCACCTATTTGCATTTTTTCTCCTGCTAGGCGTGTGCGAGACAATACAACAAAGCACACTTTAGAAAATGTTTTGCAGGTTAAGGAATGTGTAATCAATATCGTTAATTATGATATGGTGCAACAAATGAGCTTGGCAAGTACGGAGTATGCAAAAGGAGTAAACGAATTTGAAAAGGCTGGTTTTACGATGTTGAAGTCTGATTTGGTTGCGCCACCAAGAGTCGCAGAAGCGCCCGTTCAATTTGAGTGTATTATTAATGATGTAATTTCTTTAGGGGAAAATCATGGCGCCGGAAATCTTATTTTGGCAGAAATAAAACTGATTCACATCAACGAAAATATTCTGGACGAGCAAGGGAAAATAGATCAGAAAAAAATAGATTTGGTTGCTCGTTTGGGTGGCGATTGGTATTGCAGAGTAAATGAAGACAATTTATTTAAGGTTGCAAAACCCTTGGCAAAGCTGGGGATTGGGGTAGATCGTTTACCTTACGCAGTTCGGTATTCCAAAGTATTAACGGGAAATGACTTGGGAATGCTGGGCAATGTAGAGCTTTTACCCAGTGAAGAAGAAATTGACCTGGTAAGCCAACTTCCAGAAGTTAAAGAGGTTTTGGATGCAACAATTGGCGATGCAACTAACAGAGAAAGAGAACTTCACGAATTAGCTAAAAGCATGCTTAATGAAGGAAAAGTTGATCTTGCTTTAAAGTTAGTTTTACTTTAAATTTAAAAGACCTAAATCTGTTTTTATGCATACCATAGTTGGAGTAGATCAATACATTGCAAACTCGGCCGAATTTGCGATTCCGATTTTAGAACATTTAAGAAATTTGGTTCACCGGGCTGATGCTAGGATTGAAGAAAAAATTAAATGGAGCATGCCTTTTTTTGATTTTAAGGGAACCGTTTGCCATATGGCCGCATTTAAAAATCACTGCGTCTTTGGGTTTTGGAAAGCATCTTTAATGGAAGATGACTTTAAAATTTTTAAGGAACGCAACGAAGCAATGGGCTGGCTAGGTAAGATTAAGTCATTTAAAGACCTTCCCTCGGATGAAGTTTTAATCTCCTACATTCAGCAGGCTATTGAGTTGAATGAAAAGGGGATTAAATTGCCAGCAAAGAAAAAGAATAAAGAAATCAAAGAGTTTGTTGTGCCAGAATATTTTTTGGAAGCCTTAAAACAAGATTCTGAAGCTATGGCCACTTTTCAAAACTTTAGTATTTCTAACAAAAAGGAATATGTTTTCTGGTTGGAAGAAGCCAAGACTGAAGCAACAAGATTAAAAAGATTGGAAACATCCATTGACTGGCTTGCTGAAGGAAAAACCAGAATGTGGAAGTATAAAAAGTAAGAATTACAGTATTGTTACTATTTTCATGAAACGACTTTTATAATAATCGTTAAAATCGGTGATGGTTACACCATGCGCCTTTCCAGAGGTTGAGTGGATAAATTTAATCCCATCGCTATCAATGGAATAGATGATGCCAACGTGACCAATCTTTCTCACTCTTGGGTTTGTTCCGGTAAAGATAAGTACATCTCCAACTTTTGCATTTTCTAAGTTGGTCTCTTTTCCGGTTGAACTAAACTCTACCGAAGAGCGGGGAACCTTGAAGCCAAAATTGCTAAATACATAACTCACAAATCCCGAACAATCAAATCCGACCTTTGGGTTGCTTGTAGCATAACGATAAGGGATACCTAACATGCTTTTTGCAAAATCGATAAGACTTGTAGAATTAGTAGATGACTCTTTTTGAGTTAAATTTGCTGATTTGGGTAAATTTGCCGTTAATGTTTTTACCAGTTCCTGGTATTGAGCAGGAAGAATGGTTTGTGCTTTTCCTGTGCTTGCAAATAAAATGAAAAATGAAAATATTATAAAAGCTTTCTTCATATGGGGCTCCGCAAATATAGAAAAAATTTTCAACTCTGATAAAGCATTGAAAATGAGCTTAAATAAAAATGCCTCAACTGTAGTTGAGGCATTAGAAAACATAAAATTATTTCTTAAATGTTTGGGAACATTGTTTGTGCTTTTTCACCTACTATAGGAATAGGTCTCTTTTCTCCATTAATTGCACCAATTAAACCGATAATCCAAATTACAAAAAGTGCAAGTTGTACTATCCAGCCAATATAAGCAAGAGCTGTAATTCCTGTAGATGCAATTAGAATTGTTAAGATAAAACCTAAACCATACCCTAAAATTGTAGATACAATTGCGAAAAATAAGGTTTGTCTTAGTTGATAACTTCCAAGTTCTGTTTTATTGTCTTTATGCATTGCAAAATATGCAATTAACCAGCCAATAATGGTAAAGTAACTCACAATTCCAGCAGTTTTGCCATTGTCAGTTGTTGTGATGTTTTTGTTTGTTTCCATATATTAAAATTTAGTTTTTGGTGGATTTTAAAATAGGGAAACTGATGCGAAGTAATAAAAAATATTTAAGATTAAAAAATTTAAATTTTTTTTGTTTAAAGTTTATTTAAATGCTTGGAAATAAGGTTTGTGCCTTCTCTCCGATTAGGGGAATTGGCTTTTTCTCTCCGTTAATTGCGCCAATTAAACCGATAATCCAAATAATAAACAAAGCCAACTGAACCAAATTTAATATGTAAAATATAGCATAAAACCCAGTTGAAACCATGATGATTCCGAAAAGAAAACTTAAGCCCCAGCTAATTACCGTAACCACAATATGGAAGAGTAATGTTTGTCTTAACTGGTATCTGCTTAGGTCAGTTTTGTTGTCTTTGTACATCGCAAAATAAGCAATTAGCCAACCGATAAACCAAAAGTAGCTTACTATTGAAGCTGTTTTGCCATTGTCTGTTGGGATGGGATTTTGATTGTAGGGATTGTTGGGTTCCATAGTTCTGATTTTTTTAATTTATTGATGATCAATATTCTAAGTAAAGAATAATTTGTTAATAATCAATAAACAAAATCAGATTAAGGCGTTGTCACCGCTACAGGTATAATTTTTCCATTAAAAAACTTACTTCCCGTTTTTGCAAAATCAGCAATATATTTACCCATTTCAAAAGCCATAATTGGGCTTTGATAACCAGGAAACGCCGCCTCCAACATTTCAGTTTGAGCAGAACCCAAGGCAAGGCAATTAACTTTAATTCCTGTTTCTGCCAATTCAAATGCTAGGCACTCTGTTAAAGTGTGGAAGGCAGACTTACTGGTAGAATATGCAGCTAAACCTGGAAATTTAACACTTCCCTGAAAACCACCCATACTGCCAATGTTAACAATATGGCTTCCAGCCTGCATTAATGGCAAAGTATTCTGAATCATTCTGAAATGTGAAATCACATTGCTCTGCAACATTTGCACTAAATCTTCTTCGGTGGTTTCTAAAAATGGCTTATTAATTAAAGAACCGGCATTATTAATCAGAATATCTATGGTACCTAGGCGCTCCTTCAAAAATGGAATCAACGCGGCGTAATCATCATTTACAATGTCAAATTCTACGGGTAGGAGCGTACAGTCAGGATTTATTCCTTTAGCAATTTCTAAAAGCTTACGAAGTTTATCGGCAGAACGGGCAATGGCAACAATTTTATTGTTGTTTTGTAAACTAAATTCTAATGCAGTTTCGAAACCTATTCCACTGCTCGTACCGGTAATTATAATGTTCATTGTTTTGTTTAATAATCCTAACCTTATAAAGGATTTATAAGTTCTACATTGCCGGTTATTTTGTCAAAATCGGCAATGTTGTTTGTAATTAATTTGGCATTAAATACTTGCGCTGTGGCATATATAATGGCATCAGGCAATTTAACTTTAGTTAATTTTCTCAATTTGATCGTTGTATCGACAATTTCATCGGTTAATGGAATAACGTTTAACGAATCAATAAACTCGATAAGGAACTTTTCTTCCTTATCATCTTTAAATGCATAACCCAATAATTCCATTTTAGAAATTATAGAGATAGAATAACTAGCATTCTCAAAAAATACCTTTTCAGTCGCCAACAGTTTTTTGGAAAGATAAATTATGATATTGGTATCAAAGATTACGTTCCCACTCATCTCTTAAATCTTTTTGCCAATCAGATGGATTTTTAATATTAGTGAATAAGGTTTCAGCTTCTGTTTTGTCGAGTATTTTCTTGAGCTTTTTGTAAGAACCTTTAGGTTCTTCAACCATTCCTGAAACATTGTTTTTAATGTCTACATCTTCCACAAAAGATAATGCTTTAAGCATTTTCTCTAAAAGAACAGCATTCTGCTCGTTATCTACTTGTACAGTGATGGTTGTCATTTCGTAAAGTTACTAATAAATTTAATCTTCCATAATCAACTGGCTAACGGGATTTTTAATCACATACAAGCCGTCATTAATCAATTTTGTATGATCCAATTCTTTCCCTGCCTTAATTTCAAGATAAATTAAAATCTCTTTTTCCAGTTGGTGGTATTGTTTTTTATGAAACACAATTTCTAAGATTTCTAAAGCACAAAGCCAATCTTGTCTAAAATTAGTTTTAAGCTCAACAAAAATTTCTGATAGCTTCTCCATCTCTTCACCGGTTTCGCGAATTGTCCTGACCTTTTTATATAGGTTATGAAGCCTTAACGTTTTCGGATCGAAAGAGATCTGATGTGTTTTTTCTGCACTAATTAAGGTAATTTCCTCATACGCATCTTTATCTGCAGCGCCATTGAAAACCGATACAATTTTTTCGCCAACTGCCATGTCGTAATTTCCCCATTCTGGTTTAAATAAAACATTGCCATTACTTTCCGTTACATTGCAATCAGAAAATGTGATCAAAATAACTTTTTCATTCCTTCTTATAATATCAATTACATGTCCATCAACCTTAATACCGCTTTCGAAAATCATTTGCGTTCTGTTACCGATGTAGTGTCCTGATGTTCTGATGTCTTCATCACTATAATCTTCCAACGGTTTACCGGCATCTTTTAATTTTCCTACCGGAGATGAAAGACCATCGACATGATAATCTTTTCCGTGACTATGGAGCTGTTTTCCATTAAAAGCTAAAGCAGATGGGCCAGTAGTTTTTACGAAAGTAACTTCATCTTTGCCATCAATACCAATGTCGGAAAAAACACCGCTAACCTGAAGTCCTGAGCTATAAACAGCTGTTGCAACGTTTTTACAAGCAATTGCTTTCATTATACTTTCTGTTCCGCCCTTTCTAAAAGCCATGTTATCGGCAAATTCCTCCAAAACATCAATTAAGTTTTGAAAGGTTTCAGTTACAAAAAGCTGTGGTTGTGGTTTCGTAATATCATAAGGGTAATTTACCGTGTAAATATTATACCAAAGTTTTTTTACATCAGTTTGCATACAGGTTGCACTTTCGCCTATAGATGAGAGTAAACCTGCACCATAAATTTTAGGGTTTTCCAGTGTTCCAATTAGTCCGTATTCTACTGTCCACCAATGTAATCGGCCAAGTAAAGCCATTTCAGAAGGCTCGCCCATATTGGCGTTTATATACTTCAATTCTTTTTCTGCCCTGGCAATTTCTCTCTCATCGGCATCAGCAGCCTCCTTTAAAATAGAAAGTTTTCTTATGGCTTCGTAAAGCTCAAAATCTTTTGCAGAGAACATGGCTTTGGCACCAATTGAGCCAAAATAACTTAAGTAATTGTTATAATCCGTGTCTGCAATTATTGGCGCATGACCGGCACTTTCGTGAATAATATCTGGAGCGGGCGTGTATTCTATATGATTAATTTGCCTAATGTCTGCAGCAATAACCAAAACTCTATAGGCCTGATATTCCATAAATGCAGCTGGCGGAATAAAGCCATCTACCGTAACCGCTCCCCAACCAATTTTACCTAAATTATCATTCATGGTTTGCAAATCGGGAATGTATTCTATGCTTAAGCCAGCGCTCTGCAAGCCCTTTATGTATGGGTAATAAGCAACATTTTTAAGGTAGCTATAATTTTGACGCATAACATAACGCCAAACAGCTTGGTCTATTGGAGTGTATTTTTCGTAATTTTGAGCTACAATAAATTGCTTCAAATGTTTGGGCAATTTCGCTACCTGCGCATTATTAAAATCATTAAAATCGCTCATAGGTATTATAAAAAGTTAGTTAAAGGCTAAGTTAGGTGGTTGCTTTTACCTAAGCAAGAAACCTTGTAGATATATTAACAGGCAGAGGTAAATAAAGTTGCGATGGTAAATAAATACTTTTCGTATTAATTAGAAAAAGGTACATCAGCTTTTCATAGGGAAATTCAGTCGGGCTGTTCGCTAAATCTTTTTGTTTTAAATTTGACAACTTTCTTTGCAACCTAGTTATTAAAGTTGTCAAAGTTTTCAGAAAACAAAAAGTATATCGCTGCCATCCCGTTTAAGAACTTAGGTTTCTGCCTTGAAAGTTGCATTAAAGCAATTGCAGAAAACTTAAATATCAGTATGTTTTAAGCCACCTAAACCCGACTTAATGGAAAACCCACAGGTTGAGGAACGAAACCGAGGATTTGAAATGAGGGCGGGGCTGCAGAAACCAAAGCATTGCCGCAACTGATTTTCAAAAAAAAATTAATGCTTTTTAATATCTTTTTTGCCACCTACTTTTTTTACGCTAAACGTAAAATAGTGTTGATACAAATAACTAAAACCAGCAATTAAAACCGTTACAATTACCCGCGATACAGTTGGATAAATATTTAAAATTTCTGAGAAAAACTTAATTAAAATTGTTGTAAGTAAAATATTAATGAAGTTTAAGTTTAAAAACCGAAGCAACTGTATTCGGCCTTTAACTTCGCTATGCGTAAAAATTACGTAACGATTCATTAGGAAACTGTATGGAATGGCAATTGCAAAATCAGCGATTAAAGCGGCCGTATTTCTTTTAATTGTCATGCCCAAAATTTCTGTTTCACTTTGAAGAAAAACATATTTGTAAGCTAGGGTATATACAATTATGCCCAAGGCAGCGGCACTTCCGCCAGTGGCCAAGTATCTAAAATTATGTTGTGAAATAAACTTTTTAAACGGTGGATAAAAAAAATCGATAAAAGCTAAAATCGCTTGACGCATGTATAAATGATATTGTTTAGCGCAAAGGTAGTTTTTTAACACAAAAAAGAGCCTTGATTTTTTATTTCAAGGCTCGTATTATTAACAATAGGATATTTTTTATTCGTTTGTGGCTTTGTGTGCGGGATCTGGATGCACCATGCCTTCCATTGCTTTATCTAAATTTAAGTCTAAACCTTTTGCAATTCCTAACCCTAAACTCATATCAGCTCTAAACCAATGACAAAGCTGACGGTTAACAATTTCATCTTTTTTAACGCCATTAATGCCACCCATGGCCCCAACAATATTGGCAATTGTATTCTTCTTGGCTTCTGGATCCATCAAGCGGAAAAGATTTCCAGGTTGTGTGTAATGATCGTTTTCACCCTCGGCATTTCGATCGTACTGATCGGCCATTAAAGATTCTAAAGGCCAAGCAGGCTGTTTATAGCTTTCATCAACTTCAATGTCATCAAAACTATTGGGGAAATAATTTGGATTAGAACCACCGTTTCCATTAACGGCCATTAAACCATCGCGTTGATAGTTGTTCGTCATAAATGGGCAACGATTTACAGGAATCTGCTCGTAATTTCCGCCTAAGCGATAACGCTGTGCATCTGGGTAAGAAAGAATTCTGCCTTGCAACATTTTATCGGGCGAATAATAAATTCCATCAACCACATGAGCGGGAGCAAAGGCAGCCTGTTCTACATGCGCAAAGTAATTATCTGGATTTTCGTTTAATTCCAGTTCGCCAACCTCAATTAGCGGATAATCGCCATGTGGCCAAACTTTGGTTAAATCGAATGGGTTAATATGATAAGTTTTTGCATCATCAAAAGGCATAATCTGAACTTTTAAAGTCCATTTTGGGAATTCGCCTCTTTCAATGGCTTCAAACAAATCGCGTTGAGAATGATCAGGATCTTGAGCTTTCATGGCTACAGCTTCATCATTCGTAAAGTTTTGGATTCCCTGTTTGGTTTTAAAGTGAAATTTTACATAAAAACGCTCGTTTTTATCATTATAAAAAGAGAAAGTATGACTTCCAAAACCGTCCATATGGCGGTAAGAAAATGGTGTGCCTCTATCGCTCATTAAAATTAAAACCTGATGTAAGCTTTCTGGATTTAAGCTCCAAAAATCCCACATCATGGTTGGACTTTTGGTATTTGTTTGCGGATCGCGTTTTTGGGTATGGATAAAATCTCCAAATTTTTTGGGGTCTTTAACAAAAAACACGGGTGTGTTGTTGCCAACTAAATCCCAGTTTCCGTCTTCAGTATAAAACTTTAGCGCAAATCCTCTTGGATCGCGTTCACTATCTGCCGAGCCCTTTTCGCCACCAACAGTAGAAAAACGTAAAAAGGTTTTGGTTTGCTTACCAATTTCCGAGAAAAGCTTGGCTTTAGTATATTTTGTAATGTCGTGAGTAACGGTAAAAGTACCATAAGCGCCTGATCCTTTTGCATGTACAACACGTTCAGGAATCCGTTCGCGATTAAAATGAGCCATTTTTTCATGTAAAATGAAATCCTGAATCAAGATCGGACCACGAGGGCCAACCGTCATGCTATCTTCGTTACTCGCATACGGAATACCGGAAGCAGTTGTTAGTTTTTTCTTTTCGCTCATCGTTTAAGTTTTTATTTTGCGATATAAATGTGAGGTTATAAATCGATCATATCAAACTGTTAATATCTATTATTGCATAGATATTATTGATATCGAGTTTAAAACTTCGATAAATTAAATTTAAGAATTTTTACTGATTACTCGTGTAAAATATGGGTTGCGCAACAAAATCTATTACGGTGCAATAATTATACGATGGATGCGGTTGAATACTAACGCCAACGGTATTAAGCTTGTATTTTTGATCGATAATATTAAAGCGATGCCCGAGTGAGGGTACGCCACAGTCTAATAATAAATGACACACAATATCCAGACTTTTAGAATATCCAAAATCAATATTTTCGCTCATAGATTTATTTGGAAAATACTTAGACAATCTTTTTGAAAATTTATCGCCATTGCTGCTTTCGTGGCTTTCCAGATTATTTCTGTTTAAATCTACGGCATGTCCTTTACTTAAAGCGGATAATTTATCATCGGGATAAAATAAAGGGAGGTTTTTTATGCCCTGTAAATGCTTAAGCAATGAAGTGTAATAAGTATTTGTACGGGTAATTTTCAGCTCATTATAATTTCTGTACTGCCTTACATTTGCATTGTATTTATTTATGTAATCATCTAGAAAAGTGTAATAAAACTTTTGCCCATCTAATCGGATTAAATTCATATAAAGAATTACACCTTTTTCTTCTTCGGTAAGATAGTTTGCTGATCCAGCAGTATTTGCTTTTCTAATTTCGGCATTAGTCCATTCTTGCGCATAGGAGATTCGAGCAAAAAATAGAAGAAGAATTGCGGTAAAAATAAAGCGATGCATGGGATGGTTTTCTTGGATAACGCCAATTGAAACTATTTATTTTCGTGTGTTTTAGTTTTAACATAAAAAATATTTGGTAAGCAATTAGTTACATCTTAAGAAATTAAAGAAATACTATATTTAGTAATTTCAGCATCAATAAAAATGATGAAAAAAACCACAACTCTATTTAGTATTTTGTTGATGTCTTTCTGTTTAAGGGCACAGGTTGATACAACCGCATTTAAGCAAATTTCTAAACAGATTCAAAAAGAATATGCGCCAGATAAACGGTCTATCTATTTTAATATCCAATTTAAGGGAGATACGGTTATAGCTGAAAGTACATCAGAAACTGCTTTAAATGAGTGGATTAGGCAGGCTAATGATTTAAGAGGTACTAAAGTAAGCGTTCATTTGCCAGCTAAATCATTAAATCAAATGGATTATGGCTTGGCAAATTTATCGGTTTGCAACAATAGGGCAATGCCTCAAAATTCTGCAGAAATGATGACGCAGATGATTTTGGGTACTCCGGTTGAGGTGCTGAAAAAACAAGGTGGTTATTATTTGGTTAGAACGCCTGATGGTTATTTATCCTGGACAGATGGTACAGCAGTAAGTCTTTTTAATAAGCAAGATTTCGAAACCTGGAAAAATGCCAAAAGAATAATCTTTACTGAAGATTTTGGGCATGCTTTAAGCAGTGCTGATGAAGCCTCATTAAGGGTATCTGATTTGGTAAAGGGAAATATTTTAGAATTAACTGGAGAAGATAAAAGCTATTACAAAGTTCTTTTTCCTGATAAACGAATAGGTTTTGTTAAAAAAGCAGAAGCTAAGGTATTTGCTGATTGGCTTAAGGTGCCTAATCCAAATGCAGGTAACATTTTAAAAACAGCCAAAACATTAATAGGCGTACCTTATTTATGGGGCGGAACATCTATAAAGGGTGTAGATTGTAGTGGATTTACCAAAACAAGTTATTTTTTGAATGGAATTGTAATTCCCCGAGATGCTTCTCAACAAGCTTTGGTTGGAGCAGATGTTGATGTTCTGGAAAATGATTCCATCAGTATTTCGAAATGCCTAAAAAATTTAAAGGCTGGTGATTTATTGTTTTTTGCTGCCGCTAAGCTACGTGGCATAACTGGTGGAAAAGTAACGCATACCGCCATTTATATGGGCGATGGCGAGTTTATTCAGGCCGCGGGAATGGTTAGAATAAATAGTCTAAATCCCGATGCTGATAATTTTGATGAGCGTGAAAGTAAAACTTTAGTAAGCGCAAAACGATTTCTAAATCAAATCGGAACTTCGGAAATTACAAGAGTTGATCAGCATAAATGGTATGTAAATTAAAATTGTGGTTTAAGCTTGTCGAAACTCAATGATTTCCGACAAGCTTAATACGATGAGTCTTACAAGAACATACCACCAGATGCTTCGATGCGCTGTGCATTAATCCATCTCGCATCCTCAGTACATAAAAACGCCACAATACCACCAATATCATCGGGCAGGCCTACACGACCTAAGGCAGTTTGTGAAGCAATACCGGCATTCATTTGTTCATTGTCTCGAACCACGCCGCCGCCAAAATCTGTTTCGATAGCGCCTGGAGCAATAATATTTGATCTTATTCCTCTTGAACCCAATTCTTTAGCCTGGTATTTTGTTAAAGTTTCCATTGCGCCCTTCATTGATGCGTAAGCTGCATAACCTGGTAATGCAAAACGAGCAAGACCTGTAGAAACATTAATAATCCCGCTTCCATCGTTTAAGAGCGCCAATGCTTTTTGGGTTAAAAAGAATACACCTTTAAACTGGATATTAACCAAAGTATCAAACTGTTCTTCGGTTGTTTCAGCAAATGATGCATGAATGCCGATTCCAGCATTATTTATCAAAAAATCGAATTTTTCTGCATTAAAAACTGATTTTAAAACAGATTTTACTTCGCTGAAAAACGCATCGAAGGTTTTGGAATCTGCTACGTCTAGCTGAAGTGCAACAGCTTTTACACCAAGTTTTTCAATTTCTTCAACGGTGTTTGCAGCTTCTTCTTTTTTGGATTGGTAAGTTATAATTACATCAATCCCTTTTGAAGCGATTTTTAATGCCGCGTTCTTTCCTAATCCGCGACTGCCGCCGGTTACTAAAGCAATTTTATTTTGTATTTCCATTTTCTTTTTAATTTGTTAAACAAAATTAAATGGAAATTGGATGTAAAAATGGTGACAGCTTAAGATAAAATGGTGACAGTTTAAGTTTTATATGGTGATAACTTCCGCTTTTTGCGATAAAGACTGAAAATAAGCCTCGCGGTATTGCTTTGGTGTTTGCCCGGAGAAGTGTTTGAAAAACTTTGTAAAGTTAGATGGATCGTAAGTTAAGGTTCTAGCAATCTCAGCAATTGGCATACTCACGTTCTGTAGCATCGATTTGGAAATTTCCATTAAACGTTCTTCAAAAAAGAAACATGGTGAATGTCCTGTTGCAGATTTTATGGTGTTGCTTAAGTGGGTCGGATGAACATGAATCAGTTCTGCGAAATCTCTAACCTCAAACATTTCAGTCGCTCTGCCAGAAACAACATCATCTAAATGCTTATCTAATTCCTTCAAAAAATCGGCAGCGATTTCATGTTGACGGGCAAAAAATTTCTTAGGAATTTTCATAAAGATGACTTTTGATATTAAACAAATATAATATTCAAAGCATGGATTATGAAATCAGCCTGATGCGTTTTGGTTTTTGTGACCTAAAAATTATTTTATCTTTTTTCCCGTTCCCAACCAAATTAAGCTGTTGATGATCATTTTACCCTCCATTTCACTATCAAAGGTATTTGATAAGGTTTTGTTCGTTTTATCGTATTTATGTTCATAATCCATATCGTTATGCCCCATGTTTACATAAACCATTTTGTAGTTTTTGTTGCTCCAAACCACAGGATAATAACCACTCTTCCAGATTTCATATTCTTTTGGCCCCGTTCCTAACGGAAAGCTAGTCGAATCGATAGATAGCAGAATTTTAATATCAGGATTTTTTCTTAAATCATTTTGCCATCGATACCATTCGTTTGGCGATGCCTTAAAAGTTTTAGGCAAGTTTTTCGTAACAGGATGCTTTTTGTTTTCTACCCTTAAAACGGCAGATGTTGGTCGCCAGGTGTTACTGCCATATTCTCCAGAACCTAAAAACGTATTGTTGTACCAATCCCAGTTATCAGGATATGCAGATTTAGCTAGGGCAAATGCAGAGAAATGGTAACCCATCCATCCACCACCGTTTTCTACATATTTTTGAAAGGCTTCCCGTTGCTCTGGCTTTTCTGGTCGCGTATCTAAAAACAATACAACCTGGTATTTGGATAGAAACTTCGCATTCAAGTTGTCCCAATTCGAGGTTGAATCATAGCTAAAATGGTATTTATCTGCCATTGCGGGAAACCATTTATTGGCTTCGTGTACAAAGCTGATGTGCGCTAAGTCACTTTTGGCCGTGTAAAATGCAATTACATGGAATTTTGGATTAGTTGATTGAGCACAAATTGTAAATGCCGAAAATAGGAGCACTAATAGGGGCAAATTTTTTTTTTTCATTTGGTTAGATTATGGTATCTAATTTAAATAAAAGAGTACTCAACCAAAAAGTTAAAGGATTCCAATTTAATAAATATTGGTTTTAATGTTGATTCAATCGTTTTAAATAATTCCAAAACATTTATTTTTAGACTAAACTATTTCATTGTTTTTTCAAAAAGAGTTTTTGCTTTAACAAATACCGCAGTTGCATTAATTTCCGGAAAAAAATCTAAATACGATTCAGGATTATCGCACCTATATATTTTTAATTCATTATTTTTTATAATTACAAAATGATACGAGCTTCCATCAACAACAGAGAATCTCCTCGTACGATCTGCAACGATAACAACTGTGTCCTTATTTATAAAATTTTCTGATGGGATTTTAGGTTTGATTTCTTTTATGTTTAGCGAGTCATTATCAATAGACCAAAAACCAATAGCTGTTAAATCATCAACTAACTGTAAGGCTTTTTTGCCATTGAAGGATGCGATTTTCACCTTTGGTTCTGCAGATGATTCTTTATTCTTTTTTGGAATTTGCAGTAATATTTTCTTCCAGGATTTATCTTTCAAAACTAGGGCCTGAATATTTATAACATCAGCAACACTCCATCCCCCAGTTACATAATATGCAATTGTAAAATCGTATTTGCATTTTAAATATTGGTAAGCCTTAAAATAACTGTCTTGATAATTAGAGTTGCCTCCAATTATTTTTGGGAGTTGAGCATTTGTATTTGTGGATTTGAATAACAGGAAGAGGAAAATAATTTTCAATAAATTTTTCATATAGTTCTAGATGATGTTTAAATACCAATTCCATAAAAAAACCACGAGCTATTCACTCGTGGTTGTATTTTTTATATCTAACTCAGATGATCTTAGTTGTCTAAGGTGGTTAAGGCTAAATTAAGCTAACAAATTTCTCCAACTCACCGCTTTACCAACAATATCAGCTAAATCTGCAATTGCAACACGCTCTTGGTCCATGCTATCGCGATGACGGATCGTAACCGTATTATCCTCTAAGCTTTGGTGGTCAACTGTGATACAGAAAGGCGTACCAACCGCATCCTGACGACGGTAACGTTTACCAATTGCATCTTTCTCCTCATAAATACAATTGAAATCGAATTTTAAGGCATCCATAATTTCGCGGGCTTTCTCTGGTAAACCGTCTTTTTTGGTTAGAGGGAAAATAGCCACTTTATATGGCGCTAAAGCAGGGTGAAGACGTAATAAAGTACGGCTATCCTGTTTATCTTCGGTACTTAAATCCTGTTCTTCGAAAGCATTAATCATGGTTAACAAAAACATACGGTCTAAACCGATTGAAGTTTCAATAACATAAGGAACGTAATTTCCATAAGGTTTGCCTTCTTCGTTTAAATCGTTATCGAAATACTGCAATTTCTTGCCAGAAAACTGTTCGTGTTGTTTTAAATCGAAATCAGTACGACTGTGAATTCCTTCAACTTCTTTAAATCCGAATGGGAATTCAAATTCGATATCTGTTGCAGCGTTAGCATAGTGAGCCAATTTCACATGGTCGTGATAACGATATTTTTCAGCAGAAGTCCCCAAAGCTTTATGCCATTTTAAACGAGCCTCTTTCCAGTATTCAAACCATTTTTTATCTTCACCTGGGCGCACAAAGAATTGCATTTCCATTTGTTCAAATTCACGCATGCGCATAATAAACTGACGGGCAATAACTTCATTTCTAAAAGCTTTACCAATTTGAGCGATACCGAAAGGAATTTTCATCCTTCCTGATTTTTGTACGTTTAAAAAGTTTACAAAAATCCCTTGAGCCGTCTCAGGACGTAGATAAACTTCATCGCTGCCTTCGGCCATAGCACCAAATTGAGTGCTAAACATCAGGTTAAATTGGCGAACATCTGTCCAATTTGATGTTTTAGAAATCGGGCAAATTACTTTATAATCAACAATTAAATCTTTTAGCTGTGCTAAGTTTTCAGATTTAAGCGCAAGGTTCATTTCAACTTCCAGTGCTAAACCTTTTTTCACAAATCTCCAGCTCGATTCTTCAATAAAAGGATATTTAGCATTATCTAAAATTCCTTCCTCGTCTTTAAAACTCGGTATCCAAGCCGCCTGACCTTCATCACTTAAGCCTAAAATTTCTTGTTGAAACTCCTCGAATTTAGCTTTGTTTTCAGAAGAAAAATTAGCAAGTTCAGAATATAATTCATCAATTTTATTCTCTAATAACTGGTCGGCACGGTAACGTTTTTTCGAATCTTTGTTATCAATCATCGGGTCGTTAAAACCGTCAACGTGTCCGCTGGCTT